>JAESGW010000035.1_pt1 | contig 446422 bp, 455 predicted proteins | sample 9269791 | NCBI WGS metagenome assembly JAESGW01 (sample SAMN16773120, study PRJNA677053) | algae metagenome | isolation source: Aphanocapsa lilacina HA4352-LM1 and co-occurring heterotrophs from near cave... | place: USA: Maniniholo cave, near Haena, Kauai, HI | collected 2009-07-28
ATTACAACCACCGCCGCATCAAACTGAAACTGAAAGGGCTGGCCCCTGTGCAATACAGGACCCAGCCCTTAAATCTACCAGCTCAATGAACCGTCCAACTTTACGGGGTCAGTTCACAAAGCGGGGCGTTTTTTGTTTTCTGCCCGCTGCTTTGCGTAGCGAGACGGAAAACGCCCTCGCACTTCCCGGAATTGCTTCTGGAGTCCCCGACATGAAGGACTGGTCCGCCGCGCAATATCTCAAATTCGAGGACGAGCGGACGCGGCCGTCCCGGGACCTTCTGGCGCAAATCCCGCTGGAGCGGCCGAGAAGAGTGGTCGACATCGGCTGTGGGCCGGGCAATTCGACCGAGCTTCTGGTCGAGCGCTGGCCGGATTCGACGGTGTCCGGCTTCGACACGTCGCCCGACATGATCGAGCAGGCCAGGCGTCGGCTGCCCGATGTAGAGTTCCAGCTCGCCAATGCGCGCGACTGGACGCCCGACGAGCCCGTCGACGTGATCTTCGCCAATGCCGTGTTCCAGTGGCTGCCGGACCATCAGGCCGTTCTGGCACGCCTGATGACGCTGCTCGCCCCGGGCGGGTACCTCGCAGTGCAGATGCCCGACAATATCGGCGAGCCGTCGCATATGGCGATGCGCGAGACCGCAGCCGCAGTGCCCTTCGCCGCAAGGATCGCAGGCGCCGCCCGCGCGCAATTGCCATCGGTCGTTTCATATTATGACCTGCTCGTGCCGCTGTCGGCGCGGGTCGACATCTGGCACACCGTCTACAACCACCCGCTGGCGGACGCCGCGGCGATCGTCGAGTGGGTCAAGGGAACGGGGCTCAAGCCCTTCGTCGATCCGCTCGAACCGGCCGAGCGCGAAGCCTATCTCGCCGCCTACACGGCGCGCATCGCCGCTGCCTATCCGCCCGCCGCCGACGGCAAGGTGCTGTTGCGCTTTCCCAGGATCTTCCTGGTGGCACAGCGAGCATAGGGCGGGATATCGGGGCGAGTGTTGCGTTCAGGGCGTATTCGAACGCCTCCATGTGACGTAATCTGCACTTGGCGAGTCTGCTGGAGACGGGGGTAGGATGCGCCGGGGCCTGATGGCTCCATTTTCGTCGCTGGAGCATGGGTTTTTCCGAAGCGGTAACTGCTATCGGGCATGCTGCGGAAATTCAGGCATGGACGGTCTTATGCATCGCGTCATCATCAGTGGCATCGGCGTCGAAATTCCCCAGGCAACGATCAGCAACGACGAACTTGTCGAGAGCTTCAACGCCTGGGCCGACATCGAGAACATCAGGCGCGAAGCCGCAGGGCAGGAGCCGATCAAGAGATCGGACAGCGACTTCATTGTCTATGCCTCCGGCGTGAAGAATCGGCACGTCCACACGCTCGACGGCATTCTCGACCCTGAGCGGATGACGCCGCGCATCGCGCCGCGCGCCGACGACGTCCTTTCGGTCGAGGCCGAGTTCGGTGTTGCCTCGGCACGCGAGGCGCTCGCCCATGCCGGGCTCACCGGCGCCGACATCGACATGGTGATCTGCGCCGCCTCGCACCAGCAGCGACCTTATCCGGCGATCTCGATCGAGATCCAGAAGGAGCTCGGCATCGAGGGTGCTGCCTTCGACATGAGCCTCGGCTGCTCGTCGGCGGCGGCCGCCCTGCACGTCGCTTTCAATCTCGTCCGCTCGGGCGGACAGAAGCGCGTGCTGATCGTGACGCCCGAGATCATCACCGGGCACCTCAATTTCCGTGACCGCCAGACGCATTTCATCTTCGGCGACGCCTCGGTGGCGATGGTCGTCGAGGCAATTGGACCCAAGGAGACCCGGCCGGGGCGCTTCGAGATGCTCGACACGCGCAACTGGACGCAGTTCTCCAACAATATCCGCACCAATTTCGGCTTCCTGCTGCGTGCCGGACAGGAAAACACCTCCGTCGTCGAGATGGAGGGCAACATGATCAAGCAGGTCGGCAACAAGGTGTTCAAGGAGGTGACCCATGCGGCGCATCGCTTCATCACCGCCTTTCTCGCCGACCACGGCATGACACCGTCCGACATCAGGCGCTACTGGCTGCACCAGGCCAATGCGCGGATGAACGCGATGATCCTGAAGCTGGCGCTCGGCCATGATGCCGACCACGACAAGGCGCCGATGGTGCTGGAGCGGCTGGGCAACACGGCGGCGGCCGGTGCGGTCATCGCGCTCAAGGAAAACCACGAGGACATGAAGGCGGGCGACCACGGGTTGATCTGCGCCTTCGGCGCCGGCTACTCGATCGGCGGCGCGCTGGTCCGCATGATGTGAAGGGGCGACCAGGGGATCGATCAGTTCGGATGATCGCCGGGATCAGGCTTTTTGTCTGGATTTCCCGGGTCATGCCGTTCAAAGCAGCAGTCCTAAACCGAGAAGGCTAAAGATGCTCGACCCGACCATGCACCGCGAGGGCGAACCTGAAATCCTGCCGGGCCGCAAATTCGCGGCGCGCGTTGCCGGTGTCTACACCGCGCCGGAAGACCATTTCGTCACCTGGGCGGTGGAAACGCTGCCGCTGACCTTCGAGGGCATCGTCGGCGATGTCCATGCTGGTCACACCAGGCGCTCCGGCGGGCGCGAGCCGTGGTATCCGCGAGGCACCGAGATGCGCAACGAGCGGCAGCTGTCGATCGTCGCACCCGACGAGATGGCAATCGTCGCCGAGCGCATGGGCCTTGCCGAGATCAAACCGGAGTGGATCGGCGCCAATCTCCTGCTCGAGGGCGTGCCAATGCTGTCGATGCTGCCCTCGGGCACCATGCTGTTCTTCAAGGGTGGCGTGACGATCAAGATCGACGGCCAGAACGCGCCGTGCCGCGTTGCCGGTCGCTCGATCGCCGAGCATGCCGGCATGGTCGACCACGACGCCGGCTCGCTGCTGTTCCCGAAAGTGTCGCGCCGGCTGCGCGGGCTTGTCGGCTGGGTCGAGAAGCCCGGTGTGATTGCGGCCGGCGAAGAGGTCTCGGTGCGGGTGCCCGAGCAGTGGATCTACAGGGCGTGAGCACAGCCCCTACCGGTCAGGGATAGGTGACCGGCATCGACCAGTCGGGGTCGTCGTGTTTCGCCCAATAGGCGTCTTTCAGCCTTGTGGTAACAGGGCCAACCTTGCCATTGGCAACGTCAGTCCCGTCGATCTTGGTCACCGGCATGATTCCGCCGGCGGTCGAGGTGATGAACACCTCGTCGGCGCCAAGCAATGCATCGACGCTGACGATAACGGCTTCGGCGACAAGGCCGGCTTCGGCACAGAGGTCGAAGACGCTGCGCCGGGTGATGCCGGGCAGGACGCCGGTTGCCGGCGTCGCCAGGCGCCCGTTCTTCACGGCAAAGACATTGAAGCCCGGGCCCTCGGCGACATTGCCGTTGAAGTCGAGCAGCAGTGCCGTCTCGGCGTTGTTGTCATAGGCATCGTAGAGGCCACACACGAGGTCGAGCCAGTGGTAGTTCTTGATTGCGGGGTCGATCGAGGCCGGCGGGATCCGCACGCGCTGGCTGATCGACACATGCAGGCCGCGCTCTAGCTGCTCAGGATTGGCGACAGAGCCGAACGGCACGGCGAAGGCCATGAAACGGTTGGTGGCGTCGCGCGGGTCGCGGCTGAAGTTCGGCGAGGCGCCGCGGGTGCACAGCATCTCGACATAGGCCGAGCGATGCCCTGACAGCGCCACGCAATTGTGCAGGATCTCGGTGACGCCAGCCCGGTCGAAGGGGATCGACATACGCAGCCGCTCCAGCCCGCTGAAAAAGCGCTCGATATGCAGGTCGAGCCGGAAGAAGGCGCCGTTCCAGACATGGACGGTGTCGTAGGTCGCGTCCGAATGCAGGAAGCCCCAGTCGAGTACCGAGATCTTGGCTTCCGACATCGGCAGATATTGGCCGTCGAGGAAGGCGATGCCTTGGGGATAGGCATGCGGATCCACGTGGCGGGGTTCGATCGCCGGCAATTGCTGTGGCTTGACGTCCATTGTCGCTGGTTCTCCGCGTCCAGGATGATTGACCGGAGTATGCCGCCTCGCGATACGCCATTTCGGTCAAAATGCCGGGCCAGATGACGCAGGCTGATCAAAACCCCGGCCTTGCTGAAACAAGAGCAATGCAGTCGAGCCGTTTGAAGAGCGAATGCAGTTATACGGCGACGCGCGGTTCGAACTTGACGCGGTCCAGCATGATCATCGAGCGGAACTTGCGTATGTTGGGATTGGAGTAGAGCCTCTTGCGGGTGAATGCCTCATAAGCGTCGATGTCTTCGACGTTGACGATCACCACGAAATCGGCGCCGCCCGTCACCATGTAGCATTGGGTCACTTCGGGCGCTGCGCGCATCTGCCGCTTGAACGCGTCGACAAGATCGCGCTGCTCGGCCTCGAGGTCGATGTTGATCACCGCTGTCAGCGATTTGCCGACGGCTACAGGATCGAGGATCGAAACGTCGGCGATGATGACACCGGCATCGCGCAGGCGCTTGACCCGTCGCATGCAGGAGGCTGCCGACGAGGCGACCCGCTCGGCAAGTTCGGCGAAGGACAGCCGGTTGTCCTGTTGCAGAGCGGCCAGGATACGGCGGTCGAGCTCGTCGAGCGGCACAGCACTTCGGCTGTTGGGCTGCGTTCCGGTCATTCCAAATCCTCGTCTGCGTCGAGCAGGCGGGTAGCGCGCCAGCGGGTGAGGGTGGCGTTGACCTGGTCGATGACGAAGAAGCGGGCGGAATCGCGGTCGTACCCCTCCGACAGCAGCTTCTCGTAGTCGGTATGGGCATGGCGGACATGGGCGACGGTCGCCAGCCACACGGCGATCGACGGCGGCAGCGTCTTCAGATGCACAGCGAGCGCGTCGGCGCGGATGGCTTCCGTGTCGGCATAAGGCGCGAGTGGCAGGAGCGCGGTCAGCGATTTGGCCACTGCACGTTGGCGGCCAGTGGAGGCTGGCATGCTCAGGCGTCCTTGCTCGGACGCGTCGCGTCGGGAATGGCGTCGACTGAAGCGAAGTAGGGTTTCAGGTCGATGACCGGTGTGCCATCCAACGCATCGATGGCATCGAGCTCGATCACGCCGTTTTCCATGTCGAGCGAGACGATCGCCGCGACGTGAAGGCCGATAGGGTTCGGTCGGGCAGGCGAGCGCAGGGCAAAAACGCCTTTCGCGTCAGAGGCATGGCGCGGTTTCTGGACAATCAGATTCCGCGGCGCCTGTTCGAACCAGCTAAGCACGAAGACATGGCTGAAGCCGGCAAGGCCGGCGAGCCCGGCACGGTAGGGGACGTCGACGGTGACGGTCGCGCCACCGCCACGCTCGCGGGCGGCGTTCATGTTCTTGGGGCAGTGCTCGCGCTGCTTCCAGGGCGAGGCGATGCGGCCGATATAGGCGAGGCGGGCGTCGTCGGCGTCAGCCGCCGGATCGCCGGCGAGCGGGATTTCGCCCTCGCGCTGTTCGAACATCTTCATGCCGCCTCCCACGGTCGCGCCATTTTCTTGCCCGCATGCGACATTGGGCGTTGCAATCATTCGCTGCGTCACATAAAGATATGTTTATGTCTTTTGGCGAGAACCAAAGCCGATGCATGTGACGCTCGACACCATGGTAGATACCTTGAAGGCGGCGGCCGAATCCAGCCGGCTTCGCATCCTGACGCTGCTTTCACGTGGCGACCTGACGGTTTCCGACCTGACCGAGATCCTCGGCCAGTCGCAGCCGCGCGTTTCGCGTCATCTCAAGCTGTTGCTCGAGGCGGGGCTGATCGATCGCTACCAGGAAGGATCCTGGGCGTTCTTCCGGCTTTCCGACGCCGACCAGGCGCGTGGCTTCGTGCAGGGGCTGGTATCAAGCATCGATACGTCAGATAGCCAGGTGGTGCGCGATTTCGAGCGTCTTGATGACGTCAAGCACAAGCGCCAGGAGCGCGCGGCCCGTTACTTCAGCGCCAATGCCGCGAGCTGGGACGAATTGCGCTCGCTGCATGCACCTGATCGCGCCGTGGAAGCCGCACTCGTCAAGCTGGTCGGCAAGCGGCCGTTCCAGTCGATGCTCGACCTCGGTACCGGCACGGGGCGCCTGCTCGAAATTTTCGCCCCGATCTATCGCCGCGGCGTCGGCATCGATCAGTCGCGCGAAATGCTGGCCGTTGCCCGCGCCAATCTCGACAAGGCAGGAATTGCCAACGCGCAGGTGCGCCAGGGCGACATCTTCTCGCCGCCGGTCGAGCGCGATGCCTTCGACCTCGTGACCATCCACCAGGTGCTGCACTATCTCGACGATCCCGCCCGCGCCATCCAGGAGGCGGCGCGGCTGCTGCGCCCTTCGGGCCGGCTGGTGATCGTCGACTTCGCCCCGCACGGGCTCGACTTCCTGCGCTCCGAGCATGCGCATGCGCGCCTCGGCTTCTCCGATCGGCAGATCGAAGACTGGCTGTCCGAGGCCGGGCTCGAACTCGAGGAGACCCAAGAATTCGAACCACGCGGCTCGGCCAAGGCCAGCCTGACCGTCAAACTCTGGCTGGCGCGCGACAAGCGCCTGCTGATCGCCGATCCCAATCCTGAACTGCAAGTCCAAAGGGAAACTGCCTGATGAACCAATTTCCGCTCTCCAGGCGTTCCGACATCGGCAACAAGATCCGTGTTTCCTTCGAGTTCTTCCCGCCCAAGAACGACGACATGGAGGCGCGTCTCTGGGAGACTGTGACCCGGCTCGAGCCGCTGCGTCCGCAGTTCGTTTCGGTAACTTACGGTGCCGGTGGCTCGACCCGCGAGCGTACCGCCCGCACGGTCAAGCGCATCCTTGAGGAATCGACGCTGACGCCCGCCGCGCACATGACCTGCGTCGACGCGACCCGCGAGGAAGTCGACCAGGTGATCGCAGAGTTCGCCGCCATGGGCGTGAAGCGCTTCGTGGCGCTGCGCGGCGATCCCAAGGAGGGCGTAGGTGCTGCCTACCAGCCGCATCCCGGCGGCTACGCCAACGGCGCCGAGCTGGTCGGCGCGCTGAAGGCGCAGGGCGATTTCGACATCTCGGTTTCGGCCTACCCGGAAAAGCATCCGGAAAGCCCTGATTTCGTCACCGATTTCGACATGCTGAAGCGCAAGGTCGACAATGGCGCGACGCGCGCGGTGACCCAGTTCTTCTTCGACAACGATCTTTACGAGCGTTACGTCGAGCGCGCCCGCAAGGCCGGCATCTACATTCCGATCGTGCCGGGTGTGCTGCCGATCCACAGCTTCACCCAGGTTGCCAACTTTGCCTCGCGCTGCGGCGCCCATGTGCCGGGCTGGCTGGCCGAGCGCTTCGAAGGCCTCGACAAGGATCCGCAGACCCATGCGCTGGTGGCGTCGGCCGTGGCGGTGGAACAGGTGCTCGACCTGGTCGAGCGCGGCGTCAACGACTTCCATTTCTACACCATGAACCGGGCCGACCTGGTGGTGGCGGTGTGCCACATGATCGGCATCCGGCCGCAGCCAGTTGTGCAGGGATCGGCAGCCGCCTGACGGCAATCCGACTGGGCGGAATCAAAAAGGCCGGGAGGGTGATCCCGGCCTTCTCGAAGCTTCCACCTTGGAGGTGCTTTGGTCTTCCGCCGTTGAACGGCCTATGGAAGAACTCCGACAATAAGCGCGCCGATGAAGGCAAAGGCAGCGCAAATCATGACTGCATTGATTGACCTAGTCAGTCCCATGCATAGCCTCCTGTTTGCAAGCCACAGGCCGGAATCTAGGGGCATTTCGGTCACACACAAGCGAAAAATGTGCTGCATTGCGACAAGATTGTGGAAAATGCGACGCGTTTCTCACGCTTAGCCGTTGGATTTGCTTGGTAAACACACCGGCAAGGGTTGTGGAGAAATTGTGGCAAATCGATTAGCCACGACAGTGGCCAATCACCTTTTCGGGCGAAAGACGGTGCCGCAGCAATCCCGAGCTGGGCATTGCTCTCCCCAATGGCGACCCGATTTCGCTCACGCGCCCGCCGGCTGGCGCCGCTTGAACAGACGTCCGTCGATGGTGACGAGCCCGAGCGCGATCAGCGCCATGCCGCCCAGTTCGAAGGCCTCGAGCCGCTCGCCGAGGAAGCTTACCGACAAGAGCATGGCGCTCGCCGGTACGATCAGTGTCACCAGCGAGGTGTTGGTGGCGCCGGCCGAAGCCACCAGCTTGAAGAACAGGATGTAGGCGAAGGCGGTGGCGACCAGCGCCAAGGCAAACGTTGCCAGCCACGCATTGGTGCTGGCGGCAAACAGGCCAGAGGTGCCGTACAGTATCAAGACCAGCGGGATCATGATCACCGATGAGGCCGTCAGCTGGCCGGTGGCGATGATTGCCGGCGGCACGCCCCTCAGCCGGCGCGCCACCATCAGCGCGAAGGCGTAGGAGAGAGAGGCGCCGACAAGGGCGAACTTGGCCCAGACCGGGCCGCCGAGCCCGGCGACGATGCCCGGGCCCACCATGATGGCGGTGCCGGCGATGCCCAGTCCTATACCGGCCAGCTTGTTCCAGTTCAATTTCTCGTCGTTGGTGACGATGTTGGCGATGACCAGCGTCCAGAAGGGCGTCGTGGCATTGAGCACCGAGGCCAGGCCCGCGCCGATCTCGGTCTGGCCGAGGCAGATCAGCGTGAACGGGATGACGTTGTTGAGCACTGCGAGCACGAACAGCGTGCCGAGGTGGGGGAAAGCAAGGCGGAAGGAGGGGCCGCGGAGCAGCAGGAACAGCTGCAGTGCCGCTCCCGCGATGAGCACCCGGAACAGCACCAGTTTCAGCGGCGCGATCTCGGCGACCGCGATGTGCACGCAGAAGAACGACCCGCCCCAGATCGCCCCCAGAAGCAAAAGCCTGGCCCAGTCGCGTGCACTCATGTCCGCTTCCTTCTTCGCTTCGTCACATTCGACAGCTACGCGCGATTCCTGGGTAGGGCCACCCGATTCCTTTGGCTGACGCAACACTCCTGCCAAGCCCTGTCGGGTTGCATCGCGGACCGCTTGGTTTAGATTTTGGCCGGCAAACGAGGAGCTTCCATGCAGCGATTCGAGAATGCACGCGAGGCAGCCCTCGCTCTTCGCCCCGATGCACCGGTCTATTGCTTCCGACCGGAAGTGCTGAAGACCGATGCACGCGCCTTCATGGAGATGTTCCCCGGCAGAACCGCCTATGCGGTGAAGACCAATGGCGAACTGATCGTGCTCAAGGCGCTTGTCGAGGCCGGCGTGACCATGTTCGACGTGGCTTCTCCAGGCGAATTCGCCGCGGTGAGGGAAGTCTCCACTGAGGCCGAGATGATCTACATGCATCCGGTCAAGGCGCAGTCCGACATCCGCCTGGCGCTTGAGACCTATGGCATCAGAGTGATCGCGGTCGACCACGAAGACGAGATCAACAAGCTGAACCGTGTCGTGCGGGCGCTCGACATCGACCCCGGCGCGATCACCGTCTTCGTGCGTGTCCAGACCAAGGGCTCGGCGGCATATGAGCTGTCGAAGAAGTTCGGCGCCGGGCCGGCCAATGCTGTCGAGCTTTGCGAGCGGCTCAACCGCAACGGCTACAAGGTCGGCCTGTGTTTCCATGTCGGCAGCCAGATCGAGGACCCCGACACATATGAGCGGGCGCTCGCCTCGGTCGACTGGGTGCGTAATCGTGTGTCGTTTGACCTCGCCGGACTCGATGTCGGCGGCGGCTTCCCGGCCGAATACGGCCACGATCCGAATTCCAAGAAGCCGGCCATGCCTTCGATCGGGCAGATCATGTCGCGCTTGCGCGGCGACCTCAACGAATACAATTTCGACGAAATGCCGCTCGTTGCCGAGCCGGGTCGGGTGATTGTGGCGCGGTGCCTTTCGCTGATCGTGCGGGTGCTGTTGCGCAAGGGCAGGCGGCTCTACATCAATGACGGCATCTGGGCGTCGCTGTCGGATTCATGGACCGGCAAGATCACGCTGCCGGCGCGCTTCATCCCCGATCCCGCGATACGCGCCCGCAACGGTGACGCCGACAAGATCGTTCCGTTCAAGGTCTGCGGCGCGACGTGCGATTCCGTCGACATCCTGTCACGGCCGTTCTGGCTGCCCGAGACCATCGACACCGGCGACTGGATCGAAATCGGCCATATCGGCGCCTACTCTTTGTCGCTGCGCACCCGTTTCAACGGCTTCTACCCCGACACCTTCGTCGAGGTGACGACGCCGTTCGACGAAGGCGACGCGCCGCAAGGCTTCGCCAGCCTGGAGACGATGGCGGCGGAGTGAGGGAAGGGAAGAGCGAACAGGCAAACAATGATCGTGGCTTGAATAGCCTTGGGCGCGTCCCGATCTACGCATCTCACCACTCGTTGCCCACCATTCGCTAAGTGACTATTCCCATGGATGTTTTCCTTCTCGGCGGCACCGGCTTCATCGGTCGCCATATCCTGCAGCGCCTGGTGGAGGGCGGCCACGATGTGATCGGCCTCGCTCGTTCCCAAGCGTCGGCTGAACGCCTCAAGTCTGCAGGTGCCACGCCGCTGCTCGGCGACCTGCGCACTCCGCGCGAATGGGCCGGCAAGCTTCCACCAGTCGATGCCGTGATCCATGCCGCTGCCGACTTCGGCGACGACATGGGCGAGGTCGAGACGGCCTTGCTTGACGCGCTGCTGCCGGTGTTCGGTGCGATGCCGAAGCGGCCGCGCTTCGTCTATACCGGCGGCTGCTGGCTGTTCGGTGCAACTGGGGAGCGGGCCGCGACTGAAGACAGCCCGTTCGATCCGCTGCCGGCCTTCGGCTGGATGATCGAGAACATGAACCGCGTGCTCTTGGCGCCGGAGGTGGAAAGCACCGTGGTTCATCCGGCGATGGTCTATTCCGGCGAGGGCGGGGTGTTCTCGTCCTACATGGATGCTCTGCGCAAGGACGGCACCGTCGACGTCATCGGATCGACAGATGTCGTCTGGCCGCTCGTCCATGCCGAGGACCTGGCCGACCTCTATGTGCGGGTCATGGAGAAAGCGCGGCCTGGCTCCGTCTACAACGGTTCGGCTATTGAAGGCATGAGCGTGGGCGACATCGCCTCAGCCGTGGCGCAGTACCTGGGAATGGGGCAACCGGCAGTCCGCGCTACTGCCGTCGACGAGGCTGCGGAGCGGCTCGGCGAGTGGGCACGCGGCTATGCCATCAGCCAGCGGCTGGGCGGCGACAAGGCGCGAGCCGAGCTTGGCTGGAAACCAAGGCACGGCAGCGTGGCGGAGTTGTTTGGAAGCGAATAGCGAATAGAGAGGTTCCAACGGCAAGGCGTTGGTATCCCTCCCTATTCCCTCACAGATCCGCCAGCAGCTCGTCTGTCGGCCAACCGTCGACGGGCAGCTTGAGGCGCATCTGCTCCTGGCGGATGGCTTCACGGGTGTTGGTGCCCAAAATGCCGTCGATGCCGCCGACGTCGTAGCCTCTGTCGTGAAGCTTCTGCTGTAACGCCTTCATGGCGTCGCCCGTCAGGCCGGCGTCGGGATTGCCGCGGTCGAAGGCCGGCTGGCCGGCGAGGCGGGCGGCGAGGTGGGCTGCCGTCAGCGTGTAGGTCGCCGACTGGTTCCATTCGAGATAGACGTCGTAATTGTCATAGGTCAGGAAGGCTGGGCCCTTGCGGCCCATCGGCAGCACGATGCCTGCCTTGAGGCCGGTGTCCTTGAGCGGCGTGCCGTCGCGCATTGTGACACCCATAGCCGCCCATTTCGACAGCGGCTGTTTGTTGGTGCGGCCGGTTTCTTCCCAGGCCATTTCGGCCGGTACCCGAACCTCTTCGATCCACGGCTCGCCGCGCTTCCAGCCGCGCGACTGAATCTTCTTGCCGGTCGTCAGGATGACGTCGGCGGGGGTGTTGCGCAGGTCGACGATGCCGTCGCCGTCACCGTCGACACCGCGCGCCAGATAGTCGGACGGCAGGATCTGAGTCTGGCCGACTTCGCCGGCCCAGGCGCCCTGGACGTCGGCCGGCAGCACGTTGCGGTCGATCAGCGTGATCAGCGGGATGACCTGCGGCCGGAACAGGTCCGGGCGGCGGCAGTCATGCGCCAGCGTCACCAGCGCGTTGAGCGAGTTGAAGTTGCCCTGCACCGCGCCGAAATCGGTCTCCAGCGCCCAGAAGGCAGCGATGACCGGGCCGGGCACGCCGAATTCCTGTTCGGCCATGGTGAAATACTGGCCGTATTTCTGCAGGTTGGCGGCACCATGCTTCAGCCGGTAGTCGCTGATCATGCGCTCGGAGAACTGGGTGAAGGTCTGGGCGAACACGCCCTGGGCGCGGTCGCGCTCGAGCACCTTGGGGTCGAGGGTGGCATTCGCCAGAGCCGAAAGGCCCTTTTCACCAACGCCTGCGGCCCGGGCTTCGTTGGCAAGGTTCTGTTTCCAGGTGGCGAAGTCGTCGCCGCATTCCAGCGTCGCTGCCGGCGCGGCAGGGGTGACGGCAGCGGTATTCTGCGCGTTTGCCGGCATAACGGCGGTGGCGAAAAGGGCGGCGACCATCGCCTTGCTCAGCAAATTCATGGGCAGCTCTCCTGCTTGACCGGTCAGGCCTTCGCGGAACGGCGAAAGCAGGCAGACGGCCAGCTCAATGTCTTGCCGCGCCTTCTACAGAACCCGGGCGAGGGCCGCACCCCCTCTTCTTGTCGCATCTGCCATGCGAAATGCGCAGCCCGGAGGTGCAGTCCGGACTATCTGGTGTTGGCGGCGAGCCACTTCCTCCAGTGGGCTTCGCTGCCGTTGAAGACGTTGATGTCGGCGTCGCCCCTGATCCCAGGCACGACACCGGTGCCGGTGTACTGCCAGAAGGTGAAGGGGTGACTGCCATAACGCGACGTCGGGTGGCCTGCGACCGAGCGCAGCCAGTATGGATAGCCGCGGAACGTAGCGAGGTTGTTGTCGTCGAAGAAGTCGATCGAGGTGTAGATGATCGGCTTCTTGCCGTAGTGCTGCTCGACCATTTCGAGGAAGATCTTCATCTCGCTGCGCACGGTGGCGGCAGGCGGACGCAGCTTGCAGCTCGGCGACTGCGGGTTCCATTCCATGTCGAGGATCGGCGGCAGCGACGAGCGCTCATTCGGTACGTTCTGGATGAACCAGCGCGCCTGCTCGGCGGCAGGCCTGCAGAAATAATAGAAATGGTAGGCGCCGCGCGGCACGCCGGCGGACTTGGTTTCGCGCCAGTGCTCGGCGAAATAGTCGTCGACGCGGTCGCCGCCCTCGGTGGCCTTGATGAAGGCAAACGAAATGCCGCTGCCCTTGGCCTGGTGCCAGTCGATCGAGGTCTGGTACTTGGAGACATCGGTGCCATGGATGGCGTAGGTCCACGGGGCGCCGCTTTCCCACTGGTGCGGATCGCTGTCGCTGAAGCGTGGGTTCTTGACCGAAACGGAGGCCATGTTGCCGGCATTGCCGACGGGGCCAAGCGACAGGGTGTCGGAGGTCGAGCAAGCGCCGAGGAAGGCGAGCAGCACAAGAGCCGAAGCGCGGCGCATTACTTCTCCTTGCGGCCGGCAGGAACCGGCCAGAGCATATCGTTCATGGGGCAGGCCCTGCGGCCCGGATACTATTCCGATGGATCAGCGGTTTCCCCGAGACACCGCACATCCCCCTCTGTGATCGCCGATCATGGTTGATAAACCGTTGATCGCGCTCGACAGCCTCAAAGATTTGGCGGAGGAATGACGGCAATTCCATGGCGGACGCATGACGTAGGGGGCGGGGAAAGCTATGCGCATCATCGGCAAGATCCTGAAATGGCTGGTCGCCCTCATTGTCCTTGTGGTTGCCGGCTTGTCGGCCTGGTTGTACTTTGCGCCCCCGGCGCTGATCCGTGTCGGCTCCGGCTATGCCGCCAAGATCGTCTGTTCCAATGTCTTCTTCGCCGGCCGCGACGCCAATCAGGTGCTGGCCGACGATGTCCAGGCACCGGGTCATCCATTGCTCCGGCTGATGTCGGTGAGCGTCGACCAGAGCGCCGGCACGGTGCGCGCGGGCCTGTTCGGTGTCTTCGGCAGAGGACTTGCCGTTGCCCATGACGGCGCCGGTTGCAGCAGCGTGCCGGACGGTGACATCGCCGCCGCTGCGCTGGGTTCCGTACCGGTCGCACCCGCGGCCGATGCCGAGGCGCTGTGGCCGGAGGGCGAGAAGGTCGATGCCTCGCAGAACCCGGCGATCACGGCCGTACTTGACGATGCGGCACTGGCCGGCCCCGGCATGCGCGCCATCGTCGTCGTGCAGAACGGCCGGATCGTCGGCGAACGTTATGGCGAGGGTTTTGCTTCTTCGACCCCGCTGCTCGGCTGGTCGATGACCAAGACTGTGACGGCCGCGATCATCGGCACGCTCGTCGCCGACGGCAAGATGTCGGTCGACAAGACGAAGCTGTTCGAGCCGTGGAAGGCCGATGGCCGCGCCGAAATCAGCCTGGCCGACCTCATGGCAATGTCGAGCGGGCTGGAGTTCAACGAGGATTACGGCGACGTCACCGACGTCACGCGCATGCTCTATCTCGAGCCAGACATGGCAAGCTTCGCCGCGGCCAAGCCTCTGGCCGCCGAAGTCGGCAAGAAATTCTCCTATTCCAGCGGCACGACCTTGCTTTTGTCGCGCCTCTGGCAGGACGCCGTCGGCGATCCGGCCAAGGCCCTGTCCTGGCCACGCGAAAAACTGTTCGGTCCACTCGGCATGACCAGTGCGGTGCTGGAGGCCGATGCGCGCGGCACCTTCGCCGGATCGTCCTATCTCTACGCCACGGCGCATGATTGGGCGCGCTTCGGCCAGTTCCTGCTGCAGGATGGTGTCTGGAACGGCGCGCGCATCCTGCCCGAAGGCTATGTCGCCTGGATGCGCGAGAAGGCTCCTGCAGCCCCGATAGGTGAGTATGGCCGCGGCCAGTTGTGGCTGCAGGGGCCGGAAGGCGGCACGCCGGAAGGCGAGGATCCCGATGTCGGCTTCGATCTTCCCGACGACACCTTCTGGATGCAGGGCCATGACGGCCAGACTGTGGCGATGGTGCCTTCGGCCAATCTGGTGGTCGTCCGGCTCGGCCTGACGCCGTCCAAGCTGCGCTACAAGCCGCAGGCGATGCTGTCGGCTTTGGTGGCAGCACTCAGATAGGCTTGGCGCCGCCGACGACGATGAGCCAGGCATAACCGCGGTAGAGCGAGGTGAAGCGGCAGCTCTTTCCGGCGACGCGGGCCTGCGCGGCGATGTCGGAGGCGAGCGTCTCGCGCGGGGCGACATGAAACTTGGCCAGCCAGCGACGCAGCAGCTTGCGGAACCAGCCGGGCAACCCTTCTTGCTGGCCGAAGTCGACGACATGGACGGAACCCGTGGAAGCGGCGAGGGCCGCCGACACCGAGCGCTCCCAGCCAGGGATCATCGACAGCGAATAGGAAACGAAGATGCGGTCGAAGCCGGCTCGACCGAACAGGGATGCGGCGTCGAACGAGGTCGCGTCGCCCTGCGCCAGCGAAATGCGATCCGACAGGCCGGCACGGGCGATCGATGCTCTGGCGGTGACCAGCATCTCGGCTGAAATGTCGAGGCCGTAGAAGTGGGCATCGGGAAACCGCCTCGCGGCAAGGATCAGGTTGCGTCCGGTGCCGCAACCGAGTTCGAGCACGGTGCCGCCCTTGGGCGGAGCGAGCTCCGAAATCATGCGGTCGCGGCCGAGCAGGTAGTATTTGCGCGTCAGGTCGTAGATGTGGCGTTGATGCCGGTAGACGCTGTCCATCAGCCCGGAATGGCCGGCCGAAAGCTCGGGCGTGCTCATCAGGATCTCTTCACATAAAGGTGGAAGCCGCCATAGATCGCCGAGCGGTCGCGGGCGGTGTAATCGCGCGAGGCCCGTTCCTCGTAGGTCCACTGGTCGAGCAATGCCGGCGACAGGCGGCCTGGCAGCAGGCTGGGTTCCGCCGCGGTGCGGAAGATGACGCGGGCGCCCGGCGCGGCCGTGCGCGTAATTTCGGTCCACAGCGCGTTGAGTTGCTCGTCGCTCATCCAGTCCTGGGCGTCGAGCAGGATGTAGCGGTCGACGGAACCGGCATCCTTGTCGGCCAGAAGTTCGGTGAAGTTGGCATGGTGGACGGTGACACGATCGACGCTCGCGCGGATCGTGGCGTAATTGTCCTGCTCGAGATAGGCGGGCAGGGCGGCTTCGCCGGGCTTGGGGTAGCGGCGAGCGAAGGCCTGCCAGGCGAAATAGTTGCTTTCGAGCGGGAAGTCGCAGGCGAGCTTTTCCAACCGCGCCTTGAGCACGCCGGCCATCGAGCCGTCGCCCGAAGTCAGAAGCGAGTCGTATTGCGCCGGCGGGATGCCGAGACCGAACAGCGAGGATTTGCGCGACGTGATGAAGCGCAGCATGCGGCGCTCGAACACCGGCGCGATCTTCTCGTCGAAGAAGCGACGCTGCTCCTGCTGGCTGCCTGTGGCCATGATGGCGGCCGGGTCGACGCCGTAGAGTTTGGCGACGCGGTGACCGGCAGCGATGAACAGGCCAAGAAGGCCGGTCTTGTAGAAATTGCCGTCGAAGGTGGCGATGCGGCGCTTGCCGCGCCAGCTGCGGCGCTCCCAATAGGCGCGGCTCGAAGCATCGAGATGCGGCGCGATGAAGCGGTCATAGGCATGTGAGTTGTGCTCGACATCGGTTTCGCCGAAGAAGCGGAACAGGTCGCCCTGCGTTGGCAGGTGGCGTACCGCGGCCAGCTTCATTCGGTTCAGCGCAATGTGGGCACCGTTGAGATCGACGGCGTCGATCCTGGCCGGCGAGCGAGTAAGATAGGCGAGAATGTTACAGCCGCCCGAGGCGATGGTGACGATCCTGTGGCCCTCGCCAAGCTGCATGGCCTCCATGTCGACGTCGGGATCTTCCCAGATCTGCGGATAGACGAGGCCCGAAAACAGCAGCGCAAACAGCCGCTCGGACAGGCCTTCCTTCGAAAGTGCGCGGTTCTGGTAAACCGCCTTTCCAACTTTCTTGCCGCGACGAAAGACAAGTTCTCCGGAAACGTCGGTCATGGAAATGCGATTCCCCGCTTCGTTGTTGGGCGCAGCGGGTAGCCTACCGGCGTGACAGCGCGGTGACGGTGCGATGACGGCGGCACGACAGGCGCTTATGTGTCAGGGCGCAACCGAACGTTACGAAACCGTGCGGGACCTCGCGCATTTCATCTCCGACGCCCGTTCAACGGGCCGTTCTCGAAAGGAGATTGTTATGAAGAAGTTCATTCTCGCGTCGGTTTCCGCCATTGCGCTGTTCGGCGTCGCCGCCTGTAGTGACAGCGGCACCGACAGCACGACCACTGAAAGCGTGAAACCGCCTGTGACCGAGCAGACGGCTCCTGTGAACCCGGCACCGGCCACGCCCGAGGCCTCGCCGCCGGCGACCGACAACACCACGACCAAGAGCATTACGCCGGCACCGGAGAGCGGCACGAGCGGCGAGATGCAGAACACCGATCCGATGCAGCCCAAGCCCGTCGAGCCGGCTGCACCCGCGCAGTAAAGTTGCCGGAGGAGGCAAGCCCGGAGCATCGCTCCGGGCTTTTCTTTTGTGTCGAGGTTAGCGCGTCACCCGGGCCCGGCGGCCAAGCGCCACGATCGCGATGACGGCGAGCGCGAAGATGAGAGTTCTTGCGCCGACATGTTCGCCAAGCAGGAACGCGGAGATGGCGAGGGTGACGAAGGTCTGCAGCAGCTGGACCTGGCTGACGCGGGCGATGCCGCCCATCCCGAGACCGACATTCCAGGCGAAGAAGCCGAGGAACATCGAGCCGAAGCAAAGATAGAAGAAGGCAGATGTCTGCTCCGAGGAGGCGGAGGCGAACTCCGGATGCCAGCTCAGCAGGGCTCCTGTTATGGAGATCGGCGCGGTCAGGATCAGCGACCAGCAGATGACCTCCCAGCCCGGCATGCGGCGGGACAGCTTGCCAGACACGACGTAGCCGAGGCTCGCCGAGAGGGCAGCGAGGAACAGGAACAGGTCGCCTGACGACAGCTGCATGCCGCTGTCGCTGATGGCGAAGGTGACGACGAGAGCGGCGCCTGCGACGCCGCAGGCCCAGAAAAGCGAGGATGGCCGCTCGCCGCCGATGAGGGTGGCAAAGATGCTGGTGGTCAGCGGCAGTACGCCGAGCACCACCCCGCCATGGGACGCCGGTACCGTCTGCATGGCGATGGAGGAGAAGATCGGGAAGCCGAAAACCAGAAGCAGGCCGGCGAGAAACAGTGCCGGCGCATCGTCCCTCGGGAGCCGCTTGCGCAGGACGAGCAGCAGCGCGGCCGCAGCAAGCGAGGCCATTGCCGCGCGGCCGTTGGTGACGAACCAGGGCGAAAGGGTTGCGAGAGCCACGCGCGTCGCCGGCAGGGTGCCGCCGAAGATGACGACGCCGAGCGTGCCCAAGGCAAGGCCAATCGTCTCGCGGGAGACCGTGCGTGCCGGCTGGGTGGTGTTGCGTGCATCCATGACGCAGATCGATAGCGGCGGCTGGCTTTTGCGTCGTGAAAATTCCATTGGGCCAGAATTTTGGTCCAGATGCCGGACTGTTGCCGACAAAGTTATGCGCGCGGCACCAAGGCATCTCGCATTTGCGAATGTTTCATCCTAAGAAGCGGCCATGTCGATTTGGGACCGTCTCGGCGACTTCATCGCGCGTATCTCTGCGTCGGCGGCAAATGGCGTCGCGGACGTCGTCGAGGCCGTGCGCACCGTCTTTTCCGGAGACGCGGAAACGCGCCGCCGCGTGGCGTTTTCAGTGGCGATGATCGCGCTGTCGGCGAAGATGGCCAAGGCCGATGGGGTTGTTTCCCAGGCCGAGGTGCGTGCCTTCTACGAAATATTTGCGGTCCCGCCCGAGCATGCGCGCGACGTCGCGCGACTCTACGACATTGCCCAGCAGGACGTCGCCGGCTTCGAGTTCTATGCCGAACGCATGGCCAAGCTGTGCGGTTCCGGCCATTCCAATTGCGGAATGCTGGAGGACATCCTCGACGGCCTGTTTCACATCGCCAAGGCCGACGGCATGATGCACCAGTGCGAGGGCAGCTTCCTGCATCGGGTCTCCGAGATATTCCGCATCGACGAGATGCACTACCAGACCATCGTGGCGCGCCATCTCGATCTCGGCGACACCGATCCCTATCGTGTGCTCGGCATCGAGCGCGGCAAGCCGTTCGAAGATGTGCGCAAACACTACCGCAAGCTTGTCGCCAGCAATCATCCCGATAAGCTGATCGCGCGCGGCCTGCCGGAAGAGTTCATCAGGATCGCCACCACCCGCATCGCCGCGATCAATGCGGCCTACGAGATGATCGAAAGGGGACTCCGGCACGCATGAGCGGTTTTCAACCCGACCAACCGCATGCCGAGGTACGGCTTTCGCCCAATTTCGGGCAGCGGCGCGACGGGATGAAGCCCGACATGATCGTGCTGCACTACACCGGTATGGAAACCGGCGATGGTGCGGAGTCCTGGCTGTGCAATCCCGAAAGCGAAGTGTCGTCGCACTATCTGGTGCATGAGGACGGACGCATCGTTCAGATGGTGCGCGAAGGCGACCGCGCCTGGCATGCCGGCAAGAGCTCCTGGCGCGGCGAAACCGACATCAACTCCTGCTCGGTCGGCATCGAGATCGTCAATCCGGGCCATGCGCTCGGCTACCGCGCGTTTCCCAGGCGTCAGATGCGGGCGGTGATCGAGCTCTGCCTCGGCATCGCCGAGCGCCACAATGTGGCGCCGGAGCGCGTCCTGGCGCATTCCGACGTCGCCCTGGGACGCAAGGTCGACCCCGGCGAGAAGTTTTCGTGGCGGATGCTGGCCCAGTCCGGCATAGGTCATTGGGTCGCACCTTCGCCGCGCAACGGGCGCGCGCTGCTGCAACCGGGCGACGGCGGGGCGGCTGTCGAGGAGCTGCAATCGATGCTCGCGCTCTATGGTTACGGCGTCGAGATCACCGGCCGCCTCGACGCGCAAACGGTTGTAACTGTTCAGGCTTTTCAACGTCACTTCCGCACCAGCTGCGTCGACGGCGTGGTCGATTCATCGACCGTGTCGACGCTGCGGCGGCTACTTGCGGCGCTTCCCGGCGGGCTTGACTAGCCCTGGGTTGGTGATTCGCCAGATTACAACCTGTCACGCATTGTGACTTGTCCGGTCATTTTTCCCGCCAGTTCCCCCGTCACATGCATTTCCGTGCAAGGCGCCGGCTAAGTCTGCCATGCCCCGTAAGAGGGCCCTCCGGCGTTTAGGAAGGGATGCTGCGCGACGGCTTTCGGCTGTCGTTCGGCCTGTTCGAGAACAAGGATAATATGAAGAATTTGACCGTTTTAGCGGTGGCATGTGCCGCCGGCCTGACCTCTTTTGCCGCTCACGCCCAGGACGGCGCAGTCAGGGCCTCGAAGGCGATCATCGAAACCAGCAAGAAAGCCAGTGCAGCCAAGGCAAACAAGATCGGCGACGATTGCCCATATCTGTTCGGCTGCAGCGCCAAAAAGGAAACCGCCGTCGACAATTTCACGACCGCCTCGATTGGCGCCAAGGGCGCGAAGTCGCTGAAGGAGCAGGCTGGCAAGTCGGCCAAGGCCGCCAAGGCGAACGCACCTTACGGTGAGATCGTCGCGCGCTACGCTTCGTCCTACGGCGTTCCGGTTTCGCTCGCCCATGCCGTGATCAGCGTCGAAAGCAACTACCGCCCCAACGTCCGCGGCAGCGCCGGCGAAATCGGACTGATGCAGATCAAGCCGTCGACTGCCCGCATGATGGGTTACAGCGGTTCGGCCAAGGGCCTGTTCAACCCCGAGACCAATATCAAGTTCGGCATGAAGTACCTTGCCAAGGCTCACGAGCTTTCCGGTGGCACGACTTGCGGCACAATCCTGAAGTACAATGCCGGCCACGGTGCCAAGCGCATGAACCCGGTTTCCGCCGCCTACTGCAAGAAAGTCCAGGCCCGCATCGGCGGATAACCGCTCGGGGATCCCGCCGCATCGGCTCGAAAATCGTTTGCGATTTTCGGAAAGCACGATGCGCAGATGTAGCGAGTTGGAGCGTCCGGGGTGCGTCCATTCGGACGCACAGTGCGCTGAAGGCGAATGTTTTCATTTGCCTTTTGCCGTGTGAACCATTCTATACGCCTTGCCAGCTGGCCGGGCGGCCGCACCCGCAATTGCCGAAAGGCAGCGGGTGAGGAAAGTCCGGGCTCCATGGATACACGGTGCCGGTTAATGGCCGGCGGGGGCGACCCCAGGGAAAGTGCCACAGAAAGCAAACCGCCGCGATTTTCGCGGTAAGGGTGAAAGGGTGGGGTAAGAGCCCACCGCGCGACTGGCAACAGGAGCGGCAAGGTAAACCCCACCGGGAGCAAAACCGAATAGGGGTGGTGCGAGGGGAAACCCTCAGGGCTGTTTCCGGCTCACCGCCCGGGTAGGTTGCGTGAGGCGCATGGCAACATGCGCCCAAGAAGAATGGTCGCCACGTTCCCGTGCTGCAAGGCGCGGGGGCCATACAGAACCCGGCTTACAGGCCAGCTGGCGCTTGCCTCTTTGCCCATGTCTTCAATCGCTTGTGGCCGATCTCGCGTGTCTTGATTCAAGGGCGCGGAGGCCGCGCCCCGGGGCATGTGATTGGCCGAGGTCGATCATGTCATTTTCTGTCGTGTTGGAGGCGGACGCGTAGACATCCTGTGCGTCCTTCATGGCCATAGCGGTATCTCGGTCGACGACGTTTCGTCGTCCTGACTGCCGTCAACCGTCCAGCCTGTCCAGCGATGCCTTCATCGCGGTCCACAGCTCCTCCGCCGGCTCGCAGCCGACCGACAGCCTGACGAAACCCGGCGTAACTGCGTCGCCGCGGCGCAGCCTGCGCTCGGCGACGGTGTGCACGCCACCGAAAGAGGTGGCAGCATGCATCAGTTCGCAGCCATTGATGAAGGCTTCCGCCAGCTCCTCGGAGCCGAGATCGAAGCTGATCAGGAAGCCGAAGCGGTCCATCTGGACACGGGCCAGATTGTGCGACGGGTCGCCTTCCAGTCCTGGGAAGCGCAAGCCGCTGACGGCCGGGTGCGCATTGAGGCGCGGCGCGATGATTTCGGCTGTCGAACACATGCGGTCGAAGCGCAACTCGAGCGTTTCCAGGCCGCGATGCACCAGCCAGGCCTCGAACGGGCCGGGAATGCCGCCGGCATTCTGTCGCCATTCGGTGACGGCGGCGACGATGTCCGGATCGCGGCTGGCGACATGGCCGAACAGCACGTCGGAATGGCCGTTGGGCGCCTTGGTGTCGGCGGCGACGACGATGTCGGCGCCGAGGTCGAGCGGGCGCTGGCCGAAGGGCGTCATCGTGGTGTTGTCGACGATGAGCAGGCCGCCGGCCTTGTGCACGGCATCCGCCACGGCCGCGATGTCGCAGATGTCGAGCGTCGGGTTGGACGGGCTTTCGATGAAGACGAGGCGGTAGCCTTGGAAGCCGCCATCGAGAAAGCTTGCCGTCGGCCGCACGTCGGTCTTGACGCCGAAGGCGCCGAGGAAGCGATCGGCCAGGATGCGCGTCGTGTGATAGCCGTCCGAGGCGACGAGGATACGGTCGCCGGTCTTGAGCAAGGCGAAGAAGGCGGCCGAAATGGCCCCCATGCCTGAGGGAAATGCCACGCAAGGCGCCCCCTCCAGATGGCCGAGCATCTCTTCGGTGGCCGACCAGTTGGCGTTGCTGAAGCGGCCATACTGGTTGAAGCCCGTCGCGTCGCCGGGCGCGTGATAGATCGAGGCCATGGTCAGCGGCACCGGGATCGGGTCGCCGACGCCGAGTTTCGAACGGCGCAGATGGGCGAGGCTGGCAGCGCGGGCTTTCATGGTCTCGGACATGATTTGCTGTCTCTCCCTGGCAATGCAGATGACACCTCAACGCTAGGGGCTAGGTCCTTGCGCGGCAAGACGGAAACCGGGCCGCAGCGTTGGGCCACGTAAGACTTCGTTAGCCTTAAGGGATCATAAAAATCAGGAAGCCGCGAAAGGGCCCGAAAGGGCGCTGGTGACGGCCGAGTGTGCCCAGTTCCCGTTGACGCCCATATCACCCCATGTTATCCCAAATCGGTAACCATGATTTCGTTCCAGTAAAGGGTAAGGCGTTCGCCGATCCGGCAGCCGCGGCGGCTGCAGGTCGAAGTGCGCTGGCCCTGCGACGGAGGCATTTTTTGGGATTGATCCGGGCCATCGGGGCTCGGGTGGCATGACGAAGAGGGGCGCGGCCACGGAAGTGGCCGGATCAGTCGATGGATCGGTTTCTGTCAAACGCGGTGAACAGGATCGATGCGAAGGGGCGGGTCTCCGTTCCGGCGCATTTCCGTGCCGTATTGCAGAAGCGCGGCTACGCCGAGCTCTATGCGCTCAGGGCACTCGACGTGCCGGCGCTGGATGTTGGCGGCCTCGACCTGCTCGACCGTTACGAGCAGCGCATCGCCCAAGAAGATCCGTTCCTGCAGACGGCGGACGACATGTCCTTTTTCATCCATGGCGACAGCACCTTCCTCAAGCTCGATCAGGATGGGCGCATTTCGGTGTCGGATTTCCTGCGCGAGCATACGGGGATCACCACCGACGTGGCCTTTGTCGGGCGGGGGCAGTTTTTTCAGATGTGGGAGCCGGAGCGGCTGCGCAGCCATGGCGCGGACGTGCGTGCCCGGCTCCTGAAGCTTCGGCAGGGGACGAAGCCTGGGGAGCGACCGGAATGACGGCTGGCCACGGCGATGACCATCTTGCTGTCGGCGGACCGGTCCGCCACATTCCGGTCCTCCTCGCCGAAGTTCTGAAGGCGCTTCATCCGCAGCCGGGCGACGTGGTCGTCGACGGCACGTTCGGTGCCGGCGGCTATACCAGGGCTATTCTCGCGGCCGGCGCGTCGGTGGTGGCAATCGACCGCGATCCTGATGCCATTGCAGCCGGGCGCGAGCTCGAAGCGCAGTCGAGCGGCAAGCTCCGTCTCGTCCAGGCGCCATTCTCCAGCCTCGACGAGCATGTCGAACTCGTCGACGGTGTCGTGCTCGATATCGGCGTGTCGTCAATGCAGCTCGACCAGGCGCAGCGCGGCTTTTCCTTTCGCGCCGACGGTCCGCTCGACATGCGCATGGCCCAGGCCGGTGCCAGCGCCGCCGACGTCGTCAACCGCTTCAAATCAGGCGATCTTGCCCGCATCTTCGGTTTCCTCGGTGAGGAGCGCCACGCCGGGCGTATCGCCCGTATGATCGAAAGCCGCCGCGAGCGCCGCCCGTTCGAGCGCACGCTCGACCTGGCAGACGCCATCGAGACCCATATCGGTCGCGCGCCGAAGGACAAGATTCATCCGGCGACGCGCGTGTTCCAGGCGCTGCGCATCTATGTCAACGACGAGCTTGGCGAACTGGCGCGGGCGTTGTTCGCAGCCGAGCGTGCACTGAAGCCCGGCGGGCGGCTTGTGGTCGTCACCTTCCATTCGCTCGAAGACCGCATCGTCAAGCGCTTCATCACCGACCGCTCGTCGAGCCCGTCGCGGTCGCGCTACATGCCGGAACTCGAAACCATCGCCACGACCTTCGACAAGGCCGGCGGTGCTGTCGGTCCGAGCGACGCCGAGACGGCAATCAATCCGCGTTCGCGTTCGGCCAAACTCAGGGCTGCCGTTCGCACGACGGCTGCACCGCGCGCCGAAGACTTTTCCATTTTCGGGCTTCCGAAGCTTCCCGACGTCAGCCAGTCGGGAGAAAGGTGAACCATGTTCCGCACCAGTGACATCGTGCTGATCGCCGTCATGGTTGGCGCCGCGGCGTTCACCTACAAGACCAAGGATGAGGCCGAGAACCAGCTCAAGGCCGTCAACAAGATCGAGGCGCAGATCCGCTTCGAGGAAGACACGATCGACCTGTTGAAAGCGGACTGGAGCCTGCTCACCCAGCCCGCGCGCCTGCAGAAGCTGTCACAGGTCTATGAGGCCGAACTCAAGCTGCAGCCGGTGGATGCGCGCCAGATCGTTGGCCTGAACGATCTGCCGGAACGCCAGTTGACCATCGAAGACATCACATCGGAGCGTTTCGGCGGCGTTGCCGAAGCCGCACCCGACCAGACCGTGACCGGAGGGATTGCCCGATGATCGGCTTGCTTGGCAGGAAGCGCGGCAAGGGTGAAGGCAAGCCCTCGATCGTCGTCGACAGCGCGCGCAAGGCGACCGGCGGCCGCACGCGCAACCGCGTCGTCATGACCATGGCGGTGTTCTTCGGCATCTATGCGACGATTGCCGGACGTCTCGTCTATCTCGGCATGCAGGACCCCGAGATGTCTTCGGGACCTGAATCGCGCGTTACGGCGTCGCGTCCCGATATCGTCGATCGCAACGGCGAGGTGCTTGCCACCGACATCAAGACGTCGTCGCTGTTCGCCGAGCCGCGCCGCATCGTCGATGCCGACGAGGCGATCGAGAAGCTCACCACCGTGCTGCCCGACCTTGAGGTCGAGCAGACCTATCTCAAGCTCAAGAGCGGCACCGGCTTTGTCTGGCTCAAGCGCCAGCTCACACCCAAGCAGCAGGCCGAGATCATGGCGCTGGGCATTCCCGGCATCGGCTTCCGAACCGAAAAGCGCCGCTTCTATCCCGGCGGTGAAACGGCTTCGCACATCGTCGGCCTGACCAACATCGACAACAAGGGCATTTCCGGCCTCGAGAAATACATCGACGATCAGGGTCTCGCCGACCTCCAGGCTTCGGGCCTGGCAATCGCCAAGGACCTCAAGCCGGTCAAGCTGTCCATCGACCTGCGCGTCCAGCACATCGTGCGCGACGAACTCGTCAGCGCCCTGGAGAAGTACAAGGCCATCGCTGCCGGCGCCGTCGTGCTCGACGTCAAGACAGGCGAGGTGCTGGCCATGGGCTCGGTGCCCGATTTCGATCCCAACAATCCCTACAACGCCCAGGACAAGGATCGACTGAACCGCATGTCGGCGGGCCTGTTCGAGATGGGTTCGACGATCAAGAGCTTCACCACCGCGATGGCACTCGATTCCGGCAAGGTGACGATGGACAGCACCTTCGACGCGCGCCGGCCGATCACCATCGGACGCCAGACCATCCGCGACTTCCACGGCAAGGGCAGGGTGCTGACCGTGCCTGAGGTGTTCATCTATTCGTCCAACATCGGCTCGGCGCGTGAAGCCGATGTTGTCGGCATCGAAGGCCACCGCGAGTTCCTGAAGCGCATGGGTCTGCTCGACCGCATGCAGACGGAGCTGCCCGAAGTTGCCCGTCCGACCGAGCCGAAGGTGTGGAAGAAGGTGCATTCGATCACGATCTCCTTCGGCCACGGCATGTCGACGACGCCGCTACAGACAGCGGTTGGCGCCGCCGCCTTGATGAATGGCGGCAAGCTGATACCGCCGACTTTCCTGACGCGGACCGAGGCCGAAGCCGACGCGGTTGCGACGCAGGTCATCAAGCCGCAGACCAGCGAGGATATGAGGTATCTCTACAAGCTCAACGCCACCAAGGGGTCGGGCGGTTCAGGCGCGCGAGCGCAGGTCGAGGGCTACCGTGTCGGCGGCAAGACCGGTACCGCCGAGAAGGTCGTCAACGGCCGCTACTCCTCCGACGTCCGTTTCAACGCCTTTCTTGCGGCATTTCCGATGGACAATCCGAAATACGTCGTGTTGACCATCGTCGACGAACCCAAGCGTGAACATCCGGGCGTGGGCGCAACGGCGGGCTTCAACGCGGCACCCATGGTCGCCAACATTATCCGCCGTTCGGCGTCTCTGCTTGGCGTGAAGCCAGAATTCGGCCAAGAAGCTGGGGCAACGCTGGCTTCCTACCCTTGATTCTGGGCGCGCAGAAGCGTCCTGCTTGTTTGTGACGAACGGAACTCGATGAAAATAGAAGACCTTGCTGGTGTCCTGCCCGTCGACGGGGTTCTGCCCCGGGATGTCGAGGTGAGCGGGGTTTCGTCGGATTCGCGGCAGGTAACGCCGGGGATCCTTTTCTTTGCCGTCTCCGGCAGCAAGGCGGACGGCGCGACCTATGCAGGCGATGCGGCCAGGCGCGGTGCAATTGCTGTCGTCGCGGCCAAGGGCGTCGATCTTTCTTCCGCCGGCCTGCCGGTGATCACGGTGGACGATCCGCGGCGGGCATTGGCGCTCGCGGCAGCGAAATTCTACGGCAGCCAGCCCGAAACCATGGTTGCCGTTACCGGCACCAGCGGCAAGACCTCGGTCGCCGCCTTTACTCGCCAGGTCTGGAAACATGCCGGCTTGGCCGCGGCCAGCATAGGTACGACAGGCGTCGTCGCGCCCGGTAGGGTCGAATACGGCCAGCTGACCACGCCCGATCCGGTCGCCTTGCACAAGCTGCTCGCTGAACTCGCCGCTTCAGGCGTGACCCACGCCTCGATGGAGGCTTCCAGCCATGGTCTCGACCAGCGCCGCCTCGATGGCGTGCGCCTCGCCGCCGCCGGCTTCACCAATCTTGGTCGCGACCACATGGATTACCATCCGACGGTCGAGGACTATCACCGCGCCAAGCTGCGCCTGTTCGACACGCTGTTGCCCAAAGGCGCGCCGGCGATCGTCTTCGCCGACGATGCCTGGTCCGCGCCGACGATCGGAGCGGCCCGCGCCGCGGGCCTCGACGTCTTGACCGTCGGCCGTAACGGCCAGTTCCTGGCGCTCAAGCGCGTCGAGCACGAACGCCACCGCCAGCGCGCCGAAATCGAATACGGCGGCACCATCTATGAGATCGACCTGCCGCTGGCCGGCGATTTCCAAGTCTCCAACTCGCTCGTTGCGGCGGGGCTCGCGATCGCTACCGGCACCGACGTTGCCAAGGCGCTGGCAGCCCTCGAACATCTCGAAGGCGCGCCGGGCCGTCTCGACCTCGTCGGCACAACGGCGCAAGGTGCGCCCGTTTATGTCGATTACGCCCACAAGCCCGACGCGCTCGAAAACGTGCTGGCGGCTGTCAGGCCGTTCACCACCGGCCGCGTCATCGTCGTGTTCGGTTGCGGCGGCGACCGCGATCGCGGCAAGCGCCCGATCATGGGCGAGATCGCGACGCGACTGGCCGACGTCACCATCGTCACCGACGACAATCCACGTTCGGAGGTTCCTGAAACCATCCGCGCGGCCATCATGGCTGCGGCTCCCGGCGCCATTGAGATCGGTGACCGCCGCCGGGCGATCCACGAGGCCGTCGGCATGCTGCATGCGGGCGATACGCTGATCGTCGCCGGCAAGGGCCACGAGGAAGGCCAGACCATCGGCGCCGATACACTGCACTTCTCGGATCACGAGGAAGTCCGCAACGCGCTTGCCGGAGTTGCGGCATGAGTCTGTTGTGGACCTCCGAGGCGCTCGTTGAGGCGACAGGCGGCCGCCCGCTCGGCCAGATGCCGGAAGGCATTTCGGGCATTTCCATCGACAGCCGCAGCCTAAAACCCGGCGAGGCCTTTTTCGCCATCAAGGGCGACGCGATGGACGGCCACGACTTCGCTACCGCGGCGATCAAGGCCGGTGCCGGCCTGCTGGTCGTTGCCGAAGGCAAGCTGCCCGCCCTGGGGCGCCTGACGGCGCCCATGATCGTCGTGCCCGACGTGCTCGTTGCACTGGAGAAGGCCGGTATTGCGGCGCGTGCCCGATCGCGGGCACGGATCATCGCGGTGACCGGTTCCGTCGGCAAGACCTCGACCAAGGAAGCCCTGCGCCACGCTTTGTCGTCGGTCGGCAAGGTGCATGCCTCGGCCGCATCCTTCAACAATCACTGGGGTGTGCCGCTGACCCTGGCACGCATGCCCGAGGATTGCGACTACGCGGTCTTCGAAATCGGCATGAACCATCCCGGCGAGATCAGCCCACTGGTGCGCATGGTCCGCCCGCACATCGCCATCGTCACCCTGATCGCGGCGGCCCATCTCGGCTTCTTCCGCAATCTCGACGAGATCGCCAAGGCCAAGGCCGAGATCTTCGAAGGCGTCGAGCCGGGCGGGGCGGTGCTGCTCAACCGCGACGACGGCCGCTTCAAGCTGTTGGAAAAGTTCGCTCGCGCTGCCGGCATCGACAATGTCATGAGCTATGGCGAGAACGCCCGTGCCAATTTCCGCCTGCTGAAATGCACGCTGGAAGCCGATCATTCGATGGTCATGGCGCGCATCGGCGGCCGTGACGTGCCGGCCCGCATCGGTGCGCCAGGACGCCACATCGTCCAGAATGCGCTCGCCGTGCTGGGGGCAGCCCATCTCTGCGGCGCCGACGTTCCGACGGTCGCTACGGCGCTCGCCTCGATGACGGCAGAGAGCGGACGCGGCCAGCGCCACATTTTGCAGCTGCCGAACGGGCCGATCACGCTGATCGACGAGAGCTACAACGCCAATCCGGCCTCGATGAAGGCAGCGATCGAGCTGCTTGACGCGACGCCGATCCATGGCGCCGGCCGCCGCATCGCCGTGCTCGGTGATATGCTGGAGCTCGGCAGCCATTCGGCCAAGCTGCATCAGGCACTTGCCGAACTGATCGGCTCGACCAGGACCGACATGGTGCTGATGGCGGGACCGGAAATGAAGGCGCTTGCCGATACGCTGCCCGAGGGGTTCAGGGCCGAATATCGCAGCGGCGTCGAGGAGCTGAAATCCGTGCTCCTCACCACGCTGCGGCCCGGCGACGCGGTCATGATCAAGTCGTCGAAAGGCATTGGCTTCAATCGCCTGGTTGAAGCGCTCATCAAGACATTCCCGGCTGAGGCCGGCAACACCACACCGACCTGACGAGGTCTCGGGGGACCGATACGCATGCTAACTTTGCTTGTCGACTTTGCGGACAAGGTGTCGTTCTTCAACGTCTTCCGCTACATCACCTTTCGCACCGGCGGCGCGTTGATCACGTCGGCGCTGATCGTCTTCATCTTCGGGCCGGCGATCATCAACGCCCTACGCCTGAGGCAAGGAAAGGGCCAGCCGATCCGCGCCGACGGTCCGCAAACCCATTTCAAGAAGGCCGGCACGCCGACCATGGGCGGCCTGATGATCCTCAGCGGCATCGTCGGGTCGACGCTTTTGTGGGCCAACATCACCTCCGTCTATGTCTGGGTGGTGCTGTTCGTCACCCTCGGCTTCGGCGCCATCGGCTTCTATGACGACTATCTCAAGGTGACCAAGCAGTCGCATCTCGGCCTGTCAGGCAAGGCGCGCCTCGGCATCGAATTCGTCATCGCCGGCATCGCTGCATGGGTCATCATGCACAATGGCCAGGCGCCGTTCTCGTCGTCGCTGACATTCCCGTTCATCAAGGATTTCCTGCTCAATCTCGGCTGGTTCTTCATTCCCTTCGCCTGCTTCGTGGTCGTCGGTGCCGGCAATGCCGTGAACCTGACCGACGGCCTCGACGGTCTTGCCATCGTTCCGATCATGATCGCGGCGGCTTCCTTTGGCGTCATCGCCTATCTCTCGGGCAACGCGGTCTTCGCCGAGTATCTGCAGATTCACTTCGTGCCCGGCACCGGCGAACTCGCCGTCATCCTGGGCGCCGTCATCGGCGCCGGCCTCGGCTTCCTCTGGTTCAACGCGCCGCCCGCCGCCATTTTCATGGGGGACACCGGCTCGCTGGCGCTTGGTGGCCTGATCGGAACGGTTGCTGTCGCCACCAAGCACGAGATCGTCATGGCGATCGTCGGCGGTCTGTTCGTCATGGAGGCGCTTTCGGTCATCATTCAGGTCGGCTTCTTCAAGATGACCGGGAAGAGGGTGTTCCTGATGGCGCCGATCCACCACCATTTCGAAAAACTTGGCTGGACCGAAAGCCAGGTTGTCATCCGCTTCTGGATCATTGCTGTTATCCTGGCGCTGATCGGCCTTTCCACCCTCAAGCTGCGCTGAGGCTCCCATGATCCCCGCGACGTCATTTCAGGGAAAGCGAGTGGCGCTCTTCGGCCTCGGCGGCTCCGGGATCGCGACAGCGCGCGCGCTCGCGGAGGGTGGGGCCGACGTGCTTGCCTGGGACGACAATCCCGAAAGCGTGGCGCGGGCCGCTGCCGAGGGCATTTCGACCGGCGACCTGCGCGGCGCCGACTGGGCCGGCGTCGCGTCCTTCGTGCTGTCGCCGGGCGTGCCGCTGACGCACCCCAAACCGCACTGGACCGTGGAATTGGCGCGTGGCGCCGGCGTCGAGATCATCGGCGACATCGAACTTTTCGCGCGCGAACGCCTGGCGACGGCGCCGACCGCGCCCTTCATCGCCATCACCGGCACCAACGGCAAGTCGACGACGACGGCGCTGACAGCGCACATCCTGCAGTCGGCCGGTCGTGATACGCAGATGGGCGGCAATATCGGTCGCGCCGTGATGACGCTGGATGCGCCGCGGCCCGACCGCCACTACGTCGTCGAGTGCTCGTCCTACCAGATCGACCTCGCGCCATCGATCAACCCGACTGCCGGTGTCCTGCTCAACCTGACGCCCGACCATCTCGACCGCCACGGCACCATGCAGCACTACGCGTCGATCAAGGAGCGCCTGGTCGCCGGCAGCGACACCGCCATCATCGGCGTCGACGACATCTACTGCGCCCAGATCGCCGACAGGCTCGAACGCGCCGGCAAGGAAGTCGTGCGTATTTCGAAGCGTCTTCCTTTGACCGACGGCTATTTCGCCGACGGCAGCGACCTGATGGAAGCAATCGACGGCCGCTACAGCCGCATCGCCTTCCTCGAAGGCATCGGTTCGCTGCGCGGCCAACACAACGCCCAGAATGCGCTCGCAGCTGTAGCTGCCTGTCTCAAGGTCGGGCTCGACCTCGGCGAGATCCAGGCCGGTCTCGAAAGCTTCCCCGGCCTTGCCCACCGCATGGAGCAGGTTGGCCGCAAGGGGCATGTGTTGTTCGTCAACGATTCCAAGGCGACCAACGCTGATGCCGCGGCACCCGCTCTGTCGAGCTTCCCGCGCATCTACTGGATTGCCGGCGGCTTGCCCAAGGAGGGAGGCATCGAGCCGCTGCGCAGCCTGTTCCCGCGCATCGCCAAGGCCTATCTGATTGGCGAAGCGGCTCCGGCGTTTTCCGCGACGCTTGGCGAAGCGGTGCCCTATGAAATCTCGGGCACGTTGGCGGCAGCCGTCGAGCACGCGGCCGAGGATGCCGCCAGGGACGATACGAGCGAGGCCGTGGTGCTGCTGTCGCCAGCCTGCGCCAGCTTCGATCAGTTCAAGAATTTCGAAATTCGCGGCGAAGCCTTCAGGCAAGCTGTGAATGCTATTGATGGCGTCAGCGCTATCGGAGGGGCAAGATAATGGCCAGCCGTCTCGACAGAAGTCCCGTCGCCTTGTGGTGGTGGACGGTCGATCGATGGTTCCTCGCGGCATTCCTGTCGCTGATGGGACTGGGCATCGTGCTTTCATTCGCCGCAAGCCCGGCGGTTGCCGAGCGCATCGGCCTGGACGGGTTCCACTTCGCCACCCGCCAGATCATCTTCACCATCCCCGCCTTGGCGGTGATGATCGCGGTGTCGTTCCTCGACACCAGGCAGATCAGGCGCATGGCGCTGGTGATGCTCTGCATCATGCTGGTGATGATGGTGGCCGTGCTGTTCATCGGCGTCGAGGTCAAGGGCGCCAGGCGCTGGCTGTCGCTGGCCGGTGTCTCGATCCAGCCCTCCGAGTTTCTCAAGCCGGCCTTCGTGGTCATCTGCGCCTGGCTGTTCGCCGAGCACGAGCGCCAGCCCGACATCCCCGGCAACCTGTTTGCCATGATCCTGCTCGGCCTCGTCGTGGCATTGCTTGTGGCGCAGCCAGACCTTGGCCAGACCATGCTGGTGCTGGGCACCTGGGGCGTGATGTTCTTCATGGCCGGCATGTCATGGTTCTGGATCATCGCGCTTGGATGCGTGGGCGCCGGCGGCCTGTTTGCCGCCTATACGATTTTCCCGCACGTCGCCGGACGTATCGACCGCTTCATGACCGGCGAGGGCGACACCTTCCAGGTCGACATGGGCCGCGACGCCATTATCAATGGCGGCTGGTTCGGCGTCGGACCGGGCGAGGGCACCGTCAAGCGGGTCATCCCCGACAGCCACGCCGACTTCGTCTTCTCCGTCGCCGGCGAGGAGTTCGGCATCATCCTGTGCCTGATCATCATGGCGATCTTTGCCTTCATCGTGCTGCGCGGCCTGCGCACCGCGCTCAGGGAGCATGATGACTTCACCCGCTATGCTGTTGCCGGCCTCGTCGTCGTTTTCGGCTTCCAGTCGGTCATCAACATGGGTGTGAACCTGCAACTGATGCCGGCCAAGGGCATGACGCTGCCCTTCATCTCTTATGGCGGCTCGTCGCTGATCGCGATCGCCATGTCGATGGGCATGGTGCTGTCCTTGACCCGCAAGAAGCCGGAAAAACTCAGGCCGGGTGGTTTCTCCGCCATGCCGCGCCATGTGGTTGCGGCCGAATAACATGGCCAAGGGAACTGTCATGCTTGCCGCCGGCGGGACCGGCGGCCATCTCTTTCCGGCCGAGGCGCTGGCACATGAACTGACCGCGCGCGGCTGGCAGGTGCATCTCGCCACCGACGACCGCGCCGAACGTTTCGCCGGCAAGTTTCCGGCTGCGGCCATTCATCCGATTTCATCGTCGACCATCGGCTCGAAGAACCCGATTGCGCTCTTGCGCGCCTTCTGGAGCATCTGGCGCGGCGTGCGCCAGGCCTCGAAGGTCATTGCCCAGATCAAGCCCTCCGTCGTCATCGGCTTCGGCGGTTACCCGACTCTGCCGCCGCTCTATGCCGCGACGCGGCGTTCCGTGCCGTCGATGGTGCATGAGCAGAACGCCGTGATGGGGCGCGCCAACAAGGCGCTTGCAGCCAGGGTCGATGCGGTCGCCGGCGGCTTCCTGCCCGAGAATGCCGGCGCCAATAGCGCCAAGGTCGTCGTGACAGGCAATCCGGTGCGCCCGGCTGTCATCGAGGCGGCGAAGACGCCTTACATTGCGTCGACCGGCGCGGATGCCTTCAATCTGCTGGTCTTCGGCGGCAGCCAGGGCGCGCAGTTCTTTTCCGACGCGGTTCCTGGTGCAATCGCGCTATTGAGCGAAGCGCAGCGCAAGCGCCTGTGTGTTACCCAGCAGGCACGCGTCGAGGATGCCGACAAGGTCAAGGCGGCCTATGCCAAGCTCGGCATCGCCGCCGACGTGTCGCCGTTCTTCGGCGACATGGCGCAGCGCATGGCGGCAGCGCATCTGGTGATCTCGCGCTCGGGTGCCTCGACGGTTTCCGAGATTGCGGTCATCGGCCGCCCGGCATTTCTGGTGCCTTATCCCTACGCGCTCGACCACGACCAGGCGGCGAACGCCGCGCGACTGGCTGCAGCCGGCGGCGGCGAAGTGCACCCGCAGGCAACGCTTTCGCCTGAGCGCATTGCCGAGCTGATCGGGGGTGCGATGGAGGATCCGGCGCGCATGGTGACGATGGCGGCTGCCGCCAAGTCAGTCGGCAAAGCGGACGCCACACGGTTGCTCGCCGACCTCGCAGAGGCTATTGCGTCCAAAACGCCCGTTTCGGAATTCAAGAAGGGAGTGCGGTCATGAAGATGCCGCAGACCATCGGCCTCGTGCATTTCATCGGCATCGGCGGCATCGGCATGAGCGGCATCGCCGAGGTGCTGCACAATCTCGGCTACAAGGTGCAAGGCTCCGACCAGTCCGAGAGCGCCAACGTCCAGCGCCTGCGCGACAAGGGCATCGAGTGCTTCGTCGGTCACAAGGCCGAGAACCTTGGCGACGCCGAGGTGATCGTCGTTTCGACCGCGATCAAGAAGACCAATCCCGAACTGCAGGCGGCACGCGAGAAGCTTCTGCCCGTCGTACGCCGCGCCGAAATGCTGGCCGAGCTGATGCGCTTCCGCAACGCGGTCGCCATCGGCGGCACCCACGGCAAGACCACGACGACCTCGATGGTGGCGACGCTGCTCGATGCAGGCGGGCTCGACCCGACCGTCATCAATGGCGGCATCATCAATGCCTATGGCACCAACGCCCGCATGGGCGAAGGCGAGTGGATGGTGGTCGAGGCCGACGAGAGCGACGGCACCTTCCTCAAGCTTCCGGCCGACGTCGCCGTCGTCACCAACATCGACCCCGAGCATCTCGACCACTACGGCACCTTCGACAAGGTGCGCGAAGCGTTCCGCCAGTTCGTCGAGAATGTGCCGTTCTACGGTTTTGGGGTGATGTGCACCGACCATCCCGAGGTGCAGGCGCTGGTCAGCCACATCGAGGATCGCCGCGTCATCACCTATGGCGAGAATGCCCAGGCCGACGTGCGTTTCACCAATCACCACATGGAAGGTGCCGTTTCGGTCTTCGACGTTGTCATCCGCAACCGCAAGTCGGCGACTTCGACCACCATCGAGGGCCTGCGCCTGCCGATGCCGGGCCGCCACAACGTCTCGAACGCCACAGCTGCCATCGCGGTTGCCACCGAACTCGGCCTTTCTGCCGAAGCGGTGAAGCGCGGGCTGTCGTCGTTCGGCGGCGTCAAGCGCCGCTTTACCCATACCGGCACCTGGAATGGCGTCGAGGTGTTCGACGACTACGGCCACCACCCGGTCGAGATCAAGGCCGTGCTGCGCGCGGCGCGCGAAGCCACCGCCGGCCGCGTCATCGCCATTGCCCAGCCGCACCGCTTCACCCGCCTGCGCGACCTGTTCGACGATTTCTCGGCCTGCTTCAACGACGCCGATACCGTCATGATCGCGCCCGTCTATACGGCCGGCGAGGATCCGATCGACGGCGTCAACTCGGAAGCCCTGACGTCCCGCATCCGTGCCGGCGGCCATCGCGACGCGCGTTACATCGATGGCTCGGCTGCCGTGGCGCCGGTCGTGCGCGAACTGGCCATGCCGGGCGACTTTGTCGTCTATCTCGGCGCCGGCAACATCACACAATGGGCCTACGCCCTGCCGGGCGAGCTCGCCGGGGGCGGATCGTGATCGGAGGCGAGGCGCTCATAGCCAAACTCGGCGACCGGCTAACCGGCCTGCGCGGACGCCTCACGCCCAGCGCCGAGATGGAGAAGATCACCTGGTTCCGTGCCGGCGGCCTTGCCCAGGCGCTGTTCCAGCCGGCTGACGAAGAGGATCTGGCTGCCTTCCTGAAGGCTGTGCCGGAAGAAATCCCTGTCATGGTCGTCGGCATCGGCTCCAACCTCCTGGTGCGCGAGGGTGGCATTCCTGGCTTCGTGGTTCGGCTGTCGGCCAAGGGGTTCGGCGAGGCCGAGGCAATTTCGGCGACCGGCATAAAGGCTGGTGCTGCGACGCCCGACAAGCGCGTGGCAGCCCTTGCGCATGACAACGGCATCGGCGGCTTTCATTTCTACCACGGCATTCCCGGCGCCATCGGCGGCGCCTTGCGGATGAATGCGGGCGCCAATGGCGTCGAGACGCGCGAACGCGTCGTCGAGGTCCGCGCGCTCGACCGCAAGGGCGACCTGCATCTGCTGTCGAATGCCGACATGGGCTACAGCTACCGTCAATCGGCTGCCGCAGCCGACCTGATCTTCACCTCGGCGACCTTCGAGGGTTATACGGAGGACAAGGACGCCATCAAAGCGGCGATGGATGCGGTCCAGCACCATCGCGAGACGGTGCAGCCGATCCGCGAGAAGACGGGCGGCTCGACCTTCAAGAATCCCGAGGGAACCTCGGCCTGGAAGGAAATTGACAACGCCGGCTGCCGCGGACTGATGATCGGCGGCGCACAGATGTCGCCGCTGCATTGCAATTTCATGATCAACACCGGCAACGCCAGCGGCTATGATCTCGAGTATCTTGGCGAGACGGTGCGCAGCCGCGTGCTCGAGAATTCGGGCATCCGCCTGCAGTGGGAAATCAAGCGTCTCGGCAACTTCAAGCCCGGCCACGAAGTGCAGGAATTCTTGGGGCAATTGCTCTAGGCGGCGCGCTCCGCCGGAGCAGCAGGAGCCTGTGAAGGCCATCCGAAATGACGATCTTCGAAAGGCCTCGGCGCATCCTCGCCGGGACCTTTTTGCGACCCGAATTCCGCCTTTTCCTCTGGTCATCCTGCAGGTCAACGGAAGTCGCATTGGTCATGAAATTGCAACGAATTCCAATCGGCTCTTGCCACGGAATCAAGTCTCTGATTCTCTGACCTAAAGCGTTTCCTGATTTGAGTCGCGTGACGCGTAGCCCGCGTTTCCAGCCGGAGGTCCAACTTCCGGGTGCTCTTTTTTGATCTTTGGAAACAAGGCGTTGTGTCTGAGTCGAGAGGGGATCTCAGGGGATGAAGTCAAAGCACGTCGCTGTCCTGATGGGCGGGTTTTCGTCCGAGCGGCCTGTGTCCCTGTCGTCTGGCAATGCCTGTGCCGAAGCGCTCGAGCAGGTCGGTTATCAGGTCACGCGAGTGGACGTCGATCGCGATGTCGGCGCAGTGCTTTCGACGCTCAAGCCGGATGTCGCATTCAACGCCCTGCATGGCCCCTTCGGCGAAGACGGCACCATCCAGGGCATCCTCGAATATCTCGGCATTCCCTACACCCATTCCGGCGTGCTGGCCTCGGCACTGGCGATGAACAAGGAGCAGTCGAAGAAGGTGGCCAAAGCTGCCGGCATTCCGATTGCCGAATCCAGGGTTCTCGACCGTTTTGCCATCGGCAACCAACACCCGATGAAGCCGCCTTACGTGGTCAAGCCGGTGTCCGAAGGGTCGAGCTTCGGTGTCGTCATCGTCAAGGAAGACCAGTCGCATCCGCCGCAGGTCATCTCCTCATCCGAGTGGCGCTACGGCGACACGGTGATGGTCGAGCGTTACGTCCATGGTCGTGAGTTGACCTGTGCCGTTATGGGTGATGTTGCGCTTGGCGTCTGCGAGATCGTTCCGACCGGTCACGCCTTCTACGATTATGATTCAAAATATGTCGCCGGCGGATCAAAGCACGAATGCCCCGCGAAAGTTTCACCGAATATTTACCAAAAAATACAAACACTGGCGCTCAAGGCTCACCAAGCGATCGGGTGCCGGGGCGTCTCCCGGTCTGACTTCCGGTACGACGACCGCCATTCCGAAAATGGAGAGGTCGTCTGGCTGGAGGTCAACACTCAACCCGGCATGACGCCGACGTCGCTGGTGCCTGAGATTGCAGCCCAAGCCGGGCATTCGTTTGGTGAGTTGTTGAGTTGGATGGTGGAGGACGCTTCGTGTTTGCGTTGAGGTCGGGACAGAACAGAAGGATGGGTGGCTCGGCGCCGCGCGTCTTCGGGCTGCCCTTGTCCGCGGAGCATTTCGTGCTGCCGCGGCTGCTGCGCAAGCCGGTTCGCATGCTGTCGCGCTTCGGGCGTGGGGAGTTCACTCCTCCGCCCTATGCTGCGTCGATGCTGACGGCTGCGTTCCTTGCCGCAAGCTCGCTTTATGGCGCCTATCTCGGGGGTCACTTCCCGGCGATGGTCCAGGGCGTGACCGCTCGCAGCGGCTTTGCCGTCGACCAGATCAAGGTCTCGGGCAATCGCGAAACCTCCGAAATCGACATTCTCGACAAGCTCGAGCTTGATGGCTGGACTTCGCTCGTCGGCTTCAATCCGGAAGAGGCGCGCGAGCGTATCGTCAGCTTGCCCTGGGTGCGCGATGCCGCTGTTCGCAAGGTCTATCCCGATACGATCGAGGTTCGCATCGACGAGCGCGACGCTTTTGCGATCTGGCAGCACGGAAACCAGCTCAGCGTCGTCGAGAAGGACGGCAAGATCATCGCTCCTTATGCTGGCGGGCGCCAGGCCACGCTGCCGCTGGTCGTCGGCTTTGGTGCCGCCGACCGTGCCGCCGACTTCGTCGCCAGGGTTCAGGCGTTCCCCGCGCTTGGTTCGCGGGTAAAAGGCTACATTCGCGTCGGCGAACGGCGCTGGGATCTGCGTCTCGACAACGGCATCACCGTCAAGCTGCCCGAGAATCAGGTCGATGCAGCGCTTGCCGATCTTGCCGATCTCGACCGCGAGAACGCGCTGCTGACCCGTGACATCGCGGCCGTCGACATGCGTTTCAGTGACCGGCTGGTCGTGCAGTTGACGCCGGAAGCTGTCGAGCGGCGCGCCGATCTGCTGAAAAACAAGCCGAAAGCCCTCAAGGCGAAGGCGGAGAAGAGAATATGAGCTGGCTGGGCGGTCAAAAGGATCCGGTTTCGCGTCGCTCGGGCATCCTTACGGTGCTTGATGTCGGTTCGAACAAGGTCTGTTGCGTGGTCGCCAAGCTGAAGCCGGCCGAAGGCAGTCAGCTGCTCAAGGGACGTACCCACCAGGCCCAGGTCATCGGCATCGGCCACCAGAAGTCGCAGGGCGTGAAGTCGGGCGTGGTCGTCGATCTCGACCGCGCCGAACATGCCATCCGTCTCGCCGTCGACGCCGCCGAGCGCATGGCAGGCCTTACCGCCGACTCACTGATCGTCAATCTGTCCGCCGGCCGCATCAAGAGCGAGGCGTTTTCGGCAACCATCAATCTCGGCGGCCATGAGGTCGACGAAACCGACGTCCAGCGCGTGCTCGCCGCCGGTGCCAAGCAGGCGCTGAAGGCAGAGCGCGACGTCATCCACTCGCTGCCTGTCGCCTTCTCGCTCGACGCCGAGCGCGGCGTGCGCGATCCGCGCCGCATGGTCGGCGACACGCTTGGCGTCGACATGCATGTGCTGACCGGCGATTCGGCGCCGATGCGCAATCTCGAGCTCTGCATCAACCGCTCGCACCTGTCGGTTGAGCATATGGTGGCTACGCCTTACGCCAGTGGCCTTGCGGCACTCGTCGACGACGAACTCGAAATGGGTGCTGCCTGCATCGACATGGGCGGTGGCACGACCACGCTTTCGGTCTTTGCGGAAGGGCGCTTCGTCCATGCCGACGCCATTCCTGTGGGCGGCAATCACGTCACCATGGATATGGCCAAGGGCCTGTCGACGCGTCTCGACGATGCCGAGCGGCTCAAGGTCATGCATGGATCGGCGCTGCCCGGCACCACCGACGACCGCGACATGATCAGCATCCAGCCGATCGGCGTCGACGACAGCGAAGTTCCGCTGCAGATACCGCGTTCTGTCATGACGCGCATCATCCGCGCCCGCATTGACGAGACGCTGGAACTGCTGCGCGACCGGCTCAACAAGTCGGGTTACGGCAATGCCGTCGGTAAACGCGTCGTCCTCACCGGCGGTGCCAGTCAGCTCGTCGGCCTGCCCGAGGCAGCGCGACGCATTCTCGGCCGCAATGTGCGCATCGGCCGCCCACTCGGCGTGGCAGGTCTGCCGGAGGCGGCCAAGGGGCCGGCTTTCGCGACCGCCGTCGGGCTTCTCATCTACCCGCAGATGGCCGGCATCGAGAGCCAGTCTGCGAAAGGGATTTCCCGTTACAGGGCAACGGGAACTGGCGGAAAACTGCATCGCATGAGTCAGTGGTTGAGAGACAGTTTTTAGGAATTGACGGGGGCAGCCCCATTACCGGCCGCACGGCGAAGCGGTTCGAAAGGCAAAAAGGACGAGGACTATGACGATCAATCTGCAGAAGCCGGACATCACCGAGCTCAAGCCCCGCATCACCGTGTTCGGTGTCGGCGGTGGCGGCGGCAACGCTGTCAACAACATGATCACCGCTGGCCTGCGCGGCGTCGAGTTCGTCGTGGCCAACACCGATGCGCAGGCACTCACCATGTCGAAGGCCGAGCGTCTCATCCAGCTCGGCGCGCATGTCACCGAGGGCCTGGGCGCGGGTTCGCAGCCGGAAGTCGGTCGCGCCGCCGCTGAAGAGTGCATCGACGAGATCATCGACCACCTGTCGAACACGCATATGTGCTTCGTCACCGCCGGCATGGGCGGCGGCACCGGCACCGGTGCTGCTCCGGTCGTCGCCCGCGCCGCTCGCGAAAAGGGTATCCTGACCGTCGGCGTCGTCACCAAGCCGTTCCACTTCGAAGGCCAGCGCCGCATGAAGACGGCTGATTACGGCATCGAAGAGCTGCAGAAGTGCGTCGACACGCTGATCGTCATCCCGAACCAGAACCTGTTCCGTCTGGCCAATGACAAGACGACCTTCGCGGACGCCTTCGCCATGGCCGATCAGGTGCTGTATTCGGGCGTTGCCTGCATCACCGACCTGATGGTCAAGGAAGGCCTGATCAACCTCGACTTCGCCGACGTCCGTTCGGTGATGCGCGAAATGGGCAAGGCGATGATGGGCACCGGCGAAGCTTCGGGCGAGGGCCGTGCGATGGCCGCCGCCGAAGCAGCAATCGCCAACCCGCTGCTCGACGAAACCTCGATGAAGGGCGCCAAGGGCCTGCTCATCTCGATCACCGGCGGCCGCGACCTGACCCTGTTCGAAGTCGACGAAGCTGCCACCCGAATCCGTGAGGAAGTGGATCAGGACGCCAACATCATCCTGGGCGCCACTTTCGACGAAGACCTCGAAGGCGTCATCCGCGTGTCGGTCGTCGCCACCGGCATCGACAAGTCGGCTGCCGACATGGCTGCTGCACCGCTGACCATCCGTCAGGCGCCGAAGCCGGCACAGCGTCAGGTCGAGGCACCGCGTCCTGTCGTGCAGGCTGCTCCTGTCGAACAGCCGCGCATGGAAGTGCGCACCAACGATCCGGTTGCCGAGGCCATCCGCCTTGCCGAAGCCAATGCCGCCGCGATGGCGCAGCCGCGGTCAGCCGCTCCGGCTGACGACTTCCGTCCGCAGAGCAAGCTGTTTGCCGCTCCGCCGGCCCAGCCGCAGGTCCAGCAGTATCAGCCGCAGCAGTTCCAGCAGCCCGCACCGCAGCCGGTTGCCCAGCCGCAGATGGCACCGCAGCGCGAGATGATGCAGCCGGCCCAGGTTCAGCCGCGCATGCCGCGCGTCGAGGACTTTCCGCCGATGGTCAAGGCCGAGGTCGAAGCCAAGGCTCAGCCGGCCGAGCAGCATGAGGATCGTGGTCCGATGGGCCTGCTCAAGCGCCTGACCAGCGGTCTGACCCGCCGTGAGGAAGAACCGGCACGCCTGCAGCCCGCGCAGCCGCGCGAGCCCAAGCTGCGCCAGCCGGCGCCCGAGCAGCGCCGCATGACCAGCCAGGAATCGCAGATGTACGCGCCGCGCCGCGGACAGCTCGACGAACATGGCCGCCTGGCACCGCAGGCACGGACTCAGGAGGACGATCAGCTGGAGATTCCAGCGTTCCTTCGCCGGCAAGCCAACTGATCTGTGAACGGCCGGTAACACTGTTTGAAAGGCGGGCGTCTCGACGCCCGCCTTTTGCTCTGAAAAGATAAGTTAAAACATGAGCTTGGCGGGGCGAGTCGAAGCGTCCCCGCAGTTACACAGAGTAAGAAACCGTGATTTGGAGTCTCTCACCCGGAAGACTATCTTCGCGCCGATTAAGGTCGCTGACGGGTATTGTGGGGATGAGGTCCCGTCTGGCGAGCATAAGAGCCGTGCGCCGTGGTGTGGCGAAGCGGACGTGGTGAGTACGGGCATATGGGGATCGACTTGCAGGACTATCAGACAACACTCAAATCGCGTGTCACCCTGTCGGGCGTTGGCGTTCACAGCGGCAAGCCGGTAGCCATCCATTTCGCGCCGGCAGACGCGGATATGGGCGTGGTGTTTCAGGTTGCTGACCGAGAATTTCGCGCAATTGTGTCAGAAGTGGGTGCGACCGATCTTTGCACCTTGCTCGGCGATCCCGCCGGCCAGCACGTTGCCACGATCGAACACCTGATGGCCGCTCTGTTCGGCCTCGGTATCGATAATCTGCTGATCGAAGTCGAAGGCGCTGAAATCCCGATCATGGACGGCAGTGCCGCGCAGTTCGTTGAGGCCATCGACCTGGCCGGCATCGAAGTGCAGTGCGTCAAGCGCCGCTACATCCGCGTTCTCAAGCCGGTACGAATCGAAAGCGGCGCCTCCTGGGCCGAGTTCCGTCCCTATGGCGGCACGCGATTCGAGGTCGAGATCGATTTCGAGAGCCCAGCGATCGGGCGCCAGTCCTTTGCTTCCGATATCAACGACGACATATTCCGCCGCGAGATCTCGCGCGCCCGCACCTTTGGTTTCATGAAGGACGTCGAGCGCCTGTGGGCAGCCGGCTATGCGCTTGGTTCGTCGCTCGAGAATTCAGTGGTCATCGGCGACGACAACCACATCATCAACATGGAAGGCCTGCGCTTCTCCAACGAGTTCGTGCGCCACAAGACGCTTGACGCTATGGGCGACCTGGCACTCGCCGGCGCGCGCTTCATCGGCTGCTTCCGTTCCTATCGCGGTGGCCACCGGCTGAACGCCGCTGCGCTGCGCCGCCTGCTTTCTGACAGGTCGGCTTTCGAAGTCGTCGAGACGTCGCGCCGCGAGCGCGGCCGCTCGGCCGAACTTATCGCTGTCAGTGCCGCAGTCCACGCGCCCTGGACCCTCTGACGGCCGGCAATCGCCTAGAGGTGGTGTGACCTTGTTGCACCACTTGGCCGGCGAAATGGCATGCGTCATTGCGTGCCACAAAATTGCGCGATTGGCGGCTGATAGCGTTGCCCGGCAAAGCCAGTTGTGATCTATGGCCATTGCCTAAAAGCGAAACAGCGCCAAAGGGGCGGAACTCTGTGATGTCATTGATACGAGCCGATCGATCGAAATTGCGCGTGAAGCCTCTGGTTGTGGCGCTTTCGCTCATCGCTCCGACGCTTGCACTGTCCGGCTGCATGTCCGGCGAAGCCGATGTCGATCTCGCGACCTATGTCGAGCAGACCGAGCCGGCCGATGTGCTCTACAATCAGGGCCTTGCCAACCTCAACGCCGGCCGCCTCAAGGAGGCCAGCCGCAAGTTCGAAGCCGTCGACCGTCAACACCCCTATTCGGAGTTCGCCCGCAAGTCGATGGTGATGGGCGCATTCGCCAGCTATCGCCAGGGCTCCTATGAAGAGGCCATCAACTCGGCCAAGCGCTATCTCGCGCTTTATCCCTCGACCGACGACGCGGCTTACGCACAGTACATCATCGGCCTCAGCTACTTCCGCCAGATTCGCGACGTGACGCAGGATCAAAAGGAAGCTCGCCGCACCATCGAGGCGATGACCGAGGTGGTTCAGCGCTGGCCCGCATCGGAATATGTCGACGATGCAAACGCCAAGATTCGCTTCGCCCGCGACCAACTCGCCGGCAAGGAAATGCAGATCGGCCGTTATTATCTCGAGCGCCGCGAATTTATCGCCTCGGCAAAGCGATTCCGCAACGTGGTCGAGAACTATTCGAACACCCGCCACATCGAAGAAGCGCTCGCCCGCCTGGTCGAGACCTACTACGCGATGGGCCTGACCTCGGAAGCCCAGACAGCTGCCGCCGTGCTTGGCCAGAATTATCCTGACAGCCAGTGGTACAAGGATTCGTACAAGCTGCTGCAAACCAATGGCCTAGAGCCCCGCGAGAATGCCGGTTCCTGGATTTCCAAGGCCGGGAAGATGTTCTCCGGCGCCTGACAAGAAATAGATGCTCTCGCGCCTGTCGATCCGCGATATTGTCCTGATCGAACGGCTGGACATCGATTTCACGCCTGGCCTGTCGGTGCTGACCGGTGAGACCGGCGCGGGCAAATCCATCCTTCTCGACGCATTGTCGCTCGCGCTCGGCGCGCGCGGCGATGCATCGCTTGTCCGCCACGGTGCCACGCAAGGGCAGGTGAGTGCGGTCTTCGACGTGCCGCGCAACCATCCGGCGCGTACGCTGCTTGCCGACAATGCCATCGACGACGATGGCGACATCATCCTGAAACGCGTCCAGACCGCCGACGGGCGCACGCGCGTCTTCGTCAACGACCAGCCGTCCAGCGTCACGCTGATGCGCGACATCGGCCGCGCGCTTGTCGAAATCCACGGCCAGCACGACGATCGCGCGCTTGTCGACGCCGGGGCGCATCGCGATGTGCTCGATTCGTTTGGCGGTCATGTCGGCGAAGCCAAGGCCACCGCCGACGCGTGGAAGTTGTGGCGCGGTGCCGAGCAGGAGCTGTCGCGCCATCGCGCCCACGTCGATGCCGCCGCGCGCGAGGCTGAATATCTGCGCGCCTCGGTGACCGAACTCACCAAGCTCGATCCCCAGCCGGGGGAGGAGAGCGAACTCGCCGAGCTGCGTGCCGCGATGATGCGCGTCGAAAAGATCGCCTCCGAAATCCAGGATGCACAGGACGTGCTGTCGGGCTCGTCGTCGCCGCTGCCGCAGCTTGCCAGCCTGTTGCGCCGCCTGCAGCGCAAGGCGGCCGAGGTGCCGGGCCTGCTCGATGAGGTGGTGAAATCGCTCGACGAGGCGATGATCTCGCTTGATGCGGCGCAATCCGGCGTCGATGCCGCCCTTCGCGCCACCGAATATGACCCGCAGCGGCTGGAAAAGGCTGAGGAGCGGCTGTTTGCCCTGCGCGCGGCTGCACGCAAGCACAATGTTGCCGTCGACGACCTAGCCAGGCTGCGCGACACGATGGTTGCCGACCTCGCCGACCTCGATGCCGGCGAGGAGCGGCTGCAGGTGCTGGAAACGCAGGCGAGGACCAGCCGCGATGCCTATGATCGCATCGCTGCCAGTCTGTCGGAGCTCCGCAAGACTGTGGCCGAGAGCCTGCGCAAGACCGTCATGGCAGAGCTGCCCGAGCTCAAGCTCGAACGCGCCGAATTCATCGTCGAGATGTCGAGCGAAGCCGACAATCGCATGCAGGAAGGTATCGATCAGGTCGAGTTCTGGGTGCGCACCAATCCCGGCACCCGGCCCGGCCCGATGATGAAGGTCGCCTCGGGTGGCGAGCTGTCGCGTTTTCTCCTCGCGTTGAAGGTGGCGCTTGCCGACCGTGGTTCGGCACCTACACTGGTGTTCGACGAGATCGATACCGGCGTGGGTGGCGCGGTTGCCGACGCCATCGGCCAGCGGCTGGCACGGCTGTCCCGCCGGGTGCAGGTGCTGTCGGTGACGCATGCGCCGCAGGTCGCGGCCCGCGCGGCGACGCATTTCCTGATCTCCAAGAAGGGCAACACCGACAAGGTGGCGACTGGTATCCACGAGATGGACCGTACCGCGCGCCAGGAGGAAATCGCGCGCATGCTGTCTGGCGCCTCGATCACCGAGGAAGCGCGCGCCGCCGCCGAGCGCCTGCTGCGCGAGAACACGGCTGTCCTTTCCTGACCACGCGATTGCGGCTCCCATGTCAGGAGCCTTCGCGATGCTGCTGATTTGACGTGGAATTCGGTCCGGGCGGCTCCCGCTCGACAGCGTCCTGATCTATGGTGGCCGCGTTTTCAGCCGGAGCCGTACCATGTCCGACAAGCCAGTCGATTCGCTGAGCGAGACTGAAGCCGCGGCGGAGCTTGCGCGGCTGGCCGAAGAAATTGCCGGCCACGACCTGCGCTATCATGCCGAGGACGCGCCGACGATTTCGGACGCGGATTACGATGCGCTGCGCCGCCGCAACCTCGCCATCGAGCAGCGTTTTCCGCAACTGGTGCGTGAGGACTCGCCGTCCAAGTGGGTGGGCGCCGCCGTCTCCGAGAAATTCGGCAAGGTCACCCATGTCGTGCCGATGCTGTCGCTGGACAACGCCTTTGCCGACGAGGACGTCAGCGAGTTCGTCGGCCGCATCAGGCGCTTCCTCAGGCTGTCCGCCGACGAGCCGGTGGTAATCACCGCCGAGCCCAAGATCGACGGCCTGTCGCTGTCGATCCGCTACGAGAACGGCCGGCTGGTGACGGCGGCGACGCGCGGCGACGGCCAGGTCGGCGAAAACGTCACGGCGAACGCCCGTACCATTGCCGACATTCCGAACGTGCTGAAGGGCGACTTTCCCGAGGTGCTGGAAGTGCGCGGCGAGGTCTATATGAGCCACGCCGACTTTGCCGAACTCAACCGGCGCAATGCTGAAGCTGGCAAGCAGATTTTCGCCAATCCGCGCAATGCGGCCGCCGGTTCGCTGCGCCAGCTCGACACGTCGATCACTGCCAGCCGTCCGCTGCGCTTTTTCGCCTATGCCTGGGGCGAGGTCAGCGACATGCCGGCCGACACCCAGATGGGCATGGTCGAGGCTTTTAAGACCTACGGCTTCAAGACCAATCCGCTGATGAAGGTGTTCGACAGCGTCGACGGCCTGCTGTCGCAGTACCGGATGATCGAGGCCAATCGCGCCGGGCTCGGCTACGACATCGACGGCGTCGTCTACAAGGTCGATCGGCTCGACCTGCAGCAGCGGCTCGGCTTCGTCTCGCGTTCGCCGCGCTGGGCCATCGCGCACAAGTTCCCGGCTGAAAAGGCGACGACGACACTGCTCGGCATCGACATCCAGGTCGGCCGCACCGGCTCGCTGACGCCGGTGGCGCGGCTGCAGCCGGTGACGGTGGGCGGCGTGGTGGTCACCAACGCCACGCTGCACAATGAGGACTACATCAAGGGCCTCGGCAACAGCGGCGCGGCCATTCGCGACGAGGATCATGACATCCGCGTCGGCGACACCGTCATCGTACAGCGGGCAGGTGACGTCATTCCGCAGATCCTCGACGTCGTCCTGGAGAAGCGCCCGGCAGGAGCGCAGCCCTATCTGTTCCCGACGCGCTGCCCGGCCTGTGACAGCCATGCTGTCCGCGAGGAGGGTGAGGTGGTGCGCCGCTGCACCGGCGGCCTGATCTGTCCGGCACAGGCTGTGGAGCGCCTTCGCCATTTCGTCTCGCGCAATGCCTTTGACATCGAGGGCCTGGGCGAGAAGCAGATCGAGTTCTTCTTCCAGTCGCAGGACCCGGCATTGCATGTCGGCTCGCCGGCGGACATCTTCACGCTGAAGCGGCGACAAGAAGGATCGCTCACCAAGCTCGAGAACATCGATGGCTTCGGCGCGACATCGACTCGCAAGCTGTTTGCGGCCATCGACGACCGCCGCCAGGTCGAGTTCTCGCGCTTCCTGTTTGCGCTCGGCATCCGCCACATCGGCGAAACCAATGCCAAGCGCCTGGCGCGCCACTACATCAATTTCGAGACCTTCCGCGCCGCTGGTGTTGCTGCCGTGATGCCTGAGGGCAAGGGTGACAAGGGCAATGCCGCCTGGCAGGAGCTGACCGGCGTCAACGGCATCGGCGCCATCGTCGCCGAGGCGGTGGTCGAGTTCTTCGCAGAGGAGCACAACAGGCAGGTGCTCGATGCGCTGCTTGCCGAAGTGACGCCGCTTGACGAGGAGCGTATCGGCGACGTGTCGTCACCCGTTTCGGGCAAGACGGTGGTGTTCACCGGCTCGCTCGAAAAGATGTCGCGCGACGAGGCCAAGGCGATGGCCGAGAAGCTTGGCGCCAAGGTGGCGGGCTCGGTGTCCAAGAAGACCGACCTCGTTGTGGCGGGCCCAGGCGCTGGCTCGAAGCTCAAGGCGGCGACCGATCTGGGTATCGAGGTGATCACAGAGGACCAGTGGTTCGAACGCGTCGGGCAGGCGGGCTGACAGACGTCATGCGAGCACTTGCCATCGACTTCGAAACTGCCAATGAGCAGCGGAGCAGCCCGTGCTCCATTGGCCTTGCCTGGATCGAGGACGGCGCTGTCATCCGTGTCGAGGAGCGACTGATCCGCCCCCGGGACATGCGGTTCTCGCGCTTCAACATTGCCGTTCACGGCATACGGCCCGAACATGTCGAGGACGCGGCCGAGTTTCCCGAGGTGATGGAGGAGTTTGAGGACGATCTCTCAGACACGCTTGTGATCGCCCACAACGCGTCCTTCGACATGAGTGTGCTCAGGGCGAGCTATCAGCTGTATGGCACTGTCAGTCCTGACATCGACTACATCTGCACGCTCAAGATGGCGAAGAAGGTATGGCAGGAGCTGACCTCGCACCGGCTCAACGAGGTGTCGCGCCATATCGATTTCTCCTTCAGGCACCATAATGCTGCAGAGGACGCGCATGCCTGCGGCGAGGTGGCGCTGGCAGCCGCGCGCAAGCTGAACGTCTCGGCGCTGCGCGACCTGCCGATCAAGCTCGACATGACGATGGGCCGGCTTCATGCCGGCGGCAATGTGCCGTGCTCGGTGAAGCGGCCGCCGAAGGCCAAGAAGCGCTGATCGTTGGCTCAACCGAATTGATGTGACACGCCAAGCCGGCTGACTTATTCAGACCCCGCGCAAGCTATGGAGCCTTGGCCGAACTCGTTCGGCCTGTATCGTGCATTCCAACGCTCAAAATTCGATCTGGGGCCGATGCGCCACGGAGGCCTAATGTCTGATCGTCGCGGTGAATTCTTGCAGGGCATGCGCTTGAGCGTGCCGGTGGTGGTCGCGTCGGCGCCCTTTGCCATCCTGTTCGGGGCGTTGGCCGTCGACAACGGCTTCTCCGTCGTCGAGGCGACACTGATGAGCGCCTCGATCTATGGCGGCGCCAGTCAGCTGGTCGGCATCGAGTTGTTCGGCCAGCATGTCGCGCCGTGGCTGGTGGTGCTATCGATCTTCGCCGTCAACTTCCGCCACGTTCTCTATTCGGCTGCCGTTGGCAAGCACATCGATCATTGGCCGTTCCTGAAGCAGGCCATCGGCTATTTCTTCCTGGTCGATCCGCAATATGCCGAGGCCGAGCGCAAGGGCGAGAATGGCGAGCAGGTGACCTTTGCCTGGTACATGGGCATGGCGCTGCCGATCTATGTCTTCTGGGTCGCCGAAAGCGCGCTCGGCGCGCTGTTCGGGCGGCTGATTCCCAACCCCCATGCCATCGGGCTCGACTTCCTGCTGCCGATCTATTTTCTCGGTTTGGTGATGAGCTTCCGCAAGCGCCCGCGCTGGCTGCCGATCGTCGTTGCCAGCGCCGTTGCCTCGATGATCGCCTACAAGACCGTAGGCTCACCCTGGCATGTTTCCATTGGGGCGCTGGCCGGCGTGCTGTTTGCGGCGGCGATGCCGGTCAGGTCCGACGAGAGCCTGACGAGCGAAGAAACGGCGGAGGTGGTGTCATGAGCACGACGCTTTGGATCATCATTGCCGGCGCTGTCGCCACCTATCTGACCCGTATCGGCGGCCATCTCGTCATTTCGCGTTTCGAGCGCATCCATCCGCGCGTCGAGGCGGGCCTGAACGCGGTGCCGGCTGCGGTTCTGACGACGCTCGTGGCACCCGCGGCACTCTCGGCCGGTCCGGCTGAGCTGGCAGCGCTTGCCGTGGCAGCCGTTATTGGACTGCGTGGTGGCCTGATGACGATGTTTCTGACAGGCGCTGCCGTGTTGATTGCCATGCGGCATTTCATCGGCTGAATGAAAACCGGCCGCATGAAGCGGCCGGTCGTTTTCATTACACGCTGATCAGGCGATCTGCGCCGTCGCCTTTTCCAGCCACGCCAGCGTTTCGCCGTCGAGCATCGGTCCGATCTCGGCCAGCACGCGGGCATGGTAGGCATTGAGCCAATCCAGCTCTTCGCGGGTCAGCAGGTCGGCGCGCAGCAGGCGCTGGTCGAAAGGCGCCAGCGTCAACGTCTCGAAGCCGTGCATGGCGATGTCGCCGCCGGGCAGCTCGGCGGTTGGCGTCACCAGGATCAGATTTTCCAGCCTGATGCCGTAATGGCCTTCCTTGTAGTAGCCGGGCTCGTTGGACAGGATCATGCCGGCGAGCAGCTTTTCCATGCCGGTCTTGGCGATGCGCTGCGGGCCTTCATGAACAGCGAGATAGGACCCGACGCCGTGGCCGGTGCCGTGGGCGTAGTCGAGGCCGTTCTTCCACAGTGCGATGCGGGCGAGCGCGTCGATGTCGGCGCCACGCGTGCCTGCGGGAAACCGCGCCAGCGAGATCGCGATCATGCCCTTGAGCACCAGGGTAAAACGCTCGCGCATCTCCTCGCTCGGCTTGCCGACCGGCATGGTGCGAGTGATGTCGGTGGTGCCGTCCTGATATTGCGCGCCCGAATCGAGCAGGAACAGTTCACCCTCGGCCAGCACCCGGCTCGTCGCTTTCGAGACGCGGTAATGCATGATCGCGCCATTGGCGCCGGCACCCGAGATGGTGTCGAACGAGACGTCGCGGAGCGGCATCTGCGTTTCCTCGCCGGTCTGGCGGCGGCATTCCTCCAGCTTGGTCACGACGGCGATCTCGTCGAGGCTGCCGGGATTCTGCCGGTCGAGCCAGCACAAAAGCTTGGCGACAGCAGCGCCGTCACGGCGGTGGGCAGCGCGCGAACCGGCGATCTCCTGGGCATTCTTGGTGGCGCGGGGCAGGCGGGCCGGGTCGGGCGCTTGCACCACCGTGCCGCCATTGTCCTCGATCAGGGCGCGCAGCCTGTCGGCGGCAAGCACCGGGTCGAGCGCGATCTTCGCACCAGATTTGGCAAGGGCCGCGACCGCGTCGTCGAGCTTGCTCGGTGCCTTGATGTCGGCAAGCTGGGTGAGATAGGCCTCCTCGGTGCGGCCAAGTTTGCGCTTGTCCATGAACACGGCATGGCTGCCGTCGGCGGAGAGGATGGCGAAGCCAAGGGCAAGCGGCGTGTGGGGTACGTCGCCACCACGGATGTTGAACGCCCAGGCGAGCGACGACGGGTCGGTCAGGATCACATGGGTGGCGCCGTCGTTCTCGATCGCTGCGGCGAGCCGTTTCAACTTGTCCTTGGCCAGTTCGCCGGCAAAGGCCTCCGGATGGATCTCGACTGGGGCCAACGGTGCGTCGGGCTGATCTTCCCAGATCGCGTCGATGGGGTTGCGGGCGAGGGGGACAAGCACGGCGCCGACCTTTTCGGTTGCCGTTGTCAGCGCCTTGACCTCGCCCATGGTGTGCAGCCACGGGTCGATGCCAAGCCTTGCGCCCTTGGGCAGGCTTTCCTTGATCCACACCGATGGCGGGTTGTCGATCAGGCTTTCGACGGTGAAGATATCGAGATCGACCTCGTCGCGCACCTGCAGCGTGTAGCGCCCGTCGACGAAGATGTAGGCGCTGCGGGCGAGCACGATCGCAACGCCGGCCGAGCCGCTGAAGCCGGTCAGCCACCGCAGGCGATTCGAACGTGGCGGGACATACTCGCCCTGGTGCTCATCGGCGCGGGGCACGACGAAGCCGTCGAGCCCATTTTCCTTGAGCCATTGCCGGAGCAACGCCACGCGCGGCTTGCCGACGGTGGGATCGCCGGCTGAATCAAAGGACTGGAACATGGTGGTTTCCCGAAAGCTGGATGTCGGGCGAACCTATCCGCGCCGGCCGTTGCTGGCAACGCCGCCGGCTTGTCCAGCGGGCTCAGTTCTTGAGGTGGATTGTCACCCAGCCTTCCCTGTGGAAGGTCTCGATGTGGCGGAAGCCTGCCGCGACATAGGCTTCGACCACGGCGTCGTGCTGACGGTCGAGGATACCCGACAGCACGAGGGAGCCGTCGACCGCAAGGTTCGTGGCCATTTCGGGCGCCAGCAGCATCAGCGGCTGCGCCAGGATGTTGGCGACGATCAGGTCGAAAGGGCCGCGCGCGGCGAAGATCGGGTCGTCGAAGCCTGCGGCGGTGACCGTCTCGACGTGGTCGGCAGCACCATTGAGGCGGACATTCGCGGCGGCAACGTCGGTTGCGACCGGGTCGATGTCGGTTGCCAGTACCGGGATCGGCGCCAGCTTGGCGACTGCGATCGCCAGCACGGCGCTGCCGGTACCAAGGTCGAGCGCCTTGGCCGGTTTTTCCGCGGCCATCACCTTTTCGATCATCGCGAGGCAGCCTGCCGTGGTGCCGTGATGGCCGGTGCCGAAAGCGAGGCCGGCCTCGATCTCGATGGCGATCTGTCCGGGGCGCACGTCCTCGCGGTCATGGCTGCCATGAACGATGAAGCGTCCTGCCTGCACCGGCTTCAGGCCTTCGAGCGACTTCGCCACCCAGTCGACGTCGGGTAGCACCTCACGGCCCAGCGGGCCCTTGTGGCCTGCTTCTGCAACCACCTCGGCCATGCGGCGGGCAACGTCCTCGACATCGCCATCCGTGTAGAGCGAGACCTCGTGGATATCGCGGTCCTCGTCGACCTCGATCACGGCGATCGGCCAGCCATCTTCCTCGAAGGCGGTTTCGAGGGCAGCGAAGATGCGGTTGGCGGCTTCGCGGCCGGTGGTAAAGTGCAGCCGTTTCTGGGTCATGTCGGGTCCGGGAGAGGAGGGTCAGCCTTCCTTGGCAAGCCGCTTGAGCTTGGCAAGTGCGGTCTCTGGGTTCTCCTCATAGGCGATCGTGCCGAAGAAATCACCCTTGCTGTCGAGCAGCAGCACCGACGCCGTGTGATCCATGGTGTAGTCGCCGCCTTCGGTCGGCACCTTCTTGGAATAGATACCGAAGGCCTTGGCCATGGCGGCGATCTTGTCGGGCGAGCCGGTGATGCCGGTGATGCGGTCGGAGACGTTGCTGACGTAGCTGTTCATCACTTCGGGCGTGTCGCGCTCGGGATCGACCGAGACGAAATAGGCGCGGAGGTTCTTGCCTTCGTCGCCCATCTGCTTGAGCAGGCCGTCGAGCTCGAACAGCGTGGTCGGGCAGACCTCGGGGCAATGGGTGAAGCCGAAGAAGACAGCACTTGGCTGGCCGCGGAACGCCGCTTCGGTGATCTCGGCGCCCTTCTGATCGACAAGCACGAAGGGCGCACCGAAAGCCTGGGCGCTGGTCTTGCTGCTGTACCAGTCGAAGGTCAGCCAGCCGACGCCGGCGGCCATCAGGATCAGAATGCCGGCAAGGATCGTGCGCATCATCGATTGTGATTCCATGGTGTTATTGATGACCGGTTCAGAAGCACCAGGACATGCCGGCCTCGACCAGCGACATGAAGATGCCGGCGTCCTTGTCCAGCCAGGAGGCGAAGGCGAGGCCCGAAGCTGCCGCAAACGCCATCATGCCGAGCGCGATCCACGCGGTCGCCGAAAGCGATATGGGCAAGGCCTGTTTCATCAACCCTACATAGCGCGGCGCGTGATTTGCCAAAAGGGACATGTTGACGCTCTCATTCGTCCACAAAACACCTTTTCGCGAGCAGGATGCAGCGTCTCTGGCTTGCAAGGCGGGCGCGGGCGACCCAAGTGTGGACGACTTCAGCCAATTCAGGAGGCTTTCATGCGGCTTGCCCTTTCCGTCCTTGCGACCACCCTTGCGCTCGGCGCAGCATTGCCCGCCATGGCCCAGCAGGTGGGCGAGGTCGGCGTCGACTGGCTCGGCAACGACATCATCGTCGAGGCGATCAAGGACCCCAAGGTCGAGGGCGTCACCTGCCACGTCTCCTATTTCGACCGCGGCGTGATCGACCGGCTGCAGAAAGGCAACTGGTTCGAGAACCCGTCGGACACCGCAATCTCGTGCCAGCAGACCGGACCGATCACCATTGGCGAGATCGACCTCGGCCAGGAGGGCGAGGAGGTCTTCAAACAGGGCATCAGCCTGATCTGGAAGGAGCAGGTGGTGAACCGCATCTACGACCAGAAAAACGAGACACTAATCTATCTCGCCCATTCGCGCCAAGTGCAGGACGGCTCGGCCAAGATGTCGATGACCACGGTGCCGCTCTATGGCCAGAACGTCGTCTGGGCCAAGGGCAAGCCGCAATAGCTTGCGGGCAGTGTGGCGCGGGCGTACATCCGCGTCATGGACGATCAAGCAAACCTTCGCTTCAAGGATGACGAACCGCGAATCCACCCGACGTCGGAGCTGAAAGGCTGCCGGCTTGGCCGCCATGTGATCGTCGGCGAGCGCGTCGTGTTGCGCGAGGTGGTGGTCGGCGACTACTCCTATTTCGAGCGCCACGCCGAGGCGATCTACACCACGATCGGCAAGTTCTGCTCGATCGCCGCCAATACGCGCATCAACGCGCTAGAGCATCCGATGGAGCGGCTGACCACGCACAAGCTGAGCTACCGGCCGAACGAGTATTTCCGCTATCTCGGCGTCGACAACGATTTCCGCGAGCGTCGCAGGGCTAAGCCAGTGATTATCGGACACGATGTGTGGGTCGGACATGGTGCGGTGATCATGCCCGGTGTGAGCATTGGCAATGGTGCGGTGGTCGGGGCGAATTCCGTGGTGACGCGCGACGTCGCGCCGTTCGAGGTTTTTGCCGGCGTGCCCGCAAAGAGGCTGAAGATGCGGTTCCCCGTCGAGGTTATCGCCCGCATCGAGGCGCTGGCCTGGTGGGATTGGCCGCGCGAAAGACTGTTCGAGGCGATCCCCGACATGCAGAGCCTGCCGATCGAGGCCTTTCTCGACCGCTGGGAAGCGAGGCAGGCCTAAGCGCCGGCTGCGGAACCCGAAGCGGGGCACGGTTGTTTCCTTCGCACCGAAGGGATGTGGCCATGTTCGAGAAGATTTTCACCAAGATCGCCAATAAGGTAGCCTACGCCGCCGGCCTGCCACTGACCTTTCTCGGCTGCTGCGTTGTCGTGTTGGCCTGGGCGGTATCAGGTCCGGTGTTCGGCTTTTCCGACACCTGGCAGTTGGTGATCAACACCGGCACGACCATCATCACCTTCCTGATGGTGTTCCTGATCCAGAACACCCAGAACCGCGACGGTGCTGCGATTCAGGCCAAGCTCGACGAGCTGATCCGGGTCAGCACCGGCCACAACCATTTCATCGGCATCGAGCATCTGACCGAAACCGAGGTCGAGGAAATCCGCAAGAAATGCGAGCAAGCGGCCAAACGGCATGATGTCCGAGCGAAAGCGAAGGGGTGAGTGCTGCGTCTCCTCGCAGACGAAGAAGTCCCTGCGCCTCGCATGCCTGGCGCTGCCTATGCTGCAGCGTCTTCATGCAGGCGCTTGGGATTTGGGAACAAAAACCACCGCGCGCAATTCCTGCTGCAGGCGTGAAAGTACTGTCCTCCGCTGCTCCCGGGCGGTTGACGATTGCCGCGGTCCGGAACAAGATTGTGGCGGGTAGGGTATGGCGTGGCGTGACTGACTGGCTGGATATCCTCAGAGAGCAGGCCGAGACCGGCGCCGAGATGGCGCGCGAGGTTCCGGCGACGCTCGCCAATCCCGACATCAGCCGCGACCAGGTCAAGAAGCTGTTTGCCGCGCTCGAACAGCAGGCCGAATTTGTCGAAAAGCTGAGGCAAGTGCTCGAGGCCAATGACTTCGAGCCGGAGGTGCTGGTTGCCGCCGAGGCTCTGGAGGAACGCTACGCCGAGCTGGCGGCGTCGGCCGCCGAACGGCTGAAGGCAATGCGCAGCGGCGAGCCTGTGCGCCGGCAGTAGGACAGGGCATCACCACTCGCGATGCGTTGCTGAGCCCTGCATCAGCACCGGCAATATGTCACGAGCATCAAATCAGGCCGGCGGCGAGCCTATATGGATGGCTTTCCTGACCTCCGCGCGGAAATCCGGTGTGTCATGCTCGCCATGGACGGCGACAGCATGCTGGACGGCAGCGTTGACCAGTTCGTCCTCGTTGTCGGCTGCGATCGCCACGGTGCACTTCATTTCGCTCGGGAATTCACGGCAATCGATATATCTGCGCATCGTCTTCGCCTCCCTGCGATCCACAATTAGCGCAAACCTGATGTTATTCCTGCGCATGCGGGGCGGCAACCGATAAGTGGCGGCCGCGGCGGTGGCTCTCGCCGACGTGATTGCCGGCAAGAGGCTGATCGTGGCAGTCCTATGCCGTCGGCAGCCTGATCTCGAAGCGGGTGCCCTTGTCGGCGCCGGCAAGCCGGATCGTTCCGTCATGGGCGTTGAGCAAGGCCGAGACGATGCCGAGGCCAAGGCCGGTGCCGCCGGTTTCACGCCGTGTGGTGAAGAACGGCTCGAAGATGCGGGCGCGGTTGTTGGGCGAGATGCCGCAGCCATCGTCGGTGGCAGCTATGGTGACAGTGTCGTCAAAGCTGCTGGCCTCCAGCACGAAACGGCCGGCGCCATGGCGCAGCGCGTTGTCGACGAGATTGGACAGGATGGCCGCGCCATTTTCAGCCGACATGGCAAAGCGGATGTCAGCGCCAGACAAGATCGACAGGTCGACACCTTCGACAGGAGCGAGATAGCCGAGAATCTCAGTGAGCGACGTGCTCTGGCCTGGCAGCGCTGCCTTGTCGGCGCGCGCCAGTTCGATCAGGCGGCGAACCAGGCGGTTCAGCCTGTCGGTGTCGGCGACGATGTTGTCGAGGAAGCGCGTTCTTGTGGCCGGATCCATGTCGTCGCTGGCGTCGCGCAGCAATTCGGCGGCGCCCTGGATCGCGGTCAGCGGCGATTTCAGCTCATGCGAGACGTGGGTGGCAAAGGTGCGGATCGTTTCGTTGCGGATCTGCAGCTTGCGCGCCATGTCGAGGAAGGCTTTGGACAACTCCGCCATCTCGCGCGTGCCGTGATGGGCAAGTGGCTGGAGGGCGTCCGTTTGCCCCTCGGCGATGCGCGCGGTTCTTTCCATCAGATCGTGCATGGGACGGGAGATGGTGCGGATGAAGACGAAGCCGATCAGCAGCGTGACGCCTGTTACAAGGGCCGCTGCGGCGACCGCGCCATGCGATAGAACGGCGGGCTCGGTGGCCGGTTCGAAGCGCTGCTGATAGAGTTGGAAGCTGAACAGCCCCAGTAGCGGCAGCGTCATGACGGTGGCAAGGATGGCCAGCACGACGAGGCCGAGGGGCGGGCGCCATTTTTCAGTCACGCGCCGCACCGCCCGAGGCGGAAGCCCATGCCATGGACGGTCTCGATCGCGTTGGAGCAACCCACTGTTGCGAACTTCGCGCGGATGTTGCGGATGTGGCTGTCGACCGTTCGCTCCGAGACGTGGATGTTGGCGGCATGGCTGGCATCGATCAGCTGACTGCGGTTGAGGACATGCATCGGTTTCGTCATCAGCGCCTTGACGATGGTAAATTCGGTCGCGGTGAGGTCGATGTCTCGGTCATCGTAATTCACCGCGCGCCGCAAAGGATCGAGCACAATCAGGCCGTGACTGAGGCTTGCCGAGACGAGTTCTGCCGGAGCCGGCCGTGCACGGCGAAGGATGACGTTGACGCGCGCCACCAGCTCTCGCGGGCTGAACGGCTTGGTGACATAGTCGTCGCCGCCCATCTCAAGCCCGAGGATGCGGTCGATTTCCTCGTCGCGGGCAGACAGGAACAACACGGGCACGTCGGAGGTTCGCCGAAGCCTGCGGCACAGTTCCAGCCCGTCCATCTCGGGCATGCCGACATCGAGCACGACCAGGTCGGGCATGCTGCGCTCTATGCGCGCCAGCGCTGCCATACCGTCGCCGACCGGCTCGGTCTCCATGCCGGCCTTGTCGAGGGCAAAGCAGATCACGTCGCGTATATGAGGGTCGTCGTCGACGACGAGGATATGGCGCGGCATCGTCGTCACTGCGGCTCTGTGCCGGAAGGCAAAGGCGAAGGCCGGTCGAGATACGCTGCCAGCCGGAAGTTCCGAAAACTCCAGGCACGCCAGTTCTGCAACTGCTCGCGAAACCGATCCGCCTCATAGTGGCGCGAGACGAGGCTTGTGCGCGCGACCGCGCCGGTATCACCCATGTGGTTCAGCACCATGTCGATTGCCGGGATGGCCTGGGGTCCAAGCGAGCGCAGATAATACCAGTCCAATTCCGATCCTCCATCCATCGCGCGGCTGTGGCTGACATTGTAGTGGGCGATGATTGCGGCGAAGTTGATGAAGCAACTGACGTAGAGAACTGCAGAAAGCGTCAGCATGTTGGCACCGAAAAGCCATTCGTTCGACTTGTCGAGAGCGATGCGGGACATGATCAGGACGATGCCGATAGCGACCAGTCCCATCCAGACGAAGGCGGCAACGCGCCAGTAGGTCAGTGAATATGCGTCGATGTAGAGGTCGAGCCGCAGGATGGACGAGATGACCAGGACAAAGTTCTGCGCCGACCAGAGATAGACCAGGGCGCGGACGCGGCGATCGGCCGAGGTCGTGCTGCCCGGCCTCAGTGCGAGCAGCACGAAAATCGCCGCCAAGAGTGCCGTGACGATGAGGGCGTAGGCACCGCGATGGGCATAGGCGGCATAGGTGAGCCAGCGGGCAATGCCACGCCGCCCCAGAGATAAGCGCCGTCGAGGACGGTCTGCAGCGCGAAGATAAGGTTGAACACGACAAGCGCGCGCAGGATCGCCGCCTTGCCGAAGAGCGACTGGTGCAGTCCGGTGGGCGGTTCCAAGTTTGCCTGTGCTTCGGCGATCGGCCGCGGTGTGAAGAGGCGCCATTTGGGTAGCCAACGCGGTAATCTTGGCCTGAGGAAGCTCCAGACGCTGCCAGCCACGACGAGCCAGAAGGCAATCCGCCAGACGTCAAGAAGGTTGAATATGGCCCGGATGTCGATCAGCGACATCCAGTAGCCGATGACGGGATTGGCGATGCCGAACAACGCGACGAACACCATGCCCAGAGCGACAGCCAGCGTCCAAGCGGTAAGGCTGCCAAGGCGCCAGATCTTGCGGCGTCCGGCCAGTTTCCGTAGCCGCGCGATGTCGAATGGCAGCCGGCCGGGGATTGTCAGGATAAAGCCGGCGATGCGCTTGAGGCAGTTTACCGGGCCGGATCGCAGGCGGGCCGAGACCGACAGAGCGAAGGCCGCCAGGCAAAGGGTCGCGACCGTCACCGAAAGCGGGCTGACATTTTCGGCGAGCGGGGCGAGAGCGAGCGCGGCGAGCACAATTTTGAGCGCGAGCGGGCGGGGACGGGGTCCCCGAGAATGAAATGCGATCATTGCACCAGCAGCCAGTGCGGCGAAGATGAAAAGCGAAATGTCCAGCGGCTGCCGGAACAGCAGAAAATCGGCTGCAAGGGTCAGCAGCAATGCGGCGCCAACCTTGGCGGAGATGGTGGACGGGGCATGGCGGAAGTTCATGCCCTGCGCTCCAGCTTGCGGGGGAGTCCTGCCGGGCTGCAATATGTGCCAGGGAAGGGCGTGATCGCCTGAGGTGGCGCTGGATCAACCAGCCACCATGCTTCAGTGAGCAGCCGTTTGGGCAGCTGGCGGGGCGTGCGGTGGGTGGGGCTCGATGTCGTTTGCATATGACATCAATGCCGTTGCAGCGGGTGGGTATGGTGGCTGGAACGAGGAGATATTCAGGAGTTTCGTGCAGATTTCGTGCAGAGGGTTGAAGGTCGACCTGGCAAGTGAATCAGCTGCGGCCGCCTGTTGCGGGAGCGATACCAATGGGTCAAACCCGGCGACTGCCTGCCAAGCCCTGGATCACGGCGTCCAGTGGGAAAGGGCGTGGGCCGGCGGTGCGCGGTGTATTAACGCGTCTTTCGGTGAAATGGCCAGAGCAGTTGGCGCCCGAACTCTTCCGGTATGGGGTCGTTATGGATGCCGACATTTTCGGGCCAGGCATCGGCCGGCAGATAGAAAGTACCAAAAAGCCTGTCGATCCAGGGGAAATGCACGGCGAAATTCTTGTCGATCGGCCTGACCGCATGGTGCCAATGGTGAAAACGGGGTGTGACCAGCAACTGTTCCAGCCAGCCGAGCCGTATGCGCATGTTGACGTGGTTGAAGGTGGCTTGTGCTGCCACGATGGCCAGCCAGATGTAGAGGGCGGCTTCGGAAAAGCCGAACAGGAGCACGGGCACCAGAATGAGTGCCCGTGTGACGACGATATCGACCACATGCAGCCTGGAACCCGCCAGCCAGTCCATCGCGCGCGAGGAATGATGGATGGCATGAAACGGCCAGGCGAAACCTATACGGTGAAAGCTGCGATGTACCCAGTACTGCGTCAGGTCGGCAACGAGCATGATCAGCAGGACTTGCGCAATGAGTGGCATGCTCTTGACCTGGGCACTCATGGTATCGGCCTGCCAGGCTTGGGAGACAATCGTCGCAGGTAACAGTGTGAAGAAGGTCAAAAGCTCGACCAGCACGTGACTGACGATGAAATAGAGCCCGTCGGTCGTCCAGCCGGCACGGAACGTTCCATGCTCGGGACGCAGCGGAAACAGGCGCTCCAACGGCACGAAGACGAGTGACAACAACACGACATTGAGGACCAGCCAGTCCAAGCCGACATGAATCGGCGCGTCGCCGTCGTAATCGACATTGACGCCGGTGCCACCCAGAATGATGGCCAGCGTGGCAAAACCGATACCGGCAAGGCCCAGCTTCTTCGACGGCCTGAGCAGGATGTTCAGAGCGGAGAAGAAGAAACCGGCAATGATGGCGAGTACGAGCAGCCCGCGCATGACCTCGACCGGATAGGAGCTGCGCAGTTCGGACGTGGTCAACCATTCCGGAAACCGGAACACCAGGACCGCACAGAAACTTCCGAGGGACAACAAAAGCCCCAGCAGACCGGAAAACCAGCCGGATCCGAAACCTTGTGGTCCATGATCACCGAGCATGCGTTCGAACCAGCGGTCAAGCGCCGTGTGGCGGGCCGTTGGCTCTGGCGCCGGGTCTGTCAAATGCCCTCACACTGGGTTCACGAACCCGTCCAGTACCTTCTTCTGGCCGGCCTTGTCGAAGTCGATGGTGAGCTTGTTGCCATCGATGTTGGCGATGTTGCCGTTGCCAAATTTCTGGTGGAAGACGCGGTCGCCGACCTCGAAGCGCGAGGGCTCCGTCGCGACCGACTTGGCGACCAGTTCGCCGTCGATTGTGCGGCCCTTGACCGAGCCGCGGCCGGCGCCGAAGCCGGAATCGGTCTCGCCATAGCCTATGCGTTCGACCGAATGACCGGAGCGGGAACCCCAGTTGCGGTCGGTGGCTTCGGTGCGGTTCTGCTGGGCACGCTGCCAGCCCGGCGTGGCGTAGGTGTTGGAGAAGGACTTTTCACCGACGCTGTCGAAACGCGAGGCACCGTAGGGGTTCTGGCGGCCGCCGCCATAGCCGCCATAGGAATTGCCGGCATCAGCCACTTCGACATGCGCCTCGGGCAGTTCGTCGAGGAAGCGCGACGGAATCGTCGACTGCCACAAGCCATGGATGCGGCGGTTGGAGACGAACCACAGATGCAGGTTCTTCTTGGCGCGGGTCAGGCCGACATAGGCGAGGCGGCGTTCCTCCTCGAGACCCGAGCGGCCGCCTTCGTCGAGGGCACGCTGGTGCGGGAACAGGCCTTCCTCCCAGCCGGGCAGGAAGACGGTCTCGAATTCGAGGCCCTTGGCCGAATGCAGCGTCATGATCGAGACGGCGTCGAGCTGCTCGTCCTGCTCGGCGTCCATGACAAGGGCGACATGTTCGAGGAAGGAACGCAGCGACTCATATTCCTCCATGGAGCGGATCAGCTCCTTGAGGTTTTCAAGTCGGCCCGGCGCTTCGGCCGAGCGGTCGTTCTTCCACATATCGGTATAGCCGCTCTCTTCGAGAATGATCTCGGCGAGCTCAGTATGCGGGGTGTTGTCGAGCGCCTTCTGCCAGCGCTCGAAATTGGCCGCGACTTCGCGCAGGGCGGCGCGAGGCTTGGGCTTGAGTTCGTCGCTCTCGGCGAGCTGGGCGGCTGCCTGCAGCATCGGCACGCCAAGGGCGCGCGCGGTATCGTGGACCTGGCGGATGGCGGCTTCGCCGAGGCCGCGCTTGGGCACGTTGACGATGCGCTCGAAGGCGAGATCGTCGGCACCCTGGGCGACGACGCGGAAATAGGCCATGGCGTCGCGGATTTCCTGGCGCTCGTAGAAGCGCGGGCCGCCGATGACGCGGTAGTTGAGGCCAAGCGTGACGAAGCGGTCTTCGAACTCGCGCATCTGGAACGAGGCGCGCACCAGGATCGCCATGTCGTTGAGATTGTGTTTCTGGCGCTGCAGCTGTTCGATGGTCTCACCGACGGCGCGGGCTTCCTCCTCGGAATCCCAGGCGGCATGGACATTGACCTTGCCGTCTTCGGGATCGTTGCGATCGGTGAACAGCGTCTTGCCGAAACGGCCCTCATTGTGGGCGATGAGGTGGGCGGCGGCACCCAGTATGTGCGCGGTCGAGCGGTAGTTGCGCTCAAGCCGGATGACGACGGCACCGGGGAAATCCTTGTCGAAGCGCAGGATGTTGTCGACTTCGGCGCCGCGCCAGCCATAGATCGACTGGTCGTCGTCGCCGACGCAGCAGACATTCTTCTGCCCCGGACCACCCGTTTCCTGGGCCAGGAGCCGCAGCCACATATATTGCGCGGTGTTGGTGTCCTGGTACTCGTCGACCAGAATGTATTTGAAGCGCTTGTGGTATTCCTTGAGCACGTCAGGGTAGGCGCGGAAGATGCGGATCGGATGACACAACAGGTCGCCGAAGTCGCAGGCGTTCAGCGTCTGCAGCCGATCCTGATAGGCCTTGTAGAGCTCGCGGCCCTTCCCGTTGGCAAAGGAGCGGGCGTCGCCCTCGGGGATCTCGGCTGGACCGAGGCCCTTGTTCTTCCAGCCGTCGATCATCATGGCGAACTGGCGCGCCGGCCAGCGCTTGTCGTCGAGGCCCTCGGCCTGGATCAACTGCTTGATCAGGCGGATGACGTCGTCGGTGTCGAGGATGGTGAAGTCGGAGCGCAGCCCTGCCAGTTCGGCATGGCGACGCAGCATCTTGACGCCGATCGAATGGAAGGTGCCGAGCCACGGCATGCCCTCGACCGCTTCGCCGACAAGGTGGCCGATGCGCTGCTTCATCTCGCGCGCCGCCTTGTTGGTAAAGGTGACGGCGAGGATCTGGCTGGGGTAGGCGCGGCCCTGGCTGAGGATATGGGCGATGCGGGTGGTGAGCACACGCGTCTTGCCGGTGCCGGCGCCGGCGAGCACCAGAACCGGGCCTTCGGTGGTCTCGACAGCCTGGCGCTGCTCGGGGTTCAGGCCGTTGAGGTAATCGGGCGCTGACGGCGCCTGGCGCGCGGCCATGGCGCGCGCAGCGATACCGCTGGGCGCAGGCGTGCTGGCGGCCCGGGGCGGCATCCCGCCGGGCTCGTCGAAAAAGGGCATGTCGTCCGGAAAGTCTGACATTTGCCCCGAATGTAGTGATTCGGGGCGGAAAGGCCAGAAGTGTCTCTGTTTTGTTCTGGTTTTGCCGGGAAAAGCGAGCGGTGTTGACCCTGCCGCAGGCGCTTTGCTAGCGTGGCTGACGGCTTGATGTGGCCGGCAGTCCGCGCCCTCCGGGGGTATGGCGAACACATCGGACGCTTCCGTCACCTGATCCCATGGGATGGTGAGAGCATCGGCAATGCGGGCACTGATGGGATTTCTCGCCACAACCAGAGGATTGGAAGATCATGCGAACCTATCGTGACGCAAAGGCGATGGCGAAGGCCATGCGCGAGGCGCTTGCCCAGAAGAACCTCGAAGTCAGCCACAGCGAGGCGCTCGAGATCGTCGCCAGACAATTCGGCGTGGAGACCTGGAACATCCTGTCGAGCAAGCTCGAGAAGGCGGAAGAGCCGACATCCGGTGCGGTGAGTTTCACCCAGCCGGTGCCGATCTTCCGCATATTCGACGAAGACAAGGCGAGGGGCTTTTACGAGGGTTTCCTCGACTGCACTTTCGACTGGGAGCACCGCTTCCACCCCGGCGCACCGCTCTATTGCCAGGTGTCGCGCGGCGGCCTGAAGCTGCATCTTTCGGAGCATTCGGGCGACGCCAGCCCGGGTGCGACGGCTGTCTGCTACATGAAGGGCGTCGAGGCCTTCCAGAAGGGGCTGATTGCCAAGAACTACAAGTACAACCGCCCAGGCCTGGAGCGGCAGGACTGGGGGCTGGAGTGCCAGGTGATCGACCCGTTCGGCAACAGCATCCGTTTCATGGAAAGCGAAGACTGAGCGCTTGTCGAAGCGCCCGCGCCGACCTCGCGCGGGCGCTTTTTTCGTGGCCGCGGCGATCACGCAACAGTGAAACCAACTACATTTGCATACGTTAAACTCCCGGCCTCGGAACCAGACAGGGAGCGAGAAATGACACGACCTGCCATTACCCAGGCGATGATCGACGCCTATGACGAATACACCCACCTGACACTCGACCGGCGCGGCTTCATGGAGAAGCTGACCAGGCTTGCCGGCTCAGGCGCTGCCGCGGCGGCGATCGTGCCGTTGCTTACGACCAACCAGGCGCGGGCGGCGATCGTCGCCGACGACGACAAGCGGCTGAAGGCCGAGGACATTACCTATCCCGGTGGTGCCGGCGAAATGAAGGGCTATCTGGTCCGGCCGGCCGACGCCACAGGCAAGCTGCCGACTGTCATCGTCATTCATGAGAACCGCGGCCTCAACCCGCATATCCGCGACGTGGCGCGGCGGGTCGCGCTCGAAGGCTTCGTGGCGCTGGCGCCCGATTATCTGTCGCCGCTCGGCGGCACGCCGGCGGATGAAGAAAAGGCACGCGAAATGTTCGGCCAGCTCGATGCGGCGCAGACAGTGGCCAATGGCGTCGCCACGGTGGCGTTCCTGAAGGGCCATGAAAGCGGCAATGGCAAGGTTGGCGCCATGGGCTTCTGCTGGGGCGGTGGAACCGTCAACGCGCTGGCCGTCAACGCGCCCGATCTGGCCGCCGGCGTTGCCTATTATGGCTCCCAGCCGAAGGACGAGGCCGATATCGCCAAGATCAAGGCAGCCCTGATGCTGCATTATGCCGGTAAGGACGACCGCATCAACGCCGGCATAGACGCCTACAAGGCGGCACTGGAGAAGGCCGGCAAGGAGTTCCAACTGTTCGTCTATGACGGCGCCCAGCACGCCTTCAACAACGACACCTCGGAAGCCCGCTACGACAAGGCGGCGGCGGAACTGGCCTGGGGGCGAACGGTCAACTTCTTCAAGGAGAAGCTTGCCTGATCAGGCAAGCGGTGAAGGCGCGCGGCTGGCGCGCCTTTCGGCCGGCTCAGGCCACGCCGCGCTTGGAGCGGGCCTGGCGCAGGATGACGCGCCAGCGCAGTATTTCGATCGGGATCGGCCGGTTGTTGTTGGCGATCTCAAAAAGTTCGTTGTTGATGTTGCGAAGCGAACGCCAGAAATCATAGTCGCTGATGCGAGGGTCGCAGGCGAGTTTGTTGGCCGTTGCTTCGATGTCAGTGTGCATGCCTTGCCTCAAAGCCGTCCGGTGCCCGCCGCCGCGACTCAACTTCGCTTGCATGGGATTGTCGGAGGGCAGCGAGGGGCGATCAACGAACCTCAGGCTGTGGCGCAGGTTATAAACAGGTAAGGTTAATCGCCTGTGGCCTTGAAGCCACTATGCGGGCTTGCGTTTGATGCCGATCGAGCGACCGGCACGCTCGGGCGTCGGCAAGGCGGCATGGGCGGCGCGCATAGCGTCGAGGCTCGCCATGATGTCCTGAGGGAAGGGCGCGACCTTCGGGCCGTTCATGTCGACATGCAGCGACAGCGTCTCTGACGTCGCCGACAGCCAGCCGTCGACATGGTGCAGTTCCTGGTAGACGCGGAAGCGCTTTTCGTCGTGGTCGAGCAGGTGGAAGGTGGCGGTGACCTTGTCGCCAAGATGCAGCTCCCTGACGTAACAGACATGGATCTCGGCGGTGTAGGTGGTGAGCTTGCGGTCGCGGGCATAGGCCGCGCCCAGCCCAAGCAGGTCGAGCGCTTCTTCACCGCCGCGGTCGAACAGCACGTTGTAATAGGCCATGTTCATGTGGCCGTTGTAGTCGAGCCAGGCTTTCTCGACCTCCATGACGCTCGAGACGAACGGTGCAGGCATGGACGATCCTCTTGACCTTAAAGCGCCGCGCGTCCGTCAGGACGCGCAAAGGACGCTGTTAAACTTAGGTTTGTGCATGATCCTTTCCGATAATCCCGATTTTCGGGGTCATGCACGGTGGTGCTGGACAAACTGTCGGGGCTGGCAGATTACCGCAGCATAAGGCGCCGGCAAGGCGCCAGGCTGTTCCAAACGCGGAGGAAAACATGGCTCTGAGCGACCTGAAGGCGATGGCGCGGAACGAGGAGGGGATCGCGGCTGCGCTGGGCATCCTCAAGCAGCAGTTCGGCGAGCGCTTCCAGACCGGCCAGGCGATCCGCGAGCAGCATGGCCACACCACCACCTATCTGCCCAACCAGGCGCCCGATGGCGTGGTGTTCGCCGAAAGCACAGCCGACGTGCAGGACGTTGTGCGGGTCTGTGCCGCGCATCACGTGCCGGTCATCGCCTTTGGCACCGGCACCTCGCTGGAAGGCCATGTCAACGCTCCGGCGGGCGGCATATCGCTCGACATCTCGCGTATGGACAAGGTAGTGTCGGTCAATGCCGACGATCTCGACTGCACCGTCGAAGCGGGTGTGACGCGTGAGGCGCTGAACAATTATCTGCGCGATACTGGCCTGTTTTTCCCGATCGATCCCGGGGCGAACGCCAGCCTCGGCGGCATGGCGGCGACCCGCGCCTCCGGCACCAACGCGGTGCGCTATGGCACGATGCGCGAGAACGTGCTGTCGCTCAGGGCTGTCATGGCCGATGGCAGCGAGGTCGTGACCTCGCATCGGGCGCGCAAGAGTTCGGCGGGCTACGACCTGACGCGGCTTCTCGTCGGTTCGGAAGGCACGCTCGGCATCATCACCGAGGTGACGCTCAGGCTGCAGGGCATTCCGCAGGCGATCTCGGGCGGGGTCTGCCCGTTCCCGACTGTCGAAGCGGCATGCCAGGCCGTCATCACGACGATCCAGATGGGCATTCCGGTGGCGCGGATCGAGCTGGTCAACGCGCTGCAGATGCGGGCGATGAAGAATTACTCCAAGCTCGACTATCCCGAAAGCCCGTGCCTGTTTCTCGAATTTCACGGATCCGACGCCAGCGTGGCCGAGCAGGCGGAGAGCTTTGGCGAGATTGCGACGGAGTATGGCGGCGGGCCGTTCCTGTGGACCACTGTCGCCGAGGAGCGGGCGAAATTGTGGAAGGCGCGCCATGATGCCTATTGGGCGTCGCAGACGCTCAGGCCGGGCGCACGTGCCCTGTCGACGGACGCCTGCGTTCCGATCTCCCGCCTTGCCGAATGTATCGCCGAGACAGAGGCCGACATAGCGCGGCTGGGCCTGATCGCACCGATCGTCGGCCATGTCGGTGACGGCAATTTCCACACGCTGGTGCTGATGGATCAGAACGACCCCGCCGACATCGGCAGGGCGGAGGAATTCGTCAAGAGGCTGGCCGAGCGGGCGATTTCGATGGACGGCACCTCGACCGGCGAGCATGGCATAGGCCAGGGCAAGATGGGTCTGATGGAGCGCGAGCACGGCCATGGCGTGCAGGTGATGCGGACGATCAAGGCCGCACTCGACCCGCAGAATATTCTCAATCCCGGCAAGGTGTTACCCGCGGCGGAACAATCGACAGGGCATTGACGTGGCGTGGGCGGTGCTGCTACTGCGGCGCCGTCCAACCAGGAATCTTATGCGTAGAGACTTCCATCGCTGAAGCGTCGGCCCCAGTGCCGATGAGGCCGAAAGGCCAATACAGACGCTTATGCGTCTTTCTCTGATACGCAAAATTCCGAGGATATTCCCATGATACACGCCCATGGCGCGACGATCCGCGCCTATTGCGCCGCCGATCTCGATCGGCTGGCTCACGTCTGGCTCGAGGCTTCGCGCATCGGCCATCCCTTCATGTCCGAGGCTGACCTGCTGGAGCAGCAGGGGCGGGTCCGCGACATCTATCTGCCCCAGGCCGAGAACTGGGTGATCGAACTCGACGGTGAGCCGGCCGGCTTCATCGGCCTGATCGAGGGCTTCATCGGCGGCCTGTTCGTCGATCCCGCAGCCCATGGCCATGGGCTCGGCAAGGCGCTGGTGCTGCATGCCGTGGCGCTGAAGGGCGCGCTCGAGCTGGAAGTCTATGCCGAGAACGAGACGGCGGTCGGCTTCTACCGCAAGCTCGGCTTCGTCGAAACGCTGAGGCGCAACGCCGACGATGACGGGCGGTTGCAGGAGGTGATCCGGATGCGCCGCCCGGCATAGCCGGCTTGACCCCGCTTTGGTTCGGGCGGACAGTCCGGGTTGCCCAGGTCTTGTTGCCTAGGTCTTGGGCAACCGGACTGTGACAGGCGAGGACCAGAACATGGCTGTTTCCAGGAAGCAGGAAGAACGAGCCCTCAGCGAAGACGAGTGGAAGCTGGTGCAGAACTCGCACCACCCGGTGGTGCAGGATCTCTCGGATGCCGAACTGCGCGACCTGCTGAAGGCGGTGCGCGAACGACGCGACCGGGCGCAGGGCGAAGCCAACCGCAAGCGCCGCGAGATGCGCGGCAAGGCAGCCGCCAAAGGCGCGCAGCCGGCGACCAAGGATCACGGCACCAAGGCAAAGCTCGGCGTGCTGGCGATGAGCATGCGCCGGCTCAACGGCGAACATGAGCGGCGGCGGCAATTGGCGGCGCGCATCGATCTCGTCGAGAACGCGCGCCACGCACTGGCGTTGAGCAAGGAAAAGAAGCCGGCCCGCGCCGCCGATTTCAACACCCGACAGGCGCATCTCGGCATGCGGGCGGTGGATAACGCCAAGGCCAAGAGCCTGGTCAGGCCGATGGAACGTGGGCGCCTGCGCAAGGCAGCGGCAGTAGCCCAGGCCAAGCGCGACTCAAAATAGCGGAGATTCAGGTGGGGCCGGCCTGCAAATGCCGGACACCTGCGCTTCCGGTACTCGCGTACCCGAATGTACGCTCCGTTCCGGTTCTCGGTCTCCACCATTTTCGGCTCGGCCTGACCTGAATCTCCGCGTCTTCGTTGGTCCGCTTGCAGGGACGGCGACGAATGCCGTGATGACGCGGCGCGACCGTTTTTCACGGGACAGGTTGCCGGGCGGCGTTGACGTGCTGCAGCGCACAGCCCAACATGCCACCAAATGACCACGCTCCTGCGCTTAGTCGCCTGGGACGCATGAAAGATTTGCCCAGAGGCAATGCTCGCACGCCTGTTTGTCATATTCGGTGGACTTTTCGTGCTGGCGCTGTGTGCGGCGCTGGTGGGGCCGTATTTCATCGACTGGTCGGGCTACAAGGCCGATTTCGAGCGCGAGGCCAGCGCAATACTTGGCCGCAAGGTTGCGGTGCAGGGAGAGGTGACGGCGCGCATCCTGCCGTTTCCATCGGTGACCTTCTCGGACGTCACCGTCGGCGGCGGGGCCGGCGGCAACGATGCGATGACCGTCGAGACGTTTTCGATGGATGCGGAGCTCGCGCCGCTGCTGAGCGGCGAGTTCCTGATCTACGACATGCGGCTGGTGCGGCCGAAGGCGATCATCGATGTCGCCGCCGACGGCGTCGTCGATTGGGCGATCCGCCCGTCTGCGCCGTTCGACGCCAAGCAGATCTCGATCGAAAAGCTGACCATCACCGAGGGACAGGTGCGGCTGCGCCGCGCCGCCAGCGGGCGCGACCACCTGTTGTCGGAGATCAACACCGAGGTCTCGGCAAAGTCGCTCGCCGGGCCGTGGCGCGTCGACGGTTCGCTGCGCGTCGACGGGCTGAAAACCCAGCTTTCGGTGTCGACCGGCTCCGTCGATCCGGCTGGACAGATGCGGCTCAGGATACGCGCGACGCCCGATCGCTACGGCGTGGTCATCGAAGGCGACGGCAATGCCTCGATGGACAAGGGCAAAGCCCTCTATGCCGGCGGCTTCACCGTGATCGAGGCGCAGCCTGAGCCCGTGGCCACGGCCGAAGGCGAAAAGCCGAAGGCGCCAGTCAAACCAGTTGAACCCGGCTTTCGGGTAAAGGGCAAGTTCGCGCTCGACCATGCCCGACTGGGCGTGGAGGAGTTCCGCTTCGAAAGCGGGCCACTCGAGGATCCCTATACCGCCGAAGGCACGGGCGAGGTCGATCTCGGCGCCAACCCGCATTTCACCATTACGGCCAATGGCGCCCAGGTGCGTTTCGACGAAGCGGTTGGGGGTGATCAGACCGGCACCGGCTTTTCGGTTTCCGAACGGCTGACGGCGCTTGAAAAGGTACTGGTCGACTTGCCGCGGCCGACGATCCCCGGCACCGTCGACGTCGACCTGCCCGCGGTCGTCGCCGGCGACACCACGGTGCGCGACGTCAAGATGTCGGCGCAGCCGGGCGAAGGCGGCTGGGTGCTGAAGTCGCTGGCTGCGACCTTGCCCGGCCGCACGCGACTCGAGGCCGACGGTTTCCTGCGCACCGAAAACACGCTCGGCTTCGACGGCCAGATGCTCTTGGCCGTGGGTCAGCCCTCGGGCTTCGCCGCCTGGGTCGCCAAGGATGTCGATGAGGCGGTGCGCAAGCTGCCGGCGGCGGGCTTCAAGGCCAAGGTGAGGCTGACCCGCGAGCAGCAGACATTCGATGCCGTCGAGCTGATCCTCGGCAAAGCCAAGTTCACCGGCGAGCTGGATAGCATGCTTCCCGACGATGCCAGGGCGTCGATGACGATGAAGCTCGACGGCGGCGAGCTCGATCTCGACGGGTTGCGCGCCTTTGCCTCGCTGTTCGTGACCGACCAGGGCGCCAACCGCTTCAGCGACGCCGACCTCGATCTCGCGGTGAAGGCCGGGCCGGTGAATTTCGCCGGCCTCAGCGCCGAAACCGTCGATACCGCGCTCAGGCTGCGCGAGGGCGTGCTGGAAATCGACAAGCTGTCGGTCGGCGGACTGGCAGGCGCCTCGCTCAGTGCCACCGGGCGGATCAAGGATTTTCCCAAGGCGCCGACCGGCAATCTCGACGCCTCGGTGATATCAGTCGACCTCGCGCCGCTGGTCGCGCTGGCAGCTAAACAGACGCCCGAGAACCGGCTGCTGAACGAGCTGGCAACCCGTGCTGCGGCCTATCCCGGCCTGCTGGCTGACGCGCGCATCGACTTCGTCGCCAGTGCCGTCGACAATGGCGACAAGACGACGAGCATTGCGCTCAGCGGGCAAGGCGAGGCCGGCGGCTCCGATCTTCTGGCGACGCTGTCGGCGCAGGCGATATCGAGCGCGCTTGCCAGCTCGCAGCTGAAGCTCGAATTCTCCGCCCGCAACGAGGATGCGACCAGCCTGCTGGCGCTGGCCGGCCTGCCGGTGCTGCCGCTCGGCGTGACCGGCCCGGGTGAGCTAGCCATTGCCGCGAAAGGTGCCGTGCAGAATGGCCTCGACGTGACCGCAAGCCTCAAAGGTGACGATTCTTCGGCCGGCTTCACCGGCACGGTGGCGGTGCGCGACGGTATGCCCAGCCTGACGGGCCGGGCGACGCTGCAGGCTGCCGACCTGGAGCCGTGGCTGATGACCTCGGGCGTGAGCCTGCCGGGCATGGGCACCGGCACCGAGGTGGAGCTCGCCGCAGATGCCAGCCTTGCCCAAGGCGTTCTTGCGCTCGACAGGCTCGACGGCACCGTCAACCAGGGTGCGGTGGTCGGCAATCTCAAGGCCGAGCTGAACGAGGGGCTGCCGCATCTCAGCGGTTCGCTGACGCTTGACGAACTGAATCTCCGGCCGTTCGCCGAAATGACCCTGGGCGTCGCGGCGCTGGAAAGCGGCAACGGCGGGTGGCCTACGGCGGCATTCGCGCCGAAACCGATTGCGCCCTTCAGCGCCGACCTCGAAATCATCGCCGGCACACTTTTGGCCGAACCGCTGGCGACCGCCAATGATGCGGTGCTGGCGTTGCAGATCGACAGCCAGGCGCTCAGGCTGTCCAACATCAAGGCCAAGCTGTATGGCGGCGACCTTGGCGGACTTGTCGAACTCAAGAACAACGATGGCACGGCCTTCGTGTCGGGCCAGTTGAAGCTCGACGGCGCCGATGTCGCTGCGGTCCCGGTGGCCAGCGATATCGGCGGCAAGGGCAATTTTTCGGCGACGCTTTCAGGCAGCGGCAAATCGGTCGAGGGCCTTGTCGCCTCGCTGGCCGGGTCGGGCACGGCCGATATTGACGGGCTCGTCCTGCCCGGCTTCAACCCCGACGCGTTTGCCGCGCTGATCGCCAAGGCCGACGCGCTTGGCCGAGATATCAATGCGGCGCGCGTCGCAGAATTCGCGCCTGACCTGGCCGGCGAGGGCAGTTTTGCCGCCGGGAAGGCCGACATCGCGTTTACCGTTGCCGGCGGCATCCTGCGGGCGCCGCCACTGACGTTGAAAAACCCGGCTGCGATGCTGAACGCCGATTTGCGCACCGACCTCAACGCCGGTGTGATCTCGGCCAATGGCTCGATCACATACGCGCCCGGCAAGGAGCAGCTGGTCGGCTCGGAGCCGGCGATGAACTTCCAGATCGACGGCGAGCCGGGTGCGACGGTCAAGCTGTTCGACAGCGCGCCGATGGCGCAGTTCCTGACCCAGCGCGCCCTGGAAAAGGAACAGGCCCGCGTCGAGGCGATGCAGGCGGTGTTGCTGGAAAAGCAGCGGCTACGACGCGAGACGCGGTATTTCGCAGCACTCCAGGCCGAGCGCGAGCGTATCGCCGAAGAGGCGCGGCTTGCCGAGGAGGCCCGGATCCGGGCCGAGGAAGAGGCCAAGGCGAAAGCCGAGGCCGAAAGGCTGAAAGCCGAAGAGGAAGCCAAGGCAAAGGCGGAAGCGGAACGCTTGCGCGCCGAAGAAGAAAAACGCGCCGCGGAAGCCGCCGCGAAGGCCAAAGCCGAGGCGGACAGGGAAACGGCGCGCCAGGAAGCTGAGAAGGCACGCCAGGCAGCGGAAGAAAAGTTGCGGCACGAGGCCGAGCAGAAGGCGAGGCGCGAGGCTGAGGCTGCCAAGCCCAAACCAGCGGCTGAGATCGAGCGGGCGCCGTTGCCGGAAGTCCGGCCAATGGATGCGCCAGTCGACGCCGTGCCGGCGCCACCCGCCGATGCGCCGGTGAAGAAAAAGCTCGAACCGCTCAGTCTCGACGATTTCTTCAAGTCGCTGCAGAGCCAATAGGCAGGCGATGCTGGCCCGATGTGGTGGCGCTGTCGCGCCAGCCCGCCCTCTGCCTTTTCAGAACCTCGTTGATGCCTGTGCTCCAGCCTTTGGCAGTGGCCTTTGACTGGGCAATGACATCGGGATCGAGGCGGATGGAGACGACGCGCCTCAGGTCTGTCTCACGCCGCGCTTGGCTTGCTCCAGCACGAACAGCCTGAGCGCGGAGGAAAGGTTTGCTTCGCGCGGGCGCTGGGTGTCGACTTCGGCGACGAGGGCGGCCAGCGTCATGTCGCGCGCCGCCGATATGGCCAAGAGGTCGTCGTAGAACGGCTTTTCGAGCGAATAGCTGGTGCGGTGGCCGCGGATCGTCACCGAGCGCTTTTCGACCAGGCTCACCGGTCGGATTTCTCTGGATCGCGCTCGCGGCGATGGTCGTCGACGAATTTGTCGGCGCGCTCCGAGGTCAGTTGGTCGCGCTGTTTTTCGGCCTTGGTGCGACCGTGCAGGGCGCGGTTGCGGTCGGCAAGCGTCTCGCGCTCGGCCCGCGCCTTCTGTTTCTTGAACTGGCGAAGATTGACGATGTCGGCCATGCGACCTCGTCCAGGCTACTTCTTGCGGAACGCGTCGAGCGATACGACATCCGCGCCCTTGCCGTGAGCGGGCTCTTCGACGGCTTCCTTCTCAGTCGCGTCGGCTTTCTTTTTGGTCGCAGGCTTGCGCTCGGCAGGCTTGACCACCGCGATCGGCTCCGGCTTGGCGGCAACCTCTTCGGGGGCTGCAGCTGCTTCGGCCTTGACCTCGAATTCGAGTTCGAAGTTGACCGAGGGATCGTAGAAGCCGCGCACGGCAGAGAAGGGGATTTCGAGCTTCTCCGGAACATCCGAGAAGGACAGGCCGACCTCGAAGCCGGTGTCGGTGACCTTGAGGTCCCAATACTGGAACTGGATGACGATCGTCATCTGTTCGGGATAACGTTCATGCAGGCGCGAGGAGATGCGCACGCCCGGCGCGCCGGTCATGAAGGTGATGAAGAAATGGTGGTTGCCCGGCAGGCCGGTGCGCGCGACTTCCGCCAGGACCTTGCGCATGACCCCACGCAGTGCCTCCTGGGCGAGAATGTCGTAGCGGATCTGGTCTTCGGCCATATGTAGATGCGGGTCCGATTGAATCGTCTCCCTACCTGTAATCAAGCTTTTGGCCGGCGTAAACCGGATATAACGCGGTATGGAATGTTTGGGATTCGAGCAGGCGCCACGATGCCTGCCGCAGGTCCGGACGGCCGTCCATTCCCTAGGAATCAGACCGGGCGCGGCTTGCCGTAGGCGCGCAGGAAACAGCGCACGGCATTGCTTGCTGCTGTGCGCAGTTGTTCTTCCGAGACGGTGTCGCCGAAGATCAGCGCCATCTGCAGATCGGCATTGACCAGCGCCAGGAACTGGCGCGCTGCGACATCGGGATCGTCAAGATCGAGCCAGCCTGACAAAGCGAGGCGGGCGAATCGCGCGGCAAGGGCCGCCCAGGTCTTGGCCGGGCCATGTTCACGCCAGCCGGCAAACAATTCGGGATAACGCTCGCCTTCGGTCTGCAGCAGCTTGCGCAGGAATTTGCCGTCGCGGTTGCACATGCAGTTCTGGTTGAGCCGCACGGCGAACTCGACGAGCTCGGCCTCGAGGTCGATCGGCTTGTCGGGGAAGGTGGCCAGAGTTTCGAACACACCAGCGTTGATGCGTTCGGTGATTTCCCGGACTACCGCGACGAGCAGGTTCTCCTTGTCGCCATGGTGGTTGTAGACCGTCTGGCGCGACACGCCGGCCTCGGCGGCGATGAGGTCGATGTTGGCGCCGGCGAAGCCCTCGCGGCAGAAGACGCGTGCAGCGGCGTCGAGGATCGAGAGCCGCTTGGCGGTGTGGCTGCGGCTGACCGCAATGTCAGGAGCGATGGCAGGTGTCATGGAATTTTTATATACAGGTGATTGACGTTTTGGACAAGTCTGTCTAAAAAACTGGACGCAATGGCGAGATGCCGGTTCGGGAGGAGTCGGAATCTCATGTTGCCAAACGTCCTTGGATTACACGTCGCCGTGGCTTCACGGCGGAAACCCGATCCGAAAGAACCACATCATGACACCCCAATTTCTCCGCGTAGCGGTCGTGCTCGGCCTTTTGTCGGCCATCGGCCCGTTCGCCATCGACATGTATCTTCCCGCTCTGCCGACGATCGGCGCCGATCTCAACGCCGGCACCGCCGCCGTGCAGATGAGCCTGCTTGTCTTCTTCCTGGCCATGGGTCTGGCGCAGATCGTCGTCGGCCCGATCTCCGACATGATAGGCCGCAAGGCGCCGCTCTATATCGGCCTGGTGCTGTTTGCCATTGGCGGCCTTGGGGCGGCGCTTGCGCCCAATATCGAATGGTTGATCTTCTTCCGCGTCATCCAGGGCCTGGGTGCCTCTGCCGGCATGGTGGTGCCGCGCGCCATCGTGCGTGACCTGCATACCGGCACCGAAGCGGCGCGGCTCATGTCATTGCTGATGCTGGTGTTTTCGGTGTCGCCTATCCTTGCGCCGCTGACCGGTTCGCTTGTCATCGAAGGCTTTGGCTGGCGCGCCGTATTCTGGGTGGTGACTGCTGCTGCAGTACTTGCCATCGTGCTGTTGTCGACGTCGCTCAAGGAAACGCGCCCCGTCGAGCATCGCGCCGAAAGCTCGGTCGGCAGCGCGCTCAGCGGCTACCGCTTCCTGCTCGGCGACCGCAACTTCCTCGGCCTGACCTTCATCGGCGGCTTCGGCATTGCCAGCTTCTTCGTCTATCTCGCCAATTCGTCCTTCATTCTGATCGACCATTACGGCCTGTCGCCGTCGGTCTACAGCGTGTTCTTCTCGATCAACGCGGTAGCCTTCATCGGCATGTCGCAGCTGACCGGCTTGCTGACCGAGCGCTTCGGCCTGCACCGGGTGGTGCGGGTGGCAGTGGTCGGCTACGCCACGATGATGGTCATTCTGCTGGCGGTGTTTTCCGCAGGCGTCGACCGCCTCGACGTACTGGCCGTGCTTCTGTTCATCGGCTACGGCTTCCTCGGTCTCGTCATCCCGACGACCTCGGTGCTGGCGATGGAAGAGCATGGCGAAATCGCCGGAACGGCATCCGCACTGATGGGCACGCTGCACTTTGCCACCGGCGCCGTCGCCATGGCGGTGGCTGGCCTCTTCTTCGACGGAACGCCGCTGCCGATGGTGTTCGGCATCACCATCTCCGCCGTCGTCGCCTTCGCGCTGGCGCAGGTGACGCTCGGCCGCAGGCGCGAAACGGCCGTCGGCGCGCCGGCGGAGTGAGTTTTGTCGAGGCCGGGCATCCGCCCGGCCTCGTTTCACATCATCGTGACGCAGGTCAGGCGCTGTCGCCGTCGCCTCACAAAGCCTCGATATCGTTTGTTTACACTCGGCCGGTAAGTCGTTGCGAAGACACCGGAAGCAGAACCGAGACGTCGAGGCGACAAAAGATCTTGAAATTCATCCCTTCCGTCCTGTTGCTGTTGTTTGCGGCAACGTTCCTGTGCATCTGGCTGCTCGATCGCCGAAACAGGCACTTGCTGCTGTTTGCGCTGGCGTTCCTGACGATCAGTGCCGCAACCGTCGTCCAGTTCGCGCTGTGGCCGGCCGACGTCGGCTACAACACTATTGCGTGCGCGGTGCTTTATTCGGCGGCGCCGCTCTTTCTTGTGCAGGGCGTGCTGATGCGCTCGGGCAAATCGATGGCACGGGCCGAGCAAGCGCTGTGGTTCGGCGGCATCGTCGCCATCCTGACCTTCTTCTATTACGTCCACAACGATCTCGCCGTCCGCGTCTATGCCCTCAATTTCGGCATGGGCGGCATTTTGCTGAGCGGGGCGTGGAAGCTCAGGCATCTCGTGCTCGGCAATGTCGTCGACCGGGGCATGCTGTGGCTGCTGCTGGGCCTGGGGGCGACCTTTGTCGGCCGTACCTTGCTGACGGGCGGTACGGTGCCGAGCCGCGATGTCGATGCCTTCTTCCAGTCCGCCTTCTGGGTCTGGGCGCAGTTTGCCATGTCGGTGCTGGGCGTGGCGATGGGGCTTGCGTTGGTGGTCGTCGCCTGTGCCGACGTCATTCTGGCGCTGAAGGCGGAGCGCGACAGCGATCCTATGACCGGGCTGCTCAACCGCCGCGGCTTGCAGGGCAAGACCCAGCGCCTGTTCGCCAAGGGCGTAGGCAAGCCGTTGAGCATCGTCGCCTGCGACATCGACCGATTCAAGTCGATCAACGACAGCTTCGGCCATGCCGGCGGCGATGTCGTGCTGTCGAGCCTTGCCAGGGTCATCAAGTCGAAACTTAGGGCGGGCGACATCGCGGCACGCACCGGCGGCGAGGAATTCGTCATCGTGTTGAAGGATGCACCGGTGGACGATGCCTTCGGCCTGGTCGAGACGCTGCGCCGGGAGATCGCGAATGTGCGATTTGCCGGCATGCCCGGCGATTTCGCGGTGACATGCAGCTTCGGCATCGCCAAGCTGCATGCCGGAGAGGGCCTATGGGACGCCATCGGCCGCGCCGACAAAGTGCTCTATGCCGCCAAGCGGGCAGGCCGCAACCGCACCTTCGCCGAAGGGCTGCAACTGCCGCACGCGGCGTGATTCGTCACGCCTGACGGACGTTTTCGAGAATGAAAGCGAGACGGTCTTCGACCGGTGCCGTGGGGACCTCGACAAGATCATAGCCGCAGGCAGCGTAGGTCGCGACCATGCTGGCATGGGTGCGCCGCGCCTCGTCCTCGTCCTGCCTGCGCTCGTTGTCCTGGGTGAAGATCTCGGGCCAGTGCGGCAGGACGAACACCTTGCGGTTGTAGCGAAATTCCCGGGCCGCCTGTTCGATATGGATCGGTACCGGCAGGCCGACGAGCCTGAGATAACCAATGACATCAGGGACGCCCCGATCGAAGAACGCCGGGCCGGGCGTAGCCTCGGCGATGGTATGCGAGCGCATTTCCCATGACAGCATGAGCTCGGCGAACAGCGCGCGGTCATGCCAGGGCAGGGCGGTGCCGGATATTGCGGCCTGGTCGCGGATGATGCTGCGACCGGCTTCGACCGAAGTGGCGTGGCCGGCTGCGGCAAGGCGTTCGATCAAGGTCGTCTTGCCCGATCCGGGGCCGCCGGTGAGCACGAAGAAGCGGTTGGAATTGCGAGGCATGTAGGTCTCCGGATGGAACGGGACCGGCCATGGCAGGCCGACGCTGCAGGGGTCGGCCGGAGCGCGTCTCGGGCACCCGTCAGGACGCGCGGCGCACCGGCAAAAAAACAGGCAACGGCAAACCGGCATTGGCCGGCGATGACAATGTCTTAGGAGATTTTGATCTTGGAAGATTTTGGGGGGAGAGAAGTGGAGGTTTCTGTTGCCAGGTACCTCCGAACCCCGCCTAGAAGTGCGAACCTCTAGGGCTTAATTTGAAGCTATCGCACTGCATTAAGCAGCGAGACGTGCTTCCGCATAGTTGTCGTTTGCAACTACAAGTTTAGCCCGATAACGGTGGTACAATGCCGGGCAAAAGTCCGATCTTTACACCCTCGTCGATCCTATTTCGCCCCCAGCAAAAATCGTCGTTCGACTGTGCGACGACTTTTGGTGGAGGCGCCGGGTACCGCCCCCGGGTCCGAATGGCTTATTTCATCGGCAGTTTATCGCCATAGTCAGTCAAGCTGACGACCCCAATATAGGGAGGCCGGCTGCAAAATGGAAGGTGGGAACGGCAAGTCCTAACAGCCATTCGCAACAGATTCATGAAGCCACGCGAATACGCAGGGTTGACTCGCGTGATGCGCGAACCGAAGCTTCGGCCCGCTGGGGATGCCCGTGAAGTACCTGAACCGGTCTAAGCCGGGCCCCTGCGGGAGATGAGATCAATTCGTCGACGAGGGGAATTCACATGACCGACTATCTTGCAGACGTGAAGAAGTACGACGCCGGCGCCAAGGAAGAGGTGGTGACCAAGATCGTCAAGCACCTGGGCATCGCGCTCCGGAACCGCGACTCTTCGCTTGTCTCGTGCACCGACCCCAAGGAACTCGATCGCATAAAAGCCGGCTGGATTGCCAAGAAGCTCGGCGTCGAGGATGCGAAGAAGGCGGACGGCGCGCTGGAAAAGGTCTGCAAGGCGATGTCGGCCGACAACACCAAGAACCGCGTGACGTTCTATTATCTTGTGGCCAAGGAACTGGGCAAACTCGGTTCGCTCTGAGCTGTCTTTCCGGCAAGTCCATCTGCTGGCCAATCATTAGCCTGACCCTGACCGGATCACCTGATTGTGTAGCGAGGCGCGCGGCAGATGGGGCCGCGGGCTGCTATGATAACGGTGGCTTGTCGAGGGAAACCGGCGATGGACAGACGCCGTCTCATTCTGACCGCAATGTTTCTGCCGCTCGCCGTGAGCGGGGCCCTCGGACCGGGCGTCGCGCGAGCGAAACAGGCTATGGTTTACACCGGTAAACCGCCCGGTGTCGGCGCGAGCGGCTATGACGTGGTCGCTTATTTCACCGCCGGCAAGGCGACCAAGGGGTTGCCTGCGCACGTCGCGGTGCATGACGGCATCACCTATCGCTTCGCCAGTGCCGCCAACCGGGGGACGTTCCTGCGGTCTCCGGCTCGATACCTGCCGCAATATGGCGGCTATTGCGCCTATGCCGTCAGCCAGGGTGCAACCGCTTCCTCAGACCCGAATGCCTGGACAGTGGTGGGCGACAAGCTTTACCTCAACTACTCCAAGAGCGTTCGCTCGTTGTGGCGGCAGGATGTCGAGGGCAACATTGCAAAGGCTGAGAGGAACTGGCCTGGCGTGCTGAAATAGGATCGGACGAGCGACCAGCCGCGTGTCCCGGCGTTTGCCGGGGCAGCGGAATGGGCTACGCTTGCGGCCAGCGAATCTCGCCAATCCGACCGGACGTCCTTCATGCGCCAGTATCTCGACCTTCTCAGCCATGTCCTTGAAAACGGCAGCGACCGTGGCGACCGCACCGGCACCGGCACACGCTCGGTCTTCGGCCATCAGATGCGGTTCGACCTGGGGCATGGCTTTCCTGTTGTCACCACCAAGAAGCTACATCTGAAGTCGATCATCCACGAGCTTTTGTGGTTCCTCGCCGGCGACACCAACATCAAGTATCTCAAGGACAACGGGGTATCGATCTGGGATGAATGGGCCGACGAGAATGGCGATCTCGGCCCGGTCTATGGCAAGCAGTGGCGGTCGTGGCCGATGCGCGACGGCGACGAGATCGACCAGATCGCACTTTTGCTCAAACAGATCCGCAAGACCCCCAATTCGCGCCGGCTGATCGTCTCGGCCTGGAACCCGGAAGAGGTCGATGCCATGGCGCTGCCGCCGTGCCACTGCCTGTTCCAGTTCTATGTTTCCGACGGCAAACTGTCATGCCAACTCTACCAGCGCTCGGCCGACATCTTCCTCGGCGTGCCGTTCAATATCGCGTCCTATGCGCTGCTGACGATGATGGTGGCGCAGGTGACCGGGCTGAAGCCGGGCGACTTCGTCCACACGCTGGGTGACGCACACATCTACCACAACCATTTCGACCAGGCGCGCGAGCAACTGACGCGCAGCCCGAAGACGCTGCCGACGATGTGGATCAATCCCGAGGTGAAGGACCTGTTTGCCTTCCGCTTCGAGGATTTCAGACTCGAGAACTACGTCGCCGACGCCACCATCCGCGCGCCGATCGCGGTGTGAGGGCTACCGGATGGCAGGCCGTGACGGACTGATCGCCCTGAGCGTTGCCGGCATGTCGGCGATGTCTGCTCCCGCATCCGCCAACGACACGACGGCGCAGCTTGGCGCCGGCGGGTTGATCATCGGTCGCAGCGACCAGATCGCCATGGAAAGCGAGGATCTGTTCATCTCCCCGGAGAAGGTGACGGTCGACTACGTGTTCCGCAACAATTCGGACAAGGATGTCGAGACGCTGGTGGCGTTTCCGATGCCCGACATCGAGGGCAGTCCCTACGCCAATGTCGACATTCCGGTGGATGCGTCCGACAATTTCCTCGGCTTCTCGGTATCGATCGACGGTCAGGAGGTGAAGCCTGAGTTGCAGCATTCGGCTTTTGCCGTGGGGCTGGATATCGGCAAGGAGCTGGACGCCAACGGCGTACCTTATTTTCCGTTCGGCGACGCGACGTTGAAGGCGTTGGAGAAGCTGTCGTCGGAAGTGGCGGCCGACTGGCAAAACCGCGGGCTGATCACACTCAATGAGTATGACGACGGTTCGGGCATGAAGAGCGTGCGCGAGCCATTGTGGCAGCTGCGCTCGACTTATTGGTGGAGGGCCAGCTTTCCGGCGGGCAAGCCGGTGAAGGTCGCGCACAGCTACAAGCCGAGTGTTGGCGGCACGGCTGGTGTCAGCTTCTACACGGACGGAAAGTTTCAGGGGCAATACGACGACTACAAGCGCAAATACTGCCTCGACGAAAGTTTTGAACGCGCTGTCGAGAAGGCGACCAAGAATTCCGGTGACGGCTTCCCACCCTATACAGAAACCTGGCTGTCCTATGTGCTCACCACGGGCGGCAACTGGGCATTGGGCACGATAGGCAAGTTCAGGCTGACCATCGACAAGGGCGATCCAGCCAACATTGTCAGCTTCTGTGGCGCTGGCGTGAAGAAAGTGGGGTTGACCACCTTCGAGATGACTGCCACCGATTTTTATCCCGAGCGCGATATCGAAATTCTGATCCTGCAGCCCTACGATAGCCCACGATAAGCGACCGGGCGCAGATTCGCCTGGGTGGGAAGGGCGTCCGATGGAAGTTGCGATCTACGTGGCGATAGCCGAAAACGGTGTCATCGGCCGCGACAGCGGCTTGCCGTGGCGGCTGTCGAGCGATCTCAAGCGCTTCAAAGCAGACACGATGGGCAAGCCGATCATCATGGGGCGCAAGACCTGGGAGAGTTTCCCCAAGCGCCCTCTGCCGGGACGGCTGAACATCATCGTTACCCGTGACAAGGCGTTTCGCGCCGAGGGTGCGGAGGTGGTGCATTCGCTGGAAGACGCCATCACGCTTGGCACTGCCAAGGGTCGCTGCATGCCTGGCGTCACCGAAATCTGCGTCATCGGTGGGGGCGAGATCTACCGCCAGGCGCTGCCGCTCGCCGACCGGCTGCATGTTACCCATGTCATGGCGTCTCCCGACGGCGACACGCGCTTTCCCGATATCGATCCGGAGATCTGGGCGGTTGCACACGCCGAAGATTTTGCCGCCGGCGAAAAAGACAGCCATGCGACACGCTATACCGTTTACGAAAAGCGCCACGACGTGCATTGATGGTGTGAATTCATACATTTGTAGTGGAATCCGAGGCACTTCAAGGGCATCGCGTTGAAAGCGCTTGCCCGCATCCCTATAGATGGTGTCAGTAATTGTGCGGCCGTCTCAGGCGTGGCTGCCATGGTTTCGTAGTCGAAAGGACATTCATGCCCTGGAACAATCAAAGTGGAGGCGGCGGCGGTGGCCCTTGGGGTGGCGGCGGCGGCAATAATGGCGGCGGCGGCCCCTGGGGGCAGGGACCACGTCCAAGCGGGCCGCAAGGTTCGCCTCCCGATCTCGAGGACATCATTCGCCGGGGCCAGGACAAGCTGAAGCGCGCGCTGCCCGGTGGCGGTGGCTCGACCGGCGTGCTGTTCGGCCTTATCGGCGCTGGCCTTGTCGCTTTCCTGGCGTTTCAGTCGGTCTACACCGTGCAGCCGGATGAACTGGCGGTTGAACTGCGTTTCGGCAAGCCCAAGCAGGAATTGTCGCAGCCCGGCCTGCATTTCCACTGGTGGCCGATCGAGACTGTCGAGAAGGTCAACACGGCTGAAAAGCTGGTCAATATCGGCGAAGTCCGCGGCAGCACGTCTTCCGGCCTGATGCTTTCGGGCGACCAGAACATCGTCGACGTCAAGTTCTCCGTCGCCTACCAGGTTTCGGATCCCCAGGCCTATCTGTTCAAGGTTTCCGAGCCCGACATCATGGTTCGCCAGATTGCCGAGAGCGCGATGCGCGAAGTCGTCGGCCGCCGTCCGGCGCAGGACATCTTCCGCGACGACCGCCAGGGCATTGCCGCTGGCGTGCGCGACATCATCCAGTCGACCCTCGACCAGTATGGCGCCGGCCTTGCCGTCAACGCGATCTCGATCGAGGACGCGGCACCGCCGCGCGAAGTGGCCGACGCGTTCGACGAGGTGCAGCGCGCCGAGCAGGACGAAGACCGCTTCGTCGAGGAATCCAACCAGTACTCGAACCAGAAGCTCGGCCAGGCGCGAGGCGAGGCGGCGCAGATCCGCGAAGACGCCGCCGCCTACAAGAACCGCGTCGTTCAGGAAGCCCAGGGTGAGGCGCAGCGCTTCATCTCGGTCTATGACGAATATGCCAAGGCGCCCGACGTGACCCGCCAGCGCCTCTATCTCGAAACGATGGAAAAGGTGCTTCAGGGCTCGAGCAAGGTGATCGTCGAGCAAGGCAACGGCCAGGGCGTTGTGCCCTATCTGCCGCTGCCTGAATTGCAGAAGCGCGCTCCGGCGGCGGGAGGCAACTAATGTCCAATCGTCTTCCCATCATCGGCGTTCTCGCCGCTATCATCCTGTTCTTGATCTGGTCGTCGATCTTCGTCGTCAACGAACGCCAGCAGGCCATCGTGCTGCGCTTCGGCGAGATCGTCGACGTCAAGACCGAGCCGGGCATCTACTTCAAGGCGCCGTTCTCGATGTTCGAGGCCGACAACGTCCAGGTCATCGAGGACCGCGTGCTGCGCCTCGACCTCGACGACATCCGCGTCCAGGTTTCTGGCGGCAAGTTCTACGACGTCGATGCTTTCATCGCCTATCGCATCAACGACGCCCGCAAGTTCCGCTCGACGGTGTCGGGCAGCGTGGAACTGGCCGAGCAGCGCCTGCGCACCCGCTTCGACGCGGCCCTGCGCCGGGTCTACGGTGTGCGTGGTTTCGAATCCGCGCTCTCGGAGGAGCGCGCGGCGATGATGCGCGAGGTCCGCGACCAACTGCAGCCTGACGCCACGTCGCTCGGCCTGGAAATCCAGGACGTCCGCATTCGCCGTACGGATCTCACCCAGGAAGTGTCGCAGCAGACCTTCGACCGCATGAAGGCCGAACGTCTGGCCGAGGCCGAAAGGCTGAGGGCCCGCGGCCGCGAAGCTGCGCAGCGCATCCGCGCCCGCGCCGACCGCGAAGTGGTCGAGATCGTCGCCGAGGCGCAGAAGGAATCGGAAATCCTGCGCGGTGAAGGCGAAGCTGAACGCTCGGCGGTGTTTGCCGACGCCTACAACCGCGATCCCGAGTTCTTCGACTTCTACCGGTCGATGAGCGCCTACGGCACGGCCCTGAATGCCGATGGCACGACCATGGTGCTGTCGCCGGAATCGGAGTTCTTCCGCTACTTCCGCGGCCCCGAGGGCGGTGCCGCAAAGGCTGCGCCGGCGCCTGCCGCCGGTGCTGCCGCTCCCGCCGCCAGCAACTAAGCAGTGCGGGACTTCATCGTCGCCATCGGCCTGGTCCTCGTCATTGAGGGCCTGGTCTATGGCGGCTTTCCAGCCGCGGCCAAGAGGATGGCCGCGCAGGCGGCCGAAATGCCCGAGGCAGTGCTCCGGACAGTCGGCCTTGCCGCCCTTGCCATGGGCGTCGGCATCGTCTGGCTCGTCAGGGGATAACGGACGATTTATCCCGTGCCCGTAGCAATGGTCGCAAACAGGCCTTATTTGTTTCCATCATGACGCTTCGCGTCCGGACGGCCCGGACGCGATCTATGCCATGACAGCCCCGGGAGGCTTCCCTATGATTTCCACGCCCCTTTTGCGCGCCATGCGAAAGGCCTCTCTGGCCGCCACCACGGCGCTGATGATCGGCGCCTCCGTCGCCCCGTCCTTCGTGACGCCGGCGCTGGCGCAAGGACCGGAGTCGGTCGCCAACCTCGCCGAGGGCCTGCTGGGCGCGGTTGTCAACATCTCGACGTCGCAGACCGTCAAGGGCAGCGAGGGCGGTGAGGACGAGAACGCGGTTCCGATGCCGCAGCTTCCCGAGGGCTCGCCGTTCCAGGATTTCTTCGACGAGTTCTTCAAGAACCGCGAAGGCCAGAATAATGGCGGCTCGCAGAAGGTGCAGTCGCTCGGCTCCGGCTTCGTCATCGATGCCGAAAAAGGCATCGTCGTCACCAACAACCACGTCATCGCCGACGCCGACGAGATCGAGGTCAATTTCTCCGACGGCTCGAAGCTGAAGGCCGAGCTGGTCGGCACCGACACCAAGACCGACATTGCGGTGCTGAAGATCGACCCGAAGGCCAAGAAGCTGACCGCGGTGAAGTTCGGCGATTCCGACAAGATGCGCATCGGCGACTGGGTGATGGCGATCGGCAACCCGTTCGGGCTTGGCGGCACGGTCACCGTCGGCATCATTTCGGCGCGTAACCGCGACATCAATTCCGGCCCCTATGACGACTTCATCCAGACCGACGCTGCGATCAACCGCGGCAATTCGGGCGGGCCGCTGTTCAACATGGATGGCGAGGTCATCGGCATCAACACGGCGATCATCTCGCCCTCGGGCGGTTCGATCGGCATTGGTTTCTCGATCCCGGCCGAGATCGCGGTCGGCGTTGTCAACCAACTCGCCGAGTTCGGCGAAACCCGTCGCGGCTGGCTCGGCGTGCGCATCCAGCCTGTCACCGACGACATTGCCGAGAGCCTGGGCATGGCCACCGCCAAGGGCGCGCTGATTGCCGGCATCATCAAGGGCGGACCGGTCGACAAGGGCCAGATCCTGCCCGGCGACGTGGTGATCAAGTTCGACGGCAGGGACGTCGTCGAAATGCGCGACCTGCCGCGCGTCGTCGCCGAAAGCCCCGTCGGCAAGGCCGTTGACGTGGTGATCGTGCGCAAGGGCGTCGAGCAGACCGTCAAGGTGACGCTCGGTCGGCTCGAGGACGGCGAGAAGCTGGCTGAAGGCGAGGCCGCCAAGCCGGAAGAGGGCGCCGACAAGGGTGCCGAGGTCGCCACGGCAAGCGTGCTCGGCATGACCATCGGCGAACTCGACAGCGACGCGCGTGCCAAGTTCGGCATCGCTGCCGAGGTGTCAGGCGCGGTGGTCACTGCCGTTGCCAAGGATTCAGCTGCCGCAGAGCGCGGAATCGTCGCCGGCGAGGTGATCACCGAAATCGCTCAGGAATCGGTGTCGACGCCGAAGGAAGTGACCGACCGGATCGCCGCGCTCAAGGAGCAGGGTCGCAAGAACGCGCTGCTGATGCTGGCGTCCAAGACGGGTGAACTGCGCTTCGTGACGATCCGGATGGATTGAGTCAGGAGATTCAGGCAAACCCCTGAAAGACAAGGAAAAGGCGGCTAGTTGGCCGCCTTTTTCCGTTCTTGCCACTGGTTCCGCTTGAGGCTGTAGAAGACGTGGCGCTTGAGCTCTGGATGGGCGTCGGGAACGCGCGGGTGGTCGAAATTGCGCGACGGCTCCGCCCGCATTCCGAGGCGCTGCATGACCGCCGTCGAGCGATTATTGTTCCAGACGGCGAACGAGACGACTTCATCGTCGCCGATCGCCTCGAAAGCAAAATCGAGCCAGGCATCCGCCGCCTCGGTGACATAGCCCTTGCCCCAGAACTCTGGTGCAAGACGCCAGCCGATTTCGAGCGTGCCCTTGGGGATGAACGGTTCGAGGTCGGTGCGCAGCAGGCCGACGAAGCCGATGCATTCGCCTGTTCCGGCAATTTCGGCGGCGGCGAAGCCAAAGCCGTCGCTGTCGATGCCGGCGCGCAGCTTGTCCAGCAACCCGTCGCTCTCTGCGCGGCTGCGGCGCATGCCGAAGAACTCCATCACCAAGTCGTCGGAGTTGATGCGGTGGAAGAGGGCACGGTCGCGCTCTTCCCAGTTGCGCAGGATCAAACGCTCAGTACGAATCTCCTTCATCACGCGAATTCGCGCGCGCTGTAGCCCTGGAGGTAGAGCAGGGCGGTAAGATCGGAATTGTCGATGCGGATCTTGGCTTGGGCGGCCACCGACGGCTTGGCATGAAGAGCAACGCCCGAGCCGGCGAGGCGGATCATGTCGAGATCGTTGGCGCCATCACCGACGGCCATCGCGTCGGTCGGGGTGAGGCTGAGGCGGGTAGAAATCTCGTTGAGCGCAGCGGCCTTGGCGGCGCGGCCGAGGATCGGCTCGGAAACCTTTCCGGTGAGCTTGCCGTCGGCCTCAATCAGGTGGTTGGCGCGGTTTTCGTCGAAGCCGAGCTTGGCGGCGATGCGCGAGGTGAAGACGTCGAACCCGCCGGAGACGAGGGCGGTATAGGCACCATGCGCCTTCATAGTGGCGACCAGCGTCTTGCCGCCGGAGGTGAGTGTCAGCCTGGTGTCGATGATGCGGTCGATGACTGCGGCGTCGAGACCGGCAAGCAGCGCGACACGCTCGCGCAGCGCCGGCTCGAAGGCGATCTCGCCATTCATCGAGCGCGCGGTGATGTCGGCGACACGATCCTTGACGCCGATCTCGTCGGCGAGCTCGTCGATGCATTCCTGGTCGATCATCGTCGAATCCATGTCGGCGATGAGGATCTTTTTCCTACGTGTCGCGTTATCCTGGATGGCAAAATCGATGGCTTCGCCGGAGAGGGCGGCGGCAAGCGACGCATGGGCATCGTCGGCCGAAAGTCCCGCTGGCAGGGCGACGTCGCAGGCAACGGCCTCGGCCAGCCACACAATGGCGCTTGCGCCCAGGGCGCGAGAGGCCTTATCGGCAAGGGACGGAGCCAGCAGAGCGCGGTCCGGATGGGAAATCAGCGTGGCGATCAGCGGCATCAAAAATTCCGGGACTAGCGAGGGGCGCATCAAGAACGCGACCCTGATAGCCGGGCCGACCGCCAGCGGCAAGTCGGCGTTGGCGCTCGAACTCGCCGAGCGTGACGGCGGCGTCATCGTCAATGCCGATTCGATGCAGGTCTATGGCGTGCTCGACGTGCTGACGGCGCGCCCGAGCGCCGACGATCTGACACGCGTGCGCCACTTCCTCTACGGCCATGTCTCGCCGGCGACGGCCTATTCGACCGGCAACTGGCTGCGCGACGTCGCCGTGCTGGCCGACAGCGGACTGTTTGCCGAAAAGCCGCCTGTGTTCGTCGGCGGCACCGGGCTTTATTTTCGGGGGCTCGCCGAGGGTATTTCGGAGATGCCCGAAATCCCAGCCGAGATCAGGGATCGCTGGCGCTGGCGTCTCAACGAGGAAGGCGCGCCGCGGCTGCATCGCGTGCTGATGCACGTCGACAGCGAGGTGGCGATGCGGCTGAAAGCCAGCGACGGCCAGCGGATCGTGCGCGCGCTGGAGGTGCTGGAGGCGTCGGGCCGCTCGATCCTGAAATGGCAGGCCGACAAGGGCCATCCGCTGATCGACTTCGCCACGGCGCGCTTCATCGTCATCGCGCCGGAACGGGACCTTCTGATCAAGCGCATCGACCAGCGTTTCGACAGGATGATCGAGGACGGCGCGCTGGACGAGGTCAAGGAAATCATGGCGATGCGGCTTGCGCCCGAATTGCCGGCGATGAAGGCGATCGGTGTGCGCGAACTGGCGGCGGCCATAGCCGGCGAGATGAGCTTCGACGAGGCGATCGAACGTGCCAAGATCGCCACGCGCCAATATTCGAAGCGGCAATCGACGTGGTTCCGCAACCAGTTCGGGCCGGAGTGGCAACGCATCGGCGGCGAGGCCGGACGGACGTCCGGAGGCGCCGATGCATCGGAAGTGGCGGCAGGGATTAACCGTCCGTAAGGCGCAGCCATGACATAACCCGCGCAGGGGTTCCACTAGGATCATCATGCGCTTTCACCGGGCTGAAACCGCGTTTTTCATCTTCAGTGCGCTGATTTTGTCGGCAGCGCTGGGGATTTTCTACGCCTGGGGCCAGATGCAGGGGGCCGCGGAGGCGCTTTACACGCCCGGCTGGGTGCAGAGCGTCGAGGCCGTCGAGCGGCTGCTGTTCATGATCGCACTGCTTTTGAGCGGTACGCTTGTCTACGGCGTGTTCTTCATTTTTCCGCAGATCCGCACGCAGGTGAAGGAAGGCGGCGAGCTGCGCCAGATGACGGCGTCGCTGAGCGAGCGGTCGCGCACGCTTGAACAGGCGGCACTCACCGACGGTCTGACAGGCATGCAGAACCGGCGCTATTTCGACGATGCATTGCGGGAATATCTCGGCGAGTTTGGCCGCATCGACAGGCCTGTCGGGCTGATGATCCTTGATCTCGACCACTTCAAGCAGGTCAACGACACCTATGGGCACGACGCCGGCGACGAGGTTCTGCGCTCTGTCGCCAAGTGCCTCAAGAGCATGACGAGATATCACGACGTGGTGGCGCGGCTGGGCGGCGAGGAATTCGCCATCGTCGCGCCCAACATGGACATCGAGCTTCTGCAGCGCTTCGCCGAGCGCATGCGCAAGGCGATTGCCGGCATGGCGATCGAGGCTGGCGGCGCGCACCTCAACGTCACCTCGAGCTTCGGCCTCGCCTTGTGGGACCGCGAGGAAACGGCCGAAGAGTTCTATCGCCGCGCCGACAAACAACTCTACGAAGCCAAGCGGCAGGGCCGCAACCGCGTCTGCGCGTGAATTCCTATCGCTGAATTCGTGATGCCGGCCGCCTGACGCGGTTTTCTCCGCTTCCCGTGCTCACGGACTTGGTGTCCGCTCCGCTCCGGTTCTCGAAACCCACGCCATTCGGGACGACCTGACGAATTCCCCGATAGCAATAGGCACTGCGGAGCCGTTAGAGAAAGCCCTCCAGGCTGGCCAAGAAACGTTTGGGCGCTTCCAGCTGTGGCATGTGGCCAATATAGGGAATCGTTTCGAAACCTGCCTGCGGCATAAGCGCGTGAAGGGCCTTCGCCCGCTCAAGCGGGATCCAGGGATCGTCTTCTCCCCAGATGATCTGCACCGGGCAGCGCACATTTCCAAACAGGGGCTCCACCTCTGCCGTGTAACGCTCGTCGGCCTGGGCAAACTGCCTGTAAAAGCTGGCAGATCCGTCGTCCGTCAGCCATGGCTCGACCAGGCCGCGGATGTCGTCATCGGCGACCGTGCCGACCAGGGCGCCCCTGATATAGGCCTCCACAAGCGCCCGGTGGATGTGGGTCGGCAGACCCTGGAAGGCCTCGACGTGCTTGCCCATGTGATCGAAGAATGCCGAGCCCCAGGGGCGCATCGCCACAACGTTCATCAGGACGTAGCGGTCGTAGTCGCAGCCAAGCAGAAGGTGCGCGCGCAAGGTGGTGGCACCACCGAAGTCGTGGGCAATGACCGAGGGGCGCACGAGTTGCCAGTGGGCAAGCATCTCGGCGAAAATCTCACCCTGGACATCGAGTGAAGTCCGCTGCGTGGCGACCTTGTCCGATTGCCCGTAGCCTGGCATGTCGTACCAGTGCACCCGGTATCGCCGCGCCAGATCAGGGATGACCCGGTGCCAGGAGAAGGACGACCAAGGCCAGCCATGCGCGAGCACGAGGTCGGGGCCATCGCCGGCGCGGCCGGCGCTGATACGGCCGGCGCTGGTCGAGACCGATTCGGAAAGCGTCCATTCGGCCATGCGCTTTTCTCCACGGTATGCCGGCTCTCATGGTCGCGGCTGCGGCGGCAGATGTCATGGCTCAGCGCCGGATGGCGACTGCGCCAGGGCGAGGGAATTCATCTGCCATAGACCTTGGCTCTAACTTGCCGCTGGACGTCCTCGTCGAACGACGCAACACTGATCCTGCCGCCGTCTGAATGGCTGCGGCCGCATCAGAGCAGAGGAGGACGACGAATGGACGATTCAGACCGGTGGCGGAACATGGCGAGCGCGCCAAAGGACGGCAGCCGGATTCTGGTCACCGTGCGGCCTTCCGAACAGGGACCGGCGGAGGTCGACGTGGCCTACTGGGCCCGGCCCGACGCATTCGGCATCGAAGGCTGGCGCGCCGGCGATTCCTACCCGGGCTGCATCATCGGCTATGCCGATCCGGAACTGAAATGCTGGATGCCGCTTCCTACAGCCAATCTGAGCAAGAATTCCCCTGAAATGCCGACGCCCTGGGAAGGCGATGACGAGGAACAGCTGGACGGTTCGGGAATCTGAACTTGAACAGCCATTCTTGAGCCCGTTCAGTCCTGTGGTGGACGGCCGCCGAAGGTCGAGGGGCGCAGGCCGAAGCGGGTATCGAAATCGTCGTCCGGCTGTGGCCTCGGCGCTGCCGGTTTGCGGTAGTCGCTGTCGCCTGCCTGGCGCTGGACGTCGACGACTTCGGCGAAGCCGAGTGCCGTTGCTTGCGGTTTTGGCACGTTGCGCAGGCGCTCGACGATGGCGGCCAGATCGACGTCGTCGCCGCTGCTCGTCGGCGCCTCGGCGGCACGCTTGCCGGTGCCGGGGATAAGTTCGTCCGAAAGCTTTTCGAACTTCAGGCGCATTGTGGTGGCGACGCCTTCGCCAAAGGCGATGGCCTCACGCTGGCCCATCGACGACAGGAAGGAGAGTGTCGAGGCGGAGGAATCGGCGATGGCCGAGCGGATGATCGCCTGGTCCTGTTCGTTGGCGAGGCGCATGGCGAAAACGGTCGAGCATTGCGACAGGATTGTGGGGTCAAGTTCGCCCGGGCGCTGGGTGACGACGCCGAGGTAGCAGCCATATTTGCGGCCCTCCTTGGCGATGCGCGACAGCGCGTGGCGCGTCGGCGCAAAGCCGAGCCTGTGGTCGGCGGGCATGTAGCGATGGGCTTCTTCGCACAGCAGCAGCAGCTTGAGGCGCCCTTCGCTCCACAGCGCAAGGTCGAAAGCGAGGCGGGCGAGCACCGAACAGACCGAATTGACGACTTCCGACGGCATGCCTGCCATTTCGAAGCAGGTGACCGGACGGCCATGCGTCGGCACGCGGAAGATGTTGCCGATGGTCTCGTGGATGGTGTCCTCGATCAGCCTGGAATGGAACATGAAGCGGTAGCGCGGATCGGCCAGCGCCGACTCGATGCGGGTGCGCAGCGACTTCAGGATCGGGCGCTCGTTCTTCGATTCGAGCAGGCCCATGCGTTCGTCGATCTGCTTGATCAGGTCTGCGATGCGGTAGGGCACGGGCGTGTCCGCGGTCAGCGCGTCGACGCCACGGCGCAGGAAGGCGCCGCCTTGGGGACTGCGGTAGAGGTTCTTGGCGACGGGAATGAGGTCACGCAGCACGTCGATCTCGTCGGCGTCGGTCTCGCGGCCGCGAAACAGCACTTCCGAGAACTCCTCGAGGCGGAACAGCCAGAAGGGCAGGTCGAGCGAATTGGTGTCGACCTTGACGCAGTGCTCCGGCAGCGATGCAGCGAACTCGTTGTGCGGGTCCATGATCAGGACGCGCAAATCGGGCCGTGCCGAAATCGCCTTGCGCAGCAGGAGCGAGACGGCAGTCGATTTGCCGACGCCTGTCGTGCCGACGACGGCGAAATGGCGGGCAAGGGTCTCGTCGATCGCGATACAGGCGTCGATAGCATCGTCCTGGGAAAGCTGGCCGATGGTGACGGTGCGGCGTCCGGCAAGGTCGTAGACCGCCTGCAGGTCGCGGCTGCGTATGCGATGGGCGATGGCGCCGATATAGGGATAGGCGGTGATGCCGCGGTCGAACACCGGGTGCTTGTCGGTGCCCACGTCACGAACCTCTCCGATCAGCTCGACATTGACCTCGATGGGGTTGTCGCCTTCGCTGCTCCACGAGCGGTCGGACTTGGCGATGGAATAGACCAGGCCGATGGTGCGGGTTTCGCCGAGATTGATGCAGATCATGCGGCCGACGGTCCACAGGCCGACTGCGGCCGAGGCTCCCTCTGCATAGGCGCTGATGACCGCGCGGGCACCATCGCACTGCACGACATGGCCAAGGATGCGGGCGTCGTCCTGTTTCGGGTCGCGCCGCTCTTGCGAGGTGGTTTCTCCGCCCTCGGCCTGACGTTCGAAGTACATCGCAGTAATTCCCCCAAATCTGGCCAAGAGAATAGCGCTGCGCAGTTAAGGTGGGGTGATGGTTGATGGTGTAGCGATCGTTAAACGAAACGGTCGAATTGGAGTTTCCGAGGGGGCGGGTGACGCTGCGGAAAAAGTTGTCCCGCCCGGTTGACAGGGCGCGGTGTCGCGCACTAACGTCCGCGCCCATGAACAAGACACTCATTCTCGTAGTAGGAAGGCGCGTGGGCAAGGCGGTGTGACCGCCGGGCGAAATCCCCCCATGCGCAAATGTGAAGGCTCCCTCGGGGGCCTTTTTTATTGCCCGAAACAGGACTAAACGAGCAGCAACCGCCGAAAAACGGCGAAGGAAAGACGGGACGGACCGATGAGCGGACATAGTGACAGCGGACGACGCGAAATGACCGGCGCCGAGATGGTGGTGCAGGCGCTGAAGGACAATGGCGTCAAGCACCTCTTCGGCTATCCCGGCGGCGCCGTCCTTCCGATCTATGACGAGCTGTTCCAGCAGGACGATGTCCAGCATATATTGGTGCGCCACGAGCAAGGCGCGGGCCATGCCGCCGAAGGTTATGCGCGCTCGACCGGCAAGGCCGGGGTGATGCTGGTGACCTCGGGGCCGGGCGCCACCAATGCAGTGACGCCGCTGCAGGACGCGCTGATGGATTCGATCCCGCTGGTCTGCATCACCGGCCAGGTGCCGACCTCGCTGATCGGCTCCGACGCCTTCCAGGAATGCGACACCGTCGGCATTACCCGGCCGTGCACCAAGCACAACTGGCTGGTGAAGGACGTCAACGAACTGGCCCGCATCCTGCACGAGGCCTTCCATGTCGCCACCACCGGCCGTCCCGGCCCGGTCGTCGTCGACATCCCCAAGGACGTGCAGTTTGCCCGGGGCACCTACACACCGCCGCAGACTGCGCCGCGCACCTCCTACCAGCCCAAGGTCCAGGGTGACCTGGAGAAGGTCAAGGAAGCCGTTGCCCTGATGGCCACCGCCAAGCGGCCGATCATCTATTCCGGCGGCGGCGTGGTGAATTCCGGCGCGGAAGCCAGCCACCTGCTGCGCGAGCTGGTCGATCTGACCGGCTTCCCGATCACCTCGACGCTGATGGGCCTGGGCGCCTATCCGGCATCGGGCAAGAACTGGCTCGGCATGCTGGGCATGCACGGCAGCTACGAAGCCAACATGGCGATGCATGACTGCGACGTCATGGTCTGCATCGGTGCGCGTTTCGACGATCGCATCACCGGTCGCCTCAATGCGTTCTCGCCGAACTCGAAGAAGATCCACATCGATATCGACCCGTCGTCGATCAACAAGAACGTGCGTGCCGACGTGCCGATCCTGGGCGATGTCGGCCGCGTGCTGGAAGACATGGTGCGGCTGTGGCGGGCGACCGCCAAGGCGGACAAGAAGACGCTGTATCCGTGGTGGGAGCAGATCGCCAAATGGCGCGCCCGCGACAGCTACGCATACAAGCACAACAGCGACGTGATCATGCCGCAATACGCGATCCAGCGGCTCTACGAGAACACCAAGCACCTCGACACCTACATCACGACAGAGGTCGGCCAGCACCAGATGTGGGCGGCCCAGCATTACGGCTTCGAAAAGCCGAACCGCTGGATGACGTCGGGCGGCCTGGGCACGATGGGCTACGGCCTGCCGGCTGCGCTCGGCGTGCAGATCGCGCATCCTGAATCGCTTGTCATCGACATCGCCGGCGACGCGTCGGTGCAGATGTGCATCCAGGAGATGAGCGCCGCCCTTCAGTACAATGCGCCGATCAAGGTGTTCATCCTCAACAATTCCTACATGGGCATGGTGCGCCAGTGGCAACAGCTGCTGCACGGCAATCGTCTGTCGCACTCCTACACCGAGGCGATGCCCGACTTCGTCAAGCTGGCGGAAGCCTATGGCGGCCACGGCATTCGTTGCGACAAGCCGGACGAGCTCGACGACGCGATCAAGGAGATGATCTCGGTGAAGAAGGCGGTGATCTTCGATTGCCGCGTGGCAACGCTCGCCAACTGCTTCCCGATGATCCCGTCGGGCAAGGCGCATAACGAGATGCTGCTGCCGGACGAGGCGACCGACGAGGCTGTGGCCAACGCCATCGACGCCAAGGGCCGCGAACTGGTGTGACGGACCGCGTGCGGCCTTCGGGGAGGGCCGCACAATCAACGAGTTGGCGCAAACGCCTGAGATCGAGATTCATCTTATGAACGCACAGCTACAGCCCACCGGTTCGGCCTATTTCATCGCCAAGGAAACCGAGAAGCCGGAAACCCACACGCTATCGGTGCTGGTCGACAACGAACCGGGCGTGCTTGCCCGGGTCATCGGCCTGTTTTCCGGCCGCGGCTACAACATCGAAAGCCTCACTGTCTCCGAAACCGAACATGAGAAGCACCTGTCGCGCATCACCATCGTCACGCGCGGCACGCCGCATGTGCTCGAGCAGATCAAGCACCAGCTCGAGCGCATCGTGCCGGTGCACCGCGTCGTCGACCTGACGGTTACGGCGCAGGAACTGGGCACCGGCGGCGCATTGGAACGCGAGCTGGCGCTGGTCAAGGTGTCGGGCACCGGTGACGCCCGCGTCGAGGCGCTGCGCCTGGCCGACGCCTTCCGCGCCAAGGTGATCGACGCCAACACCGAGCATTTCATCTTCGAACTGACCGGCAAGGTATCGAAGATCGAGCAGTTCATCGCCATCATGAAGCCGCTCGGCCTGGTCGAGGTCTGCCGTACCGGCGTGGCGGCAATGAACCGCGGCCCGCAGGGGATGTGAGGGCAGGGCGCGGTTCCGGCCGACGCCCTACCTGCCCTGGCCAAGCGATCGTTGTGGCGGGGCCAGTCGTTGGCAGCCTCCGGTTGCTGAGGGTGATTGCAGCAACGTCCGGGCAGTGTGGGGTCCGGACGTTCAAGCTCAACTTCGCGGCCTCAAGATGAACGACCTGACCGACAACGACCTCTGGAACAAGATAGCCGGCTTCGACTTCGACGATCCGCAAGCCGAAGCTCCGTTTTCGGTGCGGCTGGCACGGGAGAATGGCTGGACGCCCGAGCGGACGAAGGCGGCCATCGATCAGTACCGCCGCTTCATCTATATGGTCTGCATTTCCGATGACATGCTCAGCCCGTCGCCCGACGTCGACAAGGTCTGGCACCTGCATCTGATCTACACCAAGGACTACTGGAAACGCTTCTGCGACGAGACGCTAGGGCAGGAGGTGCATCATTTTCCGAGCAGAGGAGCGGACGAGAGCCAGGGGCCGCTGCGCGAAGCCTATGCCAGGACCCTCGAATTGCTGACCGAGGAGTTTGGCGAGACCCCTGATGCGGCTTTGTGGCCTGGAGTGGATGCTGCGCGGCCGCTTGTTGCCGGGGCGCTTGGCCTCGGATCCGCAGTCCTGCCTGCGGCGGAGATTACCTTCGGGATCGCCTTGGCACTGATCGTGATTACGGTTTCACTGCTCTGGAGCACCGGGCTGATCGGCGGTGCGCTGGCCGTGGGGCTCTGCGTGGTCGGCGTGATCGGCTCGATTTCGCTCCTGCCGGAAAAGCGACGCCGGAGACGCTCCAAAGCCGGTGACAGTGGCTGCGGCGGCGGTGCCAGCGCCGGAGATGGCGACGGTGGCGGCTGTGGTGGCGGCGATTGAGCCAGCAGCCATTGAGGCGTTTATGCATCTGGCTTAGCGCTTGAGCGTCGCTGGTTCGTTGTCGAATCTTTCAAATAAGGTCAGTAATACTGACATAAAATTGCCCGACGGGAGGGATCGATGACCTACGACGCATTCCTTGCACTGCTGGTCTATGCGTTCGTGACCTCGATCACGCCGGGACCGAACAATTTCATGCTTTTGGCCTCGGGCGTTAATTTTGGTTTCGTGCGCACGATCCCGCATATGCTGGGCATTGGCTTCGGTTTCCTGTCGCTGCTGCTTGGCGTCGGCTTCGGGCTGGGCGCGGTGCTGACGGCATTTCCGGCGCTGCACCTGGTGCTCAAGATCGCCGGCGGGGCCTATCTGCTCTATCTCGCCTGGCGCATCGCCATGTCGCGCTCGCTCGGCAAGGATGGCGAATGCAAGGGCCAGCCGATGACCTTTCTCGAAGCGTCCGCCTTCCAGTGGATCAACCCGAAGGCCTGGGTGATGGCCGTCACCGCGATGGCGCTTTACACCAGCACCGAAGCGCCGTTCCTGTCGGTGCTGATCATTTCGGGCGCCTTTGCCGTGGTCAACGTGCCGAGCGTGTCGTGCTGGGCCGGATTCGGCATGGCGCTGCGCGGTTTCCTTGCTGACCCGGTGCGGCTGAAATGGTTCAACATCGCCATGGGCGTGCTGTTGGCAGCCACGCTGTGGCCGATGCTGAAATAGTCAGAACAGCTCGATCGCCGGCCGGGTCAGCATCAGCCAGAAGATGGCGATGACACTGAAGAAGGCCGGGAAACCGCAGGCGAACCAGAAGCGGTAGAGCCTGAAGTAGCTGTCGGGCAGGCGCTTGCCCCTGGCGGCGGCATCGCGCGCGAGGTTGCGCAGCTTGATCTGGATGAACACCACAGGCAACCAGAACAGACCGGTGAGGGCGTAGAGCGCAAGCGACAGGGCTATCCAGCTCTCTGTCAGCGGCCAGCCGACCTCGTGTGCGAGCCAGGCGCCAGTGATCGGCTGCAGGATGACCGCAGTGGCGGTGAACACCGTGTCGGCGACGACCACCGTGCCGGCGACATGGGCGATGGTCGCGGGATCGCGGGTGCGGTGGGCCACGGCCATGAAAAAGGCGATGCCGGCTCCCGTGCCGAACAGCACCGCGGCACCAAGGACGTGGGCGAGACGGAGGATTTCTTCCATGGTTCAACGCTCGTCCAGTATGGCAAGCGCCACAAGCGCCAGCACGATCGATGGCAGCACCTTGACCAGCGGACCGAGTGGATCAGCCTAGAGGCCTGAAACAAGCACCGTGGCTGAGGCGAGATAGGCGACAGATAGTCCGACCATGCCGATCAGGGCCGGTTTGGCGTAACGGCGGATAGCAACGCCCAGGCCGAGCGCGATGTCGGCGAGGCTGGTGACCAGGGTGATGGCATATGCAAATCCCACTGGCGCGCCGGCAGCGGCAAGATGCGCCGCCGAGGTCTCGAAACGCAGCAGGGCGACGAGACCGGAGAGCAGCCAGAACAGGCAAAGCGTGCCGAGCACCAGCGGCTTCAGCAGATAGAGCCGGGCGAACCACAATTCCTGAACGCCGGCGGGACTTGCGGCAAGCGTCTGGTCGAGGGAGTGGAGCTTGCGGCCGGGGCCGGTAGCATGGCCGCTTATGCCGCCGGCCGCGACCTCAAGTGCTGTCGAGCGCAGGGGCGAGCGCCAGCCGAGCCGGCCAAGCAGGTCGGCAGCACCGGCGGCAATGCCGGCGAAGCTGCCGGGAAGGGCAAGCACGCGTGCCGGCGGCAGGCCGAGCCATTGGCGGTGGCGGGCGACGGCTTCAGCGAGCGTCATCGTCTCGGGCGCTGCCAGGTCGAGGTCGGTGCCCGCGGGATTGAGCCTGACAAGGCATCGACGACGGCACAAGCGACGTCGTCAAGCGCAACGAACTGCATGTGGCTGTCGCCGAAGATCAGCGGCGTGATCAGCGGAGAGGCTGCCAGTGCCCGCAGCAATGCCGAGCCGCCATGGGCCGCACGGCCGATGACGATGGCAGGGCGCAGGATGACGAAGGCCAGGCCGGAGGCGCGGAGGGCAGCATCGGCCCGCCGCTTGGTGGCGAAGAAGGGGCTGTTTGCCGCGACGTCGTCGGTACGCGCCGAAATCTGGACGATGAGGCGCGGCGCCGCGACCTGGTAAAGCGCGTTCATGGCGCCGAACTGGACAGCAGCGACATCGTCGCGCGGACCATCCTGCAGCGCGCCGGCGCAATTGACCACGGCATCAATGCCTTGAAGCAGCGGGCGCCAGTCAGCGGGCTGAGACAGCTGTGCAATGTCGGCCTTGACCCAGTCGAAGTCGGGATAGCGGCGGGCGGCAGTTTCGGTGTCTCGTGCCAGCGCAACGACCGAATGCCCGCGCGCGGCAAGCGACCTTGCCACCGCTGCACCGATGAAGCCGTTGCCGCCGAGAATCAGAACCCGCATGGCGCGACGATAGCGAGCTTCGGGGCGACACGGCAAACGTCGGCTGGCCCAAGGCGAGGATGCTTGCGTGGCGCCGTGCAGGCGCTTAGCCTCCTGCCATGTCACACGATCATGACCACGACCACCATCACGACAACGAGCTTGATCCAATGGCCGCCCGCGTGCGGGCGCTGGAGACCATCCTGACCAGGAAGGGCCTGATCGACCCCGAGGCGATCGACGTCATCGTCGATACCTACGAGACCAAGGTCGGCCCGCGCAACGGTGCGCGCGTCGTGGCCAGGGCGTGGTCCGATCCCGAATTCGCCGACTGGCTGAAGCGCGACGCGACTGCCGCTATCGCCTCGCTCGGCTATAGCGGGCGGCAGGGGGAGCATATGCAGGCGGTGTTCAACACTGCCGAGACGCACAACCTCGTCGTCTGTACTTTGTGCTCCTGTTACCCGTGGTCGGTGCTGGGCCTGCCGCCGGTCTGGTACAAGGCGCCGCCCTATCGCAGCCGGGCGGTGATCGACCCGCGTGGTGTGCTTCAGGAATTCGGGCTCACCTTGGCGGCGAACAAGAAGATTCGCGTCTGGGATTCGACCGCCGAGCTGCGCTATCTCGTCGTCCCGCAGCGACCCGCAGATACCGACGGCTGGAGCGAAGACAAGCTCGCTGAGCTGGTGACGCGGGATTCGATGATCGGCACGGCGCTCGCGCGGGAGGCCGCATGAACGGACCGCATGATCTCGGCGGGCAGATGGGTTTCGGGCCTGTCGCGCCGGAAAAGGACGAGCCCTATTTCCACGCCGAATGGGAAAAGCGTGCGCTGGGCGTCACGCTGACGGCGGGCGCCATGGGCGCCTGGAATATCGATGAGAGCCGGCACGCGCGGGAGAGCCTGCACCCGGCCGACTATTATGCGTCGAGCTACTACGAGATCTGGATCAAGGCGCTGGAAACGCTGCTCAAGCGACACAACTTTGTCACTGAGAATGATTTCAAAGCTGGTGATGCGGTCGACCCGGCCGCGACGCCCAAGCGGGTGCTGAGAGCAGAAAATGTGCCGGCGACCCTTGCCAAAGGCGGACCCTGCGATCGGCCGGTGGAGGGGCCGGCGCGGTTTTCGCTTGGTCAGCGCGTGCGGACGAAGAATTTTCATCCGACCGGTCACACCCGCCTGCCGCGTTATGCCCGCGGCAAGGAGGGGGTGATCGACGCGGTGCGCGACGGATTTGTCTTCCCCGACAGCAACGCGCCCGGCCAGGGCGAAAACCCGCAACGGGTCTACACCGTGGTGTTTTCCGGCGGCGAATTGTGGGGCGAGGGCGCGGATTCGGCGCTTGAAGTCAGCATCGACGCCTGGGAGAGCTACCTTGAGCCGGCATGAGGCGGGGATTCCGGCAGGAACAGGGGCGCCCGATGCGCCTGTTTTCGCCGAGCCCTGGCAGGCCGAGGCCTTTGCCATGGTGGTGGCGCTGCACGAGCGCGGTCTGTTCGGCTGGGCGGAGTGGGCCGAGCGGCTGTCGGCTGAGGTTAAGCGGCCGGAGGCCGCAGCCGATGGAAGCGACTATTACGAGCGCTGGCTGGCGGCGCTTGAGAGGCTGTTGGCGGAAAAGGGGCTTGCAGGCCATGACGAGGTCGATGCTGTCGCCGCCGCATGGGCGCGGGCCGCGCACGCCACGCCGCACGGCCAGCCGATCGTGCTGGAGAACGATCCGGAAAGCGCACCTTCGCTGAGTGCAGCTACGCCTTAGAGTGGCCGCCACATGCGGTGCACGACATGTGTTTTCAGGCCGATCTTGAAGTTCGGGATGCTCTGGACCAGCCAAAAGCCTTCGCGCTCCCAGAAGGCGCGGCCGCGGGTGTTTTCGTCGAGCACGGCAATCAGAAGCCGTGTCCCGTTGCGCGCCTGTGCTGTGGCGGTCAGGTGGTCGAGGAAAGTGCGACCGAGGCCCACACCACGGCAGTTCTGATCGATCAGCAGCAGCCCGACATAGGCGTCGTCGGTTTCAGGATAGCCGAAGGCCATGTCGGCTATGGCGACAAGCGTTCCGCCGGGCAAGAACATGCCAAGTTTGCAAGACGCCGCGAGATCGCTGCCGGGCGGATGGTCGGTGAAGAAGTCCGCCACCATCTGATCGGTGGGTTCCGTGCCGGATTCCAGCAAGACGAAGTCGGCGGCGCGATTATAGAGGTCGCGCACGGCGGAAGCGTCGGCTGGGATCAGCGGTCGGATTCCAAGGGGCTCTGGATCTGTCTTCAAGGCAGGCGCTTTCTCCGATCCTGAGCGGCGTAAAGGCAGCTTTATGGAAACTCAATGGCAGAGCCGGGCAAATTTACAGGCCAGCCGATCAGGCTCGGGACAAGTCATCTCGTGGGCGCGAAGAGCTCATTTGGGGAGCTGTCGTTGATGCGCTTGCCGGCCCGAGCCGAGCGTGACAGGGGCTCAATCGCCGTCGAAGAACCTGCGGATCGCCGCCTCCAGCCTTTCGATGAACGGGTGGTCGTGCCCGCTTCCGGCCCAGATCAGGGCGTTCAGCCTGACGTCCTTGTTGAGGAAGTTCAGTTTGCCTGTGGCCAGCAGATACTCCGCGATCGCGTAGTGACGTCCCTTGATGGCCTCGATGAGGGCGTTGTTTCGACCGCTCTTGTCGGTGGAGTTGACGTCGGCGCCGCGCTCCACAAGCAGCCTGACGGCATCAAGATGGCCGTTCTTCGCGGCTTCGATCAGGGCCGTCCTGCCGTAATATTCCGCCTTCGCGTCGATGTCCGTTTGCGGGTGCCCGACGATGGCGAGAATACAGGCGTAGTGGCCCTTGGCCGAGGCCAGGCTAAGCGGCGTACTTTTCCATCTGTTCCTGCAGTTCGCGTCGACTTCCGGATGCCCGACCAAAGCTTCGACTACCGAGGCGTGGGCATTGAGAGCTGAGAGGTGAAGCGCCGTCCAGCCGTCGTCGTCCGATTGATTGACGTCGGCGCCGGCGGCAAGCTCTGCGTTTGCGGCGTCCACGTCGCCACGCTCTGCCGCCACCAGCAGGGCAGGCCAAGCACTGGCCTCATTGATTTGCAGGCTTCTGGTCACGTCAGTCGCCTTCATGGAGATGCACGCCCCACGATACCACAATTTGCCAGGTTCCTCGCGGTCGGCTGATGAGCGAGGGTTCCCTTTCCGAGGAAGACTGCACCATATTGGGCCAACTTGTCAGCTTATGTGGCGCTTCGGGACGCAAACTCTTGCCCTTGGCCGCCGAATCCTGTCAGTCGAAACGATGGATTTTTCACCTCAGCAAGACGAAGCGCTGCAGGCAGTGGCGCGCTGGCTTAAATCAGGAAGGCCGCAGATATTCCGGTTGTTCGGTTATGCCGGCACCGGCAAGACGACGCTTGCGCGTTATTTCGCCGAGCATGTCGACGGCCAGGTGCAGTTCGCGGCCTTCACCGGCAAGGCAGCGCAGGTGCTGCGTTCGAAGGGTGCCACCAATGCGCGCACCATCCATTCGCTGATCTACCGGCCGAAGGGCGAGGAGGCGATTGCCGACGAGGCGACCGGCAAGACCTCGATGTCGCCGACATTCTCGCTCAACCGGCAGAGCCCGATCGCCAAGGCCAAGCTCGTCGTCATCGACGAATGCTCTATGGTCGACGAGCAGCTCGGGCGTGACCTTCTGACCTTCGGCACGCCGGTTCTCGTCCTGGGCGACCCGGCACAGTTGCCGCCGATTTCGGGCGGTGGTTTCTTCACCGAACACGAGCCGGATTTCCTGCTGACCGAAATCCATCGCCAGGCGCGCGACAACCCGATTCTGAGGCTGGCGCTTGACGTGCGCGAGGGCCGTGAATTCATGCGCGGCGACTATGGCACGGCGCAGGTGATCGGCAAGGAGGACGTCACCCAGGATCTGGTGCTCGATGCCGACCAGGTGCTTGTCGGTACCAACCGGACACGGCGACGCTACAACCAGCGGCTGCGCGAGCTCAAGGGTTTTACGGCAGGATACCCACAGGCGGGTGACAAGCTTGTCTGCCTGCGCAACGACCCGGCCAAGGGTCTGCTCAACGGCTCGTTGTGGAAGGTGATGACGTCGTCGCGCGAGACGGTGAAGCCCGGCATTAACCTGCTGGTCGCGCCCGAGGAGGACGATCCCGACCGTGGCGTCGCCAAGATCAAGCTATTGAAACAGACTTTTGAGAGCCCCGACGAGGAGATCCCGTGGGGCACCAAGAAGCGCTACGACGATTTCGACTACGGTTACGCGCTGACGGTGCACAAGGCGCAAGGCTCGCAGTGGAACAATGTCGTGCTGTTCGACGAGAGTTGGGCATTCAAGGACACGCGCCAGCGCTGGCTCTACACGGCGATCACGCGTGCGGCCGAACGGCTGACGATCGTCCGCTAGAGCATTGGGCCGGCTGGCAACCCGCCGATGCGCGCGTTCTCGAGCGCGAGGATGCGCATCGAGACGGTTCTGCAATAATTTGCCGCAGTTGGCTTTACCTGAGCCGAGCCGCCTTGCTTGCCGTCAGGCGACGATCTCGAACAGCACTGCCGTGGCGTCGTCCGAGATCTTGAAGCGCGGGAATTGCTGGCCGTCGGGGTCGTCGACCCGTTCTATATGCCGAAGCTCCTGCAGGAGCGGGGCAAGGCCTGTGCTCGCAGCGGCGCGGACCAGGTCGGAGACGCCATAGCGGCCATACTGGTCGGCAAGGGCGGCGAAGCCGTCGGAGCACAGCAAGCCCCTGGCCGGCAGGGCAATGTCGAGCTGCTCGGAGGCGAGATGATCGGCGGCGGCGGGCTCGATGCCGAGGGTCCAGACCGATCCGCCGGGCTGGTTGTAAGCGGCGCGGCGGCGGCGCAACTCGTCGCGCACAACGGGCTCGTCGGCGAGCGCCTGATGCGTCGCGAATCCACCAGACTGTGCAATCGCCCGCCGGGCGCCGTCGCGCTCATTGGCGTAGGCGGCCTTGATGGCAGAGGTTTCGACGACCTTGCCATCGGCGTCGACCAGGAACAGCCGGCAATCGCCCAGGCCGTGCGTGACCAGCCGGTCGCCTTCGACATGAACCATCTGGAAGCTCGCGATCGGCAGATTCCAGGCCTCGATCGGCAAGGCGTGGGCCGCCTCGTGCACGACATTGGCGGCGCGCTGGTTGAGCTCGCGCACGACCTCGGCGACCTTGCGGCCACTACGGACGAGTTCCTCGAAGGTGCTCTGGGCAAAACGCGCGAGCCAGGCGGCATCCGAACCGTGCAGGCCGACGATGCTGGTGCCGCCGAGGCCGGTGGCGCCGTCGATGACAAAGGCGCAGCTGGCATTGCCGCCGGCGCTGTCTTCGTTGGGACGCGAGGCAGAGCCCGGGTCAGTGATCGAATCGATAATGCGGATGTTTGGCATGATGATCGCTGTGTGGCGCGCGCCGATGACCGGAGTGTGACCGCGGCAAGGTGTGTGAAGGTTGCAGTTTGCACAGTCCGTGGCAGATTGTCAGGTCAGGCAACCGAACCTTTGTTGGTCCATGGCAGTCTTTCAACAGATCGTCAGTCTCGGCCCGAATTGCCGCGCAAAGTTCCATATCCGGAAGATTTTCGGCGAGCGCATCTCGAGGCGGGGTGTGTTCGACTGGCAGGTGACGCCTGTTCCAGCCGTTGCCGAATACATCAGGCGCGACTTCAACGGCTTGTTCGAGCGGGACGATCTCCATGTCGTCGACGGCGTCGTCTTCAACAAGCGCTTCGGCACCAGCCACATGCACGAGTTTCCCAAAGACATCGCCGAGAATACGCTCGACGCGCTCTATGCCAAGGCACGCGAAGGCCATGACATCTGGTGCGCGGTCAGCAGGATGGCTCTGAACAACGATCTCTCGACACTGTTCGTACTGGCGCGTCCGGTGTCGGCGGGCGATATGGCCGAGATTTCCGGTCTCATCGAAAAGGCGCGTCCCGGGCGACGTTTCCTGCTTCTTGCAGCGCCTGAGGGCTATCATGACAACCACTGGAGCGGCGATCACGAAGTCTGGAAAGCGCATCTGTCGTCGTTTCAGATCAGGTGGCCGCTGTCGGCCATCATGGCCGAGCAGATGCGGCGCCTGCGCAAGAATGTCCGCTATCTGAGGCCACGCTCGATGAGAGCCTAGCCGGCGTCGGCCGGCTTTGCGCCGAGCCATTCCCACGCCTTGATTTCGTCGGCATCGGTGAAGTGTTTTGTTTCGATCGAGGTGAGTGGCGCAAACAGGCCGACGACCGGGCCCATCCAGACAGGGCCACCGACGAGCGCATAGCGCCTGATGTGATGCAATGCCTTCCACTTGCCCCTGAAGGTCAAGGGATCGAACAAGGCCGACCAGTCGAACCCGTCATATCCGCTCGCGCGCAGCAGGACGTCGATCTTGTCATGGCCTTCATAGGCGGCATCGAGCAGGCCATAGGCGTTTTCGATGTCGGCCTGGGTGAAATGGCCGACGATCTCAAAGGCAAAGACCTCCGCATTGTCGGTGTCGATGCGCCGGAAAGGCGGTGGAGCATCCATGGAGCTCATCGGGTTGTCCTCGTCGATGCGGCTTCAAGCTGTACATGATCCTTTCCGACAATCGATTCCGATTGTCGGCGTCATGCATCCGTATCGTCACTGGAACACATAAAAGCGCTCTCTGTTCCCGACCAAGCCGTGATAGGTGGCGTGGGTGTCGCCTTTGCTGAGAGTTGCCGATGCCTGCCAAGCTGTCCGTGAACGTCAATGCCATCGCTATGCTGCGCAACCGCCGCGATCTGCCGTGGCCGAGCGTCACCGGCCTGGGGCGCATCGCACTCGCCGCCGGCGCACACGGACTGACCGTGCATCCGCGCCCCGACCAACGCCATATCCGCTTTTCCGACGTGCCTGAAATCCGGGCGCTGATCGACGACGAGTTTCCCAAGGCCGAATTCAACATCGAGGGCTATCCGACGGAAGATTTCCTCGAACTGGTCGAGAAGCACCAGCCGGAGCAGGTGACGCTGGTGCCGGACGATCCGTCGCAAGCAACCTCCGACCATGGCTGGGATTTCGCTGGACAGGCCGGCCTGCTCAAGCCTGTGGTGGCGCGGCTCAAGAAGGGCGGCTTCCGCGTTTCGCTGTTTTCGGATGCCGAACCGGCCGGAATGTCTGCCGCCCGCGACACCGGTGCCGACCGGATCGAGCTGTTCACCGGGCCCTATGGCGCTTGCTTCGATGACAAGGCAAAGGCCGCCAGGGAACTGGAAAAGCTGGCAAAAACCGCCGAGGCGGCTCTGGCGGCGGGCCTCGCCGTCAATGCGGGACACGACCTCGTCGTCGACAACCTGCCGCAGTTGATGAAACACATTCCCACTTTGGCTGAAGTTTCGATCGGCCATGGGCTGACAGCCGATGCACTGGAGCATGGCATGGCCGGCACGATCAGGCGCTATCTCAAGGCTTGCGGGTGGTAATATCCAGGCGAGCCATGCGTCGCCCGCATGAGCTCAACATTAGCTGTCGCAAAACAACTGTTGCTTTTGCAACACAGCGAGCGTAGAGCCCCGCGGCTTCACGGAGAGTCGTTCATGACCGATGCCGGCGCTGACAAGGCGGCAAATAGCGGGCAGGCGGTCCAGGCGGACGGCCATTCCCACGACATCAGACTGCTCGTCATCGGCGCGCTGGGTGTCGTTTTCGGCGACATCGGCACCAGTCCGATATACGCCTTCCGCGAGGCGCTGGTGGCGTCGGCTGGTGGCCAGGTGGCATCGCGCGAGGACATCCTCGGCGTGCTCTCGCTGATCATCTGGGCGCTGACGATCATCGTCACCGTCAAATATGTCATGTTCGTGCTTCGGGCGCACAACCGGGGCGAGGGCGGTACGCTGTCGCTGATGGCGCTGGCACGGCGCAGCCTGCCCAAGCGCTCCGGCATCATCCTGGCGCTCGGCATGGTCGGTGCTTCGCTGTTTTATGGCGACGCGGTGATCACCCCGGCGATCTCGGTGCTGTCGGCAGTCGAGGGCATGAATGTCGTGACACCGGCGTTCCAGCCTTACGTGGTGCCGCTGACCCTAGTAATCCTGGCAGCGCTGTTTTCGGTGCAGCGCTTCGGCACCAGCGGCGTGGCGATCGTCTTCGGTCCGATCACGCTCGTCTGGTTCATCGCCATCGGCTATTCGGGGGTCGTCCATATCCTCGACGACCCGGAAATCCTCTGGGCGGTCAATCCGATCTACATCGTCAACTTCCTCACCAACCAGCCGGAAGTGTCGTTCGTCACCATCGGCGCCATCTTCCTGGCGGTGACGGGTGCCGAGGCGCTTTATGCCGACCTCGGACATTTCGGCCGCAGGCCGATCGTTCTGGCCTGGCTGTGCATCGTCTTTCCGTGCCTGCTGCTGAACTATGTCGGTCAGGGTGCTTTCGTGCTCAGCCACAACGGTACCGTCGGCCATCCGTTCTTCGAGATGAACGAAGGCTGGATGCTGATCCCGATGGTGGTGCTGGCGACGGCCGCGACCGTCATTGCCAGCCAGGCGGTCATAACAGGCGCCTATTCGCTGACGCGCCAGGCGGTCCAGCTCAACATGCTGCCGCGCCTTGAGATCCAGCACACCTCCGAGACGACACTGGGGCAGATATACATGCCGCGGGTCAACCTGATCCTCGCGCTGGTGGTGATGCTGCTGGTTGTCGGCTTCGGCGAGTCGAGCGCTTTGGCTTCAGCCTATGGCATCTCTGTCACCGGCAATATGCTGGTGACGACGCTGCTGCTTTCGGTGGTGATGCTGCGCATCTGGCGCTGGAAGGCGGCTGTGGCGATTGTTGCGACCGCGATATTCGGCCTGATCGACATCGGCTTCTTCGCCTCCAACATCGTCAAGGTGTTCGAGGGCGGCTGGGCCTCGCTGGCGGTGGCCTTCACCAGCGCCTTGATCATGTGGACCTGGGTACGCGGCAGCCGCTATTTGTTCGACAAGACGCGCAAGAACGAGATTCCGCTCAATTTCCTGGCGGAGAATCTGGGCAAGAAGAAACCGCATCTTGTGCAGGGCACTGCCGTGTTCCTGACCAGCGATCCCGACAGCGCGCCGACTGCGCTGATGCACAGCCTCAAGCACTACAAGGTGCTGCACGAGCAGAACGTCATCTTGTCGGTGGTGACGGCCCAACAGCCGGTGGTGCCCGACAGCGAGCGGGTCAAGATGGAGCAGGTCAACGAGCTGTTCATGCGGGTGAAGCTGAAATTCGGCTACATGGAGCAGCCGAACATCCCCAAGGCGCTGGCCATCTGCCGCAAGCAGGGCTGGAAGTTCGACATCATGACGACGTCGTTCTTCCTGTCGCGGCGCTCGCTGAAGGCGTCGCCCAACTCGGGCATGCCCTTGTGGCAGGACAGGCTGTTCATCGGCCTGGCACGCACGGCGGCGGATGCGACCGAATATTTCCAGATCCCGACCGGCCGCGTGGTCGAGGTTGGCACGCAGGTGTCGATCTGAGACCGGTGCGGGGCAAAAAGTAGCATTGCCAGTACATGTTCCGTCCGTGAACCATGCGTCATGGACGGAAGGCAGATGGGCACTCGAAAACTTCACATCGCAATCGCCGGAGCCGGGCCTGCTGGACTGGCAGCGGCACTCTATCTCAAGCGCGACGGGCACCGGGTCACTGTCTATGATCGCTTCGTCGAGCCGAAGCCGCTGGGCTCCGGGCTGATCCTGCAGCCGACCGGACTTTCGGTGCTGGCCGATCTCGGCCTGTTGGGCGAAATCTCACATCTTGGAAGCCGGATCGACCGGTTGCACGGCACCGATGCCGTGAGCGGGCGCACGGTGCTCGACGTGCGTTACGATGCGCGGCCGGGTGGGCGGTTTGGCCTGGCCGTCCACCGTGCGGCGTTGTTCTACGTGCTGTACCGGGCGGTGTTGGGCGAAGGCATCGACATCGTCACCGCTGCCGAGCTGGAGGCCGTGGTTCCGGGCGAGCAGACACGGCTTGTCGACGCCGCAGGGCGGGAGCTTGGATCGTTCGACCTCGTTGTCGATGCCACCGGCGCAAGGTCGAAGATCCGGCGTAGCGCCGGCCTCGCGGGCGAGCCGAAACCGCTGGCCTATGGCGCGTTCTGGGCTTCGTTGGACTGGCAGGGCGAAGGCTTCGACAAACACTCGCTGACCCAGCGCTATCGCCGTGCCAGCATCATGATCGGGGTGCTGCCGATCGGCCGCGCCGAGCCAGGCGGGCGCAAGATGGCGGCGTTCTTCTGGAGTCTGAAGCCGGCGCATGCCGAGCGCGTGCAGGCCCTTGGGCTGGACGCCTGGAAGGCCGAGGTGGCAGGGCATTGGCCTGAAAGCCAGTCCTATCTCGACCAGATTGAGGATTTCGACCAGTTGACACTGGCCCGCTATGGCCATCACACGCTACTGCCGCCGGCGGCGCGGGGCCTTGCCGTCATCGGCGATGCCGCGCATTCGACCAGCCCACAACTGGGTCAAGGTGCCAACATGGCCTTGCTGGACGCTGCTGCACTTGCGCACGCCTTGCGGCAGGCAAGCAACACGGAGGCAGCGCTTACGGCCTATGTTCGCGCCCGGCGCCGGCACCTCAGGCTGTTCCAGGCGCTGTCGCTGGCCTTTACGCCATTCTACCAGTCCGACTCGGTGCTGCTGCCATTCCTGCGCGACCGGCTGGTGGCGACGGTCGCCAAGCTGCCGCCGGCGCGGCAACTGCTGGCCTCGATTGTCGCCGGCACGCTGATCGATCCGTTCGCGTCGGCCGGACTCAAGGAAGCGGACTGGACGGAGCGCAGCGAAGAAAGGCAAGTTCGCATCCTTGCTTGAGCCATGCTGCGGTTGTGGCTACCTTGCGTCACATTCAACCGGGGAGCGTGCGATGCGGGGACTTATGGTGCGTGGATTTCGAAAGGCAGCGGCAGGCTTGGCATTGCTCGCCGTCAGCTGCATGCCAGCGCTTGCCGATGCGACGGTGCCCTCCGCCGACATCGAAGGTTCCGCCGACAACGCGCTTGCCAAGCGCTACGAAGGCTCGTTCATCGTCTACCACCAGAAGCTCGACTACACTGATTTCAGCGTGCCGCTTTCGCCGCTTAAGGCCGATCCCGATCCGGACAAGCGCGACAAGAACAACAACAGGGTGTTCAAGCCGGAGAAGGCTGAAGAGATTGAAGGCACGCTCACCCGGCTGTTCTATGTGCTGCCGGACGGCCGTTCGCCGCTCGAAGTGCTGCGCAACTACCAGGACGTGGTGCAGGCGGCCGGCGGCGAGGTCGTGTTCGAATGCAAGAAGGAGGAATGCGGTGGCGACGCTTCGCGCTCGGCCTCGAGCGGCGGCGGCGACATGAGCCTGATGATGAACTTCTTCTACGACAGCGACCTCGGCGTCGAGGCGTTCTCCAATGCCGCCTGCGTGGCCTCGTCTGGGGTTGCCGACCAGCGCTATCTCAGCGCCAAGGTGCCGCGTGACGGCGGCGACGCCTATGTCGCGGTGCAGATATTCCAACTGCTCGACGACCTCTACTGCAAGGCGCTGAATGCGCGCACCATCGCCATCGTGCACGTGGTGGAGCCCAAGGCGCGCGACAAGAAGATGGTTGTGGTGGAGGCAGCCAAGATGGCTGATACACTGTCGACCAGCGGCGGCATCTCGCTCTACGGCATCTTTTTCGACACCGACAAGGCCGACATCAAGCCGGAGTCAGGACCGACGCTGAAGGAGATCGCCAAGCTTCTGGGTGACAACCCGGCGCTGGCGGTGGCCGTTGTCGGGCATACCGACAGCCAGGGCAAGTTCGACTACAATATCGACCTGTCCAATCGCCGGGCGGCTGCGGTGAAAGCAGCGCTTGTCTCGCAATTCGGCATCGACGGCGGACGGCTGACTGCAGCGGGTGCCGGCATGATGGCGCCGGTCGCCAGCAACGACAATGACGAAGGCCGGGCCAAGAACCGGCGCGTGGCCCTGGTCAAGCTGAACTGATCAGGCATTCTGCAGCATTGCGGCCGACGATGCGGCGGCCGACTGAGGGGGATGAATGGAAGATCTACCGGCGCGCCCGAGGCTGCGCGGCCTGCATCGCGCGTCGGCGCTGTTCATCGGCCTGTTCGTGCTGCTGCACATGGCCAATCATCTTGCCGGCCTGAGCGGGCAGGAGACCCACATAGCCTTCATGGCCGAAGCACGGCAGCTCTATCGACAGCCCTTCGTCGAGGTGGCGCTGGTCTGCCTCATCCTGTGGCAGGTCGGCAGCGGGCTCACCATGCTGGTGCGCGGTTGGGCGAGGCGAACGGGAACCGTCGCCTGGCTACAGGCGGCGTCGGGTGGCTATCTCGCCTTCTTCCTGGTCAACCATATCGGGGCCGTCATCGCCGGACGCACAGTCTTTGGTCTCGACACTGACTTTCGCTTTGCCGCCGCCGGCTTCTTTGCGCCGCCCTGGCACTGGTTCTTCGCGCCCTACTATTTTCTCGGGGTTCTCTCGCTATTCGTCCATGTCGGTTGCGCGGCATACTGGAGCTCTCTGGCCAGCCGTCCCGCGCTGGGGACGGCCTTGCTTGGAGGTGCTGCCGGAGTGGGCGCGCTGCTGGCGGCGCTGATTGTCATGGCGTTGTCCGGCGCCTTGTATCCGGTAGTCATTCCTCCGTACTATCTCGCAACCTACGGACAGTAGGCGGCGGCCCGTCGGATCAGGGGATGATCCGGCGCTGGCGCAACTCACTGAAGGTGCGCATGAACATCTCCTCGGTGTCGACGAAGTCGTGGAAGCCGAAACGCCGCGCCTTGGTGCCGTCGGCGAAGAAATCGTAGTCCCAACCAAAAACGAAGTCAGCGAAGCGCCATGACGACACATCGGCATAGGGTGTGTCGGCGAGGCCGTGGCGAGCCTTCATCTTGTCCCACAGCGGCTGCTTGTCGGCCATGATGGTGTCGAGCGACATCGGCAAGGGCGGGGCTGTCTCAATGCCGAAGCTCGAGGCGATCTTCGGCCACATCTCGTTCCAGCGGAACAGGTCGCCATTGGTGATGTTGAACGCCTGGTTGGCACAGCGTTCGTCTGTCGCGGCCCAGACGGTGGCCCGCGCCAGCAGGCCGGCGTCGGTCATCTCGATGATCTTGTCATAGGCGCCTGCCTTGCCGGGAAAGCGCAGCGGCAGGCCAAGCTCCCTCGACATCGAAGCATAGACGGCAATGGCGATGGCGAGATTCATCGGGTTGCCAAGCGCCTGGCCGATGACCACCGAAGGACGCAGCGCCGACCAGCCCCAGCTCTTGCCCACCTGCCGGTCTTCGAGAAGATCCTGCTGGTCAGCGTTGAACTCCGGCGGCATGTGGTTGGCGTCGGTCTCGCGTGCCGGCGTCTTGAACGGCCCAAGATGCGCACCATAGACCTTGTAACCCTGCATCAGGCTGATGTGGCGCAAGTTCCTGGCGATCGGTTCGACCGTGTCGACGACATTGCGCAGCATGGCGACGTTGGGCTCGACGAGCTCGGCCCAGCTCGGCCGATCCTGATAGGCCGCGTAGAAGATGTGAGTGACGTCGTGGAGGCCGCCGAGCGTTTCCCTGGCGTCCCTGATATCGAGCAGGTCGACAGCGATGTGACGGACTGAGCCTTGGCTCGAACCGCCGCGCCGAGACAGTCCGACAATGTCCCAGTTGCCGAGTGCTGCCAGGTGGCTGGCGAGATTGCTGCCGATGACGCCATGGGCGCCGACGATCAGTGCAGTGTTCTGTTTCATCATCCAAGTCTCCGGTGAGAGCCTTGATATGGACGCGGCCAACTAGATGAAGTAGACGTCGCTCTGGCGAAGGATCTGTGACGTGAATTCACAATGACGCGCGTGGACGTCAACCGCTTCGGCGAAATGGAAGTGTTTGTCCGGGCTGTGGAGAGCGGTGGCTTTTCGGCTGGGGCACGCGCGCTTGATATGTCGCCTTCGGCGGTGAGCAAGCTGGTGTCGCGGCTGGAGAACCGGCTCGGCACGCGGCTGGTCAACCGCTCGACGCGGCGGCTGCAACTGACGCCTGAGGGCTGTGCCTTCTATGAGCGCAGCGTCGTCATCCTTGCCGACCTCAAGGAGGCGGAACAATGCGCGGCAGCCGGCGAGGCGCCGCGCGGGCGACTGCGCGTCAACGCCAACGTGCCGTTCGGCAAGCATTTCCTGCTGCCGCTGTTGCCGCAGTTCCTGGCAAGATATCCCGAGATCTCCGTCGATATCGCCCTGTCCGACATTGTCGTCGATCTTCTGGAAGCACGCGCCGATGTGGCGATCAGAGCCGGACCGATGAAAAGCTCGAGCCTTGTCGCACGCAAGCTTGGCGCGACGCGGATGATGATCGTCGGAGCGCCCGCCTATATCGCAATGCGAGGCATGCCGCGCAGCGCCGACGAACTGAAGCGGCACAATCTGCTCGGGCCGTCCTATGCCCGAACCATGCCGGCATGGCCGGTGCTGCAGGGCGGCGCTGTCGTGGACGTCACGCCCACAGGCAACGTCCAGGCCAGCGATGGCGAGGCGTTGCGCGAACTGGCGCTGGCCGGAATCGGACTGGCGCGCATTGCCGCGTTTCAGGTGCGCGACGATCTGGCGGCAGGCAGATTGGCCAACGTTCTCGAAGAGGCCAATCCCGGCGATCTCGAGGATGTGCACGCGGTGTTTCTTGGCAATGGCGGCCCGGTGCCGGCGCGGGTGAGGGCGCTGCTCGATTTCCTGGCCGAGACCGTCGATCTCGGTGGTTCCTGAGGCGGCCAGACGGCAAGTTTTCGCAGGGGCGGCTTCCGTCAAGGCGGTCACCAGATAATTGCAAGCGATGCGAAGAATCCGATTGCAGGGCTGCCTTCAATTGCGCTATCAACCGAACCGTAACGTACGGTACGGCTTGTTCGAAGCGAGCCGGCGTGACGTGGCAGGCTTGGAACGATGTTGCAGACGACAACTGAGATGATGGAAGGCGAGGGACCGACGGCACGTCAGCAGGACGTGCTCGACGCGGTGCTGCGCCTGCTCGTCGAGGAGGGCGACAGGCTGACGATGACGGCCGTTGCGCGCCGCGCCAGCTGCTCCAAGGAAACGCTGTACAAGTGGTTCGGCGACCGTGACGGGCTTTTGACCGCGACCGTGCAGTGGCAGGCTTCGAAGGTGCGTGTGCCGCCGGTCGACCGCAAGGGACTGGACCTGGCGTCGCTGACGTCGAGCCTCGAACGTTTCGCTTCCGACTGGCTGCGGGTGATTTCGAGCGACACTTCGATCGCGCTTAATAGGGTTGGCGTCGTGCATGCCGGATCGGACAAGCGCGACCTTGGCGCCATCGTGCTGGAGCGCGGCCGCTTTGCGCTGGGGCGCAGGCTGAAGCCGGTGCTGGAAGCGGGGCGCGAGGCGGGCCTGCTCGAATTCGACGATGCCGAGACGGCATTCCGGACATTCTTTGGGCTGGTCGCCCGCGACGTGCAGATCCGTCTGCTGCTCGGCGACCGGCTGGAATTGACTGAGGCGGGGATCGACGGCGACGCCGTGCGCGCAACGCAGCAGTTTCTTGCTCTTCATGGAGCGAAAACCGGGCCCAAGGCCCTCTGACTTAAAAACCGGGAAGGAACCCACCAATGCGTGTCTATTACGATCGCGATGCCGATCTCAACCTGATCAAGGGCAAGAAGGTCGCCATCATCGGCTACGGCAGCCAGGGCCGCGCGCATGCGCTGAACCTCAAGGATTCGGGCGCCAAGGAACTGGTTGTTGGTCTGAAGGCTGGCTCTGCGACCGCCAAGAAGGTCGAGGCCGACGGCCTCAAGGTCATGACGGTTGCTGAAGCCGCCAAGTGGGCCGACCTGATGATGATGGCGACGCCTGACGAACTGCAGGCCGACATCTACCGCGACGAGATCGCTCCGAACATTCGTGATGGTGCAGCGATCGCCTTCGCCCACGGCCTCAATGTGCATTTCGGCCTGATCGAGCCGAAGTCGACCGTCGACGTCATTATGGTCGCGCCGAAGGGCCCGGGCCACACCGTGCGCGGCGAATACCAGAAGGGCGGCGGCGTGCCGTGCCTGGTTGCCGTGCATCAGGACGCTTCGGGCAACGCGCTCGATCTCGGCCTGTCCTATGCATGCGGCGTCGGCGGCGGCCGGTCGGGCATCATCGAGACCAACTTCAAGGAAGAGTGTGAAACCGATCTGTTCGGCGAGCAGGTCGTCCTCTGCGGCGGCCTTGTCGAGCTGATCCGCGCCGGCTTCGAGACGCTGGTCGAGGGCGGCTACGCTCCCGAGATGGCCTATTTCGAGTGCCTGCACGAAGTGAAGCTGATCGTCGACCTGATCTATGAAGGCGGCATCGCCAACATGAACTACTCGATCTCGAACACCGCAGAGTGGGGCGAGTACGTGACCGGCCCGCGCATCATCACCGAAGAGACCAAGGCCGAGATGAAGCGCGTCCTCAAGGACATCCAGACCGGCAAGTTCACCTCCGACTGGATGCAGGAATACCGTTCGGGCGCCGCTCGTTTCAAGGGAATCCGCCGCATGAACGACAGCCACCAGATCGAGGAAGTCGGCTCGAAGCTGCGCGCGATGATGCCGTGGATCGCCAAGAACAAGCTGGTCGACAAGGCGAAGAACTGAGACGATCCAGGTCTCCTTCGTTACGCGTCCTCGGGCTACGCCCTGCGGGCGCGCGGAGATCGCGAAGAACAAGCTGGTCGACGAGGCCAAGAACTAGGAAGTCCGCGTCACCCTGCCGGCCCCAGGCTCGGCAGGGCGATTGGCTCGAAAATCAAAAAGAGGCTGGTGGAGCAATCTGCCGGCCTTTTTTATCGACTGGGAATCGGGGGTTCAGCCGTAATGCCAGTGCGGCTTGGGTTCGGTGCCTTCGAACTGGACGCCGAGGCGGTCGGCCTTGCGCCAGCGCACGATGCAGCGATAAGCGATGCCGTCGACGGGGACATAGAGCAGGAACTGGTCGGGGACGCGGCTTTCCGCGGGGATTTTGATCTCGGCGCCGTTCGTATGCATGTTGCGGATGGTGCAGCGGGTTTCCGAATTGGTGATGCCGGTCAGAATCGCAGCGCCCTTGAGGACGCGGTTGCGTCGCTCCCGGCGCAGTTCGTTTTCGGCAATCTCGGCGTTGTCTGCCGTCATGTAATTTCAACCCAGAATAGAAATCCTCCCGGTATTCTTGGTTCTACACATGATACGTAAACAACAGCTTGTAGCTGTTGTTTATTAGCCTGAAGTCATATTTGAAGCAAAACGGCGCCGCAGGTGCGACGCCGTCTCCGTTGTTTCGGCTTCGCCTAGCTATAGGGCGACCAGCACTGCCGGCGCGGACCGTTATAAGGCTGGAAGGTGTTGTCCCAGGCCCGATACGAACGATAGCGGTCGTAGCACCACTGGACGTGCGGCGAGCCGCCGCCACGATAGACGCGGCGCGGCTGGACATAGCGTGGCTGGTAGTAGCGCGGCTCGTAGTAGCGGTAAGCAGGGATGCCGAAGTTCAGATAGATGCCGCTCCTGAAATGGCGGCGGTGCGGGCGGTGGCGCCAGCGCCAGTCGTCCCGCCAACGGTCACCGCTCCAGTTTTTGTGGCGCCAACCGTCGCCACGCCAACCATCGCGCCGGCCATCACGGCGGCCATAGCATCCGCTTCCGGGCGGGCAGAAATGGCTCTGGGCGAGGATGATATTCTGCGTCGCCTGCGGAACAATTGAGGGCATCTGGCCCAGGCTGGCTGGCGAAGCCGACGCAGCCAGCGGCAGGCCGGTGACGAGACCGAGCGCGACGAGCCCGGAACGTGCAAGGGATGAGAGGTTCATGATCGTCTCCTGAGTCCGAATCCCAAAGGCTCCATGCCCCCAAATTTCGATGGAGATCAGGCATATTCCGCCTTTCAGCCTGAACGGGAAATGAACGCCGAGTTCCCGTGGGCTTGTGGGCTGGGCTCTTGTGTTTGGGCCAACATGAAGGCAATGCTCGGCGCATGTCGCTGCGCCTTGCCACCTTCAATGTCGAGAACCTGATGAACAGGTTCGACTATTCCGGCTACCGCAATCAGCTCAACGAGGACCGGACACTTGCCCTGTTCGAAATCCATAGCGAGGCTGAGTATCGGCTGCTTGAGCAGGCGCGCGCGATCGCGCATGCCGACGACATGCGCCAGCTGACGGCCTTGGCCATCGCCGAGACCCGCGCCGACATCATCTGCCTGCAGGAAGTCGACAACATCGAAGCGCTGAAGGCCTTCGAATACGGCTATCTGTTCAAGATGGTGGGGCAAGGCTACCAGCACAAATACACCACCTCTGGGAATGATTCGCGCGGCATCGACGTTGCGGTGATGATGCGGAATGAGACCGCGCATGGCGAACCGATCGAGTTCGTGCGCATGACCAGCCATGCCCATGTCACCTTCGAGGAGCTCGGGCTGCATACGCCGGAACTCGCCAGTCTCGGCCAGGAGCCGTTCGAGCGCATCTTCCGGCGCGACTGCCTGGAGATCGACGTCAAGATCGGCGGCAAGCCGCTGACCATCTATTCGGTGCACTTCAAGTCGATGGGCTCGCCGCGCAACGGGCTGAACGGCCGTGACGCGACGATGCCGATCCGTGTCGCCGAGGCCAAGGCCGTCCGGCGGATCATCGAGGACCGTTTCGGCAAGGACCATGCAGCCGACAAGCGCTGGGTGATCTGCGGCGACATGAACGACTATCGCGAGCGGCTGGTGATCTCGGGCGATGCCTATCAGGGCTACGGCTTCACGCCGGTTCAGGAGACGGCGTCCTGCCTCGACGTGTTCCTCGCCGATGGTTTTGCCGAAAACGTTGTCGCGCGGCGACAGGAGATGGACCGCTGGACACTCTATCACACGCGTGGACCGCTGGAACGGCATCTGTGCCAGCTCGACTACATCCTGCTTTCGCCGTCGCTGGCACGGACGAACGAGCAGGCGGTGCCCGACATCGTGCGGCGCGGCCAGCCCTGGCGCACCATCTTCCCGCCGGGGCAAGAGGTGGACCGTTATCCGCGCGCCGGCTGGGACCGGCCGAAGGCCTCCGACCACTGCCCGGTTGCGGTGACGTTGAGCATTACCTGAGAGATTTCCTTGGCATTCGACATTCCACGCAACCAGATCCTGCCGGTCGACGTCGTCGACGTGCGCCTCGATGCCGAGCCGCACCCGTTCGAGCGCGACAATGCCGAGGCGATCTTGGCCAACTGGGCGGCTGAAAAGGCACTGACGCCGGCGATGTTCGACGGCACGGTGGTCCTCCTGTCGGAGCTTGCCTATGGCGACAACCGGCTCGTGGGTCGCTGCCACGCCGTCCGCTTCTCGACCTTCATGCTGTGGCGAAAGCTGAAACCGCTCACCAGTGCCGAACATTCCTTCGCGCACGCCATGCTGATCTCCAGCGACAATGCGCTGGTGGCGATCCGCATGGGCGCGCATACGGTCAATGCGGGAAAGGTCTATTTCGCCGCCGGCTCGTTCGAGCCGGAAGACTTTTGTGATGGGCTCGTCGACCTCGACTACAACATGGCGCGCGAGGTTCGCGAGGAGACCGGGCTCGAGCTTGGCGAGGCTCGCGGCGAAGAACGCTGTTATGCGCTGTCTGGGGACACCGGCACGGCGATCGTGCGCTGCTACCATCTCACTGAGACCGCCGACGAGGTGGCCGCGCGCATCGAGCGCTTTGTGGCGGCCGATGCGGAGCCCGAGATCGAAGGGCCTGTCATCATCCGCGGCATGGACGATCTGCCCGACAATTTGATGCCGCATATGCCCGCGCTGGTGGAATGGCATTTTTCACGCGGCTGACGCCACCAGCCGTCGCCGACCTGCCGAAGCCCTTGCGGGCCGCATGCCGCTGGGTCACAAGTTGCCGCAGACCTTGTGCGGCATTTCGGGGGGATTCGATGGCCAGCTTTCCAGCACGTGCAAGTTTTTTCGCTGGCGCCATTGCGCTGGCTCTGAGCGCCAGTGCCCATGCTCTCGACAACACGCCTGCTGCCAAGGTTGTCGTGACGCCGCTGGCGTCGACGACGGTGACCGCGAACGGACAGCCGATCGTGCTGCCGCAGAAGAACGTGCAGGTGCTGGTCTCCTCCTTCGAGATCCCGCCCGGGGCGTCGCTGCCGGTGCACATGCACCCGTCGGCGCGCTACGCCTATGTGCTCGAGGGCCAACTGCAGGTGACCAATGCCGAAACCGGCAAGAGCACCAGCTACAAGACGGGCGACTTCATCGTCGAGATGCTCGGCACGTGGCATCAGGGCGCCAATGTCGGTGCCGAGCCGGTCAAGCTGCTTGTCATCGACCAGGTCGAGGAAGGCACGGCAAACACGCTGCTGAAGAAGTAGCTTCGGCTATTCGTGCCTGAGCGCCTCGATCGGATCGAGGCGCGCGCCGCGCAGCGCTGGGAAGAAACCGAACACCATGCCGATCAACGCCGAGAAGCCGACGGCAAGCAGCACGACCGCCAGACTCGGCGCAAACGGGATGGATAGCGCCAGCGAGGCGACGCCCGCCAGCGTCAGGCCGATGGCGATGCCTATCAGCCCGCCGAGCAGCGACAGCACGGTTGCCTCGACTAGGAACTGGATCAGGATGTGCTTTTCATGCGCGCCGATGGCGAGGCGTATGCCGATCTCGCGGGTGCGTTCGGTGACCGACACCAGCATGATGTTCATGATGCCGATGCCGCCGACGAGCAGGCTGACGCCGGCGACAGCGCCGAGCATGCCGGTCATCGTGGCGGTGGCGCTGGCCATCGCATCGGCGATCTGGGTCATGTCGCGGACGGAAAAATCGTCCTCGCGGTCGGCGGTGACGCGCCTGACGTCGCGCATGATGTCCTCGATCCGCGTCTGGACGACCGAGGTCGGTGTCACGTCATCGGCGGCGACATAGATGTTGTCGATGTCGCGGTTGCCGGCGATGCGGCGTTGGAACGCCTGAAGCGGCATCAGCACGACATTGTCCTGGTCCTGGCCGAAGCCGGAATAACCCTTCGGCTCGAGCCGGCCGATGACTTTGCAACTGACGCGGCCGACGCGGATGGCGGCGCCGTCGGGATCGCCGGCGCCAAAGAACTGCTGGCGCAAGGTTTCGCCGATCAGGCAGACATTGACGCCGCCGCGCACCTCGGACTCGCTGAATGGCCGGCCCGAAGCGACCTTCCAGTCGCGGGCGTCGAGATAGGCGTTGTCGGTGCCGGTGATGGACGAGGTCAGGCTTTCGGTGCCGAAGACGACGCGCACCTGCTTCTGCGACGCCGGCGAGACGGCACGTACGCCTTCGAGATGGGCGGTGAGGGCTGCGACCTCCTTGTCGCCGAGTTGGCGGATGGTCTGCTGCGGGCCTGAGCCGGGGGCGGCGGGACGGCCGGCGCGGACGATCAGAAGGTTGCTGCCGAGCTGCGAGATGTCGGCCTTGACCTTCTCGGTGGTGCCGCTGCCGATTGTCAGCATGGCGATGACGGCGGCGACGCCGATGACGATGCCAAGCAGCGTCAGGAACGAGCGCAGCGCGTTGCGGCGGACAGAGCGGAGGGCGAGGCGGACGGTCTCCCAGATCATGACTTATGCTGCCTCCAGCTTTCTGGTGTCGGAGGCGACGTGGCCATCGCGGAAGGCGATGGTGCGTCCGGCATAGGCGGCGATATCGGCCTCGTGGGTGACCATGACGATGGTGAGCCCGGCCTCCTCGTTGAGGCGGGTCAGCAGATCCATGATCTCGTGGCTGCGGGCAGTGTCGAGATTGCCCGTCGGCTCGTCGGCGACAAGAAGGGTGGGCCGAGTGACAATGGCGCGCGCGATCGCCACGCGCTGCTGCTGCCCGCCGGAGAGTTCGGCCGGCGTGTGGTGCTCACGACCCTCGAGGCCAACCTCGGCAAGGGCCTGCATGGCCAGCGCGCGGCGCTCATGCGCGGCTGCGCCGCGATAGATCAACGGCAGTTCGACGTTCTCCACAGCCGTGGTGCGCGGCAGCAGGTTGTAGCCCTGGAAGACGAAGCCGATGTAGAGATTGCGCAAGACGGCGCGGCGGTTGCGGTCGAGCCGGCCGGCGTCTGTGCCCATGAAGGCGTAGCGCCCTGAGGTGGGCGTATCGAGGCAGCCGATAATGTTCATCGCTGTCGACTTGCCGGAACCGGACGGGCCCATGATGGCGACGAACTCGCCTTGCGCGATGGCGATATCGATGCCGGCGAGGGCACGCACCTCGGCTTCGCCCTGGCCGTAGGTCTTCCAGACCTTGTCGAAGAGGATGAGCGGCGCGGTGGTCATCACAGGGTTTCCACGACCAGCTCAATTGGCCCTTGCGGACGACGAGGCGGTGATGACCGCATCACCGACCGCAAGCCCGGAGACGATCTCGGTGCGATCGCCGTCGGTGGAGCCGGTCTTGACCCTGACCGCGACCGGCGCGCCGTTCTTGAGCACATAGAGCGTGCGCAGGCCATCTGTAGGCGTCGAGGCTGGACGGCTGCGATCGGTCGGGCCGCGATTGGAACGGCCGAGGAACAGGTTCTGCAGGCTGAATCCGCTGCTGCGGGCAACAGGTGCCGGGCGGTAACGGAAGGCGGTGGCTGGCACTGTCAGCACATCCTTGGCCTCCCGGGTGACGATCGACACCGTCGCCGTCATGCCCGGGCGCAGCAGCAGCTCGTCATTGGCGACTTCGAGCCAGGCGTTGTAGGTGACCACGCCGTCTGTGGTAACAGCGGCATAGGCTATGTCGCGGATCGTCGCCTTGAAGCTGCGGTCGGGAAAGGCATCGACGGTAAAGCGGGCGTTCTGACCCTTCGCCACCGAACCGATGTCGGCCTCGTCGACCGCCGCCTTGAGCTCCATCTGGGACAGGTCAGCGGCGAGCACGAACAGCACCGGCGCCTGCATGGAGGACGCCACCGTCTGGCCCGGATTGACCGAGCGCGTCAGCACGACGCCGTCGATGGGGGCATAAATCGTGCTCTTGGCGAGGTCGGCCTGCTGCAGCTTGAGATCGGCCTCCGAGATAGCGAGGTTGGCTTCGGCCATGTCGAGCGCGCTCTGCGCCCGATCGCGCTCGGCGGTGGCTGCTTCCAGCGCCTGGGTGGTGGCCATGCCGCGTCTTGCCAGTTCCTGCGCGCGGGTGAGCGCCTGGGCATTCTGCGACAAGGTGGTGCGCGTGTCTTCGACCTTGGCGGCGGCAGCCTTGGCGGACGCCTGGGCACGCTCGATCTGGGCGGAAAGCCGCGTCGTGTCGAGGGAGGCGAGCACGTCGCCTTTCTTGACCTGCTGGTTTTCGACCACCGCGACCGAGCGGACGACACCCGACAATTCGCTCGAAATGTCGACCTGGGTGAGCGGCTGCAGATTGCCCGTCGCCGACACCTCGATGGTCAGGTCGCCTGTCTCGGCGGCCTGGGTGGTGTAGACAAGCTTCTGGGAAGGCGTTGCGAACCAGGAATAGCCGGCATAGGCGCAAGCCGCAGCGACCAGCGCCACCAGCAGCCACAGCCAGCCACGGCGGCGGCGCGTGGCGCGGCCGCTGCCGTCGAGGCCGAGGGCTGCCTCTATCGATGGCGTGCTCGCCGATTGCGGGCGATTTGTCAGCTGGTCCAAGCCAGACCCTTTCGATGGTCCCAGAAAATCCGCCTAGCGCCTGCTCTAAGCTGGTTCGATCGAGCATGATCTTGTCTGAAACCGGGATGCCAGTTTGACGATCATGCTTTAAAATCACAGATCGGCTGAGTGGTCCCGAAATTCAAATTAAATTTCGCTCATGTTGCCGGCGCAGAAGGAGCAAACATGACGGGCGGACGCAAGTATTTTGTCTATGACGTCTTCACCGAAAACAGGCTTGCCGGCAACCCACTCGCTGTGGTCGTCGATGCCAAGGGGTTGAGCACGGCGCAGATGCAGGCCATCGCCAGGGAGTTCAACCTGTCGGAGACCTCATTCGTGTTGCCGCCCGAAAGCCCGAAGCACAAGGCACGGGTCCGCATATTCACGCCTGACTACGAGATGCCGTTTGCCGGTCACCCGACCGTCGGCACGGCGATCGCGCTGACCGAGATGGCGCAAGGTAATGATCTTGCCGGCATTTTTGTCCTCGAAGAGAATATCGGCCTGGTGCGCTGTGCCGTGAACAAGGTCGGCGACAGCCTGTTTGCCGAATTCGACCTGCCGAAACTGCCCGAGCCGATGCCGCTGGCCGCCAGCACCGATGCGGTTGCCGCAGCCCTTGGACTGGCGCCACACGAGATCGGCTTTGAAAACCATCGTGTATCGCTGTGGTCTGCGGGCGTTCCCTACATCACCGTGCCGGTGGCAGACACCAAGGTTGCGGCGAGAATTCGATTCGACAACGAGGCCTGGTTCACCTTTTCGCCGCGCAAGAACGACTCGGCGGTGGCCAGCGCCTATGTCTATTGTCGCGAGACTGTGGGGCACGAAAACGCATTCCACGCGAGGATGATCGTTCCCGGCAGCCCATCCTACGAAGATCCGGCGACAGGTTCGGCGGCTGCCGCCTTTGCTGGGGCGATCATGGAGTTCGACAGGCCGACCGATGGGGCGCAGCGATTCTGGATCGAACAGGGCATCGAGATGGGGCGACCGTCCAGGATCAGGCTGGAGCTCGAGATCTCGGGCGGCAAGCTGGCTTCCGCGCGCATCGGCGGACACGCGGTGAGGGTGGCCGAGGGCGTTCTGCTGGTTTGACCCAGCTATTTTTGCCGACTGAAAGAAAAAGCGGCTGGTGGGGTGGACAGGCGAAAATGCCTTGGCTATATGCCGGCCACGGTCGGTTCACCGGTCGCGAGTGGGTGCGTAGCTCAGTTGGTAGAGCAGCTGACTCTTAATCAGCGGGTCACAGGTTCGATCCCTGTCGCACCCACCACTTCTTTCCCTTAGCCGCCGAAGACTGGAACGCCGCGCATATAATTGCGCGGGCGGATGGTCGATCTCCTTGTCCGGATGCAATGCCGCCAGGCTTTGCACAGGCAATCGCGTACCACTGCCGATTGCTGCATCTTTCTTGGCGAACATGGGTGGACAGCAACGGATGGTGTGGCTATATGCGGCCACGGTCGGTTCACCGGTCGCGAGTGGGTGCGTAGCTCAGTTGGTAGAGCAGCTGACTCTTAATCAGCGGGTCACAGGTTCGATCCCTGTCGCACCCACCACTTCTTCTCCAAAGATTTCAAACCGCTGTGACTGTTGCTTCAATTGGGTTGAAGTCGCTTGGAGTCCTATTTCTGGTCGGCCCTGCGCTGCCTCAAATTCGGAACGACCAGAACAGGCAGGCAAGCGTTGCCACGCCGAAGAGGGCGAAGAAGAGGCTGCGCAGCAGGACGTTACGGCGCAGTTCGTTCATTGCGAGATGGCAGCCGACAATGATGGCGACGAACAGGTAGCGCCAGTCGAGCAGGGCCCAAGGCGCACTGGCCTGGCCGAATACCCAGCGCGCCGCGAGGCAGCCGACGATGGTGGCGAACAGGGCGATGACGATCCAGTGGATGGTGTCGGCGGCATTGACCAGGACGATACTCGCCGCCTTGAGCGGCAAGATCATCATCAGCATCGCGGCAAGGAAGTAGATCGCCGCCAGCGGAATGAAGCTATCGGCGCTGGCGATGCCGTTGAGGCGCTGCACGCCGATGACGCCGAAGGGATAGCCGTGCCGCGCAACGGCGAGGCTGAGTGCCGTCAGTGCGGCCGCCAGCACGGCAACGAGGGCAAATGAAGCTGCGGCCTTGTTCATGGCGGACCTGTCGGTAGCGAATCGGACTGCATCTTGCCTAGCGTGCCGGATTCAGCATTGCCAATGCGCAAATGTCCGTCGGGCGCGGGGCAGCCAGTTGGCAAGCACGTTTCGCTCCGACCTGAGCATTTGCCCCGGCGATCCGAGCTCCGCCCCTCGCAGGCACTTGCGCCCTTGGCATGCACGTTCCGCTGATGGCCGGCGCTTCTTCTGGCGGCAGACTTGCGGGCCATTGCAAATGCGGCCCTTCTGCCGCGACTATGCGGCACGACATGACAGCGTGCTCGTGACGTCTCCTGTCACGAATGGTTGCTCGTCATCAGCGCGAAGCGGTTCAGGGCCAGGAGGTTGCAGGTGGTGGAGGCAATTCCGAAAACTCGAGGCCTCGGTTCTGGACAGCCACCGTTGCTTCAGCCGCAGTCCAGGACGGCGCTGCCACCGTTCGCGGCCACAGCAGCTGTCGTTGCGATCCTGTATTTTGCCCGCGATGTGTTCCTGCCGCTTGCGATCGCGGTGCTGTTGACCTTCGCGCTTGCGCCGATCGTCAGCTGGCTCAGGCGGTTCGGTGTTCCCAGGCTGGTTTCGGTGATTGCCTGCGTGCTGGCCGCCTTCGGCGTGGTCGCGGTGTTCAGCTTCGTGGTGGTTTCGCAGATCGGCGAGGTCGCGCAGAACGTACCGACCTATCAGTCGAACATCCTCAACAAGGTGCGCGCGCTCAAGGAAAGCGGCAGCGGCGAGGGGATCATCGACAGGCTGAGCGGGGTCATCGAGCGCGTTGGCCAGGAGATCGATAAGCCGGAAGACAATCTCGCGCCCGCGGCCCATCCATCCCGGCCGGACCCGCTGCTGGTCGAAATCTTCACACCGCAAAAGCCGATCGAAACGCTGATGAACCTGATCACGCCGCTGATCGGACCGCTGGCGACGGCTGGCCTCGTCATCGTCGTCGTCATCTTCATGCTGCTGGAGCGCGAGGATTTGCGCGACCGGTTCATTCGCCTCGTCGGTTATGGCGACCTGCACCGGACGACCGAAGCGCTGCAGGATGCCGGGCGAAGGGTCGGTCAATACCTTTTGATGCAGCTGGTGGTGAATGTCGCCTATGGCGTTCCGATTGGCATGGGCCTCTGGCTGCTCGGCATTCCGAATGCGATTCTGTGGGGCCTGCTCGCCATCGTGCTGCGCTTCGTGCCCTATATCGGGCCGGCGATCGCAATGATCCTGCCGCTGTTCCTGGCGATTGCGGTTGCCCCCGGTTGGTCGCTCGTGCTGTGGGCTGCGGCACTGTTCATCGCCATGGAACTGGTCATCAACAATGTGCTCGAGCCCTGGCTGTATGGCTCGAGAACCGGCCTTTCGCCGCTCGCCATCATCGTCGCCGCGATCTTCTGGACCTGGTTGTGGGGACCGGTCGGACTGGTCCTGTCGACGCCGCTGACCGTCTGCCTGGTGGTGCTCGGAAAACACGTGCCACAGTTCGAGTTCCTTGAAGTTCTGTTCGGCAACGAACCGGTGCTCGACCCCAAGGAGCGGCTATACCAGCGCCTTCTGGCAGGAGATCCTGATGAGGCGACCGATCACGCCGAAGAGATGCTCGAGACCGAATATCTCGTCGACTTCTACGGCAATGTCGCCATTCCGGCCCTGCTGCTTGGCGAATTCGATCGGGCGCGCGGTGCCCTGACCGACGAGCAGCGGACGCGCGTCGCCGCCAGTGCCGTGGTGCTGGTGGCCAACTTGAACGAAATCGCCGGCGAAGAAGCGGATGAAGAGGACGACGCGCCCGAGGATGTGACGCAGGACGATGGCGAGCCGGCCGACGAACTGCCCGACGGTGCGGGGAAGGCGGTGCTGTGCATTGGCGGGCGCGGCGAGCTCGACAACGCGGCCGCGGCCATGCTGGCGCAGGTGCTGACGGTGCAGGGCGCGACTGTTGCCACGGCGAACCATGCCGATGTCGAACCGTCCAGCATCAGAAGCCTGCCGCTCGAAGGCGTGCATACAGCCGTGATCGGCTTCCTGAATGCCGATTCGCTTCACCATGGCCGCTTTCTGGTGCGGCGTCTGAAACGTGCCAAGCCATCGCTCAGGGTAGGGGTGGTGCTGTGGACCGACGGTGCTGCCGGGGATGCCGACAAGCTTGCCGGCGACCTCAACGCCGACTTTGCGGCGTTCAACATGGCCGGCGCCACCATCGGCGCCCTGACTGACGCGCCCGCGGTACCGCTCAAGGCCGCCAAACGGAAGGTCCGGCGTCCGTCACAGGCGGGGCGGAAGAGCAAGACGGCATAGGTCAGCGTAATTCGACGGGCTGGAAGCGGCTCGTTTCGAAGCCGGTTCTTCGCGGCAGTTGCGGATCGGAGCTGCCCGAATGCTGCCCGATTGCCTTGGCATGCCTTGGGTTGAAGGGACTTAGTGGTCCACGCGCTGGAGAGGCGCGATGGATCGTTTTTCGCCGCCGCGCATTGTAGGCGAGGTGGGGACACATTTTCGGGAGTTATTGGTGATGATGAAACTCGTATTGAGTCTTGCACTTCTGGTGCCGCTGGCAGCCTGCTCGCAGACCGAACAGGGTGCAGCCATTGGCGGTCTTGGCGGCGCGGCGATCGGCAGTGCCGTTGCCGCACCCGGAAACCGGGCTGAAGGCGCGCTCGTCGGTGGCGCCGTCGGTGCCGTTGCCGGCGCCCTGATCGGCCGGGCCAACGAGCCGAACCGCTGCCGCTATCGCGACCGCTATGGTCGCACCTATCTGGCAGAATGCCCGCGCGGCTATTACTGAGCCGGCTAGCCATATTTCGTCCGGTCCCGAAGGCGCAAACAGTGCCTTCGGGACATTTTTTTTGCCTCCCTCCTGTCGTCGAATTCGGCCCAAAACTGTAATCTTTTGGCGACTGGATTTCGGCTATATATCTGTTATGTAATGATGTTTTTGAGTTCATGCGTCCTGCCGCAGCGGCGCTTCAGCGCTCAACCGGTAGTCGGCAGATCATTCTCGCAAGAGAAAAATTGCTCCCGCCCAGCTGTGGCAGGGCAAAGCCGTTCCACAATCTCGCCAAAATTAGCAATCGACAAAGTCTATTAATTTTATAGACTAACGGCATGATGGAGATTGCGATGGCACAGACCCAGTATCTCTCGAACAGCCGCGTCGGCGAGACGGCAGCTGCGGCCGGCAGGCCTGCCAGCATTGCGCAGATCGCGTCGTATCTGTTCTTCACGGTGTCGTTCGGCTTTACCGCGGCCGTCGTCGTCGGTCTGGTCCACTAGGGCCACCCCGTGCCCGGAGGCGGGCGCGCCATATCATCTCAACCCAACTGAAGAAGGTTTTCCAGAGTAGCGCGTGAACCGGCGCGGGCGGCGCCAATAACTGTTCCTGACAAGATGAAGGAGTTTGCGATGCAGATCGACTTCACCCATTGCCCGGGCGGCGTTGCCGACAAGGACGAACTTCACTCTTCCTTCTTTTCAGACACGGCGGTTGCCGTGCAGAGGCTGCGCCAGCTCGAAAGGGCGGGCTTCGACTGCGTTCTCATCGACGACATGGGCGGCCTGCTTGCCAATATGGACCTGGCGTCGCTTGCGCTGCGCAGCACGCAGTCGATCGGTGTGCTCGTCTCGCATTGGCCTGGAATCGTGGCGCCGGTGGTGGCTGCGCGGCAGTTTGCGGCCTTCGACCAGATCGGCTCTGGCCGGCTGGCATTGCGGGTGCCGCCAAGCCGCGACCTGCGCGAGACCAATGACGACAGCGGTCTCGTCGCCACGCTTGGGCGCACCGACGAATATCTGATGCTGCTCAAGCGGCTGTGGAGCAATGCGCAGCCCTTCGACCATGAGGGCCTGTTCTACCGCATCCATGGCGGTTTCGTGCCGATGAAGGCAGCCGAAGGCGCAGTGATCCGGCTGCAACTCGGCGGATTGTCTGGCACGGCGCTCAAGATCGCGGGCCGGCACGCCGACAGGTTCGAGCTGCCGGTGGGTGGCTTCGACGACACGTTGCGGCTGATCGAACGCGTGAGGGTTGCTGCCGAACCGTTCGGTCGGGCCCAGCGCATCCGCTTCTCCTTGCCGGTGCATGTCGGGCATGTGCAAGCTGGCGAGGGCGGGCAGCAGGATTGGCAGCTGACGGGTGAACCGGAGCACGTCGTTTCTGTGCTGGCTGGCTTTGTCGAACTCGGAGTGAGCGATTTCATCGTCCACGGGCTCGACGATGCCGATGCGGTTGAGGCCTTCGGGCGTCAGGTCATACCGGCATTGCGCAAGGCATTTCGCCGCCATGATCCCGCGCCGACCCATTTGCGCAAGCGGCCGGTGGTGCTGCGCCGCATTGTCTGACCGGCACGGTCAGGCGTGGTTCAGGGCGTCGCTCAGAATGTCGTCATTGGCAGCGTCGCGCACCTGCGCGAGGCTGCGATTGTCGAGCACGCCGGCAATCGCCTGGCGAACTTCGAGCATCATGTGCCTGATCTGGCAGGTCGCCTCGTCGCAGTCGTCGCAGGGCTGGTACTGGGTCCGGCTGGCGCAAGGGATCGGTGCCAGCGGGCCGTCGAGCACACGCACGACATGGCCGATCTTGATCTCGGCGGCAGGCTTGGCGAGGCGGTAGCCGCCGTCCTTGCCCTTACGACTCTGGACGAAACCGGCGTTGCGGAGTTCGCCTAGGATCGCGTCGAGGAATTTTTTCGGTATCTTGTTGGTGGTCGCGATGTCGCCGACGAAAGCGAGCTGGCCGGCAGGCAGTTGGGATAGGTGAACGAGGGCCTTGAGGCCGTATTTGCCTTTTTTAGTCAGCATGGCGAACGCGTGTCATCGGCTTCCTGCTGCCAGTCGCAGCGTGAGGTTGCTTGCCGAGGATAACGATTCGTCCCCATCGCATTCCGGCCTTCACCAGAGATAAATTCCACAGACTTGATATACAAGCCGAAACGCGTTGATTTTCCGTAAGTTTTGCGGGTTTTGACCCTATTCGCGGCAGAATCAGCCTGCCGCATATACCCTGGCGCGTTCGATGGTGATGATGCCCTGCTCGCGGGCACTGACCTGGGTTTCAGGCGCGACGTCGAGTTCGACGGCTTCGCCCGTTGCCGTCAGCGCCAGAATGCGCCGTCCGGCAGGCCGGTCGATGACGCGGGCGACGGTTGCGGGGATGCCGGCGCCGCTGCTGCTCCAGCTGAGATCGCTCGGGCGCAGGAAGATTTCGACCGGGCCGTCAGCAAAGCCGGGGGCGGGGATCTGTGCCTCGCCAAGGCGGGCTATGCCGCCGGCCACGGCTGCGGAAATGCGGTTGGTGTCACCGAGGAAATTCATGACGAAGGCGGATGCGGGGTTGCGGCAGACCTCTTCGGGCGTGCCCTGCTGGACGATCTGGCCCTTGTCGAGGATGACGACGCGGTCGGCGAGGTCGAGCGCTTCCTCCTGGTCGTGGGTGACGAACAAAGTGGTGATGCCGAGCTCCTGATGGATCTCGCGCAGCCAGCGGCGCAGGTCGCGGCGGACATTGGCGTCAAGCGCACCGAAAGGTTCGTCGAGCAAGAGTACCTTGGGATCGACGGCGAGCGCTCGCGCAAGGGCGACGCGCTGGCGCTGTCCGCCTGAAATCTGGCCGGGGAAACGTTCGGCCAGGCCTTCGAGCTGGACGAGGCGCAGCAGGTCGGCGACGCGAGCATCGATGGCAGTCTTGTCGCGGCGCTGCTTCGAGACCTTCATGCCGAAGGCGATATTCTCGGCAACCGTCATATGCGGGAACAGCGCATAGTGCTGGAAGACGAAACCGACGCCACGGTCGCGCACCGGAATGTCGGTGGCATCCTCGGCGCCGAAATAGATGTGGCCGGCGTCGGCATATTCGAGGCCGGCGACCATGCGCAGGATGGTGGTCTTGCCCGAGCCGGAAGGTCCGAGCAGGGCCACCAGTTCGCCGCTCTCGATTTCAAGCGAGACGCCATGGACGGCGCGGAAGGTCTCGAAGGTCTTCACGACGTTGTCGAGGCGGATTTTCATGACGGAACCTCAGCGGAAGCGGTCTTGGGTGTGGCTACGGGGGCTGCAAGCGCGGGGCGACGACGGGCGCGGCCGGCGCCTTGGCGCTCGAGCAGCACCTTGGCAGCGAGGGTGACGACGGCGAGCAGGGCCAGGATCGAGGCCGCGGCGAAGGCGCCCGCGGTCTGGTAGTCGTGGTAGAGCAGTTCGATATGCAGCGGCAGCGTGTTGGTCTGGCCGCGGATATTGCCTGACACCACCGACACGGCGCCGAACTCACCCATGACGCGCGCATTGCACAGCACCACGCCATAGAGCAGCGCCCAGCGGATGTTGGGCAGGGTGACCGAGAAGAAGGTACGCCAGCCCGACGCGCCGAGCGATGTCGCGGCTTCTTCCAGATCGCGCCCTTGCGCCTGCATCAGCGGGATCAGCTCACGGGCGACGAAGGGAGCGGTGACGAACATCGAGGCGAGCACGATACCGGGCAGGGCGAACAGGATCTTGATGTCAGCCTGCTCCAGCGCCGGGCCGAACAGGCCCTGCAGGCCGTAGACGAAGAGATAGGCGACGCCCGCGACGATGGGCGAGATGGAGAACGGGATTTCGATCACCACCAGCAGGAAGCGGCGTCCCCGGAAATCGAACTTTGTAATTGCCCAGGCGGCGGCAACGCCGAAGGCGGTGTTGATGGGCACGGCGATGAGCGCGGTGACCACAGTCAGGCCGATGGCGTGCAGCGTGTCGGGATGGGCGATCGCGGCGGCATAGACCGCGATACCTTGCGAGAAGGCCTGGTAGCCGATGACGACCAGCGGCGCGACGATGACGATGGCGACCAGCGTCAGCACGATGCCGATGAGCGCGCGGCGGAAGGCCGGCGCGTCGCCGACGCGGGACGGGCGGCCCTTGACGGAATTGCTCATCTCAGCCCCTCGCCGTGTAGCGCAGGGCACGTGCCTGCAGGATGTTGGTGATGGCGAGCATTAGGAAGGCTGTGATGAGCAGCACCGAGGCGATCGCCGCAGCGGCCTGGTAGTCGTATTCCTCGAGCCGGATGAACGCGAGCAACGCCGTGATCTCGGTCGACATCGGCTGGTTGCCGGCGATAAAGATGATGGCGCCGAACTCGCCCAAGCTGCGGGCAAAGGACAAGGACAGGCCGGCCAGCAGCGCGGGCGCCAGCAGCGGCAGTATAACGCGCAGGAAGATCGACCGGTCGCTGCCGCCGAGCGTCTGGGCCGCTTCCTCAAGTGCGGGGTCGAGGTCTTCCAGTACCGGCTGCACGGTGCGCACGATGAAGGGCAGGCTGGTGAAGGCCATGGCGACCATGATGCCGAGCGGGGTGTAAGCAACCTTGATGCCGGCCTGGGCAAGCGCCTGTCCAAACCAGCCGTTTTCGGCGAACAATGTCGTCAAGGCGATGCCGGCGACCGCCGTCGGCAGTGCAAAGGGCAGGTCGACGAGCGCGTCGATGAAGCGGCGGCCGGGAAAACGGTAGCGCACCAGCACCCACGCCAGCGCCATGCCGAAGACGAGGTTGAAGGCAGTGGCAGCGAGCGCCGAAAGGGCCGTGACCCGGTAGCTGGCGACCGCGCGCGGCGACGAGACGATGCGCCAGTAGTCCTCGAAGCTGAGGCTGGCCGCCTTGAACACCAGCGCGCCGAGCGGCAGCACGACGATGATCGAGACGTAGACGAGGGTTATCCCCAGTGCCAGGGGAAACCCCGGCAGAATGCGGCGCGCCACTGAAATGCCTTCCCGGATACAACAATGCGGAAAGCCGGCATGGCCGGCTCTCCAATTCTCCACGATAACGACGACGGTGCCGCGCGTCCTTGTTGGACGCGCAAAGGACCCCGTAGCAGTCTGAGTTGTGCATGATCCTCTTCCGAAAATCGATATTGATTTCCGGGGTCATGCACTGAGGTCAACGCTCGCCGTAAATCTCTTCAAGCAGGCCGCCGGAACCGAAATGTTCCTTCTGGACCTTGTCCCAGCCGCCAAAGACATCTTCCACAGTGACCAGGCGAACATCGGGGAACTGCTCCTTGAATTCGGTGGCGACCGAAGGCTCGTGGACACGGTTGCCGTGTTGGGCGGCAATGCGCTGGCCTTCCGGCGTGTAGAGGAAATCGAGATAGGACTTTGCCAGATCGCGCGAGCCGCGCTTGTCGACGACCTTGTCGACGATGGCGACGGGGAATTCGGCGAGCAGGCTGACCGAGGGGATGACGCTCTCGACCTTGTCGGAACCATATTCCTTGGCGATCGAGCGGGTCTCGGCCTCGAAGGTGATCAGCACGTCGCCGATGTTGCGCTCGACGAAGGTGGTGGTGGCGGCGCGGCCGCCGGTGTCGAACACCGGCACGTTGTCGAACAGCTTGGTCACGAACTCCTTGACCTTGGCCTCGTCACCCTTGAATGCTTCCTTGGCGTAGGCGGTTGCCGCCAGATAGGTATAGCGCGCATTGCCCGAGGTCTTCGGATTGGGGAAGACGACCTTCACGTCGTCGCGGACCAGGTCGGACCAGTCCTTGATGCCCTTGGGGTTGCCGGCGCGGACGAGGAAGGACGGCAGCGAATAGAAGGGCGAGGCTTGGTTGGCGAAATCCTTCTTCCAGTCGTCTGATACAAAGCCGTTCTTGACCAGGAATTCGATGTCGGTGACCTGGTTGAAGGTGACGACGTCGGCTTCAAGTCCTTCGACGATGGCGCGTGCCTGCTTGGAGGTGCCGGCATGCGACTGGTCGACCGTGACACCCGGATTCTTGGCGATGAAGGCGGCATTCTCGGCAGCGAACAGTTCGCGGGCGACGTCGTAAGACGCGTTGAGCAGCTTGTCGGCGGCAGACGCCTGCAGTGGGCCGGCGAGCATGGCGGCAAGTGCTACGCCGACAAGAAGGAAACGTTTCATGGGGGCATTCTCCTGAGACAAGCGGCAAATGGCTAAACTTTGCCGCAACATAGCTGCGGGCCTGTTTCAGGTAGAGGCAGAGGTGGATTGCCTCTGCGCTTGTATGAAGAATTTTCTTCTATCCTTTTGTCAAACGAAGAAATCGATTTCTAGGCTTGAGATGTGCGACCGCCTTCCTGCGGAATGCCTAACTATTTTTCGGTGACACCGGCCTCGGCGAAGCTTGCCATTCTGGCGTGGCATTCCAGCGCCGAACGGACGAGATTGACGGCCACGCAGGCGCCCGAACCTTCGCCGAGCCGCATCCCCATGTCGAGCAGCGGCGCGAGCTTCAGGGTTTCGAGCAGCTGGCGATGGCCTGCCTCGGCGGAGACATGGGCCGACAGCGTGTGGGCAAGGCCTTCTGGGTGGAGTTTTGCCAAGGGGGCAGCTGCTGCCGTGACGACGAAGCCGTCGAGCAGGACGGGCACGTTGTGGTGGCGCGCGGCCAGCGTGGCGCCGAGGATGGCGGCGAGTTCGCGGCCGCCGAGATTGGCGGCGACAGCCAGCGGATCGGCGAGCGTGGCGGCATGACGGGCGAGGCCGGCATCGATGGCGGCGAACTTGCGGGCCAGGCCACTATCGTCGACGCCCGTGCCGCGGCCGGCCCACTGGCGGCCGGTGCCGCCGAACAGGCCTGCGGCGATGGCCGCGGCGGGTGTGGTGTTGCCGATGCCCATTTCGCCGAAGCAGACGAGATCGAGATCAGGCGTCACCGCGTCATAGCCGGTCGAGACGGCGGCGAGGAAATCGGCTTCGTCCATGGCCGCCGTCTGGGTGAAGTCACCCGTGGGGCGATCGAGCTCGAGCGGGATGACCGCGAGTTCGGCGCCGGCAAGGCGGGCGAGTTGGTTGATGGCAGCGCCGCCGCCGGCGAAGTTGGCGACCATCTGTACCGTCACCTCCGACGGATAGGCCGACACGCCCTGGGCGGTGACGCCATGGTTGCCGGCGAAGACGATGACCTTGACCTCGTCGAGCCTCGGCATCTCGCGGCCCTGCCAGCGGCCGAGCCAGGCGGCGATCTGTTCGAGCTTGCCGAGGCTGCCGCGCGGCTTGGTCAGCGTGTCCTGGCGGCGGACGACGGCATCCGCTGCGGCGTCGCTGCCGGCCGGCAGGTCGAGGCAAGCTTGGCGCAATTCATTGAGCGATTTGAAGGCCATGGCAGTGAATACTCCAAAACAGAATCAAGCAAGGATGGCGGATGCGACAAACAGCAGGGCGATTTCGGCCATTTGCTGCAGAGCGCCGATGGTGTCGCCGCTCTGGCCGCCGATCTGGGCGAGGCAGAGCTTTCTGAAGGCGAAGAAGAGGAGGGCGAGGCACAACGCCGCGACGACCGCGCCGCTGAGCCCGAGGAACAGCAGGCCTGCGGCGCCGATGGCGAGGGCGGCGATCACTGCCCCGTCGGCGACTGTGCCGACGCCGGCGGCAAGGCCGTCGGCGCGGGCCTGGGGCAGGTTCTGCATGAAGGCGGGGATCAGTGCGCGCGAGCCGACATGAGCGGCGGCGAGGGCGGCGAAAACAGGGGCGGGGTCTTCGATTTCGACGATCGCGCTCCAGCGCGCCAGGATCGACAGCGCCAGCGCTGCCGCGCCATAGCTGCCGATGCAGCTGTCGCGCATGATCTCGAGCTTGCGCTCGCGTGTACGTCCGCCGCCGAAACCGTCTGATGTATCGGACAGGCCGTCCTCATGCAGGCAACCGGTGACCAGCATGGCGGCAGCGATGGCCAGTGCGGCAGTCGGGCCTTCGGCGAGGCCGAGGGCTTGTCCGGCAGCGAAGGCGAGCCAGGCCAGGACCGCCACGACGAAGCCGACGAGCGGCGCAGTCCAGATGGCGTCGGCGAGCGAACGATCCCTGACCTCGAAATGCGGCAGCGGCAGGCGCGTGAAGAAGACGAGGCCGAGGCGGATGTCGTCGAAGATCGTCGCCGGCGTCATCGTCTCAGCCTCGCGCGATCGCGTGGAAGAAGGTGCCGGTAACATGGCCGCGCCGGCCGCCGAAGCTGCCGAGCGGCTTGCCCTGGCCATCGGCCAGTTGCCCGAGTGGCGTATCGTCGCCTGCAACAACCGTCTGGGCGTAATGGAACTCGTGCCCCCTGACGACGCTGCCCTCGGAGCCAAGCGGGCAAGGTGCCGAAAGTCTGGCCTGGCGGTAGCCGAGGTTCATCTTGCGCTTGGCGAAGCTGGTGGCATGGCCGAGCAGGCCGAGCATCGCGTGGGTGGCGCCATCGGCGTCCTCGATGGAACCGCCGAGCACCATGAAGCCACCGCACTCGCCATGGACCGGCTTGGTGTCCGCAAAACGGCGGGTGCCCGACAGGAAGGTGCCAGCTGCGGCGAGGCGGCCGGCATGGAGTTCGGGATAGCCGCCCGGCAGCCAGCAGATGTCGCAGGTGGCGTCGGGCGCCTGGTCGGCGAGCGGCGAGAACGGAACCAGCTCTGCGCCCATGGCGCGCCAGTGGGCGGCGAGGTGCGGGTAAAGGAAGGTGAAGGCGGCATCCTGGGCGAGCGCGATGCGCTGTCCGGGCGGCGGCAGGGCGAAGGATTGGTCGCCAGACATTGGCGCCAGCGGCGTCGCCAGTTCGACGATGGCATCGAGGTCGAGCGAGCGCTCGACCATGTCGGCGAGCTTTTCGATGTGGGCGAAGAGGTCAGCATGCTCTTCGGCCTGGACGAGGCCGAGATGGCGTTCTGGAATGGACAAGGTCGGGTCGCGCAGGATGGCGCCGACGACGGGCAGACCGAGCGCCTCGATGGCGTCGCCGGCAAGCTTGCGGTGACGGTCGCTGCCGAGCCTGTTGAGCACCACGCCCGCGATCCGGACGCCGGGGTCGTAGGTGGCAAAACCCTTGGCGATGGCCGCCGCTGTCTGCGACTGGCCGGAGACGTCGAGCACCAGAAGCACCGGCAGGCCGTAGAGACGGGCGAGATCGGCAGCCGCACCCGAGCGGCCTGTCTCCGCGGGGATGCCGTCGAACAGGCCCATGGCGCTTTCGAGGATCACCATCTCGGCTTCGGCCGATGCATCGGCGGCCAATGCGTTGAGCAGCGACGGCGCCATGGCCCAGCTGTCGAGATTGACGCCGGGCCGGCCGGTTGCGGCAGCGTGGAAGCCGGGATCGATGTAGTCCGGTCCCGATTTCGCGCCACGCACCTTGATGCCGCGGCGCGCGAGCGCGCGCAGCAGGCCAATCGTTACGCTGGTCTTGCCCGAGCCCGAGCGTGGGGCGCCGATGATGAGCCCACGCGCCGTCATTTCCGTCCAATCAGCTCGGCGCGCAGCGAGACAATGCCGCCGACGACGATGAGGGCCGGCGAGACGACCTTTTCGCGCTCGGCGGTGGCAACCAGTGTGCCGAGCGTGGCGGTGACCGTGCGTTCCTCCGGCGTCGAGGCGTTCTCGACAAAGGCTGCAGGCGTGTCGGTCGACAGTCCGCCGCGCAGAAGCTCCGTCACCGTCTCGGCCATGTGTGTCAGGCCCATATAGATGACGATGGGCTGGCCGGTGCGGGCAAGCGCTGCCCAGTCGGGCCGGTCGTCGCTGACGGCGGCAAAGCCGGTGGCGAGGATGATCGCGCCGTTGACGCCGCGCATGGTGGCTGGAATGCCGGCGGAGGAGAGGCCGCCGAAGGCCGAGGTGATGCCCGAGAGCACGCGCCAGGGAATGTTCTCTCGGGTCAGCACCAGCGCTTCTTCGGCACCACGCCCGAAGACGAAGGGATGGCCGCCCTTGAGCCGCACGACCTTGCGGCCTTCGCGCGCCAGCCTGACCAGCAGCGCATTGATGTCGCCCTGCGGGATCGACAGCCGGCCGCCGCGCTTGCCGACGAAGAATTTTTCCGCCTGTTCGGCAACCGCAACGATCTCGGGCGAGACCAGCGCGTCATGCACCAGCGCATCGGCCTGGGCCAGCGCCGACAGGACGTCGAGTGTCAGCAGACCGGGATCGCCGGGGCCGGCGCCGGCCAGCCATACATGGCCCGGTTCGAGCACGTGCTGCTTGTAATTCAAACGCGTGATAGCGTTTTCGAGTGTCATGCGTGTCGCTTTCGCCGATGACGCACAGGCTGTGCCAGCCTATAGATCGCGTCATGAATGAAGAAGATCGTCCGCTCAAGCGCGGCTGGACCACCGGCGCCTGCGCCACTGCCGCCACCAAGGCGGCGTGCGTGGCATTGAAGGCGGGTGCGTTTCCCGATCCGGTGGAGATCGTGCTGCCGGGCGGGCAGAACGTGGCCTTTGCGCTGGCGAGAAACGAACGCGGCGACGGCCTGGCCATGGCCGGTATCGTCAAGGATGCCGGCGACGACCCTGACGTCACGCATGGTGCGCTGGTCATGAGCACGGTGCGGCCGGGCGCTGCCGGCAGCGGTCTTGTCTACAAGGCGGGCAAGGGCGTCGGCACGGTGACGCGGCCGGGCCTGCCGATTCCGCCCGGCGAAGCATCGATCAACCCGGTGCCGCGCAAGATGATTGCCGGCGTCGTGGCCGAGGTGCTGGGCGAAGGGGCTGATGTAGAGGTCGAGATTTCCGTCGCCGGCGGCGAGGAAATGGCGCTGAAGACGCTCAACCCGCGCCTTGGCATCTTGGGCGGCATCTCGATCCTGGGGACGACGGGCATCGTCATTCCCTACTCCTGCTCGGCCTGGATCCACTCCATCCATCGCGGCGTCGACGTGGCCCGCGCCATGGGCTTCGACCATGTGGCGGGTTCCACCGGCAACACTTCTGAGCTGGCGGTGCAGAAATTCCATGGTCTTCACGAGGTGCAGTTGATCGACATGGGCGACTTCGTCGGCGGCATGCTGAAATATGTTCGCGCCCACCCGGTGGCGAAGGTCACCATTGCCGGCGGCGTCGCCAAGATGACCAAGCTGGCGCAAGGCCTGCTCGACCTGCATTCGAGCCGCGGTTCGGCCGATCTCGACGGCCTGGCAGCCATCGCCGTCGGGGCCGGTGCAGACACCGGACTCGAAGCCCGCATCAAGGGCGCGAACACCGTCGCCGAGGCCTTCATCGAGGCCAACAAGGCGGGCATCGGCATAGGTGACGCGGTCGCTGCTGCGGCCTGGCGCACGGCGGCAAGCGTCTTCGACAAGCTCGATATCGCGGTCGAAATCCTGGTCTTCAACCGCGAGGGAGAGCTGATGGGGCATGCGCCCTTCGCGGCCTCTCATAGCCCGTCGCGGCCCCTGAAGCGGCGCTGATAATAAGCGTCGTAGAGCGAGCTTTCGCGGAAATCTTGCGCTGCCAGCGACTGGCCGACGAAGATGATGGCGGTGCGCTCGATAGGGTCCTTTGCCAACTCGGCTGCTATCGTCGACAGCGTGGCCCTGACGATGCGCTCGTCCGGCCAGGAGGCGCGGAAGACGACCGCCACGGGGCAATCCGGACCGTAATGCGGTGTCAGCTCAGTCACGACGCGGTCGATGGCGTGGATCGACAGGTGGACGGCAAGCGTGGCGCCGGTGCGGCCGAAGCCGGCAAGCGTTTCGCCCGGAGGCATCTTCGAGGCGCGGCCGGAGGTGCGGGTCAGCACCAGGCTCTGGGCGACTTCGGGGATCGTCAGCTCGCGCTTCAGCGCCGCCGCTGCCGCCGCGAAGGATGGTACGCCGGGGGTCAGCGTGTAGGGAATGCCGTTCTTTTCCAGTCGCCGGATCTGTTCGGCGACCGCACTCCACACCGACAGGTCACCCGAATGCAGCCGCGCGACGTCATGCCCGGCCTTGTTGGCGGCGACATATTGCGCCTCGATCTCGTCGAGCGACATCGGTGCCGTGTCGACCAGCCGGGCGTCGGCGCGGCAATAGGTCAGAAGCTCCGGCGCAACGATGGAACCGGCATAGAGGCAGACCGGGCAGGAGCCGAGCAGGCGGCTGCCGCGCACGGTAATGAGGTCTGCCGCGCCCGGGCCGGCGCCGATGAAGTGAACGGTCAAGCTGTGGCTCCAGAGGTGGCTATGGCGCAGGTTGCGGGGCCGACTGATATGCGCCGGCCAAGCAGTGCGGCATCCGCGCCGGCAGCGGCGAGCGCGGCGGCCTCCGATACGGATGGCGTGCCGGCTGCCTCCAATGAGGCTTGCGACTGGCTGGACGTACGGGATGCGGCGGCGGCGAGTGCCGCGTCGTCCATGACGAGCAGCGGCAGGTCGAGCCGGCGTGCGGCTGCAAGAATACCGGGCTCGTCACGTTTCAGGCTGGCGGTGGCCAGCGCCGAAAGTGCTGTGACGACAAGGCCGTGCGCCTCGAGCGCGGTTTCGATTGCCGAGAGGATGTCTTCGCCTGCTGCGCCTTTGCGGCAGCCAATGCCTGCAACCATCATGGCTTCACCCAGCTCCACTGTGTGACCGGCATTGCCGGCCGCCAGCCGGTCATCGAGCCAACAGGGGCGGCGCGGGAGACTTGAAGGCGCAGAAGATCGCCGCCATGCGCGGCATGGTGCGACAGCAGCAATGTTTCCATTTCGAGCGTGACGGCGTTGGCGACGAGGCGACCGCCTGATCGAAGTGCTGCGATTGCCGCATCGAAGACGCCGGCGTCCGAACCGCCGCCGCCGATGAAGATGACGTCTGGCGTCGGCAGGCCGATCAGCGCGTCAGGCGCTGCGCCCCTGACAACCGTGAGGCCGGACACGCCGCAGGCGCCGGCATTGCGCTCGATACGCTCGGCGCGCTCGGCATTGTGCTCGATGGCGATGGCGCGCAGCGAGGTGTGACACAGCATCCATTCGACGGATATCGAGCCGGAGCCGGCGCCGATATCCCACAGGAACTCCCCGCGGCGGGGCGCGAGGGTGGAAAGCGTGACCGCGCGGATCTCGCGCTTGGTGATCTGGCCGTCATGCTCGAACAAGTCGTCGGCGAGACCTGAGGCAAGCGGCAGGATCCGTGCCTGCGATCCGGATTCAAGCTCGAGCGCCAGGACGTTGAGCGGATTGATGTTTTCGAGGTCGAAGCCACTGGCTGTCGTGGCGCGGATGCGCTCGCTTTCTCCACCGAGCGCTTCGAGCACCGTCAAACGCGAAGCGCCGAAACCGTTGCCGGTAACAAGGGCTGCGATCTGGGCCGGCGCTTCGCCATCCGAGGTGAGTGCAATGATGCGCGCGCCCGGCTGCAGCAACGGGCGGATCAGATCGATGGCGTGGCCGTGGAGCGAAACCGTTTCGATGTCCTGCAGCGCCCAGCCCAGCCGCGAGGCGGCCAACGAGAAGGCAGATGGGGCCGGAAGGACCCGCATGTCCGCTGACGACACGACGCGGGAAAGGGTGGCGCCGACGCCGTGCAGGAACGGGTCGCCCGAAGCCAGCACGCAGACATTTTCGCCGCGCAGGGCGACCACGTCACGCATTTCGCTGTCGAAGGGCGTCGGCCATGGGCGAGCCGCGCCCGTGATGAGCGTTGCTGCCAGCGCCAGATGACGCTTGCCGCCGAAGACGTAGGCAGCGCCTGATATTGCGCGCTTGGCCTCGTCGCCGAGACCCGCTACACCGTCCTCGCCGATGCCGATGACGGTCAGCCATTCTTGCATCGGGGCGTCGAGTTCAGCAGGCATGATGACCCACCGTATTCTGATCCTGGGCGGAACCACCGAAGCGCGGCAGCTGGCGGCCAGGCTCGCCTCCCGTGGCGATCTCGACGTCTTGCTTTCGCTGGCGGGCCGGACCGAAAACCCTGTCGAGCAGCCGGTGCCGGTGCGAACCGGTGGCTTCGGCGGCGCGCAGGGGCTGGCCGATTGGCTGGCCGGGCACAAGACCGATCTCCTGATCGACGCCACGCATCCTTATGCGGCGCGCATCTCGGCCAATGCGGCGGAGGCGGCTCGGATATCGGGTGTGCCGATCTTCGCCCTGCGCCGTCCCGGCTGGGAGCCGGTCGAAGGTGACAGCTGGACGCTGGTGGAAGACGCCGAACAGGCTGTCGCCGCGCTGGGCCAGAGCTCGCGCCGCGTGTTCCTGGCGCTCGGTCGGCAGGAGGTCGCGGCCTTCGAGACAGCCCCCCAGCACGGCTATGTCATTCGCAGCGTCGATCCGATAGAGCCGCCGCTCGGCGTGGCCGACGCGACCTACATTCTGGCGCGCGGGCCGTTTCGCGAAGCGGATGAGCGGGCGTTGCTCGAGGCACACAGGATCGACGTCATCGTCGCCAAGAACAGCGGCGGGCAGGCGACCTACGGCAAGATCGCGGCAGCGCGGCAACTCGGCATCGAGGTGATCCTCTTCCGCCGGCCGCAGCTTCCCGAGGTGCCGTCCGCACCTGATGTCGCTGCCATGGCCGATCTTGTCGATCATTTCGCCGCTCCGGCGGAAAAACGCGGCGTGTAGACCAGCGGGGGCTTGCCGTCGCGTTCGATCAGGCGCGTTTCGGGCGAGCCGATGACGACGCAGGTCGCCATATCGGCCTTCGCCGCATCTGCTTCGCCAAGCGTGAAGATCTCGATGCGCTCGTCGGGCCGGCCGGCGGCGCGGCCGAAGATGACGGGCGTCGTGGCAGGCAGATGCTTGCGCAGGGTTTCCAACGCGCTGCCGAGCTGCCAGGGACGGGCCTTGCTGATGGGGTTGTAGAGTGAGATGACGAAGCCTGCCTGCGCGACGGCGACAAGCCGGCGCTCGATCAAATCCCATGGCTTGAGATTGTCCGACAGATTGATGGCGCAGAAATCGTGGCCGAGCGGTGCGCCGACGCGGGCTGCCACGGCCAGCATGGCGGTGACGCCTGGAACGACCGACAACTCGATGTCGCGCCATGCCCTCGGGCCGGCCTCGATGGCCTCGCAGACGGCGGCTGCCATGGCAAAGACGCCGGGGTCGCCCCCCGAGACAACAGCAACGTGGTGGCCGCTTGCCGCCATATCGAGGGCGGCGTTGGAGCGCGAGATCTCCTCGCGGTTGTCGGAGGCGACGCGGGTCTGGTCAAGGCGCAGCTCAAGCCGGTCGAGATAGGGCTTGTAGCCGAAGAAATGGCTGGCTTCCGCGACCGCGCGGCTGGCTTCCGGCGTGATCTGGTCCGGATTGCCGGGGCCGAGGCCGATGACGACGAGGGAGCCGCTCAATTGTCCGCTCCCGGCTTGCCGGCCCAACCGGGCACCAGCACGATGGCGAAATAGGGCGCCTTGTCGTCTGTCTTGTCCATCAGCTTCATGTGTTGGGTGTTGGGCATGGTGCCGCGCTCGACATACAGCGCGCGGCCGAGCTTGCCGGTCGCGTCCAGCGCCTTGCGGATCTTCGGCAGGTTGCGGCCGACCTTCATGATGACCGCAGCGTCGGTATCGGCGAGGCGGCGGGTCAGCTCGAACTCGCTCATCGTGCCGGGCAGTACCGACAACACGTCGTCGCCCTGGACGATCGGCACGCCCGTCTGCGACCAGCAGCCGGACATGGCAGTGACGCCGGGGATGACCTCGGTCGGGTAGAGATGCGACAGGCGCACATGCAGATGCATGTAGGAGCCGTAGAACAGCGGGTCGCCCTCCGACAGGATCGCAACCATACGGCCCTGATCGAGATGGGCGGCTATCGCTTGCGCCGACGCCTCGTAGAAGCCCGTAATGGCAGCGCGGTAGTCGTCGTGATCCTTGTCGATCTCGATGGTGACCGGATAGATCAGCGGCAGCTCGATCACGTCGTCGCGGAAATGTGCATCGGTGATGGTGCGGGCGTTGCCATTGGCACCGCGCTTGGCGAAATGCGCGATCACGTCAGCCTCGGCCAGCGCGCGCACGGCCTTGAGCGTCAAAAGTTCGGGATCGCCGGGCCCGGTGCCGACGCCGATGAGGCGGCCCTTTGCAGCGGGAGCGCTCATACGCCGGGCCTCGCCAGCGAGTTGAGGGCAGCGGCCGTCATGGCGCTGCCGCCGAGGCGGCCGCGGACGATGGCGTAGGGCACGCCATAGGAATTCTCTGCCAGGGCGTCCTTGGATTCGGCCGCGCCGACGAAGCCGACCGGCATGCCGATGATGGCGGCAGGCTTGGGCGCGCCGTCGCGCAGTCTCTCGAGGAGGTAGAACAGGGCTGTCGGCGCGTTGCCGATGGCGACGACCGAGCCTGCGAGCCTGTCGACCCAGAGGTCGATCGCGGCGGCCGATCGGGTGTTGCCGATCTCCCTGGCGATATCTGATGTGCGCGGGTCGCGCAGTGTGCAGATCACTTCGTTGTCGGCGGGCAAACGGGCGCGGGTGACGCCGCGCGCCACCATTTCGGCGTCGCAGAAGATCGGCGCGCCGGCCTTCAGCGCACCGCGCGCAGCGGCGACGACGTTTTCGGAGAAGACGAAATGTTCGGCCGCCTCGACCAGGCCGCAGGCATGGATCATGCGCACAGCAACGTCGGCCTCGTCTTCCGAGAAGCGCTTGAGGTCCGCCTCCGCGCGGATGATGGCGAAGGAGCGTTCGTAGATGGCCGTGCCATCATGGATATAGTCGTAGGCGGCCATGTTCATTCCTGTGCCAGAGCTTGCGCGAGGCGCTTTGCGCCCAACCGTGCGAGGCAGGCGGCGGCATTTTCGTCCGGCTTGCGCTCTTGGGCGAGCAATTTCGTGAGGCGGCCCATGCCGCGCGCGGCTTCATATCCTGCGGTGTAGGCGGCCGGAAGGCCCTTCGCCGTTCCGCCGACGACAAATACAGCACCCTTTTCGTCACCAACGATGGTGAGCGTGGCCGGTCCCGGATGGGCGCAGCCCTTGGCGCAGCCGGAGACATGCAGCGACAGCGTCGGGTCGAGGCTTTCGCCGATCTCGTGGGCAATTTCGGCGGCGACGTCGCGCGCGGCGATCATGCCCGAAGTGCAGGCCGGCGCGCCGGGGCAGGCGGCGATGCGGATGCGGGGATCGGCGGGCGAGGTGACAAGGCTGAGGGATTGGGCGGTGGTGGTGAGCGTGGCGGCGGCGGAGCGGTCGAGGCCCATGACGAGCAGGGTCCGGCCGGGCGCCGGGCGAATGCCGGTGGCGCCCGCGGCTGTCGCCGCCTGGCAGAATCTGGCCAGAGTCGAGGCCTCGATGCTGCCGAAGGGCAGGGCGATGCCGAGGGCGATCCGGGCGCCTGTGAGCGGGAGGATTCCGATGGGCGATGAATCGGTTGCGGCGGAGTGCTCAGTTCTTGAGTCAGTTGGGTAGCGATCCTTCCCACCCCCCTCTGTCCTGCCGGACATCTCCCCCGCAAAGGGGGAGATCAGGCTGCCATCGCCGCCTCCGCCCATCGACGACGCTGCATGATCAGCGCTACCGGCGGAGCTGCCAATCTTCCTACCCGTGGGGGAGATGTCAGGCACAACAGATTGGGGCGTGAAGGAGCGAGACGTTTCATATGCTTCAACGACAGCTCTTGTGACCTCCGGGCCAAGGTCACGCGCGCGGCCTTGCCGGCCGAGTGCCGCAATTGCCTGGAGAATGTCGACCGCGCATGCGGCGTCGGCATCGACTTCACAGACCAAACGCGCCGAACTCTCGTCGCCGGCAACCGACAAGCGCCAGCGCTCGGCATCCTTTGCCACCAGTCGGACGTCGCCGATGATTGCGCCGAGCCCGATCTGGCCACGCCCATCGACGACGACGGACACCTTCGGGCCGAGCCGCGTAGCAAGGTCGACCTCGGCTATGGCTGTCCGGATCGCCGCCACCAGCGATGTCGGATCGGCAGTCTCCTTCGGGTCCATGCCGGCGAGCGGGCTGGTGTCGACCGGCACGCCGGTGCGCACCGCGATGCCGAGCGCATCGACTTCTTCGGCCAGCAGACGCACGCTCTCCGCCGTCAGCCCCCTGATCTGGATGCTGCCACGCGCAGTCACCTCGACGATGCCGTTGCCATGCCGCGCGGCGGATTCACAGAGTCCGATCAAGACGTTGGGCGCGATTTCTCCAGCAAGCGGGTTGAGCCGCACCAACAGGCCGTCGCCGGTCGACATCGGGGCCGAAAGGGCCGGACAAGCGCCGCGGCGGGAAAAGCCGGTCATGCCGCAACCTCGCGCGCTTCAGCCTCGGCGATGAGGGCAGCGAGATCGTCGTCGACGGAGTTGCGCAGCGGGTGCCACAAGCCGCGCCGACGGGCGGTGGCAAAACGCTCGGCGATGAATTTTGCTGCCGCTGGGTTTTCGCGCAGCATGAAGTCGCGCACGTCCTCGTTGCCGACATAGGCGTCGTGGACGGCCTCGATCAGCGCGGCCGGGATGGCGTTGGTGGTCTCGGCAAAACCGATCAGCCTGTCGACCGTCTCGGCGAATTCGGAAGCGCCGCGCGGGCCATGGCGCATCTGGCCGGCAATGAAGCGGGCATTGGTGGCGCGTGCCCTGACGACGCGGCCGACAGCCTCAGTGACCGAGCGCGGTCGCGGCTTCTGCGGATCCGAGGTGTCGAGCACGATGACGTCCGCGTGCCTGCCGAGGGCTGCGACCGCTGCTGCGAAGCCGCCGATGAAGGCGACGTCGGCGGAGCCTTCGAGAATGTCGCGGCCGGGGTCGTCGCCGGTGTGCACAAGCAGATCGGCCCCGGCGATGCGGTCGGCAAAGGCGCCCGGCGCGGAAACGCCTTCGCCGTCGCTGCCCCCGTAGGCGTGGGAGGCAGCATGGAGATATGCGCGGCCGAGGTCCTCGCGCGCTTGCCAGTCACCGCTGGAAAGCAGGTCCTCGAGGCCCGCCCCATAGGTGCCGGGGGAGGAACCGAAGATGCGTGGCTCGACCTTGCCCGCGGCGCGCGTGCTGGCGGCGAGCGGGTTGTCGTGGTCGTCTTCGTCGCGGGTGGCAACGGCGCGCGCGGCGGCGTCGATGAGTACGATCTGGGTTGGGAACATGTCGCGAAACAGGCCTGATATACGCCAGGTGACATCGACGCGCGGGCGGCCGATCGCTGCCGGCGGCAGCACCTCGATGCCGGTGACGCGACCGGTGGCGGCGTCCCATTGCGGCCGACAGCCCATCAGCGCCAGGCCCTGGGCGATCTCCTCACCGCCGGTGCGCAAGGAAGCGCTGCCCCACAGGTCGATGACGAGCGCACGCGGCCATTCGCCATGGCTCTGCAGGTAGCTGCGCATGACCTCGTCGCTGGCTGCCTTGCCGAGGTCGAAGGCCGTCGGCGTCGGCATTGTGCGCGGGTCTGACGTGAACAGGTTGCGTCCCGTCGGCAGGACGTCGGTGCGGCCACGTGCCGGAGCGCCTGCTGGGCCGGCTTTGATATGGCGGCCGTCGAGCGCGGCGATCAGGTTTTTCCGCTCGGCTTCTGCGCTGGCAAGGCGCGCTGAGTCCGGCCCGTTCTCTTCGGCGCGGCCATAGATATGCAGGCCGTCCTTGATGGCGAAATCCTTGAGGTCGCAGAGCCAGGCGTCGATGCGGCGCAGCGCTTCGTCGGGCGCGTCGGTCCCGGCGACGCCGGCCTCGGCAGCAAGGCCGGTCTGCGACGCCGTTTCGACGATGAGCTTGGCCAGGCGGTCGCGGCGACGACGGTCGAGGCCGTCTGCCTGGGCGTATTCGTCGACCAGGCGCTCGAGCTTCTGCTGGTGTTCGTCCAGGCCGGCAGCGGCGAGCGGCGGCGGCAGGTGGCCAAGCGTGATCGCTGCGATGCGACGCTTGGCCTGGGCCGCCTCGCCGGGATTGGAGACGATGAAGGGATAGACCACCGGCAGGGAGCCGATGACGATTTCGGGAAAGCAGTTCCGGCTCAGTGCCACCGCCTTGCCGGGCAGCCATTCGAGCGTGCCATGGGCGCCGACATGGACGATGGCGTGGATGCCGAGCGACTTCTGCAGCCAGAGGCCGAAGGCGAGCAGCGCGTGGCGCGGCGGCAGCGTCGGGTCGTGATAGTCGACGCGGCGATCGGCCGAACGGCCGCGGTCAGGGGCGAGGGCGACGGTGACGTTGCCGAAGGTGGCGGCGCGGAAGGCGAAGTGGGGCAACGTAGAGCGCGCACTTCCGCCTGTAGCCTCCGCTTCGGGATAGCCCCACGCCGCTTCGACAGCTTTCCTCGCCTCCTCAGGCAGATCTTCGGCAAGCGTGAGATAGTCTTCGAGCGCCAGCCCTTGCCCACCAGCCTCGATCAGGTCGAGCAATGCGCGCGGCGATTGCGGAATCGATTCAACTGTGTAGCCGGACTCCTTGAGGTCGTGCAGCATGGCGAGCACGCTTGATGGAACGTCGAGGCCGACGGCATAGCCAGTGCGACCGGGGGCGCTGGGATAGTCGGGGACGAGAATCGCCAGCTTGCGCTTTTCGGGCGGTGTCTGGCGCAGCCTGAGGTGGGCGGCGATGCGTCGGGCGACCTGCTCGACGCGATCGGACTCGGGCCGGTTGGCGAAGGCGCGGAAACCGAGGGCTGGGTCGACTTCGCTCTCCGCCTTGAACGAGATGGCGCCGGCGAGGATGCGACCGTCGAGCTCGGGCATCACCACATGCATGGCAAGATCGGCGGGCGCAAGGCCGCGCGGGCTGCCTTCCCAGGCCTCGCGGCGGGTGGTGGCGACAATGACCTGGAACACCGGCACGCGGGCGCGGTCGAACAGCGTTTCCGTGCCCGGTTCGGCGCCGGCGGCGAAGGCGGTTGCGGTGATGATTGCCGTGGGCGCGAGCTGGTCCAGGGCTGCTTCGACGAACGCGAGGGAGGCCTTATCCTTGAGGCTTGAGACGAAAATCGGAATGGGGCGGAGGCCCTGTGCGCTCAGTGCCTCGACCAACGCGTCGATAGGGGCGACGTCGGCGGCGAGCAGCATCGAACGGTAGAAGAGGATGGGGATGGCAGGAGAGCTGGAGATGGCGTGATCCTGCGCACCCCCCTCTGTCCTGCAGGACATCTGCGCAGAGGCGCTGGTCCATCCGGCAAAAGAGGCTTCTAAATCACAGACGATGCCCCGCGCCGGATCATAAAAACCCGCCTTCGGCACTGCGACGGGGGCCGCCATGGCATTCTTGCCACCCGCCAGTCCGGCCAGCCGCGCCACCAGCGCCTTCATGTTCTCCGGGCCGCCCTCGCGGAAATAACCGAGCAGGGCGTCGAGTTCGGTGCGCGGCAGGGTCGAGGTCTCGATCAGCCTGAGATCCTCGTCGTGGCTTTCGCCCGGCAAGAGCGCCAGCGCGATGCCTTTTTCGCGCGCCATCGCGGCAAGCTGGTCGCAGCCGTAGCGCCACCAGTCGTGGCCGCCGAGAATGCGGACAAGGATGACCTTGGCGTGGCTGGCGACGCTGTCGATCCAGAGATCGACCGACATCGGATGGCGGAGGTCGCGCAGGCTTGCGAGCCGCATCGATGGCAAGTTGTCCGCATCCGCCTTCCAGGCGCCGGCGAGGCCGGCTAGATCGCTGTCGGTGAAGGACAGCGCCACCACATCCGCAGGCTTCTGCCTGAGGTCGACAGGCTCGATCAGGTCATCGAGCGAGGCGGAGGTGGTGGTGAGGATGTGCATCCCGGCTGTCCGGTTCAGCCGACCAGGATACGCTCGATGGCCGGGCGGTCGAGACCCTTGAGGCCGATCACGACCAGGCGCGAGCGGCGGTCGTCCTCTGCGGTCCAGGCACGGTCATAATAGTGGTTGACGCGCGGTCCGACGGCCTGCACGAGCAGCCGCATCGGCTTGCCGCCGACGTCGACGAAGCCCTTTACACGCAACACGTTCTCTTCTTCGGCGGCGGTGGCGACGCGTTTCGCCAGTTCGTCGGGGTTGGCGATCGTCGGGATCTCGATGACGAAGGTATCGAAGTCGTCATGCTCGTGGTCGAACGCCCCGTCGTGATGGGTCTTGCGGTTTTCGATGTCGTCCTCGACGGCGAGGCCGAGGCCGAGCAGCACCGACGGATCGACCTTGCCATGCGCCGAGGGTACGATCTTGACGGCGCGTGCCAGGTGCTCGCGCACGATGGCGGTGGCGCGGGCGTGGCCGGCTTCGTCGAGCAGGTCGCTCTTGGACAGGACGATGAGATCGGCGCAGGCGACCTGATCCTCGAACACTTCCTCGACCGGGTCGTCGTGGTCGAGCGAATCGTCCGCACTGCGCTGGGCGGCGAGCGCTTCCATGTCGGAGGCAACTTTACCTGCGGCCAGCGCAGGGCCGTCGACCACGGCGATGACGCCGTCGACCGTCACGCGGCTCTTGACCGTTGGCCACTGGAAGGCCTGGACCAGCGGCTTGGGCAGCGCCAGGCCCGAGGTCTCGATCAGGATGTGGTCAACCCTCGGTGTAAGCGACAGAATTTGGTCGAGGGCAGGGACAAAGTCGTCGGCGACGGTGCAGCAGATGCAGCCATTGGCCAGTTCGACGATGTTTTCCTCCGGGCAGGCATCGACGCCGCAGCCCTTGAGAATCTCGCCGTCGATGCCGACATCGCCGAACTCGTTGACGATAATGGCGAGGCGCTTGCCCTTGGAGTTCTCGAGGATGTTGCGCAGCAGCGTGGTCTTGCCGGCGCCGAGAAAGCCGGTGACGACGGTGCAGGGAACGCGTTCGAGGGAGGCGGTCATGTGTCTTCCTTGATGAGAGCAAGTGGTGGGATGCGCGCGACGAGGCCGCGCTTGAGGCTATCGGGACGGCCGCGCCAGGGGATCAGGCCGTCGGTCGAGGTGGCGAAGAGTCTTGCGCCGGCGACGAGATCGTCGCCCGACATGGTGTTGAGATCGCCGAAGACGTAGCTCCACGCGCCGTCGCGGATCAGGGCGGCGCTAAGGCGGCGCTTGCAGTTGCCCAGGCACTCGACGCTGCGCACGGCGATCTCGCCATTGGCGGCGAGGCGGGCGTGCTCGGCAAGCTGGGCGCCGGCGCGTGGATGGGCGTCGGAGCCGGTTTCGTCGCGGCAGGACGAGCAGACGAGGATGGTCACGTCGCATGGGCGCGCGTCGGCTGCATCGCAGGATGCGTCGGCTGATGCGACCGGAAGGTTGTCGTCGAAATCCAAATCCAGGCTCCTTGCCCGGGGCACCCGCCAGGCGATCGGATCAATGTCTGCGACGGCAGGTCTCCTGGCTTGCGGATCGTCGCCTTCGCTCGCCTTCCCGGGAAAATCCCAGTGGTCTTCGAGCTTGGCTCTTCGCTCACAGTTGCGGGGACAGCCGCGGATTTGACGCCACCGGCGCGCACCGCATTCCCTCTTAGCCTTCGCCGTTGCGGGCGAAGGACCGTCTGTGGGCGATTTAGGCTTTCGCGAGGGGTGGAGTCAACGAGGCGGAGCGACCCGCAATGTCGCTCAGGCCGGGTCCGAGATCGCCCGCGGGTGTCACCTCGATGCTTTCGAGGCCGAGCCAGTCGCGCATCTGCTGGAGTTCTTCGTAAAGTTCGGCTGCGGTTCCCGGTGGCGCACAGGGCTCTGCATAGGCGGCGTGGACGCGCAGGATACCCGCCGGTCGGTCGGCCTTCAGGTCGATGCGGGCGACGATGCGCTCGCCCAGAAGGAAGGGCAGGACGTAGTAGCCGTACTGGCGCTTCTCAGCCGGGGTGTAGATTTCGATGCGGTAGCGGAAGTCGAACAATTGCTCGGCACGGGTGCGCTCGAAGACGAGCGGATCGAAGGGCGCAAGCAGGGCGCGTGCCTGGATCTTGCGCGGAATGCGCGCATCGGCGTGGAGATAGGCCTGCCGGTCCCAGCCTTCGACGCGGACGGGAATCAGTTCGCCGGTCTCGACCAGCTCTTCGAGCCGGCCTTTCATGTCGGCTGGCGACAGGCGGAAATAGTCGCGCAGGCAGATGCCGGTGGCGATGCCATGGGCGCGGGCGGAGATTCGCAAGAGATCGCGATGCGCATCCTCGGTCTGGGGAGCTGGACGGTCGTATATGCCGGCCGGGAGCACGCGCTCAGGCAGATCGTAGAGGCGTTCGAAGCCACGCCGCGAATGGGTGGTGATGCGACCGGCCCAGAACAGCCATTCGAAGGCATGCTTTTCCTGGCTCCAGCCCCACCAGCCGCCGGAACCCTTGGCGCCCTCGATATCGGAAGCGGCGATCGGACCGCGGTCGACCACCTGGCGAAAGATCTCTTCTATATAGGGCCTGTTGGCACGGCCGAACTTGGCAAGCCCGCCATACATCCCGTCCTCGGCCCGCGCCATGCGCCAGCGCAACAACGGAAAGGTCTCCAGCGGCAGCAGCGACGCTTCATGCGCCCAGTATTCGAACAGCATGCGCTTCTTCGGAGCCATGGCGTCGTCGAGCAGGGCCATGGGGTAGGAGCCTAGTCGCGAATAGAGCGGCATGTAGTGGGCGCGCACGACGGCGCTGACCGAGTCGATCTGCAGCAGGCCGGTGCGGTCGAGCACGCGCTGCAGGTGACGCCGCGTGATCGCGCCGGTGGGGCGCGGGTCGGCAAATCCCTGGGCCGCCAAAGCGATGCGGCGGGCCGTGGCGAGTGAGAGTTTTTCCTTCATTGCGGCAAGCTATCGCAGTCTCTTGAGGAGTGACGCAAGGGCACGAGAATCGACCTTTGCTGCAAATGCTAGCAGAACTTGGGTTCCGGTCTTGTCAGGAGCGTAAACTTGAGTAAAAAACGAAGGAAATCAAAGGGGAGCCACACGCGCAGGATTTTGGGCCAGCAGTGTGCTTTGCCACGTTTTGGCCAAGGTTGGACTTGCTTCGACCGACCGGCTGCGCTAACCGTCGCCGCATTGCAGCACGACCGTTTCGTCCGGCTCGGCGAGAATCTGTCGCGCTTCCGGAAACGGACCCCGTGCTGTAAATCTGGGTGGATAGGCCACCAACGGAATTCGCAGCATGAACGCTCTCCTGAGTTCGTACCTGCCCATCGTCATTTTTATCGGTGTGGCGCTTATTGTCGGCATTGCGCTTATCGTGGCGCCTTTCCTTGTGGCCTACCGCAGTCCGGATCCGGAAAAGCTTTCAGCCTATGAGTGCGGCTTCAACTCGTTTGACGACGCCCGCATGAAGTTCGACATCCGCTTCTATCTGGTCTCCATCCTGTTCATCATCTTCGATCTCGAAGTGGCGTTCCTGTTCCCGTGGGCGGTGTCCTTCGGCGAGATCGGCATGCTCGGCTTCTGGTCGATGATGATCTTCCTGGCCGTGCTGACCATCGGCTTCGTCTATGAGTGGAAAAAGGGAGCGCTGGAATGGGATTGAACGACGCCTCCGGCACCCTGATCGCGCCGAAGCCGAAAGGCATCATCGATCCGAACACCGGCAAGCCCATCGGTTCAGACGACGCCTTCTTCGGCGAGCTGAACAACGAATTGTCCGACAAGGGTTTCCTCGTCACCTCGTCCGAGGCGCTGATTACCTGGGCGCGTACCGGTTCGCTGATGTGGATGACCTTTGGTCTGGCCTGCTGCGCCGTCGAGATGATGCACATCTCGATGCCGCGTTATGACGCCGAGCGCTTCGGCATCGCGCCGCGCGCCTCACCGCGCCAGTCGGACGTGATGATCGTCGCCGGCACGCTGACCAACAAGATGGCGCCGGCGCTGCGCAAGGTCTACGACCAGATGCCGGAACCGCGCTACGTCATCTCGATGGGCTCGTGCGCCAATGGCGGCGGCTACTATCACTATTCCTATTCGGTGGTGCGCGGCTGCGATCGCGTCGTGCCCGTCGACATCTATGTGCCCGGCTGTCCTCCGACCGCCGAAGCACTTCTCTACGGCATCCTTCTTCTCCAGAAGAAGATCCGCCGCACCGGCACGATCGAGCGGTGATCCCAGATGAGTGAAGCCCTGAACGACCTTGCCGCGTACATTGCGGAAAAGCTCGATGCGGACATCGAAGAAAGCGTCGTCGCCTATGGCGAGCTGACGCTGACGGTGAAGGCCGCCGACATCGTCGACGTGATGACCTTCCTGCGCAGCGATGTGCAGTGCCAGTTCGTCTCCTTCATCGATGCTGCCGGTGTCGACTACCCGCAGCGTCGCAAGCGTTTCGATGTCGTCTATCATCTGATGTCGCCGCGCCAGAACCTGCGCATCCGCGTCAAGGTCGCCACCGACGAGGACACGCCGGTTCCGTCGATCACCTCGGTCTATCCGGGTGCCGACTGGTTCGAGCGCGAAGCCTATGACATGTACGGCATCCTGTTTTCGGGCCATCCCGACCTGCGTCGACTTTTGACCGACTACGGTTTCGAAGGTCACCCGCTGCGCAAGGACTTTCCGCTCAGCGGCTTCGTCGAGGTTCGCTACGACGACGAGCAGAAGCGTGTCGTCTACGAGCCGGTCGAGCTCAAGCAGGAATTCCGCAATTTCGACTTTTTGTCTCCCTGGGAAGGCACCGAATACGTGCTGCCGGGTGACGAAAAAGCCAAGACGAATTGAGGCGCCGAAATGGCTGAAACCTCCGTCCGCAACTTCAACATCAATTTCGGCCCGCAGCATCCGGCGGCACACGGCGTGCTGCGGCTGGTGCTCGAGCTCGACGGCGAAGTCGTCGACCGCGTCGATCCGCATATCGGCCTTTTGCATCGCGGCACCGAAAAGCTGATTGAGCACAAGACCTATCTGCAGGCCGTGCCCTATTTCGATCGCCTCGACTATGTCGCGCCGATGAACCAGGAGCATGCCTTTGCGCTCGCGGTCGAGCGCCTGCTCGGCCTCGAAGTGCCGAAGCGTGGCCAGATCATCCGCGTGCTCTATTCCGAGATCGGCCGCATCCTGTCGCACCTGCTCAACGTCACCACGCAGGCGATGGACGTCGGCGCGCTGACCCCACCGCTGTGGGGCTTCGAAGAGCGCGAAAAGCTGATGGTGTTTTATGAGCGCGCCTGCGGCGCGCGCATGCACGCGGCCTATTTCCGTCCGGGTGGTGTCCACCAGGACCTGCCGCAGAAGCTGGTCGAAGACATCGGCAAATGGATCGATCCGTTCCTGCAGACCGTGCAGAATCTCGACGACCTTCTGACGCCGAACCGCATCTTCAAGCAGCGCAACGTCGACATCGGCGTGGTGTCGCTCGACGACGCATGGGCCTGGGGTTTCTCGGGCGTCATGGTGCGCGGTTCGGGCGCTGCCTGGGACCTGCGCAAGAGCCAGCCCTACGAATGCTATTCGGAGATGGAATTCGACATTCCGATCGGCAAGAACGGCGACTGCTACGACCGCTACCTGATCCGCATGGAAGAGATGCGCCAGTCGGCGAAGATCATGCGCCAGTGCGTCGATTTGCTGCTCGGCAAGGAAGCGACCGGTCCCGTGTCAAACGTGGACGGCAAGGTGGTTCCGCCGAAGCGCCAGGCGATGAAGCGTTCGATGGAATCGCTGATCCATCACTTCAAGCTCTACACCGAAGGCTATCGTGTGCCGGCTGGCGAGGTTTATGCAGCCGTCGAGGCGCCTAAGGGCGAATTCGGCGTCTTCCTGGTCTCCGACGGCACCAACAAGCCTTACCGCTGCAAGCTGCGCGCACCGGGCTTCGCCCATCTCCAGGCAATGGATTTCCTGTGCCGCGGCCACATGCTGGCGGATATCTCGGCCGTTCTCGGCTCCCTCGACATCGTGTTTGGTGAGGTCGACCGCTAAATGTCAGTCCGCCGTCTCGCAGAAGCCAGCGTCCAGCCAGCGTCATTCGCCTTCAACAAGGCGTTCACGGCGCAAGCCAAGACCTGGATCAAGAAGTATCCCAAGGGCCGCGAACAGTCGGCCGTCATCCCGCTGCTGATGCTGGCGCAGGAGCAGGACGGCTGGGTGACCAAGGCTGCCATCGAGCATGTCGCCGACATGCTTGCCATGCCTTATATCCGTGCGCTCGAAGTCGCGACCTTCTACACGCAGTTCCAGCTCAAGCCGGTCGGCACGCGCGCCCACATCCAGGTCTGCGGCACCACGCCCTGCATGTTGCGCGGCTCGGAAGAGCTGATGGACGTCTGCCGCGCGAAGATCCATCACGACCAGTTCCACACCAACGAGGCGGGCACGCTGTCGTGGGAGGAAGTCGAGTGCCTTGGCGCCTGCGTCAACGCACCGATGGTCATGATCTTCAAGGACACCTACGAGGACCTGACGCCGGAACGCCTAGGCGAGATCATCGACCAGTTCGAGGCTGGCAAGGGCGCGCAGGTCAAGACCGGACCGCAGACCGGCCGCGTGTTTTCCGCCCCGCTGACAGGCTTGACCTCGCTGGCCGACGAGAAGGGCGTGCTCAAGACGACCCGCGACAAGGCTGCCAAGGCCGCGGCAAAGGCCGCCAAGGCCGCCGCCGTCGGAACGGCCGTTCCGCCGTCGAACGCCGCCAAGCCGAAGACCGACGCGATCGAGACCAGCCCGGCCGTCAAGTCGCCGTCGAAGGTCAAGGCAGCACCCGCAGCCGAGAAGGCAGCAAGTGTTGCAGCGCCCAAGGCAGCAGCTGCGGCCAAGCCGTCGCTCGAAGACAAGAACCGTCCGGCCGGCATCGCCAAGCCGGCTGCCGTCGACGACCTCAAGCTGATCTCGGGTGTCGGCCCGAAGATCGAGGGCACGTTGCACGAGCTCGGTATCTTCACCTTCGGCCAGGTCGCTTCCTGGAAGAAGGCCGAGCGCGATTGGGTCGACGGTTACCTGAATTTCAAGGGCCGCATCGAGCGTGACGACTGGGTCAAGCAGGCTAAGGCGCTCGCCAAGGGCGGTGTGGCCGAATACGTCCGCGTCTTCGGCAAGAAGCCGGTCTGAGGAGCAAGAGCATGCTTGAAGACAAGGATCGCATCTTCACCAACATCTACGGCCGCTTCGACCAGTCGCTGGCCGGCGCGATGTCGCGTGGCGCCTGGGATGGCACCGCCGGCATCATCGAGAAGGGCCGTGAGTGGATCATCAACGAGATGAAGGCGTCGGGCCTGCGTGGCCGCGGCGGCGCAGGCTTCCCGACGGGTCTCAAGTGGTCGTTCATGCCCAGGAGCAACCCGGATGGCCGTCCGTCCTACCTCGTCGTCAACGCCGACGAATCCGAGCCGGGCACCTGCAAGGACCGCGACATCCTGCGCCATGACCCGCACACGCTGGTCGAGGGCTGCCTGCTGGCCGGTTTCGCCATGGGTGCGGTTGCGGCCTACATCTATGTGCGCGGCGAGTTCATCCGGGAGCGCGAAGCGCTGCAGCGCGCCATCGACGAGGCCTATGACGCCAAGCTGATCGGCAAGAACAACAAGAACGGCTACGACTTCGAGATCTATGTCCATCACGGTGCCGGCGCCTATATCTGTGGCGAAGAAACCGCGCTGCTGGAAAGCCTCGAGGGCAAGAAGGGCCAGCCGCGCCTGAAGCCGCCGTTCCCGGCCAATGTCGGCCTCTATGGTTGCCCGACGACGGTCAACAACGTCGAGTCGATCGCCGTCGCGCCGACCATCCTGCGCCGTGGTGCGGCCTGGTTCTCCGGCATCGGCCGCCCTAACAATGTCGGCACCAAGCTGTTCATGCTGGTCGGTCACGTCAACACACCCTGCACGGTCGAAGAGGCCATGGGCATCAGCTTCCGCGAGCTGGTCGAAAAGCACGGTGGCGGCATCCGCGGCGGATGGGACAATTTGCTTGCCGTCATTCCTGGCGGCGCGTCCTGCCCATTGGTCAAGGCCGAGGACATCATCGACTGCCCGATGGATTTCGACGGCCTGCGCGAGCGCAAGTCGTCCTTCGGCACGGCTGCCGTGATCGTCATGGACAAGTCGACCGATGTCGTGAAGGCGATCGCGCGTCTCAGCTACTTCTTCAAGCATGAGAGCTGCGGTCAGTGCACGCCGTGCCGCGAAGGCACGGGCTGGATGTGGCGCGTCATGGAGCGCCTGGTGCGCGGCGAAGCGCACAAGCGCGAGATCGACATGCTGCTCGACGTCACCAAGCAGATTGAAGGTCACACGATCTGTGCGCTGGGTGATGCGGCGGCATGGCCGATCCAGGGCCTGATCCGCAACTTCCGCCCGGAAATCGAGCGGCGCATCGACGAGTTCTCGCGCAATGCGCACCGCAGCGAGCCAGTGTTGGTGGCGGCTGAGTAAGGGTTAAGTCAGAAAGTGCGGGCCAAAGGTCCGAAACAGGAAACGACGAGGCAGAGGCGAACGGCGAAGGCGACAAGGAGCTATCAATGTCGACATTTCCCTTTCCCAAGAATGCAGTGCCTGAAATGGAACGTTTGGAGCAGATGAACAGGGACTTCGTGGCGATGCTGCCCAAGGAGTTTGCCGGATCGGCGAACCTCATGGTGCATCCCGCCGCAGGTTTCGCCGCTGCTTCGGCTCTCGGCGTTGGTCTCGCCAGTCACGCCATGGGCGTCTGGATGGGAGCCGTGTCGGGCGCATCGGAAGTCGCGCAACGCCTGCTGTCGCCCTTTGCCGACTATGCCGGCGACGTGGCGAGTTTCGCGCCCGCGGGTACGAAGGTCGTCAGGCGCGGGGACGATGAAACGGCGTCGCTGATCGCCGAGGTCAAGACCCTGGCGCGCAAGCTGGAGCAGGCCGAGGCGAAGCCTGCGGTTGGCGCCACGGTCGAACCGGCGGTCATCGAGACCGCTGTCTTTGAAGAAGCTCCGGTGGGGCTTCAGCCTGAGGATTTCAGGCAGCCTGCATCGATCGAAAGGCCTGAGACGCCTGACGATCTCAAGGCCATTTCGGGCATCGGCCCGAAGCTGGAGCAGGTGCTGAATGGTCTCGGTATCTGGACCTATGGCCAGATCGCCGGCTGGACGGCGGAAGAGGTGGCCTGGGCCGACGACTATCTCGGCTTCAAGGGTCGGATCGGTCGTGATGATTGGATAGGGCAGGCGGCAACGCTCGCCGGCGGCAACTGAGCCGCTTGAATTGTGGATTTCGTGGCGCAGCGCTGGCCGCGCCCCTTGCAGGACGGAATGCGGATCATCCGCGGGATTTGAGGCGCTATGGCAAAGCTTAAGGTCGACGGGAAAGAGATTTCGGTACCCGACCACTATACGCTGCTGCAGGCGGCGGAAGAGGCGGGCGCGGAAGTGCCGCGCTTCTGCTTCCATGAGCGGCTGTCGATCGCCGGCAACTGCCGCATGTGCCTTGTCGAGGTGAAGGGCGGACCGCCCAAGCCGGCGGCATCCTGCGCCATGGGCGTGCGCGACCTGCGTCCCGGGCCGAACGGCGAGACGCCCGAAATCTTCACCAACACGCCGATGGTCAAGAAGGCCCGCGAAGGCGTGATGGAATTCCTGCTGATCAACCATCCGCTCGATTGCCCGATCTGCGACCAGGGCGGCGAATGCGATCTGCAGGACCAGGCGATGGCCTTCGGCCTCGACGGCTCCCGCTACAACGAAAGCAAGCGTGCGGTCGAAGACAAGTACATCGGCCCGCTGGTCAAGACGATCATGACGCGCTGCATCCACTGCACGCGCTGCGTCCGCTTCACCACCGAAGTTGCCGGCATCTCCGAGCTCGGCCTGATCGGCCGTGGCGAGGACGCCGAGATCACCACCTATCTCGAGCAGGCGATGACCTCCGAGCTGCAGGGCAACGTCATCGACCTGTGCCCGGTCGGCGCGCTGACCTCCAAGCCCTACGCCTTCCAGGCACGTCCGTGGGAGCTGACCAAGACTGAATCCATCGACGTGATGGACGCCGTCGGCTCGGCCATCCGCGTCGACACGCGTGGCCGCGAAGTGATGCGCATCATGCCACGCATCAACGAGCAGGTGAACGAGGAGTGGATCTCCGACAAGACCCGCTTCATCTGGGACGGCCTGCGCACGCAGCGCCTCGACCGGCCTTACGTCCGCAAGGGTGGCAAGCTCGCTCCGGCGAGCTGGCCAGAGGCGTTCACGGCGATCAAGGATGCCGTCGCCAAGTCCTCGGCCGAGCGCATCGGCGCGATCGCCGGCGATCTGGCGACCGTCGAGGAAATGTATGCACTCAAGCAGCTGATCGCCTCGCTCGGCTCGAAGAACATCGACTGCCGCCAGGATGGTGCAGCGCTCGATCCGTCGCTCGGCCGCGCCAGCTATATCTTCAACCCGACCATCGAAGGCATCGAGCAGGCCGACGCCATCCTGATCATCGGCGCCAACCCGCGCTTCGAGGCTTCGGTACTCAATGCACGTATCCGCAAGCATTGGCGTGCAGCCAATGTGCCGGTCGGCGTCATCGGCGAGATCGGCGACACCCGCTACGACTACGAACAGCTCGGCTCAGGCCCGGATACGCTCAAGGATCTGGCCGAAGGCAATGGCAAGTTCTTCTCGGTGCTGAAGAAGGCCTCGCACCCGCTGATCATCGTTGGCCAGGGCGCAATTGCGCGCTCCGATGGTGCTGCCGTGCTCGGCCAGGCGGCGAAGCTCGCGACTGCTGTCAAGGCGAGCCGCCCGGACTGGAACGGCTTTGCCGTGCTGCATACCGCAGCTGCCCGCGTTGGCGGCCTCGACGTCGGCTTCGTGCCGGGCGAGGGCGGCAAGAACGTCGCCGGCATGCTCAGCGACAGCGACGTGCTGTTCCTGCTCGGCGCCGACGAACTCGAGCTGGCCAAGGCAGCGAACGCATTCGTGGTCTACATCGGCACCCATGGCGATACCGGTGCGCACCGCGCCGACGTCATCCTGCCGGCTGCCGCCTACACCGAAAAGTCGGGCACCTATGTCAACACCGAAGGCCGCGTGCAGCAGACCAGCCGTGCCGGCTTCGCGCCGGGCGAGGCCAAGGAAGACTGGGCGATCCTGCGCGCGCTGTCCGACGTGCTTGGCCACAAGCTGCCCTTCGATTCGCTGCAGCAGCTGCGTGCCAAGCTGTATCAGGAATTCCCGCACCTGCGCCGCATCGACGAGATCGACGCCGGCGACAACGACGACATTGCCAAGGTCGCCAAGCTTGGTGGCCGGCTGAACAAGGGCGCCTTCACCTCGGCGGTGAAGGACTTCTACCTCACCAACCCGATCGCTCGCGCGTCAGCGGTGATGGCCGAATGTTCGGCATTGGCCAAGAACGGCTTCAAGCAGGCGGCGGAGTAAAGGCTGTCATGGATACCTTTTTCTCCTTCTACGTCCTGCCGGCGTTGATCATCCTCTTGAAGTCGGTCGTCCTGATCGTCGTCCTGCTGATCTTCGTCGCCTACATCCTCTATGCCGACCGCAAGATCTGGGCCGCCGTCCAGCTGCGCCGCGGCCCGAACGTCGTCGGCCCCTGGGGCCTGCTGCAGGCCTTCGCCGATCTTTTGAAGTTCGTCTTCAAAGAGCCGATCATCCCGTCGGGCTCCAACAAGGGCGTGTTCCTGCTCGCGCCCGTCGTCTCGGCGGTGCTGGCGATCTCGGCCTGGGCGGTGATCCCGGTCAGCGAAGGCTGGGCGATCGCCAACGTCAATGTCGGCATCCTCTATGTCTTCGCCATCTCCTCGCTCGAGGTCTATGGCGTGATCATGGGCGGCTGGGCCTCGAACTCGAAATATCCGTTCCTCGGCGCGCTGCGTTCGGCGGCGCAGATGGTGTCCTACGAAGTCTCGATCGGCTTCGTGATCGTCTGCGTGCTGCTCACCGTCGGCTCGCTGAATCTCACCGACATCGTCCTGTCGCAGGGCGACGGCATCGGCACGCGCCTTGGCCTGCCGAATACCTTCCTCGACTGGAACTGGCTCGTCCTGTTCCCGATGTTCGTGATCTTCTTCATCTCGGCGCTGGCCGAGACCAACCGTCCGCCCTTCGATCTGGTCGAAGCCGAGTCGGAACTCGTCGCCGGTCACATGATCGAATATTCGTCGACGCCGTTCCTGCTGTTCTTCCTCGGCGAGTATGTCGCAATCGTGCTGATGTGCGCGCTGACGACGATCCTGTTCCTCGGCGGATGGCTGCCGCCGTTCGACTTCGCACCCTTCACCTGGGTTCCCGGCGTGATCTGGTTCGTGCTCAAGGTCTGCATGGTGTTCTTCATGTTCGCCATGGTGAAGTCCTTCGTGCCGCGCTACCGCTACGACCAGCTGATGCGCCTGGGTTGGAAGGTGTTCCTGCCGATCTCGCTGGCGATGGTCGTCATCACCGCCGCCGTCCTCAAGCTTACCGGAGCTGCATGATGTCCGCTCTCGCACAAGCCGCCAAATCGCTGCTGCTGCAGGACTTCGTCGGCGCCTTCTTCCTGTCGATGCGCCAGTTCTTCGCGCCCAAGGCGACGCTGAACTATCCGCATGAAAAGGGCCCGGTCAGCCCGCGCTTCCGTGGCGAGCATGCGCTGCGCCGCTATCCCAACGGCGAAGAGCGCTGCATCGCCTGCAAGCTGTGCGAGGCGATCTGCCCGGCACAGGCGATCACCATCGAAGCCGGCCCGCGCCGCAACGACGGCACCCGCCGCACGGTGCGTTACGACATCGACATGGTGAAGTGCATCTATTGCGGCTTCTGCCAGGAAGCCTGCCCGGTCGACGCCATCGTCGAGGGGCCGAACTTCGAATTCGCGACGGAAACGCGCGAGGAGCTGTACTACGACAAGGACAAGCTGCTTGCGAATGGCGACCGGTGGGAGCGCGAAATCGCGCGCAACATCGCTATGGATTCGCCGTATCGCTGATGCCTGAACAATGGACGGGCCCAATCGGCTCGTCTAAGGAACGCGCGGCCTGCTTCGGAGGCGGAGCGAGGACGTGAACAGGGCAGGGCGCACAAGGCGCGCTGCCCGAAAGGAAACCCGGGGGAACCCATGCTCAACGGACTTGAAGCGGTATTTTTCTACCTCTTCGCCTTCATCGCGGTGGCGTCGGCCTTCATGGTCATTTCGGCGCGCAACCCGGTTCACTCGGTGCTCTACCTGATCCTGACGTTCTTCAACGCGGCGGGCCTGTTCCTTTTGACCGGCGCCGAGTTCCTGGCGATGATCCTGCTCGTCGTTTATGTCGGCGCGGTGGCGGTGCTGTTCCTGTTCGTCGTCATGATGCTCGACGTCGACTTCGCCGAGCTGAAATCGGGCGCGCTGCAATATGCGCCGATCGGCGCGCTTGTCGGCCTGATCCTCGCTGCCGAACTGATCGTTGTCACCGGCGGCTACGCCTTCGCGCCGAAACTGGCGACAGCCGTTGCGCAGCCGACGCCCGATATCGCGACGCGCCACAACACGGCAGCGCTCGGCGACATTCTGTACACAGACTACATCTATTTCTTCCAGATCGCCGGCCTCGTGCTTTTGGTCGCCATGATCGGCGCCATCGTGCTGACGCTGCGCCACAAGCCGAACGTCAAGCGCCAGGACATCTCGGCCCAGGTCGCCCGTACCCCGGCGACCGCGATCGAGGTCAAGAAGGTCGAGACAGGCAAGGGAATCTGACCATGGTTGTCGGCATCGCTCATTATCTGACGCTTTCGGCGGTCCTGTTCACGCTCGGCGTGTTCGGTATCTTCCTGAACCGCAAGAACGTCATCGTCATCCTGATGTCGGTCGAGCTGATCCTGCTCGCGGTCAATATCAACTTCGTGGCGTTCTCGGCCCAGCTCGGCGATCTCGTCGGCCAGGTGTTCGCGCTGTTCGTGCTCACGGTTGCCGCCGCCGAAGCGGCGATCGGACTTGCAATCCTCGTCGTCTTCTTCCGCAACCGCGGCTCCATCGCGGTCGAAGACGTGAACATGATGAAGGGCTGATCGGCCAATGATGTACCACTTCATCGTTTTCCTTCCGCTTCTCGGCTTCCTGATCGCCGGCCTGCTCGGCCGTTCGATCGGCGCGAAAGCGGCCGAATACGTCACCTCGGGCTTCCTGGTGATATCGGCGGTCCTGTCCTGGATCGCCTTCGTGGCCGTGGCCCTGGGCGACGTCGAAGCCTTCACCGTGCCGGTGTTGCGTTTCCTGGACGTCGGCGGACTGCAGGCCGACTGGGCTCTGCGCATCGATACGCTGACCGCCGTCATGCTGGTGGTGGTCAACACGGTGTCGGCGCTGGTCCACATCTACTCGATCGGCTACATGCACCACGATCCGCATCGGCCGCGCTTCTTTGCCTATCTGTCGCTGTTCACCTTCGCCATGCTGATGCTGGTGACGTCTGACAACCTCGTCCAGATGTTTTTTGGCTGGGAAGGGGTGGGCCTCGCGTCCTACTTGCTGATCGGTTTCTGGTACAAGAAGCCGTCGGCGAACGCCGCCGCGATCAAGGCCTTTGTTGTCAACCGCGTCGGCGACTTCGGCTTCCTGCTCGGCATTTTCGGCCTCTACGTCCTGTTCGGCTCGGTCGAATTCAGCACCATCTTTGCCAGCGCTGCTTCCTACCTGCCGGCCGAAGGCGCCGCCGAACACGGTGGCACCGTGCTGAACTTCCTCGGCTACGCACTGGACAAGCACAATGCATTGACCATCGTCTGCCTGCTGCTGTTCATGGGCGCCATGGGCAAGTCGGCGCAGGTGCCGCTGCACACCTGGCTACCCGACGCCATGGAAGGCCCGACGCCTGTGTCGGCACTGATCCACGCGGCGACCATGGTCACCGCCGGTGTGTTCATGCTGGCGCGTCTGTCGCCGGTCTTCGAACTGTCGCACACCGCGCTCACCGTCGTCACCTTCGTCGGCGCGATCACGGCGATCTTCGCGGCAACCGTTGGCCTGGTGCAAAACGACATCAAGCGCGTCATCGCCTATTCGACCTGCTCGCAGCTCGGCTACATGTTCGTTGCGCTCGGCATGGGCTTCTACTCGGCGGCGATCTTCCACCTGTTCACGCATGCCTTCTTCAAGGCGCTGCTGTTCCTGGGATCGGGCTCGGTGATCCATGCCGTCTCCGACGAGCAGGACATGCGCAAGATGGGCGGCCTCCGCAAGCTGATCCCGACCACCTACTGGATGATGGTCATCGGCACGCTGGCGCTGACCGGCGTCGGCATCCCGGCGACGATCATCGGCACGGCAGGCTTCTTCTCCAAGGATGCCATCATCGAAGGCGCATTCGTCGGCCACAATGCGGTCGCGGGCTTCGCTTTCGCCATGCTGGTTATCGCTGCCTGCTTCACCAGCTTCTACTCGTGGCGCCTGATTTTCATGACCTTCCACGGCAAGCCGCGCGCCACCGCCGACGTCATGCACCATGTGCATGAATCGCCGCCGGTCATGTTGGTGCCGCTGTTTGTCCTGGCTGTCGGTGCGCTGTTGGCGGGCGTCGTCTTCCACGACCAGTTTATCGGCGAAGCCTACAACGAGTTCTGGAAGGGCGCGCTGTTCACGCTCGACACCAACCACATCCTGCACGATTTCCACGGCGTGCCGATGTGGGTGAAGCTGGCACCGTTCGCGGCGATGATCGGCGGGTTCGCCATGGCCTACCTGTTCTACATCCGGTCGCCGGAGATGCCGAAGGTCCTGGCCGAACGCCATCGCGGGCTCTACGCCTTCCTGCTCAACAAGTGGTACTTCGACGAGCTGTACGACTTCCTGTTCGTGCGCCCGGCCAAGTGGCTCGGCAGCTTCCTCTGGAAGAAGGGCGACGGCTGGTTGATCGACGGCTTCGGTGCCGACGGCATCTCGGCGCGCGTCGTTGACGTTACCAACCGCGTCGTCAAGCTGCAGACCGGTTACCTCTATCACTACGCATTCGCCATGCTGATCGGCGTGGCGGCCCTCGTTACCTGGATGATGCTCGGGAGCTCCTTCTGATGTCTGGCGTTCCCATTCTATCGCTGGTCACCTTTCTGCCGCTGGTCGGCGCGCTCCTGATCCTGCTGATCAGGGACGATGGTGACGCTGCGCGCCGCAATATCCGCAACGTCGCGCTTCTGACGACGGTGTTCACCTTCGCGGTGTCGTTGCTGATCTGGATCTATTTCGACAATGCGGAAGCTGGTTTCCAGTTCGTCGAGAAGGCCGCCTGGCTCGACTCCGGCATCTCTTACCACATGGGCGTGGACGGCATTTCGATGCTGTTCGTCATCCTGACGACCTTCCTGATGCCACTGTGCATCCTGGCGAGCTGGGAGTCGGTGGAGAAGCGCGTCAAGGAATACATGATTGCGTTCCTGATCCTGGAAACGCTGATGATTGGCGTGTTCTGCGCACTGGATATCGTGCTGTTCTACGTCTTCTTCGAAGCTGGCCTGATCCCGATGTTCATCATCATCGGCGTCTGGGGCGGCAAGCGCCGCGTCTATGCCAGCTTCAAGTTCTTCCTGTTCACGCTGCTCGGCTCGGTGCTGATGCTGCTGGCCGTCATGGCGATGTTCTGGCAGGCCGGTACGACCGACATTCCGACGCTGCTGGCATATGACTTCCCGGCCAATATGCAGACATGGCTGTGGCTGGCGTTCTTTGCCTCGTTCGCGGTGAAGATGCCGATGTGGCCGGTTCATACCTGGCTGCCGGATGCGCACGTCGAGGCGCCGACGGCCGGCTCGGTCATCCTGGCGGGCATCCTCTTGAAGATGGGCGGTTACGGCTTCCTGCGTTTCTCGCTGCCGATGTTCCCGCTGGCTTCCGAATTCTTCGCCCCGCTGGTGTTTGCTATGTCGGCAATCGCCATCGTCTACACCTCGCTGGTGGCGCTGATGCAGGAAGACATCAAGAAGCTGATCGCCTACTCGTCGGTCGCCCACATGGGCTACGTCACCATGGGCATCTTCGCGATGAACGAAGCCGGCGTTCAGGGCGCTATCTTCCAGATGCTCAGCCACGGCCTCGTCTCGGGCGCGCTGTTCCTCTGCGTCGGCGTCGTCTACGACCGCATGCATACCCGCGAGATCGCGGCCTATGGCGGCCTGGTCAACAACATGCCGAAATACGCTGTGGCCTTCCTGATCTTCACCATGGCCAATGTCGGCCTGCCCGGCACTTCCGGCTTCGTCGGCGAGTTTCTGACGCTGTTCGGTGTCTTCCAGGTCAACACCTGGGTGGCGCTGATTGCGGCAACCGGTGTGATCCTGTCGGCAGCCTATGCGCTGTGGCTCTACCGCCGCGTCGTGTTCGGCGCGCTGACCAAGGAAAGCCTGAAGGGTCTGTTCGACCTGTCGGGTCGCGAGAAGGTGGTGCTCTATCCGCTGATCATCCTGGTCATCTTCTACGGCGTCTATCCGGCGCCGGTGTTCGACGCCACGACCGCTTCGGTCAAGGCGCTGATCAACAACGTAACCGTATCGATCGACGCCGCGCAGACCGCGGCGGCGAACTGACAGGGGTTTTGCGAACCATGACGCCCGAACTCCTTTCGAGCCTCTCGCTCTCCGCACCGGAGCTGATCATCGCCCTGGGCGCGCTGGCGCTTCTGATGATCGGCGTGTTCTCCGGCGAGCGCGCCAACTCGACCGTGACCGGCCTTGCCGTCGCCCTGCTGGTGGCGGCCGGCGCCTGGATGCTGGTGTTCGGCCATGACGGCTCGGGCTACGGCACGGCCTTCGTTTCCGATGCCTTCGCACGCTTCATGAAATTCCTGACACTGCTGGGTGCCGCGGTGACGCTGATCATGTCGGTTGGTTTCGCCAAGGCCGAGAAGTTCGACAAGTTCGAGTTCCCGGTGCTGGTGCTGCTGGCGACGCTCGGCATGCTCTTGATGATCTCGGCCAACGACATGCTGGCGCTCTATCTCGGCCTCGAGCTGCAGTCGCTGGCGCTCTACGTCATTGCCGCGATCAACCGCGACAACGTGCGATCGACCGAAGCTGGCCTCAAGTACTTCGTCCTCGGCGCGCTGTCTTCGGGCATGCTGCTCTACGGCATCAGCCTCGTCTACGGCTACACCGGTCACACCTCGTTCGAGGCGATTGCCGCGGCCCTGACCGGTGGCGAGCGCCAGCTCGGCCTGGTCTTCGGCCTGGTCTTCGTGCTTGCCGGCCTGTGCTTCAAGATCTCGGCGGTGCCGTTCCACATGTGGACACCCGACGTCTATGAAGGCGCGCCGACGCCGGTCACGGCATTCTTCGCCGCTGCTCCGAAGATGGCGGCGATGGCGCTGATCGTGCGTGTCACCATGGGCGCGTTCGAGCCGATCGGTACCGACTGGCAGCAGATTATCGTCTTCGTCTCGATCGCCTCGATGGCGCTCGGCGCCTTCGCCGCGATCGGCCAGAAGAACATCAAGCGCCTGATGGCCTATTCGTCGATCGGCCACATGGGCTACGCGCTTGTCGGCCTTGCCGCCAACAGTGAAGCCGGCGTGCGCGGCGTGGTCATCTACATGCTGATCTACCTGGTGATGACGCTCGGCACCTTCGCCTTCATCCTCGCCATGCGACGCAAGGACGGCAATGTCGAGCAGATCTCAGATCTCGCAGGCCTTTCGTCGACCAATCCTGTCATGGCGACGATCCTGACCATCCTGATGTTCTCGCTGGCCGGCATCCCGCCGCTCGCGGGCTTCTGGGGGAAGTGGTACGTCTTCCTCGCCGCGATCAACGCCAATCTCTACGCGCTGGCGGTCATCGGCGTGCTGGCTTCGGTGGTCGGTGCGTTCTACTATCTGCGCATCATCAAGATCATGTGGTTCGATGAGCCGGTTGGCGGTTTCCAGCCGATGGCGGGCGAGCTTCGGCTCGTGCTCGGCCTGTCGGGTGCGTTCGTTCTGTTCTACGTGCTGATCGGCGGCCCGATCGGGCAGATGGCGGAAGCTGCTGCCAAGACCTTCTTCTGACGGTATGGGGTTCCAGCTCGCACCGACAGCAACTGCCGACGGTTTCCGCCTCGAAGCCCATGACGCCGTGGGCTCGACCAACGCACTGGCGCTGGAACGGGCGATGGCCGGCGACCCTGGAAAACTCTGGGTCGTTTCGAAGAAACAGGAAAGCGGGCGTGGCCGACGTGGCCGCGCCTGGGCGACGCCGGAAGGCAATCTCGCAGCGACCCTGCTCAAGGTTCTCGACCACGACCTGCAATATGCGGCGACGCTTGGCTTCGTCGCCGGATTGGCGCTTGCCGATGCACTCGACGCAGTTGCGCCGAATGCGCGCTTTTCGGTCGGCGTCGACGGCGGCAGCGGGCAGGGCGTCAAGCGTTTCGAGCTGAAATGGCCGAACGACGTCTTGGCTTCCGGCGCCAAGCTTGCCGGCATCCTGCTTGAATCGACATTGCTCGGGCAAGGCAGGCTGGCGATCGCCATAGGCATCGGCGTCAATGTCGTGGCGCATCCGACCGAAGTGCCTTATCCCGCGACCTCGCTCGCCAGCCTGGGGGCAGGCGTCGATGCCGAGACCCTGTTCCTGGCGCTTTCCGATGCCTGGAGCGAGAACGAACGCATCTGGGCCGGCGGCAGGGGACTGGCGGCGATCCGCAAGCGCTGGCTTGGGCGCGCGGCCGGCCTCGGCAGCGAAGTCGCCGTGCGGATCGAGGGAAATGTGGTGCGCGGCGTCTTCGAGACCATCGACGAGGATTGCCGCTTCGTGATCCGTGACACTAAAGGTGAGGCGGTAAAGATCGCCGCCGGCGACGTGCATTTCGGCGCGGTTGCTTCGGCCGGCGCGGCCTGACAGGCCTGAAAGGATTTCTGGTATGGCTAAAGCGGAAAAAGCCGAGCTCGTATTCGTGCCGCTGGGCGGTGTCGGCGAGATCGGCATGAACTTCGCTCTCTATGGCTTCGGCCCGGCGAACAAGCGTGAATGGATCATCATCGACGTCGGCGTGACGTTCCCCGATGCGACGCTGCCCGGCGTCGACCTTGTGCTGCCCGACACGCGCTTCATCGAGGAGCAGCTGGAAAACCTCCGCGGCATCATCATCACGCATGCGCATGAAGACCATTATGGTGCGCTGCACGACACCTGGCCGAAGCTGAAGGCACCTGTGTGGATGACGCCGTTCGCCGCCGGCCTGCTGGAAGCCAAGCGCCAGTCGGAGCAGGGTGCGCCGAAGATCCCGGTGACTGTCTACCGTGCCGGCGAAAAATTCACCGTCGGTCCGTTCGAGATCGAGGCGATCGCTGTCAGCCATTCGATCCCGGAGCCCGTGTCGCTGGCGATCACCTCACCGGCCGGCACCGTGATCCATACCGGCGACTGGAAGATCGATCCCGCGCCCGAAATCGGCCCGATGACCGACGAGGCTCGCTTCCGCGCCTATGGCGACAAGGGCGTGCTGGCACTCGTCTGCGATTCGACCAATGCGCTGCGCGAGGGCGACTCGCCGTCCGAGCAGCAGGTCGGGCAGGGGCTGCGCAAGGTCATTGAGGAAGCCAAGGGCCGTGTCGCGGTCACGACCTTCTCGTCCAATGTCGGTCGCATCCGCTCGATCGCGGAAGCCGCGCGCGATGCCGGTCGACAGGTTCTCGTCATGGGCCGTTCGCTCAAGCGCGTCATCGACGTGTCGAGCGAACTCGGCTACATGGATGGGCTGCCCGAGTTCGTATCCGAAGAGGATTACGGCTACATTCCGCGCGAAAATCTCGTCGTCATCTGTACCGGCAGCCAGGGCGAGCCGCGCGCAGCACTCGCCAAGCTGGCGCGTGACGAGATGAAGTCGGTGGCGCTTTCGCCCGGCGACACCGTGGTGTTTTCCTCGCGCACCATTCCTGGTAACGAGAAGGCGATCCTCGAGATCAAGAACCTGCTCATCGACCAAGGTATCAAGATCATCGAGGACGGTGACGCGCTGGTCCACGTCTCCGGCCATCCACGCCGCTCGGAACTCAAGCGCATGTATGAGTGGGTTCGCCCGCGCATCGGCGTGCCGGTGCATGGCGAGGCCGCCCACCTTGTCGGTCAGGGTTCGTTGATGTCGCTGTCGGGCATTCCCGAGGTGGCGCAGATCCGCGACGGCGACATGCTGAGGCTGTGGCCGGGAGCTGCCGAGATCATCGACCAGGTGCCGTTCGGCCGCGTCTACAAGGATGGCAAGCTGATCGGTTCCGACGAGGCAATGGGCATTCGCGACCGGCGCAAGCTGTCGTTTGCCGGCCATGTTGCAGTCAACGTCGTGCTCGACGACAAGTACGAGCTCGCCGGCGACCCGGATCTGGTGGCGATCGGCGTCGCCGAAACCGATGCTGCCGGCGAAGATCTCGAGGAGCTGATGCTCGATGCGGCAATCGGCGCCGTGGACTCGATACCCCGCGCGCGGCGAAAAGACCTCGACCTGGTGCAGGAAGCCGTGCGTCGCGCTGTGCGCGGTGCCGCCAACGAAGCCTGGGGCAAGAAACCGCTGGTGACGGTGTTCGTCACGAGGTGAGCGGACAGGGAGTGGGGAATAGGCAACAGACGGCTGTTGTGGCCGTTTCGTCCTGTTCTGCGCTCACTGGTAGCCATTCGCTGGGATTTGGAACCATGCTTGGACGTCTCAACCACGTCGCGATCGCCGTGCCCGACCTCACAGCGGCAAGTGCTGTCTATCGCGATACGCTCGGCGCCAATGTCGGCGCGCCGCAGGCGCTGCCGGAGCATGGCGTGACCGTGGTCTTCATCGACGTCGGCAACACCAAGATCGAGCTGCTCGAGCCGCTGGGCGAGGGGTCGCCGATTGCGGCGTTCCTGGCCAAAAGCCCGTCGGGCGGCATGCACCATGTCTGCTACGAGGTTGACGACATTCTGGCCGCGCGCGACCGTCTCAAGGCGACGGGCGCTCGGGTGCTCGGCGACGGCAATCCGAAGATTGGGGCGCACGGCAAGCCGGTGCTGTTTCTCCACCCCAAGGATTTCCAGGGCACGCTGGTAGAACTGGAGCAGGTATGACCTGGGTATCACTCGCAGCGATGTATTTTGTCTTCTGGTGGCTGACCTTGTTCGCCATCCTGCCTTTTGGCCTGAAGACCCAGGACGACGACCGTGACGTGACGCTCGGCACGGAGGCAAGTGCGCCGCGTGGACCGCATATGCTGCGCGCTATGCTGTGGACGACGGTGGTGACCGCTGTGGTGATCGGGGCGTTCTATTTCGTCACCAAGGGGCTGGGCTACAGCTTCGACGATTTCCCGCAGTTCATTCCCGAGATCAATTGACGCATTCCTAGGGGAGGGGAACGCAGTTAGTGTTGCTTCTCAGCGAAGCAGCATAAGCTGATGATTGCCCAAAAAAAATGCAAGGCACGAAGCCTTGCAATTTAAACGCGTCCGATCTGCTTTCCGTTGCCGGCGGCAGCGAGTTATCGCGCCTAGATCGCATCCTCCCAAGACTTTGACCGCGTAGGAGAGCGGATTTTTTCTCCGCCCTCTCGGTTATCGGGGCACATTAGACCAAGCCGAAATGAATTGTCACGCGGAATTTTGCTTCCTGGCGGGCAATCCTGTGCTGCGTTGCACAATTGATTGGCAAGTGCCCTCGATCAACCACAAAGCGCATTGTGACGCTGCGTCGAAACGGCATGCGCGGGTTTTCATTCCGCCTTGAAATGGCTATGAAGCCCGTTCAAGCAAGCCTCCTTGTCATGCCGATTCCGGCATCACCGATTTCATGGAACATTCGATGCGTCTGTCGCGCTATTTCCTGCCCATCCTGAAAGAGAATCCCCGCGAGGCGGAGATCGTTTCGCACCGGTTGATGTTGCGCGCGGGCATGATCAGGCAGCAGGGCCAGGGCAGCTTCTCCTGGTTGCCGCTGGGCAAGCGTGTGCTCGACAAGATCTGCCGCATCGTGCGCGAGGAGCAGGACCGGGCAGGGGCGCTGGAAATCCTGATGCCGACCATCCAGTCGGCCGAGCTGTGGCGCGAAAGCGGCCGCTATGACGACTACGGCAAGGAGATGCTGCGCATCAAGGATCGCAACGAACGCGACATGCTGTTCGGCCCGACCAATGAAGAGATGGTCACGGAAATCTTCCGGTCCTACGTCAAGTCCTACAAGGATCTGCCGCTCAACCTGTACCACATACAGTGGAAGTTCCGCGACGAGATGCGTCCGCGCTTCGGCGTCATGCGTTCGCGCGAATTCCTGATGAAGGACGCCTACTCGTTCGACCTCGACTACGAAGGCGCGAAAGCTGCCTACAACCGCATGTTCGTTTCCTACCTGCGCACCTTCACCCGGATGGGCCTGCAGGCGATCCCGATGCGCGCCGACACCGGCCCGATCGGCGGCGATCTCAGCCACGAATTCATCATCCTGGCCGAGACGGGCGAAAGCCAGGTGTTCTGCCACCGCGACTACCTTGCTTTACCTGTGCCGGGCGCTGCGACCGATTTCGCCAATGACGGCGAGATCGACGGCATCGTCAAGCAGTGGACGACGCCTTATGCGGCAACCGAAGAGATGCATGACGAGGCCGCCTGGGCGGCGGTGCCCGAGGCCGACAAGGTATCGGCGCGCGGCATCGAGGTCGGCCACATCTTTCACTTCGGCGAGAAATATTCCAAGCCCATGGGCGCCAAGGTCATGGGCCCCGACGGCAAGGAGCATTTCGTGTCGATGGGCTCCTACGGCATCGGCCCGAGCCGCCTGATCGCAGCGATCATCGAGGCAAGCCACGACGAGAACGGCATCATCTGGCCGGAGGCCGTGGCGCCGTTCGACATCGGCCTGATCAACATGAAGGTCGGCGACGCCGACTGCGACCGCATCTGCGACGAGCTCTACAAGGCGTTCGAAGCGGCCGGCAAGGACGTGCTCTATGACGATACCGACCAGCGCGCGGGCGGCAAGTTCGCGACCGCCGATCTGATCGGCCTGCCCTGGCAGGTCATCGTCGGCCCGCGTGGTGCGGCTGCCGGCGAGGTCGAGATCAAGAACCGCAAGTCCGGCGAGCGCCTGACGCTGCCGGTGGCCGAGGCGCTGGCCAAGCTGGGCGCCAACGCATGAACCAGGCGGTGGCGGCGAAACCGGCAGGGGCTGGGCCTTTCTCGGTGTTCGAACGCATGGTGGCATGGCGCTACCTGCGTTCGAAGCGCAAGGAGACGGTGATTTCCGTCATCGCTTCGATCTCCTTCCTTGGCATCATGCTGGGTGTCGCCACGCTGATCGTGGTGATGGCGGTGATGAACGGTTTTCGCGCCGAGCTGCTGACCCGCATCCTTGGCGTCAACGGCCATCTTGTCGTAACCGCGACCGACACGCCGCTCGAGGATTATGCAGCGGTCGCTGACCGCATCAATGGCGTGGCGGGCGTGAAATACGCGATCCCGCTGGTCGAGGGCCAGGTGCTTGCCCAGGGCAATGTCGGCGCCGGTTCCGGCGCACTGGTGCGTGGCATCAGGGGCGACGACTTGGGCAAGGTGACCTTGGTCGCCAACAACATCAGGCAGGGTTCGATCGTTGGCTTCGACCAGGGCGAGGGCGTGGTGATCGGCAAGCGCATGGCCGAGAACATGGGGCTGGTGCTGGGCGATTCCATCCGGCTGATTTCGCCCGACGGCGACGTGACACCGATGGGAACGACGCCGAGAGCCAAGGCTTATCCGATCACCGGCATCTTCGAAGTCGGCATGTCGGAATATGACAGCTCGATTGTGTTCATGCCGCTCAACGAGGCGCAGCTCTACTTCAACTCCGAAGGCAAGGTCGGCTCGATCGAGATTTATGTCGACAATCCCGACAATGTCGACGCGCTGAAACCCAAGGTCGAGGAAGCGGCGCAACGGCCGATCTTCCTCACCGACTGGCGCGAGCGCAACCAGACCTTCTTTTCGGCGCTGCAGGTCGAGCGCAACGTCATGTTCATGATCCTGACGCTGATCGTGCTGGTGGCGGCGCTCAACATCATTTCCGGCCTGATCATGCTGGTGAAGGACAAGGGCCACGACATCGCCATCCTGCGCACGATGGGGGCGACACGCGGCGCGGTTATGCGAATCTTCCTGATGACGGGAGCTGCCATCGGCATGACCGGCACGCTCGCCGGCGTGCTGCTCGGCGTCGTCATCTGCCTCAATGTCGAGCGCATCAGGCAGTTCTTCTCCTGGCTGTCGGGCACCGTGCTGTTCAACCCCGAGCTCTATTTCCTCAGCCAGCTGCCGGCCAAGATGGACATGAGCGAGACCATCTCTGTTGTGCTGATGGCACTGGTGCTGTCGTTCCTGGCGACGCTGTTTCCGGCATGGCGGGCGGCAACGCTCGATCCGGTCGAAGCCCTGAGGTACGAATGATGGGCATCGAGCATGTCATCGAGCTCAAGGGCGTCGAGCGCCACTATGAGCAGGGTTCGCGCAAGCTGACGATCCTCAACAATGCCAGCTTCGCGCTGAAGCCCGGCGAGATGGTGGCGCTGGTGGCGCCTTCGGGTGCCGGCAAGTCGACGCTGCTGCACACAGCAGGGCTGCTCGAGCGGCCCGACGCCGGCGACGTCATCCTGAATGGGCGTGCCTGCGGGCGGCTGTCGGACGATGAGCGTACCGCCATCCGTCGCAACGACGTCGGCTTCGTCTATCAGTTCCATCACCTGCTGCCCGAATTCTCCGCGCAGGAGAATGTGATGATGCCGCAACTGGTGAAGGGCCTGTCGCGCAAAGAAGCGGCCGAGCGTGCCGGTATGCTGCTCGACTATATGAAGATCGGCAAGCGGGCGCAGCATAGGCCGTCGGAGCTGTCAGGCGGCGAACAGCAGCGTGTGGCGATTGCACGCGCGGTGGCCAATGCGCCGCTGGTGCTTTTGGCCGACGAGCCGACCGGCAATCTCGATCCGGTGACGGCGGGTTATGTCTTCGACGCGCTTTCAGCACTTGTGCGGCAGTCGGGCTTGGCGGCCCTGATCGCCACCCACAACCACGAGCTTGCAGGACGCATGGATCGTCGCGTTACGCTTTCCGAAGGCAAGATCGTGCCCTTGTAGGGCTGCCTTTCTTCCGTCCACGGTGTCTCCAGAAGCGAGCTGCTGCCCGCTTCGCATCTCGTGCGGTCCGTTACCGCTGGTGGTCCGCGGCCCTTCTCACAAGGCAGGCTAACGCGGCCGCATGCTCTGCGGTTGCCTCGCGCCCGCGAGTTTCCATTCCGCCACGAAATGGCTATGAAGCCTGTGCACTGAAGCTGTGCGCCGATTCCGGCGCAACGTTCCTCATTTTTCGGACCAGCCCATGCGTTTGTCGTGCAGTTTCCTGCCCCGGCAGGTCATCGTCGGACCGCGTCGTGTTGCCGCCGGCGAGGTCGAAATCAACCGCAAGAGCGACACGCGCGAAACGGTGCGACTGGCCAGCACCCTCCAGCGCCTGGGCGTTGCCGCATGAGCCAGACAAGCGCAGCCAAGCCGGCAGGCGCCGGACCTTTTTCGACTTTCGAGCGCATGGTGGCGTGGCGCTATCTGCGCTCGCGTCGCAACGAAACGATGGTATCGGTGATCGCCTCGATCTCTTTCCTTGGCATCATGCTGGGTGTCGCCACGCTGATTGTCGTGATGGCGGTGTTGAACGGTTTCCGAGCGGAGTTGCTTTCGCGGATTCTTGGCATCAACGGCCATCTCATCGTCACGCCGGTCGATTTGCCGCTGGAGGACTATGCCGAGCTTGCCAAGCGGATCAATGGTGTCCCAGGCGTCAAATACGCCATTCCAATGGTCGAAGGTCAGGTGCTGGCACGGGGCAATGTCGGCGCCGGTTCCGGCGCGCTGGTGCGCGGCATCCGCGGAGAGGATCTCGACAAGATCACGCTGGTTGCCAATAACATCAAACAGGGGGGCATCGCCGGTTTCGATACGGCCGGCGGCGTCGCAATCGGCAGCCGCATGGCTAGGAATCACGGCCTGGCGCTGGGCGACATCATTACGGTGATCGCGCCTGACGGCGATGTCAGTCAGCTTGGCACGACGCCACGCCTGCAAGGCTATGCGGTCACGGCGATCTTCGAAGTCGGCATGTCGGAATACGACGCCTCGATCGTGTTCATGCCGTTGTCTGAAGCGCAGACGTACTTCAACTCCGAAGGCAAGGCGCAGAGCCTCGAGGTCTATCTCGACAATCCCGACAATGTTGACGCGATCAGGTCCAAGGTGGAGGAGGCGGTACAGCGGCCGATCTTCCTGACCGACTGGCGCGAGCGCAACCAGACCTTCTTTTCGGCGCTGCAGGTCCAGCGCAACGTCATGTTCATGATCCTGACGCTGATCGTGCTGGTGGCGGCGCTCAACATCATTTCCGGCCTGATCATGCTGGTGAAGGACAAGGGCCACGACATCGCCATCCTGCGCACGATGGGGGCGACACGCGGTGCGGTGATGCGCATCTTCCTGATGACAGGAGCTGCCATCGGCATGACCGGCACGCTCGCCGGCGTGCTGCTCGGCGTGGTCATCTGCCTCAATGTCGAGCGCATCAGGCAGTTCTTTTCCTGGCTGTCGGGTACCGTGCTGTTCAACCCCGAGCTCTATTTCCTCAGCCAGCTGCCGGCCAAGATGGATGTCGGCGAGACCATCTCGGTGGTGCTGATGGCACTGGTGCTGTCGTTCCTGGCGACGTTGGTTCCGGCATGGCGGGCGGCCGCGCTCGATCCGGTCGAAGCCCTGAGGTATGAATGATGGGCATCGAGCATGTCATCGAACTCAAGGGCGTCGAGCGCCACTGACGCTTGCCGAAGACGCCCGGCGCTTGAGCCGGACGAATCTGTTCTCAACCGCTGTCCCTATCGCCTGATGATGCCGTCGCCTGTTCGTTAACGGGCGAAGGTCTCGGTTCGCCTGGATAAACCCTTCATTTACTGTCGAATCGGTTGCGGCGAGTGGCTGCTGCCGGATGCAATGGCTCGCGTTGACATTTGAACAAAAATAGAACAAATTACGAACATATTAAAAACAGGAGCAACAGATGACCGAGCTGGTACAGGATGTCATTTCGATGGTCTGCATGAGCACCTTCCTTGTCACCATGGCTGTGTGGATCGGCGCACTCTGATTGGAGTGCCTGTTGGGCAGCACTCGCTGGATCCCAACCTGAAACAGGGCACCGGGTTAACTCGATGCCGACACCGTGCGGGCTGAAATCGCCAAGACGGAAAAGACTGAGCCAGCACCGCCTGGCGCAAAATGAGTTGAATCAAGCGCGGATCTCAGCTGCCGCGCGGGAAGGCGGCCTCAGGCCGTCTTCCGGACAGCGGTCGCGGTGGTTTCGGCCGGCCCGAATATCTCTTCGAAGGCAGTTTTAAGCGCGACATCCAGGTCATCAATGGTCACCGGTAGGCCAAGGTCGACGAGGCTGGTAACGCCGTGGTCGGTGACGCCGCACGGCACGATGCCGGAGAAATGGCCGAGCTCCGGTTCGACGTTGATGGCGATGCCGTGGAAACTGACCCAGCGGCGAAGACGGATGCCGATGGCTGCGATCTTGTCTTCCGCCGGCGAGCCGTCAGGCAGGGCCGGGCGGTCGGGCCGCACCACCCAGACGCCGACGCGGTCCTCGCGCCGTTCGCCCTTCACGTTGAAGGCGGCAAGCGCCGAAATGATCCAGGCTTCGAGTGCCGCAACGAAGGCGCGGACGTCCTCGCGCCTTCGCTTGAGGTCGAGCATGACATAGGCCACGCGTTGGCCGGGCCCATGATAGGTGTATTCGCCACCTCGCCCGGTCTTGAAGACGGGAAACCGGTCGGGCTCGACAAGGTCCTGTTCCTGGGCGCTGGTGCCGGCGGTGTAAACAGGCGGGTGCTCGACAAGCCAGACCATCTCGCCTGATGTGCCCTGGCGAATCGCATCTGCGCGCTGTTCCATGAAGGCGAGCGCCTGATCGTAGGGCGTCAGGCCTGGTTCGATTCGCCATTCGACCGGTGCTGAACCGGGAAGGGCAAGAAACGACGTGGCGATCAGGCTGCGTTCGGTCATTCTGGGGGTCCGTTCGTCGACCTGATATGGCGGCTTGGGGATAAAACGTCCAGTGGTCAGGCTTAGAAAGCCGGCTATCGCAGCCTCCGTCATGCGGCTTCCCTTGGGGTATGCAAGAATGATGGACGAATATCGCACAGGGCGCTTGTTTCCCCGGAAACGATTTGCTACATGCCGCGAGCCGGTTCGGACCGGCCCTTCGTGACAGTGCGGTCGTGGCGGAATTGGTAGACGCGCAGCGTTGAGGTCGCTGTGGGGCAACCCGTGGAAGTTCGAGTCTTCTCGACCGCACCAGTCACTCCTAAGCGGAAATATCCGCTTCACCGGCCAGACGTGCCGGCAGGCTGAAAAGCCGGAAACTCCTCAATCATCAAACACGTGCAGGATGTTGACGGCCGTTTTTAAGGTTCCGTCTGAACTGCTGCAGCCAAGTCGGCCATCCACAAGCCTCCGTCATCATGATGTGGCGGCGCGTAGGCGCGGCCCTGCGGAATCGTTTCGAAGCGGGCGCCTGTTTCGTCGGCAAGATAGTCGTAGCCGATCGGCTGGTCGCGAAGCTGCGGATCGAGGTGATTGTAAAGATCGCGGCGCGCCGTACGCCTGACCGGGGCGATCATCTTGAGATGATAGAGGTTCAGGTCGCAGTGCCGCTCGAGATAGCGGCCGTCGCGCGGATACCAGCTTGCATGCATGCCACGGTCGGGCAGTTCGGCTGCATCAAAGGCGGGGAAGAGCCGGTAGCGGACCTTCTGGCCCCAGATGCCGTCGATGCGATAGGCGTCTGGCTCGTAGAGTTCGCGCAGGTTGAAGCCCCAGGCCGTCGGCTTGCGCGGATACAGCAGCCTGCGAATGGCGGTCGCAGCGCCGATCTCGAATCGCTCGTCCGGATCCATGGCAAGAATCCAGTCGGCGCCGGCGGTCCGCGCGGCACCAATAAGGGTGCGCTGGCGCTCGAACTCGCTGCTGACAATCCCGGTGGAGGCGCGGTCGTCCAGCGCGACCCAGCCGTCGACGATCGGATCGATGTTGGTCAGCAGGTCGGGCACCAGATGGGCGTCGTAGCGGTAGCTGAAAACGGCAAGTACCGTCTGCCGGCGGCGGAAAAGATCGCGCCAACGGCGTCGGAGCTGTGGCTTGGCCGTAACGGTGATCATGGCCGCACCCCGTGCCGGCTGAGGGGAGCGATGACAGATTTGCCCCTGCTGTCGGCCGCCATCAAAACGCCGGCGGCCTTGGCGAGCAGGCTGAGCCGCAGGATGGGCATGGCCCGCAGCGTCTGGATCAGTTCGTCGCCGGAGAGCCCCGCCATGGCCAGTTGGCGGGCGGGGCGGTGCTGGCGCAGCACATCGCGGGCGATCTTGCGCAAGGATTTGCCGGACAGCCGGTGCATTTCACGGCCGTAGTTGGTACCGCGCTGATACTGGTCGATCAGCAAGCGCAAGATCCTCGTTTCGTTGAGGTGGACCGTTCTTATGTCGCCATCCCAGGCCGGCTTGAGTTCGGCGGGCAGGCGCAACAGGAATTCGCTGTCCTCGCCGGTCGCCATCGTCTCGTCATAGAGGCCATGACGCGCAAACAGGCCGCGCTCGAAGGAGACGCCATAGCGAATCGCCTGTTCCTCCGGCAATCCGGGCAGGCGGCGCATGAACAGGCTGAGATGGGCGGCGCAGGCGACCAGATTTTGCGGCTTGCTGTTTATCACAGCACTGGCGACGACAGGCGCGCCGGCCTTATGGCGTGCAAGGCGGCGCTCGACCCAGCCGGGTGCGGCGCGGCAATCATCGGCGAGGAAGGCGACGTAGGGCGCCCTGGTTCGTTCGATGCCGCGGTTTCTGGCGGAACCGACATAAAGGCGCTCCTCGAATTCGACGAAGGCGACGTCGAGGCCGTGGCGGCGGAGCAGGGCGCCGATGTCACCGCCGCCGGAATTGACGACGAGAATGTCGGTCGCCACCGACTGTTCGCGTAACGAGCGGACGGCGCCGACGATTTCCGCCGGGGCCCGGTAGCCAATGACGATGGTGGCAAGTTCAGGGGCAGGTGCTGGTTGTGACGACATTCAGTGCGCGCATGTTATCCACGGTACACTGCGATCGTCCCTTCGCAATGCAGGGACGATAACACACATTCCGTCGCGCTCAAGTAGTGGTGTCTGTCTTAAGGGCCGACGCCATGCGAACAGGGCGTGGCGTCGGCGGTGACGTGCGCCGCATCGCCGCCGGCCAGGCGGCGATGCCCAGGGATGGTGGAGCCGGGCAAGCTCGCGAGCTGAAGCAGTGTGCCGGGGCGGCTCTGCGCGCTTGAGACCTGGCAGAGCCGGCTTTCGTCAGCGCCCGCGCCAGGCGAGCAGGCGCATTGCGTTTGCGGTGACCAGCACGGTCGCGCCTGTGTCGGCCAGGATCGCCGGCCACAGGCCGGTGATGCCCATGATCGTCGTCACCAGGAAGACCGCCTTGAGGCCGAGCGCGATGGTGATGTTCTGGGCGATGTTGCCCATCACCGTCCTGGACAGTGCGATCATGTCGGGGATGTCGCTGACGCGGCCATGCAGGATCGCGGCGTCGGCCGTTTCGAGCGCGACATCTGTGCCGCCGCCCATGGCGACGCCGAAGTCGGCCGCGGCCAAAGCAGGGGCGTCGTTGATGCCGTCACCGACCTTGGCGACAACCTGGCCCTGCTTCTGCAGTTCGCGCACGATGCGCTGCTTGTCGTCTGGCATCAACCCGGCGCGGACGTTGATGCCGAGTCCCTTGCCGATGGCTTTGGCAGTGGCCTCGTTGTCGCCGGTCAGCATGACTGTGGCGATGCCATCGTCCTTGAGCCGGGCGAGAGCGGCGATGGCATCGGCGCGCGGCTCGTCACGCACGGCGAGAATGCCCGCGACCCTGCCGTCGACGAGCAGCACCGAGACTGTCTTGCCGTCGGCATTGAAGGCGGCGATCCGCGCCTTTTGTTCGGCTGACAGCCCGGCCATTTCTTCGGCAGCACCAGGTGAGGCGAGGAAAACCTCCTCCCCGCCGACCCTGGCTGTCACGCCCTTGCCGGCGATGGCCTTGGCGGCATTGGCCGGTGGTATTGGCACGCCATCGGCCTTGGCGCGCCCGAGGATGGCCAGCGCCAGCGGATGGCTGGAGCCTGTTTCCAATGCGGCGGCGCGCGACAGGACATTGGCCTCGGAGAGGCCGATGCCGATGATGTCGGTGACTTTCGGCTTGCCTTCGGTCAGCGTGCCGGTCTTGTCGAGCGCGACCGTGGTGACGCGGCGCATGCCCTCGAGCACGGCGCCGCCCTTGAGCAGCAGGCCGCGGCGGGCACCGGCGGACAGGCCGGCGGCGATCGCGGCAGGCGTCGAGATGACCAGCGCGCAGGGACAGCCGATCAGCAGGATGGCGAGGCCCTTGTAGATCCACTCCGACCAGTCGCCGCCGGCAACCAAAGGCGGCAGGATGGCGACCAGCGCGCCGACGACGAGGACCGCAGGGGTGTAATAGCGCGAGAAGCTGTCGATGAAGCGCTCGGTCGGCGCCTTGCTTTCCTGCGCTTCCTCGACCAGCTTGATGACGCGGGCAATGGTGTTGTCGGCGGCAGCTGCGGTAACGCGGACCCGGAGCACCGCATCGGTGTTGATCGTGCCGGCAAAGACGTCGTCGCCTGCACTCTTCGACTTGGGCACGCTCTCGCCAGTGACAGGGGCTTCGTCGAGCGTGCTCGATCCTTCGACGATTGTGCCGTCGGCGGCAACGCGGTCGCCCGGCCGGACCAGCATGATCGCGCCGACCTGAAGCGTGTCGGCGGCTACTTCGCGCGTCGTGCCACCTTCCTCGACCAGGGCGGTCTTGGGAACGAGGTCGGCAAGGCCGCGAATGCTGGCACGTGCGCGGCGGGCGGCGACGCCTTCGAGCAATTCGCCGATGAGGAACAGCAGGACGACCATCGTTGCTTCTTCGGTCGCGCCGATGAACACCGCGCCGACGGCGGCGATGGTCATCAAGGTCTCGATGGAGAACGGCGTGCCCGATATGGCACCGGCATAAGCGCGGCGGGCGACCGGCACCAGGCCGACCGCAAGTGCTGCCAGAAAAGCCCAATGCCCGATCTGCGGCAAGAGCTGGCCGATGGCGTAGGCGGCGACAAGTGCTGCACCGCAGGTGATGGTGAGCTTGGCCTTGCGCGATGTCCACCACGGGCCGTCGTCGAGGTCGAAATGATCGTGGCCGGCCCCGGCAACATTTGCCGCCGCCGCGCCATGGTCGTGTCCGGAATGGTCGCCATGATCGTGGCCGGAATGGTCGTGACCTGCATGGTCATGGCCGGTGTGGTCGTCATGGCTGTGGTCGTGGCCGACGTGGTCGTGGCTGCAGTTCGGGCCGTGCTCATGGACATGAGCCGTCGGTGCCGCGGTCCTGGCTGCGCCCACTTCGGCAACCGAGTAGCCAAGCGCCTTCACCTGTTTCGAGATGGCGGCGGAGGGGGCGGGGCCCTGATGGGTGACGATCATGGTGCCAGCCGACACCGAAATGCCGACCTCGGTGATGCCGGGCAGGCGGCTGACCGCGTTTTCGATCTTGGTTGCGCAAGAGGCGCAATCCATGCCGCCGACGCGGAAGCGTGTCTTGCCGTGGCTGGCGTCGTTCATTTCAGGTCCTTTCAATCCTATATGAAGCGATGCTAGAATCTCTAGCCACTAGAGGATCAAGAGGATTTTTCGATGAATCTGCCGATTGGCGAATTGGCGCGGCGAACCGGTGTCAAAGTGCCGACGATCCGCTTCTACGAACAGATTGGGCTGATCGCCGCGCCGCCGCGCACCGAGGGCAACCAGCGCCGCTATGGCAAGACCGAGATCGACCGGCTGAATTTCATCCGCCACGCCCGCGAACTCGGCTTCGAAGTCGATCACATCCGCGAACTGCTTGCCATGTCACAGGAGCCGCAGGCCTCCTGCCATCAGGCCGACAGCATCGCCCAGTCGCATCTGCTTGAGGTCGACCGTCGCATCGAGAAGCTCAAGCGGCTGCGCGGCGAGCTCGCCCGCATGATCGACGAGTGCGGCCATGGCCGTATCTGCGACTGCCGCATCATCGAGGTTCTGGCCGATCACGGCCACTGCGCCGCCGACCATGTGGCCTGATTGAGACAGGCGCGCGCCGCCTGTTCGAAGTGCTGCGTCCGGGCCGTATTTCATTTGATATTCCGGCCCTTTGCGGGCTAGGGATAACCCACCTCGAATCCCGAAATCCGCAAGCGGGAAGCGCCGATGGAAGCCCGACACGACCATAGCCACGGCGCCGACGCCGCTGACGCTGTCCGCGCCGAAATCTATGGCGATGACGGGGTGATTCTCGCGCCGTTCCTGGCCCATATCGGGGCGGCGATCGCCGACCGCGATACGCTGACGCTGAAGCGCGACGTCTCCGTCCTGCACCAGTCCGAACTTGGCGACCTGCTGGAGGCGCTGCTGCCGGAGCAGCGGCTGGCGCTTGTCGAGTTGATGGGCTCGGACTTCGACTTCTCGGCGCTGACCGAGGTCGACGAGGCGATCCGCCTCGACATCGTCGACAACCTGCCCAACGAGCAGATCGCCCAGGCCGTCCAGGAACTCGATTCCGACGACGCGGTCTACATTCTCGAGGATCTCGACACCGAGGACCAGGACGAGATCCTGGCGCAGCTGCCGTTCACCGAACGCATCCGGCTGCGCCGTTCGCTCGACTATCCCGAGGAATCGGCCGGCCGGCGCATGCAGACCGAGTTCGTCGCCGTGCCGCCTTTCTGGAGCATAGGCCAGACGATCGACTATCTGCGCGACGACAAGGACCTGCCTGACCGCTTCAGCCAGGTCTTCGTCATCGACCCGACCTTCAAGCTGCTCGGCGCTGTCGACCTCGACCAGATCCTGCGCACCAAGCGCGCAGTCAAGATCGAAGAGGTGATGCACGAGACGCGCCATGCCATTCCTGCAACGATGGACCAGGAAGAGGCGGCGCGCGAATTCGAGCAATACGATCTGCTTTCCGCTGCCGTCGTCGACGAGAACGAGCGTCTTGTCGGCGTGCTGACCATCGACGATGTCGTCGACGTCATCCAGCAGGAGGCCGAGGAAGATCTGCTGCGCATGGGCGGTGTCGGCGACGAAGAGCTGTCCGACACGGTGGCGGCGACGTCGCGTTCGCGCGTGCCCTGGCTGCTGGTCAATCTCGGCACCGCTTTCATCTCGGCATCCGTCATCAGCCAGTTCGGCGCGACGATCGAGGAAATGGTGGCACTGGCGGCGCTAATGCCAATCGTCGCCTCGCTCGGCGGCAATGCCGGAACGCAGACGATGACGGTGACGGTGCGCGCACTCGCGACCCGCGACCTCGACATCTACAATGCCGGCCGCGTCATTCGCCGCGAGGTGATGGTCGGTCTGCTCAACGGCGCGGTCATCGCGACCATCCTCGGCCTCGTTGCCGGCCTGTGGTTCCACAATCCGGACCTCGGCTTTGTCATTGCTGCGGCGATGATCCTCAACATGCTGGCGGCGGCACTTGGCGGAATCCTCATTCCGTTGCTGCTCGACAAATTCGGCGCCGATCCGGCGATCTCGTCATCGATCTTCACGACGATGATCACTGACGTCATCGGCTTCCTGGCCTTCCTCAGTCTCGCCACCTGGTGGCTGCATCTCGGAGCCGCTCCGGGATAGTTGTGCTCGATTGACTTTTACGTAAATCGCGTGCCAGACTCCGCAAGGGATCGGTGACGGTTCCTCGGCTTGCGCGGATCAGTCGCGCGGCATGATCGCCTCGGCTAGTGCCCGGCATGAATTTGAGGCGGGGCGATAGCGTCCGCCGGGTGGAGAGACGATGCGGGAATATTACTCGATTACCGAACTGACCCGGGAATTCGACATTTCGACGCGCACGCTGCGCTTCTACGAGGACGAGGGGCTGGTCCAGCCCGTCCGCCGTGGCCGCACCCGCCTGTTCAGACCATCCGATCGGCATCTCATTCGCCAGATCATGCGCGGCAAAAGGCTCGGCTTCTCGATCAACGAGATCCGCGAGATCATCCAGATGTATCGCGAGCCGCCCGGCGAAGTCGGTCAACTCAAGCTGATGATCAAGCGCATCGAGGAGAAGCGCGAGGACCTGCGCCAGAAGCGCCGCGACCTCGAGGAGACGCTGGCCGAGCTCGACCAGGCCGAGGAATCCTGCGTCGAGCGGCTGGTCGAACTCGGCGTCAACACCTGACGCCCGATCCGGTCACGCTCTGCGGGCGGCAGCCCGGACTCGCCTACGGCATTGTGGTATGGTCAACTACCCCTCGGGAGTAGCTCCAATGTCCATGCTCGTCAGGACGGTTCGCGACTGGCCGGTCGTGAGCTTCGTGCTGCTGGCATTCACGATCACCTGGATAGGCTTCATTCCGTTCTATCGGGCAGGCGGCGAAGACATCGCCTGGTTCACCTTCGGCCCGTTTGTCGCTGCCATCGTCATTTCGGCTGTCCTGGGCGGCTGGCCAAGGGTACGTGCCCTGCTTGCCTCGGTTGTTAAGTGGCGTGTGCCTCCGGTGTGGTACCTGGCGGCGATCGGCATGCCGCTGGCGGTGCAACTGCTTGCTATCTGGCTCAATCCGATGTTCGGCTCGGCCCCGCCAGACTGGGCGAATGTGCCGGCCGTCACGGAAATCGCCGTTATGGTCGCGTTGCTCATGGTTTTCAGCGGTCCGCTTGGCGAGGAGCCGGGATGGCGGGGCTTTGCACTGCCCTTGCTTCTCGGCGAGCGCGGAGCGCTGAATGCCAGTCTGGTGCTCGGGCTGATCTGGGCGGCCTGGCACCTGCCGCTGGTGCAACTGAACGACTACAGCATTTCCAGCGCGCTCAATGTCATGGCGGCAGCGGTGGTGTTCACGTGGCTGTACCAGAACTCGGCCGGAAGCGTGCTGCCGGCGATCCTGATGCATGCATCTCACCAGAACAGCGTCCGCTATCTCGGCCGCGTGTTTGAAGGCGGCGATGCGGCCCAGCATCAATGGATCGGCTTGATCTTATGGCTGGTGTTCGCGCTGGCGATCGTCGCCGTCTATGGGACGAGCAGTTTTCTCCGAAGGCAAGCGACCGCCGTCGCCGGTTAGATCCAGCGCCGGACCTTCTTCGCGTAATCGATGTATTTCTTGCCGAAACGTGCCTGCAGGTGCTTTTCCTCCGGTACGATGGCGAGCTTTTGCGTGGCAAAGGCGGCAATGAGGGCCAGCGCCAGGAACCAGACATTTGCGGTGATCAGCCCGATTGCGATCATCAGCAGCGTGTTGGCGAAATAGATCGGGTTGCGGGTGAAAGAGAAGGCGCCCGACGTGACCAGATGCTCGGACGGACTGTCGGGGCGGATGGTGGTCTTGGCCCGCTTCAGCGTCTGAATGGCCGAATAATAGATCGCAACAACGCCGGCAACCGCCAGCCAGCCGGCGGCAAAAAGCAAGTCCGACAGCGGTTCGGTGATCCACGGCAAGGGATAGAGCAGTCCGAGTACCGCCGCCACCACGATTGCTGCGAGGTAGAGGATCGGCGGCCATGGCACCTTGCTGGGGGCGGCGTTGGGATTGGTCACTGCGCTCCTCCTGGTATCGTCTGATTTTCGGTGCTTGTCGTGCACATGGCGGCGGTCTGCCCGACATGGGCATTCAACTTCGGGCTCTGGTCGGAGGCATAGAGCCGATCGAACGAATCATCCTTCTGCAACTCGTCGAGCATGCAGACACAGTAGCGCGAGCAGAAATCGGTGTCGCGGCTCTGCTCGCAGGAAAGCTGGCAGGATTTCAGGAAAGTGACCTCGCGGGTTTCGACCGGGGCCGGGAAGAGCTGGGCGAAGAGCCAGACCAGCGAGATCATCACCGGCTGGTGAATGAGGTAGAAGGCAAGGCTGTGGCGACCAAAGAAGGAGAGGGGGCGCGACCAGGCGCCGGGCTGAAGTCGCGCCATCCTTTCGATCAGGCCTGCCCTGAGCGCCAGTCCGGCGACGCCGATGCCAGCCAGCACTGCGCCGAAGAAGGGGAACAGCGGGACGAAATCGTTGGAGCGCGGGTTGGCGGTGGAAAGGCCGATCCAGACCAGGGCCGGGTGATTGAACGCCTCCGAGCGCAGATAGTGGGGTGCTACGATCACCAGAGCAGCGGCGATCAGCGTCAGCACCGGCGGGACGCGCAGGAAGGCGAGGCCAAGCACGCTGGCGAGCGCGATATGATGCAGGATGCCGAAGAAGATGAAGGTGTCGGGCGTGGCGAACCAGGTGGCGACGGTGATCGCTAGTGCCGCCGCTGTCACCATGGCGAGCCGCCTGAAATAGCCGGGCCAGCGGATGCCCTTGGCATGTGCCAGCACCAGGCTGACGCCGACGAGGAACAGGAAGCTCGAGGCGATGCAGCGCGCGAACAGCTTCCAGTTGCCATAGGCGGTCATGCCCGGATCGGCATAACCGAAGAATTCGAGGTCCCAGGCGAAGTGGTAGATCGCCATGGCGATCAGGGCTACGCCGCGGGCGATGTCGATGACCGATACGCGCCGAGAAGGTGCTTTGATCTGGTCGGGGTCCGGTTGCATCGTCATATTGTTCGCTTCTGCGTTTTCGGGTGTTGCAGCGCCCATGCAGCACTATCATGGTTGAAGCGGGGCGGAAGAGAGCAGAACTGTCTGTCGTGCACAGGGTTAAGCAATTGATGGGGCGGGCATGAGCGGACGAAAGATGGCGCTGACCGAGGAACTGGTGGCGCGTTGCCATCGCGAGGTCGCTGACACGGGCCCCGACCCCGATGCGATGCATCTCGACGACGCCGACTATGAGGTGATGATCGACGAGACGCTTGCCGCGCGTCCCGGCAATGGACCGTTGTGGCTGTTTGCCTATGGATCGCTGATCTGGAAACCCGAGGTGGAGCACACCGACGAAAGGGTGGCGCTGGCGCGCGGCTGGCACCGTTCGTTCTGCATCAACATGACCCGCTGGCGCGCCACAAAGGCTGAGCCTGGACTGATGATGGGCATGGATCGCGGCGGCCAGTGCAAGGGCGTGGCGCTCAGGCTGACGGACGGCGACCGCCGCGAGCAGCTGGACAGGCTGTTTCGCCGCGAGATGACGCTGAAACCCTCCACCTACAAGCCGCGCTGGCTGAAGCTCGCCACCGATGAAGGTCCGTTGACCGCGCTCGCCTTCGTCATCAACCGCAAAGGCCACGCCTATGCCGGCGCGCTGGGCGAGGACGCGGTGGCGGAGCGACTGGCGACGACCTGCGGCCATTGGGGTTCGGCTGCGGACTATCTCTATAATGTGGTCAGCAACCTCGAGCAGCGGGCGATCCACGATCGGCATCTGTGGCGGCTCCAGCATCTGGTGGCCGAGCGAATCGTGGCCCGCGGATGATCGCCGGAACGCCGCTTTCGAGCGCGGCGGCGTCGGAATTTGGTTTGCCGCCCAAGCCATTTGTTTCTATAGTTGCGGCGTCGTCGGTTCCGTTATGGAATCAAGAGGGAATGCGGTAAGGGCCATTTGAAGGTCCAAAGCCGTGGCTGCCCCCGCAACTGTATGCGGTTAGCTCTCCTCAAATGCCACTGAAGCTTGCTTCGGGAAGGCGGGGAAGGGTGCCGATCCGCAAGCCAGGAGACCTGCCGGCGACAGGCACTTATCTCTGTGCCCTCGGGTGGAGGGCGAAAGGACTTGTGATGAACACTGTTTCTGCTCTCGGCACCGACGTCTCTTCGCAGTCGCGTAGCATGCAGCTGGCGCTTGCCGGGCTGCTCGGCCTTTTCGTTGTTGGCTTCCTCGGGTTCTCGCACATGGACGTGGTGCACAATGCTGCCCACGACTATCGCCACTCGATGGCTTTCCCCTGCCACTAACCAAGGCGATCCAATCATGTCGATCTTCAGAAACGTCGTGTTCATCGCGGCGATCAGCGGCCTATTGGCCGGCGTGGTCCTTGCCGCCCTTCAAACCTATGCAACCGTTCCGCTGATCCTCAAGGCGGAAACCTATGAAAATGCCGGCGGCCACGAGCATGTTCCAGCACCGACTGCCGGGACCGAGGCACCCGCGGCACAGGCCGCGGCGCCAGTCGAAGAAGAAGCCGAGGCCTGGGCTCCGGCCGACGGCGCCGAGCGTTTTGCCTATTCGGCTCTCGCCAACATCGTCAGTGGCGTTGCGTTCGCACTGATCCTGGTTGCCGTCTCCGAATTCGCAGGCGGTATCGCCAACTGGCGCCAGGGCGTGTTCTGGGGGGTTGCTGGCTTCGCCGTCTTCACCCTTGCTCCCGGACTTGGCCTGCCGCCGGAACTGCCGGCGATGCCGGCAGCCGACCTTGGCGCACGCCAGATCTGGTGGACACTGACCGTTGTCGCCACTGCGGCTGGGCTTGCGCTGATCGCCTTCAAGCAGTCGCTACCGCTGGCGGTCCTCGGTGTGGCCCTGATCGTTGCGCCGCATATCGTCGGTGCACCGCAGCCAGAAAGCCATGAGTCGCCGATCCCGGCCGACCTGCACCACAGCTTCGTCGTCGCGGTCACCATCACCAACTTGGTGTTTTGGGTGGTGCTGGGCGCGGTGGCAGGCTTCGTGCGCAGTCGCTTCATGAGCGAGCCCACACCGTCGCTGAACAGCCGCCTTGCCTGAGAAGCTGACCCTCCTGCTCGGCGGCGCGCGCTCCGGCAAGAGCGCGCATGCCGAGCAACTCATCACCCATTTTTCTGCGCCGTGGACCTATGTTGCCACGGCGCAGGCTTATGACGACGAGATGCGTGAGCGCATTTCGATCCATCTGGGACGCCGTGGCGAGGGCTGGCGGACGCTCGACGCGCCGCTGGATCTGGTCGGCGCGCTCGCCAGCCTGCCCGATGGCGCGCCTGTTCTGGTCGACTGCCTGACGCTTTGGCTTACCAATCATCTGCTGGCCGATCATGACGTCGAGGCCGAATGTGCGGCGCTCGTCGAGGCACTGTCGCGTCCGCGCGGGCCGTGGTTCGTGGTCTCCAACGAGGTCGGGCTCGGCATCGTGCCCGACAATGCACTGGCCCGCCGTTTTCGTGACGATGCCGGCAGGCTCAATCAGAAGGTGGCGGCCGTGGCCGAAGAGGTGCTGTTTCTTGTCGCCGGCCTGCCGATGAGGGTGAAATGATGAAGACGATCGACGAGCAGGAAGCCGAACGCCACCGCGCCAAGATGGCCAAGCGCAAGGCGGTTCAGGATGCTGAGGTCGCCGGCAAGACCATCGTCGAGAAGGGGCTGCTGATCGTCAACACGGGTCCCGGCAAGGGCAAGTCGACCGCGGCATTCGGTCTGGCGCTGCGCATGCTGGGTTATGGCCAGCGGGTTGGCGTCGTGCAGTTCATCAAGGGCGCCTGGCATTCGGGCGAGCAGGACGCATTCGCCGCCTTCGGTGACCGCGCCGTCTGGCACACGATGGGCGAGGGCTTTACCTGGGAGACGCAGGACATCAAGCGCGACATCGCCGCCGCCGAAGCAGCCTGGGCAAAGGCGCAGGAACTGCTGGCCGACCCGACAATTTCGCTTGTCGTGCTCGACGAGCTCAATATCGCACTGCGCTATGACTATCTCGATCTGGAGGCGGTGGTCGCGACGCTGCAGAACCGTCGCGAGGGCCTGCATGTCGTGGTCACCGGCCGCAACGCCAAGCCGGCGCTGGTCGAGGCTGCCGACCTTGTCACCGAGATGGGCGCGACCAAGCATCACTTCTCGGCCGGCGTGAAGGCTCAGAAGGGGATCGAGTTCTAGCGCCGCTGTGTCAGAGCCAGATGGCGAAGCCGATCAGGCCGATGGCGCCGATCAGGATGGCGTCGGCGGTCCAGTAGAGGCGGAGTGCTGCGCGGATATCCCGGGCATTGGCGTCCCGGCGGCCGCCCGCGCCCATGAAGGCGTCCTCGACCAAAACGCCGCCATAGGCGCGAGGGCCGGCAAGGGCGAGGCCGAGCGCGCCGGCCATGGCGGCCTCGGGCCAGCCGGCATTGGGTGAACGATGTTTTTGGGCGTCGCGCCAGACGGCCTCCCAGGCGGCCTTCGGGTCGGCGCCGGGCACGAGGGAGGCGGCGAGCACGATGGCAAGCGCGGTCAGGCGCGAGGCCGGCAGGTTGATGAGGTCGTCGAAACGGGCGGCGGCCCAGCCGAAGGCTTCGTGGCGGTTGGTGCGGTGGCCGATCATCGAATCGGCGGTGTTGGCCGCCTTGTAGGCGGCACCTCCAGCGAAACCTGAGATGGCGAGCCAGAAGGCAGGTGCGGTGATGCCGTCGGAGAAGTTTTCGGCCAGGCTCTCGATTGCGGCACGGCTGACGCCTGCTTCGTCGAGACGCTCGGGGTCGCGGCCGACGATTTGCGACACGGCCTTGCGACCGGCAATGATGCCGCCGCTGTCGAGCGCGTCGGCGACCGCCTTCACATGGCTGCCGAGGCTGCGCTGGGCGACGAGGCTGGAAGCGGCGATGGCGGTCAAGAGCATGCCGAGGGGCAGCAAACCGAACAGCCGCTCCAGGGCGAAGGCGATTGTGGCGGGCAGTGTGACGATGACGACGAGGGCGGCGACACCCCAGATGCGGCGCTGAGCGTCGGTATCGGTGGCTCGGTTGAGGCTGATGTCGAGAAAGGATATCAGCTTGCCGATCCAGATGACCGGATGACCGATCTTGCGCACAAGCCGGTCCGGATAGCCGAGACCGAGTTCAACCAGAAGCGACAGGAAGGCGAGCGGAAAAGACATGACGCTTCTTGCAGGACGTAGGACAGGGACCGTGGACCACGGCGGCAGCCTGGAACGGGCGAGGGCGCTGTTTCCGGGAGCGCCCGAGCCATTCGTCGACCTGTCGACCGGGATCAATCCAAACTCCTATCCGCTTTTCGAGCTGCCTGCCACAGCCTTGTCGCGCCTGCCCGAGCCGGGTCGGGCGCGCGACCTCGCAGCGGTTGCCGCAACTGCTTACGGTGCGCCCTCGGCCGCCCATGTGGTGCCGGCGCCGGGCACGCAGATTCTATTGCCGCGCATCGCCTCGCTGGTGCGGTCCGGCCGCGCCCTCGTGCTCGGGCCGACCTATCAGGAACACGCCCGCGCCGCTGCGATCGCCGGTCATCAGGTGGCCGAGACGCGCGATTTCGGGCAGCTTTTCGACGCCGACCTCGCCGTCGTGGTCAATCCGAACAACCCTGACGGCCGTGTCGTGCAGCGCAAGGACCTGCTTGAACTGGCCGCCAGCCTGCGCGCCCGCGGTGGGCTTCTGGTCGTCGACGAGGCGTTCATGGACGTCGGCCCGCAGGCGCAGAGCCTTGTCGGCGACGTCGAACAGAGTGGCCTCGTGGTGCTGCGCTCCTTCGGCAAGTTCTACGGGCTGGCCGGCATCCGTCTCGGCTTTGCACTGGCCCACCCCGATATCGCCGGTCGACTGGAGGAAGAGCTCGGGCCCTGGTCGGTGGCCGTACCGTCGCTCGAATATGGCATCAAGGCACTGTCGGATGCTGACTGGCAGCGTGAGATGCGGACGACGCTGGCGCATGCCGCGCATCGTCTCGACCAGGCCTTTGCCCGCGCTGGCGTGATCGTCACCGGTGGCACGTCGCTGTTCCGCCATGTTGACATTTCCGACGCCGCCGGACTGTTCAAGGCACTGGGGCGCGAGGGTATCCTGGTGCGCAGTTTCGCTGATCGACCGACCCAGTTGCGCTGCGGCCTGCCGGGCCACGAAGTCGAGTGGCGGCGGCTTGACGTGGCGCTGGGTGACTGGGCGCAGGACCGGGAAATGGCGAAGAGGGAGGCTGCGCGGTGATCTTTGTCTGCCCGCTTTCGAAGGTCGACGAGACAGTCGCGCGGATCGGCGCCGAGCGGCTTGTCTCACTGCTGTCGGCCGGAACGGAAATGACGCGGCCAGTGTCGATCCGCGTCGAGAACCACCTTTTGATGAACATGCACGACATCGTGGTCGAGCAGGACGGCATGACCCTGCCCGGCGAGGCGCATGTGCGACAATTGCTCGATTTCGCCCGCGCCTGGGACCGCTTGCGGCCGCTGGCGATCAATTGCTGGGCCGGTGTAAGCCGCTCGACGGCCTCGGCCTACATTATCGCTGCGGCGCTCGACCCGTCGCGCGACGAAGCAGAACTTGCTGCGCTGATACGCAAGCTTTCGCCGACGGCGACGCCCAATCCGCGGCTGATCGCGGTGGCAGACCACGTTCTGGGACGCAACGGGCGCATGGTGACGGCGATCGCCGCCATCGGTCGTGGCGCCGATTGTTTCGAGGGCGTGCCGTTCGGGCTGGAGGTCTAGGGCGGCCAGGGTTCAGCTTGGCTGGTCGTGCGTCCTTCAAGGCCCGCCCGCCGATGGGCTGTGCACAACAGCGCGGCCATACGGGCCCACACCTCAGGATGAGGCCGGTCGTGCGACCCTTCACTCAGTTGAGCCGCTGTCCTCGATCGGCGAGCCTCGAAGGACGCACCATCTCTACGCCAGCCATTCCGCCAACTTCGCCTTGCGGATGTCCTGCAGCAGGCGAACGAATCCCTTGGCTTGATGCGTGGCCGTCAGCCGCCCCTTCTCGGCGGTGGCGGCGAGCGCATTGCCGACCACGCCATGCGGGTTGAGATCGCTTGATATCCACGAGAAGCCGTGTGGGCCATGCGAGCGCAGCAGGTCGAACTCGGCCTCAGTGCGCTCGAAGCTGGAGGCAAAGTCCAGGGCCCTTGCCATCTCGACCAGCTCGGGGCGGAAATGCAGCATCAGCGAGGTCTCGACATCGCCGCCATGAATGCCGAGCTGGATCTCGCGAGGAAGGTAGAGGCCGTCGGGCGTGCCGAAGCGGCCCCAGCTCGAGCGCACCGACAGGGCGTCGAAGCGCACCCGCAGTTCGCGCGAGACGATGCCCATCACCTCCTCATTGCCGCCATGCGAGGTGACGAACACGAACTTGCGGATGCCCGCGCGGGCGATCGAGGCGCCGAGTTCGGTCCAGGCGTCGACCAGCATATTGGCAGGCAGGCTGAGCGTGCCGGGTGCCTGCATATGCTCGTCGGACTTGCCGACTGCCTGGATCGGCAGGAAGCGGGCGTCGAGGTCGTCGGGCAGATGGGCGGAGGTCTCGGCCAGCATGCCTTCCATGATCGAAAGGTCGGTCGAGACGGGCAGATGCGGGCCGTGTTGCTCGATGGCCGCGACAGGGATGACGGCGATCGTCATTTCCGGATCGAGACCGGCGAAATCGGCCGCCTTGAAGTCGCCCCACCAGACGCGTCGCTGCTTTTTCGTCACTGCCCGGCCTCGCCGCATGAATTCCCTCCGTCTGAATATGTCAGCGCGGGCGATTTTGTAAGGGGCGGCTACATGCGCACGCGTTCGGCCTTGGGATCGTACATCGGCTTCAGCGAGGCTTCGGCAACAAAACGTTCGCCGGCGATCTCGATCTCGTAGCGCGAACCGAGCACGTCTGCCTCGGGCTCGTTAGCGCAGGGGACATAACCGAGCCCGATGGCGCCGCCGAGATAATGGCCGTAATTGCCCGAGGTGATCGTGCCGACGATCTTGCCGTTGCGGACGATGGCCTCGTTGTGGAACAGCAGCGGCTCGGGGTCGGTCAGCCGGAACTGGACCAACCGGCGGGCAAGACCCGCCTCGCGCTTGCGCAGCACCGCGTCGCGGCCGATGAAGTCGCCCTTGCCGGTCTTGACCGCAAAGCCGAGTCCGGCCTCCAGAACATGATCCTCGTCGGTGATGTCATGGCCGAAATGCCGAAAAGCCTTCTCGATGCGGCAGGAATCGAGCGCGTGGAGGCCGCACAGCTTCAGCCCAATATCGGCACCGGCTTCCTCGATGACCTCGAATACATGCGCCGCCTGGTCGGTCGGAATATAGAGCTCCCAACCGAGTTCGCCGACATAGGTGACGCGATGGGCGCGGCCAAGGCCCATGCCGATCTCGATCTCCTGCCAGGTTCCGAACGGATTATTGTCGTTGGAGAAATCGTTGGGGCTGACTTTTTCGATCAGCTCCCGCGAATTCGGTCCCATCAGGCAGAGCACCGATCCTGCCGGAGTTACGTCGGTGATGACGACGAATTCGTCGCGAAGATGCCTCCGCAGCCAGGCAAGGTCGCGGCGAAGCGTGGCGCCGGGCACGACGGCCAGGAAGACCGTCGGTGAAAGCCGTGTGACCGTCAGGTCGCTTTCGATGCCGCCGCGCTGGTTGAGCATCTGGGTGTAGACGATCCGGCCGGGCTCGACATCCATGTCGTTGGCGCAGAGGCGCTGCAGATAGGCCAGCGCATCACGGCCCTCGATCTTGATTTTGCCGAAGGAAGTCATGTCGAACAGGCCGACGCCGTTGCGGACTGCCAGGTGTTCGTCACGCTGGTTGTCGAACCAGTTCTGCCGCTTCCAGGAATATCTGTATTCGCGCACCTGGCCTTCGCGCGCAAACCAGTTGGCGCGCTCCCAGCCGGCGACTTCGCCGAACACCGCTCCGCGCGCCTTCAGGTGCTCATGCAGGGGCGAGCGCCTGATGTTCCGCGATGTCGCCATCTGGCGATAGGGGAAATGGTCGGCATAAAGCAGGCCCAGCGTCTCCGAGACGCGCTCCTTGAGATAACGCCGGTTCTTCTGGAATGGCTGGGCGCGGCGGATGTCGACCTCCCAGAGGTCGAACGGCGCTTCGCCGTCATGGATCCACTGCGCCAGCGCCATGCCGGCACCGCCAGATGAGACGATGCCGATGGAATTGTAGCCGGCGGCGACCCAGTAGCCGCCCAGCTCCGGCGCTTCGCCGAGATAATAGCGGTCGTCGGGGGTGAAGCTCTCGGGCCCATTGAAGAAGGTGTGGATGCCGGCGGTTTCCAGCATCGGCATGCGGTTGACGCCCATTTCGAGGATCGGGGCGAAATGATCCATGTCCTCGGGCAACTGGTCGAAGCAGAAATCCTCGCGGATGCCGTCCATGCCCCAGGGCTTGGCCACCGGCTCGAACGCGCCGAGCATCATCTTGCCGGCGTCTTCCTTGTAGTAGGCGCATTCGTCGGGCACGCGCAGCACCGGCAGGCGGCCGAGGCCGGGAATGGCTTCGGTGACGAGGTAGAAATGCTCGCAGGCATGCAGCGGGATGCTGACACCGTTCTTGGCGCCCAGCTCGCGCGCCCACATGCCGGCGCAGTTGACGACGATGTCGGTCTCGATGGTTCCCTGTTCGCCGCCTTGCGCCCATGACACGCCGGAAACACGGCCATTCTTCGTAAGGACCTTCGTGACCTTGACGTTCTCGATGATCCTTGCACCACGCTGCCGTGCGCCCTTGGCCAAGGCCATCGCGATGTTGGCCGGGTCGCACTGGCCGTCGAGCGGCAGATGCACGGCACCGACAACGTCGGCGACATTGAGATGCGGATACATCTCCTTGACTTCTCCAGGCGAAATCTCGCGCACGTCGACATTGAAGGCGCGGGCGAGCGAAGCCTGGCGGTAGATCTCGTGTTTGCGCTCCTCGGTCAGCGCGACGGTGATCGAGCCGACCTGGCGCATGCCGGTGGCGACGCCGGTCTCTTCCTCGAGCCTGACGTAGAGGTCGGCCGAATACTTCGCCAGCCGGGTCATGTTCTGCGACGCGCGCAACTGTCCGATCAACCCCGCCGCGTGCCATGTCGTCCCTGAGGTGAGCTGCTTGCGCTCCAGAAGCACGATATCGGTCCAGCCGAGCTTCGCCAGATGATAGGCGACGGAGCAGCCGGACACACCGCCGCCAATGATGACGGCGCGGGCACGGGTGGGGATTTCGGTCATGCGGCAGACCTCTCGTAGCTGTTGGCGAAGCGCCTCAGGCGGCCGGCGGCCTCCCTCAGCACGTCGTCGGGCTGGCACAGACTGATGCGGATGTGACCTGCGGCGGCGTCGCCGAAGCTCTTGCCAGGCATGACGGCGACCTTCTCGGCTTCGAGCAGATCCCAGGCGAATTTCTCGCAGTCGGGTTCGATGGCGCTGACATCGAGCATGACATACATGCCGCCTTCGGAGCCGCGCACGGTGACGTTGTTCAGTCCACGCATCTGGTCGACGAACAGGCTGCGGCGGCCGGCATAGGTGGCCGCGATCCATTCAACGCCGAAATCGTCTTCCAGCGCTTCGATCGCCGCGCGGCTGACGAAGTCGGTCAGGCCGTAGGTGGTGACGAGGTTGAGGTTGATGACCAGCGAGACGAGGTCGGCTGGGGCGGTGAGCCAGCCGATGCGCCAGCCGGTCATGCCGTGGCTTTTGGACATCGAGTTGATGATGAGCGTGCGTTCGGCCATGCCGGGAAGGGCCCGGGGCGACACATGCTCGCCGCCGCCGAGCGTCCAATAGACCTCGTCGGAGAGCAGCCAGAGGTCGCGTCGGATGCAAAGCTCGGCGATGTCCTCCAGGCATTTCCTGCTATAGACGGCACCGGTCGGGTTGTTCGGCGTATTGATGAGGATCGAGCGCGTGTTGGGCTTCAGCGCCGTCTCGATCTCTTGGGCACGCGGCTGGAAGCCATCCGATGCGTGCGCCTCGACGACGGTGTAGCCGGCGCCGGCGGCGCGGAAGGTGCCGGGGTAGGTGGCGTAATAGGGCGCCACGACCACGGCGTGGTCGCCCGGATCATGCGTTGCCTGGACCGCGGCGTAGAGAGCGGCCTGGCCGCCCGGTGTGGCGATGATTTCGGAAAGTGCGGTGTCGACGCCGCTGCAGCGCGTGGAGATTCTGGCCATGGCAGCACGCAGGCGCGGCAGGCCGGGCAGTTGTGTGTAGTGGTGGTAGCCGGCGCGCACGGCGTCGACACAGGCCTCGACCGTCTCCGACGGCGTATCGAAATCGTGGTCGCCGACCGACAGCATGATGATGTCTTCGCCGGCCTGCTTGCGTGTCATGGCGGCGAAATGCACTTCCCAGCCGTCCTTGCCTGATGGGACGATGCCGGAGATGCGGGCGGATGGTTTCGGCATCTCAGGCTCCTGCATCCTGCAAGGCCGCCAGACGGGCGAGTGTCAGCCTGCTCGTGCCGTCGAGCCGGGGCGTCAGCGCGCCATAGCCGGTAACCGAAGGATGCGGGGTGCCGCCGGCATGGTTGTGGGTGGCGGTGATGACCAGCACCTGCGCGCCAGCGGCTTCCGCCGCGCGAATGCCTGCCGGCGCATCCTCGAACACCAGGCAATCTTCCGGCCTGTGGCCGAGCCGCTCAGCACCGAGCAGGAAGCAGTCGGGCGCAGGCTTGCCGTTGGCGACATCCTCGCCGGTGACCATGATCGGCGGGACAGGCAGGCCCGCGGCCTCCAGCCGGCGCAGTGCCAGCCGGCGCGGTGCCGACGTCACGATCGCCCAGCGCTCGACAGGCAGTGCATTGAGGAAGTTCGCTGCACCATGGATCGATGCGATGCCGTCGACGTCGTCGAACTCGGCCTGGGTCAGAGCCTCGACTTCTGCCATGACGTCGACGCCGGGCAGGTTCAGCCTGCGGATGGTCTCATAGGCCCGAACGCCATGGATGGTCGGCAGGAAGCTCTCGACGTCGAGGCCGTGCTTGATTGCCCATGCGCTCCAGACGCGTTCAGTCGAGGCGATCGAGCTCAGGATGGTGCCGTCCATGTCGAACATGAAGGCGCCGAAGGCGCGACCGGAATGGGGAAGGGACATTATGAGCGTAGCCTTTCGTTTTCGGGATCCCACAAGGGCTTGTCCTCTTGGACCGTGGCGCTGAAGCGCTCCCCGAAAATCTCAACTTCGATGGTAACGCCCGGCACGGCCAGATCGGTTCGCAGCATGCCCAGCGCGATCGATTTGTCTACCCTGTGGCCCCATCCTCCTGACGTGGTCTCACCGACAATTGTTCCATTGTGCCAGAGCGTCGACATGTAGGGCGCGTCGCATTCGCCCGGCGTGTCGATGACAAGCGTGACGAAACGTTTCTTTGTGCCCTGCTGCTTCTCGTTGAGCAGCGCCGTCTTGCCGCGAAAGTCGGCCTTGTCCCATTTGACGAAACGCCCGAGCCCGCCCTGCAGGATGGTGTAGTCGGTCGAAAGATCGCCTTTCCAGGCGCGGTAACCCTTTTCCAACCGCAGCGCGTCGAGCGCGAACATGCCGAAGGGTTTTAGCCCGTGCTTCTGGCCGGCGGCCCAGAGAGCGTCGAACACGGTCGCCGTGTCGGCGACCTTTGTGTGGATCTCCCAGCCGAGCTCACCGGCAAATGAAACGCGCACCAGCTTGGCCCAGCGCCCGGCGATGGTCGTCTCCTGATGCGTCAGCCAAGGGGCCGCGAGGTCCGCCTCGCAGACCTCGATCAGGATTTTCCTGGAGTTGGGGCCAGCGAGGATCTGGGTCGAATACTCCTCGGTGCGGTCTATCAGCTCGAAGGTGGCGCCGGCAGGCATGTGCGCTTTCAGCCACTCGAAATCGTGCCACTGGGCAACCGCTGCGGTTATCAGCGTCATCAGGTCGTCGGAATGGCGGACAACCGACATCTCGGTGACGATGCGGCCGTGATCGTCGGCGAAATAGCACAGCCCGATGCGGCCGACCTTGGGCACGGTACCGGTGACCTGCGTCTCGAGCCACGCGGCGGCACCCGGCCCGTCGAGATTGAAGCGGCTGAATCCGGGCAGGTCGAGGATGCCGGCGGCATCGCGGACGGCGAGGCATTCCTCGCGGATGCGTTTCTCCCAGGGGCCGGAACGGGCGAAGGTCTGGGTCGATGCTTCCGAGGTGTCGTCGCCGGGCTGGGCATACCAGGTGGCGCGCTCCCAGCCATTATAGGCGTTGAACTGCGCGCCGAGGGCGGCGATCCGGTCGTGGATCGGCGAGAGCTTGCGGTTACGCGCCGCGGGCCAGGCGTGGCGGGGGAAATGGATGGCGTACTCGTGGCCGTAGACCTCCATCCCCTTGGCAACCGCATAGTCCGTCGCTGAGGCAAACGACGTGAAACGGCGTGGGTCGCAGGACCACATGTCCCATTCGGTCTCGCCCCTGGTAACCCACTCGGCCAACACCTTGCCGGCGCCACCGGCCTGGGCGATGCCGAAGGTGAAGACGCAGGCTTCGAAGGCATTTGGCACGCCGGGCATCGGGCCGATCAGCGGGTTGCCGTCGGGGGCGTAGGGGATCGGGCCGTTGATGATCTTGGACAGGCCGGCGGTGCCGAGGATCGGCACGCGGCGGACGGCGTCATCGAGATACCATTCCAGCCGCTCTAGATCGTCGGGGTAGAGCTGGAACGAAAAATCCGCAGGCATCTGGTCGTCGGGCGTTGCCCAATGGGCGCGGCAATTGCGCTCATAGGGGCCGAGATTCATGCCGTTCTTCTCCTGGCGGAGATAATAGGAGGTGTCGACGTCGCGCAGCAGCGGCAGCTTTTGGCCTGCTTCCCGTGACCATGCAGCCAGTTCGGGGATTTCGTCGAACAGGATGTACTGGTGGCTCATCACCATCATCGGCACGTCGCGGCCGAACATTTTTCCCACTTCGGCGGCGCGATAACCGGCCGCATTCACCACCTTTTCGCAGCGGATGTCGCCCTTTTCGGTCGAAACGACCCATTCGTCCTTGTCGCGGCGGACCGAAATGACAGGGCAGAAGCGGATGATCTTTGCGCCCATGTCGCGCGCCCCCTTGGCCAGCGCCTGGGTCAACTGTGCCGGGTCGATGTCGCCGTCACTGGGATCGTAGAGCGCGCCCTTGAGATCATGCGTCTCGATGAAAGGGTAGCGGCGCCTGATTTCGTCTGTGCCAATGACGTCGATATCCATGCCCTGGTAGCGGCCCATGCCCTTGGCGCGCTGGAACTCCTGCATGCGCTCCTTGCTGTGGGCGAGGCGGAGCGAGCCGGTGACGTGGTAGTTCATCGGGTAGTCGACCTCGGTCGCCAGCCTGCGATAAAGCTCGGTCGAATAGCGCTGCATGTTCATCAGCGACCAGGACGACGAGAAGGTGGGCACGTTGCCGGCGGCATGCCAGGTCGAGCCGGAGGTCAGCTCGTTCTTTTCGAGCAAGACGCAGTCGGTCCAGCCTGATTTGGCGAGGTGATAGAGCGACGAGACTCCGACCGCGCCTCCGCCGATGATCACTACGCGGGCCGTGCTCGGCAACTCAGCCATCTTTTCCTCCAAAAAAGCAATCAGTAGACCGGTGGCGATACGACCCAAATGACCACTGCCGGAACCGAACCGGGGTTGCGCCACCGGAATGGCTTGTGGTCGAAGCGGAAGCTGTCGCCTTCGCCCAGGCTGTGCCAGGTGCCGTCGATCTCGATGTCGAAGTCGCCCGAGGCGACATAGCCGGCCTCTTCGGTGGGGCGCGTCACAGGCTTTGCCATGCCGGCGCCGGGCGCGAAAATCGAGCGCAGCATTTCGAAGCTACCGCCGAGGTCGGGTGACAGGAGCTCCTCGACCAGCCCGGATTCGTTGCTGCCCAGCGAGCGCCGCCGTCCGGAGCGGACAACGACGCCGCGCTCGATGTCATTGGTGGCCTCATGGCCGAAGAACAGGCTGATCGGCACGCCGAACAGTTCGGCAAAGGCGCGAAGGTCGCCGATCGATGGCGTCGACAATCCGCGCTCGACCTGGCTCACCCAACCGACCGAGCGGCCCAGCTTGATCGCGATCTCGGCGAGCGTCAGCCCGCGCGACTTGCGCAGCGCGCGCAGGTCGTTGGCCAGCACATCGCCGGCGACGTTGCCTTCCTTGCGCAGCGACACGGTGGAACTCAAAATGCGGCCCTCGTGAAATTTCAAGGCAGAATTTCATGAAATGGCATTGCGGTGAAAAATTCAAGCCCATTTTCATAGTCCAGCAAGTTTCTCTTGCGAGACTCCGGGAGAGAGTGCAAAGGCTCGGTTTCGGACGGGCGGTGAGGGGCGATCCGACAATAGCCATGCCATAGGGACAGCTGATGCTGGCACCGGACCAAAAACCGCAGCACTACGACGAAACCGATATCGTTGATGAGGCCATCGTGTCGCGCCGGTCGGTGCGTGCATTCCTGCCGACGCCGGTCGACGACAGTGTCATCAGGGACATCCTGGACGTTGCCGCACGTGCGCCTTCCGGCACCAACATGCAGCCGTGGAAGGTCTATGTGACCTCGGGCGAGACGTTGCGCGGCATCAGCGAGGCCATCCTGAATTCCGGCGTGCGTGCCGAAAAGGCCGTCTGGGACGAATACAAGTATTACCCGGACCAGTTCTTCGAGCCCTATCTCGGCCGCCGCCGCGCCAACGGCTTCGGGCTCTACAGCACGCTCGGAATCGGCCGCCGCGACGTCGACCGCATGCGCGCCCAGCACGACCGCAATTTCGTCTTCTTCGACGCGCCGGTCGGCATGATCTTCACCATCGACCGCAGGCTCAACCAGGGCTCGTGGATCGACTACGGCATGTTCCTGCAGAACATCATGATCGCGGCGCGGGCGCGGGGGCTGCACACCTGCCCGCAGGCAGCGTTTGCGCCCTATCACCGTCAGATCCGGCCGGTGCTCGGCATTCCCGAGGAAGAGGTCGTGGTCTGCGGCATGGCGCTGGGCCACGAAGACACGTCGAAGCCGGAAAGCACCTTCCGCACCGACCGCGCGCCTCTCGACGAGTGGGTGCAGTTCCTGAAATAGCCGGGAAATGCCGGCGCCGCACAGCGCCGGCTAATGCCCGTCAGGCGGACAGTCCACTCGACCTCAGGTCGAGATTGGTCGGCCGTGGGAGATGTTTCGGGCTCCGTGGCGTCGGGCTCACCTTTGCGTCGACGGCCTCGACCTGGAACGACTGCGCCGAAATGCGACCATATCCCTGCAGCAGCAAGCCGTAGTGGATGTTCGAGGCTTCGGCCGGAACGTCGAGCACGACGTTGCGCTCAAGCCAGCCGGTGGAGCCCCTCAGTGCGCCGTCGACTTCCCGCGTCATCATGTTGTCGAACTGGAGGACCTTGCCCTCCGATTTGTCGACGCGCATCCAGATGGATCCGGCGTCGGCGTCATCAGCCTTCAACGTTGCCGACAGCCTGATGCGACCACCGCGATAGTCGTCGGCCTGGATGCTCTGCATCAGCACGCCATGATGGTCCTCGCGCAGCACGATACCGCCCTGGCGGTGAAAGCGGCATTCGATGATGGCCGTTCCGGGCTGAGTTGGGTCGAGGCCGATGCGGTAGTTGATGCGCTCGGTGTTGCCGGTGATGAACCAGCCCTTGGGAAGCGGGAGCGCGTCGTCACCCGTGGCAGCGGCGATGCGGGCGGCAAGCGTGTTCCAGTCGGCAAGGCCGAACTGCCGGGATACGACTTCGAGACAATCGGTGTGGGACAATTCGACATGACGTTCGGCCATGGCCTTGCGCAGCGCCTTGGCCACCAGTTTGGCGTCGAGAAAGGAATGCATGGTTCGATCCTTGGCCCGGGCGAACTTTTGGAAAGTGCCAGTGCTCGCATTCTGCCGGATCGCCCGTGCAAAAGGTCAAACCGCGTCAATCCTGGTGCAGTCACCTTCCCGGAAGGGGCGAGCGGCAGGCTGCACGGGCCACCGACAACATGACGCGATTCCGGTCCGAACTGTCAATCTTGCGGATAAGGCGATCAGGCCTGGCCGGCCTTTCGCTTGGCAAGATAGCGGCGCAGACCGGCTTCGCCGCGTGGCGTGGTCCAGCGATGGTTCCAGGCGAAGGCGGGGCGCAGCAGCGGCGACAACAGGCGCAGGATCGGGCGCTCGACGATGACCTGCCAGGTGAGCGTGACATGGGTGCCATGGCCGGAGGGCGCGAGCACTGCACGCCAGTGGCCATCGAAATCGCCTGATGTCTTCACCGCCACGACCTTGCCGGGCTCGAGTTCCACCGCTTCGAGAATGAAGTTGAGCTCATAGGGCAGAAATCCCCGGGCACGCGCGCGGACCTTGGCACCGACCGACGGCTTGTCATGGGAAGTCAGTTTTTCCACGTCCTTGTAGACGTCGCCCCACCACAGTGGCAGCAGCGTCGCGTCAGCGAGTACGTCCCACACCTCTTGCGGGGATGCCTCGGGGATTTCCCAGACCTCATCGAAGCGGAACGCGTTGCTGGCCATGAGTGCCGATACCAATGTGCAACTGCCATTCAAGCGGCGACCATCTTAAAGCATCGGCTCTTTTTCGGCTATGGCAGGCGTTGCAGGCTTTCGAACAGGCCCGCAATCGTCTCGCGCAGCCATTGATGCGCGGCGTCGCCGTCGCGGCGCCTGTGCCAGATCTGCTGGAAGGCGAAGGACGGTATCGCAAATGGCGGCTCGAAGGCGGCGAGGCCGCTTGCTGCCGGCACTGCCGGGTGCAGCCGGCGCGCGATGGTGAGCACCAGATCGGTTCCGGCGATCAGCCCGGGTGCGACGCCCCAATGCGGTAGCACCAATGCGATGCGCCGTTTGTGCCCGGCGGCGGCCAATGCCACGTCGATCTCGCTTTCGACGTCGGCGCGCAGCGCGACGAGCGCATGGGGCCGTTGGAGATAGGCGGCAATGTCCATTCCAGCCGCTTTGCCCAGCAACGCGGCGTCGGAAAGGCAGGCATAGTCCTCCTCGAACAGCCGCTGTCGCCGGACGGCTTTGTCGAGCGCATGGAAAACGCCGATCGCGATGTCGACCTCGCCGTCCATGACCTGTGCCGCCATGGCTTCGCGGCCGGCCTGGCTGACATGGAGATCGATGCCTGGCGCGCGCCGGCGCAAAAGCGGCAGCAGGCGCGGCAAAACGACGATAGCGCCATAGTCGGACATTGCGAGGCGGAAGCTGCGGCGTGCCGTGGCCGGATCGAAGCCGCTCGGGGCGAGCAGATCGTGCATGCGTTCCAGCGCTTCAGTGAGCCGCGGCGCAATCTCCAGCGCGCGCATGGTCGGCTGAAGCGCACCGCCATGCCGGACCAGCAGCGGATCGTCGAGCAGATGGCGGAGACGGCCAAGCGCGTGGCTGACTGCCGGCTGGCTCTTGTTCAGGCGGATAGCGGCGCGCGAGACATGGCGCTCGGCCAGAAGCGCGTCGAGCACGACGAGGAGGTTGAGATCGATGCCGGCAAGATTATTCATCCCGTGCATATTGCGGCTACGAAATACGAATTTCCATCAGAATTTCGGATGCCCTAGGTCTTGGAAAACAAGGAGACATGTCATGCCGAACCTAGGTTCATCCCTGCTCGCCGCAGCGCTGGTTGCCGGCGCCGCCATCCCGTTTCAAGCCGGCGCCAACGCCATGCTCGGGCGGCTGCTCGGCCATCCGCTCTGGGCGACTATGGTCTCGCTGGCCGTCAGCGTGGCCCTGGCCGTGCCTGTCATGCTGGCGTTCAGGGTCCCGGTGCCCAGCTTTGCAACCGCCGCAGCCACCGGGCCCTGGTGGATCTGGACCGGCGGCGTCGCGGGCGTGGTCTATGTCACGGCGGCGCTGCTGCTGGCGCCGAAGATGGGGGCGGCGAGCTTCGTCGTCGCCGTCATAGGCGGGCAGATGGTGGCGTCGCTCGTCATCGACCATTTCGGGCTGATGGGGTTCGTGCAGCGCCCTGCCAGTCTCGCCAGGGTTGCCGGCCTGGTGCTGATCGTCATTGGGCTCGTCGTCACCCAGTGGGCAAATGCGGCGAAGGCAGGCTAGGCTCGACCCAGGGAGAGAGATCATGAAAAAGAACGTCGTCCTGCGCGTGGCGCGGCCCACGAACGATCTCGAGGCCACCGTCCGCTTTTATCGCGACGGGCTCGGGCTCGACGAACTCGCCCGCTTCGAGAACCATGACGGTTTCGATGGCGTGATGCTCGGCAAGGCTGGCGAAGCGCATCATTTCGAGTTCACCCATGCCCATGGCCATGACGCCGGCAGGGCGCCGACGCAGGACAATCTCGTCGTGTTTTATTTGCCCGACAGCGACGACTGGCAGGCATCGATCGCGCGCATGAAGGCGCATGGCTATCAGCCGGTGCCGTCCTTCAATCCCTACTGGGACAGGCGAGGCGTGACCTTTGAGGATTGTGATGGTTACCGCGTCGTGTTGCAGAATGCGGGCTGGGCACCATGACCGCTGCCTGACTTACCTAACCTCGTAGCCGACTTCGTCCGATGCATGGCACAGCATTTTCCAGAACGAGCGGGCGAAAGAGCGGAAGACGTAGAGGTCGAAGCTGTCGGGGCCGCCGCGCTGGATCTGGGTGAACACGTCGTGGTGGGTGGTCGAGATGCCCGAACCGACTGGAAATGCAGTCAGGGAGAAGCCGACGGCAAAGAGCTTGGCCAGCACCCATTCCGATTTCGGGCCGCCAATTCTGATCGCCGTGCGTCCATGTGACAGGTCGGTGATGGTGCCGATCGCTGCGGTGACCTTGCCGGCAAAGGCTGTGGCGAGTCCTTCCGAAGCGTCTGATACCAGGAACTTTCCGGGAGCGAAGCCGAAGGCGGAACAGCGCTCGGACGAAGCGCCGGCGCCCGCGCCATCGGCCAGCTTGAGGCCGGTGACCGAACCGATCGTTGCCATCAGCTTCTTTTCCTCGCCCGGCCAGGCGGCAAGCTGGACAATCGATCCGGGTGCAATCTCGGACAAGGTTACGCCGACGCCATCGACGAAATTTCCGTACGAGCCGGGCCGGAATACCGGTTCGAGCGGTGAAAGCTGCTCAACCATGCATGCGCTTCCCTTCGGGATCGAAGAAGTGGTGGCTGACGATTTCCACCGGGCCGAAGCGGTTGCGCAACGGGTCGGAGATGTGAGCGCGCTTGCCATGGCGCGCCTTGCCGCCCGAGACCAGCGCAAGTGCTATGTACTTGCCGAGCGCGGGCGAGAAGCAGGCGGCGGTGATGTGGCCGAGCGATCCGTGCGGGTTGGCGGCGTCGACCTCCTCGACGATGTGCGCGCCACCGCTGAGCGGCCGGTTGTCGAGTGCGATCAGGCCGACCAGTTCGAGCCTGCCCGAGGCGGCAAGTCCTTCGCGGTCCATCATGGCCGAGCCGATGAAGGGTTTTTTCTTGGACAGCATCCAGCCGAGATGGAGGTCGCGTGCCGAGGTGCGGCCGTCGATCTCGGCACCGGTGACGTGGCCTTTTTCGATGCGCATCGTGCCGAGGGCCTCGAGCCCGTAGGGAACCATGCCGAAAGGCTTGCCCGCCTCGATCAGCGCTTCCCAGACATGGGTGCCGTGACCGGCACCGGAATAGACCTCGAAGGCCATCTCGCCGGAAAAGGAGAGCCGGCAGATCATCACCGGCGCGCCCGAAATCTCGCCATGGACGATGCCCATGAAGGGCAGGGCCTCGTTGTCGACCCTGGTGCCGGTGACGCAGGAAGCGAGGATGTCCCGCGCCTTCGGGCCGCCGATCGCCGCGCCGGCCCACTGGTCGGTGACGGAGGTCAGGTGAACCTTGAGATCCGGCCAGACGACATCGAGGACATATTCGAGATGCTGCATGACCTTGCCGGCATTGGCCGTGGTCGTGGTCATCAGGAAGTCGTGTTCGCCAAGCCGCCAGGTGGTGCCGTCGTCGAAGACGAGGCCGTCCTCGCGCAGCATCAGGCCGTAACGCGCCTTGCCGACGGGCAAGGTCGAAAAGACGTTGGAATAGACGCGATCGAGGAACTCGGCGGCATCCGGTCCCTGGACGGCGATCTTGCCGAGCGTCGAGACGTCGACGATGCCCGCCGTTTCGCGGGTCGCTGCCGCTTCCCTGACATAGGCCTGCTCGATCGTCTCGCCGGGTCCGCCATAGATCATCGGGCGGAACCACAGGCCGGCCGAATACATCGTCGCGCCGTTTTCCAGATGCCAGTCATGCATCGGGGTCAGCCGGTCAGGCTTGAGGTCGCCGAAACGCTCGGCGGCAAGCGCGCCGACGGAGACAGGTGCGTATGGCGGGCGGAAGCGCGTCGTGCCGACCTCGGGGATCGGCTTGCCCAGGGCTTCGGCCATGATGGCGAGGCCGGGCACATTGGAGCCCTTGCCCTGGTCGGTGGCCATGCCGAGGGTGGTGTAGCGCTTGAGATGCTCGACCGAGACGAAACCTTCGAGGTGGGCGAGGCGGACATCGTCAGCCGTCACGTCGTGCTGGAGGTCGACGAAGGCCTTGCCCTTGGCCCTGATCTCGAAGACCGGTGCCGGGTTGGGGTCGAGCGGCGCGGGTTCGACGTCGGGCAGGGTGGCGGTTTCGAGCGCCGGCTGGCCTGCCGCCTTGCGGCCCGCGGAAAAGCCTTCGGAGATGACTTCGGCCGTCGAGAAGGTGCCGTTGAAGGCGCCGGCGCCGATCCAGCCCTTGCCGGTTTCCGGCGGCAGGAAGGCCTGCAGGTCGTCGCTCCAGACCGGCCGCGCCCCGGCCTGGCTGGCGAGGTGGATGGTTGGCGACCAGCCGCCCGAAACGATCAGGCAGTCGGCGCCGATGTCGCGTGCGTTGCCCTTGGAGACACCCGATGTGGCGGAGAATGGGGCCAGCTTGACCCCGGAGAGCTTCTTGCCGCCTTCGGTGCCGATCACCGCATGGCCGGTCAACAGTTCGGCGCCGGCCTCTGATGCAAGAGTGCGGCAGGCCGCGGAGACGTCCGAGCGCAGGTCGGCGATGGCGACGATCCTGGCTCCCGCCTTGGCGAGGGCCGCGGCTGCACGATAGGCGCTGTCGTTGTTGGCTAGAACGGCGATCTTCTCGCCCGCCAGCACGCCGTACTCATTGGCGTAGCGCATCGCGGCGCTGGCCATCATCACGCCCGGCCGGTCGTTGCCGGGGAACACCAGCGGCCGTTCGAAGGCACCGGTGGCGAGCACGACGTTCTTTGCCCGGATGGTCCAGTGGCGATGGCGCGGCGCGCCCTTGGCGGGCGTGTCCTTGTGGTCGCTGACACGTTCGACGGCGGCCAGCGTGTTGCCGTCATAGTAGCCCCAGACGGTGGTGCGCTTGAGCAGGCGGACATTGTCATGGGTCTTGAGTTCGCCGACGACATCGGAGGCCCAGGTTGCGGCGGGCTCGCCGTCGATCGTCTCGCCCGACCAGTTGGCCGAGCCGCCGAAGCATGGATCGAGCTCAGTCAGGATGACCTGAGCGCCCGACTGGGCAGCCTCGTGCGCGGCGGCAAGGCCGGCGGGCCCGGAGCCGACGACAAGCACGTCGCAGAAGGCATTCATGCGCTCATAACGTGACGGATCGGCCGCGTGGCCGGCGCGGCCGAGGCCGGCGGCGCGGCGGATGATCTTTTCGCATAGCATCCAGAAGCGGGTGCCCTTGAGCGGGCCAATCACCGGACCCATGAAGGTCTTGTAGTAGAAGCCGGCGGAGATGAACTTGCCGCCGAGCTGGTTGATGGCACTGACGTCGTAGGCGAGCGAGGGAAAGCGGTTCTGGCTGACCGCGGTGAGGCCGTCATGGATCTCGACCATCGTGGCGGGAATGTTCGGTTCGCGGACCTCGCCGCGCAGCACCGTCACGAGAGCGTTTGGCTCATCGACGCCTGATGTCAGCACGCCGCGCGGACGGTGGTACTTGAACGAACGGCCGAACAGCGAAACCCCATTGGCAAGCAGCGCCGAGGCCAGCGTATCGCCCTGGTGGCCGGTATAGGCGGTGCCGTCGAAGGTGAAGCGGATGGTCCGCAACCGGTCGATGCGGCCACCCGACGGTGTGCGGCGCGGGCTCATGCCTTGGCTCCGGATGTGCGGCGGCCGTGGGGCGGCGCGCCATGTTCGCGGGCAAAACGCACGCTCTTGATTTCATGGGTGAGCGTGTCGCGGACGACGGCGAGATGGGCGCGGCAGCCGCCGGCGTGCTGCCAGATCTCGTTGTGGATGCCGGCCGGGTTCAGGCGGTCATAGACATAGGCGCTCCACGCCTCGGCATCGGTCGAAGCGGGATCGGGACGGGTGCGGTTGCCGTCGCCCTGATAGGCGAATTCGGAGACGTCGCGCGGGCCGCAATAGGGGCAGGTGATCAACATGTTCGAACCCCTAGTGCATTCGCGGCGTCGGACCCTGGCCCTTGTCGTCGATGACGGTGCCACGGCTGAAACGGTCGAGCGTGAAGGGCGCGTTGAACTCGTGCGGCGCGTCCTTGGCGATGGTGTGGGCAAAGCAGAAGCCGGAAGCCGGCGTTGCCTTGAAGCCGCCGTAACACCAGCCGCAATTGAGATACATGCCGGGCAACGGGCCGGTGGTGATGATCGGCGAGCCATCCATCGACATGTCGCAGACCCCACCCCATGAGCGCAGCACGCGCACGGGTGCCAGCGAAGGGAACAGCGCCAGCATCTCACTCATTACTTCCTCGACGATGGGCAGGCTGCCGCGCTGGGCATAGGAATTGTAGCCGTCGAGGTCACCGCCATAGACGAGGCCGCCCTTGTCGGACTGGCCGACATAGAAGTGGCCCATGCCGAAGGTCAGCACGGTGTCGAGGAACGGCTTGAGCGATTCCGAGACGAAGGCCTGGAGGACGTGGCTCTCGATCGGCATGCGGTCGATGCCGGCAAGCTGCATCACGCGCCCCGTGCTGCCGGCCACGGCAACGGCGACCTTTTTGGCGCGGATTTCGCCGCGGCTTGTCGAGACGCCGATGACCCGGTCGCCGTCGCGCAGGAAGCCTGTGACTTCGCAATTCTCGATGATCTCGACACCGCGGCGATCGGCGCCACGGGCATAACCCCAGGCCACGGCGTCGTGGCGGGCGGTGCCGGCGCGTTCCTGCATCAGGCCGCCATAGATCGGGAAACGTGCGGATTGCGACATGTCGAGCCCGGGAACACGCCGGCCGATCTCGGCCGGCGTCATCAGCTCGGCGTCGACGCCGAGATGGCGCATGGCGTTGCCCTTGCGGGCGAGGTCGTCGAGCTGGCCGGGCGTGTGCGCCAGGTTGAGCACGCCGCGCTGCGAGAACATCACGTTGTAATTGAGGTCGTGGGATAGATTCTCCCACATCTTCATCGAATGTTCGTAGAAGCGCGTGTTCTGCGGCAACAGATAGTTGGAACGGACGGCGGTGGTGTTGCGGCCGACATTGCCGGAGCCGAGATAGCCCTTTTCCAGCACGGCGACATTGGTGATGCCGAATTCCTTGGCGAGGTAATAGGCCGTCGACAATCCGTGGCCACCGCCGCCGATGACGATGACGTCATACGAGGCCTTGGGACTCGGCTTGCGCCACGCCGGTTTCCAGTCGCGGTTGCCGCTGAGCGCGTTCTTGAGAAGCGAAAAGGCCGAATATTCCGCCATACTTCATGTCATCCTTCAGGCTGCGCCGGGACACTACAGGCCGCACTGCGGCGATCAAGCCAATATTCCGCCATTGTTTTTCGTCAGGCCGACTTTCCCATGGGCCAGCGCGCATCGGCTTGCCCGCCGAGATGCGCGTCATTATCAATGGCCACGCCTTTTCCTCGGCAAACTGACCACGAGTCGCTGACAAATCATGTTGTTTTCCGCAGTCCGGCGCATAGCTGCCACTCTGTTCATCTTCACAGCCGTGCTTGTGGCAAACGCTGCAGCGCAGGATGCCGATCTCGGCAAGGCGCCGGCCGGCGTGGTGTCCGACCAGCAGGAGGTCATCGCCAGCATCACGGCCAGGACCGATGCGCTGCAGAAGAAGATGGAGCAGAGCGCCGAAGACGATGCCGGTCTCGTCGACATCCGCCTGCAGCTCGAACAGCTGTCGCGCGACCTGTTGCAAAGCGGCGTCGCGTTCCGTCCGCGCCTGGCCGAGATCAACGCCCGGCTGGAGCAGCTCGGCAAGCCGCCGGCAGAGGGCCAGCCGCCCGAACCTGCCGTGGTGACCAGTGAGCGCGAGAAACTGAACGCCGAGAAAACCGAAATCAATGCCGTGCTCGGCGTTGCCGAGAACCTGTCGATCCGCATCGACAGGCTGATCAGCCAGATCACCGAGATCCGTCGCAGCCTGTTCCAGAACCTTTTGACCAAACGCTACCAGATCAATTTCGCTCTGGGGTCGGAGGTGGCCGACGCCTTCAAGACAGAGATGAACGACCTCTACCGAACGGTATCGTCCTGGGTTCGTTTCGTTGTCAGCTTCAAGCTCAAGTCGATGCTGGCGGCAACGTTCTTCGCCCTGGGTGCGGCGGCGGTCATCATCATCGGTGGCCGGCGCATGTTCGGACGGATGTTCGAGCCCGACGGCCGGGTAGAAGAGCCGTCTTATCTCAGCAGGCTTTCGGTCGCCTTCTGGTCGACCTTCATGCAGTCGGCGGCGCTCGTCGTCTTTCTTGGCGTCACCTACTATTTGTTCGCCTATTTCGAGGTGCTGCGTGGCGACATCGGCGCCATGCTGTGGTCGCTGTTCTACGTCATCGCCATCGTGTTCTTCGTTTCGCGCCTCGGCATGGCCGTGCTGTCGCCCAAGCTGCCCAAGTGGCGGCTTATCCCGGTCGAAAGCGGTGCTGCGCGCTGGCTGATGCTCCTGATCACCGCGACCGCCCTGTTTACCGGCCTCGATTACTTCCTGAGCTCGGTCTACCAGGTGCTCGGCTCGCCGGTTGCGTTGACTGTCGGCGAGGCGCTGACCTCGACTGTGGTGATCGGCGTGCTGGTCATCCTGATCGGCCTGGTCAAGCCGTTCGTCGATGAGGAAGGACGGCCGAAGCCGTGGCCGCGTCTCTTCCGCTACATCGTGCTTACCCTTGGCGGCGTCACCATCGCCGCAGCGCTGCTGGGCTATATCGGGCTTGCGCGTTTCGTGTCGCAGCAGATCGTCATCACCGGCACGATTCTGGCGACCATGTATATCGGCTTTCTGTCGTCGCAGGCGATCAACGAGGAAGACGCCTTCATCAAGACGACGGTCGGCCGGCGCATCAAGCGAATGTTCACCCTCGACGATGCGACGCTCGACCAACTCGGCCTAGTCACCAGCATGGTCATCAATCTGCTCGTGCTGACCGTCGGCGTACCGCTGATCCTGTTTACGTGGGGGTTCCAGCCCGGCGACATGATCACCTGGCTCTACCGCATCGGCTCGGGTTTCCAGATCGGCAGCTTCACCTTCTCGCCCGCCGGCCTTCTGTCGGGCGTCATGGTGTTTGCCATCGGCTATTTCCTGACACGCTGGTTCCAGGGCTGGCTCGACGGCTCGGTCATGGCGCGCAGCAAGGTCGACGCCGGCGTGCGCAATTCGATCCGTCTCGCCGTCGGCTATGCCGGCGTGGCGATTGCCGGACTGATCGCCGTTTCGGCAGCAGGCATCGATCTTTCCAACCTCGCGCTCGTTGCCGGTGCGCTTTCCCTCGGTATCGGTTTCGGCTTGCAGAATGTGGTATCGAACTTCGTTTCGGGCCTGATCCTGCTCGCCGAGCGACCGTTCAAGGTCGGCGACTGGATCGTTGCCGGTGCGGTGTCGGGCACGGTCAAGAAGATCAGCGTGCGTGCCACCGAAATCGAAACCTTCCAGCGCCAGTCGGTGATCCTGCCCAATTCCGATCTGATCAACAGCGCAGTCGGCAACTGGACCCACCGCAACAAGCTTGGCCGCGTCGAAGTGCCGATCGGAGTTGCCTACGGTTCGGACGCCAAGCGAGTGCACCAGATTTTGTTGGATATTGCGCGTGGCCACCCGCTGGTGCTCAAGAATCCGGAGCCGTTCGTGCTGTTTTCGGCGTTCGCGGATTCGTCGATGAACTTCGAAATCAGGGTATTTCTCGCCGATATCGGCAATAGCGCATTCGTGCAAAACGACCTGCGCTTCGCCATCCTTGAGGCATTCGAGCGCGAGCACATCGACATTCCATTCCCACAGCGCAGCATCCGTGTGGTTGGCGACAAGCAGGCAACCCCGTGGCCTGCCGATGACGAGCAGGCGGAAGCGGAGTATGCCGCCATGGAGCAGGAGCGGCTCAAGAAGAGCGGGGAGGAAACCGCCAAGCCAAAGTCCCGTCGCCGCAAGCCGGATCCGAGCTGATGGTGGGCCGATGCCAATTATGGCATGAACAAGGCATTCAGTTGCCGTTCAGCTTCGAACTCATATAAGCTCTCATGCAAACGGCGAAAATGCCTTGCTGAGATGAACAGGGGCGGTGGAAACACCGAGTGCTAAATGAAAAGGTTTCTTGTCGCTGGAGGCGCGCTGGTCCTGGCAATGTCGGGCGCTGCGCATGCTGCAAGCGCGGTAAACCTCGATGCCGAACCGCGGACCCTGATCGTCACGGAAGGTGGTTCCAAGACGGAGCTTTCCCTTGCCGCCGGCGAAACGGTCGAGTTCTGCTCGAGCGGCTGCTTCGTGACCTTGCCGAATGGCGACCGCGAAGCGCTGACCGGTGATGAAACAGTAGAGATTTCGGGCGGCGCTGCCCGCATCAAGTAAAGCCTGTCAACACGCATGCTAATGATCGAAAAGGTCGGGCGTCAGCCCGGCCTTTTCTGCATTCTGCTAACGTCTGCTTAAGCATGACTGGCGAAATGACTGGTGCTCGTTTAGCATTCGGCCTCGACCTTAACCATCCGGAACCTGGTCGCCCGCTATAGCGGCAAGGGGTCCGGAAGGTTCACGCCGTCCGGCAAGGGGCAGGGCAGGCAGTTTGATGGATGCGCGATCAGACAACAAGATAGTACCACTGGCGGTCGATCTCGACGGCACGCTGATTGCCAGCGATCTGTTGTGGGAAGGACTGTTCGCCCTTCTCAAGAAGAATCCGCTCGCCATCTTCATGGTGCCGTACTGGCTGCTCAAGGGCGGCCCAGCGCGTCTCAAGCAGGCGATTGCCGAGGTGGTCGACATCGACCCGGCGACCTTGCCCTATCGGCCTGAAGTGCTGAAACGCCTGCGCGAAGAGCAGGCCAACGGGCGCCAGATCGTTCTCGCCACCGGCACGCCACGCAAGTTCGCCGAAGTCATCGCACGCCATCTTGGCCTGTTCGACGCGGTGCTTGCCAGCGATGGCGGTGAAAACCTGACCGCTGAACGCAAGCGCAGGGCTCTGGTGGCAGCCTATGGCGATGGCGGCTTCGACTATGCCGGTAACAGCCGTCACGACGTCAAAGTGTTCGATGCCGCGCGCGAGGCAATCGTGGTTGCACCCGACCGGGCCGCCGCACGCTGGCAGGCCAGCCATCAGTCCGAACTGATCGAGACGCCGAAGCCCGACCTGCGCACCATCCGCAAGATGCTGCGTGTCCATCAATGGCTCAAGAACGTGCTGATCGCCGTACCGCTGGTGCTGGCGCACAAATATTTCAATCCCGAGATGCTGGTGCCGGCGATCCTGGCGTTCATCTCGTTCAGCGCTGCCGCCTCGGCTATCTACATCGTCAACGACTTCTTCGACCTGGCGCTCGATCGGGCGCACCCGACCAAGCGTGAGCGGCCTTTCGCCAGCGGCAAGCTGTCGATCCCGTTCGGGCTGGCGTCCGTGGGCGTCCTTCTGGTCATCAGTCTGGCGACGGCTGCCTTCACGACGATCGAGTTTGCCGGCGTTCTGCTGGTCTATCTCGTGGCCACCACCGCCTATTCGCTGTCGGTCAAGCGGATGCTGCTGCTCGACGTGCTGACCCTTGCCGGGCTCTACACCTTGCGCATCCTGGCGGGTGCCGCTGCGACCGGGGTGGACGTGTCGTTCTGGCTGCTCGCCTTCTCGATCTTCTTCTTCCTCTCGCTGGCGCTGGTGAAGCGTTATGTCGAGCTGCGTTCATCCAGCCTCAGCGTCGGCGAGCGTATCGCCGGGCGCGGCTACCGCATCGAGGACCAGGAGATCGTCGCCCAGGCCGGCATGGCGTCGGCGTTTTCCTCGGCGCTGGTTCTGGCGCTCTACATCGACAGCAGTGCGGTGCGCGAGCTCTATGAGCATCCCTGGCTGGTCTGGCCGCTGGCGCCGATCGTGCTCTATCTCACCATGCGCATCTGGATCCTGGCGCGGCGCGATGAACTGCATGACGATCCGGTCGTCTTCATCATCCGCGACTGGCGCAGCCAGATCGTCGTTTTCGCCGGCGCGGTGCTGCTTGTGGTGGCGGGCCTGTGAGCGTGGGACTGGCCCGTTACCAGAGCTTTGGCCGCGCCAATCCGGGCGCAAGTCAGGCGATCGACATCGCCGAGGCAACGCGGCTTCTGGCCGGTGGGACGGCACGCGCCGGATCGCTGCTCGCCTATGGCAATGGCCGCAGCTATGGCGACAGCTGCCAGAACAGCGCCGGCGCCGTCGTCGACATGCGGCCGCGTCAGCGCGTCGTTTCCTTCAACGCCGAGACCGGCCTGATCGAAGCCGAGGCCGGCGCGCTGCTGGCCGACATCATCGCCTATGCCGCTCCGCACGGGTATTTCCCGGCGGTCGTGCCGGGGACACAGTTCGTCACGCTCGGCGGCGCCATTGCCAACGACGTGCATGGCAAGAACCACCACCGTCGCGGCAGTTTTGGCTGCCATGTCGAACGCCTGACATTGCTGCGCTCGGACGGACGCAGCTATGCCTGCTCGGCCGGCGAGAACGCCCGGCTGTTCTGGGCGACAATCGGCGGCATGGGGTTGACCGGCATCATCGTGTCCGCCGCGATCCGCCTGATGCGGGTACCCTCGCTCGATATCGCCGAGACGGTGAAGCCGTTCGGCAGCCTGGGCGAATATTTTGATCTCGCCGAAGCCGCCGACCGCGACAACGAATATGCCGTTGCCTGGATTGACCAGCTGGCCGGCGGCAAGCATGCCGGCCGCGGATTGCTGCTTGCCGGCAACCACGCCGCCTATGGCGCGCGGACGGCCGAATGCGGCACGGCAAGACTGTCGGTGCCGTTACAGCCGCCCTTGACCTTGCTCAACCGGCCCTTCCTGAAGCTGTTCAATGCCGCCTATGGCTGGCGGCGCGGCCGCCTCAGGGAAAGCCAGGCGAGCTACCAGAAGTTCTTCTTTCCGCTCGACGGCGTTGCCGACTGGAACCGGCTCTACGGTCCGAGCGGGCTTTACCAGCACCAGAGCGTCGTGCCTGAAGCTATGGCGCGCGAAACAATTCCGGCATTGCTGGCGGCGGCGCGACGCGCCGGGCAGGGCTCGTTCCTGACCGTGCTCAAACGTTTTGGCAGCCAGCGTTCGCCGGCTTTGCTGTCCTTCGCGCGTCCGGGCTACACGCTGACGCTCGATTTTCCGAACCATGGCCGGCGCACGCTGGAGCTGCTCGCCGAACTCGACCGGATCACCGTCGGCGCGGGTGGCGCGGTCAATCCCTACAAGGACGCGCGCATGTCGGCTGAGACATTCGCGGCTTCGTTCCCGGACTGGCAGCGGCTCGAGGCAATGCGCGATCCGGCATTCATGTCCGACTTCTGGGTCCGGACCGCCGGCCGGCTGGGCGGGCGCAATGGCGACACCGCGTAGGCGGCCGAGTAGGCGCTTGTTAGAGAACTGCGGAAAAAATTCAAATTGCCAGGAAAGCTTCACAGAATATCAGGGGCTTTCCGATAGGTTGTGCGAAGGACGGACAAAGCAATGAAATATATCCTCTTCATCCTTTTCACAGTGATGACCAATGCCGCGGCCCAGCTGATGCTGAAACAGGGCATGATGTCTCTTGGTCCGCTTTCTTTCGAAGGCAGCAATCCGCTGATCAAGATACTGCAGGTCGTCTTCAGCCCCTGGGTTTTCGCCGGACTGCTGACTTTCGTCATCTCGATGGCATCGCACCTCTATGTGCTGTCCAAGGTCGAGCTCAGCTTCGCCTATCCCTTCCTCAGCCTGGCCTATGTGGCGGTGGCGGTGTTTGCCTACTTCGTCTTCCATGAAGACCTGAATGCCTGGCGCATCGCCGGCATCGCCTTCATCTGCGTCGGCACCGTGCTGATCGCCCAAAGCGGCCGCGACCATGGCGAAGTTGTCGCCGCGGCCTCTACCGAACCCACCAAGACAAGCGAGCTTTTGCGATGAGACACATCATTTTCGGAGGCGACGGCTTCGTCGGTCGTCATCTTGCGCCCAAACTGATCGCCGACGGCGAAGAGGTTGTCGTTGCCGACATCGTCAAGAGCGACCTTGCGCATTACCGCAACGCGCGTTTTGTCCATTGCGACGTGACCGATCCCGCCGCGATCGCAGCCGTCGGCATCAAGGCAGACGACATGGTCTACAACCTGTCGGCCAAGATGCTGTCGCCGCTGCAGGTGCGGGCCAAGCGCCACGACTTCTTCTTCCCGGTCAACTATTTCGGTACCGAGAACATCATCAAGGCTATGGACCATGCGGCAGCGCCGAGGCTGGTCCACTACACCACCGACATGATCTACGGTCATACCGTGACCTATCCGATGACCGAAGAGCATCCGGTGGCGCCGCTCGGCGAATATGGCTGGTCGAAGCAGAAGACCGAGGAACTGGCGGCCGAGTGGCGGACGCGCGGCATGAACATCTCGCTGTTCCGCCCGCGCCTGATCATCGGGCCCGGCCGTCTCGGCATTCTGGAGAAGCTGTTCAAGCTGATCGACTGGAACCTGCCGGTGCCGATGATCGGTTCGGGCAGGAACCCATACCAGTTCATCTCGGTGTTCGACTGCGCCGAGGCAGCGCGGCTTGCCTGGAAGGCCGGCGTGCCGAACGAGGCCTACAATCTCGGATCGCTCAATCCGCCGCCGGTGCGCAAGCTGCTCGGCGACCTTGTCAAGCATGCCGGTTCGAAGTCGATCCTGCTGCCGACGCCGGGCTGGGCGGTCAAGCGGACGCTCGACCTGCTCGACCTGATGAACATGCCGATCATGGATCCCGAGCAGTATCTGATCGCCGACGAGGAGTGCGTTCTCGACGTCTCCAAGGGCGAGCGCCAGCTCGGCTGGGTGCCGCAGTACCGCGACGAGGACATGCTCATCGCAGCCTACAAGGAATATCGCGCCAAAAAGGACGGCCTCGCTGCGTCCACGCAGCACGCCCCGGCTGAATAGAGGATATGAACATGACGCTTGTCACCAAGCCGGATACGGCCCATTCGCATGCCGTCGCGGTTGCTCCGGCAATGACTTCGGCAAAGCTCGCCAAGCCGAACCTGATGTCGGTCGAGCAGGCCAAGGCGCTCGACGTCGCCAGGATGACCGACCTGTTCAAGGCGCATCTCAACCCCGGCCAGCTGCATTTCATGAAGCTGCTCGGCTTCCACAAGATCAAGATCGAGCGTGCCGAGGGCATGCACTACATCGATCAGAATGGCCGCAAGATCCTCGATTTCTTCGGCGGCTTCGGTTCGCTGGCGCTCGGCCACAACCATCCGCGCGTGCTTGAGGCGCGCAAGAAGTTCCAGGACGAGAAGCGCCACGAAATCGGCATCGCCTTCATGTCGCAATACGCCTCGGCGCTGGCCTACAATCTGGCACAGATCTCGCCCGGCGATCTCGACATGGTGTTTTTCGGCTCGTCTGGTTCGGAAGCCATGGAAGCAGCTGTCAAGCTCGCCGAGCGTGCTGCGGGGCCGGCACGTCCCAAGATCGTCTATGCCGAGAACTCGTTCCACGGAAAGACCAAGGGCGTGCTCTCGGTCACCGACGGCGCGCTCTATCGCGGCGAGTTCAAGCTCACCGAAAACACCGTGCGGGTGCCGTTCGGCGACATCGATGCCATCGAGAAGGCGTTCCGTTCCGATTCGGCCATCGGCGCCATCGTGCTCGAGACGATCCAGGGTGGTGGCGGCATCAACAAGGCACCGGCCGCGTTCTGGCACAAGCTGCGCGCGCTGTGCGACCAGTATGGGGTGATCTGGGTCGCCGACGAGGTGCAGTGCGGCGTCGGCCGTTCCGGCCGTTTCTATGCCTTCGAGCACTATGACGTGGTGCCCGACATCACCGCGGTTGCCAAGTCGCTGGGTGGCGGCAAGGCAGCGATGGCTGCGATGATCGCCCGCCGCGACGTCTACATGAAGGCCTATGGCACGCCGAAGACGGCGATGATCCATGCCATGGCGACCTTCGGCGGTATCGGCGAGGGCTGCATCACGGCCATCGAGACGCTCAACGTGCTCTATGATGAAGGCCTGATCGAGAATTCGGCCGACACCGGCGCCTATCTCCTGGCGCGGCTGGAGGAACTCCAGGCGAAGTACCCCAAGATCATCAAGGAGGTTCGCGGCCAGGGCCTGATGGTCGGGCTCGAGTTCCACGACTTCTCGCAGACGCTGCCGATGGTGCTGCGCCCGGTGGTCAGCGTGCTCGACGACAAGCTCAAGGGGTCGCTGTCAGGCTTCGTCGGGGCGCTGCTGCTGCGGGACTATGACGTGCTGGTGGCCTTCACCGAGTACAACCGTAATGTCGTGCGCCTGCTGCCGCCGCTGACCTGCAGCCGCGCCGATGTCGACGTGCTGATCGCAGCCCTCGACAGCCTGCTCGGCCGCGGCATCGTTTCGATCGTCAAGGACTTCGTCAAAAGCCAGGTCAAGTAGGGGACATCATCCCCGTCGCCTCCAAAGCCGGGTCTCGACCCGGCTTTTTTTGTTAGCTGGTTGCCGGAGGGCGTTGGCGCTGTCGGCGGGAGGCGGTTGTCCGGCTTCCGCAAGCGCGGCATGTTCGGATGGCGCGGCGGAGCAACAATCGGGAGGAGCGAATGGTCAAGCCGATCATGAATCTGGACGAGGTCGAGTTCGACGACATCGAGGAGAATGGCATCTACACGTCGAAGAGGGCGTCGATAAGCCGTCACATCGGCGCGCAAAACCTCGGCTACAACCTCACCGTCCTGCCGCCGGGCAAGGTTCAATGCCCGTTCCACAACCATCGCGGCGAAGAGGAGATGTTCTTCATCATGGAAGGTGAGGGCGAGCTACGCTTCGGCGACAAGCGCTATCCGATCCGTCAGCACGACGTCATCGCCTGTCCGACCGGGGGAGCTGAAGTGGCCCACCAGATCATCAACACCGGCACGACGACGATGCGGTATCTGGCATTGTCGACGCTGGTCGAGGTCGATGCCTGCGAGTACCCGGACTCGGGCAAGGTGATGGTCGTCTCCGGCAAGCGGGGAGTTCCCGGGCTCCGCAAGATGTTCCGGGCCGAGAATACGACCGACTACTACGACCGCGAGAGCAGGTAAGCCGTTCCGTTTGCGGCTCGACGCTACTTGTCCAGCGCTGCGAAAAACCTGGGATGGACGAAGGCGTCGTAGCAGGAATCGAGCTGGATACGGCGGTGCTGGGTCAGTGCGCTCTTGTACATGTCGTAGAGCGCGGCATTGGCCGTGGTCGGCGGGCAGGTGGGCAGGAGGACGAGGTCGGTGTCCGCCACTGCCGCCTCCTCGGTCGAGCCGGGGTCGGGCACGGCGCGCATCGGGTCGGCGCCGATGGCGATGTGCAGCGGTGCCGAGCGGTCGAGCAGCCAAGGGAAGGGGTTAACGAAGTTCAGCGACATCAGCGTGTTGAAGTGGACGCCCTTGTCGGCTTCCAGCTTGCGGATGGAATCGACCGCCGTGTCGACATTGCTGAGATAGGTGACCTGGAAGTCGAAATCGGAATAGAGCAGCGGCGTCGGCAACTCGCCGGCGTTGGTGAGGTCGGCATAGAGTTGCCGATGCTCCGGGTAGAATTTCAGCATATGGTCGACACGGACGGCGACCTCGCTGCGCATGTTGACCGCCCCGAGCGTACCAAGATTGCGCTGCGCGATGGGCCGGTTCTTGAGCGAGCCGATATAGGCGCGGGCCGCGCGCTCGACGACGAACAACGCTGGCGGCAATATGACGGCCGCAGCCAGTCCCAGGACCGAGAGCAGCACCATAGGCTTGGCAAGCAGCCTGGACGCCTTGAGCAGGATGGCGACGATGAGCGGCGCCAGGAAGATGAACGCTTGGCTGCCGGTGTTCTGCGTCTCGAACAGCACGCCGGCGAACAGGACAGCGAGCAGCCAAAGCCCGTTATGGTCGAGAAGCCCCGAAACCGCTGTCGCAAGCGACGTCTTGCGGTCGGCGGAAAAGCGCTCGGACAGCTTGTGCCGGTCGGACCAGAGCAGGACCAGGGCGAGCGCAGACGTCGCCAGCACGACGCCGAAATTGATCGAGGTGGACTGCAGGAAGCGCGGCAAGAGCGTGCCGCCGTTCATCATCACCAGCTTGAGGATGTCGGTGATGTAGTGGCTGACCAGGCCGCTGGACAGTTCGATGGCGGCAAGGACGGCGGCGAAGATGACCAGCGCCTCCAGCGCGTAGCGAAACTTCACGCGGCCGGCGAAGAACGCATAGGCGGCGATGACGCCGCCGGCGACGAAACCGGTGATCTTGAGGAAGAACAGCGCCGTCATTGTGAGCGAAATCAGCGCAACCAGCAGGTAGCGATTGCGCACGAACATCAGCGCGGCCACCAGCACATACAGCGTCTGGCAGACCTGGCGGTTATAGATGCCGAACGCGTCGGAGCCGGGGAACGGATAGAATTCGCGCGTGTTGAAGGGCAGCAGGGCGAACAGCAGGAACGGCACCAGCAGCGCAAATGCGATTCCGCGCGAACGCTGGCCGACATCCCACAGCACCAGCGCCATCAGCGGTGCGGTGACGGCAAGCAGCGACCAGTGCGCCACGAGCGCCGGCTGGGCGTTGGGAAACAGCGTCACCCAGCCTGCAAACAGGTAGTAGCCGAGCGGGCCGACGGGGGTGAAGAAGTCGTTGATCGGCACCTGGCCGTCGAAAATGCGGTTCGCCGCATCGTAATAGATCAGCACGTCCCAATACATCGGGCCGATCGGCACGGCGACCGGCAATGCCAGCAAGGTGCAAACCAGCAGAAACGCGACAGCCAAAAGAAAAAGCGGGCTTGTCGTCTTGGCCTTGAGGCGTGAACCCAGGGATGCAGCAGGCGGCGTGAAAGTGGTGTTCATCTTCGGCACCTGCGGCAATCTCGATCGACATGGAGTTGTTGTATTCAACTACAGGTAAATGGCGACAAAAGCGTTAAGCGGGCCGATTTCGCCATGCTTGCGGCCGTGGCCGCGGACTGTGGGCCGGGGTGACGAAGGCGCGTCGGCGGCAGGAGCAGAACCGGGCGGCGCGGCGGATCGATGCCGGCAATTTTGCCGAGGTCGCGCGGCCTTGTGGCAATGTCGCAAACAGGCTGCAATCGCGCGGCGGCGCTCTATAGTCTGCGCGCAATATCATCTCGGAGTCGTGGGTAATGGCTGAGTTTCCGAAAACGGCAAAGGTCGTCATCGTCGGGTTGGGCGGCATCGTGGGCGCATCGATTGCCCATCACCTGATCGAGCGCGGCTGGACCGACATCGTCGGCATCGACAAGTCGGGCGTGCCGACCGACATCGGCTCGACGGCGCATGCCTCCGACTTCTGCTACACCACCAGCCACGACTATCTCTCGGTCTGGACCACGCAATATTCGATCGATTTCTACGAGAAGATGGGCCACTACGCCCGCATTGGCGGCCTCGAGGTGGCGCGCGCCGGCGACGACAGCTGGATGGAGGAGATCAAGCGCAAGCTTTCCTCGGCCAAGGCGTTCGGCACCCGCGCACACTACGTTTCGCCCTCCGAAATCAAGGCGATGTTCCCGCTGATCGAGGAAGATCAGGTGATGGGCGGCATGTTCGATCCCGATGCCGGCCTCGTCATCCCGCGCTCGCAGACGGTCGCAGGCAAGCTTGTCGATGCGGCCGAGAAGTCCGGAAAGCTCCAGGTCTTCGGCAATACGCCGGCGACGTCGCTGATCGTCGAGGGTGGCCGCATCAAGGGCGTCGTCACCCATCGCGGCACAATCATGGCCGACCATGTCGTCGTCTGCGCCGGCATCTGGGGCCGCCTGATCGCCGAAATGGTCGGCGAGGACCTGCCTGTCATGCCGGTCGACCACCCGCTGACCTTCTTCGGCCCCTACAACGAGTTCGAGGGCACCGGCAAGGAAATCGGCTTCCCGCTGCTGCGCGACCAGGGCAACTCGGCCTATATGCGCGACACCGGCGACCCCAAGACCACCGAAGGCGGCCAGATCGAGTGGGGCTACTACGAGCAGACCAATCCGCGCCTCTGTCATCCGCGCGAGCTCCTGGAAAAACATGAGGCTCGCCTGTCGCCGTCGCAGCGCGACCTTGACATGGAGCAGATCATGGATCCGCTCGAGCGCGCCATGGAGCTGACGCCGATCCTTGGCGAGATCGGCTACAACGAGAGCCACTCCTTCAACGGCCTGCTGCAGGTTTCCGCTGCCGGCGGCGCCTCCTGCGGCGAAAGCCAGAAGGTGCGCGGCCTCTGGTACTGCGTCGCCATCTGGGTCAAGGACGGACCCGGCTACGGCAAGCTGATCGCCGACTGGATGACCGACGGCCGCACCGAGATCGACCACAACTCGATCGACTATGCCCGCTTCTACCCGCACCAGCTGGAAGAGAAGTTCATCGAAGGCCGCACCTTCGAGGCGGCGCAGAAGATCTATTTCCCGGCCGTTCATACTCGCGAGCCCTATGCCACCGGCCGCAACGTCAAGCGCTCGCCCTTCTACGAACGCGAAATCGAGCTCGGCGGCTACTTCATGGAACTTGGCGGCTGGGAGCGTGCGCATGGCTACAAGGCCAATGAGCACCTGCTGGAGAAGTATGGCGACCGCGTGCCGGTGCGCGAGAACGAGTGGGACTCCAGGCACTTCTGGCGCGTTTCGAATGCCGAGCATCTGGCGATGAGCGAGGATTGCGGCATCGTCAACCTCAGCCATTTCCACATGGTCGATATCGAAGGCCCCGACCATGTCGAGCTCTTGGAATGGCTCTGCGCTGCCAAGATCGGCGGCGACGGCAACATCGGCAAGGGCGTCTACACTCACTTCCTCGACGACGAGGGCATGGTGCGCGCCGACTTCACCGTGTTCCGCATGGCCGACCGCTGCCGGCTGGTGAACGGTGCCGATGCCGGTCCGCGCGACTTCCACTACATGAAGCGCGTCGCCGAGGATCGTGGCCTCGACGTCACCATCACCGACACGTCGGAAAAGTTCATCACCATCGGCATCTGGGGGCCGAATGCCCGCGAGAACCTGAAGAAGGTGGTGGCGAACCCTGCTGGCCTCGACCAGGAAAATTTTGCCTTCGCCGCGATCAAGCAGATCGAGATCGCCGGCAAGAGTGTCACAGCGTTCCGCATCTCCTATGTCGGCGAGCAGGGCTGGGAACTGCACATGAAATACGAGGATGGCCTGGCCGTCTGGGATGCGCTGCGCTCGACCGGCGTCATGGCCTTCGGCGTCGAGACCTATGCCAATTCGCGCCGCATGGAAAAGAGCCTGCGCCTGCAGAACGCCGACCTGCTGACCCAATACAACCTCATCGAGGCCGATCTTGCCCGCCCGAAGGTCAAGGACGTCGATTTCCGCGGCAAGGCCAAGCATCTTGAATACAAGGCGCGCGATCACCAGCCCGCGATGCTGTGCACGCTGGTCATGACCGAAAACACCGACAGGAATGGCGTCAAGCGTTACCCGGTCGGCACGCTGCCGGTCATCGACCCGCAGACGGGCGAAGTGCTGGTCGACGAGCTCGGGCGCCGTTCCTACACGACCTCGATCGCCTTCGGCCCGACCATCGGCAAGAATATCGCGCTGGCCTATCTGCCTCACGCCTATTGCCAGGAAGGCCGCAAGCTCGTTGTCGAGTATTTCGCCGAAACCTATCCGGTCGAGGTTGTCGGCATCGGCTACAAGCCGCTCTATGATCCGGAGAACCTGAAGCCGCGCAGCTGACATGGCAGTTTTGAGCGGTCGGAAACTCCTGTCGACCGCTCGACACGGCTACCCCTGCCTGGCCCAGGTCTGATACGCTCGGCCAAACCAGCCGACCGGGGAGGGGTTTCTGGCGACCGTTCGATCAAAAAGGCGCGTTGATGCGCTGACATTCCGCGTGGCCGGCGTTCCCGTTCATGTCCACGCGACCTTTGCCATTCCTGTGATGCTGCCGTTCCTGCATGAATGGTTCGTGCGGCCGCGGCATGCCCTGGTGCTCACCGTCATTGTCGCGGTGCTGCTGTTCTCGGCGGTGCTGCTTCACGAACTCGGCCATCTCTGGGCCGCGCGCCGTAGCAAGATCGCCGCCGAGCGCATCGAGCTCTATCTGTTCGGTGGGCGTATCTTGTTCAGACCATTCGACCAGATTCGCGCGCCATGGGCATGGATCTATGCTGCCGGGCCGATGGTGAACCTGACCGTAGGGCTGTTGTTTCTGGCCGGCTATTATCTATTCGCTGCCTCCGCAGGGCCAGGTCTCAGCCTTGTCCCGCCACCGCTCGAACCTTTGCGCCTGCTGGCGTGGACCTTTGCGCTGGGCGCGGTCCTCAATCTTGCGCTCGCATGTCTCAACCTGCTGCCGGCCCTGCCTCTCGACGGGGGATTCATAGCCAGGGAGCTGTTGCAGGCAAGGCTGAGCCCGCAAGCCGCGACACGGATCGTCGGGATTTGCGGCCTTACCCTGTCGACGCTGCGCATGGTTGCCATGCTGTGGGTGGCATCGAAGGGCTTCCTGATCTGGCTGCCCCCGCCCTTCGGCCCAAACTGGCGGGCGGCGCGAGGCATCCGGAAGACCAAGGCGGTGCGCCGCAAGCCAGCGCCGGAAGAAGCCGAGACGTTGGAGTGGCGCGGCAAAGGCGGGCGGCCAATCCGACGGTAACGCCGCCCATGCAATCTTACGCGCGCCGCTTGGTCTACTGCAGGGCCAGTTCGACCAGCGCGAGATAGGCGCTGTCGTCGGCGAGCTCCGGATTGTAGCCGCGCGCCGCGTAAAGCCCGAGCAGGGCGAGATAAAGCATCTTCGCCCTGGCGCGGGCCTTGTCTGGTTGCTGGCCGGCGGCAGCGAGTTCCCTTTCGAGATAGGCGAGGCGGGCGGCGTCGACGGCTCGCAGACGCTCCGCAACCTGGACGTTGGTCGCAGCCCACGACTGGATCGCGGCTTCTGCGCGTGCTGAATCGATGCCGTAGACGGTTCTTGCCAAGGCATCCCGCGCGAGATGGCGCAGCCGCAATTGCGGCGTCGCCAATCCGGCCGCATTGTCGATGAGCTGCTGTGTGAAGTCGGCATCCCAAAGGTCGAGGATCGCTGCCAGCAATTGCGGGCGGTCCTTGAAGTGCCAGTAGAACGAGCCCTTGCTGACGCCCAGCGACTTGGCGAGGCGCTCGACCCTGACTGCGTCAACGCCGCCATCCGCCAGGGCAGCTACGGCGGCGATCAGCCAGTCTTCGCGCGTCAGGTCCCTTGTCTCGCCTTTTGTCTGCGGAACAGTCCCAGCCATCATCTCTCCCTTCTTGCGGCATCGCGCCACACCATACGCATCCGTATGGTTATTTTTGGGCGCTCGCGCTACATACGGTTGCGTATGGTCATGCCTTGCGGCGCGGTCGCGGTCAATCGAAGGAGGTGGACGTCATGGTCAAATGGAGCGCCATTGCGCTGATTTCGCTCGGCATCATTCATATGCTCGTGCTCGGGGCCGAAATCCCCGCGGAACTGCCGAACTGGTTGTCGCTCAATCTCTGGACCTGGGATCACTGGGCGCCGCTCAGGGCCCAGCCGCTCGACCTGGCACTTTCCGGCGGTGTGTTCTGGCAATCCATCGGGTCGCTGGCCATCCCGCTGGTCATTCTCGGCGCGCTCATCCTCTGGCTCGATCGCAGGAGCCTGCCCATCCCTGTCTTTGTCGGCTGGGGGCTGCTCGTCTGGACGGCCATCATGACGGCGATCATGCCGCCGAGTGGCCTGACCGTCGTCTTCGTCGTTTCGGTGTTCCTCACAGTCGGCCTGCAAGTCCGGTCGAGAAAGCGTGGCAATTCCCCGGCAGCCTGACCATTTGCGGTGCGCTTCCCGACAATGTGATTGAAAAGTCCGGCTTTCTGGACGGGCGTTTCTTTTGAAGAAGCCGAATCTCGCTTACCCTTTGCTTATGTCTGCCGTGGCCAAAGCTCTTCTCGCAGGCGGTGCTGCTTTGGCACTGATGCTGGGTCTCGGCTTTCACGCCAATGCAGCCGAACAGGTCGATGTGGAACTGGTTCTGGCCGTCGACGTCTCGCTCTCCATGTCGCCTGACGAACTCGAGATCCAGCGCCACGGCTATGCCGCGGCGCTGACCCATGAACGTGTCCTGCAGGCGATCGCCGAGGGCGCCTATGGCAAGATCGCGGTGACCTATGTCGAATGGGCCGGCTCGACGTCGCAGATCGTCGTGGTGCCATGGACAGTCATTGCCAATCGCGCCGATGCCGAGCGCGTGGTGCGGCAACTCTCGGCCAAGCCGCCCAACAGCGCGCGCCGCACCTCTATCTCCAGTGCGCTGGAATTCGGCACGGACCTCTTTGCCGAAAGCGCCTACCGCGGCATGAAGCGAGTGATCGACATCTCGGGCGACGGTCCGAACAATCAGGGGCCGCCGGTGGATCTGGTGCGAGACGCTGCCGTGGCGCAAGGCATCACCATCAATGGCTTGCCGCTGATGACCAATGGCGGCTTTGGCAATGCCTATGACGTCGAGGATCTCGACCGCTACTACGCCGATTGCGTCATTGGTGGGCCGGGCGCCTTCATGATCCCGGTCAATGAGTGGTCGCAGTTTCCGGAGGCGATCCGGCGCAAGCTGGTGCTGGAACTGGCTGGGCCCGCGTCACGTCAGTGGGCCGCCGAGGAAGCAGCCCATCCGCCTGTCGTGCTTGCCCAGGCGCAGCCGAGATATGACTGCCTGATCGGCGAGAAGCTGTGGCGCGACCGCTCCTGGCTCTGGGACAGCCGTTAGACATAAGTCGTAAACTGCGATCCAGTAGCGGAAAATGCCAAAGTTTGGCCACGCGGCTGTTTTCTCTGCGTCTTCTGGCCACGAGGACACTGAGAAACATGAAACGCCTAGCACTCCTTGCCACCGTCGCATCGGTCCTGATGACCGGCAGCGCAAACGCGCAGTATGACGACGACGTTGCCTGCGAGATGTACGAACACAATGGCTATGGCGGCCGTGTCCTGCCGATGCGGGCCGACCGGTCGATCAGCTTCCGCGCCGGCCGGTTCTGGAACGACCGCGTCTCGTCGGTGCGCGTCGCGCCCGGCTGCACGCTTGTCGTCTACCAGCACACCGGCATGCAGGGCGCGTCGGAAGAATTCGACCGCAATGCCCGCTCCATTGGCGGCTGGAACGACCAGATATCGTCGGCAGAGTGCATCTGCGACGGCTATCAGGACGACGGCGAGGACGGTTACGACCCTTACCGGCGACAGTAGCTGTCAGGCCGCAATCAACTGTTTGCGGTCGATGCGCTCCTGCTGCGGCGAACGGGCATAAAGCTCACGGTAGCATTTCGAGAAATGCGAGGCTGAGACGAAGCCGCAGGCGACGGCAACCTCGACGACAGGCATCGACGACTGGATCAAAAGATGCCGGGCGCGGTCGAGCCGGATTTCGAGATAATAGCGGGCAGGGGACCGACCCATCTCGGTGCGGAACAGTCGCTCGATCTGTCGCCTGGACAGGCCGACATGGTCGGCAATCTCGATCAGCGACAGCGGCTCCGACAGGTTGGCTTCCATCAGTTCGATGATTGTCAGGACCTTCGAGTTCTGCACGCCGAGCCGTGCCCTCAACGGCAGGCGCTGGCGGTCGGTCGGGCTGCGGACACGATCGGTGAGCACCTGCTCACAGATGCGGTTGACGAGGTTGTCGTCGAAATCGTCGCCGATCAGTTTGAGCATCATGTCGAGGGCAGCGGTGCCGCCGGCGCAGGTGTAGATGTTCTGGTCGACCTCGAACAGGTCGGCATAGACATTGGCCTTGGGGAAAGCCTCGGCGAATCCCGGCAGATTTTCCCAATGGATGGCGCAACGCTTGTTGGACAGCAGGCCGGCATTGGCCAGCACATAGGCGCCGGTGCACAAGCCGCCGACTGCGACGCCGCGATTGTACTCCTCGCGCAGCCAGGCAAAGACCGACTTGTTGGTGTAGGTCTCAACATTGATGCCGGTGCAGACGATGACCATCGAAGGCCGTTCCGGCCCGGCCATCTTCTTGCGCTCCTCGTCGAGCGAGGTGTTGACGGCACATTCGACGCCATTCGAGGCGGGCACGGCCTTACCGTCGATGCTGGCCAAGCGCCATTTGTAGGCCTCGTAGCCGAGCATGCGATTGGCGATGCGCAGTGGGTCGAGGGCAGTCGCAAAGGCGACCATGGTGAAGTCGGGGACAAGGAAGAACACAAGCGATCGTTTGATCGGATGTCTGATGGCGTTCAAGGAACCCTCGCGCTGGCCGGGAACGACGCGACTTTGATGTCGCGAATAGCATAGCGTCAACAGCAAATTCCCTTGCTGTCAATGGGGTTGAAGCTGTCGCTAAAATTAAAGTTTGCGACATGGGCAAAACGCCGCTGGCTCGTTTTGACGAACAAATGACGCGTTTGAAACGGCGGGGCAGCCCGGGCCGGCCGAATGCCGGTGATGTCGCAACTGGCGTCGCCGAATGACGGCGTCAAAAAGAAAAGAGCGGCTTGCGCCGCTCCAATGGTTCGATCCGGGAGGAAAGGGATCGAAAGAAAACTCAGCCGACGAGCATGCCGAGGCGGTTTGCGGCTATCGCTCCGGTCTGGCCGGGCATCGTCCTGGAAAGGCGCTGGCGCTCGATCGCGGTCGACAGCGAGGTGTCGCGGCGGATACCGAACAAGCGGGCAAAAATCTTCATGACACATCTCCATGCACAGTGGTTACACGGGGTGCCTTCGCGTTGTGGAGTGGGGCAGCTCGTTTGACGATGCGCATATAGGCCTTGGCCGATGCGGATCATGCTGCAAATGCGAAGTGGCACACCTCAAAAGCGACACACACGACATTTCTGCGGATGCGACGTCGGTTGCGACGAAAAATCAAGCTATTTCAGTCTCTTGAGAGGATGCTGCGGCGCCATGCAAGCCGTTCATCCCAGGCGTGCGGCGCTCGCATGGCTGAGGCGAGGTCGCATGACCTGTCGACACCATGCGACAGGTCGCGACTTCGCCTCGACACTGCTCAGACCGCTTCACCGCTGTGGCCGCGACGGTAGCCGGTGTTCGAATCGAAGGCTTCCGGCCAGCCGATGTCCTTCTGCAATTCGATCGGCAGCGAGCGGATCGAGCGGGCGGTGTTAAAGCGGGTACGGGCGGCGTTGAGTTCGCTGGCGATGCGCCCGATCGATGAGAAAATGGACATTGCGGTCTCTCCTTCCTGCTGGGCCGGGTCAAGGCCGGCTTGAGGTGCTCGCCCGGTGGGCACCGCTTGCTTCAACCGTCTCGCGCACCATGGCGCTTCCGTTCCGGGCTCTGTCGACGCTTGGCCATGGCCGCTGCTTCGATGGTGTTGACTATCGCTCAGGGATGAGGTTCAATCAAACGAAATGAAATGATGTGTTCGATCAGAAATATTGAAGGTCATTGGCCATGAACGCACCGCTCAATCATCCGCTGCCGCTGCTCGACCTCGATGTGCTGCGCACTTTCGTTGCGATTGCCGAGACCGGCAGCTTCACCACGGCCGCCAATGCGGTGTTCCGCACGCCCTCGGCCGTGTCGATGCAGATCAAGAAGCTCGAGGACATTCTCGGGCGCTCGGTGTTCTTCCGCGACGCGCGTTCGGTGACGCTGACCACCGACGGCGAAATGCTGCTCGGCTATGCGCGCCGCATGCTGGCGATCAATCGCGAGGCGGTGTCGAAGTTCATCATTCCCGACATCGTTGGCGTGGTTCGCCTGGGTTCGCCCGACGATTTCGGCGAACGCGTGCTGCCGCATGTGCTCAAGCGTTTTGCTCAGACGCATCCTTCGATTGCCGTCGACGTCATCATCGACCAGAGCAGCAATCTCAGACGCCGTATGGACGATCGGGCGCTTGACATCACGCTGCTGACCAATGCCTGCAGGGCCAATGCAGCAGGCGCCGAGACGCTGCTGACCGAGCCGATCGTCTGGGCTGGCGCCAGGGGCGGCTGCGCCCATCTGCGCGAGCCGCTGCCGGTGTCGATCTGGGAAGAGGGGTGCGCATGGCGGGCAGGGGCGCTCGAAGCGCTCGGCCGCGATGGCCGCAACTATCGTGTCGCCTATATGAGCGCGCACACGGCCGGGCAGCGGGCCGCAATCCTGTCCGACCTGGCGGTCGCGCCGCTGCCGCGGTCGTTCATCGGCGACGAACTCGTCGAACTCGGCGTCAAGGATGGCATGCCGGAGATCGGCAACTACAGCCTGGCGATGATCGTGGCACCCGAGGCAAGCGCGCCCGTCAAGGCCGCGGCCGACCATATCCGCGCGGCCTTCGAGACCTTCAACCTTACAGGCAAGTTCTAGAGCGCACCTGTGGTGATGGCTTCAGCGCCTGACTGCTGTGGCCATCGACCGGTAGATGCTCGCCATCAGCGACGATGGCGGGTGCCAGTCAAGGTCGCGCTGAATCTCCGGTGGCAGCGCATTCATGATGCGGACGGTCCGGCGGGCGCTTCGCGCCAGCTTGTAACGGGCGCCAATGCGGCCGAGATCGTCGAAAAGGGGCATCTGGCCCTCCTTTCAATGTGAATTCCGATTGTGAGTTCCAGCAATCAGCTTGCGCGGCGGCGCGGTTTCAATGCCATGCGCAGGCGCCGGTCGGCCGCGGCAGGCCGGCCGGCGGTGCGCTGGCGAAAGACGAGCAGGCCGACCTTTTCGGCGAAGGTCATGCGCAGCGCTCTTTCGGCCGGGCGAACGCGATAACATTTGTCGCCGGCGCCAAGGGGCCGACGGGCCAGCCGAGTTCGATCTGAATGTCGATGGGCAACGCGTCGATCAGCATCGCCACGCGACCATATTTGTGGAGTTGACCCGCGGCGCCCGACCCATGGTGGGTCACCCCGTCGATCCAGCCGAGTTCGACCTGCAATTCGCGCGGCAAGCCGTTCATCATGTTCTCGATGCGGCTATCGCGGCACGCATGGCGCAACACTGAGCCGTACTGATGAAACTCTCCAATGATGGACATGGTCGTCTCCTGGGAGTAACGGGCCGGCAGCACCACGCGAGACTGGATGCGCCGCCGGTCGGGTAAGAGTTTATGCTCGTTTCTGTTTCAGGTTGATATCGCTTGAGCGCCTTTCTGTTTCAGATTGCGCGCGATTCTGAAACATCCGCCTCAACGGTCGGGCGACATGTAGATCGCCAGTGTCGCGTGGCGCCGGCCATGTTCCGGGGCGGGCCAGCCAATGTCCTTCTGGATCTCCGGCGGCAACCTGTTCAGCATGCGTTCGGATCGGGCGGCGCGGCGGGCGCTCTGGATGGCCGCACCGAAGCGGCCGATGGTGCTCATCAGCGACATTGTCGTCTCCTGCAAATCCCGCTGCGCCGCGCGCCTCAAGGGGCGTGCAATGAACGCTGTGGTTCGTGTGAATCGGTGCCTGATCCATTCCAAAAACCGAATTCGATCTTCGAGGCCATGCACGTTTACCGCCTGAGAGGCGAAGCTCGCTGGCGGCTGACGAGCAGAAACTAGTTCGGGATTGTTTCGTATCGATTTCGTATGAGCGGCAACTTTAGGTCGAATGGTTGCCTGGCTGAAACACACCCGATACGTGCATCATAGCACAACAGCGCTCCGGCGAGGCGCGGAAAACCTCGTCGAAGCGCCGGTTGGGCAGATGTCCTTGTGGTTCAGTCGCGGGAGCGACGCGCGGCGCGTTCCTCGCGAGACCGGCGGCGTGGTGCACCGTCGGAAAGCTCGCCTTCGACGCTTGCCGCCTTGCGCGGCGGTAGCTTGACCGCGGCCTGCAGCTTGGGGAATGGATCGACCTTGTTGGGCAGCGCCATGGCGTCGATGAATAGCTGCTGGAAGTGCGGCTCGAGCGCGGTCTCGATCTTTTCGATCTGGCCGACCTCCGTCTCGATCTCGCGGCGGTGATTGCGGTTGAGCAGCGCCATCAGCGCGCCGGTGCCGGCGGCGTTGCCGACCGCCTTGACCTCGTCGAGGTCGCAATCGGGGATCAGGCCGAGCACCATTGCGTATTTCGGATCGATGAAGGAGCCGAAGGCGCCGGCGAAGCGGATGGTGTCGACGGTCTCGACGCCCTGTTTTTCCATCAGCAGCTTCACGCCGGCATAGAGAGCTGCCTTGGCAAGCTGGATGGCGCGGACGTCGTTCTGGGTAACGGTAATGCGTGGCTCGCCCTGGCGGCCTTCGCGCAGCAGATAGGAGAAGGTGCGGCCGTTCGGGATGATGCGCGGGCTTTTCTCAGCCATCGATCCATCGATGACGCCATCTTCGGAGATGATGCCAGACAGGTACATCTCCGCCACCACCTCGATGATCGCCGAGCCGCAGATGCCGGTGACGCCGGTGGTCCACGATGCCTCGTCGAAGCCTTCCTCGTCCGACCATTTGTCGGTGCCGATGACGCGGTATTTCGGCTCCAGCGTCTCAGGGTCGATGCGCACGCGCTCGATGGCGCCAGGGGCTGCACGTTGGCCAGAAGAGATTTCGGCGCCTTCGAAGGCCGGGCCGGTGGGCGAGGACGCGGCGACGACCCGGTTCCGGTTGCCGAGAATGATCTCGGCATTGGTGCCGACATCGACCAGCAACATCATCTTGTCCTGGCGGTACGGTCCCTCGGACAAGGTCGCGCCGGCAGCATCCGCGCCGACGTGCCCGGCGATACAGGGCAAGGTGTAGAGACGCGCGCCGCGATTGACCTCGATGTCGATCTCATGCGCCCAGAATTGCAGCGCGCCTGAAACGGCGAGCGCGAACGGCGCCTGGCCGAGTTCCGTCGGGTCGATGCCAAGGAACAGGTGATGCATGATCGGATTGGCGACGAAGACGCAGTCGAAGATGTCGTCGCGGTTGGCCTGGCCTTCCTCGCAGACCTTGCCGATGAGCCCGTTGACGGCCTCGCGCACGGCCTTGGTCATGGCTTCGCGACCGTCGGGGTTCATCATCACATAGGAGACGCGGCTCATCAGATCTTCGCCGAAGCGGATCTGCGGATTGGACGTGCCTGACGAAGAAGCGATGCGGCCGGACAAAAGCGACACCAGATGCATGGCGATGGTCGTCGAGCCGATGTCGCAGGCGATGCCATAGGCCTCGTTCTTCAAGCCGGGGAACAGGCCGATGATGAAGGGGCGCGAGGAATCCATGTCGCGGTGGACTACCGCGGTCACGCCCCATTTGCCGGGCGTAACCTCCGGCTGGTCGGGCAGCTTGGTGCGCAGGATCTTCTGGACCTGGGCGATGAGGTGGGGGGCGACCAGCAGGTCCTTCCAGCCCCAGTCCTTTTCGAGTGCCACCTTGAGGCGGTCGAGGTCGCCGAGCGGCTTGTGCATGTCGGGCTCCTCCAGCTCGACATAGCAGAGCTGGACGGCGGCATTGCGCTCGATGACGCGATCGGTGGCTGCCTTGCGCACGACCTGCGCGTTGATGACGGTGTCCTGTGGTACGTCGATGACGAGGTCGCCCTGGATCGTCGCCGAACATGACAGGCGCCGGCCCTCAGGCAGGCCGCGAACGCGCTCGTAGCGCTCTTCCTTCGGGCCCTTGGGCGAGATGTGGTCGTTCGACGAGATGATCTTGTGCTTGGCGAAATTGCCTTCCTGCACCTCGACCTGGCAGCGGCCGCAGGTGGCGCGTCCGCCGCACACGCTTTCGACATAGACGCCAAGCGTACGCGCCGCGTCGAGCACGGGCGTTCCCACCGGAAACCGGCCGCGCTTGCCCGAAGGCATGAACAGGACAAGCGGATCGGTGATGTTGGCGGGAGAGTTCATTGCAATGCTCCGGAATGCACCGACCTTATGGCGATCGGGTTGCCCCTCATCTGCCTGCCGGCAACTTCCCCCCGCGTGCGGGGGGAAGGAAAATCATGCGACGGCTCAGCTTCCCCGTCCGACAGGGCGACTGGGGGAAAATGGAGCGCGTCGTGTCCCACGACTGATCTCAGCCGCGCGCCATGCGGGCTTCACGGCCGCCGCGGCGGCGGCCGCCGGCGGCGTCACCTGGTGCGCTGACGGCGACGGGAGCTGCAACGGCGTGGCCGCCCTCCGATGGCTTGTAGTCCTTGTAGGTCTTGATCCAGTGGGTGCAGTGCTCGTCGGTGCCGTTGAGCACGTTGGCACCGCGCACCGCTTCCATTTCCTGCGGACGAACCGGGTTCATGATCGCCGAGGTCATGCCTGCGCCGATGACCATCGGGATGAAGGCGGCGTTGATTCCGTGGCGGTGCGGCAGGCCGAACGAGATGTTGGACAGGCCGCAGGTGGTGTTGACCTTGAGCTCTTCACGCAGGCGGCGCAGCAGCGCGAAGACCTGGCGGCCGGCATCGCCAAGCGCGCCGATCGGCATGACGAGCGGATCGACGACCACGTCATGGGCGGGAATACCGAAATCGGCGCAACGCTCGACGATCTTCTTGGCAACCGCAAAGCGGACGTCGGGATCCATCGAGATGCCGGTCTCGTCATTGGAGATGGCGACGACCGGGACGTTGTACTTCTTGACCAGCGGCAGGATCGCCTCGAGCTTCTCTTCCTCGCCGGTGACGGAGTTGACGAGCGGGCGGCCCTTGGCAACCTTGAGGGCGGCCTCGATCGCCGCCGACACCGAGCTGTCGATCGCCAGCGGCAGGTCGACCAGGTTCTGGACGATCTCGAGCGTCTGCACCAGAAGCGCCGGTTCGGTCGCATTCGGATCGACCGCCGTCACGCCGGCATTGATGTCCAGCATCGTCGCGCCGCAGGCGGCCTGTTCCAGGGCGTCCTTGATGACGGTCTCGAAATTGCCGGCAACCATCTCGGCGGCCAGCTTCTTGCGGCCGGTCGGATTGATTCGTTCGCCAATGACGCAGAAAGGCTGATCGAAACCGATGATGATTTCGCGGGTCGCCGAGGCGACGATCGTGCGGGTCATGAAGTTCTCCCTAAGATATAAAGATTTCTTTATATCGTTGTCTGGTTTCGTTCAAGCGCGGCAGTCGCGCCTGCCTGTCAATGCGCGGTCTTCACCATGTCGACCTGCGATTCGGTAACGTCGTCGTGCAGGATGTGCTCGAGCCGCTCGGCGACACGCTGGTCGTCGGCACGGGCCTCGCGTTTCCATGGCCGGCGACCCTTCAGTACGCCCGATTCATCGACGATCTCGGCGACATATTCCTCCTGCCGGTAGGCCATCACGTGGACTCCCGATACGCCAGGTATCTCCTTGACCTCGTTGATGATGTCGATGCAGAGCTGCTTGCCTTCCTTCTTCTGGTCCTGGGCGCCTTCCAGACGCTTGATGACTGTATCCGGGATGTGGATGCCCGGCACGTTGGCGCGGATCCACTTGGCTGTCTTGGCCGAGGCAAGCGGGCCGACACCGACCAGGATGTAGCATTTCTCGTCATAACCGAGATCGCGCACGCGGTTCATGAAGGTGCGGAACATCGGCACGTCGAAGCAGTACTGGCTCTGCACGAACTGTGCGCCGGCGGCGATTTTCTTGCCGAGATGAACAGGCCTGAAATCATAGGGCGGGGCGAAAGGGTTGACTGCGGCGCCAAGGAAGAGCTGCGGTGGCGTGGTCAGCTTGCGGCCCGACAGGAACTTTCCATTGTCGCGCATGATGCGCACGGTTTCGAGCAGCGATGTCGAGTCGAGGTCGAACACCGGCTTGGCGCCGGGTTGGTCGCCGGCCTGCACGCCGTCGCCGGTCAGGCACAGGATGTTGGCCACGCCCATGGCGGCCGCGCCGAGCACGTCGCCCTGGATGGCGATGCGGTTCTTGTCACGGCAGGCAATCTGCATGATCGGTGCGTAGCCCATGCGGGTGAGCAGAGCACAGATGCCGACCGACGACATGTGGCAATTGGCACCAGAAGCATCGACCGCGTTGATGCCGTCGACCCAGCCGTCGAAGATCTTGGCGCGGTTGTAGACGTCTTCGGGGTCGGCGCTGTCGGGCGGATTCAGTTCGGTGGTGACGGCGAATTCGCCCCGGCGCAGCACGCGCTCCAGGCGGCCGCGCGAGGAGTGGCCGGGCAGGGGGTCGAGCGGCAGGTCGATGCCATCGGGATGCTCGTCGGTCTGGCGCGGGCGCGGCGGGGTCATGCGACTTCCTTGCTGGCAGTTTCGCGCGTTGCGGCAGCCTGAGCGGTCACCCTCAGCCAGGCCGAAGTTTCGCGCAGCGACTGGTCGACCGGCTTCTGGACGTTGAGGATGGCGTCGCCATTGACCATGTTGCGCGAGCCTTCCCAGGCCTTGACCCAGACGCAGGGCATGTCGGGCTCGACCTCGCAACTGCCGTTGGCGCGGACGCCGCCGCAGGGGCCGTTGCGCAGCTGCTTGGGGCAGTTCATCGGGCACGACATTCCGGTCGACGACAAGACGCACTGGCCGCACATCCGGCAGTCGAACATCAGTCCCTTGACCCGCTTCTCGACGAACTTGATCGGGGCCTCGACGCGGCCATAGCCGATGCCCTTCCACAGGGGATGGAGCAGCAGGAAGGCGTCGGCGAAGCGGCTGTAGAACCATTCAAGCAGGCGCGAGTGGCGGATCGACCACAGCCTGATCGTGTAGCTGCGCTGGACGCGCCGCTGCGGCGATACGTCGGCCGGCTTGTAGTCGCTTTTGGGCGCGGCCTTCTTGACCAAGGTCGCCTGGGTTACTGTCGGCTGGGTATCAACCATCTTCCTTGCCGCCTGCCTTGACGAGAGCGACCAGCCGCTCGCGTGTGAAATTTGCATCGATCTCGGCCATCGCCTTGTCGGCTTCCGCCTCGAGGTCGTCGCTGACCGGAACCGGGTCGGCCTTGCGCCACTCCGCCAGATAGGCGTCGGTGTCGCCGGCACCGGTGCGCATCGCGCACATGTCGATCGCTTCGGTAAAGCGCAGCGGCAATTCGCGCTTGGCATTCTGCCGGCCCTTCTTGACGATCACCTGTGCAGGGATGTCGCGCCAGTAGACGATGATCAGGTCGGCCATTTCGGTCTCGCTTTCGATGACGTTGAGCATTGCCGCAACCATGCGGGTGCCGCTTGTTATGGGACGACGCGCGCGCATTCAAAAGCGACGCGATCTCCTGTCGCAAAAAGATAAAGTGAGGATTGCCGCAGACGCGTCTACCAGACGCCGCGGCGGATGCCCGTCCAGAGATACTGCCAGATGGTCGGATGGTACCATTGGCGTGATGGGAGGCCGGTGTCGATCGGCATCATTCGGCCGGCAAGCACGTCCTCGACGGCCCGGATGCAGATGTCGCGGGAAAAGGCAGCCTGGCGCATCGCGTAGCTCGCGATAGTGTCGCCTTTTCCAGGAATTCCGCGTGCCTGGTAGAGGACGGAGCCGGTGTCTACACCGGCATCGACGATATGTACTGTCGAGCCGAAATTGCCGTGGTCGCCGCTGGCAAGCGCCCAATAGCCGCCGTTCATGCCGCGGTATTTCGGGTTGATGCCGGAGTGATAGTTGATGACAGGGCAGGGGATGGCGGCAAGCGTCCTGGCCGACAACAGCCGGCAGCTGGCGAGGAACATCACCGCTGGTTCCAGCTTGCGGACGACGTCGATCAGTTCGGGGGCATTGGCGGAGGAGACCGGAACGATCTCCTGGCTGGCGCGCGGCACGATTTCCAGCTTTTCATCAGCAATAATGCGCTCGATGCCACCGCTCACGAGACTCTTGGCTGCACGGATGAGCACCATGGTGCCCAACTGACCGGCGACCGAGATCCAGCCGAGTTTTTTGGCGCGGCGCCTCATCAGTTCACGCTTGGGGTAGGGCGTTTCCAGAACGACAGTGACGGGGCCGAAGCGATCGGTCAGGCTGTTGATTATTGCCCAGATATGTTCGCCGCCTTCAGTCACGAAGACGATCGGCCTGCGATCCATTCAGTCTACCCCAGCCAGGCCAGGAAGGCGTGCGTGGCAATGCCGGCGCCGCCGACGACCGCACAAACGACGGCAAGCGATGCCACGCCGACGACGCTGCCGACGGCAAACAGAATACCGTCGCGTTCCGACAACGCCAGGCCGAGCAGCGCCGTGGCAAAGGCCGGCAGCCAATTGCCGAACGGGATCGGGAGCGTGATCGAAACGGATAGAACAAGCGCGATGATGCCGATGACGCGGTCCCCGCGCTTGCGCCAGAACGGCCAGTAGCGCGGACGCACCACTTGCTCAAGGCGGATCAGCCTGGGAACGACCCAGTCAGTGACCGTGCGGAACTGTTCCGCCGACAGCGAGCGCTGGGTGATGAAGTCGGGCAGCCAGGCGCGATTGCTGCCGAAGGCCATCTGTGCTGCGACGATCAGCAGCGGCAGGCCAAGCACCGCCGAGGCGCCCGGTGGCAGCGGCAGCATGTTGAAGGCGGCAAACAGCACCAGAAGCGGCGCGAAACTGCGCTTGCCCAGCGTGTCCCTGATGTCGCCGATCGAGATGCTGCCTTTGGCGTCGCGGGCGAGCTGGGCGAAGATCGCTGACAAGCGCCGGCCACGACGGCGCTTCGGCGCCGCATCGAATTCGCCTGCGTCGGTTTGCTTGTCTTGCCCTAACATTCAGCCTTCAGCCCACTTGCGGCCCGCTTTCCAACGCGCCAATCCCCATCGCAGTGTGCGACGGCCAGGTTAATCCTTGATGACCCCGGAGGGTGCGAATGTGATGTCGCTTCGCGCAGAATGCAACATCAACGGCGGAATTCGATGATGTCCAGCTTCGATTCGTATCGCGGCGCCGGAAACTCGATGCGCCATTCTGCCTGCCCGCTGCGGAAGGCATAGCCGACCTGGTCGGTATCTGGGCCACGGCCATAGGCCTTGGGCTTTTCGCCCGAGACAAAGCCGGAGCCGAGATAGATCAGTCTGCTGTCGCCGTCGGTATAGAAGCGGCCCTTGGTGCGCTGCGAGCCGGAAATCTTCTCCAGCATCCAGCCCGAGCCGTCGTCGCTGACCTTGCATTTGAACCAGCCGTAGACGACGAGCGGGCCGAGGCCGCCGGCCTTGATGGTGCGGCACTGCCAGTTGCCGGTCATGTCGAAATCGGAAAACGACATGGGCTTTTTGGCGACGATCGCGTCGAGCACGGCGACCTCGCGTGCCTGGCCTGCCTTGGCCTCCTGAAGCGCTCCCTTACGCGTGGCTTCGTACTTTTCGAGTCTGGCCTTGTCTGCCGGTGTGATCAGCTTCTGCACCACGCCGTCGGCATGCGTGAAGGTCGCCGTGGTTGCTAGAGCAGCAGCAAGAATCAGTCGTCGAAAAGCCATGGCAAACCTCTGTAAAGGCCGAACCTCAGGGGAGGAATCAGGCTCTTTGATGATGTGCCGCAGCGTCCGATGCGTTGGCAAGGGCCTCGGGCAGGTCGCCATAGCCGGTGGCGCGACGCTCGTAGACGAGGCCGAGCATTCTGGCGGCATCCTCGGCGACCTTGTCGAGCGCGGGGTCGTCGGTCTGGGCGAGGTAGATCAGCTTCTCGTAGTTGCCGAAATAGTCCTTCACCAGCTCGGGATGCCGGTCGAGGCCGAGCGGCTTGATGAAGAAGGCATCGAACTGCCGACAGAGGAAATCGGTCATGTAGAACGACATCATGTCGGCCTCGCCGACTTGCGCATAGGCAGCAGCACCCTGGTAGAAGGCAAAGCAATGCGGGCCGGCGATGCGCTCGACGCCATGCTTTTCGCAGACACGGTCGAGCAGGCCGCCGGTGCCGCAGTCGGCATAGCCGACATAGATGTGCCGATACCCCTCCGCCTTCGCTTCGGTGATCGCCTGGTCCATGGCAGGCGCGATCCGGCTGGGGTGGAAATGGAAATCGGCCGGCAGGCAGGTCAGCTCGAGATGATCGAGCGCGAGCTGCTGCTTGACCGCCAAAACCTCGCGCGCAATCATGCCGCAGCCTATGACCAGCAGCCTGTCTTCGACGTCGGGTTTCGTTGTCTGCTTTGCGGCCATGGAACCAGTCGATCCGGCCTTCGTTGCTCTAGGACGAAGTTTATCGAGAGAGGGAGACACCGTCCATGAAACTGTCACGTCTGGCACCGATCGCCGTCATTGCCTGCGCGCTTGCACTGGCCTCCTGCGCCAACACCATTCGCGGCGTCGGCAAGGATGTCAAAGGTACGGCGAACGCCATCGAGGACACAGTCCAATAAGGCACCATACCGCCGCATTTCTCAGATTGGCCGAACTCAGATCGGCCAGATCGCAATGAAAGGGCCGCGCCGCAAGGGGCGGCCCTTTGTCGTCAGCCGGCCGCGCGCAGGTTGTGCTTGCGCTTCATGTAGTCCTTGGCGGTTTCGACAGCCACAGCCGCATCGCGGCAATAGGCGTCGGCACCGACGGCCTTGCCGAATTCCTCGTTGAGCGGCGCGCCGCCGACCAGCACGACATAGTCGTCGCGGATGCCCTTTTCCTTCATCGTGTCGATGACGACTTTCATGTAGGGCATGGTCGTGGTCAGCAGCGCCGACATGCCGATGATGTCGGGCTGATGCTCTTCGATCGCATTGAGATAATTCTCGACCGGATTGTTGATGCCGAGGTCGATGACGTCGAAGCCGGCGCCTTCCATCATCATGCCGACGAGGTTCTTGCCGATGTCGTGAATGTCGCCCTTGACGGTGCCGATCACCATCTTGCCCTGCTTGGGAGCGCCGGTGGCGGCGAGCAGCGGGCGCAGGATGTGCATGCCCGCCTTCATGGCGTTGGCCGAGAGCAAAACTTCCGGCACGAACAGAATGCCGTCGCGGAAATCCTCGCCGACGATGCGCATGCCTTCGACCAGTGCTTCGGTGAGCACCTTGTAGGGCGCCCAGCCACGCTCGAGCAGGATGTTGGTCCCTTCCTCGATTTCTTCCTTGAGCCCGTCATACAGGTCGTCGTGCATCTGCTGCACGAGTTCGTCGTCGGAAAGCTCGGACAGGATGATTTCGTCGTCGGACATCTTCTAAGGCTCCCTCGAGGCAGCGCTAAAGTGCGGCTTGCTGATGTTGCGCTATACCTAGCTTGCAAGTGCCGCAAATCCATAGCTGATTTGCGACCTCCTGCAAAACGAAAGCGACTGGCAGTCCGGCTGTCGTCTTGGCTGTCGGCTTGTCGATTTTGCGACAGGCGTTGGCGCTGGCGAGCCGTTTCGATATGGGTGCATGATTACGATCCGTCGTAGAGCCGCATGGGCGGCGAAAAACGGATTCTTACGGAAGGCAGAGCCATGGGCGAAGACGCGGCAGTCGAGCAGGAACAAGCGGGCGGCAGGCGCGGGCGTGGCGCAAGCGGTGGCGCGGCTGCGCGACGCGCAGCACGCAGCGGTGGCGGGCCGGGCACGCAGCTCACCTACATCAAGCGCAAGGTGAACGTGTATGAGGTGCTCAACGAGGAGGGCCTCGCCCTCATCGAGAAGAACGCCGACACGGTGCTGGAAGAAATCGGCATCGAGTTCCGCGACGACGCCGAAGCGCTGGCGTTGTGGAAGGAAGCCGGCGCCGACGTCAAGGGCGAACGGGTCCACTTCCCCAAGGGGCTGTGCCGCGAACTGCTGAAGACGGCGCCTTCTGTTTACACCCAGCATGCGCGCAACCCCGAGCGTTCGGTGCAGATCGGCGGTGATGCTACCGTCTTTGCGCCGGTCTACGGCCCGCCCTTCGTGCGCGACCTCGACGGCAACAGGCGCTACGCGACGATCGAGGATTTTCGCAACTTCGTGAAGCTGGCCTATATGGCGCCGTCGATCCACCATTCGGGCGGCACGGTGTGCGAGCCTGTCGATGTGCCTGTCAACAAGCGCCACCTCGACATGGTCTACAGCCACATCAAATATTCCGACAAACCGTTCATGGGCTCGGTGACCGCACCCGAACGCGCCGAGGACACGGTGGCGATGGCCAAAATCGTGTTCGGCGACGACTTCGTCGAGAACAACACGGTTCTGACCAGCCTGATCAATGCCAACTCGCCGATGGTCTTCGACGAGACCATGCTGGGCGCGGCCAAGGTCTATGCGCGCCACAATCAGGCCTGCATCGTGACGCCGTTCATTCTGGCCGGCGCAATGAGCCCGGTGACGGTTGCCGGTACGCTGACCCAGGTTCTGGCCGAGGTGCTGGCCGGCGCTTCGTTCACCCAGCTGATCCGCAAGGGCGCCCCTGTGCTGTTCGGCACCTTCGCCTCGTCGATCTCGATGCAGTCGGGTGCGCCGACCTTCGGTACGCCGGAGCCGACGCTGGTGTCCTACGGCGCCGCCCAGTTGGCGCGCCGCCTCGGCCTGCCGTTCCGCACCGGCGGCTCGCTCTGCGCCTCGAAGGTCCCGGACGCGCAGGCGGCCTATGAAAGCGCCAACACGTTGAACTCGACGCTTTTGGCTGGCACCAATTTTGTGCTGCATTCGGCCGGCTGGCTCGAGGGTGGTCTCGCCTCGTGCTACGAGAAGTTCATGATGGACATCGACCAGCTCGGCATGCAGCAGAAATTTGCCGAGGGCGTCGATCTCTCCGAAAACGGCCAGGCCATGGACGCCATCCGCCAGGTCGGGCCCGGCAGCCACTATCTCGGCTGCGACCATACCCAGGCGAACTTCCAGACCGCGTTCTACCGCTCGAGCATCGCCGACAACAATTCCTACGAGCAGTGGCTGGCCGAAGGACAGAAGACGGCACCGCAGCGTGCCAACGAGCTCGCCCGCCGCTGGCTCGAAAGCTACGAGGCGCCGTATCTCGATCCCAGCATCGACGACGGCCTTAAGGACTTCATTGCTGCGAAGAAGGCGTCGATGCCCGACGCCTTCACGTGAAAGGAGCCCGTTTCAGGCGGGGCTAAAGTCGCCAGCATCATTCACAAGGAAGTCTGGCGGAGCGCATTCTCCGATCCGGACAAGAAGGGGTGACGCTTGACGTCCCCCGACCTTGATGAGATTTCCGCCGCGCTGGCCGATCATGGCCTCATCCACCGCGGCGGTTTTGCTTTTGACCACAGCAATCCAGCACCGGGCGGTCCGGTGGGCAAGCCGGCGCGGTCGGTGTTGCTGGTGGGGCAGGCAGGGGCGGCCGTCTGGCCGTACTTCCTGCGCTGGCGCGAGGCGCAGCCGGCTGACCTCGAAAATCCGCTCGACAGCTGGGCGCGCGAGGTGATCGGCGATGTCGCGCGCAAGTTCGGCGCGCGTGCGGTGTCGCCGTCCGACAAGCCCTATCTGCCGTTTCAGCAATGGGCGATGCGCGCGGAAGGCCTCAGGCCGTCGCCGTTGGGCATTCTGATGCACCCCGAATATGGGCTCTGGCATGCCTATCGCGGGGCGCTGCTGTTCGAGGCCGAACTTGAGTTCGCCGAAGTTCGCGAACAGAATCACCTTTGCGACCTATGCCCAGGAAAACCCTGTCTTAAAGCCTGTCCCGTCGATGCCTATTCGGAGGCGGGTTTCGCCTATGAGCGATGCCTGGAGCATGTACGCGGCGCCTCGGGTGGGGGGTGCCGGACGCAAGGCTGCCTCGATCGCCATGCCTGTCCCTACGGGCTTGCCTATCGGTATCCGGCCGATGTGCAGGCCTTTCACATGAAGAGCTACGCCGGCCTCTGAGCTCGCCCACTGGCCCAATCGCTTTCCTGGCTCGCTTGTTGCCTTCGCGAGCTGACGGGCTTATCCAAGTCATCGGATGACTTGATGAATATAGCCATGCAGCCTGCCACACGAACCAACCTCACCGACAGCGTCGCCGATAGCCTAAGGGCCGAAATTGTCAGCGGCCGCTGGGCCGTGGGCGAGCGTATTCCCAATGAAGCGGCACTCACCGACCTGCTTTCGGTAAGCCGCGGCACGGTGCGCGAAGCTGTCCGCGCCCTGGTCTCGCAAGGCTTGCTGGATACGCGGCAAGGGTCGGGCACCTATGTCCGCTCGGCGGTCGATCCGTCGGCGGCGCTGGATCGCGTCAAGCGCGCCGGCCTGCGCGACCAATGGGAGACGCGCGCAGCCCTGGACGCCGAGGCGGCGCGGCTGGCAGCGCAGCGCCACACACCAGCCGATCTGGTGAAGATGCGCCGGTTGCTGGAGGCGCGTGGCACGGTTGCCGATGGCGGGCACGAGGCCTTCATTCGCCGCGACATCGCCTTCCACAAGTCGGTCGTCGAGGCCTCAGGCAACCGGGCAATGATTGAACTCTACGACTTCTTCACCGGCGCCATCGCCGAGACGATCAAGGCGACGCTGGCCGGCGAACTGCCCGAGCCCGACGCGACGGCCCACGCGGCCATCGTCGATGCCGTCGCCTCCGGCGATCCGGACAGGGCTGCCGCGGCAGTCCGCGCCTTCATGGCGCCGGTGCTTCTCGAACTCGACAGGTTGCTTGACCAATGAACCAGAGCATTGTTCCGGCCGGCCGGCCTGCCGAGGCCGTCGCCATCGATGGTCTCGACGACCAGCTTGTCGATGCCGAGATCGACAGCCTGCCGGCACCGCAGGCGCCCGTCCTGCGCAGCGGCATGGCGCGTTTTGTGCTCGGCGCCAGCCTGGTGCTGATCGCCTTCAATCTCAGGCCGATCTTTTCCAGCCTCTCCGTGCTGTTGCCGGAGGTGATGCAGGCAACCGGCCTGTCGCCCGCCGGCGCCAGCCTTTTGACGACGCTGCCGGTGCTCTGCCTCGGCCTGTTCGCGCCGCTGGCGCCAAAGCTGGCGCAGCGCTTCGGCGCCGAGCGCACGCTGCTGTTTGCGCTGGCGCTGCTGGCCCTTGGCACTGTCCTTCGTGGTCTCGGCACCGTGCCGCTGCTGTTCATCGCGAGCTTTATGGCCGGCGCCGCAATCGCCATCGGCAACGTGCTCTTGCCCGGGCTGGTCAAGCGCGACTTCCCCGACAAGGCGGCGATGATGACCGGGCTCTATACGATGGCGCTTTGCGCTGGTGCTGCTTCGGCCTCGGGGCTGACACTGCCCATAGAACATCTGTTGACGGGCTCCTGGTCTGGCGCGCTCGCTGCCTGGGCGGTTCCCGCCTTCATCGTGCTGCTCATCTGGACACCGCAGGCGCTCGGCAGCCGCAGGCAGGCGAGCCAAAGCGGCTTCCGCGTCGTCGGCCTGTGGCGCGACCGGTTGGCCTGGCAGGTCACCTTGTTCATGGGGCTGCAGTCGGCGCTCGCCTATTGCGTCTTCGGCTGGCTGGCGCCGATCCTGCGCGAGCGCGGCTTCGATGCCACGACGGCCGGCGCGATCGTCTCGCTGTCGGTCATGGCGCAGGTTGTGACCTGCCTTGCCGTGCCTTCGATCGCCATCCGCCGCAAGGACCAGCGCGGCGTCAATGTGGCGCTCGTCGTGGCTGCCGTAACGGCATTGCTCGGCATCCTGTTTGCGCCGACCTCGACGATCCTGTTCTGGGCCGTGCTGCAGGGCATCGGCCAGGGTGGGCTGATTGCCGCCGCCATGACGCTGATCGTGCTGCGCTCGCCGGATTCCCATGTCGCGGCCCATCTCTCCGGCATGGCGCAGGGCGTGGGCTACACGCTGGCGGCCATAGGCCCGCTGCTGGTCGGGCTGATCCGCAACTGGACCGGCAGCTTCGCCGCCTCTTCGGTGCTGTTCGTGGCCCTTGGCCTTGGCGTTGCGATCACGGGACTGGGCGCGGGCAGGGCGCTGCATGTCGGCGCGCGCACCGAGCGGACCATTGCCGCCTGAGCTTGTCTGGCGGGCCGAAGTCCCTATGTTCGCGACGGGGCAGACAGAAGGAACCTTGCCATGCCGACCAAGCGCGAGATTGAGATCAGGACGGCGGATGGCGTTTGCAAGGCCGGGCTGTTCGGACCTGCCAAGGCGAAAGCCGGGGTGATCCTCTATATGGATGCCTTCGGTCCGCGCCCGGCGCTGGACGAGATGGCCGAACGGCTGGGCAGCCACGGCTATGCGGTGCTGGTGCCCGACCTGTTCTATCGTGCAGGCGCCTATGGTCCGTTCGACGCCAAGACGGCCTTCGTCGAGGAGAAGACGCGGACCGAGTTGCGTGCCCTGATCGGCGGCACGACGCAGGAGATGACCGCACGCGACACGGCCTCCTTCATCGACGCGTTGGCAAAGGCCGGCGCAACAGGCCCGATTGGCACTGTCGGCTATTGCATGGGCGGCTCGCGTGCGCTCAACGCTGCCGCCGCCCATCCGGGCCGCATCGTGGCCGCGGCAAGCTTCCATGGCGGCAATCTGGCCAGCGATGCGACCGGTAGCCCACACCGCAGCGCCGCAAAGATCAAGGCGCGTGTCTATGTCGGCTCTGCCGGTGTCGACGGCAGCTTCCCGCCGGAACAGTCGGCAATCCTGGCCGAGAGCCTGCGCACTGCCGGCGTTGACCACATTCTCGAAAACTATGTCGGCATGGGCCATGGCTGGTGCGTATCCGACCACGGCGTCTACGATGCCGCCGGTGCCGAACGCCACTGGAAGCGGCTGACGGCGTTGTTTGAGGAAACGCTGGCATAACTTCCAACTTTGCCATCCCGACAGCTTCGGCTATCAGGCACCGAACAGCTTGATCCGACAACCAGGGTTCGCGCGCCGGCAAGGCGGCGACGGACCAGCGGGAACACTCCGGAATGCAGTCCTTTGATGTCGTGGTGATCGGCGCCGGCGCGGCCGGCATGATGTGCGCCGTGGAAGCCGGCAAGCGCGGCCGCTCGGTGCTGGTCGTCGATCACGCTTCGGCGCCCGGCGAAAAGATACGGATTTCCGGCGGCGGGCGCTGCAACTTCACCAACATCCACGCCAGCCCGAAGAATTTTCTGTCGCAGAACCCGCATTTCTGCATCTCGGCGCTGAGCCGCTACACCCAGCGCAATTTCATCGGCCTCGTCGAGCGCTACGGCATCGCCTATCACGAGAAGACGCTCGGCCAACTGTTCTGCGACGGCTCGGCACGCCAGATCATTGAGATGATGGTCGAGGAAATGCGCGAAAACGGCGCCGAGCTGAGGCTGTCGACCGCGGTGGAGGACATCAGCAGGACGGCCGACGGGTTCGAGCTGTTTGTCTCCGGCAGTCGGGTCGCGTGCAAGTCGCTGGTGGTCGCCTGCGGCGGCAAGTCCATCCCCAAGATGAGGGCGACCGGTTTCGGCTACGAGATTGCTGCGCAGTTCGGGCTGCCCGTGGTCGAGACGCGGCCAGCGCTGGTGCCGCTGACCTTCGACGCCAACACCTTGCAGAAATTGACCCCGCTCGCCGGCATCGCTGTCGATGCCGATGTTGCCTGCGGCAAGACCAGCTTCTCCGAAGCCATGTTGTTCACCCACCGCGGCATCAGCGGGCCGTCGATCCTGCAGATCTCGTCCTACTGGCGCGAGGGCGACGAAATCGCGATCTCGATGCTGCCGGGCAGCGACGTCGCGGCGATCCTACGCGAGGCCAAGCGCGCCAACGGGCGCCAGGCGGTGCAGACCGTTCTCGCCGCCCACCTGCCCAAGAAGCTGGCCCAGGCGATTGCCGAACGGCTCGGCTTCAACGGCAATCTCGCCGATCTGAACGATACGCATCTGAAAGCCGTCGATGCTGCTGTCAATCAGTGGCGTATCAAGCCTGCCGGGTCCGAGGGTTATCGTACGGCGGAAGTGACGCTTGGCGGCGTCGACACTAGGTCGCTCGACCAGAAGACGATGCAGGTGAAATCGGTGCCGGGCCTTTTCTTCATCGGCGAGGTCGTCGACGTCACCGGCTGGCTCGGCGGCTACAATTTCCAGTGGGCATGGTCGTCGGGCTGGGCGGCCGGGCAGGCAGCCTGATCTTGCTCATCCCTGTTTTCGTTGTGCATCCAACGCACCCGCATCGCAACATCCTGCGGATACACAGGTTTCCGATACCGACTGCCACCTGAATCAATCACAAGGTGTGGTGCGGATGTTCTCGACAATCAAGGCGTTTGCCGTTTCGCTGGCGCTCGGCGGCGCGCTGGCGATGCCTGTTTTGGCCGACCAGCAACAATGCTCGTGCAAGAACCTGCAAAGCGTCCAGGAAGAACTCAGAAACGCCGACTACGCAGCAAAGTTCTTCGCCGACATGGCAGCACAGCTCAAGGCAGTCGAGGACCCGCTGATCGAGGCGCACAAAATCCCGACGCATCCGGATTCCGACGTCAGCATCTATCACCGCTCGTCGCTGAAACGGACCGAAATCATGGGGAGGTTCAGCTTACCCCACCGTCCCGCCCATGGTTACACCGGGCCAGCGACGGTCGACATGAAATATGGCAGCTGCGAGCAGCAACCCGCTGCGCTCGAAGCCTTGAAAGCAGGCTCGCAATGCAAGGAACTCGCGGATTTCGCGCTCGAGCACGAAGCTGTTCACCGGGCGAAATGCGCAAGAGACACCGCCACCATCTACTGGGACAGACTGCCGAGCCACTTCGCAGCTGAGGAAGCGGAGCGCTATCGCGAACAGGCCAAGGCGACACGCGCATTGCTCAAGCGCATCGTCGACCAAGGGACGGTTACCATCGAGGCAAAGCTCGAGCCGCGCATCAAGGGGCCGCAGTTCGACGTGACCTACTCCTATGTCACCCAGTCCGTGGAGATGGAGGGCAACAGTTCGCCGGGATCCGACACATGGATGCTGAAGGGGAAAACGCGTCGGGCAGGCAAGATCAAGAGCGTCAGGATTGCCGGTATGTCATGCACTTCGAGCGGACAGATCAACGACGACATCGACATGGCGCTGGAGCTCGACGGGTTGACCATGGCTCTCGACAACAAGTCGAAAGGCCGGCCGGGCGACGTGAAGATCCGCTGCAAGGGCGGCCATGGCATGTCGATGCGGCCGCAAGGAGAAGTCGACGGCGGCAATGTCTTCGCCAATGAGAGCTTCACCGTCGACACCGAGGTGTCCCAGGATGTCAGCACCTTGCCGTTTGCCAAATATGTCACCGGCGGCATGTCCGTCAGCGGCAAGAACACGGTAAGCGTCAAGCTGGTCTGCCCCGGCTCGTGACGGAGGTGTCGCGCCGCCCGGCATGTCTTGGGTTGGCGCCGAAACTTTTTTTTCGCAGCACCCCAAGGATTGCCTCAAAGCTTTCGTCCAACGGACAAATGATGGCGATGATGCTGGACGAAAGCGAAGCCTCCGACGGCGATCTGGTCGGACGAGCGTGCGATGGCGACAGGACAGCTTTCGGCGAACTCGTCGAAAGGCATTACGGATTCGTCCACCGTGTCGCTTGGCGCTGGTGCGGCAACAGATCGGATGCCGAAGACATTGCCCAGGAGGTCTGTGCGCGGCTGGGCCAGGCCATTCGCGACTATCGCGGCGGTGCCGCCTTCACGACATGGCTCTATGCGATGACGCTGAATGCCGCGCGCGACATGCAGCGCAAATCGGCGCGCGAGACGGCGAAGACCACCGCCTATGGCGTCCATGCGCTTGTCGCGGGAGATGGCGGGCCGGAAACGGAAGATCCGACTGAGCGGATGTGGGCGGCGGTCAGGCAACTGCCGGACAAGCAGCGCGACGCGATCCTTCTCGTCTATGGCGAGGGCTTGAGCCATGCGGCGGCGGCGGACGCCATGGCGATCGCCGAGGCCACCGTGTCCTGGCACATCCATGAAGCGAAGAAACGGCTGAAGCTGCTCATGCGCTCGGCCGGGGAAGAGTGACCATGGTCGACGATAACGAACTCGACATGCTGCGCAACACTCCGACGCCCGCTCCAGGCACCGAGGCCAAGGCGCGCGCGCTTGCCGCGGCGATGGCAGCCTACGACCTCGAAAAAAATTCCGCGGCCACCCAAGGAACCGTCAATGCCGGTCGTCTCACCGAACGAGCACGAAAGCTCTGGAGAGACATCATGCAAAAGAAGCTGATTGCAGCGCCGGCCTTTGCCGGTCTCGTTGCCCTGCCGCTCGCCGGCTATGCCACATTCTATCTGATGGAGGGCTCGCCGTTCAATTTCGGCGCCGAGCAGGAGATCGCCGATGTGCCTTCCGGGCGCTTGAAGGAGCCGCTTGCCGCCGCGTTGAAGAAGACCGATTCAGGCGCGGCGCAGACCGCGCCGGCCAAACCGGTGGCTGCTGCCTCGCAGGCGGCCAAGGCGGAGGCAAAAGCGACAGCCGAAGAAGCTGCTGTCATGAACGAGGCGGCGCCGGCCGTGCCGGCGCCGGCACCGCTGGCCGACGCGGCAGCGCAGGTGAGCCGCATGTCCGCGCCGACGCTGACAACCGAGCTGCAGGGCGTGATCGCGCCCTCCGACATGCCGATGGCTCCGCCGGAAAACCGCGATCGCGTCGAGGATTTCAAGACCAATCCGGTGCGTTTGGCGCTCGAGGATCCGGTCTCGACATTTTCCATCGATGTCGACACAGCCTCTTATTCCTTCGCTCGCCGTTTGCTGAAGGAAGGGGTTCTGCCTCAGCCCGACACGGTACGGGTCGAGGAAATGATCAACTACTTCCCCTATGACTGGAAGGGGCCGGAGGCGATCGCCACGCCGTTCAACACCACCGTCAGCGTCATGCCGACGCCGTGGAACGAGCACAGCAAGCTGATGCACGTCGCGATCAAGGGCTATGACGTCAAGCCGACCGAGCAGCCGAAGGCCAATCTGGTGTTCCTGATCGACGTGTCGGGCTCGATGGACGAGCCGGACAAGCTGCCGTTGCTGCGCTCGGCCTTCCGCCTCCTGGTCAACAAGCTCAATGCCGACGACACGGTTTCGATCGTCACCTATGCCGGCAACGCGGGTACCGTGCTCGAACCGACCAAGGCGTCGGACCGGGAAAAGATACTGTCGGCCATCGACACGCTGGCCCCTGGCGGCTCGACTGCCGGCGAAGCGGGCATTCGCGAAGCCTATCGGCTGGCGCAAAAATCCTTCGTCAAGGACGGCATCAATCGTGTGATGCTGGCGACCGACGGCGACTTCAATGTCGGCCAGACCGATGACGACGAGCTCAAGCGGCTGATCGAGGACAAGCGCAAGTCGGGCGTGTTCCTGTCGGTGTTCGGCTTCGGCCGCGGCAATCTCAACGACCAGATGATGCAGACCATCGCCCAGAACGGCAATGGCACGGCGGCCTATATCGACACGCTGGCCGAAGCCGAGAAGGTGCTGGTGCAGGATGCCTCCTCGACGCTGTTCCCGATTGCCAAAGACGTCAAGATACAGGTCGAGTTCAATCCGGCTGCCGTCGCCGAATATCGGCTCATCGGCTACGAGACCCGTGCGCTCAATCGCGAGGACTTCAACAACGATCGCGTCGATGCCGGCGAGATCGGCTCCGGCCATTCGGTGACGGCGATCTACGAGATCACGCCCAAGGGCAGCCCGTCGCTGGCTATGGACCCGTTGCGCTACGGCCAGGCTTCGACAGGCAATGGCGGCGTCGCCGATGCCGACGAGTATGCTTTCGTGAAGATCCGCTACAAGGCGCCTGATGGCGACGTGAGCAAGCTGATCACCACGCCGGTGACGAAGACGAACGAAGTCGCGAGCTTCGACGGCGCCGGCACCGATCAGCGGTTCTCGGTGGCGGTTGCGGCCTTCGGCCAGAAACTGCGCGACGAGGACGCGACAGCCAGGTTCGGCTTTGACCGGATCGCCGAGATCGCCTCGGCGGCGCGCGGTGCCGATCCCTATGGCTATCGCGCCGAATTCCTGTCGCTGGTGCGGCTGGCATCGTCGCTCCAGGGCAACAAGCAGTAAGGCAACAGGCAAGGGCAGGTGGGCCGGCCGGCGGAAAGGGGGCTTTCCGCCGGCCATTCTTTTGTGATCTCCGGCGGCGGAAAGGGGGCTTTCCGCCGGCCATTCTTTTGTGATCTCCGGCGGCGGAAAGGGGGCTTTCCGCCGGCCGTTCTTTTGTGATCTCTAGGCGTCCACCCGAAAATCGCTGGGGTGGTGTTTCGGAGACTGGTGATGGCCGACCGGCAACTGGACGAATGGGATATTGCGCATGGCGGGCTGCGCTCACTGTCGTCGCGCGAGATCAAGGTTTTCTGGGACGGTTATCTCGCCCGCCGCAACGATCCCAGGATACGCCATGGCAGCCTCTATTCGCGCTGGCGGCATATCGCCGACGATCTGGTGGTTTCGCTCTATTTGACCAATCGCAGCGTCGGGCTGTTCGTCAGGGGCCAACGCGGCGAGGGTTATGCCACAACCGCGAACCGGCTGATTGCCTTCGAGCCCGCATTGGGCAAGGCGCTTGGCGTCAGCCTGCGCGGCGAGTACGCGCTGTGCTACCTGTCCAACCATCCGGTCGCGATGACAGATCCGGCCAACTGGCCGCGGGCTTACGCGTGGCTGGAACGGCAGGAAAAGCACTTCAGTCATGTTCTGAGCGACATGGTTGTCGGCGCCTAGGTGCCGGACGGAGCGAAATTCCGTTGCAACGGCGTGGCCCTGCGAGGACATCTCGATCCGGGCGTAAGCGGTTGAAAACAAGCTGAAATCGACTTTCATCGGACTGGGGAGGGCGCTCCCTTCCGGGATGTTTCCGCACGCGTTCGCAGAGCGGCGCGAAAATTCCCTACGTTCTATCTTGCAAAAGATATATCTTTGAATAGATATAGCGACATGAAACAAACATCCTGGAGAGGTACTCACATGTTCAACCACCCGAATTTCAACGATCGTTGCCGTGGAGAATGGTCCATGTCGGGCCAGAATGAAGGCGGCAGGGGCGGCGGCCGGCATGGCCGCGGCGGTCCCTTCGGCCGTCATCGTGGCGGTCCCTTCGGCCGTCATCGTGGCGGTCCCTTCGGCGGCCGCGGCCCGCGCATGTTCGATCCCGGCGCTCTGCGCCTGGTCGTGCTCGGCCTGATTGCCGAAGAGCCGCGCCACGGCTACGACATCATCAAGGCGCTGGAGGCCAAGTTCCAGGGCGCCTACAGCCCGAGCCCGGGCGCGATCTATCCGATGCTGCAGATGCTGGAGGAGGCGGACCTCGTCGTCTCCGTCGCCAATGGCAACAAGAAGCTCTACTCGATCACCGAGGCGGGCCAGGCATATCTCGATGAAAACGCCGCCGAGCTCGCCAAGATCAATGGCCAGATCGAGGAAAACTCGACGCAGGTCAGCGGTGTCGCCCTCGGCGACGAAGTCAAGGCGCTGAACTTCGCTGTGTTCAGCCGACTGCGCAGCGGTTCGCTGACCGCCGTACAGGCTGAGAAGGCGCGCGAGATCCTGAAGAAGGCCCGTCGCGACCTCGAAGACCTTTGATTCCCCGAGGTCTTGTAACGTCTGAAGCTCCCGCCGCAAGGCGGGAGCTTTTTCTGTGTGAAACCTAGGAAAAGGCCAGATTTGCGGGCCGTTTCCGACAATTTGAATCAAAAGCCAATTCGCCCCGGAACCCGATCGCAACGATCCCCGGCTAATACAGCTGCGGGTGTACAAGGGGTGGTTTGAGAATGCTGGTTGGACGTGTGATGGCGGGTGCGGTATCAATTGCTCGCACCGCCGATGCCTTGGCGATGCCAACCCGGCCGGAGGCTGCCAACCGCAATAGCGACGCCGTGGCAGATGCTGCCGCACAGGCGCCGGCGCCTGCCACCAGCAGCCACATCTATGTGCCCGCCAAGCCTGTCCAGCAGGCGGTGCCGGTCTCAACCCCGAGTTCCTCGCGTTCCCGCGTGAGCGATGTCGATGACGCCCATCGCACGGCATGGTCGGCGCTCAACAATGAGCGCTTCCGGCTGGCGATGGAGAAACTGGGCGATGTGCGCACATCGGACGCCGTGATGATGATGCGCCCGGTCGAAGGCGCGGGCACCGACATCAAGTCGGCACTCGCGCGATACGAAGAAAACAGCTGATCAGAAGAAGCCTCAGCTGCGGCGACGGCGTTCGCGGCGGCCTTCGCTGGTTTCCGTGGTGTTCGGCGCCGCCAGCTTGTTGCGCATCGGGCCGATGCGCTCGACGATTGCCTCGACGGTCGGACGAACGTCCTTCTTGTGGGCGTCGAGCGCCTTGCGCATGGCGGCCAGATGCTCGAACGAGGTGCCGCAGCAGCCGCCGATGATCCTGGCGCCGCCGTCGACAGCGAGGCGGACATAGTCCGACATCAGTTCCGGCGTGCCCGAATAGTGAATCTCGGTGCCGCGGAATTCCGGGATGCCGCAATTGCCCTTGATGATGATCGTTGCATCCGGTTTGGCGTCGCTCATGTCGAGCAGCGAAGCCAGGATATCGGACGCACCGACACCGCAATTGGCGCCAACGCCAAGCGGCGTCTGGGCAAGGCCGTCAACGACACCGTGGATGTCCTTGGGCAGCAGGCCCATCATGGTGCGGCCGGCAGTGTCGAACGAGCCGGTGTAGGTGTAGGGCAGGCCGACGCGAATGGCAGCTTCCGCCGCCGCACGGATTTCGTCCGGCGCGGACATCGTTTCAATCCATGCGACTTCGGCGCCGCCGGCCTTGAGGCCTTCGATCTGTTCGGCGAATGCATCGACCGCCTCGTCATAGGTCATGGCACCAAGCGGAACCAGAAGCTCGCCCGTCGGGCCGACGGAGCCGGCGACGATAACTTTGCGGCCGGCCTTGTCGGCAACGCCACGGGCGATTTCGGCAGCGCGCTTGTTGAGCTCGTGCACGCGATCCTGGGCGTGATGCAGCTTGAGCCGGTGACGGGTGCCGCCAAACGAATTGGTAAGGATGATGTCGGCGCCGGCCTCGACGAATTTCCGGTGCAGCGTCGAAATCTTCTCGGGCGCGCTTTCATTCCACAGCTCGGGTGCTTCGCCGGCCTCGAGGCCCATGGCAAACAGGTTTGTGCCGGTTGCGCCATCGGCGAGCAGCACGCCCTTTTCGGCCAGCAGGGCATCGATCGGATTGGTCGTCATCGCAGCGACTTTCATATCAGGAGATTAGATAAGGATATAAAGAAGTCTTTATGTCCAGTCAACGCGTTTGCTTGGCCGACCATGCTGCCGGCGTCACCTCGACCGCGATCTCGGTGCAGACGCCGCCATTGGTCGGATAATGATCGACCGAGCAGGCGGTGACGACGAGCAGCAGGTCGCATTCGGCGCGCAAAGCGACGTAGCCGCCGGGCGGATTGATCGAGGCGAAGACGTCGATGCTGCCATCGGGCTGCGGCAGCGAGTTCTGGAACAGGTCGACCGGGTCTGGCGTGAAGGGCAAGGCGAGCCCTTCCGAGGCAAGGGCCTTGTGCAGATTGTCCTGGCAACTGGGATGCTCGTCGAAGCCGGCGCGGACATAAAGCGCGTGGTTGCAGGCGGGGTAGAGCATGTCGTGCGGGCCGGGCGAGGCGTCTTCGACCAAGGTCAGCAATTTGTTTCCCGTCGTGCCGTAGAAATGTTCGCCTGTCTTGGGAAACAGCCGCTCGCCGATATCGCGGGTGTTGGAAGTGCTCAGCCAGTCCTTCATATCAGGCGTGAACGCCCAGAGGTCGGCGACCTGCTGGCCCTTGATGTCGATGATGCGGACCAGGTCACCGCTGGAGACGCGGATGGAACGGCCCGACTGGGCAGGTATGACGACACGCTTCTGATCTGGCATGGGTTTCCTCGGGGATCGCGGCGCACGCTGCCGTATCGCGGCGGCAAATTCAACCAGAGCGCCAGTCAGCCCCAACTGGCCGGGAACGAAGCCACAGCCAGCCGTCGCGCGAAGGCCGCGGTCTCGTGGGCGTTGATGTCGGCGGCGCGGATCAGATTGTCGAAATGGCGGGTCAGCGTCCTGATCGGGTCGGTGGCATAGAGCACAAGGTACATGTCGCCGACATAGATCGCCGCGCGGGAATGGCCGAAGATCGTGTAGGGCACGGAATAGCGCATGCGGCCGTCATACAGGAACAGCCGGAATGTCGGGTAGAGATCGTCGAGCAAGTCAGCCATGTGGCGCAGCTGCTGCTTGCGGTCTTTGTCTGGAAAACCCGACCAGACGCCCAGGCCGCGCGCGAAAATCTCGAGCGTGTGACGCGGCATGCATACTTCCATGTCGGTCTCGGGCCGGCGGTTGTAGTCGATGCGATACTGCGTCTCGCCGGCCTGGCTCTCGCGGCTCTTGTTGGAGATGCCGGCCTCGTAGTCGATGAGTGCTTCGGTGCGCAGCAGGTCAGGAATGCCCGCGGGCACATAGCGGATCTTGGTGCCGGCGGCCTCGGCATGCCATTTCGCGATCAGCGTGCGTTCGAAACCGCCCGATGCCTCCTCGATCTCGAGGCTTTCGCGGATTTCGCCTGTAACCCCTTCGTCCTGGCTGAGGCCAAGCAGCCAGTCGAGCGAAACCTTGTGAGCGGATGCGATTGTCAGCAGGGTTTCGGCGCGAGGGAGCCTTATCGTTGCCCCCGAAAGCAACTGCGACAGCGCCGAGCGGTCGATGCCGACCGATGTGGCAAAGGCCGACTGATTGAGGCCGGAGCGTTGGACCAACGCCTTGAGACGCTCGCGGAAAACTTCGGATAGATCGCGTTTGTCCATGGCCTGCCCAAAGGTGGAATGGTTTTGCGGAACGCAGGCAAGGCGCCCGCGGGAAATAGATTCATCTTCCAGCTTGTTTACTAAGTGTAACACTTGCGGCTTAAGCAGCGCAATGTAAACAATCTGTGCGCATTGTCTCGTTGCAGAAACGCAAGGCTACTGACAGCATTATGTCAGGAATCATCGAGTTCCAGGCATCCAAGGACAGCAGGCAGCAGCATGGCTAACAGGGGAAACAAACGCGGCACGACCACCAGGGTCGAATGGCCGACGGTGTTTCTGATCGCCGCCTGCTACGGTGCCTGGCTTGTGGCGGGACTGCTGGTGTGGCCCAGCTATCCGGTTGCTGCGCTGGTGCTGATGGTGCTGGCGGTGGCGTTGCAGTCGTCGCTGGTGCATGAGGTGCTGCACGGCCACCCTACCCGCAACGCGCGCATCAACGAAGCGCTGGTTTCTCTGCCCATCGGTCTGCTTTGGCCCTACCGTCGTTTCAAGACCATTCACCTGCGCCATCACGCCGACGAGAGGCTGACCGACCCGTTCGACGATCCCGAGAGCTACTACCGCGCGCTTTGGCAGCATGACGACCTGCCAGAGGCGATGAAGCTGGTGCTCAGGATCAACAACACCATGGCCGGTCGTTTCGTGCTCGGGCCGTTGCTGTCCTGCATCGGCTTTGTCATCGACGACGCCAAGGCGATCGCCGGCGGCGACAAGACAGTCCGCACTGCCTGGCTGCTGCACGCGGCGGGGCTGGCCATCGTCCTGGCGGTCATCCAGTTCGGCTTCGGCCTGCCGCTCTGGCTCTATGTTCTGGTGCCGGTCTGGCTCGGCCATTCGTTGATCTCGATCCGCACCTTTGCCGAGCATCAATGGTCGGAGCATCCGGAAGGGCGCACCGTCATCGTCGAACGCTCGCCGCTTTCGATCCTGTTCCTCAACAACAACCTGCATTTCGTTCACCACAAGAGCCCGACCGTCGCCTGGTACAAGCTGCCGGAACTGTTCCGCGCGCGCCGCGAAGAGTGGCTCCGGATGAACAAGGGCTATGCCTATCCGAACTATTTCGCGCTGGTCAAAGCCTATGCCTTCCGTGCCAAGGAGCCTGTATGCCACCCGGCGCTGCGCCGCGCGCCCGAGCCGGGCAGGGCGTTCGTGCCGCGCGTCAGGGCGCGCAACGTCAATGGGCTGGGCACAGCACCTGTGCCTGCTGAGCCGCCGAAGGAATGATCCTTTCAGACCTTGCCAATTCCCGCGCTCTAGCCTGAAATGATGCAATGAGCGACTTCATCGCCGCACTGCCCATGTATGACTGGCCCGAGATGCACGACGAGGTCGATGCACAATGGGCAAGGCTGAGAACCCTGATCCTCCAGCACGGCATCCCCGCACCGGAAACCCTTGTCCGGCGCAATGCCGACATGCCGCCGGTTTCCGGCGGCATTCGTGACGCCTCGGACGCGGTCGTCGCAGCTGATCCTGCAACGCTGCCGCCGGATGAACTCGACCTGCCGACGCTGTGGCGGCATCCCAGGTTGCTGTTTGGCCAGACCTGTTGGGGGCCGATGGAAACCACCGGTCTCAATGGCCAGGTGCGCGTGCTGGGCCAGCCGAGCTATGACGGAATCGAAGGCGGCAGCGGCGATCATTACTCCAGTGCCATCGTCATGCGTCGCGGCTCGGTGACCGCCGCCCATGCGCATGCGCCCGATGGCGACATGCCGTTGATCCCGCTCGACCTGATCCGCGACAAGCGGCTCGCCTTCAACAGCCACGATTCGATGTCCGGCTTCATCGGCATTTCGCGTGACCTTGCGGCATTGGGCGAGGGCCTCAGGATATTCTCCGGCCGGATCGAAAGCGGCGGGCACCGCAACTCGATCGTAGCTGTCGCCGATGGCCGGGCCGATGTCGCAGCCATCGACTGCCAGAGCTGGGTGCTGGCACAGCGTTTCGAGCCGGCGGCGCGCGAGGTGATGGTTGTCGGCTGGACAGGCAAGCGCAAAGGCCTGCCCTACATTACCGCGCTGTCGTCGCCACTGACCTGGATGCCGGCCTGAGGCGAGGTCGTTCGCACTCTCGTTGATGGCGGCCCGGTGGCAACGCCAAGGCCAGCCGATCGCATGATACGAAAACGCCGGGGCATGCCTCGGCGTTTTTCATTGGCCAAGCAGACGCTTGTCCAGCGGGTAGCTCGATAGCTGTTCGTAGCCTGTCTCGGTGATCAGGATCTGCTCCTCGATCTTGACGCCGTCATGCCCGCCGAGGCGGCCGATATAGCTCTCGACGCAGACCACCATGCCGGGCTTGAGCACGCCGTCCGGCGTATCGGCCGTCCAGTCCGAGGCGTGGGGCAGGGTGGGATATTCGTCGGCCAGGCCGACGCCGTGAAACAGCACGCCATAACGTGCCGCGAAGCAGTCGGGCGGCGGCACGGCCGCGCGTTCCACCAGTTCACGGAAACCGAGGCCGGGCCTGAGCAGCGCCGTATTGTAGGCGATCTGTTCGGCGGCAATCCTGTAGAGGTCGCGCTGCTCGTCGGTCGGCGCGCCGTCACCGCACAGCCAGGTGCGCGACAGGTCGGCGCAGAAGCCGTAGGGCCCGATCAGGTCGGTGTCGAAGGCGACGAGCTCGCCTGCCTCGACCACGCGCGAGGAGCACTCCTGGAACCAGGGATTGGTGCGCGGTCCGGATGCCAGGAGCCGTGTTTCGATCCATTCGCCGCCGCGGGCGATGTTGCCGCGATGCAGTTCGGCCCAGAGTTCGTTCTCGGAGATGCCCGGCCGGAGCGCCGCTTCCATCTCGCCCATCGCCGCTTCGCAGGCGACGATCGAACGACGCATGCAGAGGATTTCGTCAGGCGACTTGATCAGCCGGACGTTCTCCATCACCGCCTCGCCATTGCCGACCGAGATGCCAAGCCGTGCCAGCGCGTCGACGCCCTCATGGTCGAGATGGTCGACGGCAATACGCGTGATGCCGCCGCCGTGCTGGCGAACGACATCGGCGATGCCTTGCGCCCAACGCTCGACCTTCATCTCCGTCAGTTCGCCACTGTAGAGATACATCCACGACACTGCCGGGCGAACCTCGTCGACGACGCCGGAATGATCGGACAGGTGCTCGCAGGAGAAATAGTCGAACAGCACTACCGGGCCGTCTGTGGCGACGAAGCAGTGACGGGTCGGGTTGTGCGCCACCCACAGCTGCATGTTGGTGGAATCGGTGGCGTAGCGGATGTTGACGGGATCGTAGAGCAGGGCGCCGGCGTAGCCGCGCCGCGCGAGCTCGGCGCGGATGCGCTCCAGCCGGTATTTTCGCAGGGCCGGCATGTCAGGTGCCGCAATGCCTGCCGCCGCCCATTCGGCCTCAGCCTGCGCTCCATAACCCAGAACGTGGCTGTTGAGCCCGGCCGCCTTGGTGCGTGCCTGCTCGCGCAAATCGTCCGCGGAACCCGGCTCGAACGGCATGATCTTTCGGTGGCGGCCGAAATTGCCTTTTGCAGGGGTATCCATCAGCAATGCCCCGCAAGTGGCCGAATGTGTGGGGCGCCCCCCTCTGTCCTGCCGGAAATCTCCCCCACGAGGGGGGAGATCAGCAGTTGAGGTTTTGGCGCTGTTCTTGGATCGCTCGAATTCCGGCGAGAGGCATCTGACAGCCAATCTCCCCCCTTGTGGGGGAGATTTCCGGTAGGACAGAGGGGGGCAACGTAGAGCATGTGCGTTCCCAGTCTCTTGCTTGGAGCCGAACTACCCCCGCATCTTGTCACCGCTCGGATCAAACGGCGGCTCGACATTGATGCGGGCGGGACGGCGGTGGCCGAGGATCTCGATCTCGAACAGACCTTCCGCCTCGTTTTCGGCAAGCGCAGCGGGCACATAGCCTTGGGCCATCGACTTCTCGACATAATGGGCATAGCCGCCCGACGTCACCCAGCCGACCACACGCCAGTCGCCGTCGACGATGCCGCGCACCGCGGATGCGCCGGTGGCGGCGTCCGAACCGCGCACTTCCTTGCCAGTCTCATCGAAGCGCGGCGCACCATAGCCGTGCGGCTTTTCGATCGTGCCGAAATCCTTGGCGCCGATCTTGGCCCAGATCGGCTCGTCGCCCATCACGTCGGCGTCCTGCGCATCGACATAGAAGGAGACACGGCGCAGCTTTGGCCCCTCGGCGTGCTCCCTGGCGGCTGCCTCGCGGCCGATGAAGTCGTTCTTTTCGAGCTTGATGAAGCGCTCCATCGAACCCTCGAACGGCCCATAGATCGGGCGAAGCTCGCGGAACCAGGTCGGGAAGTTCTTTTCTAGGCGCATCGACAAAAGTGCCCGCATGCCGAAATCGACGATGCCGAACTCTTCGCCGGCGTCCTTGATCGCCTTGTAGACGAGGCGCTGGTAGGCCGGCGCCATCCAGATCTCGTAGCCGAGGTCGCCGGTATAGGTGATGCGGTTGACCAAGCATGGCGCACCGCCGACGGCCATCTCGCGAAAATCCATGAAGCGGAAGGCCTTGCTGGAGACGTCCTCGTCGACCAGTCTGGCCAGCAGCTCTTGCGACTTCGGGCCTGCAATCGACAGGCCGACGAGCGTCTGGTCGAAGCGGTGGATGCGCACCGACCCGTCCTTGGGCAAGTGCTTTTCGAACCAGCGCATGTGGTATTTCTGCGCCGCCGACGAGCCCCAGATCATGAACGTGTCGTCGCCAGTCTTGGCAATCGTGAAGTCGCCGATCAGGCGGCCGAACTCGTTCAGCATCGGGGTCAGCACGATGCGGCCTTTTTTCGGCATGCGGTTGGTCATCAGCCGGTTGAGAAAATCCTCAGATGCCGGGCCGGACACCTCGTATTTGGCGAAGTTGGCGATCTCGGTCACGCCGACGCGGTCGCGTGTGGCGCGAACCTCGTTGCCGATATGTTCGAAGTCGTTTGAACGGTGGAAGGAGACGATGTCCTTGGGCTCTGTACCCTTCGGAGCAAACCACAGCGGCGTTTCCAGGCCCCAGCTGTCGCCCATGACCGCGTTGTTGGCGACCATAGTGTCGTAGAGCGGGGTGGTCTGGGCCGGCCTGGCGGCGGGCAGTTCTTCATTCGGAAAACGGATCGAGAAGCGGCGCGAGTAGTTTTCGCGCACCTTGGCGTTGGTGTAGCGCAGGCTGGCCCACTCGCCCCAGCGCGCGACATCCATGCCCCAGACGTCGAAGCCCGGGTCGCCGTTGACCATCCAGTTCGACAGAGCGAGGCCGACGCCGCCGCCCTGGCTGAAGCCGGCCATGACGCCGCAGGCGACCCAGAAATTGGTCAGGCCCTGGACCGGGCCAACCAGCGGGTTGCCGTCGGGCGCGAAGGTGAAGGGACCGTTGATGACCTGCTTGATGCCGGCATTGGCGATGCCGGGGAAATGCTGGAAGCCGATTTCCAGCGACGGCGCGATGCGGTCCAGGTCCGGCGCAAGCAGCTCATGGCCGAAATCCCACGGCGTGTTGACAGGCGACCACGGCTTGCAGGCCTTCTCATAGGTGCCGAGCAGGATGCCGTTGCGTTCCTGGCGCGTGTAGATCTCGCCCTTGAAATCGAGCACGCCGATCATTTCGCGGCCGGTTTCCTTGTTGAAGGCCTCGACCTCCGGCATCGGCTCGGTCAGCAGGTACATGTGCTCCATGGCGAGCACCGGCAGCTCGACGCCGACCATGCGGCCGACCTCGCGCGCCCACAGGCCGCCGCAGTTGACCACGTGCTCTGCCCTGACGGTGCCCTGCTCGGTGACGACGTTCCAGGTGCCGTCGGGATCCTGCGTCAGTTCCTTGACCGGGTTGCGCAGCACGATCTCGGCGCCGAGCTTCTTCGCCGCCTTGGCGTAGGCATGGGTTGTGCCTGACGGGTCGAGATGGCCTTCGACGGGATCCCACATCGCGCCGACGAAATGCTTCTCGTCCATCAGCGGGAACATCTTCTTGGCTTCGGACGGCGTGATGAGTTCGGTGTCCATGCCGAGATAACGGCCCTTGGCATGGGCCAGGCGCAGGAAGTCCATGCGCTCGGGGCTGTCGGCAAGCATGACGCCGCCGGTCAGGTGCAGCGAGCAGGACTGGCCGGAAATCTCCTCCAGCTCCTTGTAGAGCTGGACGGTGTAGGCCTGTAGCTTGGCGACGTTGGGGTCGCCGTTGAGCGTGTGGAAGCCGCCGGCGGCGTGCCAGGACGAGCCGGAGGTGAGCTCCGAGCGCTCGATCAGCATGATGTCGGTCCAGCCGGCGCGGGCGAGGTGATAGAGCACCGAGCAGCCCACAACGCCGCCGCCGATGACAACTGCTTTCACATGGGATTTCATAAGGTTATGTCCGAGTTGTAAGAAATTGAATCGGCTTGATGGCGATCAGAAGTCGGTCGGGGCGCCGCCTTCGGCCTTGCGCTTGTCGACGAAGGCGTTGAGCTCTTCGCGGATGGCGGGGTCCATCCAGGGCTCCTCGTAGGAGGCAAGGCGCTCCTTCCAGACGCGATTGGCCTTTTCCACCGCGGTTGGGCTGCCGGCCTCGGCCCAGGTCTCGAAATTGCGCCAGTCGGAGATGATGGGCGAATAGAAGGCATTCTTGTAGCGCGACTGGGTGTGCGCGGTGCCGAAGAAGTGGCCGCCGGGGCCGACGTCGCGGATCGCGTCGACGGCGAGCGCGTCTTCCGACAGGTCCAGCGGGGTCAGGAACTCGGCCACCATCTGCAGCAGGTCGATGTCGAGGATCATCTTCTCGTAGGAGCAGCGAAGGCCGCCCTCGAGCCAGCCGGCGCCGTGGAGCATGAAGTTGGCGCCGCCCTGGATCGCGCCCCACAAGGAGAAGACGCTCTCATAGGCTGCCTGGGCGTCGACGGCGTTGGCGGCGCAGACATTGGAGGTGCGGTAGGGGATGTTGTAGCGGCGGGCGAGCTGGCCGCCGACAAGCTGGGCCTTCATGTATTCGGGCGTGCCGAAGGCCGGGGCGCCCGATTTCATGTCGACGTTGGAGGTGAAGCCGCCATAGCCGACCGGCGCACCCTTCCTGACCATCTGGGTGAAGGCGAGGCCGGAGAGCGCCTCGGCATTCTGCTGCACCAGGGCGCCGGCGATGGTGACGGGCGCCATCGCACCTGACAGGGTAAAGGGGGTGACGATCACCACCTGGCCCATCGACGACATCTGGATGATGCCTTCCATCATCGGCACGTCGAGCTTCAGTGGCGAGTTGGTGTTGATGATGGTGTAGACCGAGGGCTCCACCATCATCTGCTCGCGGGAAATGCCGCGGGCGATGCGGGTGATCTCGATGCCGTCGACGTTGCGCTCCTTGCCGAGCGAATAGATGTGAAACACCTTGTCGGTCAAAGTCGCCAGATCGCGGATGCATTCGAGATGGCGGATCGAGGGATGGATGTCCACCGGTTCGACAGGATAGCCGCCCGTCGTCTGCAAAATGTTGTGCATCTGGGCGAGCTTGAGGAAGTTGCGGTAGTCGGCCTGGTTGCCCGGGCGACGGCCACGATCGAGATCGGAACAGTTGGGCGCCGACGCCATCTGCGAAATGACGAGATTGTTGCCGCCGAAGCGCACATTGTGGGCCGGATTGCGGGCATGCAGGGTGAACTCGGCCGGTGCATGCGAGATCAACTCGAGGATCATGTCGGAATCGAAGCGGACGCGCTCGGTGCCGTCGCGCACGTCGGCGCCATGTGCCTTCATGATGCGGCGTGCCTCGTCGTGCAGCACGTCGACGCCGATCTCCTTGAGCACCCGCAATGAGGCAAGGTGGATGGACTCCAACTCGTCGTCGGAGATCAGCCTGGTCGGTGCAAACGGGATCTTGAGCTGGCGGAAAGGCGGCTGCTCGAATGCCTGGGCGCCGCCGGCGCGCTTGCCGGCACGACCGCCGCGTCGAGCGCGATCGGCGGCAGGAGCCTGTTCGGCTGTTTGCAGGGCCACGGTCATGGAATCCTCACGGCAAGCTTCAGTGTCGGGAGGCATAATGGACCGGGGCAGTGCTGCTCATTGCGGAGGCGGCGACAAGTAGCGCGAGGGAAACGACATCGTCGACGGGTGCCGTGGGGACTACGACCGATTGGGACTGGACCGACGTTCTCCGTCGTGGTGAGGCATCCGGCACAGGGCGCATCATCTATAGGATCGCCGTCATTCGATTCTCTGGTGACTGCTTTGACCTCTCCCGCTTCCACCGCCGCCGAACCGCCTCTCAGGTGGGCACCGCTTGTCGGCGTCACCGCAGCACTTGCGATGTTTGGCGCAGCCCAAGGGCTGAGCTATCCGCTGTTTTCGCTTCTGATGCAGAAACAGGGCATGCCGCCGGCGATGATCGGCCTGTCGGCGGCGATGATGCCGCTGGGCCTGATCGCCTCCGCCGCCTTCGTGCCTTGGGCCGTGCGCCTCGTCGGGGCGAGAAACCTGGCTGTCGGCTGCTCGATCGCGGCTGCCATCTGCTTCCTGCTGATCGGCTATCTCCAGGACTGGTTCGCCTGGTTCGTCCTGCGCTTCATGATCGGGGTGGTCATCAACCCGCTCTACATCCTCGGCGAGGTGTGGGCGCTGTCGATGGCGCCGCCGTCGCGGCGCGGGCGCGTCATGGGCGTGTTCAACACGCTGATGGGGGTCGGTTATGCCAGCGGGCCGCTGGTACTGACCTTCGTCGGCACGGCAGGCTGGACGCCTTTCGTCATTGCAATCGTCGGCTTCCTCTCCTGTGCCACCGTACTGCGCATCTTGTCGGATCTGTCGGGCTTCGAGGATGACGGCCGGTCCAAGGGCGGTGTGCTTGGCTTTGCGGCGCTCGCGCCGGCGCTGCTGTTTGCCGTGCTCGTGTCGGCGGCCAACCAGCAAAGCACCTATTCGCTGCTGCCGGTTTTCGGCGCCGGCCACGCGCTGCCCGAAGCAATGCTCGCCGCGATGCTGACGGCACTGTCGATGGGCAACATCCTGCTGCAAATTCCGCTTGGCCTGATGGCGGAACGGGTCGGCGGCCGTGCCATGATCCTGTTTTGCGCCGCGGTGACGGCCATCTGCGCCGTGCTTTTGCCGCTGCTGATCGAGACGAGGCTGATCTGGCCCGTGCTCGTGGTGATGGGGGCCGTGGGCTATGGCGTCTACACCATGGCACTGGTCGAACTCGGCAACCGCTTCAACGGCAGTGTGCTCGTCGCCGGCAACGCGGCGTTTGCGCTGATGTGGGGCATGGGCGGCATTGTCGGGCCGCCAAGTTCGGGGCTGGTGATGCAGACTTTCGGCCCGATCGGGCTGCCGGCGGTGCTGGCGAGCCTGAATGTCACCCTGCTGGCCTTCGCCTTCTATCGCGCTGCAGTCCGGCGCCACAAGACGGATTAGGGCGGGGCGGACTGGGGCGGGCTGCGCGACGAGGTGGCCCCGTCGCGCAGCAAAAGGTCAGTCGGCCTTGGCGATGTGCCAGACGCCGCCCTTGCCCTCGCCGGTGACGTCGCCGGCCTTTTTGTCCTGGACGAAGGTGTAGAGCGGCTTGCCTTCATAGGCCCACATCTTGGAGCCGTCGTCGCGGGTGACGACCGTCCAGTCGCCTTCGTCCTTGGCGTCGGCCGCAGCCATCAGCGGCGGCCAGTTGACGGCACAGTCGCCATTGCAGGCCGACTTGCCGGCGCTGTCCTTGTCATAGGTGTAGAGCGTCATGCCGTTGGCGTCGGTGTACATCTTGCCGCCGGCGCCTTCGGCGATCTTGGCCGGTTCGGCGGCGAAGGAGAGGGCTGAATTCGCAAGCAGGAGGGCGAATGCGGACAGTACGGTCTTCATGATGGTTCTCCCTGGGTTGGCCGCAAAATGCCGGCCACACGGGCAGTCAACGCTTGCCATCGCCGATCTATTCCCGCCATGAGGCGCAGGACAGGATTTTTCCAGCACTTGTGGCCGGCGCTTGTAGATTGGCGAAACGCCGGGTTAGAGTGCCGGCATGTGCGCATTTCATGCTCATACCCCGGCAGCGGACGCCGCATCGAAGCCGTCGCCGCGGACGCGGCACACCGAGCTTCTGCGGCTTTGCGCACGCATTGGCTACTCGCCGCCCGCCTGAACTCGAATCCGCCCCGGCGCCTGCCGGATCGATTCAAGAGAAAGGCACAAGCCAATGACTTATCAGAACTATTCGCTGAAGCAGCTTCAGCAGATCGACGCCGCGCATCATCTCCACCCGTTCACCGACCACAAGGAACTGCGCGAGGCGGGCTCGCGCATGATCACCCGCGCCGAAGGGCCGTTCATCTACGATTCGGAAGGCAGCGAACTGCTCGACGGCATGGCCGGCCTGTGGTGCGTTAATGTCGGCTACGGCCGCGACGAACTGGCCCAAGCGGCCTACGCTCAGATGAAGGAAATGCCCTACTACAATTCCTTCTTCAAATGCTCGACGCCGACGCCGGTGCTGCTGTCGAAGAAGCTCGCGGAACTGGCGCCCAGGAACATCAACCAGGTGTTCTACGGATCGTCGGGTTCGGAATCGAACGACACGGCGCTCCGCCTGGTGCGCCACTACTGGGCGCTCGAGGGCAAGCCCGAGAAGAACCGCATCATCTCGCGCAAGATGGCCTATCACGGCTCGACCGTCGCCGGCACATCGCTCGGCGGCATGGAGGGCATGCACCAGCAGCTTGGCGGTGCCGTGCCCAACATCGTCCATGTGATGATGCCCTACGCCTATGAACTGGCGCTTCCAGGCGAGAGCGATGATGATTTCGGCCTGCGCGCCGCCAGGTCGGTCGAGGATGCGATCCTGCAGGCCGGCGCCGACAATGTCGCCGCCTTCATCGGCGAGCCGATCATGGGGGCGGGCGGCGTCAAGATTCCGCCGGCAAGCTACTGGCCGGAGATCCAGCGCATCTGCCGCAAATATGACGTGCTCCTGATGCTCGACGAGGTCATCACCGGCTACGGGCGCACTGGCGAGTGGTTTGCGGCCCAGACCTTCGGCATCGAGGCCGACACGATCACCACTGCCAAGGCGCTGACCTCGGGCTACCAGCCGCTGTCGGCGCTGCTGGTCGGCGATCGTATCGCCTCGACGCTGGTCGAGAAGGGCGGTGAGTTCTATCACGGCTACACCTATTCCGGGCACCCGGTGGCCTGTGCGGTGGCGCTCAAGAATATCGAGATCATCGAGCGTGAAGGGCTGGTCGAGCGGGTGAAGACCGACACCGGCCCGTATTTCGCCCAGATGCTCAAGGAGCGCATCGCTCGCCACGGCCTCGTCGGCGAAGTCCGTTCGGTGGGCCTGATGGGCGCCATCGAGATCGTCAGGGACAAGGCGACCAAGGAGCGGTTCTCACCGGGCGGCAGTGCCGCGGTCGTGGTGCGCGACCATGCGATTGCCAACGGCATGATGATGCGCGCGACCGGCGACTCGATGATCCTGTCGCCGCCGCTGATCTGGACCCGCGCCACCATCGACATGGCCGGCGACCGTATCCTGAAGGCGCTCGACCTCGCCGAAGCCGATCTCAGGAAAGCCTGATGCCAGATTGCCGGGCAGGGGATTTCTGCCCGGCCTACCCCGGGAGCGAACGATGAGCGGCAAGCCGATCGTGCCTTTGATCCAGTATGAGGATGCAAGCGAGGCGGTCCGCGCCGTCTATGACGACATCATGGCTTTCAGGAAGGTCGACTGGATCAACAATTTCTGGAAGGTGCTGGCGCATGACCCGGCGCTGCTCAAGCGGACCTGGGAGTCGGTGCGCGAGGTGATGGCGCCCGGCGCGCTCGATCCGCTGACCAAGGAACTGATCTATATCGCCGTATCGGCGACCAATGGCTGCGAATATTGCACCTACTCCCATACGGCGGCGGCGCGCAGCAAAGGCATGAGTGAAGCCCAGCTGATGGAATTGCTCGCTGTTGTCGGCATGGCCAACGAGACAAACCGCCTCGCCAACGGCTTGCGGCCGCCGGTGGACGTGCAGTTCGAACCAAGGGACTGAGGCGATCGGCTTGTTCATGACAGTGCCGCGGCTTATATTGTGCACTGCACAATAAGCTCGCGCGCATCATCGGCCGGGCAAACCGGAGTGCGCGAGATGAAGAATAGACGATTGGCAAGGGCCTCGCGCCAATCCGGCGCCATTGCCGGCAATCTGATGCTGGCGCCGATGGTCATGGCGATGCGGTTGCCGATGATGGCGACCGAAGCGCGCAAGGGTGGGCCACTGCATGGCGAAAGCCTGGCGGCTGTAACCGAAAAGACGACCGCCATGGCCGAAGGCATGGTGGCAGCGCAGATATCCTACTTCCAGTCGGCGCTGCAGTTCTGGCCGGAAGTGCTGTCGGGCCGCACGCCATCGGTGCTGAACGGCGTTGCCGCGCAAAAGTCGGTTGCAGCCGCGTTGAAGCCGGCCAGCAAGCGCGTGCGCGCCAATTTTCGCCGGCTGGCGACGAAATCCGGGACATGAGGGGTGGGCACAACGCAAAAACCGCGTCCCGGACGGGAACGCGGCTTTGCCACTATTACGCATGGCCCTTCGCGACGCTTGACCAGCGAAGGTTTACAGCTCCGGTACGCGAGACCTGATCCGGAGCCAGAGGCGGCTGCGAAGCCCGCCCTTGCAAACCGTTTTAGCTGGACATCGTTACCGCGTGGTTATCGAGAGCTTAAGCAAACCTAAATTTTGAACTTTTTTGGATTAATCAGGCCGCATCGCCACGCAGGAACCTTATGATGCCGGAGAAGTCCGTGCCGCCATTGCCGAGAGCCGTGAACAGGGCATAGAGCTGGGTTGCCTCGGCGCCGAGCGGAGTGACGGCACCGGCCTGCTGCGCCGCTTCCTGCGACAGCTTCAGGTCCTTCAGCATCAGGGCTGCGGCAAAGCCGGGCTGGTAGTCGCGGTTGGCCGGCGAATTGGGCACCGGGCCGGGGACCGGGCAATAGGACGTCAGCGACCAGCACTGGCCCGAGGAGGTCGAGGCGACGTCAAACAGCGCCTGATGCGACAGGCCGAGCTTTTCAGCCAGCACGAAGGCCTCGGCAACGCCGATCATCGAAATGCCGAGGATCATGTTGTTGCAGATCTTGGCTGCCTGGCCGGCGCCGGCGTCGCCGCAATGGACGATGCGTCCGGCCATCGGCTTGAGCACCGGCTCGGCCACGTCGAACGCCGCCTGCGCGCCGCCGGCCATGAAGGTCAACGTGCCGGCCGCAGCACCGCCGGTGCCGCCCGAGACCGGCGCGTCGACCGACAGCAGGCCATTGCTGGCAGCAATCGCATGTGCCTTGCGGGCTGAATCGACGTCGATGGTCGAGGAATCGATGAGCAGCGCGCCCTTCTTCAGCTTCGGCACGATGTCCTCATAGACCGTAAGCACATGCTTGCCGGCGGGCAGCATGGTGATGACCACATCGGCATCCTTGGCGGCGGCGGCGGCATTGGCCATGACGGTGACGCCGTTGTTGCGCGCGGTCTCGAGATGCTCGGGCATCAGGTCGAAGCCGAGCACCGCGTGGCCGGCCTTGACGAGATTGGCGGCCATGGGGTTGCCCATGTTGCCCAGTCCGATGAAGGCGATGGTGGTCATTGGTTGGTTCCTCCAGTGGGAAGGGAGTAGGGCGGTAGGGAGTAAGGGAACAGGGGGACAAGCAGTGGGGCAATGGGAGTGTCCCCCTACTGTCCTCGACCGCTACTTTCCGATCAGATGCCTGGCGATGATGACACGCATGATCTCGTTGGTGCCTTCGAGGATCTGGTGGACCCTGAGGTCACGCACCAGCTTCTCGATGCCGTAGTCGTGCAGATAGCCGTAGCCGCCGAGTAGCTGCAGGGCGTCGTTGGCAATGTCGAAGCCGGTGTCGGTGACGAAACGCTTGGCCATGGCCGACCATTTCGAGGCGTCGTGCGCCTTGCGGTCGAGCCTTGATGCGGCGGCATAGAGGAACAGGCGGGCGGCCTGGAGTTCGGTTTCCATGTCGGCGAGGCGGAACTGCAGCGCCTGGAAGCGGTCGATGGTCTGGCCGAAGGCCTTGCGCTCGGCGGTGTAGGCCAGCGCCTTGTCCAGCGCCGACTGGGCGCCGCCGACCGAGCAGGCGGCAATGTTGAGCCTGCCACCGTCGAGGCCAGCCATGGCGATGCCGAAGCCGGCACCCTCATCGGAAAGCAGGTTTTCGGCCGGCACCTTGCAATCGTCGAAGATGACCTGGCGGGTCGACTGCATATGCCAACCCATCTTGTGCTCGTTGGCGCCGAAGGACAGGCCGGGCGCATCCTTGGGGATGACCAGCGTCGAGATGCCCTTGGGGCCGTCGGCACCGGTGCGGACCATGGCGACATAGACGTCGCTGTCGCCGGCGCCCGAGATGAACTGCTTGGTGCCGTTGACGACGAAGTCGCTGCCGTTGCCGCCGCTGCGTACCGCTTTGGTCTTGAGTGCTGCGGCGTCCGAACCGGAACCCGGCTCGGTCAGGCAATAGCTGGCGAGCCATTCCATCGATGTCAGCCTGGGCAGGAGGCGCTGGCGCTGCTCCTCGTTGCCGAAGCGGTCGATCATCGACGCGGCCATGTTGTGGATCGAGATGAAGGACGAGAAGCCCGGGCAGGCATGTGCCAGCTGTTCGAAAACCAGCACGGCGTCGAGACGGGTGAGGGCGGAGCCGCCGACATCTTCCTTGACGTAGAGGCCGCCGAAGCCGAGCTGGCCGGTTTCGCGGATGACGTCCTCGGGGAAGCGCCTGGCCTTGTCCCATTCAAGGGCAAAGGGCGCCACCTTTTCGGCGGCGAAACTGCCCGCCATTTCGCGGATGGCCAGCTGATCTTCGTTGAGCTCAAACTGACCGGCGGTCGCGTCGATTGCGGCGTCCATGTCGGCCTCCCTGTCGTTTTTTGGCTATGCGCGGGGCTCAATCTAGACCAATGATGCGGCCGCGCAACCCGACCTTCAACAGAGCGGCTGTGCGCAAATGCATGGGCGAGAACGAACGTGGCGACAAATTTTGATGGGCTGCTGCAGGCCTTCAGAGGCTTTCTCGAGGCAACCGATTCGGTGGCGCCAGTAGGCGAATTCCTCGGCGACATCGACTGGGACATGCCCGCGCGTCCGTTGAGGCCGCATGCTGTCGCGTGCGCACGCCTTCTCGACCGCGCCGTCGAATTGGCGCCTGCCGGTTGCCGTCCCTTGGCTGAGCTTGTGGCGCGGCATCGCGGCGAACTGCACTGGGGGCAGACCTACACGGCAGCGGATTTCGGGCAGCGCTTCCTCTACAATTACGGCTGGGCGGAGATGTTCGGCACGCGCGGCCACTATGCCAACGACACGGTGGCGGGCGGCTTCCTCGTGCTTGGCCCTGATGTCGAATATCCCGACCACCACCACCTTGCCGAAGAGATCTACATCCCGCTGACCGGCGGCACGGCGTGGCGAATGGGCGATGCGCCGTTCGGCCCGCGCGATGCAGGCGAAGTGATCCACCACGCCGCCAATGTGAACCACGCCATGCGCACCGGCGGCGAGCCGCTGCTCGCGCTCTATCTCTGGCGCGGCGGGCCGCTGGCGGCCAGGTCGACGGTTTCAGGAACAGCCGCTGGCGTAAGGGCCTGAACCATGGCCAAGGCGATCATGCTCCAGGGCACCGGCTCGGATGTCGGCAAAACAGTGCTGGTGGCCGGCCTTTGCCGGGCGGCGCGCAATCGCGGCATGCAGGTGCGGCCATTCAAGCCGCAGAACATGTCGAACAATGCCGCGGTCGCCGACATTTCCGGCGCGGCAGGCGGCGGCGAGATAGGCCGCGCGCAGTGGCTTCAGGCGATAGCCTGCGGGGTCAAGCCGTCGATCCACATGAACCCGGTGCTGCTCAAGCCGCAGAGCGACATCGGCAGCCAGGTCGTGGTGCAGGGCAAGGTCTTCGGTTACGCCAAGGCGCGCGATTATCAGGAACTGAAGCCCAAGCTGATGGGCGCGGTGCTCGATTCCTGGCAGACACTGGGCGAGGGCGCCGAGCTGATCGTCGTCGAGGGCGCCGGCTCGCCCGCCGAGATCAATCTTCGTCCGCGCGACATCGCCAATATGGGCTTCGCCACCCGCGCTGGTGTGCCCGTCATCCTCGTCGGCGATATCGATCGCGGCGGGGTCATCGCCTCGGTTGCCGGCACGCATCTGATCCTGCCGGAAGACGATCGGCGCATGATCGTCGGCTATCTGATCAACAAGTTCCGCGGCGATGCCAGCCTGTTCGACGACGGCATCAAGGCAATCGGGCATTTCACCGGCTGGCCCTGCTTCGGCGTCGTGCCGTGGCTCAAGGCGGCGGCGCTGCTGCCTTCGGAGGATTCGGTGATCCTCGAAAGGCTGGCCGGCGGGGAAGAGCGGGCGCTCAAGGTTGCCGTGCCGATGCTCGGCCGCATAGCCAATTTCGACGATCTCGACCCGTTGCGTGCCGAACCGCAGGTCGAAGTGGTGTTCGTGCCGCCGGGGCAGCGGCTGCCCGAGGATGCCGGGCTGGTGGTCATTCCGGGGTCGAAATCGACGATCGGCGACCTGCTGCTGTTCCGCGACAATGGCTGGGACCGCGATCTCGAGGCACATCGCCGGCGAGGCGGTCATGTCGTCGGCATCTGCGGCGGCTACCAGATGCTCGGCCGTATCGTGCACGACCCGCTGGGCATCGAAGGCAACGTTACGCGCGCCGAAGGTCTCGGCCTGCTCGACGTCGAGACGGTGATGGCGCCGGAAAAGACCGTGCGCAATGTCGAGGCGCGCTCGGTGCGCTATGGCGAGCCACTGTCCGGCTACGAAATACACCTGGGCAAGACCACGGGCGCCGATTGCGTCAGGCCGACAGCCGTCATCAATGGCGTCGACGATGGTGCGACCTCGGCCGACGGCAAGGTGTTCGGCACCTATATGCACGGCCTGTTCGGCGCCGACGGTTTCCGCGGGCGGTTCCTCGAAAGTCTTGGCATCAGGGGCGGCGGCATCGACTACCGCGCCGAAGTCGAGCGCGCCCTCGACGAGATTGCCGAACAGCTCGAACGCCACCTCGACTGCGACGCGATTTTTGCTGCCGCGCGTTGAAGTCCATCAGGCGGCCGGTTCGCCTGCTTTCGGCCAGTAGGTGCCGACACTCCAGACATTGCCCTCGGGGTCGCGGCAGATGAACTCGCGGCTGCCGTAAGCGCGATCGGTGAGTTGCTGGACGATGTCGGCGCCTGCCGCCTTGGCCCTGGCATGGACGACGTCGACATCTTCGACCGCCAGATAGATGGCCTTGCCGCCATTGTGGCCGGGTTCGCCAACGATGGCGCCGAAGGCGTCGGCGCGAGACGACCCGATCATGATCATCGACGATCCGAGCGCGAGTTCGGCGTGACCGACGTCGGCGCCGTCCATGTATTTGGCATGGACGAGAAAGCCGAAGGCTGTTGCGAGCCAGTCAATCATGGCGGCAGCATTGGCGTAGCGCAGCGTCGGGAATATGCGGGGAGCTTCCGGGGTAGGCATCTGGCGCCTCCTGTGGCGTTGAACGATCACCCAGTGTGGCCGCGTGCCTGATGGCGGTATTGAACAAATGTAACCGGCTCAGTCGAGCCCGGTCGGTGTGGCGCCGGCAAGCGCGCGGAACTCGCGCACCATGTGGGCCTGATCGGCATATCCGCACTCAACGGCAAGATCGGCCCAGCTTGTGCGATCCGCCCGTTTTGACAGGTTTGCGGCGCGATTGAACCTTGCGATGCGCGCGATGGATTTCGGCCCGACGCCGACCTGGTCGGCGAAGCGGGCGGCCAGGTGCTTGCGGCTCCAGCCGATCTCGTCGGCGATGGATGCGACACGGGCCCGGCCGCCGCTGGCGACGATCGTTGCCAGGGCCCAGCCGATTTCATCGGAGATAGCCGGCATCCTCGTCAGCCGTTCGATGATGAAAGCCTCGGTCATGTCGAGCCGCCGATGCCAGTCGGTTTCATCGCCAAGCCGTTCTCGAAGCCGGTGGCCGGCGCTGCCGAGCACCTCGTCGAAAGGCACCATGCGGTCGGCAAGCTTGCTCATCGGCAGGCTGAAGAAGCGCCTTGCGCCAAGCGGCGTGAAATTGACCTGGATGCAGCAGGCCCGGCCAAAGGAATCGATGATCACCGGTCCGGCGTGGATGCCAGCGGCAAAGCTTGCGAAGCGGTCATTGTCTCGGGGTGCCCGGCTCAGGCCGATGGCGAAGGCTTCACCGAAACTGATGATCAGCGGAACATGCAGCGAAGCGACCTCGGTCTGCCTGACATAGACAGGGACAAGTTCGCGAAAACCGATGAGTTTGGTGACGATGCCGGCGAGCTGTGGCGAAGGCGTGCGCCGCACGAACTCGAACTGCGCCGGGGCAGGCTCATCAGGTGTCTCGTCGCGTTGGCCGCTTGCCATGTCATGGCTCCGCCGGGGCAAACGGACGATATCAGCCAGGGGGCAGACGGTCAAAACGCCGTCACAGGCCGATCATCACGCGCAGCGGGTTGGTGGGGTCGATGAGCAGGCGGATGGCCAGTGCGACGCAGGTGCAGACCAGCAGCGGCTTGATCAGCTTTGCGCCGTTGCGCATTGCCATGTGGGCGCCAAGCCGGGCGCCGAGGAACTGGGCAATGCCCATCAGCACCCCGATCTTCCAGGCAACCACGCCGACAAGCGCGAAGGCAATGAAGCTGCCGACATTGGAGGCGAAGTTGAGCAGCTTGGTATGGGCGGTGGCCTTGAGCACGCCGTAGCCGGCCAGGGTGACGAAGGCGAGCATGAAGAACGAGCCGGCGCCGGGGCCGAACACGCCGTCATAAAAGCCGATCAGCGGCACCACTGTCAGTCCGAACAGCAGGGGCGGCAGGCGTTCGACGCGATCGACGTCATCCATGTTGGGCTTGAACGCGAAGTACAGCGCAATCGTGATCAGCAGGAACGGCAGAAAGATGCGCAGGATGTCGCCGGGCAGGACCGTCGCCAGCATGGCTCCGAGCATCGCGCCGACGAATGAAATGGCTGCGAACGGCAATTGCTTGCGCAGGTCGACATGGCCTTTGGCGGCGTAGCTGATGGTGGCGGAGCCCGAGCCGAACAGCGATTGCAGCTTGTTGGTGCCGAGCGCCTCGAGCGGCGGTAGGCCGGCGAGCAGCAGTGCCGGAATGGCGATCAGGCCGCCGCCGCCTGCTATGGAATCGATGAAGCCGGCGATGAAGGCAGCCACGATCAGGATCAGCAAGGTTTCTGTGGCTATGTCGAACATCGGTGCGGAGATCTGTCCAGGAGTATGAGGCCTTCGACCACAGCGCACCCGCTTGCGCAATAGCGCGTCGGCGGCAATGCTGGCCCAGCCATTGGGCCAAGTGTTTTTCGCCGTGCATTGCTCTATATCGGAATTGCAGTTGCCTCGACGGAAGGGATTCGCATGGTAACAGGATTGCTGACCCAAATTCTGAACATGTTCGAGGGCGACCCCGGCGTCCGCAAGGTCGCCGACGACCCCGTGCTTTCGGCCGAGCTGCTGCTGCTGTTCCGGATGATCCTCGCCGACGGTGTCGCCAGTGAAGCCGAGATGATCGCCTTTCGTCGGATCTGCACCGAAGCCTTCGGCATCGCCGAGAGCAGCATCGATGGCGTCATCGAATATCTCAACGAGTTCGGCTACGAGACCAACGGTTCGCAGGCCATCGCCATGTTCCGTGATCTCGACGTCGAACGACGCCGGCAACTGGCCCGCCACATGGCCGAGATCGCCAAGGCCGACGCCCATCTGGCGGAAAACGAGGTCAAGCTCCTGCGCCGCACGCTCGATTTGCTGGGCATCAGCCCCGTCGATGTGGTGAAGCCGGCGACTTAGGCTTTTTTCCAGGCTTGATCGCCGGGTCCCCGCTGCTTCGCATCGTCCCGGCGTTCGCTAGCCTTTCATCGTACACTGGCACGATGAATTCGCTAAGCGAACCGGCTGCTCACCCCTGTTCCTGCAGCCTCCGGGCGATTGCCCGGTGCAGGTCGGGTGCTGCCGAGACAAGTGCCTGCGCGGCCTCCGTCTGCGGATGGTCCAGCACTTCAGATGTCTTGCCGCGCTCGACGATCCGCCCTTCATGCATGATCAGAACGTCGTCTGTTATGGCGCGGGCGACGGTCAGGTCGTGTGTGATGAAGAGATAGGCCACGCCCAGCTTCTGGTTGAGCTCGGCGAACAGGTCGAGGATTTGCGCGCGGATCGAGACATCCAGCGCCGACACAGGCTCGTCCGCCACCACCAGCTTGGGCCGGGTGATGATGGCGCGGGCGATCGACAGGCGCTGGCGCTGGCCGCCTGAAAACTCGTGCGGGTATTTCTCCATGTCGGAACGGCTGAGGCCGACTTCATGCAGGGCGCGACCGACCATGTCGCGACGTTCCTTGCGGTCTGGCTTGCGCTCGAGAAGATGCAGCGGTTCGCCAACAAGCCGCTCGACGGTGTGACGCGGGTCGAACGAGCCGTAAGGGTCCTGGAACACCACCTGCATGTTGCGGCGGGCGCGGCGCATGGCGGTCTCGTCGGCGCGGGTAATGTCCATGCCGCGAAACTTGATGGTTCCATCGGTGGGGGTGTCGAGCGCAAGGATCATCCGCGCAAGGGTCGACTTGCCGCAACCGGAGCGGCCGACAAGCGCTACCGAAGCACCCGGCTTCATCTTGAGCGAGACGTTGTCGACGGCACGGACGGGTTCCGGCTTCGAAAACAGCGACCGTCGCCGGCCGGGATAGTCCCTGGTCAGATTGGCGACGTCGAGCAGGGTGTCGGGTGCGGTTTCGTCGATATGAGGCCTGACGCGGGCCGGCACGTGCATCGAGGCCAGAGCCAGCTGGCGGGTGTAGGGATGGGTTGCCTCCGACAGCGTTCGTGCGGTGTCGCCACACTCCGTCACCATGCCCTGGCGCAGGATGGTGATCCGGTCGGCCATTTCGGTGACGACGGCGAGGTCGTGCGAGATGAACAGCAGGCTCATCCGGTTTTCGCGGACCAGTTCCTTGAGCAGGTCGAGGATCTGCGCCTGCAGCACGACGTCGAGTGCGGTCGTCGGCTCGTCGGCGATCAGCAGTTTGGGCTTCAACGCGCAGGCGATGGCGATGGCGACGCGCTGCCGCTGGCCGCCGGACAATTCGTGCGGATAGCGCGACAGCGGGAATTTCTGCTCCGGCAGGCCGACCCGGTCGAGGATTTTCCGCGCTTGCGCCTCGGCCTCGGCCCGGCTCGCCCTTGTGTGCCACCTGATGCCTTCGGCGACCTGCTCGCCGATCGTCTTGACCGGATTGAGCGCTGTCATCGGCTCCTGGAACACCATGCCGATGTCGTCGCCGCGCAGCGCGCACATCTGGGCCTCGGTGGCAGAGAGAATGTCGATGCCGTCAAAGGTGACACGCCCCTTCATCTGCGATGCCGCAGGCGTGAGGCGCATGACGGCAAGTGCCGTCATGGATTTTCCCGACCCGGATTCTCCGACGAGCCCCATCACCTCGCCGGGTTCGATGGCGAGGTCGATCTCCTTCAGCACCTGCGTCCGGCCGATCCTGAGCGACAGCTTTTCGATCTCGAGCAGGCTCATGGGCGACGCCTCGACCGCGGATCGAAGATATCTGAGATGCCGTCGCCGAGCAGGTTGAGCCCAAGCACGGTGATCAGGATCGCGCAGCCGGGGAACAACGCCAGCCATGGCGACACCATCATCAGCGTCTGCGCGTCGAACAGCATGCGTCCCCAGCTCGGCATCGGCGGCTGCGTGCCGAGCCCGACATAAGACAGGGCGGCCTCGGCCAGGATACCAAGCGCGAACTGGATGGTGCCTTGCACCAGGAGCAGGTTGGCGATGTTGGGCAGGATATGCTCGACGGTGATGCGGCTCTTGTTCTTGCCGGCGGCACGGGCGGCAAGGATGTATTCGCGCGGCCAGATCGACAACGCGCCGGCACGCGCGACGCGGGCGAAGACCGGGATGTTGAAGATGCCGATGGCGATGATGGCGTTGATCGCGCTCGGTCCGAAGACAGCGGTGATCATGATCGCCGACAGCAATGCGGGAAAGGCGAAGACGAGATCGTTGAAGCGCATCAGCGCCTCGTCGACCCAGCCACCACGCGCTGCCGCCCAGCAGCCGAGCGGCACGCCGATGCCCATGCCGATGACGACCGCGACAAGCGCCACGGCGATCGAGTTGCGCGCCCCGATCATGATCATCGACAGCACGTCGCGGCCGAAATGGTCGGTGCCGAACCAGTGCTCTGCGGAGGGCGGCTGCATGCGCTCGGCGACGACGAGCCTGGTGACGTCGAAGGGGGTCCAGAAGAACGAGATGGCCGCCATGGCAGCGACGACCAGGGCGATGACGAGGCCGATGACGAAAGAGCGGTTGCCGAACGCACGGCCGACGAATTCGCCGAAACCTTCGCTGTGAGGTGTCGCTTCGTTCATTGCCGTGCCCTCAGGCGCGGGTCGACCAGCGCATAGGACAGATCGACGATCAGGTTGACCAGCACCACGGCGGCGACCAGCAGCATCACCACGCTTTCGACGACGATCAGGTCGCGCTGGATGATCGCCTGGAAGACAAGGCGTCCCAGGCCCGGCAGATAGAAGACATTTTCGATGATGATGGTGCCGGCGAGCAGGAAGGCGAATTGCAGGCCCATGATGGTCAGCACCGGGATCATGGCGTTGCGCAGCGCGTGCCGCCACAGCACTGCGCGCATCGGCATGCCCTTGGCGCGTGCCGTGCGGATGTAGTCCTCGTTGAGCACCTCGATCAAGGCGGCGCGGGTGACGCGGGCCAGGATCGCCGCCTGCGGCAAGGCGAGGGCGAGCGCCGGCAGGATCAGCGCCTTGAGCGCCGGCCAGATGCCGTTGCCCCAGCCGGGAAAGCCGCCGGCGGGCACCAGCCGCAACCAGACGGCGAAAACATAGACAAGCAGCAGCGCGAACCAGAAATTGGGCATGGCGACGCCGACCTGTGCCACGGCCATGGCAGCGGTGTCGCCAGCCTTGCCACGGCGCGCGGCGGCGAACAGGCCGACGGGGATGGCAATGAGTGTCGAAAGCGTCAGGGAGATCACCGCAAGCGGGAAGGAGACGACAAGCCGCTCCCTGATCAGGTCGATCACCGGCACCGAATAGGTGTAGGATTTGCCGAAATCCAGCCGGAGCAGGCCGCGGATCCAGTCGAGATAGCGCAGGATCAGCGGCTGGTTCAGCCCCATCTGCTCACGCAGCAGGTCGACCTGCGCGTCACTGGTGTTCATGCCCAGCATCAGCCGGGCCGGATCTCCGGGGACGACCTCGAGCATCAGGAACACGACGAGCGAGGCGACGATGAGGGTCGCAATTCCGATCAACAGGCGTTTGAGCAGATAGATCGTCATCAAGCGCAAACTGCCCGAGAAAATGCCGCTTCGAAAGCTCGCAAAGGTTGCAGAGAAGCGCAGTTCACAGAACTCTTGCGATGCTCCCAGAAATAACGGCGACGAAGTTCGTCGCGAGTGCCTTCATATCGGCAGGCAACATGCCGTGCTTCCGCCAAGCGGGTGGTGGCGCACCCGAAGGCGCGCCACCTTGTCATCAGTCGGCCCACTTCACCTTGGTGAGGTCGTTGGCCTGGATGGGCGAGTTTTCCCACAGGCCTTCGACCTTGGCGTCCCAGATGCCGACCTTGGGCAGTTCGAACAGGAAGCCGTTGACGGCATCGTCGGCGAGAATCTTCTGCGCCTGCTTGTAGAGCTCGGTGCGCTTGGCCTCGTCGGAGGTCAGGTTGAGCTCGTCGATGACCTTGTTGAAGGCCGGGTTGTCGTAATTGAAGTAGTAGTCCTTGCGGGCATAGATATCGATGTCGTTGGGCTCGGTGTGCGAGACGATCGACAGGTCGTAATCCTTGTCGGTGAACACCTGCTTGAGCCAGTCGGCCCATTCGACCGGGATGATCTGCAGGTCGATGCCGATCTCGCGCAATTGCGAGGCGATGATTTCGCCGCCCTGGCGGGCGTAACCGACCGGCGGCAGCTTGAGCGTCGCCTTGAAGCCATCGGCGAGGCCCGCTTCCTTGAGCAGTTCCTTGGCCTTGGCGATGTCGTGCGGATAGGTGCCGGTCAGGTCGATATAGGCCGGGTTGTGCGGGGCGAAATGCGAGCCGATCGGCGTGCCCAGGCCACCGGTCGCGCCGTCGATCAGCGCCTTGCGGTCGATGGCATGTGCGATCGCCTGGCGCACCTTGAGATTGTCGAAGGGCGGCTTCTTGTTGTTGGTCGACAGCACCGTTTCACCCTCGGTGGTGCCGATGACCACCTTGAAGCGCGGGTCGGCCTTGACCTGGGCGAGCGCATCGCCGAGCGCAAAGTTGGGCAGCGCCTGCACGTCGCCCGAAAGCAGGGCAGGGATGGCGGCGGCGGCGTCGGGGATGATGCGGAACTCCGCCTTGTCGAGCGCCACCGGATCGCCCCAGTAGCCATCGGCCTTGACCAGCGTGATCGACGAGCCCTTGGCCCAGTTCTGGAACTTTAAAGGGCCGGTGCCGACAGGCTTTTCCTTGTTGGTCTCGGCGCTCTCCGGCGCAACGATCACCGCGTCGCCCCAGCCGAGATTGTAGAGGAACGAGCCGAGCGGGTTCTTGAGCGTCACCTTGACGGTGGCCGGATCGACGACCTCGATGGTGTCGATCGGCGCAAACAGGCCTTTCTGCGCGTTGACCGAGCTTTCGCCACGGGCGCGGTCGAGCGAGAACTTGACGTCGGAGGCGTCGAAGTCGCTGCCGTCATGGAATTTCACGCCGGAGCGCAGCTTGAAGGTGTAGGTCTTGCCGTCGTCGGAAATCGTCCAGCTCTCGGCCAGATCGGGCAGCACCTCGCCGCGCGAACCGATGCGGGTCAGGCCTTCGAAGACGTTGGCGTAGAAGACTTCGTCGATGGCGGCGGCTGCGCCTGCCGTCGGGTCGAGATGTGGCGGCTCCAAGGGCATGCCGAGCACGAGGTCGGTGCGGGCGGCCATCGCGGCGGTGCCGGAGGCCAGCGCCAGCGCTGCGGCCGCCAGTATGGTTTTCCATTGCTTCATGCTCAGATCTCCCCGCTTCGACTTCGACGGGCCGGATAGAAGCGTGATTTCCCGGCCGAGTAAATCGCGTTTGTTGCAATTGCAGCAGTGCTGCGGAAATGATTTTCTCACGGCCCAACAGCCGTTGCTTGCCCGCTCAGCCGCTGAACTGGCCGCGCAGCAAGATGTCGAGGCCTATTGCCATCACCTTCGCCGACTGGACCATGTCGTCGATGCCGACCCATTCGTCCGGCCGATGGGCGAGGTCGAGAATACCCGGGCCATAGGCGATGCAATCGTACAAATGGCCGATGCGGGCGACGTGCTTCTGGTCATAGGTACCGGGCGAGATGACAAATTCTGGCTCCTTGTCGAAGATCTCGCGTATGCCCCTGGCAATGGCCGACGCCACCGGCGCATCGCGCTCGGTCATCAGCGGCTGGACCTCCATGATGTCGCGGATCTCGTAGTCGAACTTCTTCCGCTCGCTCTTCAGGCGGTCAAGGATGCTGGTGACTTCGCCTTTGACGTCGACGATGTTTTCTTCCAGCAGGAAGCGACGGTCGATGGTCAGGCGACAGGAATCGGGCACGTTGGGCGAGGGCAGGCCGGGGCGAAAATCGTCGGTCTGGCCGCCATGGATCGAGTTGATGTTCATCGTCGAGCGCCTGGCGCCTTCCGGCACCACCGGCATTCGCGTCGTCTTGCGGTCGAGCGCGGGAAACAACTCCCGCTCGAAGGCTTCGAGCACGGCCCCCATGTGGCGGACGGCGCAGTCGCCGAGGAACGGCATGGAGCCATGTGCGATCTCGCCCTTGGTCTCGATTTCCGCCCACCAGACGCCGCGATGACCGAGGCAGATACGGTCCTTGTTGAGCGGCTCGGGAATGATGACGTGGTCGACCCTGGGCCTGGAGAAATACCCCTTGCCGGCGAGATAGGCGACGCCGCCGAAACCGCCCGACTCCTCGTCAACGGTGCCTGATATCTCGATGGCGCCGGGAAAATCCGGGTTGGCGTCCATGAAAGCTTCGGCGGCGATGATCGAGGCCGCCAGCCCGCCCTTCATGTCGCAGGCGCCGCGGCCATAGACGCGGCCGTCGCGGATCGTGCCGGCAAATGGATCAACCGACCAGCCTTCGCCCGCCTCGACGACGTCGATATGGGAATTGAAATGGACGGTGGGTCCGGCCACCCGGCCGTCGAAACGGGCAACGACATTGATGCGCGGATAGCGATCGGTGTCGCCTGGCGTGCCTTCGGCTCTGATGTATTCGACGCCGAAGCCGCGCTTGGCCAGGCGATTGCCGAGATATTCCGCGCAAGGGCGATAGGCGTCGCCGGGCGGGTTGATGGTGGGAAAACGGATCAGCTCCGCAGTCAGTTCCGCCAGTTCTTCACGACGGTCGTCTATGATCTTGAAAAGCTTGTCATACATGCGGTCGACATTGTTCACTTTGTCTGGCTTCACCTTGCCCGGATTGTTGCCAGTCTTGCGCATCCGTCAGCTGCTGTCGAGCGCGCAGGCTGCCTGTTTCGGGGCAACCCGCGCAAACCGTACCACTCACGGCCGGACGGCGGTGACCTCGATCTCGATCAGCCAGCCGGGCGCGACGAGGCCGGCGACCTGCATCACCGAGCGGGCCGGCAGGTTCGGTTGTTCCTTGGTGCCGAAAAACTTGGTGTAGCTGTCCATGAAGCCGGCAAAATCCATCTTGCCGCCCTGTGCCGGATCACCGACGAGGAAGACCTGCATCTTGACCACGTCGCCCATCTTGAGGCCGAGCCCTTCGAGGGTCTTTTCGATCGATTTCAGCACCGATTCCGTCTGCGTTCTGGTGTCGCCATAGGCGGCAAGGCTGCCCTTCTCGGCCTTCTCGTCGATGACCGAGGGCACGGCGCCGCTGACATAGACCGTCGTCTTGCCGGCGGGGACTTCGACGGCCTGGGCGATCGGAAAGTCCGAATTGGGGTTCTTGTGGCGCACCACATCCTCAGCCAGCGCGCTGCCCGAGAGCAACAGGCCGGCCACGAGCGTGGCGGCGCAGATCCGCAGTGTTGTCATGTCTTTCTCCTTTTGCCGCATGAAATGAAGCAGCCAGCAGGATCACCGGCTGCTTCGGTCGCTGGAGCTGGCGCTCCAAACCTGGTGGATCCAGGCCGTCTGGTGGCCAATCCGGCGTCGATCCGTCAGCGTGCCCCGGCGACGTCTTCCGCCGTCACCGGATCCTTGTAGTCGTTGCCGAAATTGGTCCTGACATAGTTGACCACGGCGGCCACCTGGTCGTCGCTCATCATGCTGCCGACGGGCGGCATGCCCTTCTGGCCATGCAGGATGACGTAGACGGGGTAACCGCCTGATTCCAGGTTCTCGTTCTTGGCGAGCGCCGGATATTTGCCGGCGCCGACGGCGCCCTGGCCCTGGTCCATGTGGCAGGCCTGGCAGACATTGGCGTAGAGTTCCTGGCCGGTTTTTTCGGAGAAATTGTCACCATCGCTGAAGGTTGCACCGGCCGAGTCGGCCAGGGCAGCACTCGCCTGGAATGTAGCGAAGATGACGGCGGCGGTGATTTGGCCGGTTAAAAGTTTCGATTGCTGGGTCATGTCGACATGCCTTGCGAAAAATGAGGATGAAGGATGAGCGGCGGCGGCCGTCATCCGGCCACGACGCGCTGGTGCAGCCGAGTGATCGCATCGAGCGACGACAGGATCGCCCCCTCCATCCACGCCGGGATGTAGGAGGCGTGTTCGCCGGCGAGCACGATGCGGCCATCGATCTGGCAAAGATTGTCGTAGTGCTCCTTGCGCGCTTCCTCGGTCCAGTCGCCGGCACAGCCGAGCGTAAACGGTGAGCGGTGCCAGGCCATCGAGATGCCGTTCTCGAACTCGTCCTTGTATTGCGGGTGGATCATCGTTCCGTATTCGACGGCGCGCTTGACGCGCTCCTCCGGCGCCATCGAGGTGAACTCATAGGAATGCGGCCCGTTCCAGGTGTAGGCGCCGAGCAACACGCCCTTGCCGTTGGTGTTGAAGCTGGTGCTCGGATAGGAGATCTGGGTGATCGGCAGGTCGGTGTAGCTGACGCCGCCGAAGATCAGCTCGTCCTGTTCCCAGAAACGCCGCTTGAACTGCAGGCCGACCTTGACCGACGAGGCATAAGGCACGGCTTCGATCGCCGCCTGCATCGGGGCGCCGACATTGATCTCGATCTGGCTGAGAATGGTCAGCGGAATGGTACAGATGCACCAATCGGCCTTCTCCTCGGCCATCGTGCCCGGTTTCTGGACGTCCTCATAGGTGACGGTGACGCCCTTGTCGTCCTGATGGATCTTCGACACCTTGGCATTGTAGGTGATCAGGTCGCCGACCTCCTTGGTGAAGGCCTTGCCGATCATGTCGATGCCGCCAACCGGCTGGAACATCGTCGTCTGGAACTCGTAAAGGGCGAAATTGGCGAGGCTGCCCCACAGGCCCGAGCTCAATATGTCGGTCAGCGCAATCGGATCGCTCGGCACGGGGGCAGCCCCGAGGCCGCCGCCGGGATCCTTGGCGAAACCGCGGAATTCGGAGTTTGCTATGCTCTTGGTGTAGGCATAGTCCTTGTCGAGCGCACCCCAGGAGCGCAGGGCCTCGACCAGCATCTCCTGGTCTTCCTTGGTGACGCCGCCTTCGAGCTTGCCGGTGTGGGCAACCTTGGCGAGCAGTTCGGAGACATGGCCCTGGAAGTCGATCTTGATGTCGCGCACGCGCTGCGGCTTGCCGCCGAACGCCTTGGACGAATGCAGGAAGGCGTTGTGGTTGAGCTGCTGGAACGGCTCCAGCGTGACGCCGAGGCGCCGGCAATAGGCGAGCAGACCGTTGTGGTGATAAGGGATTCGCCACGGGCCGGGATTGATGTAGAGGCCTTCGTCGAAATCGCATTTCTGCGTCGCGCCGCCGAGCTCGGTGTAGGTGTCGCCGCCGCGCAACGTCCAGTTACGCCCGCCCGATCTGTTGTTGTATTCGAGAATCTTGACCTTGTAGCCGGCCTGCCGGAGCTCGAGTGCGGCCGTCATGCCGGCGAGGCCGGCACCCAGGATAAGCACGCTGGCGCCCTTCGGATCGCCCTCCAGTTTCACCGGTCCCTTGTAGCCTGACTCAACCGCGAGACCGAGGCTGGTCATCGCCTGGTACATCGCGGCAGTGCCTGCCGTGAGGCCGATCAACGACAGCAGGTTTCGCCTGCTCATGCCGCTAAAATATTGGGATGGTTGCATTTTTGAGATCCTCCGGGCGACGGTCCGCCGTGGGCCGCACGTTATCCGGCTGGAGCATCTTGGAACGTGGCTCCAGCTGCGACGGGCAGCCTATGCCCATACCGGGTCGAGTCAACTGGGCCAGACGGGGCGGCGAGGGGCACTGACTTGGGCCACCTGAAAGTCGGCGAAAATTCACGCCATCAACCTCAGGTTGCTGATCTGGTTGCATTCATCTTCCGAGTTCAGTTTTACCAACCGTACAGCTTTTCGTGCTCCCATCGTCGGTGGGCAGGGAAAATACTACCGGTTTGGGGAGTGTGCGAAGAATGTACAGGGCTCTCTTCTTCATGGTCGCCGCATTGGGCTTTGCTGGCGTTCCAACTCAGGCACTTGCCGATGTTCTTGTCGCGCGGGTCAGTATCGCGACGCAGACCATGACCGTCAGCTTCGACGGGCGGGTGATCCACCAATGGCCAGTTTCGACGGCACGCAGGGGATATGTCACGCCACGCGGCAGCTGGCGGCCGAAGCGCCTACATCGGATGTGGTATTCGCAGAAATACGACAATTCGCCGATGCCCTATTCGGTGTTCTACAATGGCGGCTATGCCATCCATGGCACGGGTGCGGTCAGGCAACTGGGCCGTCCGGCATCACATGGCTGCGTCCGGCTGCAGACGGCGAATGCCGCGAGGTTCTATTCGCTGGTCAGGGAAGTCGGTGCGAGCAACACGCGGATCGTCGTCACCAACTAGCGTTTGCTGGCGGAAACATACATGCCATTTGCGCCGATATCAGCATTTCTGTTGCAGAATTGCTTCATGCCGCGATGAAAGAGCGTGAACTGAACGGCTCAAGAATTGCTGTCGATCAAGACGGTGCTAATGTGACCGCCAACTGAGTTTCGGGGCGACGTGCCTACGAAAAGGCCGGGGAGTGGGGGCTCCTCGGCCTTTTCATTTCTGGCGTGACTTTAGCCGTCTGGTCTAAGTTGTTGTCTCGGTATAGACAAATTTTGCCGTAGAGAGCCGTTTTCGGGCATTTCCTTTCAGCCGCCGCCTCGCTAGGACTCTTGTTCAGGGAGGCCGCCGGATGAAGTCAGAACCGCATGTAGCGCTTTCGGAACCCGTCTCCGACGAGGTCCGCAAGACCACCTGCTACATGTGCGCTTGCCGCTGTGGCATCGACGTCCATCTCAAGGACGGCAAGGTCCGCTACATAGAGGGCAACCGGGACCATCCGGTCAATCGCGGCGTTCTGTGCGCCAAGGGTTCGGCCGGCATCATGCAGCACTACGCGCCGGCGCGGCTGCGCGCGCCGCTGCTCAGGACCGGGCCGCGCGGCTCGGGTGAGTTCAAGGAGATTTCCTGGGACGATGCGCTGGAGCTGGCGACCGGCTGGCTGGACGGCGTGCGCCATGCCGATCCGAAGAAGCTGGCCTTCTTCACCGGCCGCGACCAGTCGCAGTCGCTGACCGGCTTCTGGGCCCAGCAGTTCGGCACGCCCAACTACGCCGCCCATGGTGGCTTCTGCTCGGTCAACATGGCGGCCGCCGGCATCATGACCATCGGCGGCGCCTTCTGGGAATTCGGCGCGCCCGACTGGGACCGCACCAAGCTGTTCGTGATGTTCGGCGTGGCGGAGGACCACGATTCCAACCCGCTCAAGATCGGCATTTCGAAGCTCAAGAAGCGCGGCGCGCGCTTCGTCTCGGTCAATCCGGTGCGGACCGGCTATTCGGCAGTCGCCGACAACTGGATCGGCATCCGGCCCGGCACCGACGGCCTGCTGATCCTCGCCGTCATACATGAACTGCTGAAAGCGCGGAAAATCGATGTCGACTACATCGTGCGCTATTCCAACGCGACCTGGCTGGTCGTCGATGCGCCCGGAACCGCCGAGCACGGACTTTTCGTCCGCGATGCCGAGGGCAAGCCGCAGATCTTCGAATCCGTCACCGAACAGGTCGTGGCATTGGGCAGCAAAGGCGCGCGGGCCGCACTTTCCGGGCGTGTCGAGCTGCCCGACGGCCGCTTTGCCGTGCCGTCGTTCCAACTCCTCGCCGAAAAATACCTCGACCCGCAATATGCGCCGGAGGCGGTCGCCGCGGAAACCGGCGTCGCCGCCGACGTCATCCGGGGCCTCGCTGCCGAGATCGCGCGCGTCGCCTTCGACGAGGCGATTACGATCGACCAACCCTGGACCGACATGAATGGCGAGCGCCATGAGGCGTTTGTCGGGCGTCCGGTGTCGTTCCATGCCATGCGCGGGCTTTCGGCGCATTCGAACGGCTTCCAGACGGCGCGCGCCCTGCACATGCTGCAGGTGCTGATCGGCGCTGTCGACTGCCCCGGGGCCTTCCGCTTCGAGCCGCCTTATCCCAAGCCGATCGAGGCGCATCCGACGCCGCACGGCAAGGCCGAGCATTTCGGCTCCAACAAGCCTTTGTCCGGCCCGCATCTCGGTTTTCCCCGTGGGCCGGAAGATCTGCTGATCGACGCCGACGGCAAACCGATGCGCATCGACAAGGCGTTTTCCTGGGATGCGCCGATTTCTGCCCATGGGCTGATGCACATGGTGATCGCCAACGCCCATGCCGGCGATCCGTACCCGATCGATCTGATGTTCCTCTACATGGCCAACATGGCGTGGAACTCGTCGATGAACACCGCGGGCGTCATCAGGATGCTCGAGGACAAGGATCCCGCGACGGGCGCCTACCGCATCCCGAAGATCATCTATTCGGACGCCTATTCCTCCGAAATGGTCGCTTATGCCGACCTGGTGCTGCCCGACACGACCTATCTCGAGCGGCACGACTGCATTTCGCTGCTCGACCGGCCAATCTCCGAGCCGGATGCGGTCCAGGACGCCATCCGTTGGCCGGTGGTAGAGCCGGATCGGGATGTGCGCGGCTTCCAGAGCGTGCTGATCGACCTTGGCGCGCGGCTCAAGCTGCCCGGTTTCGTCGACAGCCGCGGCAAGGCGCTCTATGCGGACTATGCCGACTATATCGTGCGCCATGAAAGGCGGCCGGGCATCGGGCCGCTTGCCGGCTTCCGCGGCAGCAATGGCGACCGTGCCGGGCGCGGGGCGATCAACCGTAACCAGCTCGATCGCTACATCGAGAACGGCTCGTTCTTCTCAGCGCATATCCCGCTCGAAGCGCAGTTCTTCAAGCACGCCAACAAGGCCTATCAGGATTTTGCCGTGCGCATGGGCTTCTTCGACGAGCCGAAGCCGGTGACCTTCCAGCTCTACCAGGAATCACTGCAGAAATTCCGGCTCTCGGCCGAAGGCCTGCGTGAACCGGTGGCGCCCGAGACGCATCGTGAGCGCATCCTCGCAACCTTCGATCCGCTGCCGATGTGGTATCGGCCGTTCGAGGAGGCGGCGGTCAGCCGAGAGGACTATCCCTATCATGCCATCACCCAGCGACCGGCGGCGATGTACCATTCCTGGGGCTCGATGAATGCCTGGCTCAGGCAGATCCATACACGGAACCCGCTCTATGTGCCTGGTCCGATCTGCGACGAGATCGGGCTCGTCGATGGCGACTGGGTCTGGGTGATTTCGCATCACGGCCGCATCAAGGTCGAGGTCGCGCGGATGGAAGCGGTCAATTCGAGCACGATCTGGACATGGAATGCGATCGGCAAGCGCGCGGGCGCCTGGGCGCTCGACAAGGATGCACCAGAAGCCAAAAAAGGCTTCCTGATGAATCACTTGATCCATGAACTTCTACCGCCGAAGGGCGACGGGATGCGCTGGTCGAACTCGGATCCGGTGACCGGCCAGGCGGCGTGGTACGATCTGCGCGTGCGCATCGAGAAAGCCGAACCGGCAGAGGTCAGCGAGCCGCATCTTGCCGCCGTCGCGCAACCCGGCGGAGCACGTCCGCATGCTGACGAGCTGCGCTACGGCCAGGAGTGGGCGGAATGACCAGCCTGCCGTCACTGCCGACACCGAAGAAGCTTGGCCTGGTCATCGACCTCGACGTCTGCGTCGGCTGCCATGCCTGCGTCATCAGCTGCAAGGAGTGGAATACCGGCGGCTATGGCGCGGCGCTGTCCGACCAGGACCCGTATGGGGCCGATGTCTCCGGCACCTTCCTCAATCGCATCCACACCTTCGAGGTCGTGCCGGAGGGCGGGCAGGTGATCGGCGAGGCGGGAGAGGCACGCATCGTGCATTTCCCCAAGTCATGTCTGCATTGCGAGGACGCGCCCTGCGTCACCGTCTGTCCGACAGGCGCCTCCTACAAGCGCGCCGAAGACGGCATCGTGCTAGTCGACGAGAGCAAGTGCATCGGCTGTGGCCTGTGCGCCTGGTCCTGCGCCTATGGCGCGCGCGAGATGGATCTGGCCGCCGGGGTGATGAAGAAATGCACGCTCTGCGTCGACCGCATCTACAACGAGACGCTCAAGGAGGTCGACCGGGTGCCGTCCTGTGTCCGGACATGCCCGGCCAATGCCCGGCATTTCGGCGATCTCGGCGATGCCTCATCAGAGGTCTCGCGCATGGTGGCCGAGCGCGGCGGCTACGACCTGATGCCGGAGCAGGGCACGCGCCCGACCAACAAGTACCTGCCGCCACGGCCGCGCAAGCCGCTGGCCGCAAGTGCCGGTTCTGCCGTGCTGGCTGAGAACACCCACGACGCCAAAGGGTTCTTTGCCTGGCTCGACGGCATGCTGGACCGGATCTGAACCATGCATCCCGCCTTCTCCATCATCGTGTTCACCACGCTTTCCGGGCTCGGCTACGGCCTGGCGGCTGTGCTCGGCCTTGGCCTGCTCGACGCCTCGACCCTGTCGGTCAAGCTTGCACACATCGGCGCGCTGGCAATGATCGCAGCCGGCCTGTTGGCGTCGACGCTGCATCTCGGCAACCCGCAACGGGCATGGCGGGCGCTGTCGCAATGGCGCTCGAGCTGGCTGTCGCGCGAAGGCGTGATGGCAATCGCCAGCTTCGTGCCGCTGACTGTTACGGCATGGTTTGCGATCGTCGAGGGGCGTCACCTCGCGGTTGCGGGCCTGGCAGGCACGCTCATGTGTGGCGCCACGGTCTACTGCACGGCGATGATCTACGGTTCGCTGCGCTCGATCCAGGCCTGGAATACAGGGCTAACGCCGCTTTGCTACCTGCTGTTCGCCGCAGCCGGGGGCTTCCTGCTCGCGTCCGTCGCCGGTTATTCATCCGGCAGCCGCGGCCCGGTTTGCGCCGCAATCGCCATCCTGTTTGTCGTGGCGGCGTGGATCTGCAAGCAAAAGTGGTGGACAAGGCTGCGGACACTCGCGCCGTTCTCGACGCCCGAGAGCGCCACCGGGCTTGGCCATATCGGCCATGTCAGGCTGTTCGAGCGGCCGCATGTCAATGAGAACTACCTGACCCGTGAAATGGGCTTCAAGGTCGCGCGCAAGCACGCGCTCAAGCTGTCCAGGCTGGCGATCCTGTCTGGCGGGCTGGCGCCTGTTCTGCTGCTGCTGGTGGCGATCCTTGCCGGCGGGTCGGCCGCCGTGCCGGCTGCCGTGCTGGCCGTGTTCTGCTATGCGCTCGGCCTTGTCGTCGAGCGCTGGCTGTTTTTCGCGGAAGCCCGCCATGCGGTCATGACCTATTACGAGGGATAGCGCTTCAGCTATCGGCCGAGAGCTTGCCCGACTTGTTGACCTTGCGGCGTCGGCCTTCGGTCAAGCCCCAGCGCTTGTGGAACCACATCCACTGGCCCGGATCCTCGCGGATCCAGCGCTCGACGGTGTCGTTGAGCATCTGTGTGGTGGCCTGGACATCGACGGCGCCATCGTCGCGGCGCGGCAGTGCCAGCTTATCTTCGATCGTCAGCCTGTAGCGCCCGCCGGGGAGGCGGATGCAATGCGCCGGATAGACGTCGCAGTCATAATGGCGGGCGAGCATGGCGAGCACCGGATTGGTCTCGCATTCGCGGCCGAAGAAGGTCGTCCTGAGGCCGCGCTTGAACTTCTGGTCGACGAGCACGCCGACATTGCCGCCACGGTCGAGAATGCCGGCGAGTGCGAAGGACGCGCCGCGCTGCGAGGCGAGCAGGTCACCCATGTTCGACGCACGTGTCGAGAAGATGTACTCGGCCAGATAGGGGTTGTTTGGCGGGCGGAACAGCGACGTGATCTTCATGCCGAAGGTGGCAGCGGCGATCGGCAGCAGCTCGAAATTGCCGAGATGGCCGGTGAAGACGATGTGGGGCTTGTCCTCGCTGGCGATCTTGAGGAAATGGTCGTTGCCGGTCACTTCGATACGACCGGGCGTCTCGGCCTCCGGATCGTAGTCGAAAATCTGCCCGAGAAAGATGTACTCAGCGCCAAGCCGGCCCATATTGCCCCACATATCCAAGGCAATGGCTTCGATTTCGGCTTCGCTTTTCTCAGGATAGGCGGCGCGCAGGTTGGAGAGTGCCACGCGGTGACGGCCAAACCACGGACCGACGGTGCGGGCGGCGCGGTCGGCGAAGTTGAGCCCCTTGTCGACCGGCAGCAGGCGCAGCAGCTTGAGCGCTACTAGGGCGACCTGCGCCACCAGCCAGTAGTTGAGCATGCGCAGCCGCCCCATGATGCGCATCATTGTGGGGCTTGGGATCTTGCTGGCCTTCCTGCGGGGCAATTCGCTGGCGTCCTACTCAGTCGATGCGCAGGATGATCTTGCCGAACACGTCGCGACCTTCCATCCGCTTCAGCGCGGTGTCGATGGAAGCAAAGTCGACTTCGGTGTCGATAATCGGCTTGACTAGGCCGGCGGCCATCTTCTGCATGGCGTTGGCCATGTTTTCCATACGACAACCAAAGGAGCCGAGCAGCTTGAGCTGCTGCTGGAACAGCATCATCAGGTTGATTTCGGTCGACACACCCGAGGTCGAACCACAGGTGACGAGGCGGCCGCCGCGCTTGAGGCTGAACATCGAGCCGGCCCAGGTGTCCTTGCCGACATGCTCGAAAACGACGTCGACACCCTTCTTCTTGGTCAGCTTACGGACGACGCCTTCGAAGCGGTCTTCGCGATAGTTGATGACGTGATCGGCGCCGAGCGCCTTGGCCTTCTCGATCTTGTCGTTGGAGCCGACCGTGGTGATGACGGTGCAGCCCATCTTCTTGGCGATCTGGATCGCGGCCGAACCGATGCCCGAGCCGCCGGCGTGGACCAGGATCGTCTCGCCTGGCTCAAGTCTGGCGTTGTCGAACAGCATGTGCTCGACAGTGCCGAAGGTGACGGGCGCGACCGCGGCACCAACGGCGTCGACACCGGGAGGTGCAGGCACCAGCAGGCGCGCCGGAAGGTTGATCTTTTCCTGGGCGAAACCGTCGAGGTGGAAGCCGTGCACGCCCGAGACGTGCTCGCAGAGATTGTCGCGGCCTTCGCGGCAGGGGCGGCAAAGCCCGCAGGTGCGGGCGCCGTAGATCGACACGAGCTGACCGGGCGTAAGTCCGGTGACGCCGGGGCCGACTTCATCGATCTCGCCGGAGGCCTCGGCGCCGATGACCAGTGGCATCTTGCGCTTGGCGAATGCCATGCCGCGCCAGCCCCAGACGTCGATGTGGTTGAGCGCCACGGCCTTGATGCGCAAGGTGACTTCGCCGAGGCCGGGAGGGGAAGGCGGGGCGATGTCGACCTGCTCGAGCCGGCGGTCCTCAACGAGCTGCAATGCGCGCATGGTGTCGCTAATCCTTGTCGCTGCGGCGCAGCGCATCGAATTCGATGCGCGCGCGGCGTCGCAGTACCTGATTTCGTGTAGGCGGTCGCTTAGACCGGTTCCCGCGCCATGACAAGGCAGGTGTTCTGACCGCCGAAGCCGAAGGAGTTGGAAAGCACGGTGCGAACCTCGGCCTTCCGCTTCACATTCGGCACCACGTCGAGCTCGATCGACGGGTCGGGATTGTCGTAGTTGATGGTCGGCGGAATGACGCCTTCACGCATGGTCATCAGCGAGAAGGCGGCCTCGATGGCGCCTGCTGCCGACAGCGTGTGGCCGATCATCGACTTGTTCGACGACACCGGAATCTTGCGGATGCGCTCGCCGAACACCGTCGACAGCGACAGATGCTCCATCTTGTCGTTCTCGGGCGTCGAGGTGCCATGCGCATTGACGTAGTCGATCTCGTCTTCGGCGAGGCCGGCATCGGCAAGGGCCGCTTTGACCGCGGCGATCGCCGGCGAGCCGTCGGGCTTGGAGCGAGTGCGGTGGAAGTCGTCGGCCTTTTCGCCGCAGCCCCTGAGGATGCCGAGCACCTCGGCACCACGAGCAAGCGCGCTTTCCAGCGATTCGAGCACCAGGGCTGCCGAACCTTCGGCCAGCACGAAGCCGTCGCGGTCCTTGGAGAAAGGCTTGGAGGCCTTTTCCGGCACGTCGTTGTTGGTCGACAGCGCCGACAGCAGCGAGAAGCGGATCAGCGCTTCGGCCGTCGCCGAACCGTCCGCGCCGACCGACAATGCGCGGTCGCATTCGCCGCGACGAATGGCCTCGACGCCGAGCTGGATGGCGGTGGCACCCGATGCACAGGCGGTCGAGGTGGTGATCGGCAGGCCGCGCGTGCCGAACCGGTCGGCGAGGCGATCGGCGATCGAGCCGAATTGAGAGGTGTCGAACATGTCGAGCGAGTTCTGGCTGCGCGCCACCTTGAGCAGGCGCTCGGAGGCCGAGCCTTCATCGTCGCCGGCATAGAGCGTGAAGCGGTCTCGCCAGTCGAGCTCGACCGGCGGCGAGGCGAGGAACAGCGGCCCGTCGAAGTCGGCGCCGGCAAAACCGGCCTCCTCGACGGCTTCGAGTGCGGCCGTCTCGGCCAGCTCATAAGTCAGCGCGCTGGCACCCTTGGTGCTCGACGGCAGGAAGTCGACCATGCCGGAAATCTGGGTGTTGAGCAGATCGGTGGGGAAGCGGGTGATCGGATGAATACCCGACTTGCCAGCGGTCAGCGCGGCCCAGTTGTCGGCCTTGCCGACGCCAAGCGAGGTGACGACGCCGATGCCGGTGACGGCGACGACGGGTCTGCCGAGGTGATCCTTCAGATTGGCCATGTTTTGTCCTGACACCCTTCAGCGCGGCGCGGAGACGAGCGCCATGCCTTCAAACTGGTGATAGCCGATCGCCGTTGCGAGAACATTGCGTGGCTGGCCGGAGAAATCTCTTTCGCCCACCTCGAACGCCGGATAGCCGGCGCCACGGTCGACGGCCAGGGCGGCAAGCGCCACCGCGAACGGAAACTGTGCTTCCTTCATGTGGCCGGTCAGCGACGAAAGGGCGCGTGCCGCAATCGCCGGATTGCCGTCGAGTGCCGATTTTTCGGCAGCCGTTGCGGCATGTGCGCCCGATGCACCCGAAATCGCGAGCAGGTCGCCCTCCGGCAACTCGGCTTTGGCCAACAGTTCGGCAATGTTCTCAGCGAGGCCACCATTCCGACGCCTGCTGCGACCGGAAAGGACCGGGCCGAGCTCGGCATAGATCTTCTGGCCGCGTGCTTCGGCATGATCGCGCGATTCAAGCACCAGGAACGCGCCGCCGGAGCCGGTGATGACGCCGCCGCCTTCCGAGCCCTGGCGCTGCCATACCGGCTTCCACGGGCCGCGATGGAGATAACCGGCCAGTTCGTAGCCAAGCAGCATGTCGGAATGTTCGGTCTGGAAGGCGCCGCCGACCAGCACATGCGTCGACTGGCCCGAGCGGATGCGGGCCGCTGCCGTCTCGATCGCCGAAACGCCGGCACCTTCCTCGCCCATGAAGGTGCGCGAAGAGCCGGTGACCTTGTGGACGATCGAGATGTTGCCGGCGAGCAGGTTGGAAAGCTGGGCCAGAAACAGCGTCGGGCGGAGTTCCGTCGTCAGCTTCTCATTGATCAGCACATCGCGGTCGGTGCGATTTTCGGATGCTGCAAGCACGCCGGCGTCGACCACTTCGTCGCGTTCGCCGCCACCTGCAGCCACCACCATGTCCATGGTCGCGCTGAGTTCGTCATTGCCCTTGATGCCGGCATCATCCAGCGCCATGCCGGCCGTATAGGTGCCAAGCCGCTGCCAGGTTTCCATCTGGCGCTGGTCGCCGCGCTTGGCGATCTGCAGGCCCCAGTCGATCTCGGGAAGCGGATGGATGGCATAGGGCTGGAAGCGCTCGGCGTCGATCACCGGGGCGGTGCCCGCTTTTGTCAGCTTGTCCCAGTGGGCTGCACCGCCTTCTCCGAGCGAGGAGACGAGGCCGATGCCTGTGATGACGACGTTGCGATTGGCCATGGGCGGCTTCAGCGTGCTCAGGCGTTCTTCGCAGCGACGAGCGCGTCGATCTTGGCGCAGAGGTTCTTCATGACGAAGTACTCGTCGGTCGAAGCCTTGCCATCGTTGACTTCCTGCGTCCACTTCTCGAGCGGCACCTTGATGCCGAATTCCTTGTCGATCGCAAAGACAATGTCGAGGAAGTCGAGGCTGTCGATGCCCAGGTCGTCGATGGTGTGGCTCTCGGGCGTGATGGTGTCGATGTCGATCTCGCTGGTCTCGGCAATGATCTTGGCGACTTTGTCGAAGGTCGTGGACACGGTTTTTCCTTTGGTGAGGGCGATCATGAACCCGGGACAGATTCTACGCGCATAGTTTTGAGGGGCTGTCTAATCGGTTTTTCCGGACAGGAAAAGGCCAAATCCTGCGCTTTCGTTAAGGCGTCCGGCCCCGAACGCAAGGGAAGGCAGGCCGCCTGAAGCTCTAGAAGACGATGCGGCCAAGCACATGCAGCTTTTCTCCTTGCAGGCCGACGATCAGCGCTTCGCCTTCGCGTGCGGCCGCACCGGTCAATGCCTGGATGTTCTCGAGATGGGTAACGAGCACGATGTTGTCGGAGCCGGAATAGTTGCGGATGATGTCCAGCACGGCGGCGACGTCGGCCTCGCGGGTGGCATCCGTCGGCTTGTCGAGGGCCGCAGTCGGCTCGACCTTGCGGTCGTCGAAGGCGAGGCGGGCGGTTTCCAGCGTCCGGCAATAGCGGCTGGCCAGGATGCGCTCGACCGGCGCGGCGCGGGCGTCGAACAGCGCGCCGATCTTGCGCGCCTGCTGGCGGCCGCGGTCGGACAGGTTGAGCTGGGAGGCGCATTTCTCGATGTCGAAATTGGGCGGCTCGACCGTGCCGGTTGTCATGGCGTTGCGCAGCAGCACGACATGGCCGCCATTTCGCAGCAGCGCCCAGCCGGCTTCCGTGGCCTGGGCGGGCAGGGCGCCGAGCAACAGCATGATCGCAATGATGAATCTGAGCATGAGTGATCCCGAACAGGCGATGCGGATATAGGGAGGCCAAAGTGGATTGAAAGGCAAGGTGACGCCAAATACCGTGCGCCGACTGCTGAACTCGTGTCGTGCCTTGATCGAACGTGACCGCGGGGCAATGCTCGGATAAGCCGATTCCCATTTGCCGAGTGCCGATGTCACCTCTCGTAGAAACCGTGCTCTTCGTCTTCGGCCTGGTGGCGCTGGGCTATCTCGCGGGTGCCAGCGGCTATCTGCGCAGCGAAACCGGGGACGCGCTTTCCGAGTTCGCCATCGGCGTGGCGCTGCCGCTCTTGCTGTTTAGGACCATGATTGGCGCCGATTTCCACGGTTCGGCGCCCTGGTTGCTATGGGCGACCTATTTCATTGCGGTTACGGTCGCCTGGACAGCGGGACATCTGGTGACGACGCGCATGTTCGGCCGCGACGGGCAGGCCGGCGTGGTCGGCGGCGTGTCCTCGGCCTTTTCCAATCTCGTGCTGCTCGGCATTCCCTTCATGCTCGGCGTCTTCGGCCAGGAGGGGTTCGAGATCCTGTCGCTGATCGTCTCGGTGCACCTGCCGACCATGATGATGGCGTCGATCATCCTGTTCGAAATATTCGGGCCACGACGCAGCGAGCCGATGCATCCTGTTGTGATCATTCGTGATTTCCTGCGCAAGATCCTGACCAATCCGCTGATCGTCGGCATCGTGGCCGGGCTTGCCTGGCGGGCGACCGGGGTGCCATTGCCGGGCCTTGCCACCCGCTTTGTCGACGCGCTTGCCAACATCGCCGGGCCGGTCGCATTGTTTGCGATGGGGCTCGGGCTCAAGAAGTTCGGCATTTCGGGCAACATCAAGCCGGCATTGGCGCTGTCGGTGCTCAAGCTGATGCTGATGCCGGCCGTAGCGTTGCTGTTTGCCTGGCTGTTCGGTCTGCCGCCCTTGTCGGCGAAGGTGGCCGTGGCGGCAGCCAGCCTGCCTTCGGGCGTCAATTCCTATCTCATCGCCACGCAGTTCGGCACCGGCCAGGCCCTGGCCTCCAACCAGATGACGATCGCCACCGCCTGTGCCGTGGTCACGACCGCATTCTGGCTGACGATTGCGACGATGGTCTTCGGGTAGATGGGCGGTGTTCGGGTAGAAGGGCAGCCGGGTATGCGGTTAGGCTGGACCAACGCATCTGTGCCATAATGCGGTTGATCGCCGACCCGGCGGCACGCTACTAAACTGCCTGGCGCATCGGGCCGTCAGCTATCCCGGACGCGCGCTTTTCGACGATTTTCAGAGTAGCCTGCGTCGCAACGGACGCCATTTCAGGAGGTGAAGCCATGCTTCAGAAAACCAGTCATTTCATGCGGCAGGCCAATCTCATCAACGGCGAATGGGTCCAGGCCGATTCCGGCAAGACCATCGACGTCACCAATCCGGCGACGGGTCTCAAGATCGGCACCGTGCCGCGTTCGGGTGCGGCCGAGACGCGTCGCGCCATCGAAGCGGCCAACGAGGCGTTCAAGACCTTCCGCAAGACCTCGGCGCTCGAGCGCTCGAAGCTGCTGCGCAAGCTGCACGACGCCATCATGGACAATCAGGACGCGCTGGCCGAACTGCTCACCATCGAGCAGGGCAAGTCGCTGACCGAAGCCAAGGGCGAGATCGGCTCGTCGGCCGCCTATGTGCTGTGGTTTGCCGAAGAGGCGCGCCGCACCTATGGCGACGTCGTGCCATCGCCTTGGGCGGATCGCCGTGTCCTCGTCACGAAGGAACCGGTGGGCGTCATTGCTGCCATCACGCCGTGGAATTTCCCGTCCTCTATGCTGTCGCGCAAGCTTGGACCGGCCCTTGCCGCGGGCTGCACCGCCGTGGTCAAGCCGGCGTCGCAGACGCCCTATTCGGGCCTGGCCTGGGGTGCGCTGTGCGAGGAAGTCGGCTTCCCCAAGGGCGTGGTCAACGTCCTGACGGGGTCGGCCGGCGAGATCGGCGACGAAATCTGCGCCAACCCGCTGGTCAAGAAGATCACATTCACCGGCTCGACCGAAGTCGGCAAGATGCTGATCGCCAAGTCGGCCTCGACGGTGAAGAAGGTTTCGATGGAACTGGGCGGCAACGCGCCGTTCCTGGTCTTCGATGACGCCGACATCGATCGTGCCGTCGAAGGCGCGATCACCGCAAAATTCCGCAATTCCGGCCAGACCTGTGTCTGCACCAACCGCTTCTTCGTGCAGGCCGGCATCTACGACAGGTTCGTGGCCAAGCTGGCCGAGGCGTCCAGCAAGCTCAAGGTCGGCTCGGGTCTCGACGCCGGCGTGCAGCAGGGCCCGCTGATCGACGAAAAGGCCGTCGAAAAGGTCGAGGAATTCATCGCCGACGCCACCGCCAAGGGCGGCAAGGTGGTTGCCGGCGGCAAGCGCCACGCGCTCGGCGGCTCGTTCTTCGAGCCGACGGTCATTTCGGGCGCGACGCCTGCCATGCTGTTCATGAAGGACGAGATCTTCGGCCCGGTCGCTCCGGTCTTCAAATTCGAGACCGAAGAGGAGGCGATTGCGCTCGCCAATGACACCGAGTTCGGCCTCGCCAGCTACTTCTACACCGGCGATCTCGGTCGTGCCTTCCGGGTCATGGAAGGGCTGAAATACGGCATGGTCGGGGTCAATGAAGGCCTTATCACCACGCCGGAAGCGCCGTTCGGCGGCGTCAAGGAGTCCGGCCTCGGCCGCGAAGGCGGGCATCAGGGCATCGAGGACTATCTCGACACCAAATATGTCTGCATCGGCGGGCTGGGCCTCTAAGGGGCTCCGGATCCATCTGGCCGCTGGAATGATCGAACGCGCGCTCCGAAGGGCGCGCGCGTTTTCTCTTGGATCTTTGACAGGAAGAATCCGGAAATCGGCATAACGTGCTGCAATCGTTATGTTCGGCTGGTTCTGTTTCGGTGTCGCGTTTGGAATGGCCAAGTGCTCGAGAACGGGCCATCTTGCGGTGCCGCTAATCTGATGTCGCCGGGAAAGCGCGCTGTCGGAAAAACGTTGTCGGCAGGCGGGAGGAACAGGAATGACTTCAGCGTGGCGCATGGTCGTCGGGGCGTTCGGGCTGGTGGCGCTGGCCATCGGCTTTCTTTCGGTCGTTTTCCTGACAGCGCCTGCGGCGCCGGGGCCCGACCTCGCGCGTTCCAAGAATTCGGCCAAGGGCCTCTATGCATTGTCCATCGCGCCAGAGGCCGGTGAGCCCAGGCAAGGCGAGCTGCATGCGTGGGTGGTGACGGTGAAGACGCGGCAAGGGGCGCCGGTGGAGGGGGCTGCGATCAGCGTCGGCGGCGGCATGCCCGAGCATGCGCATGGCCTGCCGACGAGCCCTGAAGCGACGGCCTATCTCGGCGATGGCCGCTACCGCATCGAAGGGATGAAGTTTTCCATGCCCGGCTGGTGGCAGCTGAAACTTGGCGTCAGCGCGCCTGCCGGCACCGACGAAGCCACATTCAACCTGGTGCTGTGAGGCGATGGCGGGCGGCCTGCTCACCAATCTGATCGCCGCTGCGACGATAACGGCAGCGCTGGCAGGCTGCAGCGAAGCCGATTTCACCGACGCCGAAAAGCGCACCATCGTATCGATGTCGCTGTCGGCACTTGCCCCCCTGGCGTCGGATCCGACCAACAGCTTCGCCGACGATCCCGGGGCTGCAGCACTTGGTGCAACGCTGTTCTTCGACACCGGCATGAGCCGCGACGGCAATGTCGCCTGCGGCACCTGCCACAAGATCGACAGACAGTTCCAGGACGACCTGCCGCGCGGTGTCGGAGTCGGCGAGACAAATCGAAGGACCATGCCGCTGGCCGGCGTGGCGCGCGATCCGTTCTTTTTCTGGGACGGCCGGCGCGACAGCCTGTGGTCACAGGCGCTGGTGCCGCTGGAAAATGTGCTCGAGCATGCCGGCACGCGCACCGCCTATGCGCATTATCTCAAGCGCCGCTTCGGCGAGCGCTACGAACGCATTTTCCGGCCTCTGCCCGACCTGTCGACATTGCCGGCCAGTGCCGGGCCGTTCGGCACGCCGGCGGAGAAGGCCGCCTGGGCCGGGATGAGCGATGCGCAGCGCGAGGGTGTCGACCGCATCTTTTCCGACATCGGCAAGGCCATCGCTGCCTTCGAGCGCTCGCTGGTCCACGGCAAGACCCGCTTCGACCGCTTCGCCGATGCCGTGGCGCAGGGACGGGCGCCGTCCGCGGAAGACGCTCTGTCGGCCGAGGAACGGCAAGGCCTCAGGCTTTTCATCGGCAAGGCCAATTGCTCGACCTGCCATACCGGGCCACGTTTCACCGACAATCACTTCCACAACACCGCTGTGCCGCCGGTCGCCGGATTGCCCGCCGATCGTGGACGCATCGCAGTTGTCGACGAGGTTCTGGCCGATCCGTTCAATTGCGTGGGAAAATTTCGCGACGGCGGCGAGGAGGCCTGCGGTGAGCTGCGCTTCATGCAGAAGAGTTCGCCCGAGCTCGTCCGCGCCTACAAGACCCCATCGCTGCGCAATGTCGCCGGGCGTCCGCCCTATATGCATGCGGGGCAGTTCGCCACTTTGGAGCAGGTCGTGAACCACTACGCGACAGCGCCGAAATCGGTAGAAGGCGAGAGCGAGATACATGCCGTGGCGCTGTCCGAGGGGGAGCGGGCGGCACTCGTGGCGTTCCTGAAGACGCTCAGTGACTAGTCAGCGGTCCTTGACCGTTTCCATGGCAACGAAGGTCGATGTCTGGGCGACATGGGGCAGGGCCGATATGCGCTCGCCGAGCACGCGCCTGTAGGCAGCGATGTCGCGAGTTCGCACCTTGAGCAGATAGTCGAAGCTTGCCGCCATCATGTGGCACTGCTCGATCTCGCGCACCGCATGCACGGCGCGGTTAAAATCGTCGAGGGCAGCCGAGCGGGTGTCGGACAGCTTGACCTGGACAAATGCGACGTGGCCTTCGCCCATGCGTTCGCTGTCGATGACCGCCTGGTAGCCCCGGATGAAGCCCTCTTTCTCCAGCCGCTTGACGCGCGCCTGTACGGGGGTCTTGGAAAGTCCCACTTTTGTGGCAAGCTCTGCCATCGACAAGCGGCCGTCGCGCGAAAGGGCGAACATGATGTTGCGGTCGATGCGGTCCAATTGGTCTTCAGGCATGAAAGTAGCGGCTCGTTTGGCGAATGAATTGCGCCAACACTAGGCGTTTTGGTCTGCAGAGTCGAATTGTTTGGACCGGCTGGTTTCACGACGATGTGGTAGTTTTCGACCAAATGCCGGGAGCGATGGTTCGCCCGGCGCAGCCGCAACAGCTCTACAGGATCGCCATGCCCGCGCTCGACGCCATCCGCCAGGAAATCCGCGCCAACTATCTCCCCGACGAAGCCGCCGCTGTGAAGCGGCTGGCAGCTCTCGCCAACCTTTCCCAGGACGACCGCAAGGCGATCTCGGCCCGTGCCGCCGATCTCGTGCGTGCCGTGCGCGGCTCGACCGATCCCAGGCTGATGGAGGTTTTCCTCTCTGCCTACGGCTTGTCGACCAAGGAAGGCGTGGCGTTGATGTGTCTGGCCGAGGCGCTGCTGCGCGTGCCCGACACCGAGACGATGGACGACCTGATCAAGGACAAGATCGCGCCGCATGACTGGTCGTCGCATTCGGGCGGTTCTAGCTCGATCTTCGTCAATGCGTCGACATGGGCGCTGATGCTGACCGGTCGCGTGCTCGACGAAGGCGAGGGTTCGATCGAGCGCACCTTGCGCTCCATGGTCCGCCGCCTCGGCGAGCCGGTGATCCGCACCGCGGTCGCGGCTGCCATGCGCGAGATGGGCGAACAATTCGTCCTCGGCCGCACCATCACCGAGGCCGTCAAGCGCGGCCGCTCGATGATCCAGAAGGGCTATCTCTATTCTTTCGACATGCTGGGCGAGGCCGCCCGCACCGAGACCGACGCGCTGCGGTACCACCGCGCTTATGCCGAGGCGATCTCGTCGCTCGACAATGGCACCAACGGCCCCGACATCCGCTACAATCACGGCATTTCGGTCAAGCTGTCGGCGCTGCATCCGCGCTACGAGGTCTCGCACAAGGACGAGATGCTGCCTGTCATGACCGAGCGCCTGCTGTCGCTGTGCCTCGCCGCCAAGCATGCGCGCATGGGCCTCAACATCGATGCCGAGGAAGCTGACCGGCTCGACCTGTCGCTCGACGTCATTGCGGGCGTGCTGGCCAGTCCGCAGCTCGAAGGCTGGAATGGTTTCGGCGTCGTCGTCCAGGCCTACGGCCCGCGCACGGCCTTTGTCATCGACTGGCTCTATGCGCTCGCCAACAAGCTCGACCGCAACATCATGGTGCGCCTGGTCAAGGGCGCCTATTGGGACACGGAGATCAAGCGCGCCCAGACGATGGGTTTGCCGGGCTATCCGGTGTTCACCCGCAAGGCCAACACCGACGTCTCCTACATGGCCTGCGCCCGCAAGCTGTTGTCGATGACGGACCGCATCTACCCGCAATTCGCCACCCACAACGCCCACACCGTCGCCGCCATCCTGTCGATGGCCACGGACCGCACCTCATTCGAGTTCCAGCGCCTGCACGGCATGGGCGAGGCGCTGCACGAGACGGTGCGCAAGGCAGAGGGCACGCGCTGCCGCATCTATGCGCCGGTCGGTGCGCATTCCGACCTGCTTGCCTATCTGGTCCGCCGCCTGCTGGAGAACGGTGCCAACTCGTCCTTCGTCCACCAACTGACCGACGAGGACGTCGCCCCCGAGGACATCGCCCGCGACCCGCTCGACACGGTGGAGACGCAAGGGACGGCATCCAATCCGTCGATCCCGACGCCTTCGGCGATCTTCGGCGCTGGCCGCGTCAACGCCAAGGGCTGGGACATCACCGACCCGGTGACGCTGGCAGCGCTCGACAAGGCCAAGGCGGAATTCAGGGGGCCGGACCGCTGGAGCGCCAAGCCGGTTACCCGCGCCGCCGGCTACGGCGCGTCGCGCAAGGTGACCAATCCGGCCAAGCCCGCCGACATCGTCGGCACGGTGACCGAGGCTGCGGCCAAGCAGGTGCCGACGGCAGTGCGTTTTGCCATCGAAGCACAGCCGGCCTGGGCGAAGAAGCCCGTTGCCGAACGCGCCGCCATCCTGCGCCGCACAGCCGATCTCTACGAGGCCAATGCCGCCGAGTTCTTTGCGCTCGCCACACGCGAGGCCGGCAAGTCGCTGTCGGACGGCGTCGCCGAGGTGCGCGAGGCGGTCGACTTCCTGCGCTACTACGCTGCCGAGGCTGAGAAGACCGAGGCCGGCACCGAGGCGCGCGGTGCCATCGTCTGCATTTCGCCGTGGAATTTCCCGCTCGCCATCTTCACCGGCCAGATCGCGGCGGCCCTGGTCACCGGCAATTCGGTCATTGCCAAGCCGGCCGAGCAGACGCCGCTGATTGCCGCGCGTGCGGTGGCCCTGATGCGCGAGGCCGGCGTGCCGGAAGACGTGATCCAGCTCCTGCCGGGCGACGGCCCGACCGTCGGCGCACCGCTGACGGCCGATCCGCGCATCGCCGGTGTCTGCTTCACCGGCTCGACGGACGTTGCCAAGCTGATCGAAAAGCAGCTGGCCGAGACGGCGGCGCCCGACGCGATGCTGATCGCCGAGACCGGCGGCCTCAACGCGATGGTCGTCGATTCCACCGCATTGCCCGAGCAGGCGATCCGCGACGTGCTGGCCTCGTCGTTCCAGAGTGCTGGCCAGCGCTGCTCGGCCTTGCGCGTGCTCTACGTCCAGACCGACGTCGAAAAGAAGATGGTCGAGATGCTGAAGGGCGCGATGGATGCCTTGACCATCGGCGATCCGTGGCAGTTGTCGACCGACGTCGGCCCGGTTATCGACGAGGAAGCGCAGAGCTCGATCCGCGACTATTGCGCTGCGATGGAAGCCAAGGGCAAGCTGATCGCCAAGCTCGACGCGCCGGCCGATGGCCGCTTCGTCGCGCCGCATGTCTTCAAGGTCAAAGGCATCGAGGAGATGGAGCGCGAGGTCTTCGGACCGGTGCTGCATGTCGCGACCTTCGAGGCCGATGAGATCGACGACATCATTTCGGCGATCAACCGCAAGGGTTACGGCCTGACCTTCGGCCTGCACACCCGCATCGAGGGCCGCGTCCAGCACATGGTCGACGGCATCCACGCCGGCAACATCTATGTCAACCGCAACCAGATCGGCGCCGTCGTCGGCTCGCAGCCTTTTGGCGGCGAGGGGCTGTCGGGCACCGGGCCCAAGGCCGGCGGACCGCACTATCTCCGTCGTTTCCGCAAGTCGCCCGAGGCGGGCGCAGTGCTGCCGGAAGGCCGCAAGGTCACGGCGACCGAGCTGGTCGACAATCTCGTCGATGCCGGGGAGTGGGCGACGCGGACCGATCGCATCGCCATGCTGCGCAAGCATCTGCGCGGCAAGGGTGCCGCGGCCATCGCGGCAGCGGCGAGCATCGACTTCGGCCAGGTCGACCTGCCCGGACCGACGGGCGAGGCGAACACGCTGTCGCTCAACCCGCGCGGGTGCGTTCTGTGCCTTGGCCCTGACGCCGAGACCCTGCTTGCCCAGGCGATCCAGGCGCTGGCCGCCGGCAATGCGGTCCTGGCCGTTGCGCCCGGTGCGCCGGCCGCCGTCCATGCCCTGATGGGCAAGGATCTGCCGATCGCCGCGATCGACGGTCGCCCCGACCCGGTGGAAGCGCGCGCATTGGCCGTCGATGTCGTGGCTTATTCGGGCACGGAAGAGAGCATGCGCATCGTCCGCAAGGTCATCGCCGAGCGCAAGGGGCCGATCGTTCCGCTGATCAGCGAGGTGATCTATCCGGCGGCTTACGCACATGAACGCGCTGTCTGCGTCGACACCACGGCCGCCGGCGGCAACGCCAGCCTGCTGGCCTCGGCCTAAAGCCGAGCAGGATCACGCTCGCACAATACGAAAGGGGCAGGCGTGGGCCTGCCCCTTTCAACTTTCTTCCTGCGCGCAGCCGAAGCGCAGCAGATTGCGATGCGGGTCGTGGACGTAGAATTCCTTCATGTTCCATGGCCGCACGGTGAACGGGCTGAGTCGTTCCACGCCGCGCGCCGAAAACTCGGCGTGAAGGGCGGGAACCTCGCCACCCCTGATGTGGCAGGATGTCACCACCGGCAGTTTGCGGTCGTCCGACCTCCCGAAATGGATCTCGATCTCGCCGCGCCGCACGATCAGATAGTCGTCCATTTCGGGACCGATGCCCTCGAAACCAAGCCTGTCGCGATAGAAATCGCGGCTCTCGCCGATGTCAGGCGAGGGCAAGACCGGAATGCTGCGGGCGAGGTCGGTCAATCGTCAGGCGCCTTCGACGACCGAGAAGCCCTCGAACTGCGGATGGCCGACATAGGATGCCTTGGACGAACCGGCGTTCTTGTGGGCGTTGCGGAAGTTTTCCGACTTGGTCCAGGCGACGAAGTCGTCCTGGCTCGCCCAGATCGTGTGCGACGCGTAGAGCGTATAGCCTTCGGCTTCGTTCACCGGGCCGCGCAGCAGGTGGAATTCGCGAAAACCCTTCATTTCGTTCAGCGATGAGTCGCGGTTCTTCCAGACGTCTTCAAAGGCGGTCTCGGAGCCGTTCTGCACCTTGAAGCGGTTCATTGCGATGTACATTGTCTTCCTTTCAACGGGCCTTGCGTTGCGCTGTTGTAGTCCTTTGAGCGCTGCGTAGCGACACAACATTGGCGCCGGTACCGTCACCGGCGGCTCTTGGATTCGGGCCAGCCTGGGTCGTCGACTGCGCACGGTAGCTGGCAAGGTCGGTCACGTTTTCGCTCGTCCTTATCGCTGCCAGGCGGTCGAACAGCTCGCGCATCTCGGGCAGCAGGCCGTCGCCCTGGCGTTTCACCATCTGATCGAATTTGTTCAGTCCGAACATGCGTTTATGCCTTTCGATGCGCCGCGCGCCGGGGGACAGGAGTCTGGGCAAGGCTGGTCTCAGATGCCGAAGGCGATGCCGGATCTGGTTTCGGTCCGCAGCGCCTTGAGGCAGGCCGTCGCGTCGATCCCGCCGCCGGTGCAATCGGTGGCCTGGTTGATCAGGACACGACTGACCTTGGTGCAGTCGGTGCCCGACAGGTCGAAGCGCGTGACCTTGGTCTTGCCGGCCGGCAGGTCCTTGAAATCGAGCACCGTCAGCCTGTCGGCGACGCCCGCCTCGTTGAACAGCACAATCTCGAACGCCGCCTTGGACAGCGCGGCGCCGAGATTGTTGGTGACGACGAAGGTGAAGCGGCAGCCCTTGTCGGAGGGTTGGGCTGCGTTGAGCTCGAGCACAAGTGCCGGGGCCGACGGGGCGCTCTGGGCGCCCGCCATGGCCGTGGCGGCAAGCAGTGCTGCCGTGACCAGGGGTGACAACGCGTTCACGCCAAAGCGCACGATTACCACCCGAACTGCTTGGACAGGGAGACCTTGAACGTCCGGCCCTTGGCATCGTCGTTCATCAGGAACTCCTTGTACTGCTTGTTGAAGATGTTATCGACGCCGAAATTGGCTTCCCAGCCGGCGAGCTGGCCGTCCTGCGGCTTCCAGGTGACGAAGATGTCGTGGACGTCGAAGGCCTGCGCATAACGCGACGACGGACGTGTGCTTGGCGGGATCACGACGGGGGCCGAAGACCGCCTGCTTGCATCCTGCGGAGCGGCGGCGAAGCGGGCCTTCCAGCCGAACTTGAGATCGTAGTCCGACAGCTTGCCGCCAAGAGTCAGTGCAAGTTCGTGCGGCGCGATTGTGGTCAGATAGCTGTTGGTCGACTTGTCCTTGCCGACGACGAATGAATATGCGGCGTTGGCAAAAACGTAGTCGGAATCGTAGGCAGTTTCGATTTCGAAGCCGTAGATGTTCGCCTTGTTCAGGTTGACATAGCCTTCGCGCGTGGGATTGAAGCCCGGGACAAGCTCGCTGTTCAGCGCAATCAGGTTCGTTATGTCGTTATAAAAGCCCGTGAACTTCAACTGGGCCGCGTCGCCGTCCTGAACCAGATCATAGCCGGAGAGGGCGAAGCCTGCTTCGAAGTTGTTCGACTGTTCCTTCTTCAGGCTGAGGCTTGGTTTGAACTGCGAAGAGGAACTGGTTGTTGAAAAGACCTCGTCGATGGTCGGAAAACGTTCCGTGTGCGCGATGGATCCGAAGACCGATACGCTATCGTTGAACTTGTAAAGGGCTGCAATCTTCGGCGAGAAGGCCGTGTCGTCGCTGGAAGGGGCGTTCAGCGCGCCATCTGGCGTCAGCTTGTGCCAGTCAAGGCGCATGCCGGGCGTGATCGTCAACCGCTCGTCCCAGATGAACTCGTTCTGGACGAAGACGCCGGTTTTTACGTCGGTGCCTTCCGGGTGGAAGGTGACTGGAAACAGGTTGCCGTTGTTGAAGAACGCCTCGGCCTTGCGGGTCTGGTAGCTCGACTGGGAACCGATGGTCAGGTGGTTGGCCCAGTCGTCGCCAGTCCAGTCCATCGTGTTCTGGGCATTGAACTGCCAGGTCTCGTAGCCATAGTTCGAGTCGCAGACCACCGCGAACGTGCCGGCGCTGCAAAACGACCGCAGGCTGGCATTGCGCTGTTTGTTGGTGGTGTTGGAGTAGGACGCCGACACCTTCAGGTCGAGCACGTCGTTATCGGCGAACGGATTTTCATAGGACACGGCAGCAGTGCGGTCGACGACGTGGCGGTCGACCAGGCCGAAGCCCGCATCGCCGCTCGTCTGCGACAGCTGCTGATCTTCGAGCTCGGAATCCCACTGCTGGTAGGAAAGCCGAAGCTTGCCCTCGTCGCCGACATTGAACGTGCCCTTGGCGAGCCCGGACCAGGCCTTGAAATTGGTGCCGATGACTTCCTTGCCGTTGCCGGATTCGTAAGGGTCGGAAGCGCGGTAGTTGCCGGTCAAAAGGAACTCGGCGTTGTCGCCAAGCCGCTGGGCAAGCACGGAATTCACCAGGTAGCCATTGCCGTTACTGTTCCAAGAGCTCTTCAGGCGCAGGGCACCGGTCTGTCCCTCGGCGATGAAATCGGAGGCATCCTTGGTCTCGAAATTGATGACGCCGCCGAGGGCGCCCGAACCGTAGAGCGTCGAGGAGGCCGGCCCGCGGAGCACTTCGACGCGCTTGTAGAGTTCCGGGTCCGAGAAGAACGATCCCAGGCGATATTGCTCGTAGAACTTCTGCGCGCCATCGACGTTGACGATGATGCGGCCGCCGTCGCCGGTGTTTTCCGGCGCGCCGATGCCGCGGATGTTGAAGCTCTGGCCAAGCAGTCTGTCGGAGCCCGTCACGTTGACGCCGGGCGTCGCCCGGATGATTTCGCCGATCGTCTCGGGCTGAAGGCGGTCAATATCTTCCTGCTCCACGACGGTCACCGCCTGCGGCGTATCGATGGCGACCTTGGCGACGCCGGCGCTGACGACGAGACGTTGCAGGACTGTGACTCGCGGCTTCCTGTCCTGCTCAGTGGTTTTGGCTTCCTGCGCGTGAGCCGCATGCGCGCCCACGAACACCGCCATTGCCGCTCCGCCCAGCAGAGCGGCCTTATTCCGACCAACTAGCCCCATGTCCCACTCCAAAAATGTCTCGTGCTGGCTTGCTTTTCGCTCGCTAGCAATTTTTCGCTCGCCGGCTGCGTCTTAAATCTTGACTTGATCACTCCGGTATTGCATTGACTAATAAACATGAATGTTCGAGTCAACTAATAGATTCAAGCATGAGGGCCTCGTCCGGGCTTTTCCGGCGCGGCGGACGGATGAAGGAGTGGAATGAGATGAATTCGCACAATCCGAACCATTTCCGTTCTGGCCAATTCCGGCACGGATACCGCCGGCCTGAAGGCCAGGTTGCGGCGCGTCCGATCGCCGGTTCCCTCGCTGTCAGAACATTGACCAGCGAGTCGCTGTTTCTCGGTGATTTCGAGATCGGCATCGACCATGGCGGCGCTCTCTACCGCCTGAAGATTACCCGTCAGGGCAAGCTCATTCTCAACAAGTAGGTGTTTTCAAATGGACCAGCGCGTAAGGCCCAACCCACACGAAATCAGGCGGGCGCGAACTGACAACCCCAAGATGCGCGAGCGCGATCTCGCCAGCCAGCTCGGCATTTCCGAGGCTGAGCTGGTGGCCGCGCATTGCGGCGAGGGTGTCGTTCGCATCGAACCGCGCGTCAATGATCTGCTCGCCGGCATCGAGGCCGTCGGCGAGGTCATGGCCCTGACCCGCAACGAAAGCGCGGTCCATGAAAAGATCGGCATCTACGACAAGGTCGTGCCCGGCACCCAGGCCGCAATGGTGCTCGGTGAACAGATCGACCTCAGGATCTTTCCGAGGGCCTGGGTTCACGGCTTCGCCGTCGAAAAGCGCGACGGCGACGACATCCGCCGCAGCCTGCAGTTCTTCGACGCCGCCGGCACGGCGGTGCACAAGATCCACCTGCGTCCGGCTTCCAACCTCTACGCATATCAGAAGCTGGTCGAAACCTTGATCAGCGACAATCAAGACCCGTCGATCGTGACGGTTCCTTCAGTGGTGAAGTCGCCGGACGAGGAGACGTCGACCGGTGTTGAGGAGTTGCGCGACCGCTGGAGCAAGCTGACCGACACGCATGAGTTCTTCGGCATGCTGAAGTCGCTCAAGCTCGGCCGCCAGCAGGCCATGCGCATGGTCGGCCAGGACTATGCCTGGAAGCTGGAACATGGCGCGCTGCCGGCCGTCTTCGACAAGGCTGCGGCAAGCGGCCAGCTGATCATGTGCTTCGTCGGCAACCATGGCTGCATCCAGATCCATTCCGGCTCGGTGCAGAACATCAAGCCGATGGGCCCGTGGCTCAACGTGATGGACGAGACGTTCCACCTGCATCTCCGAACCGATCACGTCCAGGAACTCTGGGCGGTTCGCAAGCCGACCAAGGATGGCCATGTCACCTCGGTCGAGGCCTATGACGCCAATGGCGAGATGATCATCCAGTTCTTCGGCAAGCGTAAGGAAGGCCACGACGAGCGCGGGGATTGGCGCGAGCTGGTCGAAGCGCTGCCTGTTGCGCAGCAGAACGCGGCCTGAGGAGCATGATGATGTCGACACCCCAACGGCTGCTTCGCTCAGCCGCACTAGGCCTGTCGTTGCTTCTGGCAACCGGGACCGCCGCCTTGGCGGTCGAGGGCGCCACTGTTTTCCCTGACCGCGCCCGCGTCGCCTCCGTCGGCGGTTCGATCACCGAGATCGTCTATGCGCTCGGCGAAGAGAAGGCACTGGTTGCCCGCGACTCGACCAGCGTCTATCCGGAAGCAGTCTTCAAGCTGCCCGACGTCGGCTACATGAGGGCGCTGTCGCCAGAAGGCGTCTTGTCGGTCAATCCGACCGGCATCCTGGCGCTCGAAGGCAGTGGGCCGAAGGAAGCGATCGACGTCCTCAAGAAGGCGAGCGTTCCCTACATCCAGGTGCCTGAAGGCTTCAGCCACGACGGCATCCTCCAGAAGATCCGTGTCGTCGGCAAAGCGCTCGGCGCCGACGCCAAGGCCGAGGCGCTCGCCGCCGACGTCGGCAAGCAGCTGTCGGAAGCCGAGGCGCTGACCAAGGACATTGCGCAAGGCGAGCGCAAACGCGTGCTGTTCATCCTCAGCATGCAGGGCGGCAAAATCCTGGCGTCCGGCAACCATACCGCTGCCGACGGCATCATCGCGCTGGCCGGTGCCGTCAATGCGGTCGAAGGCTACCCTGGCTACAAGCAGCTCACCGACGAGGCGGCGATCACCGCCAGGCCCGATGTGATCCTGATGATGGATCGTGGCGGCGGCACCGCAGTCCCCGACGACGAGCTGTTCGCCCATCCAGCTATCGCCTCGACGCCGGCCGGTCAGGCCAGGCGAGTTATCCGCATGGACGGCGCCTATCTGCTCGGCTTCGGCCCGCGCACGGCAGCTGCGATCAAGGACCTCGCCGTTGCGCTCTATGGCGACGCCGTCAAGAAGTAAGGCCAGGACAGTGGTGGATGAAACGATCGCCGGCGGCGCCGGCGTGCAGGAGAGAGGTCGCCGTGTCGACGGCGACCGCTCCGCTCGTGCTTTGCTGGTCATCGGCCTGCTTGCCCTGGCGCTGGCCGCAACGGCGCTGTTCAGCCTGACATGGGGCGCATCCGACGCCTCGGCGCTTGGGCTCGTTCGCAGCTGGCTGTTCGGCGCGACGCCGGGCAATGAGGCGTTGTCGATGCGCGACAGCGTCATCGTCTACGACATTCGCCTGCCGCGCATCGTGCTGGGCATGCTGGTGGGCGCAGCGCTTGCCATATCGGGCGCGGTCATGCAGGGCCTGTTCCGCAATCCGCTGGCCGATCCCGGCCTGGTCGGTGTATCGGCAGGCGCGGGCCTTGGCGCCGTCTCGGTGATCGTGCTGGGCGCGACCGTGCTTGCACCGTTCACGGCGCTGCTCGGCAGCTACGCGCTGCCATTCGCGGCATTTGGCGGTGGCCTGCTCACCACCATCATCCTCTACAATGTCGCCACGCGGCAGGGGCGCACCTCGATCGCCACCATGCTTTTGGCCGGCATCGCGCTGGGCGCGATGGCCATGGCCCTGACCGGGGTGCTGGTCTACATCGCCGACGACAGGCAATTGCGCGACCTGACATTCTGGCAGCTCGGCTCGCTGGCCGGCGCGACCTGGCTGAAGATCGCGGGTGCCGGCCCGATCATCGTCCTGGCCCTGGCGACGACGCCTTTCATGGCCAAGGGGCTGAATGCACTTGCCTTGGGCGAGGCGACGGCAAGCCATCTCGGCGTTCCGGTCCAGCGGCTGAAATACGTGGCGATCGTTGCAGTTTCGGCGGCGATCGGCGCATCGGTGGCGGTCAGCGGCGGCATCGGCTTTGTCGGCATCGTCGTGCCGCATCTGCTGCGCCTGGCGATCGGACCCGACAACCGCTACCTCTTGCCGGCGTCGGCGCTTCTGGGCGCATGCCTGCTGTTGCTGGCGGACGCGGTGAGCCGCACCATCGTAGCACCCGCCGAGTTGCCGATCGGCATCGTCACCGCCGCCGTCGGTGGCCCGTTCTTCCTGTGGATATTGCTGCGCAAGCGCGGCGTCGTCGATCTTTGATGCGGCGAACTGTGAGGTACTCATGATCGAAGCACGCCAGGTTTCGGTGTCGATCGGCAGCACGCGCATCGTCAGCGATGTGGATTTCACCGTACGTCCGGGTGAACTGGCAGCGATCGTCGGACCCAATGGTTCCGGCAAGACGACCTTCCTGAGAGCGCTGACGGGCGAACTGGCCTATTCGGGCCAGGTATCGCTCAATGGGCGCGACGCAGTGAAGCTGAAGCCATGGGAAGCGGCAAGCATCCGTGCGGTGCTGCCGCAGTCGACGGCGCTGTCATTTCCCTTCACGGTGCGCGAGATCGTCAAGCTTGGCGTGACGGGCGGCCGCTCAGGCGCATTGGCGGGCGAGGACGACCGGCTGCCGGAGCGGGCGCTGGCCCGGGTCGATCTCGAAGGCTTTGCCGGACGCTTCTATCAGGAGCTTTCAGGCGGCGAACAGCAGCGCGTGCAGCTTGCCCGCGTCTTGTGCCAGGTGTGGGCGCCGGTGCTGGACGGGCAGCCGCGCTATCTGTTCCTCGACGAGCCGGTGTCGAGCCTCGACATCAAGCACCAGCTGATCATCATGAACATCGCCCGCGATTTCGCGCGGCGCGGCGGCGGCGTTGTCGCGATCCTGCACGACCTCAATCTGACGGCGATGTATGCCGACCAGATCTGCGTCATGCATCGCGGCAAGCTTGCGGCCGCGGGTGCCCCGCAGGTCGTGCTCACCGATGGTCTGATCGAAAAGGTGTTCGGCTGCCGGCTGCGCGTCGGTGCGCTGCCTCAGGGGGATATCCCGTTCGTGCTGCCGCAATCGGCCGTGGCCTGAAGCCTTTGCACTTGGCCAGGGCGTGTCAGCTGGCCAGGGCGCTGGGCTCGGGGAAGTGCAGCCCGAGCAGGTCGCGCATGTTGGGACGTGCAGCGACCAGATCGGCGATGGTGTAGCGCGCCAGCACTTCGAAGAAGGCGTTGAGCGCTTCGCGCAGGGCGGAATTCAGGCCGCAGCTGTCGACAAGCGGGCACTCGGCGGCATCGTTCTCGAAGCACTCGGCCATGGCGAAGCTCTCTTCGGTGACGCGGACGACGTCGAAGAGCGAGATCTGGTCGGCCGGCTTGGCAAGGCGCACGCCGCCGTTGCGGCCACGCACCGTCTCGACCAGCTTGGCTTCGACCAGCGGCTGCAGGATTTTGAACAGGAACAGTTCCGACACCGTATAGGCAGCGGCGATTTCAGGAACGCGGCTCAGCCGTCCTTCATTGGCCGCGCAATACATCAGGATGCGCATGGCGTAGTTGGTCTGGCGTGTGAGGCGCATTGCGTGTTCCTTGCTCTGCGTTGAGTCCGCGAGTCCGGCTAATATGGCCCATACCTTAGAACAATTCCAGACAGGGTTTCAAATTATATATGACGGAGATAGTCATATTTGTGGCGCATAGCAGCCTTGCATTTACGTAAAGGTCAAAACGGTTGATTTTGATGCTGCGCTGCACAATATTAGCGATGTCGGGAGTTGGAGACTCAGGGAGGAACCCATGAGGACTGCGACATGGAACAGATCATACGCACACAAAGGCCATTGACGGGCGTCATCCGTCAGTTGCGGCCGTCCGATCTGCCCCGCTTTGCCGAACATCTGCTGAGACTTGACGACCAGAGCCGGCGCGACCGCTTCAACGGCCTGACCCATGACGGCTTTCTCCAAGCCTATGCCGAGCGCAGCTTCCGCGAGGGGGCGACGGTCATCGGCTATGTCGAGGGCGACAAGGTACTTGCCGCCGCCGAGCTGCACGAACGCGCCGAAGAGAGCGAGCCGACGGCCGAAATTGCCTTCAGTGTCGAGCACAAGATCCAGAACCGGGGCATCGGCGGACGGTTGTTCCAGCGCCTCGTTGCCCAGGCGAGGGGGCTCGGCTACCTCAGGCTGCAGGTGACGACGCACGCCAACAACAGCGCCATGAAGGCCCTGGCCCGGCGTTTCGATGCCAAGCTCAGCTTCCAGCAGGGCGAAACCAACGGCATCATCGAACTCGACGGCGCGGCAGGCCTTGATGCCGATTGGCGCGCGTCCGCCGTTCTCGGCAGGCGCGGTGCCGGCAAGGCCATTGCTGCCTGACACATGTCTCGGTGAGCAGCGTCACTTACCTGACTGCATCCGAGCGGGTCAGAAGATCTGCTCACGACTGCCCATAAATCCTTGCGATGTCGTGGAAGGCCAGCTTTGGCTCCCAGCGGATCTTGCCTCTGGCGAGATCGATGCCGTGACATTTGACGATGGCGTGGCTGGCCATGTCGAGGTCGTAGCGCGCATCGGGCGAATGCACTTCACCCTCCGACAGGAATTGGTAGACGAAGGCCCCGTCGATCTCTTCTTCCTTATAGAGGCGCAGCAGGTTGCCTATCTCGGTTGCCTGCGTTTGCTCGCTCCTGACATGACCGTCCTTGATCCGTGGCGGGTCCTGCTCAAAGTCGATGATGTCGAAACCCATTCCGCCACGCTGTTCGGCCCCTTCGAAGGTGCTGCAGCCGAATTCGGTGATGACCACCGGCTTGCCGTGGCGCCGCAGCTCGCGCAGGCCCTCCACATAGGTCGAGCGGTTGTCGGCGTCGCGGTAGTAGTTGGCCGATACGATGTCGAACAGCTTCCAGTCGACGTCCTCCCAGGGGATCGGGCTTGTAGGTGATCTCACCCTTGAAGTGCTTGCGGGCAATCTCACTTGCCTGAGCCAGGTGCTCGCCGAGCGCCTTGTTGATGTCAGGAAACAGCGGAACCGGAGAGGCTTGCAGCGTCGCCATGCGCTCCTGGAAGTTGCCGCCCTCGACGAAGCCTTGGGTGAACATTGAAAGCTCGCAGCCGACATTGAGGACGAGTTTTCCGTGGCGCTGCCCAAGTGTCTCGGCCATCGTTGCGATCTCGCCGAGATAGGTCAGCATGTCCTGCCTGCTGGCGTCGAACAGCCGCGGCTGCATCCATACCTGAAGCCCCTGGCCGAAAGCTGCCGTCGCAGCCTGTTCGAGCCGCTGGATGTTGGTGCCAGAAATACTGATCGCGTTGCAGAGAAGCTGGGCGCGAATGACGCGCATTTCCTCCTGCACCACTGCCCGGTTCCAGATCTGCCGCGACAGCTGGCCCGGCCAGTAGTTGGTGCCAGTGTCGTAGACTATGCCGCATAGGCTCAAAGGCTTGCGGCTGTCTGGTGCCGTAGCTCTTGAAGTCCCGGTCGCCTTGGCCCGGCTCAGGCCGACAGAAACCAGCGCCAGGCCGGCGGTGATCGCTGCGCCGCCCTTGATGATCTGCCGGCGTCCAGATGCAGTTGTCCTGTTGGCCGGAACGGTTTCGTTCGCCATATTCAATCTCCATCATTGTTCAGCCTGTGTCGCCGATCCCTGGTCGGCTCCCAGTCAGCTCGCGGTGTCGGCTCCAGGTGCCAGGAAGCGGATGATGATGCGCCGCAAGCTGGCTTTTTCTCTGTAGGGCTGGAAGCCGGCGTCGGCCGAGGAGCGCACGAATGCCCCCTCGATCAGCACCATGATCCAGTTGGCGGTCGCCACTGGATCGAGCGTCGGGTCGATCTGGCCGGCCTCAGCTGCCCGTCTCAGTAGCATCGTCACGCCGTCGCGGTTTGCGCGGTCGTTGCGGTCGAGCAGGGCGGCGAACTCCGCGTCGCGTTTTGCGTTGGCGATCACCTCGAGCATCAGTCCTGCCAGATGCGGGTAATCTGTCTGCGCGACCATGAATTCGGCGAAACCCAAAAGCGCCTCGAGCGCATCGTGGGCGGTCGCTGCCTGCTCGAACAGGGCGGCATTGTCGCGCCCGTCCTGTTCGAAGATCGCCAAGAAGATCGCCTGCTTGGAGGGGAAGTAGTGAAACAGGTTGCCCGAACTCATGCCTGCCGAAGCGCAGATGTCGGCAGTGCGCGTGCTTTCAAACCCCTTGGTGGCGAAGCACTCGGCGGCTGCGGCAAGGATATGGCGGCGCTTCGCCTCGTGCTTTGCGGGGTCAACCGTGCGCATGGGCAGCTCCCGTGAGCGAGATGCGGATGCTTTTGTTCATCGGCTCATTCATCCTGCGACTGCCACTGGCGTGAGGTCTTGCGGCGGCGCCGGCGCTTGATTTCAGTGAAGCTTACGACAATCGCTGCCATAATCGGGACGACCCACTTCATGCAGGCAAGCACGGGCTTAAGCCAGTCCGGCAGATCGACATGCAGCCATGAGGGCCAAAGCCTGCGCAAAGTCAGCCACTCCGGCCAGAAGCCGCGCATCCACGACAGGTCGAGGCTTGGCCAGGGGATCCACGACCAGTCGATGTTCGGGATCAGCAAGGCGAAAATCGCACCGACGCCCAACATGCCGGCCAGCACTTCTGTCGTGGCCAGTATCACGTGGCGTGACGCGTGGAGCCACGGATGACGCCGGGCGAAAGCTACCAGCCTGGCCTTGAGGCGTATGGCGTTGGTGCGTCGGGCAATCGGGATCGGGCGCATTGGTTAATAATAAACCGCGTGCTCTGTTTATTCAAGAGAAGGACATCTGATTTGCCGGAAGGGTTGTAATCGGGCGCGCCGTCTCGATATCTGACCGGCATGAGACATGTTTGTCGCGTCGACCCGCCGCCGCATGCGAGGGTAGAATATGAGCAAGGACGGACCTGGAATGGTTGCAGCAAACGGCGACGCCATGCCCACGGCCTTGCGCGCCTTGAGTGCCGACGAGGCGGCAAAACTGTCCGCCCTGCGGCGGACAAAGTTCATCGCAACCGGCGCACTGGTTGTCTGCGTTGCCATCTTTGCCCTCGCCAAGTCGCTGCAGGGGCGCTGGCCGTGGCTCGGTTTTGTCGCCGCCTTTGCCGAGGCGGCGACGATCGGCGGCCTCGCCGACTGGTATGCCGTGGTGGCGCTGTTCCAGCGGCCGCTCGGCCTGCCGATCCCGCATACGGCAATCATTCCATCCAATCAAAACCGGATCGCCGACAATCTCGGCCGTTTCATCGAATCCAACTTCCTGGCGCCGGAGCCGGTGCGGCAGAAGCTCAAGGAAGTGGATTTCGCAGCGCTCGTCGCCGATTGGCTGTCGGACCGCCAAAGAGCGGAGGGGCTGTCGGTTTTTGTCGGCCGGCTGGTGCCGCAGATGCTGCAGGCGATCGAAGGCTCGGGCCTGCGGGATTTCGCGACGCGGCGTATGTTGGAGCGCATCGGCAAGGTCGAGGTCGCACCGCTGGTGGCGGAGCTGTTGACAGCCTTCACCGAAGACCGCCGCCACCAGCGCCTGCTCGACGAGTTCACCAAGATCATCGGCAATTTCCTCAGCGACGAGCAGGCTCTGGCCGTGCTGCGCGAGAAGATCAGGGAAGAGCTGCCGTCGGTGTTCAATCTGTTCCGGGCCGATGCCTATCTGCTCAAGCGGATCGTGGCGTCGGCAGCGACGCTGCTTGAAGATGTCAGGGGCGATCCCGACCATCCGCTGCGCGGCGAGTTCGACCAGTTCGTCCACGGTTTCATCGACCAGCTTCGCCATTCGCCTGACTATGCCAGGCGGGCCGAGCAGCTGAAGCGCAACTTCCTCGCCCGACCGGAATTGCGCGGGCTGGCGCAGGATGTCTGGAAAAGCATGCGCGGCTTCATCGAGCAGGATGTCGCGTCGCCCAATTCGATGACGCGAAGGCACCTGACCAGCCTGTTCGTCGAAGTCGGCCAGAACCTGGCGCGCGACCCCGATATCCGCGCCGACATGAATGCCGGTTTCGTCGTGGCACTCGCCTCGTTCGTCGAAAGCCAGAAAAGCGGTGTTTCCGGTTTCATCTCCGAACAGGTCAAGCGCTGGGATCTCGGCCAGCTGACCCGGCTGATCGAGATCAACATCGGCCGCGACCTGCAATATATCCGCTTCAACGGCATGCTGATCGGTGGTCTTGCCGGCCTCGCGCTGTATTCACTCGAGTTGCTGGTACTTGCGAATTGACCGGCCGCCTTGCTCGTCTATGCTGACCTGGCGACCTCCGGGGGACGCCCGGAGCCAAACGGGAGCGAGCCATGGCGAAGAAGCCGGAACCGGAATCCTTCATGGACATGTTTTCGAAATTCGGGCGCGACCTGAAGATGCCCGCGGTCGATGTCGACACGATCATCGGCCATCACCGCAAGAATCTCGAAGCGCTGGAACAATCGGTCAAGGCGACGGCCTCCGGAGCCTCGTCGCTGGTGGCGAAGCAGCGCGAGATGCTGCAGGAAGCCTTGCATGAGATCACCGAGGCCGCCCAGGGGCTTCGGGCGCCAGGCAACCCGCAGGAGCTGATTTCCAGGCAGGCCGACTTCGCCAAGCGCTCATTCGAGGCTGCCGTCAAGAATGCCGGCGAGGTAGCCTCCATCGTACGCAAGTCGGGCACGGAATCCGTCGATATCCTGCGCAGCCGCATCCATGAATCGATCGAGGAAATCCGCGACAGCTTCGACAAGAAGAAGTAGCCGTGCCGATCCAGTCCTGACCTCAGCTCTCTTGTGGGTTTCGCGAGAGGGCTCGCGCATTGCCCGCGATCGGATGCTATTGAAGGGCGATCACCATCGGAGCGTGGTGCGTCCGTCCGGGCGCACAAAGACGCTTTAACACTTTGAATCCGGCTATTGTGGCTTCCGCGAATCGATACGGACTCGCGGACCGGCGCAGCAGGGTTCAACTGGGGTAGAGGATGAAGGTAGGCATCGAGATGGGGGCGGCGTCCGGGGGGACGAAGGCTCAGGTTGATCTCGAAGAACTGTTGGCGACCCGTTTGCTGGTTCAAGGCAATTCGGGCTCGGGAAAGTCGCATCTGTTGCGTCGCCTGCTCGAACAGAGCGCGCCGTGGGTGCAGCAGTGCGTCATCGACCCCGAGGGTGATTTCGTCACGCTCGCCGACAAGTTCGGACATGTCGTCGTCGATGCCCAGCGCACCGAAGCCGAACTGACCCGCATTGCCGGCCGAATCCGCCAGCATCGCGTATCGGTCGTGCTCAATCTCGAGGGCCTCGACGTCGAGCAGCAGATGCGTGGTGCCGCAGCGTTCCTGAACGGCATGTTCGATGCCGAGCGTGATTTCTGGTACCCGGTTCTGGTCGTGGTCGACGAGGCGCAGCTGTTTGCGCCGGCCATCGCCGGCGAGGTCTCCGACGAAGCCCGCAAGATCTCACTTGGCGCGATGACCAACCTGATGTGCCGCGGCCGCAAGCGCGGCCTGGCCGGCGTCATCGCCACCCAGCGCCTGGCCAAGCTCGCCAAGAACGTCGCCGCCGAGGCGTCCAACTTCCTGATGGGCCGCACCTTCCTCGACATCGACATGGCGCGCGCCGCCGACCTGCTCGGCATGGAGCGGCGCCAGGCCGAAATGTTCCGCGATCTGGCGCGCGGCAATTTCATCGCGCTTGGACCGGCGATGTCGCGCCGGCCGCTGCCGGTCGCCATCGGCCCGGTCGAGACCTCGGCACGTTCGGTCAGCCCCAAGCTGATGCCACTGCCCGACGCCAGCGAAGACACGCGCGACCTGATCTTTGCGCCGGCGCCGCTGGAAACGCGCCAGACGGTCCGGCGCACGGCGCCGCCTGCGCCGACGCCCACGGCCGACATCATCGCCCAGCTTTCCCAGGTGCGCACCGAGGCCTCGGCGCCCGTTGCCGAGCCGATCTTCCCGCTGTTCGATGAAGCCGAGCGCGAGGCCCTGATCGATACCATCGTGCGCGAGATGGTCGAGGATCCCGACGCGGCGTTCCGTACGGACGCCGTGCTGTACCAGGATTTTCTCGTCCGCTGCCGCATCAAGCGGATGCAGGGCGAGCCGCCGCCGCTGTCGATGTTCCGCCGCCGCTACGCGGTGGCGCGTTCGGGCATCGATGAAGAAACCGCGTCGAGCGATACCTGGCAACAGGCCCTCGGCATGTCCGTGACACTTCCCGAGGATCTGCAGGCGGTGTTCCTGATCGTTGCCCAGGCAGCGGTCAAAGGCGCGCCTTGCCCATCCGACGCTGCGATCGCGCATGCCTATGGCAGCCATTCGGCGCGCCGGGCGCGGCGGCTGCTGACCTATTTCGAGGAGCAGGGGCTGGTTGTCGTGCGCACCGATTTCCACGGCAAGCGCTCGGTGGCGTTCCCCGAACTCGGCTGCGAAACAGCCCCCGGCGACCCCGAGAGAACCGACGATCTGCCCGAGCGCGAGGCTGCGGAATAGCCTTTCCGCTGCGCTTGGAGGTTGACAAACGCGCCTCGTTTATGGTCCCCAACGCCCACTTGGCCAGCTTATGTCAGGAGAGGGAAGCGTGCGGAAGCCCATCGAGACCTATGAGGAATTGCGCGAAAATATCGGGCAGGAACTCGGCGTTTCCGATTGGGTGCTTGTCGACCAGAGCCGCATCGATGCCTTTGCCGACTGCACCGGCGACCGCCAGTGGATCCACGTCGATCCCGAAAGGGCGAAGCGGCGCAGTCCGTTCCGCACCACGGTGGCGCATGGCTTCCTGACATTGTCGCTGATTGGCGCGCTGGTCCAGGAAATCGGCGTGGTGCCCGAGAATACGCTTGCTGCCTTCAACTATGGCCTCGACAAAGTGCGTTTCATCTCGCCGGTGAAGGTCGGCTCGCGGGTGCGCCTGCGCACCGTACTGATGTCGATGGACGACAAGGGCCCGGGCCAATATCTGCTCAAGGCCGAAAACACCATCGAGATCGAAGGCGAGGACAAGCCGGCGCTCGTCGCCGAAACGCTCGTCATGCTCTACGAAACGCGCAAGAAGGCGACGGCCTGAGCCGCCGCCCGCCAGTTACCGTGCAGCGATCGAGATCTCGATCTCGCCGACGCCGTCGACACCGCCTGTCATGCGGTCTCCTGGCTTGACCGCGCCGACGCCCGCCGGCGTGCCGGTGTAGATCAGGTCGCCGGCCTTCAGTTCCATCGATTCACTGCAGATGGCGATCACTTCGGGGACCGACCAGATCAGTTCGGAGAGGTCGCCTTGCTGCCTGGTTTCGCCATTGACGGCGAGCCACACCCGGCCTTTGTCGGGGTGGCCGATGTCGGACACCGACACCAGCGGTCCGCATGGTGCCGAGCGGTCGAAACCCTTGCCCCAGTCCCAGGGGCGACCGAGTTTCTTGGCGGCGTCCTGCAGGTCGCGGCGGGTCAAGTCGATGCCGACGCCGTAGCCCCAGACGTGGTCGAGCGCGTCGGCCGCGGCGATGTTCGATCCGCCCTTGGCGATGGCGACGACAAGCTCGATCTCGTGGTGCAGGTCGCCGGTCAGCGGCGGGTAGGGGATCGTCGTGCCGCTGTCGACGACAGAATCTGCCGGCTTGCCGAAGAAGAACGGCGGCTCGCGATCGGGATCCTTGCCCATTTCGCGGGCATGCGCTGCGTAGTTGCGGCCGACGCAGAAGATGCGCCGTACCGGAAACCGCTGCGAAGATCCTGAAATGGCGACCGAAGCTGGCTCGGGCGGAGAGATGACGAAGTTGACCAAGCAGGGCCTCCCGCAAACGTGATGACGGCTTTTGGCACGATCCGCGCGCGCATTCCACTTGCAATCTGCAGTCTGGCCACTTGCAATCTGCAGCCTGGGAAGTGGCCGTTGCTGGCTGAGCTGCAAGTTGGCTGAAGTCGAAGCGGCCGCGATCAGGCGTCTTTTCTGCGCTGGCATGCACGCATTGCGTGTCTGGATCCAAAAAGGCGCTTGCAGCCTGCATTTGCACAGATAGGATTTGCTCACCTGACTGGTGCGGGGTCTGCCTGGCCGGTCGCGGCAACATGGGAGGTTTCATGTCGGAGGTATCTTTGGTCGTGAATGGCCGAAAGGTCAGCGGCGCGGTGGAGGACCGCACGCTTCTCGTTCATTTCCTGCGTGAGCATTTGGGGCTGACCGGAACGCATGTCGGTTGCGATACGTCGCAATGCGGTGCCTGCGTCGTCCACGTTGACGGCAAGGCGATGAAGTCCTGCTCGATGCTTGCGGTACAGGCCTCGGGTTCGACCGTTACCACCATCGAAGGCCTCGCCAATGGCGCCGACCTTCATCCCGTCCAGGCGGCGTTCAAGGAACATCATGGCCTGCAGTGCGGCTTTTGCACGCCGGGCATGATCATGACGGCGACCGACATGATCCGCAGGCATCCCGAAGGCCTCGACGAGGCGACCGTGCGCGCGGAGCTCGAAGGCAACATCTGCCGCTGCACAGGTTACCACAACATCGTCAAGGCGATCCTCGCCGCTTCGAAAACGATGTCGAAGGCGTCCAAGAGCAAGGCGAAAAAGGCGGCATAGGGGCGGGGAGCGAAGGGCGCAGGGACATGGTCCCTTACGCCGTCGCGGTCTCCTTCCATAGCCACCATTCGCCATCTGCTTTTTGAGTTCGGGAGGAACTGAAATGGGAATCGAAGGCATCGGCGCGCGGGTTGCGCGCAAGGAAGACAAGAGATTCATCACAGGCGCCGGACGTTATGTCGACGACATGGTCGTGCCGGGCATGAAACACGCGGCATTCGTGCGCAGCCCGCACGCCCATGCCGACATCAAGAAGATCGACACCAAAAAGGCCGAGGCGATGCCGGGTGTCATCGGCGTGCTGACCGGCAAGCAGCTCAAGGCCGACGGCATCGGCAACCTGATCTGTGGTTGGATGATCCATTCCAAAGATGGTTCGCCGATGAAGATGGGTGCGTGGTCGCCGCTGGCGGTCGACCGGGTGCGCTATGTCGGTGATGCCGTCGTGGTGGTGGTGGCCGACACCAAGGGCCAGGCGCGCGACGCCGCCGAAGCTGTCGAGATCACCTACAAGGAACGCAAATCGGTTGCCGATGCGGTCGATGCGCTCGCCAAGGGCGCGCCGCAGCTTCATCCCGAAGCCGACGGCAACCTGATCTTCGACTGGGGCATCGGCGACGAAGCTGCGACCGACGCCGCCCTCAAGTCGGCTGCCCACATCACCCGGCTCAACATCGTCAACAACCGGCTGGTTCCGAATGCGATGGAGCCGCGCGCGGCCCTTGGCCACTACGACAAGGCCGAGGATCACTACACCTGCTGGACGACCTCGCAGAACCCGCATGTCGCCCGACTGGTAATGAGCGCGTTCTACAACGTCGCGCCGGAAAACAAGCTGCGTGTCATCGCACCCGACGTCGGCGGCGGCTTCGGCTCGAAGATCTACATCTATCCCGAGGAAATCGTCTGCCTGTGGGCCTCGAAGCGGACCGGCGTGCCGGTCAAGTGGGTGGCCGACCGCACCGAGAGTTTCCTCACCGACGCCCATGGCCGCGACCATCACACCACTGTCGAGATGGGTTTCGACAAGAACAACAGGATCGTTGGGCTGAAAGTCGACACGGTCGCCAATCTCGGCGCCTACATGTCGCTATTTTCCTCGGCGACGCCGACCTATCTCTACGCCACGCTGCTGTCGGGCCAGTACAACATCCCGGCGATCTACGGCAATGTGCGCACCGTCTATACCAACACCGCACCGGTCGATGCCTATCGCGGGGCAGGCCGGCCTGAAGCCACCTTCGTGCTCGAGCGCACCATGGAGATTGCCGCGCGCGAGCTCGGCGTGTCGCCGGCCGAACTCAGGCGAACCAACTTCATCACCCAGTTCCCGCACCAGACGCCCGTCATCATGTGCTACGACGCCGGCAATTACGGCGCCTCGCTCGACGCTGCGATGAAGCAGGCCGACTATGCCGGCTTTGCCAAGCGCAAGGCTGCGGCGGCCAAGAAAGGCAAGCTGCGCGGCATCGGCATGAGCTGCTACATCGAGGCCTGCGGCATTGCGCCGTCGGCGGCGGTGGGGTCGCTCGGCGCAGGTGTCGGCCTGTGGGAATCCGCCGAGGTGCGGGTCAATGCCGTCGGGACCATCGAGGTTCTGACCGGCTCGCACAGCCACGGCCAGGGCCATGAGACGACCTTCGCCCAGCTCGTCAACTCACGCTTCGGCGTGCCGCTCGACAGTGTCTCCATCGTCCATGGCGACACTGACAAGGTGCAGATGGGCATGGGCACCTATGGCTCGCGCTCGGGCGCAGTCGGCATGTCGGCGATCGTCAAGGCGCTCGACAAGGTCGAGGCCAAGGCCAAGAAGATCGCAGCACATCTGCTCGAGGCCGACGAGGGTGACATCGTCATCGAGAACGGCCAGCTCAAGGTCGCCGGCACCGACAAGAATGTGCCGTGGTTCCAGATGGCGCTTGCCGCCTATACCGCACACAACCTGCCGCAAGGCATGGAGCCCGGCCTGAAGGAGACGGCATTCTACGATCCGTCGAACTTCACCTTCCCGGCCGGCTGCTACATCTGCGAGGTCGAGATCGATCCCGAGACCGGCAAGACCGATATCGTCCAGTTCGTCGCTGCCGACGATTTCGGCAACATCATCAATCCGATGATCGTCGAAGGGCAGGTGCATGGCGGCATCGCCCAGGGCGTCGGCCAGGCGCTGCTGGAAGGCGCTGTCTATGACGCCAGCGGCCAGCTTCTGACGGCAAGCTACATGGACTACACCATGCCGCGTGCCGACGATCTGCCGTCGTTCCAGATATCGACGTCGAACACGCCCTGTCCGAGCAATCCGCTCGGCATCAAGGGCTGCGGCGAGGCCGGCGCCATCGGTTCGCCGCCGGCGGTCATCAACGCCATCACCGATGCGCTCGGCCACGACAACCTGACCATGCCGGCGACGCCGGGCAAGGTCTGGGCCGCATTGCGCGCCGGCACGAAGCACTGAGGAGGACGCACCATGTATTCCGTCAACTATCATCGCGCCACCTCGGTCGCGGACGCCGCCAAGAAGATCAAGAGCGGTGACGCCAAATATCTCGCCGGCGGCATGACGCTGATCCCGGCGATGAAGACACGGCTCGCAGCCCCCTCGGACTTGGTCGACCTGAACCACATCGCCGACCTCAAGGGCATCAAGGTCTCGGGCAAGAACGTCGCCATCGGTGCGGCGACGACGCATTTCGACGTCGCCAATGACGAGAAGCTGAAAAAGGTCTGCCCGGCCTTGTCGCATCTCGCCAGCCACATCGGCGATCCCGCCGTCCGGCATCGCGGCACCATCGGCGGGTCGGTCGCCAACAACGATCCGGCGGCCGACTACCCCTCGGCGCTGCTGGCGCTGGGCGCGACCATCGTCACCAACAAGCGCCAGATCGCCGCCGACAAATTCTTCAAGGGCCTGTTCGAAACAGCGCTCAAGGACGACGAGATCGTCACCGCCGTCACCTTCACCGCGCCGGCCAGGTCGGGCTACGCCAAGTTCCCGAACCCGGCGTCGCGTTATGCCATGACCGGCGTGTTCGTGACCAAGGGCAAGGATGGCGTGCGTGCGGCAGTCACCGGGGCAGGCGACGATGGCGTGTTCCGCTCCAAGGAGATCGAGGCGGCGCTGACCAGGAAGTTCGAGGCATCGGCGCTGGAGGGGGTGACGGTTCCGTCAGGCAGCCTGATGGGTGACATCCATGCCACACCGGAGTATCGCGCCAACCTGGTGGTGGTGATGGCCAAACGTGCGGTCATGGCCGCCAACGCCTGAGGGCCAGCAAACGCAAAAAATGCCGAGAGGGGCCTCCGGGCCCCTTTTGACGTCAGAAAGGAAACACGACATGGCCGTTCGTCGCATCGTCGCCAATCTACACGCAGCGGAGCCCAGGGCGGCACAAGCATTCTACGGCGACCTGCTCGGGCTCGACATTCTCATGGATCACGGCTGGATCCTGACCTTCGGCACCGGCGGCACGATGACACCGCAGCTCGGCGTTGCCAGCGAGGGTGGGGCGGGTACGCCTGTACCGCTGCTTTCGATCGAGGTCGACAATGTCGATGAGCTCTATGACAGGGTGAAGGCCGCGCGCCTTGAGATCGTCTACGATCTTGCCGATGAGCCCTGGGGCGTCAGGCGGTTTTTTGTCCGCGACCCGTTCGGCAACATCGTCAACATCCTCGAACACCGGGCATAGAACGAAAGTCTGCGATTTCCGGACAGACATCTTGCCGGTCAGGCCTTGGCATCGGTCGCGAAGGCGGCTTACATGCCGCCGGTCATCAGCATCCTGGAGCATAGTGGAATGGCGCGTCCGATTACCTCGATCGCCGATCTTCGAGCCATCGCCAAGCGCCGGGTGCCGCGCATGTTCTACGACTATTGCGATTCCGGCTCTTGGACCGAGAGCACCTATCGCGAGAATGAGAGCGACTTCGTGCCGATCAAGCTGCGCCAGCGCGTTGCCGTCGACATGCGCGACCGTACGCTTGAAACGACGATGGCCGGCGAGACGGTGTCGATGCCGGTGGCGATCGCGCCGACCGGCCTAACCGGCATGCAGCATGCCGACGGTGAGATTCATGGCGCACGCGCTGCAGAGAAGGCCGGCATTCCGTTCACGCTGTCGACGATGAGCATCTGCTCCATCGAAGACATCGCCGAAAATACGTCGAAGCCATTCTGGTTCCAGCTCTATGTGATGCGCGACCGCGAATTCGTCTCGAACCTGATCCGTCGCGCCAAGGCTGCCAGATGCTCGGCCCTGGTGCTGACGCTCGACCTGCAGATTCTCGGCCAGCGCCACAAGGACATCGTCAACGGCCTGTCGACGCCGCCGCGCATGACGGTTGCCAACATCATCAATCTGGCGACCAAGCCGCGCTGGTGCCTCAACATGCTGCGCACCAACCGGCGCACCTTCCGCAATATCGCCGGTCACGCCAAGGGCGTCACCGATCTGCGGTCGCTGTCGTCATGGACCGCCGAACAGTTCGACCCGGCGCTCAGTTGGGACGACGTGAAGTGGATCAAGGAGCAGTGGGGCGGCAAGCTGATCCTCAAGGGAATCCTCGATGCCGAAGACGCCGAGAAGGCCGTGGCAAGCGGCGCCGACGCGCTGATCGTCTCCAACCATGGCGGCCGCCAGCTCGACGGCGCGGTTTCCTCGATCTCGGCGCTGCCCGGCATCGTCGACGCTGTCGGCGACCGCATCGAGGTGCTGATGGATGGCGGCATCCGCTCCGGCCAGGACGTGCTCAAGGCCGTGGCCCTTGGCGCCAAGGGCGTGTTCATCGGCCGCTCGTTCCTCTATGGCCTCGGCGCCGGCGGCGAGGCGGGCGTGACCGCGTGCCTCGACATTATCCGCAAGGAGCTCGATATCACCATGGCCTTCTGCGGCCTGCGCGACATCAAGGACGTCGACAGCCGTATCATCGTCCGGCGCTGAGGGTTCGGCTGGGCTGGCGGCGACGCGATGAAGCAGCTTTTGCGACGCGCTGGTGCGATGAGTTCGAGCGCCAAGCGCGGCGTCTATTTCGCGCTCGGTCTGCTGATGCTGGCGCTCGGCATTGTCGGCGCCTTCTTGCCCGTCATGCCGACCACGATCTTCATTATCCTGGCTGCCTGGTGCTTTGGTCGCTCGTCGCCGCGCTTCGAGGGATGGCTGCTCGGCCATGCGACTTTCGGCCCGCCCTTACGCGCCTGGCGCGAACAGGGTGCCATCCCGCGCCGGGCCAAGATCATGGCCTGGACAGGCATGGCCCTCGGCTACGGCCTGTTCTGGTTGAGCAAGCCTGGTCCGTGGGTGGCGGTCGGCGTGTCACTGATCTTTGTCGCAGGCGCCGTTTATGTCGGCACGCGGCCCGAGCCCAAACCAAGCCAAGCGGACGGCTGACGTCCGAGGCTGTCGCGCCGCCTTTTGGGCGGGACCGGTCGGATTTGGCCTTCCGTGCCTTGTTGTGGTAGGGAGCGGCCTTATCTAAAGGGCGATTGCCGCCCCACATACATTCGAGACCTTATGACCAAGATCTACGCCGACGGCACGAAAATCGTCGCCGTCGCACCGATGATGGACTGGACCGATCGATGCTGCCGAAATTTCCATCGGCAGATCACCGGCGATGCGCTGCTTTACACCGAGATGGTGGTGGCCGATGCCGTCATCCACGGTCCGCGCGAGCGCCTGCTTGGTTTCGATGCCGTCGAACACCCTATCGCGCTTCAGCTCGGCGGCTCCGATCCGGCCAAGCTGGCGGAAGCCGCGCGCATCGGCGAAGGCTTCGGTTATGACGAGATCAACCTCAATGTCGGCTGCCCGTCCGACCGTGTGCAGTCGGGCACATTCGGTGCCTGCCTGATGAAGACGCCGGAGCTCGTCGCCGAATGCGTTTCGGCGATGAAAGCTGTGGTCAGCATTCCAGTCACGGTAAAGTGCCGTATCGGCGTCGACAACCAGGACCCCGAGCCGGCGCTTGATATTCTTGCCGACATGGTTTTTGCTGCCGGCACCGACGCGCTGTGGGTGCATGCCCGCAAGGCGTGGCTGGAAGGGCTCAGTCCAAAGGAAAACCGCGAAATCCCGCCGCTCGACTATGACCGGGTCTATCGCCTGAAAGCACGTTACCAGCACAAATTCATCGGCATCAATGGCGGCATCCAGAGCTTGGACGAAAGCCGCGACCATCTCGACAAGGTCGATGGCGTGATGCTCGGCCGTGCTGCATATCACACGCCGAGCGTGCTCGGCGGTGTCGACGCATTGCTGAATGGCAAAGTGGCCCACAAGATGGACTATGCGGTGCTGATCGACGCCATGGCCGACTATGCCGGGCGGCATATCGCATCAGGCGGTCGTCTCGGTCATGTCACGCGCCATATGGTCGGGCTGTTCCACGGTCTTTCGGGCGCGCGGCGCTACCGTCAGGTTCTGTCGACCGACGCCAACAAGCCGGGTGCCGGGCCGCAGGTGTTGCGCGACGCTTTCGCCGCCGTCGACCTGACGAGCCGCAGCGAGGCTGCATAGCTTCCATAACTTAGGCCTTGCCCGGTCTGGCCGCGGCACGTCCCGGATCGCGTTGGCAAGCCGAACTTCGCGCAGGATTCGGCCGCACACCGTCGCTGCCCCCATGCAAAGCGTTTGCGCCGATGGCCGCTCATGCTCCGACGTTGCCGGACGGGCTGGCCTCGCCATTTGGTTTGTGTGATCATTTGGCGGGGGCATGTTCGAGGAGGGGCGGTTTCATGTGCCGATTGCCGGGCGGAGCTATGGCGCGTGAAGGCTGCGCGTGATGGAAACGCCGCAACTGCCGGCCTTGCGATCCTACCACTCCTGGATCGCCAACGAGACGCTGGAGGATTATTCACTCCGATACGCGGCCCGGTCGTTTCGCCGTTGGTCGCCATTCGTCATTGCCAACACAGCACTCGGCGGCATTTCATTTCTCGCCCTTGAGGCCATCGGCGGCGCGATCACGCTGAGCTACGGCTTCGCCAACGCCTTTCCGGCGATCCTGGTAACCTGCCTGTTCGTCTTCGTGACGAGCCTGCCGATCGCCTATTATTCCAGCCGCCACAACATCGACATGGACCTGCTGACGCGCGGCGCGGGCTTTGGCTATATCGGCTCGACGATCACCTCGCTGATCTACGCGACATTCACCTTCATCTTTTTTGCTCTCGAAGGCGTGATCATGGCGCAGGCGCTCCACCTGTTCGCCGATGTGCCGCTGGTGCTGGGTTATGTCATCTCCTCGGTGGTCATCATCCCCATCACCTTCATGGGCGTGACGCTGATCAGCAAGCTGCAGCTGCTGTCGCAGCCGATCTGGATCGCCATGCATCTGGCGCCCTTCGCCTACATCCTGTTTGCCCATCCCGACACGCTGAACGAGTGGGCGGCTTTCGTCGGCAGCGATGTGGCAGGCGAGGGGTTCAACTTCCTGGCCTTCGGCTCGGCCATCGGCGTTCTGTGCGCGCTGTCGATCCAGATCGGCGAACAGGTCGACTATCTGCGCTTCCTGCCTGACAAGACGCGTGAGAACCGTTTCCGCTGGTGGGCGGCGGTGATTGCCGCAGGGCCGGGCTGGATCGTCGTCGGCGGTTTCAAGATACTGTGCGGCAGCCTGCTCGCGGTGCTCGCCATCCAGGCCGGGCTGTCGCGCTCGACGGCGCTCGAACCCATCCACATGTACATCATCGCCTATGAATATGTCAGCGCCGACCCGCGCGTCGTGCTCACCCTGGCCGCCGTTTTCGTGCTGATCTCGCAGGTCAAGATCAACGTCACCAATGCCTATGCCGGTTCGCTGGCCTGGTCCAATTTCTTCTCGCGCGTCACCCATTACCACCCCGGCCGGGTCGTCTGGCTGGTGTTCAACATCCTGATCTCGCTGCTTCTGATGCTGCTGGGCATTTTCCAGACGCTGGAGCTGGTGCTGGCGGTCTATTCGATCATCGCCGCTGCCTGGGTAGGCTCGATCTTTGCCGACCTCGCCATCCTCAAGCCGATCGGAGTCAGCCCGGCATTCCCGGAGTTCAAGCGCGCTTATCTCTACAACTTCAACCCCGTCGGCTGCGGTTCGATGGCGCTGGCGTCGTTCGTTGCCCTGCTGTGTTTTTCCGGCATTTTCGGCGTCATGGCGCAGGCCTATGCCGCGCCGATCGCCTTTGTCACGGCACTCGGCTCCGCTGTGGCCATCGGTGTTGCCACCAAGGGGCGGTATTATCTGGCGCGCCAGCCCGTCGACCTGCCGGCGGCCACGTCGGATGCCAATCTGTGCGCCATCTGCGGCGTCACCTATGAAGGCTCCGACATGGTGCATTGCACCTTCTACGAGCAGCCGATCTGCTCGCTGTGCTGCAGCCTGGATTCGCATTGCCACGATGTCTGCAAGGCGCCGGGAGGCGAGCTGCAGACGTCGCGCTCGCGCTATTTCGGGAAGGCGCTGCCGCATATTCGCGACAAGATCGCCCCGCGCATGGGCCAGCGCCTGCTCAAGGTGGCAGGTGTGCTGTTTGCGCTCGCGGTGCTCTCGGGCGGCGTGTTTCTGCTGACTTATCGCCTGATCGAGCCCGGGTCGGAGCAGCCGCATCTGGCAAGCGGCCAACTGCTTCTCAGGGTTTTTCTCGCGCTGCTGCCGCTGCTCGGCATCGGCGCCTGGTGGATCGTGCTGTCGCAGGAGAGCCGGGAACTTGCCGAGCGCGATCTTGTCGCCTCGCTGGAAAAGTTGCGGCAGACGCAGCGAGACCTGGCGAGCAACGAGCGCCTCGCCGCCATCGGTCAGATCACGGCAACCGTCAGCCACGAGCTGCGCAATCCGCTTGGCACGTTGGTGACGTCAGCCGACGTGTTGCGCCGCTCGCTGAAGAGCGCCGACGCACCGGTACTCTCTGAGTTGGAACGGCTGCAGCGAAACGCCTGGCGCTGCGTGCGGATCATCGAGGACCTGCTCGATTTCTCGCGCAAGCACGCCCTGGTCGTCTCGCCGATACTGATCGACCGATGGGTGGCCCAGCATGTCGCCGAACAGGAGGCTGCGCGGCCGATACAGCTGGAACTTGCCGCGGGATGCAGGATATCGGCCGACGGCGAGCGGTTGCGGCAGGCCTTTTCCAACGTCCTGGCCAATGCGCTGCAAGCCTGCGAGACGGCGGATGACGCGGCAATCGTCGTCTCGACCCGCTGCGAGGGCAACAACGCCATCATCTGCGTTGCCGACAATGGGACCGGCATGTCGCGCGAGACAGTGGCACGGGTGTTCGAGCCGCTGTTCAGCACCAAGGCGTTCGGCGTCGGATTGGGCATGCCGCTGGTCAAGCGCATCGTCGAGCAGCATGGCGGCTCTGTGCTGATCGACAGCGAGCAGGGAGCCGGCACGCGCGTGTCGATCGTGTTGCCGCGCGCGGGCGCTGGTTCGTCATGACCGACCAGACCGATCTGCAGACCGATTTCATCGGCGACGACGTCATTCCGCATGCAGCCGAGCCGACCGAGAAGAAGCGTGTTCTCATCGTCGACGACGACGAGGATTTTGCCGCAAGCCTCGCCGGATTGCTCGAGCTCGAAGGCTATCAGGCGATCATCGCGCATGATCCGCCGTCAGCCCAGCGCGCTTTGGCCTTGCACCTGCCGGCGGTGGCCCTTGTCGACGTGCGGTTGGGCGTCGGCAACGGTGTCGAACTGGTCAGGGCGTTTCGCCAGAAAAGCCCCGATCTCATCTGCCTGATGGTCACAGCCTATGCCTCGGTCGAGACGGCGGTGGAGGCGTTGCAGGCCGGCGCCTACGACTATCTGTGCAAGCCGTTCCACAGTGCCGATCTGTTGGCGACGCTGGAGCGCTGTTTCGAACGCACGCGCCTCATGGAGGAAAAGCGCCTGGTCGCCGAGCGGCTCGGGCAGATGCAGCGCATCGAGGCGATGGGACAGCTGACCGGCGGCATCGCGCACGACTTCAACAACATCCTGGCTGTCCTGCTCGGCAATCTGCGCTGGCTGCAGGAGCACGTGCAGACCGAGCCTCAACTGGCGCAGATGGTCGACGATGCGCTGGAGGCGGTGAAGGCAGGGACGGAGCTGACCTCGCGCCTGCTCAATTTCGGCCGCCGCGAGGGCGGTGACACGGCCCGTGTCGATCTGGGTGAGGCGCTGCCCGACCTGATGCGCGTCTTGCGTCGCACGCTGGACGACAAGATCGGCCTGTCGCTCGAACTGGCGGACGATCTGCATAAGGTCGAAGTTCAGCCGGCACAACTGGAAACCAGCCTGCTCAATCTGGCGCTCAACGCGCGCGACGCAATGCCGGATGGCGGCCTGCTTCGGTTCGAGGCCTGCAATTTTGTCGTCCGGCCCGATGACGCCCGCGTCGCCTCGGGTCTGTTGCCCGGTCAGTATGTCGTCATTTCGGTCATCGACACCGGCCACGGCATGCCGCTGGCGGTGCGGCGCCGGGCGCTGGAACCGCTGTTCACCACCAAAGCAGCGGGAAAGGGCAGTGGCCTCGGTCTGCCGATGGTCGATGGCTTCGTGCGACAGTCGGGCGGGCGCCTGGGCATCTCCAGCAATCCGGACGAGGGCACCCGGATCAATCTCTATCTGCCGCGGGCAGTTCAGTCCCGGCCCTGAGGGGCGAACATGTAGCCGACGCCGCGAATGGTCTTGATGAATTGGGTGTCGCGCGCATTGTCCCGCAACTTGCGGCGTATCTTGCCGATCAGCACGTCGATGCTGCGGTCGTAAGGCGTCCAGTTGCGGTTGGCGACGATGTCGAGGATCTGTTCGCGCGACAGGATGCGGCCGCGCCGTTCGACCAGCGCGGACAGGATCTGGAACTCCTGGCTGGTGAGCCGCACGTTCTCGCCGTTCGGCGACGACAGCTTGTAGCGTGCGGGATCGAGCTGCCAGCCATTGAAACAGACGGCGGCCGAACGATCCACTTCTGCCTGCTCGGGCAGGTTGATGCGCTTGGCAAAACGCCGCATCACCGTGCGCACCCGCGCCAGGAGTTCGCGCGGTTCGAAAGGCTTGGTGATGTAGTCGTCGGCTCCGAGTTCGAGGCAGACGACCTTGTCGATCGTGCTGTTCTTGCCCGACAGCATGATCAGCGGCAGATCGTATTGCGAGCGCATGCTGCGCGCCAGCGTCACGCCGTCCTCGCCGACAGGAAAGCCGAGATCGAGGATGACGAGATCGAAGGCCTCGTCGGCCAGCGCCCGCCGCATCGAACGCCCGTCATGGGCGCTGACGATGGCGTAACTTTCGCTGGTCAGGAATTTTTCCAGGAAGCTGCACAGCCGACGATCGTCATCGACAATGAGAATGCGTGATCTTGGCTCGGCAACTGACATGGCAGCTACGATAATCGCAATTCATGGGCCCGGTCGAGAAGGGAAGATGGCCATTGGTCGCGGTCGGCGCCGCCGACCCGCGGGTGCGGGCAGATCGACATCCTTCCTGCGCGGGAATGTCTGTCTAATACACTGAAAATTCTAGCTGAAATTGATGGGTCGCCTTGCGCGGCCGATGCCTGCAGCCATCCGTTTGGTTACAAAAAATTACAATACGGCCCGCTTTCCGATGCATGGCGATTACATGCCGCTCCTAGCTTGGCGACGCACGGTGATGCCGGGCGGCGTCGCGCTGCCCGGCGCAGCAACGGGGACGGCGCGCAAGCCACCCCCCTGCACGCCGGCAAATGAGGAGGAACAGCCGCATGCCACAGACAGTATTCTCAGTCGATCTGAACAAGGCGCCCGAAGACCATGCCATCAAGACGCACAACCGTTGGCATCCCGATATCCCGATGGTCGAGTATCTCAAGCCTGGGCGCACCTACCGGGTGGAGTGCCATGACTGGACGGGAGGCCAGATCGGCAACAACAACAGCGCCAACGACGTCCGCGACGTCGACCTGACGCGCGTCCATTATCTCAGCGGCCCGTTCGGCGTCGACGGCGCGGAACCCGGCGATTTGCTGGTCGTCGACATTCTTGATCTCGGCGCCAAGCCCGATTCGGAATGGGGCTTCAACGGCCTGTTCGCCAAGGAAAATGGCGGCGGCTTCCTGACCGAGCACTATCCGGAGGCCAGCAAATCCTGCTGGGATTTCCACGGCATCTACACGACGTCGCGCCACATTCCTGGCGTGCGCTACCCCGGCATCATCCATCCCGGCCTGATCGGCTGCCTGCCGGACCACAAGCTGCTTGCCGAAGCCAACCGGCGCGAAGCCGCGTTGGTGGCGACCGATCCGGCTCGAGTGCCGCCTCTGGCAGCCCTGCCATATGCCGACACGGCACTGATGGGACAGATGAAGGGCGATGCTGCTCGGACGGCCGCAGCCGAAGCCTGGCGCACGGTGCCGCCGCGCGAACACGGTGGCAACTGCGACATCAAGAACCTGTCGCGCGGTTCGAAGGTCTACTTCCCGGTCTATGTAAAGGGTGGCGGGCTCTCGATGGGAGACATCCACTTCTCGCAGGGCGACGGCGAAATCACCTTCTGCGGCGCCATTGAAATGGCTGGCTGGGTCGATATCAGCGTCGACGTCATCAAGGGCGGCATGGCGAAATACGGCGTCATCAACCCGATCTTCAAGCCGAGCCCGATCGACCCGCATTTCGACGACTATCTCATCTTCGAGGGCATCTCGGTCGATGAGCACACCGGCGAGCAATATTACCTCGACGCTCACGTCGCCTATCGCCGGGCCTGCCTGAATGCCATCGAGTACCTCAAGAAATTCGGCTACTCGGGCGAACAGGCCTACATGATCCTCGGCACGGCACCGGTCGAGGGGCGCATCGCCGGCATCGTCGACATCCCCAACGTCTGCGCCACCCTGGCCATCCCTACGGCGATCTTCGACTTCGACATCAATCCCAATGCGCTCGGGCCCAAGAAGCAGGACTTCAAGGCCGACGTTGCCAAGACGAGCTGATCAGGCTGCACAACAACAATGAAGCGACGGTCAGGCCCGGTCCTGGCCGGCGCTCTCCTGGGAGGGATTCATGCTGCTTGGATTTGCTTTGCTTTATGTCGGCGCCGTCCTATTTCTGAACGGACTTTGGCTTCTCGGAAAGATTGAAGACCGGGAAATCGTCGTCATCAACGTGGTCTCGGGTGTCGTCACGCTGTGCGCGTCGCTCGCCTGGGCGTTCGGACCCGCTGCCGACGCTGCCTCGATCAAGGGGGCGGCGCTGACGATCCTGTTTTCGGCGACCTATTTTTGGGTGGCCTATAACAGGGTGGTGAAGGTCGACGGACGCGGCCTCGGCTGGTTCAGCCTGTTCGTCGCCATCACCACCATCCCGGTCGCGGTACAAGGACTTTCCACCGCCCAGACGTCGACCGATCTCTGGCTCGCGTCCAACTGGGTGATCTGGGGCGTGCTGTGGTTCCTGTATTTCCTGCTGCTGGCGCTGCAGCGGCCGATCCTGCGGCTGACGGCGGTGGTCACGCTGCTTGCCGGCATCGTCACCGGCTGGCTGCCGGGCTTTCTGCTGCTCGACGGCAAGCTCTGACGCCGGCTTTTCCGGCCAGGCGTTGGCGCGCTTGGCCGCTTGCGGGCGGGCGAGGGCTGTTTTGCCCGCCATATCGTTTCAATGGATGCTTTCTGGAGGCTGGTCATGCCGCTCTACAATTATGTTTGCGACGATTGCGGACCGTTTGAAGAATGGGTGCCGATGCAGGACGCGCTTCGGGCGTGCGCCTGTCCGCAATGCGAGGAGCAAAGCAAGCGCGACGTGGCCGCACCACGCCTGAGCCTGATGAACGGCAAGTTGCGCCGCGCATTGGCCCGGTCGGAGGCCAGCGGCACCGAACCAAAAGTGGTGAAGAAGGCGCATCTTGCCGGTTGTGGCTGCGCCTTGTGCAAGATCGGCAACAAGCCTGTGCCGACACGCAAGAAATGGTCGATCGGCCACTAGAGCCCTAGTCGCGCAGGATCATCCTGTCGCCGCGCACGTCGAAGCCCGACAGCGAGCCGATGAAGTTCATGCCGAGCAGGCTCTGCTCTAGCCCCTGGTCGGCGACGAGCATCGGCAGGTTCCTGCGTTCGATGGAGCCGAGTTGGACGCTCGCCGCAGTGACCCGTGCCGCATGCGCAATGCCGTTGGCAGTCGAGACCGGTACGGTAAAGCTCAGGCTTTCGAGATCGAAGCCCGCGCGGCGGGCATCGGCCACGGTCAGGACGGTGGTTGTGGCGCCCGTGTCGACCATGACATCAATGGTCTGGCCGTTGACCTGCATGCGGGCGCCGAAATGTCCGTTGGTCAGTTTGTCCAGGGTGACGGTCGCGCGGCCATCGCCATCCAGCGCCGACATCGGGCTTCCCGGCACGAGGCCGGCGGTGACACGGCTGGCGACGTCCTGCAGTTCGTAGCGATACTGATAGCCGGCGACAAACACCAGAACGATCACCACCCACATTGCCAGGCTGCGCACCGTGTCGCCGAAGCGCGTGCCACGCCGCAGGACGCCAGCGCCGATGACCAGCAGCAGCGCGCCAGCGTAGATCAACTGGCCGAAGCTGTCATTGTTGAGGCCGAGCGTTTCGCCCGACGAATGGTTGAGCAGCAAGAGCAGCAGCCCGCCGCCGAGCACGGCAATGACGACCCAGTAAAGCCGGCTCATCTCTGTCTGGTATCCTTAGCTGGACGCATTTTCTCGCGCCATTCGCGCGCGGCGAGTTTCGCGGCGCGGCTTGCGCTCGATGGTTTCGAGACGGGCGGGCAAGATGGCCATGACGGCACGGCGCGTCTCCGGCGTCATCTTGTACCAGGCGCCAACCTCGTCGCGGGTACGGCCGCAACCGAAGCAATAGCCCGTCGCATCGTCAATCGAGCACAGCATGATGCAAGGGGTTTCTATTGCCGTCATCGTGTCGTCCATGGGGCCTCGCACCGATGTTTAACACCGGCTCGCCACAGATGATGTAGCCTGCGCGTCATTGCAAGCGCTATCCCGCGACGTCACGTCTCGCCGCCTGTATGCGATCTCGCGATTGTTTTCGCTCGTCGAGGCGGCTATGCCGCGCATGACCATGACGAACGGCAGGCAGCACCCATGACCAGCGCTTCCCCCTTTGACGATTTCCGCAACCTGTTTGCGCATCTGCCCGAGGGCGATGTCGCCCAGGCAGGCAAGGTCTGGGCGCTGTTTGCCAAGACAGACAAGCCGAAAGGCTCGCTCGGCCGCATCGAGGACATCGCGGCCTGGCTGGCGCGCTGGACGGGCCGCGCGCCACCCTCGGTGCTCAAGCCTATGGTCGCGATCTTTGCCGGCAATCACGGTGTCGCCGCACAGGGCGTGTCGCCGCGAGCCATGGAAGCGACGGCCCAGCGCGTCGAGCTGTGCGCTGCCGGCGGTGCTGCGATCAACCAGATCTGCCTTGCTAACGATCTCGGGCTGAAGGTGCTCGACCTGGCGCTGCACCTGCCGACATCGGACATCACCGTCGAGCCGGCGCTGGACGAACGTGGCTGCGCCGCCACCATGGCTTTCGGCATGGAGGCGATTGCCGGCGGTAGCGATCTGTTTTGCATCGGTGACCTCGGCGTTGCCAACACGACGGTTGCCGCGGCCCTTTGCGCAGCATTGTTCGGCGGCAAGGGCGCCGACTGGGTCGGGCCGGGTTCCGGTGCCGATGCCGCCATGCAGGCGCGCAAGGCCGAAATGGTCGACCGCGCGCTGGCGCTGCATAGCCCTCACATCAAGGACCCGTTCGATGCTCTGCGTCGGGTCGGCGGGCGTGAATTCGCGGCCATTGCCGGTGCCATCCTTGCGGCGCGCATGGAAAAGATGCCGGTGTTGCTCGACGGCTTCGCCACGACCGCTGCCGCCGCCGTGCTTTACGCCGTCGACCGGACGGCTCTCGACCATTGCATGTTCTCGCATGTCTCGACCGAGCCGGGCCATGCCCGCCTGCTGGCCAAGCTCGGCGCGCGGCCCTTGCTCGGGCTTGGCATCGACCATGGCGAGGCGGTTGGTGCGGGGCTTGCCGCAGGCCTGGTCAGGACGGCGGCGCAGATCAGCTCGGGAATGGCAGCGGCTATCCGCTGATATCACCCATTTCCACGTTCTTCGAACAGCGCTCCAGCTTCTGGGTTCGCGCGATTCCCCAGGGGAAACCCGCTTCCCGCTTTCCCTGAATTGCCCTAGCGGCGGCCGGCGGTGCTGCGCGCCAGCGAAGGCAGGTCGTCGATGACCCGGGCCGGCGGGAAGACGGCGATGGCCTCGGTGCCTTCGCGCAGCTTCGAGCGCAATTCGAACTCGCCGCCATGCAAGGCAAGCAGGCCCTGGACGATGGGCAGGCCAAGGCCGGTTCCCTGTTCCGCGCTCTTGATGGCGATCGAGCCCTGGCCGAAAGCCGAAAGCACGACGGGGATTTCGTCGGCGGGAATGCCCGGGCCCCTGTCCTTGACCGAGATGTACTGACCGCCACCGGCGGTCCAGCCAACGCGGACGCGGATTTCGCTGCCCGTCGGCGAGAATTTGATGGCGTTGGACAGAAGGTTGAGCGTGATCTGTCGGATGGCGCGTTCGTCGCCGAGCAGGCGCGGCAGCGTCGGCTCGAACTGCTCGACGATCTTGAGATCCTTGTTGCGTGCCTTGAGCTCCATCATGTGGCAGCAATCCTCGACCACCTGGAGCAGCATCAGCGGCTCTTCGTTGAGCTGATAGCGGCCGGCCTCGATGCGCGACAGGTCGAGGATCTCGTTGATGAGGTCGAGCAGGTGCTGGCCCGACTGGTGGATGTCGCGGGAATATTCGCGATAGGTCGGGCTGTTGATCGGGCCGAGCACTTCGCCGGCCATCACTTCCGAAAAGCCGAGGATGGCATTGAGTGGCGTGCGCAGCTCATGGCTCATCGTGGCCAGGAATCGTGACTTGGCGAGATTGGCGTCTTCGGCGCGGCGGCGGGCCTCGTCCGACATCGATTTTGCCGTCTCCAGTTCGGCAATCAGCGCGTCCATTTCGGACCGGGCGGCCATCAGCAGCAGCGCGGACCGCTTCTTGATGCCGGCAACGAGCGAAAAGAAGGGCAAGGCAGCGACCAGCAGCGCGACCATGACGATGCCAAGCGGCTCGGACAGCTTGACGCCGAAGGCGGCATAGGCGGCGACGGGAACGACGAAAGTTGCGGCCAGTGCGCCGCGCAGCGACGACGCGACGATTGCGGTCGCGGCCATGGCGACGAGCAGGAAGACGCCCTTGACGACCGACAGCAGGCCGGGTTCGCAGGCCGCACAGGTCATGGCGGCGAGATAGGCCCAGGCGAGGCCGGTGACGAAATGGCCAATGAAGAAATTGCGCCGGATGGCCGACGGCGTCATCGCCGCAGGCGCTGCCTCGTCGGCGCGGCGGGCAAGCAAGGCCAACCCGACATAGCCCATCATCGCGACCAGCGACCATTTGAGGATGGCATCGTCAGCGCCGAGCAAGAACCCGATGCCGGCGAAGATGACGACGAGAAGCGGCAGGGTTGCAGAATTGGCCCTGATCGAACGAGCGTGCAGCTTCAGCAGTTCGCGGTCGAAAGCCAGGCCGCCCGGCTGCTGGGCCAATTGATCGCGTGTCTTGCGCACAGCACGAGCGACATCGCTGTTGCGATGGCGTTTCCTGCGGTCCACAATGATCTTGTCCGCCGTGTTAGAGCGTTGCAACGGCATGTGATAATTCAGTTTTCGCGCGCGCTTTTCTTCAAGTCCGCACGCTACGTCCGAATGATTAAGGGATTGTTTGCCATATGAGCCGTTCGTGGTCGGGCAGGCCGCGGCAGCGGTATTTCAGGCGCCCGCGCAGTCGTTGGCGCAAGATTCTCGACTATGCGCTGGCGTTTGCCGTTCTCGGGCTGCTGATCCTGGTTTCGGCGCGCCTCGACCGGGTGGAAACGCGCAGGACGGAAGGGGTCGCCGTCGTCAATGACGGTGATTCGATCACGCTCGGCGGCGAGCGCATCCGCCTGCGCGGCATCGATGCGCCGGAATATTCCCAGATTTGCCGCAAGGACGGCGCTGACTATCCCTGCGGCCGGCGTTCGCGCGAGGCGCTGTCGAAGCTGGTCAGTGGGCGCCAGGTGCGTTGCGCCGGCTGGGAGCGCGACCGTTACGGCCGACTGCTTGGCGAGTGTACGGCTGCCGGCGCCGATCTCAACCGTTCGCAGGTGGAGGCCGGCTGGGCCGTTGCCTATGGTGGCTATGAAGCGGAGGAAGCGGCCGCGCGGCTTGGCCGAAAGGGCCTGTGGGCCGGCGACTTCGACCGTCCGCGCGATTGGCGCAACATGCACGGCGATATGGCTGAAATCGAGCATGGCAGCTATGGGCGCATGCTCAACTGGCTGCGGGAAATCTTTCGATTCTCGTAGCTTGCGGCTTATGCTTGCAAGATCGGTACAAGTCTGAGGAGGCAGAAATGAAGCTGTTTGACGGGGGAAGGGCGCCGAATCCGAGGCGCGTGCGCGTGTTCCTGGCCGAAAAAGGCATTGATGTGCCCAAGGTATCAGTCGACATGGGGGCGATGGAGCACAAGAGAGCTGATGTTTCCTCGCGTAATCCGCTGCAGCGACTGCCGGTACTCGAGCTCGACGACGGCACGATCCTCACCGAAACGGTCGCCATCTGCCGCTATTTCGAGGAGCTTCATCCTGAGCCCGCCTTGTTCGGCAACAGTGCGCTCGGCAAGGCCAGGGTCGAGATGTGGCAAAGGCGGATCGAGCAGAATCTGTTCCAGCCGGTGGCCTTCGCCTTCCGCCATACCCATCCGGCGATGAAGGAGTGGGAAATCCCCCAGGTGGCGGAATGGGGCGAGGTCAACCGGCCGAAGGCCATCGAGTTCCTGGCCTTTCTCGACAAGGAACTCGCCGCGCGCGAATTCGCCGCCGGGGACGACTATTCCATCGCCGACATCACCGGATTGTGCGCCATCGACTTCATGAAGCCGGCGAAGATCGTGATGCCGGAGGCGTTTACCAACGTGCAGCGCTGGTATCGCGCGCTGGCGGCACGCCCGAGCGCTGCCGCCTGATCATGTCGGCCGAACTCGACAGCCTCGTCGCCGAGATCAAGGCTTGCCGCATCTGCGTCGAGCAACCACTGGGCAAGTCCTTGCCGCATGAGCCGCGGCCGGTGGTGGTGCCGTCTTCCACTGCGCGCATCCTGATTGCCGGGCAGGCGCCGGGCACCAGGGTGCATCTGAGCGGAGCGCCTTTCACCGACGCATCAGGCGACCGGCTGCGCGATTGGCTGGGTGTGCCGTCGGAGACCTTTTATGACCCGGACGCCTTTGCCATCGTGCCGATGGGCTTTTGCTTCCCGGGCCAGGACGCCAAGGGCGGTGATCTGCCGCCGCGACGGGAATGCGCAATGGCCTGGCGTGCCCGGCTGATGAAGCTGATGCCGCAGATCGATCTCGTGCTGACGATCGGTCAGTACGCGCAGCGCTGGCACATGGGCGCGGCGCGCGCGGCGTCCTTGACCGACACCGTCGCCGACTGGCGGGCTGTCTGGGCGCGTTCGTCTTCGCCGCATGTGCTGCCTTTGCCGCATCCGTCCTGGCGCAACACCGGCTGGATCAAGCGGAATCCCTGGTTCGAAATGGAATTGCTGCCTTTTCTCAAGGCGGAAATCCAACGTCGCCTTTCCCAAGTGTAGTGGAATTCGATACCGAAGATACAGGGTGTGCGGAGAATTCCTTTCTTGTATGATGGCCTAAATGACAGGATTATGGCGAACCTTTTCTAACGGAGCCCAGATATGGACCGCCTTGACCGGAAAATCCTCCGCCTCCTCCAGGAGGACGCGACCTTGGCCGTGGCCGACGTCGCCAAGAAAGTCGGCTTGTCCACCACACCGTGCTGGCGCCGCATCCAGAAGCTCGAGGAAGAGGGCGTCATCAAGCGCCGCGTGGCGCTGCTCGATCCTGAAAAGATCAATGCGCGCGTGACCGTGTTCGTGGCGATCCGCACCAATTCGCACAGCCATGAATGGCTGCGCCGCTTCTCCGAGGTGATCCAGGAGTTTCCTGAAGTGATCGAGTTCTACCGCATGAGCGGCGACGTCGATTACCTCCTGCGTGTCGTGGTGCCCGATATCGGCGCCTATGACGCCTTCTACAAGCGGCTGATCGCCAAGATCGAGATCCGCGACGTGTCGTCGTCCTTCGCCATGGAGCAGATCAAGTACACGACCGAAATGCCGCTCGATTACATGATCCTCGACAAGGAGAGCGGCGCGTCGGCGGCTTGATCAAGCTTTCGCGCTCAGGCGTTCGACAATCTTGGGATCTGTGAGTTCGCGCACGGCGTCCTTGCCGATCCATTTCGCCGTCTTGTCAGTCGACGCCGCCAGCTTCTCCGCCAGTTGCAAGGCGGGTGCGTGGAGGGCAGGTGAGCGCTTGCCGGTCTGGCGCAGCGCCCAGTTTACGGCTTTCTTGACGAAGTTCCTGCTGTCACCCGCCTGCGCCTCGACAAGCCCGAGCCAGCCGAGGAAGGTCTCGTCCGGCTCCTTCTTGAGATGTACCGCGGCGGTCGCGATCGTCGAGAAGGCTGCACGGCGGACGAATTCGCGCTCATCGGCGGCATAGGCCGGGATGATCTCGTGAGCCAGATTTGCAGCGCAGATGAGATGAGCTGCGTGATCGACGATCTCCCAGCTGTCGAACTCGGCGGCCATCGCGTCGATTTGGGCGCGGGTCACCTTTGCCGGCTCGTCGGTCGCGGCCGCCAGGATGCGCGCTTCGCGAATGCCTGTCGCCCACAGGCCCAGAGCGCGGCTGTGATCGCGCTTGAGCAGGCGGGCTATGGGATTGGTCACGGCATTGGGGATGCCGAGTGCGCGGTCGGTGGCAATGCCGAAGCGGGCCATACCGGCGAGATTCGCTTGCGAGGCCAGCGTGCGCAGATGCGCGATGATATCATCGACGGTCGAAGCCGACGAAAGCGCCATGGTGCCGCTCTATTTCTCGAGGCGGGCGAGCAGGGACGAGGTATCCCAGCGCTTGCCGCCCATGCCCTGCACGTCCTTGTAGAACTGGTCGACAAGGGCGGTCACCGGCAGCTTGGCGCCATTGCGGTCGGCCTCTTCCAGGCAGATGCCGAGATCCTTGCGCATCCAGTCGACGGCGAAGCCGAAATCATACTTGCCGGCATTCATCGTCTTGTGGCGGTTTTCCATCTGCCAGGAGCCGGCGGCACCCTTGGAGATGACGTCAACGACCTTTTCGATGTCGAGGCCGGCCTTCTTGCCGAAATGGATGCCCTCGGCGAGGCCCTGGACGAGGCCGGCGATGCAGATCTGGTTGATCATCTTGGTCAACTGGCCAGCGCCTGCAGGCCCCATCAGCCCAACCATGCGGGCAAAGGAATCGATGACAGGGCGGGCGCGCTCGAAGGGTTCCTGCTCGCCGCCGACCATGACGGTCAGGACGCCGTTTTCGGCACCGGCCTGGCCGCCTGAAACCGGGGCGTCGAGGAAGTGGAAGCCGCCCGCCTTGGCGGCGGTGTCGAGTTCGCGCGCCACCTCGGCCGAGGCGGTTGTGTTGTCGATGAAGATGGCGCCCTTCTTCAACGAGCCGAATGCACCCCTGGCGCCGGTCGTGACCTCGCGCAGGTCGTCGTCATTGCCGACGCAGGCAAAGACGAAGTCCTTGCCTTGCGCGGCTTCGGCGGGCGTCGCGGCAAAGGCGCCGCCATGCTGGGCAGCCCATTTCTCGGCCTTGGCGGCAGTGCGGTTGTAGACGGTGACGTCGTGCCCGCCCTTGTTCTTGAGATGGCCGGCCATGGGGTACCCCATAACGCCGAGACCAAGGAACGCAACCGATGCCATGGCTCACCCTTTCGAAGTGCAAAATGCTCTGGTGTCCGTGGTCTATGCCATGGAACGGATTCGTCAAGACGACGATGGTTGGACCAGCGTTTCGGTGACCTGATCAGCGATGCAGATGGCGAGTGATGCGCCTTTCGATCCAGTCCACCAGATGTCGCAGGGTTTCGACCAGCGACAGGTAGAGCAGGGCAGCCCAGAGATAGGTCTGGAAGTCGAAGGTGCGCGAGAAGGCGCGGCGCGTCTCGCCCATCAGGTCATAGACCGTGATGATGGCGACGATGGCCGAACCCTTGATCATCAGGATGATCTCGTTGCCATATGGCCTCAACGCGACGATCAAGGCCTGAGGCAGGATGATCTTGTAGAGCGTCTGCAGCTTGGACAGGCCAAGCGCGGACGCTGCCTCCCACTGGCCCTTGCCGACGCTCTCGATCGCCCCGCGCAGGATCTCGGCCTGATAGGCGGCGGTGTTGAGGGCAAAGGCGAATACCGCACAATACCAGGCTTCGCGGAAGAAGCCCCACACGCCGATGGCCTCGAGTTGGGGCCGGAACGAGCCGAAGCCGTAATAGATCAGGAAGGTCTGAGCGAGCAGCGGCGTGCCGCGGAAGAAATAGACATAGCCGTAGGAAATCGCGTTCAGAACGCGGTTCTTCGACATGCGGGCATAACAGATCGGAACCGACAGGATGGCACCGAGGACGATGGATATCGCCACCAGCACAAGGGTCACACGCAGGCCCGAGAGATAGGACGGCGCATATTTGGCGAAAAGTTCGGGATTCCAGGCGCTGAACAGATAGGTGGCCAGGCCGGCGCCGAGCGCGATCCAGAGACAGACCAGGACCCAGCCAACTATGCGTTCACGCGACCAACCGCGCGGCGGTGCTGCCGGGCGCTGCACTTTCACAGTGGTTCCGTCAGTCGCGCTCATCGCTGGGCCGCCCGCTTGCCGACCCAGCGCTCGATGGCGCCGATGCCGAATGAGGAGATGATGGCGAGCGCGAGATAGATGAGGCAGGCGACGCCGAAGAACATGAATGCCTGCTTGGTGACGCGGGCTGCGATGCTGCTCTGGCGCACGATGTCGGTCAGGCCGACGGCCGAGACCAGGGCCGTGTCCTTGAGCAGGATGAGCCAGAGATTGGACAGGCCGGGCAGTGCGATACGCACGAGCTGCGGCAGGATCACCAGCCGCATCGTCTGGCGCGGCGACAGGCCGACGGAATAACCGCCCTCATACTGGCCACGCGGGATGGCGCGGAAGGCCGAGAGGAAAACCTCGCTGGCGTAGGACGAGAAGACGACGCCGAGAGCGACCATGCCGGCGACGAAGCTGTTGATCTCGACAACCGCGTCGGGCCGCACCAGCCGCACGACCTGCTGGATGCCGATCTGGGCGCCGTAGAACACGAGGAACAGCGTCAGCAGTTCGGGCAAGCCGCGGAAGATGGTGGTGTAGATGTTACCGGCGAGCCGCATCGAAGGTTCGCCCGACTGCTTGGCAAGTGCAACCAGGAAGCCGATCAGCAGGCCCAGCGGCAATGTCACAAGGGCGAGCGAAACCGTGACGAGCACGCCATGAGCGAGATCGTCCCCCCATCCGTCAGGCCCGAAACTCAGAAGCGTCCACGCGCTTTGCATCGGTATGCTGCCCCCATCGGCCTCCCTTGGCGGGAGTGCCGCCGTCTTTGTAGACGGCTTGTCGTTGAGCTTATGTTAGCCAAACGGCGGGAACTTGTCCCGCCGCTTGTTCAGTTTTCACAGCATTGACGGCTCAGCTGCCGTAAGCGTCGAACTTGAAGTATTTGTCGTTGATTTCCTTGTATTTTCCGTTGGCGCGGATGGCGTCGATGGCTGCCGAGAACTGATCCGCGAGCGGGTCACCCTTGCGCACGCCGACGCCGGCGCCGTCGCCGTGGATCTCGGGCATGTTCGGGATGGTGCCGACGATCTTGCAGCAAGCGCCGTCTGCGGTTTCCAGCCAGGCACCCAAGGTCACGGCGTCGTCGCTGACCGCGTCGAGGCGGCCGTTGGCCATGTCGAGCTTGTATTCGTCAGCCGTCGGATAAGACTTGACGGTGCTGTCGGTGAAGACCTTCTCGGCGTAGTTATAGTGAATGGTCGAGCCCTGGACGCCGATGGTCTTGCCGGCGAGGTCTTCCTTGGTCACACCCTTGATGTCGGTGTCCTTGGCGGCGGCGATCACGGCTGGCGTGTTGATGTACTTCTTGGAAAAGTCGATCTTTTCCTTGCGCTCTGGTGTGATCGACATCTGGGCGATGATGGCGTCGAACTTGCTGGCCTGGAGCGCGGGAATCATGCCGTCCCATTCCTGGGCGACGATCTCACACTTGACCTTCATCTCCTCGCAGAGCGCGTTGGCGATGTCGACGTCGAAGCCAACGAGCTTACCGTCTGATGTCAGGTTGTTGTAGGGAGGGTATGCGCCTTCAGTGGCGATCTTGATCGTCTTTTCCTGCGCCTGCGCCATACCGATGGTGAGCGCCAGGGCCGCGGTCGCAGCCAGGGCAATACGCTTGGAAATACCCATGATGTTCCTCTCTGTTCGCTTCGGCCGGTTCCCGTCCATGGCGGCCGTTGAGCGGATGAACTCCGCCGCTGGCCGCGATACTCCCACTGTTTTCAGTTAAAAATCAATCGCGAAAAGGGGATTTGCGAGCGGGCGATCGGGCAAGCGCGGTGACGCAGCGTCACTGCGCGGCGAGGCCTGTCCGCGCTTCGACGAAGTCGGCGATCGCCGTGATGTCGTCGATGCCGAACACCGGAACCTGTTCGCCTTCGACCGGATGGTCGGCGGCGACGGCAACGATCGAAGGGTCGTTCGATGTCAATGGCGAGCGGTCCTTGGCCGCGAGCCGGCGTGCCTCGATCTTGAGATGGTGCTCGCGCTTGTAGCCTTCGACCAGCACCAGATCGCAAGGAGCGATTCTCTCGAGAACCTCGTCGAGCGTGGGCTCGGTTTCGTTGCGCAGCTCGTGCATCAACGCCCAGCGCCGCCCCGACACGATGGCGACTTCCGTGGCCCCAGCCTCGCGATGGCGAAAGCTGTCAGCGCCCGGCTTGTCTATGTCAAAATCGTGGTGGGCATGCTTGATGGTCGAGACCCTCCAGCCGCGTCTGACCAGTTCCGTCACCAGGCGTTCGGTCAAAGTCGTCTTGCCGGAGTTCTTCCAGCCGGTGATGCCGAAAACGCGATGCGTCATCGGTCTGCCTCGTCGATGATACGCGCAGCCTGGGCAAGGTCGTCGGGCGTGTTGATGTTGAAGAACGGGTCGACTTCAACGGAACCACGTTGCGTCACCGGAAAATCCACCACGTCGAGGCCTGCCTGCTCAAGAAAAGTCATCACTCTGCGGGTATCGCCGCTTTCCAGAAACCCTGCAAGCGCCTCGCGCAGCGAAACCGGCCACAGCGCAAATGTCGGGTGCACGCGCCTGTTCGAGGCGGCTGCAACGACGCGTCCGGCGACCGCGTGCGCGGCCAGTCGCTTGCCGAGATCTTCGGGGAAGAAGGGCGTGTCGCCGGCAACGCTGAGGATGTGCGTGATATCAGGCTCGACTGCCGCCCACGCCATGCCGGCCAGGACTCCCGCCAGCGGTCCCTGATAACCTGCAATCGTGTCGCTGATGATGTCGACGCCGAAGCCAACGAAACCGGCTGGGTCGGCATTGGTGTTGATGGCGATCCGACCGACCTGCGGGCGCAGGCGATCGAGCACCAGGCCGGTCAGGGGACGGCCGGCAAGCGCCAGAAGCGTCTTGTCTGCGCCGCCCATCCGGCTGGAGCGGCCGCCGGCGAGGATCAACCCTGCAATCTGCTCTGCCATGCCTAGATCCCGTCGGGTGCCATCGAAGCACTGGTGCTTTCGGCTGCCGGCCGGCCCTTGCCGACAACGCGTTCGCGATAAAGCGAATAGAGGCCGGAAGCAACGATGACGGCAGCACCCGCGATCATGGCCAGGTCGGGGATATCGCCGAAGACGAAGACGCTGAGCGAGAGCGCCCAGATCAGGGCGGTGTAGCGGAACGGCGCGATGAAGGAAATTTCGCCTTCGCGCATCGCCATGATGACGAACTGGTAGCCGAAAAGCACCAGCACCGCGGCGCCGGCAAGGAATGCGACAAGATTGACCGACATGGTCACCCAGCCGCCGAACGGCACGATGGTCAGCGCCCCGGTGACGGTGATGATGACAGTGGTGGTGGTCGAGACGAAAAGCGACGGGATGTGCCCGGGGATTTTGCGCGTTGCCAGATCGCGCACGGCGCAGAAGGCGACCGAAAGCAGGGCCAGCAGCGAAAACGCGTTGAAGCCTTCGAACCCCGGCCGGACGATGATCAGGACGCCGCCGAAACCGGAGGCGATGGCCAGCCAGCGGCGCCAGCCGACGGCCTCGCCGAGGAAAAGGGCTGCCCCCATGGTTACCGCCAAGGGCAGCGCCTGCAGCACGGCCGAGATATTGCCCAACGGTAGATGGGGCAGGGCGGCGAGGAAGCAAACCGTGCCGCCAACCTCGCCGACAAGGCGCAGGAACACCATCGGATGCCAGTAGCTCCGGTAGCCCTTCAAGGCACCCTGCTGCCAGGCGAGAAGGCTGATCAGCGTGGTGGCGAACAGCCCGCGAACCAGCATCAGCTGGCCCGGATTGATCGTCTGGGCGGCGAGCTTGCTCAGCGTGTCGTTGAAGGTAAAGGCTGCCATCGCGACGACCATGAAGGTGGCGCCGCGAATATTCGAGGAAAGTGGCACGTCGGCTTTCCGTTGCTGCTGTTGCTTACGGCTTTAGCACCGGTGCGTGAAACAGCAATGCCAATCGGATGGACCAGACATGTCGATTGGCCTCACGGGCCGTTGAGGCTCTCGGCGATGGCGCTCACCAACGGGTCGTATTTGGCCTTGGACGACACTGGGTATTTGAGCAGGAAGGCATGAATGACGCCGCCCCTGCCAAATTCGAGCCGGTGGTAGAATATGTCGTTGCCGTCGTGGCCCGACAGTACGATCCAGTCCTTGCCCAGCTTGCGGTAGGTGACCTCCACGCCCTCGGAACTCATGTCGGCAAGCTGCCTGGGCGTCTGCTCGAGCGCGTTGTTGGAACCGTAGATCGCGAGGCTCGCCCCATCCGCCGCCAGGAATGTCATGCCGTCGCCGTTCTCGGGCGGTTCGGCCTTGCTGACGAAGATTTCATGCGGAAACGTCACCGACGTGCCGAAGCGGGCATTGGTGTAGATGAATGGCTTGGCAAGTGCAGGCGCGGCCAGCACCATCGCCAGCACCATTGCGGAGAACGTCCTGGCGAACCGGTAAGCCATGCCCATTACCTCACGAGGACGTTGTCGGGTGGCGACGATAGCTGCAACTTAGCCGCCTGTCACACTGATATGGCGCGAGACGGACGGGCGATTGGTGCGGCGTCGATGATGCGCCCGATCGCCTCGTCAATGGCGTTGGACAAAAGCCCGTTGCCTTCGGAGGCGCGCAGCGGCGCCCTGAGGTCAGCCGCGTCCCGACGCTACCACAACCGCTGCAGCGCGGTCTTCACCGCATCGCGATTGTCCCGCCTCATTCGCTCGACGACCGCCTCGAATCGCCCGTCGCCGAAGATCCGTTCGCGATAGGCCGCGTAGTCGGCGAGCACCGCGCGCACCGTGTCGGCGAGTTCGCCGTAGCGCGCCCACACCACGAACGGGTGATACGCGATCGACTCGCGTAGCGGCACGTCTTCGCTGACGACGACCACACCGCACAGCAGCGCCGGCAATACGCGCAATTCCTCAAACGTGTGGTGCTGGCCGGTCTGATGCACGTTCACGAGCACGCGCGTGTCGCGGTAGAGCCTGCACAGCGCGGCGCCCGCGTAGACACCGCTGACATTGACCAGCGACAGGCGCGCCGTGTGGGCCGCTTCAAGAAACGCCGCGCGGCGCGGTTGCGCGACGTCGCCAAACAGCGTGATCGCGTCGCGCCGCCGCGCGCCTGGGGTGACGTCGGTGTCATACAGCAGCGGCGCGAGCACGATCGTCTTGGCCAGATACGCATCGAAGCCGCCGGCGCGACGCAGGTTTTCGACATTCGGCTGGCTGTAGTCGATGATCACGTCGGCCGATTCGACCACCGCGCGGTTCACCACGCGCGCGAGATAGTGCCCTTGGCCGTCCGGCAATGGCACGGCACCGGTCGGCGCGCCGTCGCTGTCGCGCCCGCCCGGCATGACCAGCGTGTGTTCCCACTGGACATCGATGCGCCGCGTGCGGTTCGCATTGCCGCAGTCGACCTCGGAGTCGCCGAACACGAGATTGACCGGCGCGTCGCGCACGGCCAGCGTTTCGCGGAACAATGCGACACAGTACAAATAGTATTCCCGCACGAACGCCGGATACTGCGGATCGTATGCAAGCCGCGCACGTCCGACGGTTTCGACGCAGAACGCCTGCGCGCGCGGAAACACATGGCGCCACAGCGTTTGCAGCTTGCGGGCGACACGCTTCGTCAGCGTCATTGCGGAGAAGGTCGGGGCGGAGAACGTCGCGGCGAGCCGGTAAGCATGCTCATGGCCTCACGAGGACGTTGTCGGGTGGCGAAGGTCGATATCGCTCAGCCGCCTGTCACGCTCATGTGGCGGGAGACGGACGGCCGATTGGTGCGGCGGTCGATGATGAAATCGTGGCCCTTCGGCTTGCGTCCGATCGCCTCGTCGATGGCATTGGACAAGAGTTCGTTGCCTTCGGAGGCGCGCAGCGGCGCCCTGAGGTCGGCCGCGTCCTCCTGGCCGAGGCACATATAGAGCGTGCCGGTGCAGGTCAGGCGCACGCGATTGCAGCTCTCGCAGAAATTATGCGTCATCGGCGTGATGAAGCCCAGCTTTCCGCCGGTTTCAGCGACATCGACGTAACGCGCCGGTCCGCCTGTCTTGAACGGGATGTCGGTCAAGGTGAATTGCCGCTCGAGATTGGCCCTCAGCAGCGACAGCGGCAGATACTGGTCGGTGCGGTCGGCATCGATCTCGCCCATCGGCATCGTCTCTATGACCGTCAGGTCCATGCCACGGCCATTGGCCCAGCGCAGGATTTCAGGGATTTCGGTGTCGTTGAAACCCTTGAGGGCAACCGCGTTGATCTTGATGTGCAGGCCGGCCGCCTGGGCGGCATCAATGCCTTCCATCACCTTGGCGAGATGGCCCCAGCGCGTGATGGCGTGGAACTTGTCGGGATCGAGCGTGTCGAGCGAGACGTTGATGCGCTTGACGCCGCAATCGGCCAGTTCGGCAGCGAAGCGCGACAGCTGTGAGCCATTGGTGGTCAGCGTCAGCTCTTCCAGTGCGCCGCTATCGAGATGGCGCGAGAGCTGGCGAATGAGGTGCATGACGTTCTTGCGCACCAAAGGTTCGCCGCCGGTCAGGCGCAGCTTCTTGACGCCCTTTTCGACGAAGACGGTGCAAAGCCGGTCGAGCTCCTCGAGCGACAACAGGTCCTTCTTGGGCAGGAAGGCCATGTCTTCGGCCATGCAATAAGTGCAACGGAAGTCGCAGCGGTCGGTAACCGACACGCGCAGATAACTGATCGAGCGACCGAAAGGATCGATCATATCCATGGTCTGCGCTTCCGTTTCCCGTTTCGTGGTGCCTTGGCCAGCACTGTCATATTACGGCTATGTTGTACGCTTGTGCATGTCAATCAAGATGAAAGTTTGTTGCCCCGGAGTGACTCTCCTTGGTTTGCCGTCCCGGCGCTGTCTTAGCGCTTTCCGCGACGTCCGAAGCGCAGTAGTGAATGGCATCTCATAACGGCAGGACGGATCATGACGGCACCGAAGGAATTGAGGGTCTCCAAGGACCGCAAGCTGTTGACGGTGACGTTCCCGGACCATCGCCCGTTCGAGCTTTCGGCCGAACTGCTGCGCGTGCTTTCGCCCTCCGCCGAGGTGCAGGGCCATTCGCCTGAGCAGCGGGTGACGGTGCCTGGCAAGAAGGAGGTCGCCATCCTCAAGGTCGAGCCGGTCGGCAATTATGCCGTACGCATCACCTTCGACGATTTCCACGACACCGGCATCTTCACCTGGAACTATCTGCATACGCTCGGACACGACAAGGACAAGCGCTGGCAGGAATATCTCGACGAGCTGGCGCAAAAAGGATTGAGCCGCGACCGCTGATTGTCTTTGGCCGTTCACGTTGTCTTGGGCAGTTCACATTTGCCGGCTAAGCGCATCAGCATCCAAGCAGGAAGGGGACATGATGTCGGTCATATCAACGGTCGAACAGCTTGAGGCGCTCTACGGCGTTCCAGGCGAAACCTCGCTGGTCAAGGAACTCGACCATGTCATCCCTGAATACGCCGCGTTCATCGAGGCCTCGCCCTTCGTCTCGCTGGCGACCAGCGGGCCGGAAGGGCTCGACTGTTCGCCGCGCGGCGATCTCGCCGGCTTCGTCCGCATCCACGATCCACGCACTCTGATGATGCCGGACCGCCGCGGCAACAACCGCGCCGACTCGCTGAGGAACATCATCCGCGATCCACGCGTCGCGCTGCTGTTTCTGGTGCCGGGTTCCGGCACGACGCTGCGCGTCAATGGTCGTGCCCATATCAGCGTCGATGCGGAGCTGTGTGCGTCCTTCGCAGTCGAAGGCAAGCCGGCGCGTTCGGTGACGGTGGTCGACGTCGATGCCGTCTATTTCCAGTGTGCGCGCGCGATCGTGCGGTCGGAACTGTGGAACCCCGAGCGTCATGTCGATCCGAAGACGCTGCCAACGCCGGGACAGATCCTTGCGATCACCAGTCGCGCCGGCATCGATGGCGAAACCTATGATCGTGAATGGCCGGAGCGCGCCAGGAAGTCGATGTGGTAGGCCGAGGCCGCGTTTTGGGCCGTCAGCGCGGCAACCGGGCTCAAAACAAAGTGATTGCGTTGGTGTAACTCAGCGGGCGTTATCGACGTATACCAGCAAAACTGCTGGAGCTGGATGGAATGACGCCCTGGACTGACCGCACTGGTAAACTCTCGCCGCTCAAGGCTTTGGCCTTTGCCGGAACGTTGGTGCCGGCATTGCTGCTTGGCTACTACGCGGTGAAAGGCTTTCCGCAAGGCGCCGGCGCCGGCACGCTGCTCGGGCCACGGCCCTTCACCGCCGCCATCCATGAAACCGGCGATTGGGCGATCCGCTTCCTGTTGATGTCGCTGGCAGTGACGCCGCTGCGCCGCATCGGCCAATGGCCGAAGCTGATCCTCATCCGTCGCATGCTCGGCATTGCCGCGCTTGCCTACGCCATCGGTCATCTCGTGCTCTATTTCTTCGACCAGAATTGGGATGTTTTCCGTGTCGTCAGCGAGATCGCGCTTCGAATCTATCTCACCATCGGCTTCGTTGCACTGCTGGGACTTGTTGCCCTCGGGCTGACGTCGACGGACGGGGCTATCAGGAAGCTCGGGCGCAACTGGAACCGATTGCACAAGATTGTCTACGCTATCGGCATACTTGCGGCATTGCATTTTTTCATGCAGTCCAAGGCCGACGTGTACGAGCCGACGCTGTTGGCCGGCTTGTTCCTGCTTCTGATGTTCTACCGCCTGGCGCATTGGCGTGGGCTCAACCTGACATCGCCGCTGGTGCTTGTCGCGATTGCGGTCGTCGCTGCGATGTCGACGGTGATTGTCGAAGCGGCCTGGTACGGGCTGGCGACCGGCGTGCCGCCCGCCCGCGTGCTGTGGGCCAACCTGCAGTTTTCCTACACGATCCGGCCGGGCTGGTGGGTGCTGGCGACGGGCCTTGCCGCAGCGGTGCTCGGTTTCGTCAGATCGATGGGAAGGGCGGAGGCGCCGCGGGGCAGGCGGGCTGCAAGGGCTGCCGCCTGAGCGGCTATTCCTTCAGTGCGTCTGCAACGCGCAGCATGTGCGCGCCGATCAGGTCGCATTGTTCGGGCGTCGATGCGCTCATCGCCTTTTCGATCAAGGCGCCATAGGCTTTCAGCGCCCGCATCAGCAGTGCGGCGCCGTCTTCGGTCAGCGTTAGTCGCATCACCCGGCGGTCCTTGGCATCGCCCTCTCGCTTGACCAGCGCGCGCTTTTCCAGCTGCGGCAGCAGCATGGTGATGTTCGAGCGACCGACAAGCAGCTTGCGGGCCAGATCGTGCTGCGAAATGCCGGGATGGCGATAGAGATTCATCAGGACATCGAGCTGCGCCGGCTTCAGATCGTGCGGCTGCAGCGCGCTCGCCAGGGCACGCTCCATCGAGTGGCACGCCTTGGCCACGGCGACCCAGTTGCGGAACCGCGGGTTGTCCCACGGCAAATCTTGTCTATTGTTCATGATTGAACTATTATTGTTCATGATTGAACTTATGGATGGACGATCACTATGGCATCAATCGGGCTCAAGGTCATCCGGCGGCTGTTCGGTGCGGCCGAACTGGTTTCGCCACGTCTCGCCGGTCGCGCCGCATTCGAGCTTTTTCGACGAACGCCGAGCCAGCGCTCGCTGACATCGGGCGAAAGGCGCGCCATCGGCAATGCTTCGGGCTTCATGGCGGAGGCCCGTCACCATCGAATCAAGACGCAGAAAAGCTGTGTGGCGATGCACGAGTTTCGCCCTGAGGGAGCAAGCAGGGGAACAGTGCTCGTCATCCATGGCTGGCGCTCGCGCACCGAATACATGCAAGCGCTGATCGAAGGCTACAGGGATGCCGGCATGCGCGTGATCTCGCTCGACCTGCCGGGGCATGGTGGCTCGCTTGGACGCGCGCTCGACATGGCCAAGGCCGTCGAAGCGGCAACCCTTGCCGGCCAATGGTTCGGGCCGTTCGAGGCGATCGTCGGCCATTCCTTCGGCGGCGCGGTTGCCGTCAACGCTGCTGCCGGAACCGTCAAGGGGTTCGAGCCGCTTGGAGCCAAGCGGCTCGTGCTGGTGGCCGCGCCCGATTCGATGCCCAGGCTGTTCGACGATTTCGGCCGCTATCTGAACCTCGGTCCCAGGACGCAGCGCGCGATCTCGGGGCAGGTGCAGCGTGTGACCGGCACCCCAATCGGCCAGTTCGTCGGTTCCAGGCTGCTGATGCGCCTGGCCACCCCGACGCTTGTGATCCACGCCCCTGACGACAGGGAAGTGTCGGCCAACGAAGCGCGCGCCATGGCCGGCGCCGGCGGCCATGTCAGGCTGTTCTGGGCCGACGGTCTCGGTCACCGCCGCATCCTGTCGAGCGCCAAGGTCGTGGCCGAGGCGGTTGGTTTTCTCCAGGCAGCGCGCGAACTCGACACGGTCCACTAGGCAGTCGTTGGCGCCATGCGGATTGCCAGGGCTCAGCCCTGGCCCTTCAGCGCGGCCCTCAGCATGTCGTAGGTCGGCGCCAGTTCGCGAAGCGATGCCGCCGCTTCGCCATCCTTGCCGGCGACAAGGGGGTATTGCAGCGCGCCGATGAGCCGGGCCTGTCGTCCCGCAATCCGAGCCGCCTCGACATATCCCGCGCGTTCCAGGCAGGTCGCGGCGTCTGTCGCGCGGCGAGCGCCTGCCCGGACAGCGAAATGGATCATGTGGCCACGAAGGTCGTCGCCGCAACCACGCTCGATCAGCCGCGCCAGCGCTTCGGCGGCGGCGTTGCCCGAGCTTCCCGCCGGCATGTCGTGCTCACCCGCCATCGACAGCCAGCGGATCGCCGAAGGGATCGACGCCCTGATCATGTCCACTTCGGCGACGTCGGCGGTACGCCTGAAGGCGGTGCGCATCGTATACGGCGTGCCGTAGATCAGCGTTTTTGCGCTCCAGGCGGCCATGAAGTCGGCGAGGGGCAGGCGGGCATAGGGATAGCCCTGCGGATCGTGCATCAGGATGCTCTCGTCGTCGACTTCGAGCGCCACGACGTAATGATCGGCCTCAATCGGGCCGCGCATGCGTGGCTGATGCCTGAGATGCCCCATCTCGACGGGACCGATCCAGACCGGGCCGGCGGCCAATGCCGCCTTGAGGCGCGCCAGGGCCTCTTCGGCTTCTCCCCCTTGCGTGACATCACATGTCCAGCCGAGCGCTGAAAGCGCGACTTCGAAACCTTTCTCCGGGTCCCAGCCATAGGGGTCGAAGAAGGGCAACGTGCCGCCGATCAGCTGCATGCCGAACGGGCCGCCAATGGCCACCTCGATGACGGCGGTCGACGGTCCATCGGCGCCGAACATCATGGCGAAGGAATTGGCATAGCAATACGGGCCCGAGCCCGTGTAGGCAAAGTGCGTCATGTCTGGACCTCTTGTCAGATGAGGGGATAGGCGACGTCGAAACGGGCGCCTTGGGTTCCGGGATAGGTTTCGCAGGGGCTGCCGGCGCAACTCAGCTCGCTCCGCGCGTCGAGCCACGCTTCAAGGGCGTCGTACACGTGCATGACGCGGGGAAAATTCTCATAGGCCTTGGGAACCGGCAGATAGACCTCGCGCCGCGCTGGCTGCAGCCTGATGAGCAGGTCGCCTGCCGGCTCGAGCTTTCCCGCGCAGGCGATGGCGACCTCGACGAGACCTTCACTGTCGCGGCTGACAAGGTCGTGAAAATGCACGCTCATCAATCCGTCGCAAGCCGATCCCGAGGTGCGCAAATGCGTCCGGATGTCGGCTTCGGCTGCGGCGATGAAATCGTCCAGCCCTTCGACGCCGATCTGGCGCTGTCGCGACACGACCTTTGCGGCCGGTACCTCACGCAGGCCGATCGTCGCCATCAATGCCGGTTCGCCGCCTTCGGCTTGCCGGGAAAGCGCGCGCACGAGTTCGGCCTGGTCGGCAAGCCTGTCGTTCTGCGCGCTTAGCCAGCTTTGCAGTTCTACGACGCGTGCTTCCGGTGTGAGCTCCAGCAACTGCCTGACGCGGGCGATCGGCAGCCCCAGCTGGCGCAGCCGCGAGATCAGGCGCGCCCGTGGCGCCTGCGCGGAGGCATAATAGCGATAGCCGGTCTGCGGATCGACGTGGACCGGCACCAGCAGGCCTTGCTCGGCATAGAGCCGCAATGCCTTTGGCGACAGCCGCGTGGCGGCCCCGAAACGGCCGGCGAGGAGATAGGAATCGGTCATAACGCCGTGTCTAGGGCTGGCCCCAGGGGCGAGGTCAAGCGCGCGATTTGCTGTCGTCGCCGCCCGCCGGTCAGCCCTTCTTGTTGCCTGGCTCTATAGGCAGGCCCGCCGCGCGCCACGCAGTGAACCCGCCAAGGATGTGCCGGACCGGCTCCAGCCCCATCTCCTGCGCGGTCTTGGCGGCGAGCGCCGAGCGCCAGCCGCCGGCGCAGAAGAAGACGAAGTTCTTGCCGCTGGAAAAGAACGGCTTGTGATAGGGGCTGTCGGGGTCAATCCAGAATTCGAGCATGCCGCGCGGGCAATGCTGGGCGCCCGAAATCCTGCCTTCGCGCTCGACCTCACGCGGATCGCGCAGGTCGACGAAGATGGTCTCGGTGTCGTCGAGCAGGGTTGCCGCTTCCTCGGGCGACACCACCTCGACCACTGCATTGGCCTCGTCGAGCAGTTCCGTGTAGCCCTTCTTCACCTTGCCCTCGCGTCAATTCGGCCCAAATGCAGCTTGCAAGGCCAAGTGATCGCATGAAGCGGCGAGGCTGTCATCGCCGATGAATTGTGCCACCTGCCGGCTTGTCTCACGATGATGTGAAACTGTTCGGCAACAGCTGCCGGGAAATTTATGAAAGCTTAACGTTATCGGTATGAATCGAGAGAGCAGCGCCTTACATCAGCCATTTGTGGACAGGAATTCTTCCACCGGCGCATGGCGATTCCAGAGCAGTTTCCGGGCAGGGATGGTGTCTTTATGAAATTTTCTCTCCTGAGCAGGCCGATCTCGCTTCCGCTGGCTGCATTGGCTGCGACAGTGGCGCTTGGCGCGCCGCAGGCTGGTGCTCAGAACTTCTTCGACATCCTGTTCGGTGGTGGCAACCGCGCCCCGCGCCAGCAGCAGGGCGAATTTCCGCCGGCTCCGGTGCAGAAGAAGCGGGCACCCGTAGCGGCGGCCAAGATCAGCGCGCCGTCCTATTATACCTACAAGACCGACGCGATGGTGACGGTCGACTTTGCCAAGCTGATCGCCGGCACGCAGTCGGTTTCGCTGGAGCCGTCGCTTGCCGGTACGGCGTTCCGCGAGGCGCTGGCCGGGCTCGATGCCTTCGACCTTGTTGCCGAAAAGGACATCGCCAAAGGGCTGCTCGACTACTATACGGCCAATCCCGATTTCATCTGGGTCACCGGCCAGACCGCCAACAGCCGCGCCGAAGAGGCGATCAGGACGTTGAGCGACGCCGCCAGCCACGGGCTGATGCCGGCCGACTATGCGGTCTCCGTGCCCCCGGCAGCCTATGCGCTTGACGACACCGTCGGCCGGATGAAGACGCTCATCCGTTTCGAGATGGCGATGTCGGCACGCGTGTTGCGCTACGTGCATGATGCACAAGGCGGCCGCATCGATCCGAACCGCATCTCCGGCTACTATGATTTCGCCGCCAAGCCGCTCGACATGGCCGGCGTGCTGAAGAGCCTCAGCCAGTCGAATGACGCGCGGGCCTTGCTTGAGGCATTCCATCCGCAGAATCCCGAATACAAGGCGTTGCGCGTCGAACTCGAGGCGCTCAAGGCGAGCGAGGAAAACGACATCGTCGTTGATGCCAAGCTTTTGCTGAAGCCCGGCGAGACCAGCCCGGAGCTGCCCAAGCTGCTGCATCTCATCGCCCGCGACCTCGACGACGAGATGGGTGGCGAATTCGGCGAAACGCTGGCCAGGCTCGGCAGCAGCGAAATCTATACACCCGAACTGGTGCCGGTCATCGAGGCGGTGCAGAAGCGTGCCGGGCTCAAGGCCGACGGCGTCGTCGGCCCGCGCACGGTGGCAACCCTTGCCGGCACGTCGAAGGCAGATCGCCTCGACAAGGTCGTCGTCGCGCTCGAACAGCTGCGCTGGCTGCCATCCGAGCTCGGCAGCCCACGCGTCTTCATTAACCAGCCGGCCTATACCGCGAGCTACATCGACGGCGGCACGGAAAAGCTCAAGATGCGGACGGTGATCGGCAAGACCAGCAACCAGACCAGCTTCTTCCAGGACGAAATCGAGCAGGTCGACTACAACCCGTATTGGGGCGTGCCGCAGTCGATCATCGTCAACGAGATGCTGCCGCGCCTGCGCAACGATCCCAGCTATCTCGACCGCGCCGGTTACGAAGTCACCGATTCGCGCGGCCAGCGCATTCCGTCGTCGGCGATCAATTGGGGCCAGTATGGCTCGAAGGTGCCCTACAGCGTGCGCCAGGCGCCGAGCGAGGCCAATGCGCTGGGCGAGCTCAAGATTCTGTTCCCCAACAAGCACGCCATCTACATGCACGACACCCCGCAAAAGGCGCTGTTCGACCGCGACAACCGCGCCTTCAGCCATGGCTGCATCCGCCTGGCCGATCCGCGCGGCATGGCCGCCGCAGTGCTTGGCACCGACGTAGATCACATCGCGGCCAAGCTGAAGCAGGGCCATTCCTTCGAGAAAGTGACCCGCAAGATCCCGGTGTACGTCGCCTATTTCACCGCCTGGCCTGATCTCGACGGCAAGGTCGAGTATTTCGGCGACGTCTATGATCGCGACGCCAGGCTCAAGGACGCCATGGCTCGTACAGATGCGGCGAGGGCACCGAGCATCTGATCTGCTGCATGCAGGCTCAGGACAAGGTCCGGGTCAGCCGAGCATCTGTTCAGCCAGGCGTCCGGATTGCCGGTCCTGCGCGCCCATCGGAATGATGGCGCGGCGGGGAAAGTGCAGGATCCTCCACAACAGCCGCCGGATTTCGCGGATTGCCTTTTCGGATCGCGTCAGCCGCACTTTCGGTCGCGGCAGACGCGGTGTCGCCAACCGTTCCGGCTCGAGGTCGCTCGGCAGCGTGATCGCCTGGTCGGGCAGGAACATTTCCTGGATGCTGATGGCGGGCGACAATTGCCAGCAGGGCGTCTCGTGCCTGGTCATGTCGAAGAGAAAATCGTCCACCGGGCGGTCGATCCTGCTGGCCTGCGTCACCAATTGCGCGGCCAGGCGCCTGGAGATGGCATAGGCGGCAGCGCCGTTGTGGAAGCTGTACAGCGGCAGCAGGCGGTGTGTCTTGATCTTGCCGCCGCGCCGGCCGACCAACACGGGATTCAGCGTCGTTTCGAGCTTGATCAGGTCGACGCCTGCAGGAATCCACGCGTCGTCGCTCAGAAAATCGGCGGCATCCCGGCTGAAATAGACATCGTCTTCGAGCACGACCGCATGTCTGTCGCTGCCTTCGGCAATCCGTCGCCACACAGCGATATGGCTCATGAAGCAGGCAACCTCGCCCGGCGACCAATTGTGATGATTGCGCAGGACCAACCGGTTGATGATGTCGTCATCAAGTGCGGTTTTGTCGATGGCGCTGAAGCGCTCGAAGCCCAGGCCCATCCGGCGGAAGGCCGTGGTCATCCAGGCCAGCCGTCCAGTCTCCCGATCAAGGTTGATGACGAAGCACCGCATCGGATACTTTCCCGCTCGCCTGCTGATCGCAGAACGGTCGGTGCCGGTCAATTCGATGCAGTTTCTTCAGGCGGGAACACCCGGTTCTGGCTTTCGAGCCAGTAATACATCCGGACGTAGTTTTGATAGGCCAAGTACTTCGCATCCTCATCTGTCGTCCCTGTCGCCTTCGAAATCCCATGCGGGCCGATGTAATAATACTCCTCTCCCATCGCGGCCAACGGCACATGGTGCGCGGGCGCTTGCTCAAAAATCGAAAATCCCATGAAGGCGTTCCTGGCGTCCGGCAACGAAAGCAAATGCAGCAGCGTGGGGGCGAAGTCGACCGACGTGCGATAGTCGGCGTCGAAGGTCACCGGCAGAGCCAATCCGCTGTGATGAATGATCAAAGGGATGCGGTCGACGAAATAGGCTTGGTAGTCGTCCCCCTGCAGGGCCTTTACCACCGCGGGTTCAGGATAGGTCGCATGATCGGCAGTGATGATCAGGATCGTATTGTCGGAAAAGCTCGAGCTCTGAAAGTAATCCAGGAATTTTCCAAGCTGTGCATCGAAATTGTGCATCCTGTTCAGCGCGGGGTTATCACCGCTGCCATAGGTCACGCCGGCGCTGTCGGAATCCAGGAACGCATGGGTGCCGACATTGTAGGTCGCAACGAAGAACGGCTGCTTGTTGCCGCTTAAGGCTTGTTTCTCCAGGAAGCCTTTCAGGCCCGAAAATACCTCCGCGTCGGCTGCGTCAGACGTGCCGGAACTGAGTGCTGCGGGTCTGCCACCCAAAAGTTCAGGGAGCGTCTCTACGACGTAGACGGTGTCAAAGCCGAGCGATCGCAGCATGGCGTTGAAACTGGCGCCCTGCGGGCTGGAGGACAGAAATGCCGTCTTGTAGCCTCGGTCCAGCAGGATGTCTGGTATCGTCCGGTAGTTGATGCTGGTGAGCAGCGCTGTGTTGTTTTCCCCTTCGGCTTCCCAGCCGCCGCTTTCGGCGCCGCCATTCCTCGGATATCCGGAAACCAGCTGTCCCTGGATTCCTCGATAGGTTGCCGCAGTGTGGCTGAAGTAGTTGTAGACAGTCATTGAACGCGCGGCAAAGCGGTCGATGTTGGGCATCAATCCCTGATGCTTGCCGCCATAGGTTCCCAGAAAGCGGGCAGACAACCCTTCGGCAAAGACCACGATAATGTTGGGCCTGTCTGACGCCGATTGTGCGGCGCCAAACGACAAAGGGCTGGAATAGGCCTGATCCCGCAACAGAGGGTAGTGCTCGTTGATCGGCAGGCTGATGCCTTGCCGATCCAGCGTGTCGGCCATGTCAGAGAGGTTGTTGCGGGCCCTGCGCAGATCGCGAAATTTGCGGGCAAGAGATGTGGCCGGAGCCATATCCGGACGGAGATCGAGGGTTCTTTCGGCGAAGGAAGAGCTGTCGAACATGCCGGCAAAGAGCAGGCAGGCAAGTGTCGCGGCGAAAACGAAGCTCTTTCCGGGCCGGTGGAGCGCCGCTTGCTTGCGCGCCTTGAGGGCGAACAACGAAAGGCAGATCCAGCTTCCGAAGCCAAGGGCTGCGATGACGAAGAACAGGGGCTTTGCCGCATACTGGCTGCCGTCAGTGTGGTTTTCCAACGCCAGAACGGAGATGTAGTGCCCCGACAGATAGGCGGAAAATCCCTGCACCAGATAGATCAGCATCACCAGCAGGGGCACGGCGAGAGAGACGAACAACGCCGGCAAGGCCACCCAGCCGCTGCGCTGGGCATGCCAGGCAACAAGTCCCAGCACGCAAAAGAACGCGAGCTCGATCGCCGGCAGCAAGATTGTGGTGACGTCGACGGTGAATGCCGGATTCCGCTCTCGCAGGGCAATCAGCAGGAGGGCGAGATACAAAACGTAGATAACCACGAAATAGAACTCGTAGCTTCGCTTCAAAAGAATATCTGTAAATTTCATCTGCAGGTCGTCTGGAAAATCACATCAAAAAACAGAGTCTCTCAGGTTATTCGAGTCGCGCGTGGCAATGTATTGGCCGGTCTCGATGTTTAGTCCAGGTAGTTGAATTGGTTACCGTCGCACGGCAAATGACACGAGTATCGTAACGGCGAAACGACGAATTCTGGTCCCATCTTGCCGGAGACTGCGTTTGTCTCCTGATCGGGGCAGGTAGCGTAGTGTTCGTCGCCAGTGATCCGGGACGTGTAAGGGAGAGCGGCATTGCCGTTGTTCGGTTATGTATTCGGATATCGAACTGTGATTTGGCGTTCTGACTGGGATTAAAGATGTAGTGGAAAATATTCTTATGCGTATTACGTGATGTTATTTGAAAATTATGTGACAATATAATCTTGTGGTAATGTGCTGTACCTAAGGTGCCGGCAAGGGTTCGCTGTGTGTCTGGAGGAATGCATGCCTTCTGTACTGAAGATTATTCTCGTCCTTGCGTCACTTATGCTGTTGACGGCCTGCCAGACCGATAGGCGGCGGTGCGAAACCGAAACGGGCGGCGCTGCCACCTATCGAAAGAGCGATAACTGCGGGCGTGCGGCAAAGCCAGCTGAAGGCAGCGATCGGCCGGAGAGGCAGGTCAGGGAAAAGCCTGTGACGCCGACTGAGCCCGAACCAGAGGGACCGGTTTTTCCATAGCGCCAGCTTGGTTCAGGCTCCCACGCCAGGCGCGGCGGCGGCCAGGCTCGACGGCACGCTCAACTGGATCGTCCGCCTGATCATCGACCGCCTTCACGTGGTAAGTGTAACCGCGTGCGGTCCCTCTCGCACTTGCAGCCGGCCAGAACACATCATGTTCGATCAACACGCGGGACGGCCGTGCTGGCAATCGCCAGGGTAGCTTGACCTTCGGTCGCCAGATGATCGTATGGCCCTCGGCCAACAGCACGTTTTCAGCCAGCGGCTCGGGTCACACTTCCCAATCTTCGCTCATGACATGTCCTTGCGCGTCGACAGATCTGCGGAAGGAGAACGAGCCATATCAATTCGATGCCAGAATCGTACACGTTCCGGCATCGTTTGGCATGACTGTGCGTATTGCTTGGAGACGGCTGCGGAGGGGCCAAGGTAATGGTGGGCGATATAGGGATTGAACCTATGACCCCACCCGTGTGAAGGGTGTGCTCTCCCGCTGAGCTAATCGCCCGTCCGAGGCCCGAGAGCCGAACGTGACGGCGATATAGGGGAGGGGTGGGAGTGGTGTCAAGGCGGCTTTAGCGACTTGCCGCCTCTATCAGCTTCTGGGCCATGCCAAGCGTCAGTTCGTCGTAGTGCGAGATGACCACCGACGGCTCATATTCGCTGACATGACGGTCGGTGTAGCCGAAATCGACGGCAACCACAGGAATGCCGGCGGCCTTTGCCGTGTCGATGTCGGTGACCGAATCGCCGACCATGACGGCGCGGGACGCGTCGCCGCCGGCCTTGGCGATGGTTTCGGTAAGGTGCCGCGGATCGGGCTTGCGGATGCCGAAGGTTTCCGGGCCGGTGATGGCGGCGAAACGATCGGACAGGCCGAGCGCCTGGATGAGCCCCTTGGCGAGGTTTTCGTACTTGTTCGTGCAGACGGCGAGCAGGTAGCCGGCATCAGTGAAGCGGTCCATCGCGGCGACCACGCCGGGATAAGGCAGCGAGCGACCCGGAATATTGACCGTGTAGTGATCGAGGAAGATGTCGTGCAGGCGATCGTGCTCCACGCTGGCCAGCTGCTTTTGCTGGGCGTTGTAGGCGCGCTCGATCATGATGCGGCCGCCCTGGCCGACGAAGCGGCGGAACGCCCGGTCGTCGACTTCGGCGAGGCCGCCGGCGACGAGCGTGTGATTGAGGCTGTCCAAAAGGTCGGGGGCGGTGTCGACGAGCGTCCCGTCGAGGTCGAAAACGATGATCGGCTTGGACATGGCTCCGCCTTTTGTGGAGTTGTGCGTTGCAAGAGGCGATAGCCTTGGACCCGGCAGGACGCAAGCCCGGGCCATAAAGCCTTTGACCCAACGGGCAAAAATGCTAGGAGCCAAGCCTGATATTCGAGGATTTTGCGAACAAGTCATGGATGCCAAGGCTTTGAAGATCGAGGCGGCGCGCGCCGCCTTGGGGTATGTCGAGAGCGGAATGCGCCTTGGCATAGGTACCGGTTCGACGGCCGAGGAGTTCGTCAGGCTGCTGGCCGAGAAGGTAGCTGACGGCATGCAGATCATCGGCGTGCCGACGTCTGAACGCACCGCAACCCTTTGCCACGAGCTGTCGGTTCCGCTGTCGACGCTCGACGAGACGCCTGAGCTCGACCTCACCATCGACGGTGCCGACGAGATCGATCCGCAGCTGACGCTGGTCAAGGGCGGCGGCGGCGCGCTGCTGCGCGAGAAGATCGTGGCCGCGGCGTCGACGCGCATGGTCGTCATCGCCGACCAGACCAAGCTCGTCGACACGCTGGGGCGCTTCCCGCTGCCGATCGAGGTCAATCCGTTCGGCCTCAAGGCGACGGAGATCGCCATCGCGAAAGCTGCGGAAAAGCTCGGGCTTTCGGGGCCTTTGGTGCTGCGCAAAGTCGGCGGCGAGACCTTCGTAACCGACGGTGGACATTTCATTATCGATGCATCTTTTGGCCGCATTCCAGATACAAGAGCGCTTTCGGATGCCCTGCACGCCATTCCTGGCGTCGTGGAGCACGGTCTCTTTCTGGGGCTGGCCACCGTTGCCGTCATCGCCGGCTCGGACGGGGTCAGAACCGTTCATCCGGCACGCTAAACAGGAGTTCTATTCATCATGATTTCGATAAACCGGCTTCGCCGCTTCTCCGTCATGGTGGCGGCTTCGGCATTCGCGGCCGTCGCATTCTCGGCCCAGGCGCAGGAAATCAGCGAATCCCACCTCAAGGCGGCACATGCTGCGATCGCTTCGATCCACGCGACCGACTCTTTCGATTCGATCCTGCCGCAGGCAGCCGCGGCACTTAAGCAGCAGCTGATCCAGCAGAATCCCGATATGCAGGAAGTCATCACCCAGACCGTCGACGAAAAGACGCTGGCGCTGGCCGCCCGCCGTGCCGATCTCGAAAAGGAATCAGCGCTCGCCTACGCAAAGTCGTTCTCCGAACAGAACCTCAACGACATTGCTGCTTTCTACAATTCGGAAGCCGGCAAGAAGCTGATCGAGAACGGCCCGATCGCCTCGCGCGAATTGGTCAAGGCTGCCGAGATCTGGCAGAACGGCATCGCGCGCGATCTCGCCGAGCAGGTGGGTGAGCAGCTCAAGGCAGTCATCGGCACCAAGGCTCCGGCCGAGGGTGCTGCGCCCGCAGCCCCGGCAGCACCGGCGAACTGATCAGCCGCGACCATCGGTCACGATGCAAAAGCCCGGCATTCGCCGGGCTTTTCTTTTGATGTCTCTGCCACTACCTGTGACCGCATCACAGGCGCATCCCGTGCGGTGCGCAGTTTCAAGGACTTAGAAGAGCGGCGCGCGTCGTTGGCGTACTGCTCTCCCGCAGGAAGGACACCCATGGCCCAGTACGACTACGATCTTTTCGTCATCGGTGGCGGCTCGGGCGGTGTGCGTGCGGCACGTGTTGCGGCCGCTCTCGGCAAGCGCGTCGCACTTGCCGAAGAGTTCCGTTTCGGCGGCACTTGTGTCATCAGGGGCTGCGTGCCCAAGAAGCTCTATGTCTACGCCTCGCAGTTTCCTGAGCATTTCGAAGATGCTGCCGGTTACGGCTGGACGGTCGGCGAGGCCAAGTTCGACTGGAAGGCGCTTGTAGCCAACAAGGAGCGCGAGATTTCGCGGCTCGAGGCGATCTACAAGCGCAATGTCGAAGGTTCCGGCGGCGAGACGATCCATTCGCGTGCCGAACTGGTCGACAGCCACACGATCCGGATCGTCGATGAAAACCGCACCGTCACTGCCGATCAGATCCTGATCGCAACCGGCGGACGGGCTGCGGTGCATCCCGCACTGCCGGGGCATGAGCACTGCATCTATTCGAACGAAGTGTTCGACCTCCCCGAACTGCCCAAGGCGATCATGATCGAGGGCGGCGGCTATATCGCTGTCGAATTTGCCAACATCTTCCATGGCCTCGGTGTCGACACCACGCTGGTTTATCGCGGCAAGGAAATCCTCAGCCGCTTCGACATGGACCTGCGCCGCACCTTGCACGAGACGATGGAGCAGAAGGGCATCAAGATCTTGCTGCATTCGGTTTCGCAGGGCGTCAGCAAGCGCGGCGATGGCCGTCTCGACGTCACACTGAACACCGGCCAGATGCTCACCGTCGACCAGGTTCTGCTCGCGATCGGCCGCACACCCAACACCGAGAACCTCGGCCTCGAGGCCGCCGGCGTTGAGATGGACAAGCAGGGCGCGATCGTCGTCGACCGGTATTCGCGCACCAGCGCCGACAACATCTGGGCCGTCGGCGACGTCACCAATCGCGTCCAGCTGACCCCTGTCGCCATCCATGAGGCAATGTGCTTCGTCGAAACGGCGTTCAAGGACAATCCGACTGAGCCGGACCACGATTGCATCCCGACAGCTGTGTTCTCGCAGCCCGAGATTGGCACCGTCGGTCTCTCCGAGGAAGACGCCGCCAAGCGGTTCAGGCATCTGGAGATCTATCGCACCAGCTTCCGGCCGATGCGCCACACGCTGTCGGGCAGGCAGGAAAAGATGCTGATGAAGCTGGTCGTCGACGGCGACACGCGGCTTGTCCTGGGCGCTCACGTGCTCGGCCCCGACGCCGGAGAGATGGCGCAGCTACTCGGCATTACGCTCAAGGCAGGGCTCACCAAGGACGACTTCGATCGCACCATGGCCGTGCATCCGACGGCTGCTGAAGAGCTGGTGACGATGTACAAGCCGACCTATCTGGTGAAAGACGGCGTCCGCGTCGACAACTGACGTGGTCGCCTCTCGGACCTGCCGCAGGGAAACGTTCGATCTCGGACGTGTTCCGGGGTAGATTAGGGGCTCCTCATCGTGTAAAGAGCCGCGTTCCCGCAATGGCGGGTTATGGCGCGGGTGAGGTGCCCGTTAGCGAACTTTATTAGGTGCGAACATGACGAAATGGTCCCCGAATTCCTGGAGAAGCATGCCGATCCAGCAGGTCCCGGCTTATCCGGACGCTGCGGCGCTCGTGGAAACGGAAGCTCGTCTCGCATCTTTTCCCCCCTTGGTTTTTGCAGGTGAGGCGCGCAAGCTGAAGAAACAGCTTGCTGCCGTTGCCAATGGCGAAGCCTTCCTGCTCCAGGGCGGCGACTGTGCCGAGAGCTTTGCCGAACACGGTGCCGACAACATCCGCGACTTCTTCCGCGTCTTCCTGCAGATGTCGGTCGTGCTGACCTTCGCCGGCGCGCAGCCGGTGGTGAAGGTCGGCCGCATCGCCGGCCAGTTCGCCAAGCCGCGTTCGTCCGACAACGAGACCAAGGGCGACGTGACGCTGCCGAGCTACCGCGGCGACATCATCAATGGCCCGGCTTTCGACGAGAAGTCGCGCATTCCCGATCCCGCGCGCCAGGAAATGGCCTACCGCCAGTCGGCGGCGACGCTGAATCTTCTGCGCGCCTTCGCCCAGGGCGGCTATGCCAGCCTGGAGAACGTGCACAAGTGGATGCTCGGCTTCGTCTCCAACAGTCCGCAGGGCGAGCGCTACGAAGCGCTGGCCAACCGGATCACCGAGACGATGGACTTCATGAAGGCCGTCGGCATCACCTCGGAGACCAACTACGCGCTGCGTGAGACCGACTTCTACACCAGCCATGAAGCCCTGCTGCTCGGCTACGAGCAGGCGCTGACCCGCGTCGACTCGACCTCGGGCGATTGGTACGCCACCTCGGGCCACATGATCTGGATCGGCGACCGTACGCGCCAGGTCGACCACGCGCATGTCGAGTATTGCCGCGGCGTGAAGAACCCGCTCGGCCTCAAATGCGGCCCGTCGATCACGCCTGATAACCTGCTCAAGCTGATCGACCTGCTCAACCCGGAGAACGAGGCAGGCCGCCTGACGCTGATCGCACGCTTCGGCCACGACAAGGTCGATGAGCACCTGCCGAAGCTGATCCGCGCCGTCGAAAAGGAAGGCCGCAAGGTCGTCTGGTCGTGCGATCCGATGCACGGCAACACGATCACCGCTGCCGGCTACAAGACGCGTCCATTCGACCGCATCCTGAGCGAAGTGCAGAGCTTCTTCGACATCCACCGCTCAGAGGGCACGCACCCGGGCGGCATCCATGTCGAGATGACCGGAAACAACGTTACCGAATGCACCGGTGGCGCCCGTGCCATCACGGCCGAGGAACTGCAGGACCGCTACCATACCCATTGCGACCCGCGCCTCAATGCCGACCAGGCGATCGAGCTCGCTTTCCTCGTGTCGGAACTGCTCCGCAAGAGCGCACCGACTCCAGTGAAGAAAGCCGTCAACGCCTGATCGCCAAAACGCGGTTGCAGAATCGAAAAGGCGCCGGTCTGACCGGCGCCTTTTTCATTTGAACGGATGGCGATGCGCCTCAGTCCTTCTTGTACAGCATCCAGTTCTTGCCCTGGCGCTCGGCGATCGTCGAATAGCGTGTAACGCGGTTGCGGCCGATCAGTTTGGAGCGGTAGAGTGCCCGGTCGGCCTTGGCGTAGAGGTCCTCGGCGCTATCGGCATCCGAGGCCATGCACACACCCATCGAAACGGTGACCTGGCCGCAGTTCACGCCCGGCTGAATATCCTTGAATTGCGTCTGCGCAACCAAAAGGCGAACGCGGTCAGCGATCTCGAACGTCGCTTCCTCAGTGGTGCCTTCGACGATCAGTGCGAACTCCTCACCGCCGGTCCGGGCCACGAACATGTCGCGGTGGACGCTGGACTGAAAGATGCTGGCGATGATCCGCAGGATCTTGTCACCCACAGGGTGGCCGTGCCGGTCGTTGATGTCCTTGAAACGGTCGATGTCGGCCAGGATCAGCGCACTGAACAGCACGCCCCTGTTGTCGTTATAGATCTTGGCGATCCGCCGGTCGAAGGCGCGCCGGTTCCAGATGTGGGTGAGGGGATCGGTATCGGCAAGCTTCTTGTACTCTTCGAGCTTCGACTTGACGCTTTCGAGTTCGCTCGACTTGTCGCTCAGCGCGGTTGCCACGTGCTTGCCGTGATCGATCTTCGAGGCGGTGGCAACCGCCATCACGCCGACGATTTTCTGCAGCAGTTCCTGCGACATGGCGGTACGGCTGTTCAAGCCGCTCGACGTCTCATCGAGAACCTTGCCATAACGCTCCAGATGCGTCTGCTCGTTGCGCAGCAGGTTGGCGACGCCTTCCAGCTCTCGCGCCAGGATTTCGCGGGCATGTTCGACGATGCCTTGCCCATGGTTTTGGGCAAAGAACTTCTGGCCGATAAGGTCGAGTTGCTCCTGTGTCGGACGATTGCCGAGTGCGATGACCTCCAGGCTGAGGGCCGCGTTGGTGCCGGTCAGCGCTTCGTAGAAGATCTCGTAATTGCGCGGCAGTCCAATGACGCCCATCTGGCTCATCGTCGCCACGACAGTACTCGCAATATCGTTGCCTCGTTCTGTCGGGGCGGCTGCAGACTGCATGTATGTCCCGTTTCAGTTGGCCAGACGGCCGTCTGCATGGCCAGCCGGAAGGCTGACGTGCAATCGGACGGGGGCGCGAGCGGCGTGAGATAAAATGCTTGCGGCGGCGCAGGTCCCCTCTGCGCCCATCACTTGTAATCAGCTCTAATTTAGGCTGGCTAAGGTTTCCTTAATTTCCAGCCTTGTTGCCGGTATTTTTCTACCAGAGGGTGTAATTCCCACTGTGCCAGACGAGGCCGCAACATTGGCCAGCATCGATCATGTCGCAAACATTCATGTCCTGTGCCCCGGTCAAGATCAATATGGCTGTCGGTCAATTGGAGGAGTATGCAATGGATAATCTGCACAAGGGCTCATGTTTGTGTGGGGCGGTGCGCTTCACGGCCAAAGGCGCGCTGCGCGAGGTCATCTACTGTCTTAGATTGATATCGAATCGTTGAACGACGTGTTCGGTCTTTGCTTACTTGTGTGAACGATGCGCGCGGACGATCTATGGCTGGAGAAAAACAGCCGTGTTGGCCGGAGAGTGGATTTTGGAACTGACACGACGCAAACTGGTTGGCAGCGCGGCACTTCTCGCATTGGGTGCGGGAGTGCGGGTCGGCCACACGGAGCCAAGGATGAGCAACATTCCCTTTGCCGCGACGACCCCGATCAGCGTTTCCCGCGTCGGCCTCAAGGCCCGAGATGCCAATGCGCTGGCCAGTTTCTATCGCGACGTCGTCGGCCTGCAGGAACTCAAGCGCGACGGCGAGACGATCACGCTCGGCGCCGGCAGCCGCGCGCTGCTCGACATCGAGGCCGACCAGGCAGCGAAGCCAGACGATCCGCGTAGTGCCGGCCTGTTCCACACCGCATTCCTTTTGCCAAGCCGGGCCGATCTCGGCCGCTGGATCAAGCATGCCATCGACAGGCGCATTCCGGTCGACGGCGCTTCCGACCATCTGGTCAGCGAGGCGCTCTATCTCACCGACCCGGAAGGCAACGGCATCGAGATTTATTCCGACCGCGCGCATGATGGCTGGAAGTGGAATGGCGCGCAGGTCGAGATGGCGACCAGGCAGCTCGACATCGGCTCGATCGTATCAGAAGTGCCCGACGGCGACGCCGGCTGGCAGGGCGCGCCTGAAAACAGCATTGTCGGCCATGTCCACCTGCGCGTCGGTGATCCCGCTGCGGCGGCCCGCTGGTGGCACAGCCAGTTCGGCTTCGACACGGTCGCGGAATACGGCAACAGCGCTGTCTTCCTGTCCTCGGGCGGCTATCACCACCATATCGGCGCCAATTCCTGGCAGAGCCCGGGTGCCGGCAGGCGCGACGCCTCGCTGACCGGCCTTGCCTGGGTCGAGATGCGCTCGGCCGACGCCAAGGCCGCTTCGACCTACGAAGACCCCTGGGGCACGGTCATCCGCGCTGTGCCTGGCCAGCCGGGCTGACTTTCCTCCTGACAGCAACTGGCCGGAGCCTGTGCTAAGCCAATGGCCGAACCGCCAGACCGGCGGTTCGGCCATTGAACATGCAGGACCGGGACAAATATGCTGAAAGTCATCGCTCAGGATTTCATCAGGCCTGAGTTCGTCGAGATCGTGCGGCCGCTCTATGCCGAACTGGTGGAGACGACGCGGCAGGAGCCACTCTGCCTGTCCTATGACCTGTTCGTCGACCAGAACGTTCCGGGGCATTTCGTGTTCATCGAGTTGTGGCCCGATCGCGCGGCGCTCGATATCCACTGCGCGTCCGAGCATTTCACGCGGCTGGTGCCGTTGATCAACAAGCATCAGCGACAGGACGCGACCTTCATCCTGATGGATGCGTTCGCGGGTTGATAACCGGCGAACGCGTTGGCACAACCATCAGGCAGGCGCAATCCAGGCGGCACGCCTGTTAGTGACCCAGCATACGCTCCATCGCATAAGGCTGGTCGTGAACAGCAAGTTTGTCCATGATCGTGGCACTTGCCTCGTTAAGGCCCACGACCTCGACTTCAGTGCCCTCGCGCCTAAACTTGAGCACTGCCCTGTCCACGGCGCCGACGCCTGTCAGATCCCAAATATGGGCCATGCTGACGTCGATGCGAACGCGTTCCAATTGTTCCCTGAAATCGAAAGAGTCGAGGAAATCGTCGGAGGAAGCAAAAAACAGCTGGCCTTCGACCCTGTAGGTTCGTTCCTTGCCGTCGGCGGTCAGGGATGAGGTGACGCGGAAAATCTGGGATACCTTCCACGCAAAGAAGATGCCCGACAATAGCACGCCTACTCCAACTCCCAATGCGAGGTTGTGCGTCCCCACGACCACGACCACGGTAGCCAGCATGACGATGCTGGAACGGCGCGGATGCTTGCGCAGGTCGTGGAGCGATGACCAGCTGAATGTCCCGATCGATACCATGATCATGACCGCCACGAGTGCAGGCATGGGGATGATGCGCACGAAATCGTCCAACACAAGGATCAGGAAAAGTAGCAGCGATCCGGCCACGAAGCAGGAGAGACGGCCCCGGCCGCCGGACTTCACATTGATCACCGACTGGCCGATCATCGCGCAACCCGCCATGCCTCCAAGGAAGCCGGTGACGAAATTTGCGACTCCTTGCCCGACGGCCTCCCTGTTCTTGTCACTGCGCGTGTCGGTCATTTGGTCGACTATAGATGCTGTCAGTAAGCTTTCGAGCAGGCCAACGGCAGCGACGCTTATCGAATAAGGCAAGATGATCCAGAACGTTTCCATGGTGAAGGGCACGTTGGGGATGAGGAACTCTGGCAGGCTGTTGGGCAAAGCACCAAGATCGCCTACCGTCCGAACATCGATGTCGAGCGCAATCGCTGCCGCGGTGAGAACGATGATGCAAACCAGCGGCGAGGGGATCGACTTGGTAAGGCGGGGGAACAGGTAGATGATGGCGAGGCCGCCGGCAATCATAGCGTAGGTCTGACACGACATGCCTATCAGTTCGGGCAGTTGCGCCATGAAGATCAGGATGGCAAGGGCATTGACGAAGCCCGTCATCACCGAACGCGAAACGAACCGCATCACATAGCCGATCCGGGCGAATCCGCCGACGACCTGAATGATTCCGGCCAGGATGGTCGCGGCCAACAGGTATTGCAGACCGTGCTCGCGCACCAACGTGACCATCAAGACGGCCGTCGCGGCCGTGGCAGCCGAAATCATGCCTGGACGGCCGCCGGCAATAGAAATGACCACTGCGATTGAGAATGAGGCGTACAGGCCGATCTTGGGGTCGACGCCGGCAATGATTGAAAAGCCGATTGCCTCGGGTATCAGCGCAAGGGCGACGACTATGCCAGCCAGAATGTCATTGCGGACGTTGGAAAGCCAATCGCGGCGAAAATTGTCAAGGATGGTCATTGTGTTGCAGAGGACATGGCAATGGTAAGCTCGCCTGCTGGCGAGCAATCAGATTGCATTGACTGGATTGTCCGGCGGATCGGCGGCCGGAAGAGCCACCCGGAATTGCACCGGGTCCGATGACTGGGTGCCTTCTGCACATTTCCGGTGCAGAAATCAACGTCTCAAATCGTTCGCGACGGGACGGATGCAAGTCCTTGCGGTGATGCGCGCAAGGACTTTATTTGCGTCGATGGTCGAATAGCTCAGACGAAGACGCGGCTGAAGATCGTGTCGACGTGCTTGGTGTGATAGCCGAGGTCGAACTTTTCACGGATCTCCGCTTCCGGCAAGGCAGCGGTCACTTCCTTGTCGGCGAGCAGTTCCTCGAGGAAGTCCTTGCCTTCTTCCCACACCTTCATGGCGTTGCGCTGGACCAGACGGTAGGCGTCCTCACGGGAAACGCCGGCCTGGGTAAGGGCCAAGAGCACGCGCTGCGAGTGCACCAGGCCGCGGAACTTGTTCATGTTCTTCAGCATGTTGTCGGGATAGACGACGAGCTTGTCGATGACGTTGGTCAGGCGCGCCAGCGCGAAGTCGAGCGTGACGGTGGCATCCGGGCCGATCATGCGTTCGACCGACGAGTGCGAGATGTCGCGCTCGTGCCAGAGCGCCACATTCTCCATCGCCGGCGCGGCATAAGAGCGGACCATGCGGGCGAGGCCGGTCAGGTTCTCGGTCAAGACAGGGTTGCGCTTGTGCGGCATTGCCGATGAGCCCTTCTGGCCCGGCGAGAAATACTCTTCCGCTTCCAGCACCTCGGTGCGCTGCAGATGGCGGATTTCGGTGGCCAGGCGCTCGATCGACGAGGCGATGACGCCCAGCGTGGCAAAGAACATGGCGTGGCGATCACGCGGGATGACTTGCGTCGACACCGGCTCCGGCTTCAGGCCGAGCTTGGCGGCGACATGCTCCTCGACGCGCGGATCGATGTTGGCGAAGGTGCCGACCGCGCCCGAGATGGCGCAGGTGGCGATGTCCTCGCGGGCATGCACCAGGCGCTCGCGGCAGCGGGTGAACTCGGCGAAGGCCAGCGCCAGCTTGACGCCGAAGGTTGTCGGCTCGGCATGGATGCCATGGCTGCGGCCGATGGTGACGGTGTCCTTGTGCTCGAAGGCGCGGCGCTTGAGAGCGGCCAAAAGCGCGTCGAGGTCGGCGAGCAGCATGTCGGTGGCGCGCACCAGCTGCACGCTGAGGCAGGTGTCGAGCACGTCGGACGAGGTCATGCCCTGGTGGATGAAACGCGAATCCGGGCCGACGAATTCGGCGAGATGCGTCAGGAAGGCGATGACGTCATGCTTGGTGACGCGTTCGATCTCGTCGATGCGCTCGACGTCGAAGGTGGCGGCACCGCCCTTTTCCCAGATCGTCTTCGCGGCTTCCTTGGGGATGACGCCGATTTCGGCCAACGCGTCACAGGCATGGGCCTCGATCTCGAACCAGATCCGGAACCGGGTTTCGGGAGACCAGATGGCGACCATCTCGGGCCGGGAATAGCGAGGGATCATGGCGGGGCTCGTCCAGCTGTGGTTTCGTTGCGGCTCCCCTAACAGAGGTGGGCGCAATGCTCAACGCGAACGGCTGGCAAACCATGAAGCTGCGGCGAAAAGAGCGACGAGTCCGCCGGGAAAATAGAGTCGCAGGCCCAGAACAGCGAATTGATAGAGCGCGACGAGCCCGGTGAAGACGAACTGGAATGCCCAGGTGATGGTGAAGGGGGCGGCATGCCACTCTGCATAATAGCTCCGGTACTGCAGCGCATAGAGCAGGGCGGTCAAGCCGATCGTCACCACCTCGAACGACACGAATGCCGCCGCGAAAGCGGTCTCGCGGCCGCGGTGGCATGACAAAAGGCGCGCCAAGGTCCAGCCGATGGGGAAGGCGATCGCGCCGCCGAGCGCGAACAGCAGCACGACCGCACGGACGCGCACCGGCGTTTCCCAATGGTCGAGCAGAAGCGTCAGGAAGGCGCTGGCGCCCATCGCAAAGCCCCACAGGGCTGCGCCGAGAATGGCAACCCGCAGCGACGGCAGCGCCTGGCCCAGTCGGTGGCGTATGCGCATCGGCCCTCGGCTCTTGCTGCGGGACGGGCCCGCGACAACAGTATTGCTCACATCTGCCCCGTCACGGCGATCCAGCGGTGGTCCGGGCCCTCGAAGCCATGGCGGATGACGGTCACCAGCACGGCATAGGCGGGCGTTCCGCCATCGCCGAAGAAGGTCTGCACACCGCCGATGCGGTATCCGGTCGGGCAACCACGGCTCTGCGGCACGTCCTTGTCTTCCTGCAGCACCTCTGCCCTGCCGTCTTCACCGATGCGGACCAGCTTGAAGCCCTTGACCGGGCCGATGCCGGCGCAGCGCTCGATCTCGCCGAAGGAAATCTCCGCGAGCTTGAATTCGAGCTGCTTGTCGATGGGCGGAAACACCGGGCGCGGATTGACCGTCATGTTGAACGGGTCGGCACTCGTTTCGGTCACGGCGTTGAAACCGGCGAGGCGGCCGCGATTGGCGGCCAGCTCCTCCTCCTTGACGATTGTGTTGCCGCGCTTGCGCGCTTCGGCGCGCGCTGCGTCGAGGCCCACACTCTCGTCTTCCATCTGAACCCGCACCGGCGTGCCGGGCAGGAATTTGTCCGACGCGGTGTCGATATAGAAGCGATTGGCATAGGCAAAGCCGGAGCCGTCCTGGATGCCATATTCCTCGAAGGCAAAGACCTTGCCGTCGGCGCTGAAGCCGAGCACGTTGAGTTCGGCGGCGTCGCCGGCCCGTGCCACCTGCGAGGCGGCGCACAGCGACATGGCGGCGAGGCAAAGAAGCTTCATCACGTTCATGGCAGCGGCCCCTCCCTGCAGTTGAATCGGCTTTGCAAATGACGGCGCTAACATACAGACAATAAAGAGTTTTGGTTCATCCTTTGCGCGTCGTCCACACCTGCATGATGTCGCCACGCGTGGCGGTCGCAGCGTGCACGCCCCGGGCGATCGCGCGCGCCATGGTCGAGGCGGCGGCAGCGTAGAAGTCGACGACCTCGGCCTGGCCGACCTCGATGCCGCTTGCGCCGGTTGCGAGCGCGAACACCAGGTCGCCGTCGAAAGGCGTGTGCACCGGCCAGATTGCGCGGGTGAAGCCGTCATGCGCCGAGATCGCCAGCCGCTTGGCAGCAGCCTTGGTCAGCACCGCGTCGGTGGCGATGACGGCAATCGTGGTGTTGGCGGCCGCGTTGTTGTCTTCCTCGTATTTCTTGAACACGCGCGAAGCGTCTGCAGGCAGTGATGATGGGAATCCCAGTCCGCCGAACTCGCCGTCCAGCTCGAACGGTGCCGCCCAGAAATGCCTGGAGCGGCCGACTGTCACCGACCCCGTCGCGTTGACGGCGACAAGGGCGCCGACCGTCACACCGTTGGGCAGAACCGTCGATGCCGAGCCCAGCCCGCCCTTGAGGCCGGCGGTCAGCGCGCCGGTACCGGCACCTGCCGTGCCCAGCGCGAATTCGCGCGCCGCTGCCTGCACCGCCTCGTAGCCAAGCTCGCGATAGGGCGGATAGCGGCCCCAGTCCTTGTCGCCGCCATTCAGCATGTCGAACAGGATCGCCGCCGGCACGATCGGGATCACCTGGTCGCGCATGGCAAAGCCGATGCCCTTTTCGCGCAGCGCTGCCTGCACACCCGAGGCGGCATCCAGACCGAAGGCCGAGCCACCCGAGAGTGCGACCGCGTTGATCGTCTCGACGGTGTTGTGCGCTTCGAGCAGGTCGGTTTCGCGCGTTCCCGGCGCGCCGCCCAGCACCTGGCAGGCTGCGGTAGCAGGCCTGTCGCAGATCACCACCGTCACGCCCGATTTCAGCTTTTCATCGCTGGCGTTGCCGACGCGCAGTCCGGCGACGTCGGTGATCAGGTTCAACGGTCCGGCTGTTAACGTGGCTGGCAGCATTACTGGGTCTCTGCAGGCAGGTAGCTGGTTCCGTCGAAACGAAACAGCCGGAACGGGCTTTCCACAAGGTCGCCCTTGGCGTCGAAGCGGATGGTGCCGATGGCGCTGTCGAAGTCCTGGCCCGCCAGCACTTCCGCGACAGGCTTTCCGCTCGACGCGGCGAGCCGCGCTGCAGCGCCGGCGATTTCCACGGCGGCGTAGCCGGGCAAAGTGTAGCCGTCGGTCATCGTCTTGGCCGCTTCGAACGCCGAACGCACCTCCGGCTTGGCGACATCCGACCATTCAGGCGGTGCGATCATCAACGTGCCCGTGGCGGGCGGCACGATGCGGTCGGCGACGCGCAAAGTCTCGCCGCCGGCGAAAATGATGTCGGCGCCGAGCGAAGCTGCGTCGCGGCCCATCACGGCGATGTCCTCGCCGTCGCCGCCGACGAAGACATGCGTGGCGCCCGCCTTGCGCAGTCGGCCGATCAGCGCGACCTGGTTGTCGAGCTGAGGTCTGTAGGTGTCGAAGAACACCGGCTTCAGCCCGGCCTGTTCGGCGCTGGCGCGGAAACTTTCGGCCAGCTCGCGGCCATAGATCGTGCCGTCGTCGATGATCGCAAACAGCTCGTCGTTCCACAGCCGCGTCAGGATCGAGGCTGCCGCATTGCGCTCGCCATCGCCGCGCGGCCCCAGCCGGAACAGCGGCCAGGCGGTCTTGTCACGCAGGTCGGTCAGGCTGTCGGTGCGCACGCCGACCGAAATGACAGGAATGTTGGCGGCCTTGAGCACGGGCAGAGCGGCCTCGACGGCCTCGGTGCAGAGAAAGCCTGCGGCAATCGCAACCTTGGCGTCGATGAACACCTGCGCTGCCTTGGCGCCGCCTTCGGCCGTGCAGCCGTCGTCGGCGATCACCAGAACAGCGTCGCTGCGCGTCGCGGCAAGCTCGGCACCTGATTTGACCTGCTCGCCGAGGATCGCTGACGGACCCGACAGCGGTGTCGCAAGCCCGAGCTTCACCGGCTCGGCATGGGCGGCAAGCGTCGCCAGCGACGCGCAAAGCAGGGTGGTGATGGCCGTTGCGGCTCGCATTCGCTCCGAAAAATCCTCTGCAAGGCCAAGTTTAGGCTGATAACCTGACCTACTGCCTGGCCCGGCCAAGCGCAACGTGCTTGTGCCATCTCAGCTTGTGACCCGGTCGATGCGACCATATATAGCGGTTATGTCTCGTTGCAGGAAAATCCGGTGTTGAAGAAGTTTGAAGTCGGGCCGCAGGCCTACCGGGACGCGATGAGCCATTTTGCCGGCGCGGTGCATCTGGTGACCACCGACGGTCCGGCAGGAAAACGTGGCACCACCGTCATCGCTGCCTGCTCGGTGTCAGACAACCCGCCGATGGTGCTTGTCTGCGTCAACCGCGAGAACCCCAACAACGACCTGTTCGTCAAGAACGGCAATTTTGCCCTCAACACGCTCGCCGCCAGGCACGAGCCACTGGCCGTGGCCTTCTCAGGTGTCACAGGCCTCGCGCCTGAACAGCGCTTCGCCCTTGGCGAGTGGGAGGTGCTGGCATCAGGCGCGCCGGCCCTGATCGGCGCCGTTGCCGTGTTCGACTGCGAGCTCGTCGACGCCAAGGAACTGGCCACCCATCGTGTCATGTTTGGCAAGGTGACAGGCCTGCGCATCGGCGATAACCTTCGCCCGCTGATCTATCACGGCCGCAGCTATCACGTGCTGTAGACCGCCTCTCCGGAAACGCCATGACCAACACGCCTCGTCCAGTTCCCCAGACCATCGACGAGACGCTGACAATGCTCGCCGGCGCCGACTACGTCGCCGACAGGGCGCTTGCGACGGTACTTTTCTTATCCCTGCGGATGAACCGGCCGCTATTCCTCGAAGGCGAGGCCGGCGTCGGCAAGACCGAGATCGCAAAGGTTCTGGCCAGCGCGCTCGGACGCCGCCTGATCCGGCTGCAATGCTACGAAGGCCTCGACGTTTCCTCCGCCGTCTATGAGTGGAACTATGCGGCGCAGATGATCGAGATTCGCATGGAGGAGGCTGTCGGCAAGGTCGACCGCTCCGACATGGAAAGGAACGTCTTCTCGGAAAAATACCTGATCCGGCGTCCGGTGCTGGACGCGTTGACCGGCAAGGCGGGTGCTGCCCCTGTCTTCCTCATCGACGAACTCGACCGAACCGACGAGGCCTTTGAGGCTTTCCTGCTCGAAATCCTCTCCGACTACCAGGTCACCGTTCCAGAACTCGGCACGATCAGGGCGGAGGAACCGCCGATCGTCATCATCACCACCAACCGCACCCGTGAGATCCACGACGCGCTGAAGCGCCGCTGCCTCTATCACTGGGTCGACTATCCCAATGCAGAGCGCGAGCTCGAAATCGTCAGCCGCAAGGTGCCGCAGGCCAACCGGCGCCTGTCCGCCGAGGTCGTCCGCTTCATCCAGAAATTGCGCGAGATCGAGCTATTCAAGGTGCCCGGCGTCGCCGAAACCATCGACTGGGCGTCGGCGCTGACGGAGCTCGACAAGATAGCACTCGATCCCGAGACGATTTCGGACACCATCGGCGTGCTGCTCAAATATCAGGACGACATCGCGCGCATCGAGCAAGGCGAGGGCCGCCGCATCCTCAACGAGGTGAGGGCGGAGCTGGCTGCGGCGGAGTAGGTGCGGTGACATGACGCCCAGCAGCGCTGCATCAGACGGTCGCATCGCCGACAACATCGTCTATTTCGCCCGCGCGCTGCGCAAGGCCGGCATGCGTGTCGGCCCGGCTTCGGTGATGGATGCGATCGAGGCGGTGCTGGCCGCGGGCATCGGCTCGCGCGACGATTTCTACTGGACGCTGCATGCCGTGCTGGTCAGCCGCCACGAGGATCACGCCACCTTCGATGAAGCCTTCCGGCTGTTCTGGAAGTCGCGCGAGCTGATCGAAAAGATGCTGGCGATGTTTTCGCCCGTGGCGCCCGACCGCCGCGAGAAGCAGAAGCCGCGCGCCGCCGAAAACCGCGTCAGCCAGGCGATGTTCGAAGGCCACCACAACAGCCAGCCGCCGCGCGAAATCCCCGAGATCGAGGTCGACGCCCGTTTTACCGTGTCGGGCAACGAGATGCTGCGCGGCAAGGACTTTGCCCAGATGACAGCAAGCGAGATGTCAGACGCCCGGCGCGAGATCGCAGCGCTCAGGCTGCCCTTCGACACCGTGCGCACGCGTCGTTTCAAGCCGGACCCGCATGGCGGCACGGTCGATCCGCGCGCCATGATGCGGGCGGCAGCCCGCACCGGCGGCCAGCTGATCCTGCCGAAATTCCGCTCCGTGCGCGAGGTGCATCCGCCCCTGGTCGTGCTTGCCGACATCTCAGGCTCGATGAGCCAGTACACCCGCATCTTCCTGCATTTCCTGCACGCGCTGGCCGAAAAGCGCCGGCGCGTGCACACCTTCGTCTTCGGCACCAGGTTGACCAACCTGACCCGGCAGATGCGTCACCGCGATCCCGACGCGGCCCTTGCCGACTGCTCCGCCGCGGTCAAGGACTGGTCCGGCGGCACCCGCATCGGCGACACGTTGGGCGAGTTCAACCGTTTGTGGTCGCGCCGGGTGCTCGGGCAGGGCGCCGTGGTACTTTTGATCACTGACGGGCTCGAGCGTGACGATGTGTCAGGCCTCTCCGAGGAAATGGAGCGGCTCAAGAAATCCTGCCGCCGACTGATCTGGCTCAACCCGTTGCTGCGCTTCGAGGGGTTCGAAGCGCGCGCGCGCGGCGTTCGTGCCATGCTGCCTTATGTCGACGAGTTCCGCCCGGTGCACAATCTCAACGCGCTTGGCGATCTCTGCGCTTCGCTCGGCGCGCCGGCGTCGCGCGACACCGACCCCAGATTGTGGATGATCGACGGCCTGCGCCGGGCGGCGTAAGGTCGCAAAGGGAGGTTTCCATGCCAAGCAAGTTTCTCGATGAGGCCCGCGACCCGCTGATCATCGCCGAAGGCTGGATGAAGGACGGCAAGGACGTCGCCATCGCCACCGTGGTCGAAACCTGGGGCTCGGCGCCGCGCCCCGTCGGCAGCCATCTCGTCATCGACGCCGAAGGCACCTTCCATGGCTCGGTCTCCGGCGGCTGCGTCGAGGGGGCGGTGATATCAGAGGCCCTCGATGTCATCGGCAGCGGCCAGCCGAAGATGCTGGAGTTCGGTGTCGCCGACGAGACGGCGTGGCAGGTCGGCCTGTCCTGTGGCGGCAAGATCAGGGTTTATGTCGAGCGGTTGGGCTGAGCGATGGATCCCTATGTCCTGAAAACCCTGAATGCCGAGCGCCGCGCGCGCCGCGCCGCGATACTCGTCACCGACATCGGGGATGGCCGCGACCGCGTCGTCAGGGAAGGCGATGCCGTCGCAGGCGACCTTGGCCAGGCGATCGCCAGGGCATTTCGCAGCGGCATGTCCGGCCTGGTCGAGGCCGAGGGCCGCAGCTTCTTCCTCAATGTGCACCTGCCGCAGCCCAGGCTGGTGGTGATCGGCGCCGTCCATATCAGCCAGGCACTTGCGCCGATGGCCAAGATCGCCGGTTTTCCGCTGGAGATCATCGACCCGCGCACGGCCTTCACCAGCGATGAACGTTTCCCCGACGTCGTCCACAAGGCCGAATGGCCCGAGGATGCGCTGAAGCATTGTCCGCTCGATCGTTATGCCGCACTTGCCGCCATCACCCACGATCCCAAGATCGACGACTGGCCGCTCAAGGCAGCACTCGATGCCGAGTGTTTTTATGTCGGTGCGCTGGGCAGCCGCAAGACGCATGGCCGGCGCGTAGAGCGCCTGCTGGCAATGGGCGTGACGCCGGAGCAGATCGACCGCATCAACGCGCCGATCGGGCTCGACATCGGTGCCGCCAACCCCGCCGAGATCGCGGTTGCCATTCTCGCGCAGGTCATTTCGGCGTTCCGTGCGCGCGGCCTCGGCGCCAAGGCAAAAAGCGAGGCGGCGTGAGATTTGGCGCAATCCCCGTCGACCAGGCCAAGGGCGCTGTGCTTGCGCATTCCACCAGCGCCGGTGACCTCCGCTACCGCAAGGGCCATGTGCTTGCCGCCGAAGACGTGGCCATCCTCGCAGCCTCGGGGCTGAGCGAGATCGTCGTCGCCGTGCTGGAGCCGGGCGATCTCGGCGAAGACCAGGCGGCTGGGGCGATCGCGGCCAGCATGCGGCACCGTCATATCGAGGTGAAGCCGGCGGCGACCGGCCGGGTCAATCTGCATGCGCGTGAAGCCGGCGTCTTCACCGTCGATGCCGGCCTGATCGACGCTATCAACGCCATAGACCCCTCGATAACGGTTGCCACTCTGGCCCAGCATGCCACGGTCGAAAAAGACCAGATGGTCGCGACGGTGAAGATCATCCCCTTTGCCGTGTCAGGCGATCTGGTGCGGCAGGCGACCGAGCTATGCGCCAAAGGCGAGATCTTTGCCGTCAATGCGTTCGCGGCGAGGCGCGTCGGCCTCGTCCAGACGGTGCTGCCCAGCGCCAAGGCGAGCGTGCTCGACAAGACCGCGCGCCTGACCGAGCAGCGGCTGGCGCGCTCGGGCAGCCGGCTCGTCGCCGAACGGCGCACGGCGCATGAGGCCGAGGCGGTGGCAGAGGCCACCAGGGAACTCGCCCGCAACAACGACCTCGTGGTCATTTTCGGCGCCTCGGCTTTGGCTGATTTCGACGATGTCATCCCGGCCGCAATCCGCGCCGCCGGCGGCACCGTCATCCGCTCCGGCATGCCGGTCGATCCGGGCAACCTTCTGGTGCTTGGCCATATCGGCAAGACCGCCGTCCTCGGCGCGCCCGGCTGCGCGCGCAGCCCCAAGGAAAACGGTTTCGACTGGGTGCTCGACCGGCTGATGGCAGGGATCGACGTAACGGCGGCCGACATTGCCGGCATGGGCGTCGGCGGCCTGCTGATGGAAATCGCGACAAGGCCGCAGCCGCGCGACCTGTCGGCTGTTCCGGCCGCTCCAAAAGTGCACGCCGTGCTGCTCGCCGCCGGTCGTTCCAGTCGCATGGGTGGGCCCAACAAACTGCTGGCATTGTTCCAGGACAAGCCGCTGGTGCGCCGTACCGCCGAGCGCGTTCTTGCCTCGAAAGCCGAAAGCACTGTCGTCGTCACGGGCCATCAGGCCAATCGTATCCGCGACGCGCTTGCCGGGCTCGACCTACCAGTCGCTCACAATGCCGACTTTGCCTCGGGCCTCGCCAGTTCGCTCAAGGCGGGTATTTCAGCGCTTCCCGACGATGCCGCCGGCGCGCTGATCGTGCTCGGCGACATGCCCGAAGTGCTGCCCGCCGACCTCGATCGGCTGATCGGAGCGTTCGAGCGCGAAGGCGGCCGCGCCGTCGTCCGCGCCACCCATGACGGCAAGCGCGGCAACCCGGTGATCCTGCCCCGCGCGCTGTTACCGGCCGTCGCTCATCTCGAAGGCGACACCGGCGCCCGGCATCTGATCGAGAGCGAAGGCGTCGATGTCATCGACATCGAGATCGGAGCAGGGGCGGCTGTTGATGTCGATACACCCGAGGCGCTCGAAGGCGCCGGCGGGGTGCTGCAGGATTGACAAACGGGTGGTTGACTAGCCAACCCTACGTCATGTCATTCGATTTGAAGTCTCGTTCCTTCGCGCCCCCCTCTGTCCTGCCGGACATCTCCCCCACAAGGGGGGAGATCAGCAGCTGCGCAGCCAGTTCACGTCCTGCTTCGTCGCAGGTCGGTCGAGGCGTCGATGCCAGCCAATCTCCCCCCTTGCGGGGGAGATGGCCGGCAGGCCAGAGGGGGGCAACGTCGAGCGCTTGGCTGCAGGCTAGCTTGCGCCGCTTGGTCTTGCCGTTCGTGATTGCCGCATTCGTAGCATTTCCCGCCTCTGCCCAATCCCTTGCCCCCTACAAGGACGAGCTCTTCGCCTATCCGGCGATCCTGTCTTCGGAGGGCGAGGCTTACCGCGTCGTCGACTATCGGGAGATGCGCGACATCAACGAGCGCGACCAGGTGCCGGAACGCCGGGTGCAGGGCAAATACGTCTCGACGGGTGTCCGCAAGACCCAGCAGGATCTGGTGCTGAAGACAGATGTCGGCGATGTCAGGCATTTCGCCGTCGGCAAGACCGAGGGCGCCACGGTGATCGTGCTTTATCTTCACGGCCAGGGCGGCAGCCGCAAGCAGGGTGTCGAGGACTTCACCTTCGGCGGCAACTTCAACCGTATCAAGAACCTGATGGCAGACAATGGCGGGCTCTATCTGTCACCCGATTTCTCGGACTTCGGCGACAAGGGCGTTTCTGAAGTCGCTGCACTTATCGACCATTACGCGGCGCAATCGCCTGCTGCGAAGATCGTCGTCGCCTGCGGCTCGATGGGCGGCCAGCTGTGCTGGGGCCTGGCGCGCGATGCGAAGGCCGCCACAAAGCTCAGCGGCCTGATGCTGCTCGGCTCGCTCTGGGACGAGGCCTTTCTCAAATCCGCGGCCTTCAAGGCCAGGGTGCCGGTGTTCTTCGGTCAGGGCAGCAAGGACCCGGTCTTTCCGATCGACAAGCAGGAGGCGTTCTTCCGCTCGATCCTGGCCGAGAGCAAAAGCTATCCGGCGCGCTTCGTCCGTTTCGAGACCGGCACCCACGGCACGCCGATCCGCATGACCGACTGGCGCGAGACGCTCAATTGGATGCTGTCTGCGAAATAGCCTCAAGGTCCCGAATTGTAGTCGAGCACCGTCTCGGGGTTGATATCGCCGTCATAGGACGCATCGACATCGTACCGGACCAGCGCAAACGCGCCGTCGCGGAACAGCCAGGTGCCGTCGGATGAGGCATCGCCGACGCCGCGCCATTTGGCATGCGAAGTGATCGTCATCGTCTTGTCGTCGAAGGACGAATTGACCAGCGCGTTTTCCGTGCGGTAGCCGATGACGTTGACGCTCTCGAGTTTGCCGTCGGGATTGTCGCCCTCGTAGTGGATGTCGAGCTCGGGGGCGGCGAAATGCTGCTCGTTCAGCCCGTCGGCCTCGTTCCAGAGATAATAGACATGGGTCTCGTTATAGGCGCCCATCTGGCAGAAGAAGCGGAACAGCCGGGCTTCGCTGGCCGGCGTGTCGGCGGCGTCCGATTTGTTGTGGTAGGGAATCTTGTAGCTCTGGATCGCCTCGTCACCTTCACGGGCAACGTCGCACTGGGCCTTGTGGCTTGCAGCGAATGTCTTGGTGGCAAGGTCGAGCACGGCGTCGATCTCTGTGGGCGGGGCATCGCCACACTGCTTGGGCAGCGCTTCGCTCAGATTGCCTTCGGCTGGCTTGAGTGCACCTTTCTCGAGCTGGATCGGGGTGAAGGGCGGCTCCTGGATCGAGCCGTTGACCTGCCGGGCGGTGTAGCAGCCGGCGAAAACCTTCTCGGTGCCGTCCTTGTCTATGGCGCGAATGGCGACCGGGATGTTGTAGAAGATCGAGCCGGCAGCGCCGTCCGAACTGACCGCGCCTGTCTCGATCTCGACGCGCTCGGTTTTCTCATATCCCTTGGCGAATTCGGCAAAGTCCTTGGCGGGCTTGGCATCGCCGAAATAGTCCCAGGCACGGGCATATTCCTTGCGGCTGACCGCATTGTAGAGCGAGCGCACCACGGCGGCCGCATCGGATCGGTCATCGAGATAGGGCAGATCGGCGGCCAGCGCCTGGAACGACCAGAGGCTGGTCAAGGCGGCGGTCAATGCTGCCCGTGTCGAAAAAGTCCTCATCGCGAATCTCCTGCCTGCCGCAATGATGCATCATCGATTGCGGCAGCGCAGTGACGCGCGGAACCATCATGCCTGGCGCGTCGACATTTCGCGGGCGATACGGGGAAAATCTGCCGGCTTGATGCCGATGTCGGCGCGGTCGGCCGAGTTCATCGCGTTCAGCAAAGCAAGCGCCGCACGATAGCGGACCTGTTCCTTGGGGCGAGGGCGGGCGAACAATTCGGTATAGAAACCCATCTCTCAGGCTCCGGTTTGTCCTCCCATGGCGACATATAGGTGATTCCGGCGTGATTGTGCAGTGCAGCATCGGCATGGCTGCCATGCAGTGCATGGAAAAATCTTTCACGACCGGTGTAACAAGTCAGGTGTCGGTTGCGTAACTGAATAGCCGGCACTGCTGGCTTTCCTCGCCGCAAGGCGACTTCGGGCCGCATATTACCCCCCATGCGGCCCGGTTTTTTTGTGCCGACATTTCTAAGAAGCCACTGGCGTCACGAAACGATTCTTAACCGAGCCTGATTACGGTTCCGGCAAATATTGCGTATCATGCCGTTTCGTGCGGAGGGCCTTGCATGGGCACCGAGACCAATCGCGACTTCGCTTCGTTGCTCGACGACCTGTTCGTCGCGCCCGAGCCTGGCGAGATTGCGCCCGCGCCGACCATCCCGTTCGACTATCTCGCCGTTGCCGAGGAACTGCATTCCGGCCGCATCCGCGTTTCGGGCGAGACCGCGGCCGCCGGCTATCGTGAGGCGGGCGAGGCGCTCGAGGACGAATTCGTTTCCCTGCTCGACATGGTCAGGGCCAGGGCTGTGGCCGACGCCGTCGAAGCCGCGGCGGGTCCTCTGGAGCCCCCAGCGCCCGAACCGCCGTCGATCGACCCGGACGCGATCGCCGCCGAGCTCGGCCTGGCCGAAGCCAAGCCGGCCGATCTCGCCAGGCTGCGCCGTATCTTTGCGCTCGCCAACCACCCCGACCGCGTGGCGCCGCATCTGCGCCAGCGCGCCATGGTGCGCATGCAACTCGCCAACATGATGATCGACGACGCCAAGCGCCGCGCCGCCAAGAAAAAAAGCTGACGCCGCCTTCAGCCTGATGCCGGACCGGCCAGTGCCCCGCTTGGCCGATGCAGCGAGACGTCCTATCTGTGAGACGCTGCATCGCACTGCCGGGAGGCCCCATGCTCAGAGTCCAGAAGATACCGCTCGACGACATCTACGTGCCCGCGGCGCGCAAGAAGACTTTGCATCCCGAAACGGTGCGGCATCTCGCCGAAGACATCGTCGAGAACGGCATGAAGACGCCGATCCAGGTGCGGCACGACGGCAAGCGCTACGTGCTGGTCGAGGGGTTGCATCGGCTTGAGGCCGTGCGCTGGCTCGGCGAGACCAGCATCGATTCCTATCTCGTCCAGGCGCGGAAACACTAGCCAGATTTTTTCCGGCGGCCTGTCGGATCGAGCGCGGCTGGCTCGTCCTAGGTCCGAAAGCTGATTTCAACGAGGAGACTGAAATGACTTCTGCCAACGATCGCGAACTGGTCCTGACCCGCATCATCGCTGCACCGCGCGAAAAACTCTATCGCTGCTGGACCGATGCTGAACTTTTGCCGAAGTGGTTCGCGCCGCTGCCCTGGACGACGGCCAGCGCCAAGCTCGACGTGCGTGCCGGCGGCACCAGCGCGATCACCATGCGCAGCCCCGAGGGCGTCGACTACCCGAGCTCGGGTGTCTATCTCGAAGTCGTGCCGAACGAGAAGCTGGTCTTCACCGACGCCTTTACCGAGGCCTGGCAGCCATCGGAAAAGCCGTTCATGGCGGCGACCGTGACCTTCGAGGACATTGGCGGCGGCAAGACCCGCTACACCGCCGTTGCCCGTCACTGGAGCGTCGAGGACCGCGAAGCCCACGAAAAGATGGGTTTCCACGAAGGCTGGGGTCAGTGCGCGGATCAGCTCGAGGCACTCGCCAAGACGCTCTGAGGATTCTTTCCTGACTGCGACGAGGCCAGGTTGGCGGACCTGGCCTTTTTTGATTCCGGGGGCTGCGGCGGCCTCGTGAGCATGGTCTGACGTTGCCCTACGAAGCCAACCTTCGGCGTACTGATCTTTCGCACCCCCTCTGGCCGGCAGGGCAGAGGGGGTGGGAAGGATCGCGGCGCGGCAAGTCACTGCAAAAATTGTTCCACCCATGGAAAATTTCGCCCACGATGTAGGCATGCGTTCGCCTCGTTCGTCCTAGAGGCAAGAGCGACGAGGCTCGGACAAGAGAGGACGAGGACATGAACAAGCGCAGTTTCATCACCATGCTGGCGGCGGCGGCATTTGCAGTTGTGACGGGAGGAGCGGCGATGGCCGAGACGGCGAAAGCCACGGATGCCGGCGTCAAGGCAGGTCATGCCGAGATCAACGGCGTAAACTATTATTACGAGATCCACGGCGAGGGCGAGCCGCTGCTCCTGTTGCATGGCGGGCTGGGGTCGATCGACATGTTCGGGCCGGTGCTGCCGGCGCTGTCGAAGAATCGCCAGGTGATTGCGGTCGACCTCTACGGACATGGCCGCACCGCGCTGACCGATCGCAAGATGAGCATGATCGACATGGGCGACGATATGGCCGGGCTGCTCAAGAAGCTCGGCTACGACAAGGCCGACGCGCTCGGTTATTCCTTCGGCTCCGGCGTCGCTTTCCGCCTGGCCGTGCAGCATCCCGAGACGGTGCGCCGGCTGGCGCTGGTGTCGGCGGCCTATGCCCAGGACGGCTTCTATCCCGAAATGCTGCCGATGCAGGCGCAGGTCGGCGCCGGCATGGCAGAGATGATGAAGCAGACGCCGATGTACCAGACCTATGCGGCGGTGGCGCCCAAGGTCGAGGATTTCCCGAAACTGCTCGACCAGATGGGCGAGTTCATGCGCCAGCCCTATGACTGGGCCGAGGACGTCAAGACGCTGAAGATGCCGGTCATGCTGGTTTATGGCGACAGCGACATGTACCGGCCCGAGCACATCGTGAAGTTCTACCAGCTGCTCGGCGGCGGGCTGAAGGATGCCGGCTGGATGCGCGAGAACATGTCGCAGAACCGGCTGGCGATCATCCCCAACCGCACCCACTACGACGTGTTCTTCGCACCGGAACTGGCGACGACCGTGCTGCCCTTCCTCAATGGCGAGACCAAGGTCAAGACCTGGGACGAGCAGGTCAAGGAATCGCAGTAGCGCAATGGCCGGGCGCCTGCCGGAAATCGGCGGCGCCCGGCCAATTTCCTTGCCGGACCACGGCTTCGAATGGTATCGTTCGGGCACGCTGAAAATGCCCCTTGCAGGGTGTCGGAGATGCGGCCAGCAAACTGATCGAAAATGAGCTGGCGATGATGCGGCCCAACTTGCCGCACGGCAGTCGATGCCGCTTTCTACATGCAGGCCGCAGTGACGCGATGATGCCACGAAAGGAAGTGGTCATGGCTATCTCATTGACGATGCAGGAATATCTCGAAGACAATCACATCCGCTACGATGCAGCCAGGCATGCGCGCACCGGCTGCTCGATGATGACGGCGCAAGCGAGCCATGTGCCCGGCAGTGCGCTGGCCAAAGGCGTGGTGCTGAAATGGGAGGACGGCTATGTGCTGGCCGTGCTGCCGGCGACCCGCCATGTCGATCTTGCCCGGATGCGCGAGATCATCGGCGACAAGGTGAGGCTGGCGACCGAAGAAGAGGCGAGTTCGCTGTTTCCCGACTGCGACGAAGGTGCGGTGCCGATCCTCGGCGTGCCCTACAGGGTGGCCTGTGTGGTCGACGAGCAACTGCGCCGCGGCAGCGATGTCTATTTCGAGGGCGGCGACCACCGCACCCTCGTGCATGTCACCGGGGACGAGTTTTCGCGGCTGATGTATGGCATGCCGCAGGCCCGCATCAGCTGGTGAAAAGTTGAGCCCGGCGTGAAGGGGCGGGGCGCGCCTTTACGCAAGTCATTGAATGACGATGCCTATTGCCGCTTGAGGTGTTGACCGGGGTGGCAGGCCGGACGCCCTCAGGGGCGGTTCGGTCGACAGCGAGAGGTTTTTTCGCCGTTCGGGAAAATACCTGCTTCGTGTCACCGATCCGCCATTCGGCGGTCATGGTTCGGGGCTATGGTGAGCAATGTCGAAATGGTCACGAATGGAGGCGACTATGGACGACCAGCATGAACTGACACTCGAAGACCTGCTGCAGGATCCGATCATCCTGAAAGTCATGGAACGCGACGGCTATTGCCCCGACGACATCCGCCTTCTGGCGCGGCATGCCACTTCGGGCGCCCAGGTCTGGGAAAGCGTATCCTCGCGGGCCAGCGCCCGCCGGCAGAGCCGCTTGGCTTTCCGCACGGCCAATGCGTCGTGCACGTCGCTTTGCGCGTAAAGCCGCAACCTGCGATGTGACTGCCGCCTGAGGCAGTCACCCCACCTTTTTCATCGACAATCGACAGCACTGCACCTTATGCCTGATGCCGCAACAGCGGTATCTCAGGTGAGGGGATTTGACATGGCGCAACGATATGAAGGCGGCTGCATGTGCGGAGCCGTGCGCTACGCCGTGGACGCCGCACCGCTGAACGAACGCGTCTGTCATTGCCGCAGCTGTCAGAAGGCGGTGGGGGCGGCGTTCAATGCGCGATTGATGTTCCGTATCGAGCAGGTGACGATGAGCGGGCCGGTGAAGACGGCATTTTCGTCGCCAGGGGTGAAGCGCGGCTTCTGCGCCGAATGCGGCACGACCGTGCTGTCGGGGCGCGAATCCGCCGGAGTGCTGGCCGTAACGTCGGGTTCGCTCGACGATCCCGGCCTGTTTCGCCCGACCATGCATATCTGGGTGTCGTCGAAGCAGCCCTGGCTCAAGCTCGATGACGGCCTGCCGCAGTTTGCCGAGGCAGCGCCGGCATAGTCTTGTTGCGCGTGAGCTAGACGCAGATCTCGACGCCGCTGTCGCGCAGTCGGGCGAGCATGCGCTCTTCCGGCAGCGTATCGGTGACGAGCGTGTGGATGTCATGGAGCGAGCCGAGGCGGACCAGGGCGCGGCGGCCGAATTTCGAGCTGTCGACGGCCATGATGGTGCGCGCGGACTGGCCCATGGCGGCGGAAACGGCCGCGACTTCGGCATGATCGTCGTCGCCGATGTCGCCGTCATGGTCGACGCCGCTGACCGAAATGATGGCGACGTCAAACTTGAAGCGCCTTATATATTCCGACGTTTCCTCGCGGAAGACGCCACCGTCGACCTGGCGGACGAAACCGCCTGGCACGGCGATGGCGAAATTGGTGCTTTCGCTCAAGGTCGTTGCGACGCGCAGCGAGTAGGTGACGACGCGCAGGTCGCGTCGCTTGACCAGCGCGCGCGCCACCGCCTCGCAGGTGGTGCCGGTGTCGATGAAGACAGCAGCACCATCGGGCACAAGCTCGGCGGTCAGGCTGCCGATGCGCTCCTTGGCGGCGGCGTTTTCGACGCGGCGCTGGCGCAGCACCGTCGGATCGACGGGTGCTGAAATCGTCGCCCCGCCATGCAGGCGCCGCACCTTGCCGCCCTGCTCCAGCGCCATGATGTCGCGACGTGCGGTCTGCGTGGTCACCCCGTATAGTGGTGACCTCCTCGGCCAAGTGAGCAACGGTGCCTCGGACCATGGCGTCGACGTCAAGCTGGCGGTCAGCTTTTAAGCGCTGTTGCGGCTCTGTCTTGCCGAACTGGAATCGGCTTTACCGCTTCCAGTGCGCGCGGACCAGGATGGACCTCAATCCGGCAGTCAGCTTCCAGGAACTGCAACTCTGTCCTGCCGGCACCTGTGTGCCGGCTGGACGAGGACAAGAAAGCCCTCGGCGTCGAAAAAGGCATCCGCGGCCATGGGGCCGTGGCCGCGGATGCCTGACTTACCTGATCTTGTGGCCTTGCAGGATGCGCTCGACGGGTGCCCAGCCGATGTAGCGTGGCTGAGTCCAGCCTTCGGCGGGCTCCAGTGCCTCGACGGCGTTGATGTCGTCGATGCGCACTTCATCCCAGGCATGGACGATGCGGCCCTCGCCAAGGCAAAGCCCGACATGGCCCCAGTTGGTCGTGACGTCGAATAGCTCGCCGGTCATGTCGAAGAAGACGAAGGCGCCGCGCGGCGGTTCGCCGGTCGGTGGGTTGACGCCATATTCGTCCGCCGATTCCTTGGCGCAGTCGCCGCCGAAGATTTCGATCTCGTTGCTCTCTTCATAGGCGTCCTCGACGAAGGCGAGGCAGCGGAAGCAGTAATCCTCATTGCCAAGCTGGAACATGGCCCAGGTGATGGCGTTATCGATGTAGTTTTCTGTACGTGTTTTCACGGAGCAGATATCCTGTTGAAATTATTGTTTTGTTGACCTCGATCGTGATTGCCGCAATGCGCGCCATTCGGTCCTTCATTCCAGGATGTTAAATTAGTAATGTCCGAATCTTTTCCCGAACATGTTTTGATTTTACCAATCAAGTGGTTCTTGCGTCGGGGGGGCGGCTCATACTTTTGTTTGTATCGCTCGAGCAATACATAATTTGAAATGAGAGTTGCTTGACGCCACGGAATTCCGAAACTATGTGCGCTTCGGGCAACAGCCCGACCCGTTGGCGGACGACATCAACCGCGCCGGCTTTGCCGGGTCAGACATCCAAGCATGGAAAGTGCCATGACCGAAAAGATCAATTCGGCCGTCGAAGTCTCGTTGCGCCGTATCTCCGCCCAGACCGTCTCCGACATTTGCGATCTCAGCGAGACGTTGAGCGAGGCCCAGCGCAACAAGGTCGCCGACAACGGCACCTCTATCGCCGAGGCGCATTTTTCCGAAAACGCCTGGTTCCGCGCCGTCTATGCCGACGAGGTACCGGTGGGCTTCGTCATGCTGCATATCGGCTCCGACTATGACGTCATCGACTGCCCTGGCGCCTTCCTCTGGCGCTTCATGATCGCGGGACCGTTCCAGCGCATGGGGTATGGCGAAAAGGCGATCGCGCTCGTCGTCCGCGAGATGAAGGCGAGGGGATTTGCCGAACTCTTCACCAGCTACGGCCTGGGTGAGGCGAGCCCGGAAGGCTTCTACAAGCGACTCGGTTTCGTCACGACGGGCGAGACCTATGACGACGAGGTCGAGGCCGTGCTGAGCTTCGCGAACTGACCGGGCATACGGGCCGGCGGCTTACCGGCGGCCCGCATGTTCCAGGTCAGCCAGTTCACGCAGCGGGCGTTCGAGCCTCTCCATCTGGCTGGCTATTGGCCACATTCCGTCGATGACGATGTCTGCTGAATCGACGAGCTCCTTGTCGGCGAACAACTCGTGACCGCCATCGGCGTAGAACCTGTGCGATGCCAGCCCAGATAGTCATCGGGATGGCGTGAGATGCCATCGACGTCGTCCCAGAAGATGACAGCTGTGAAAGCGCTCGGCCAGGGCGCGCGTGAGCGTGGTTTTTCCGGGTCGGAAATTCCCGAAATGGCGATGATCATCCGCATGCGCGGCATCTGGCAGGGGACGATGACGCCAGCATTTCGCACGTGAAGCCGACGTCGATCAGCCGTGGCTGGCTTCACCCCGGACCAGCGCCAGAAATTCGCGCGCGGCGCGCGTGGCATAACGCTCCTGGTGGCGCAGTACGAAGAAGCTGCGCCTGGGCAGCGCGAAGTCGACGGCGACAAGCGTGCCGGCCTTGAGCGAGGCGTGCGCCACGAGGCGCGACATGATGGCGACGCCGGCACCGGCTTCCACCGCCGCACGTACGGCCTCGTTCGAGGGCAGCTCGAGCACGATGTCGAGGCTGTCGGTCTCGACGCCGCGCAGCGCCCGTATCGCTTCGAAATGGGCGCGCGTGCCCGAACCTTGTTCACGCACGATCCAGCGCTGCGACTTCAGGTCCTCGGGAGAGGACGGCGGCGTGACGGTCCAGGGATGATCGGCGACGGCGACCAGCACCAGTTCGTCCTCGGCGACCGCTTCAATGGCGAGGGCGGGATCGTTGACCTCGCCCTCGACAAAGCCGAGATCGGCCGAACCGTCATGGATCTGAGCTGCGACCGTCTCGGTGTTGCCGATGGTGATGCCGAGTGCGATGCCGGGAAAGCGCTGTTGGAAACGATGAGCGACCGATGGCAGCCAATAATTGGCGACAGTCTGGCTGCCGGCAAGCTTGAGCGAGCCGCGCTTCAGGCCGGCGAGATCGGCCAGCACCACCTCGGCGGAGCCGGCACGGGCCAGCACGGCACGCGCCTCGGACAGGAAGATGCGGCCGGCGTCGGTGAGCACGATGCGGCGGCCGACGCGGTCGAACAGCTTCGTCTGGTAACGCGCCTCCAGCGCCGACACCGCGGCGCTGGTCGCCGATTGCGTCAGGTTCAGTGCCTGGGCGGCCCGAGTGACATGTTCGCGTTCGGCGACCGCAACGAAGATCCTGAGCTGTTCGAGAGTCACGGCTTTCCTTTCGGTCTCAGCCCAGAAGCTTGACCAGCATTAGAGAGAAAGTCGCGATGAAAAGGAACGCGGCCAGGCCAAGAAAGAGTGGACGAAGTCCCTTGGCCCTGAGCTTGCGAATGTCGGTCTCGAGGCCCATGGCGGCAAGCGCCATGGTGAGCAGGAAGGTGGTGAGTGCGACGATCCATGTCTTCGCATCCGCCGGAATGTCGACGAGGCTGTTGACGCCAACCATGGCTATGAAGCCGAGCACGAACCACGGCATCGGGGCAGTTGTGCCGCCTTGGGTCGCTCTGGACGATCTCGCGCGCTGGCGGGCGGCAAGGCTGAGCGTGATCACGACAGGCGCCAGCATCAGGACACGGGTGAGCTTGGCGACGGTGCCGAACTCGCCGGCCTGCTGGCCGTCCTGGAAGGCGGCTGCCACGACCTGGGCGATCTCGTGGATCGAGGCGCCCGCCCACAGACCGTAGGCGTGGGGGCCAAGCTGGAGCAACCCGGGCAGCAGCGGATAGGCAAACATTGCGATCGAGCCGAAGACGGTGACGCAGGCAACCGCATAGGCGACATCCTCGTCCGATGCCTTGGTCACCGTGTTGGTGGCGATGACGGCGGACGCGCCGCAGATCGAAGTGCCGGCGGCGATCAGCTCGGCAAGCTTTTGCTCGACGCCGATCAGCCGACCGAGCCACACGGTGAAGGTGAAGGTGGCAACAAGCGTGGCAGCGATGATGGCCACACCAGTGATGCCGACTTCGGCGACCTGGCTTGCTGTCAGCTGCAGGCCAAGCAGGATGATGGCGAAACGCAGCACCTTGCGCATCGAAAACGCCACACCTGGTTTGGCCTGGTCCGGGGTGCCGGCAAGATTGTGAAAGGCGATGCCCAACACGATCGCAATGATCATCGGGCTGAAACTGCCGAGGCCGGGCAAATGCCGCAGCGCAAAGGCAAGGGCAGCGATGCCCGCCGCAAGCAGCAGCCCGGGCAGCAGTCTGGCGTTGTCGTGACGGCCACGCGCCGGCTGGCGCCCCGCCTGGCTGCGGGTGGGGGAAAGTGTGGTTTCGGTTCTGGTTAGGGCATTCATGGGCTTGGACCTGTCGATTTCAGGTGCAAGCTATGCGCCCGCTTTCAATCAATCCAACGCGTAATATCGCTTGAATCGTTCGGGTGAGGCGAATGGTCTGGCGCGTTTCACCTCTGTCCGGTCTCTGGTATCTCTTGGGCCCTTCCGTTCCTCATTCATGCCGAGTCGCCGATGCCTGTTTACGAGATTGCAGCACTGGGTGCCGCGACATGCTGGGCCGTCACCGGGTTGATTTCGGCCGGGCCTGCCGGCCATCTCGGTGCGCCGGCGTTCAACCGGCTGCGCCAGCTCTTCGTCACCGGGCTTTTGGCTGTCTACGTGGTGGCGACCGGCAGTTGGCGCGAACTCGACGCCGGCGTTGCCGGGCCGCTGATCCTGTCGGGCCTGATCGGTATCTTCGCCGGCGACACGCTTTTGTTTGCCGCGCTGAACCGGCTCGGCCCGCGCCGCTCCGGCATATTGTTTGCGCTCAATGCGCCGATTGCTGCCGTGCTTGGCTGGATGGTGCTGGGCGAGGATCTGTCCGCCAAGGCCGCGGCCGGCATCGGGTTGACGGTCGCCGGCGTGTTGCTGGCGATCCTGTTCGGCAAGCGCCGCGACCAGCTGCACGCCTGGGAGACGGTGAAGGGGCCGCTGTGGATCGGCGTGGCGCTCGGGCTGGGAGCCGCCACCGGCCAGGCGATCGGCTCGATCATCGCTCGGCCTGTCATGGCGACAGGTATCGACCCGTTCCTCGCCTCGATGCTGCGTGTCGGCATTGCCGCCTTCTGCCTGACGGTGCTGCTCCAACTGCCGATCCCGGCGGTGAAGCCGAAGGGGCCGCTGACCTGGAAGGTGGCGGCGTTGACAGCGCTGACCGGCATCATCGCGCTCGCCATCGGCATGACGCTGCTGCTGTTTGCGCTGTCCGGCGGCAAGGTCGGCATCGTCTCGACCCTGTCTGCCACGTCGCCCGTGATCATCCTGCCGATGCTGTGGGCCAAGACGGGCGAACGCCCGGCCGGCGGCGCCTGGGCAGGGGCGGCGCTGGTGGTGGCTGGCATGGCGCTGCTGTTCATGAAGTGAGGGCGGCCGACGGCAAATGAGGCCCGCACCGGCCCCTGAAATTCAGCAGGATTTGTCAATCCGGATGATGCGATCGTGCCGGGCGGAGCAGGGATCAGCTGATGATGCAGCAAGCCGACATGAACGAGTGCAGACTGGCTGATATGCACAACGTGGCTGCGCTCAACGCCGCGAAACCAGAGGCCGTGGCGGCGGCGTTTGCAGCATTCCCCGCGCCGGTGCGGGCGCGATTGCTCGAGATACGCGGGCTGATCCTGTCGACGGCGGCCGAAACGCCGGGCGTCGGGCCATTGACCGAAACGCTGAAATGGGGCGAGCCGGCTTATCTGACAGAAGCCAGCGGCAGCGGCTCCACCATACGGCTCGGCTGGCCGAAGCCCGGCGGCCAGACCTGCGCGGTGTATTTCAACTGTCAAACGACGCTGGTGGAGAGTGTTCGCGCCCATTTTGGCGAAACCTTCACCTATCAGGGCAACAGGGCGCTCCTGCTCGACGTCGATAAACCGTTGCCGGCCCCATTGGCGATCTGCCTGGCGATGGCGCTGACCTATCACCGGCGGCAGCGCTGACCCAGCGGCACATCTCAATCAGTGCAGTTTCGTCACCAGCCGCACCAACCAGTCGGTCAGGCCCTTGTAGGGCGGGCGGATCAGGTCACTGGCCGAGGGCTCGTATTTGCGCAACACCGGCATCGCCTTGGAGAAGGTGAGGAAACCCTCGCGGCCGTGATAGTGGCCCATGCCGGAGGCGCCGACGCCGCCGAAGGGCAGGTTGGCGCAGGCGAACTGGTAGAGCGTGTCGTTGACACAAACGCCGCCGGCGACGATGCGCGACAGCATTGTTTCGATCTCGGCCTTGTCGTCGCCGAAGCAATAGAGCGCCAGCGGGCGGTCTCGCTCCACCACATAGGCGATGGCCTGGTCCAGCGAAGCATAGCCGACGATGGGCAGGATCGGCCCAAAGATCTCGTCGCGCATGACGGCGCTGTCAGGGGCGGGATCGAGCACGGCGGTCGGCGCCAGCAGGCGCTCGCGGCCGGCGGGCAAAGTGGCGATGTCGAGCAGTGGGACCCGCTCGTGGCCGCGTACGGCTGCGTCGTCGAGCAGGCCGCTCAGGCGGGCGAACTGGCCGTCATTGACGATCGAGGTGTAGTCGTCGAAACCTTGCCTGGCGTTGTAGCGGGCACTGACTTCCTGCTTGACCAGGCGGACGAGCTCGTCGCGCTTTTGCTGCGGCACCAGAACATAGTCGGGCGCGATGCAGGTCTGGCCGGCGTTGAAGAATTTGCCGGTGGCGATGCGCCGGGCCGTGCGTTCGAGATTGGCCGACGGCGCGATGATGGCTGGCGACTTGCCGCCGAGTTCGAGTGTCACCGGCGTCAGGTTGCGGGCGGCCGCGGCCATCACCTTGCGGCCGACAGCCGTCGAGCCGGTGAAGAACAAGTGATCGAAAGGCAGTTCGGAAAAGGCCGCCGACAGCTCAGTGCCGCCTTGCGCCACCGCCACCCGCGCAGGCGGAAAGACTTCTGCCAGCAGCGACTGCAGGAAGGCGGCGGTGCGCGGCGTGTGTTCGGAGGGCTTGAGGAAGACGTGGTTGCCGGCGGCGATGGCCGCGACAAGCGGTGCCAACGCCAGGTTCACCGGATAGTTCCACGGCGCGATGATGCCGACGACGCCAAGCGGCACGTGGCGGATCTCGGCGCTGGCGGGCAGAAGCTTCCAACCGGCCGAACGACGCTCGGGCTTCATCCACGATTTCAGCATGCGTTGCGTGTGCTTGATTTCAGACAAGACGACGCTGCCTTCGCCGAGCAGGCTTTCATGGCGGGAGCGGTGGCCGAAATCGGCGCTGATTGCCTCGACCATCTCGTCGAGGCGCTGGCCGAAAGCGCGCTGCAGGCGCTTGAGGTCGTCGACGCGCTGGGCATAGGACGGCCGCGTCTCGAGCCAGGCGGCGCGCAGCGTGTCGAAGGTTGCCCTGAGGTCGGGCTGGCTGTCGTTAGGCTTCAGCATCGTTTTCCGTCGAACGGGCGAAGAGATACTGCGCTGCATAATAGGTGCCGAGCACCCAGATGGCATTGTAGGGAATGTTCCAGCGGAAGCGGCCATAAGCAAGCACTGTGTCGCTGACCATGAAGAACAGGCCGCCGAGGGCTGCAAGGCGTGCCGCTTTCTGCGCGGGCGTGCCGGCAAGCTGGCGGTCGCGCGACAGCGCCTGGGCGGCCATGGTGGCAAGCACCAGCGCGTAGATCGCAACCGGAATGCGCATGGGCGAGGGCAAATACGACCACAGCCCGGCGAAGACGGCAGCGGCCAGCGCGGCAAACAGCGCGAAGATGCCGATATTGCCTGCAAATTTCGAATCGCGGGTCAGCGCCCAGATATAGGCGCAGTGGGTGAGCAGGAAGCAGACGAGGCCGGCAAGGAAATAGTCTCCCGGCAGCATCAGGAAAAAGTCACCCACCGCGGCAAAGCCGAGGCCAATGGCGATCGGCAGGCCATAGCTACGCGAATCCATGCCGCGCAGCACGGCGATCAGCAATAGCAGCGTCGCCGTCGGCTTGGTGAGGTAATGCAGCCAGCGCCAGTGCGAGCTGGCATCGGGCGCGATCAGGCTGCCCAGAATGGCCAGCACCGCGCAGATGGCGAAGAGCCGGTAGATCGTTGCGTTGCTGCGTGTCGCCGTGCCCATGCCGCGCGCCCCCTCGTGCTGCCGATGTCAGGATAAGCCAATGTTTTCGGCAGTTTGTCCAGTTACCCTTACGTAAAGTGCGGGAAGGGCAGGTGCCAATGTTTGGGGTCGGGTCACGGGGCCGTTGCGCAAATGCGATACGCGCGGAGCATAACGCGCTGTAAGGCGAATTGCAGTTTACGTTTCGTTCACCATCGCCTACACCCCGACCTCCCAGAAGCCTGCCAGTGATTTGCGCCCCGATGCAGAACAAATCCATCCGCTTTCGCGCCCGTTCGTTTGTTGCCTTCGCGCTTGTGCCCGAGGCGCCGCTGGACCAGTGGCTGCAGGATCTCGACCGCTGGATCGAGAATTCTCCCGGCTTTTTCAAGGGTCGGCCGGTGGTGCTGGACCTCAATGCGCTGAAGCCGCTGGCCGACGAAATCGGCGCCCTGGTGGCCCTGATCGCCGAGCGCGGAATCAGGACCTATGCGATCGAGGCCGACTATATCGATTCGCTCGGCGACGAGCTGCCACCGAAACTGGCCGGCGCGAGGAAGACGATGGTCGAGGAAGAACAGGTCGACGCCGAAGCGCTGGCGAAGGCCGAGGAGGCCGCCAAGGCGCCGCTGTCACCGTCCAACACACTGATCGTCGAGCAGCCGGTGCGTTCCGGCCAGTCGATCGTCCATCCGCATGGAGACGTGATCGTCATGGGCTCGGCAAGCTTCGGTTCCGAGATCCTCGCCGGCGGCTCGATCCACGTCTATGGCACGCTGCGCGGCCGCGCCTTTGCCGGCGCCTGGGGCGACCGCAGCGCCCGCATCTTCTGCCGCCGCAACGAGGCCGAGCTTTTGGCCGTCGACGGCTGGTACCGCACCGCCGAGGACATGGAGCCGTCGATGCATGGCAAGGCGATCCAGGTCCATCTGGAAGACAACGCCATCCAGGTCGCGCCCCTCAATTGACAAACGGAGACAACAAAATGGGCAAGGTAGTGGTCGTCACATCTGGCAAGGGCGGGGTCGGCAAGACGACCTCGACGGCTGCCCTCGGTGCCGTGCTCGCCCAGTCCGGCAAGAAGGTGGTGCTGATCGACTTCGACGTCGGCCTGCGCAATCTCGACCTGGTGATGGGCGCCGAGCGCCGCGTCGTCTTCGACCTCGTCAATGTCACGCAGGGCCAGGCCAAGCTGGCGCAGGCGCTGATCCGCGACAAGCGCGTCGAATCGCTGTTCCTGCTGCCGGCTTCGCAGACGCGCGACAAGGACGCGCTGACCGAGGAGGGTGTCGCCGGTGTCATCAACGCGCTCCGGGACAAGTTCGACTACGTGCTGTGCGACAGCCCGGCCGGCATCGAGCGCGGCGCCCAGCTTGCCATGCGCTTCGCCGACGAGGCCGTCATCGTCACCAACCCGGAAGTCAGCTCCGTCCGCGATTCCGACCGCATCATCGGCCTGCTCGATTCCAGGACGCTGAAGGCCGAGAAGGGTGAGCGCGTCACCAAGCACGTGCTGGTAACCCGCTACGATGCCGGCCGCGCGGCCCGCGGTGAGATGCTGTCGATCGACGACGTGCTGGAAATCCTGTCGGTGCCGCTGCTCGGCATCATTCCGGAAAGCCAGGGCGTGTTGCGCGCCTCCAATGTCGGCTCGCCAGTGACGCTGAACGAGCCGACCAATGCCGCTGCGCGCGCCTATGCCGACGCTGCCAAGCGCCTTGAGGGCGAGGACGTGCCGATGGTCACGCCGGTCGAGAAGAAAGGTCTCCTTAACCGTCTTCTGGGAAGGAGAGTGGCATGAAACTGCTCGACTTCTTCAAGCGTGGCGGTAGTGCACCGGTGGCGCGCGAGCGTCTGCAGGTGCTGCTCGCCTATGAACGCAACAACCGCAACCAGCCCGATCTCGTCGCCGTGCTGCGCGAGGAGATCATCGCGGTCATCGCCAAGCACGTCCAGGTCAACCAGGATGACGTCAAGATCACCATGGATCGCGGCGCCACCACCTCGACGCTGGAAATCGACATCCATATCCCCAACGCCGGCATCAAGGCCGCGGCGGCGATCTGAGCGAAGACGCAGGCTGGCTGGGCGATCCGCCGAGAGGCCGCCGGTGTGCAGGATGTCGTGCCTGCCACGCCGGCGATGGCCTGAGGTGTCGTGGCGGCAGCACCCGCATCGACGATCCCGATGGTGAGGGCAGCTTTTCAGGCTGCGGCTTCGTGAACTCGCAATCTCGTATCTCCTTGTTGTCATGCGGCGGTCGCTGAGGGGCGTTAGGGCAGGCGGACCTCGAACGATGGACCGCAACGATGCCCGCAGATGCTCTCTCGCCCGAACTGCTCGCTTATTCTAGTGGACGCAACACGACCCAGCCGCCGCATCTCGGCACGCGCTATCTACGCGCTGGTGGCTTCCTGCCTGAGCCCGGCAACACCATCGTCTGCCATGTCTCGAAGGGCTCGCCGACGCTGGAAGGTCTGGTCGAGGCCCGCGAGAAATTCCTCGCCATGCCCGAGGCGAGGCACTTCGTCTTCACTCCCATCACCAGCCTGCACATGACACTGTTCCAGGGCGTCATCGAGTACCGTCGCAAGCCGGGATTCTGGCCGGATGGCCTGGCGCTCGACGCGTCGATCGAGGAGTTGACCGAGATCATGGCCGCGCGGCTGGAGACGCTGCCGGTCTTGGAGCCGTTCCAGGTCGAGGTGACACATGCGCGGCCCTCCGGCCTTCTGGTTGACGGTGCCCGGGAACGCGACCGCAGGGCAATGCGCCAATGGCGCGACGTGCTCGCCGACCTGCTCGGCTACCGCCATCCCGATCATGACGACTACCCGTTCCACATCACCTTCGCCTACGCCATCGACTGGCTCGACGACGACGCCTTGCCGCGCTGGCAGGAGATGCTGGGCGAAGTGGCCGGCGACATCAGGCGCAAGATGCCGATCCTCGAACTCGACCCGCCGGCGTTCTGCTCGTTCGAGGACATGAACCACTTCTGCGAGTTGCTGGTGCTTGGCGGCCTTGGGCGGAAATTGCGGAGGTGGGAGGCACTCGGCAGCTGAATGAATGGATCGCGGCGAGCGTCGCGATCCCGGTGACGACCTGTACGCCGCCCAGCGCTGGCGCGCCTAAAGGCGCTTGTCGATCCAATTGGTCATGTCGGCAATGGCGTCTTCCTTGCCGATGTCGTTGAGCAGATCGTGATAATGGCCCTCATAGAGCTTCAGCGTCTTGTCCCGGGAGCCGGCGGTTTCGAAAAAGTATTCGCTTCCATGGCAGACGGTGGCCTTGTCGGAGGTGCCGTGCATGATCAGCACCGGCAGGGTGATCATGGGGAACTCCTCACGCAGCCTTTCGTCGGCGCGGACGAGCGCTGCGACGGTCAGCGCCGGCTGAACCTCGTGGGCGATCAGCGGGTCGCTGTTGAGAGCTGCCACCGCATCCGGGTCGCGGGAAAAATCCTCGTTCTTGAGCTTAAGCACCGGCAGGCGCGGGGCGACGTGGCTGAGCCCTTTGATCGCAGCGAGCGCGAATCCGGGCGCCGGCACCTGGAAGGCAAAACTCTCGCAGATGAAGCCGGCAAGCTCCGACTGGTTTTCGAGCGTGTAAGTGGCCGAGACCACGCCGCCGGCGCTGTGGCCGAGCAGGAACAGCGGCAGGCCGGGATATCGCGACTTGGCAATCCGGATCGCGCCGGCGACATCGCTGACATAGTCGCCGACCGTCTCGACAAAGAAGCGTTCGCCGTCCGATTTGCCGCGTCCGCGCAGGTCGAGCGCGAAGACGGCAAAGCCGTGCTTCACGAGATGCTCCGCCGCCCAGCCATACTGCCCGCCATGGGAATTGACGCCGTGGCAGATGACGACGACGGCGCGCGCCTTGCCTTCCGGTCGCCGCGACCTGAGGAAGATGTTCAGCCCTCCGGCGCTCTGGAATGTCTCTTCGGTCGTATCAGCTCCCCAAGCCTGCATCATGACTACCCCCGCAGTTGATGAAAAGAACCTCCCATCGAGGCCAAGGAACTGTGAGCGCCTTTGCTCAAGCGCGCAAGCATGGGTTGTACAGGCGCCTGTCGGGGGAAGCCGCGACCTCTTACGCCTAGCGCCCGGCCGGTTGGAACAGCTCGACGAGATTGCCCGAGGGGTCGACGAGCAGGATCTGCGCGCCGCCGGGGCCCTTGATCATGTCGTTGCGGAACTGCGCGCCCTCGGCCCGCAGTCGCGCCACCTGCGCCGCGAGATCGTCGACGATCAGGTGGATGCGGTTCCAGCCGCCGGCGCGCGGCTGGGCGCCATCGGACATCGGCCGTGCCGCCGAACTGGTCGGGCCGCTGAGCAACAGGCGCAGCGACCCACGGGAGACGTCGGCAAAGGCCGGCGCATAGTTGGTAAGCACCTCGAAGCCGAGATGGCGCGTGTACCAGTCGATCGAGACCTCGACGTCGTCGACGAGGTAGCGGACATTGACCATTTCAGAGTGTACCGTGTCAGATGGCATCGGTTACTCCCGGGATGGGGGCACAGTCGCCGCAGCAGTCTGCTACGACGACGCGTCCTTGCCAAGGCGGCTGGTCTAGGCGGGCGGGAGTTCGAACAGCAGGGCGCCATGCTGCCGGCCGCGTTCGACATAGCCGATGATGCGGAACCAGCGCGCGACCTCGGGGCGATCGAGCCAGCCGCGCGAGTGGATCGGCACGTTGCCGGCAAGTTGCTGGATACGGCGGATGTGACGCTTGCAGAACCGGACCGTGGGCGCGGCGAAGAACTCTTCCTGGGCGGCGAAGAGTGTTTCGGCCGCGTCCGAATGCTCGTGCCAGGCGATGATCGCCACCGGGCGGTCACCTTCGACAAGCGCGTGGGCGCGTCCTTCCTTCAGGTTCATCATCAGGTTGTCGTAGGCGCTCTTGGCGTCCTTGCCGGCGGCGGCATACTCGTCGGACATCCGTTTGGACAGGTCATGGAAGACCACCTCGAGGTCGCCGATGGTCGCTGTTCTTGCGCGCATATCTCCTCCTTCGCACCCCTGGAGGCAGTTTGCCCTAGGGAAGAACGATGTCCAGTGAACAATTTTTGGCTGTTCCGGTCGCGAGGAAAAGATATTCCAGCAACACTGCGCGTATTTCGTGCAGCAGATTTGGTGCAGGCAGCAAGTTGTTTTGCCGAGTAACAGCTGAAATCGATGGCTTGTTCCGTCTGGGCATGGTCTGTTCATTCCAGTCCAAGACGTGGCCTTCCCCCGGGCGTAAATGAAAGGGGCTGGCGGCAGGGGCCGCCGCTGCGCCGGCCGTTGCCGGTCGAGGGGCGAGGCATGGGCAGAACCGCATTGTCAGGTCATCGGGCATGGATCGGCAGTGGCGCGCTGGCGCTCTGCTACGCGATCTCGGCCTGCTCGACGACCACTGAATCGAACTTCGAAGGCCCTGGCTATTCCGACGACACGCGCAAGCTGGAAAAGCAGATGATGGCGGAGGCGACTGCGCTGGGAACGGCGCAGGGCGTCGCGGGGGTAGCCGCCTCGATGCTGCCAATGGGTGCCGGCAGCCTTGTTACCACGACGGCGGGCAGGGCTGCCCGCGACGCGATGATCATCCGCCACGACAAGGTGATGCGCGAGCAGATCGAGCGCGACAACGCCGAATTCTACAAGCGCTACGGCATTACGGAGGCGGATGCCGGCCCTGTCGTCGCAAACCGGAGCCCGGGCGAGCGCAAGCGTTGCGCCAGGAGAGGCGGGGTGCGGCGGTGCTGAGATTGCGGTCTTTTCGCAGCCTCCATCACACCCTGCATCGGCAATTCTGAAAAGCCATCCCCGAGCGGCCGTGTTCCGAAACCAGGGATGGTTCTACGATACGGCCTTCAAACCAGGCGGCCAAGCAATTGAGCCACGCCCGTTGCCAAGCCCACAAGCAGCAGGACCAGCAGCACATTTACCGACCGCTTGATGGTGTAATACATCAGGCGATTGGTCGCCTTCAGCGCTTTGATCCGTGCCAGCAGCGGTGATAGCCGGGCAAAGGCCCTGTTGGCCAGACCGCGATGGTCTTCCGGTGTGTTGGGCACGACCGAGGCACGGGTTATGCCCTGGTAGAAAAAGTTGAACAGCGCCCCGATCGGGTTCAACGGGCGTTTGACGTCGCACATGAGGATGAGACGGTCGGAGTCGGTGTCGTTGCGGACATAGTGCAGGTAGGTCTCGTCGAACATCAGCACCTCGCCATCGCGCCAGCTCTGATTGCGGCCATCGACATTGATGAAGCAGTCGTCCGAATTGGGTGTCGCCAGGCCAAGATGATAGCGCAGGGATACGGCGAGGGGATCGGCATGCCTGGTCAGTTTTGAGCGGCCCGGCAGGAAGGCGAACATGGCGCCATGCACCGCCGGCACCTGCAGCAATATCTCTGTCGTCCGGGGACAGAGCCGCCGCGCGGAATGGTGCGTGTAGCCATACCAGTTGAGGTAGAAGCGGCTCCAGCCATATTTGAAGAACGTCCGAAAGCCGACATCGTAGGAGCCTGCCGTGCCCGGACGCTTGGTCGCGTCAAAATAGCCCTGGCGCACCAGCTCCAGCCCTTCGTCGCGGATCGTCTGCCAGTTCTGGCGCAGCAGGCCGACTTCAGGGAACTCGGCCGGGTCGAGGACGGCCTTCGATCCACGCCGCAGCGTGGTCATGTAGAGCACGCAATTGAGGGGCGTGAAGATCGGCCAACCCTTGCGGATATACTCGGTCAGGCTGTTGTAGCGAGCCTCACCCCTGAAACGGTAGACATAAACGATGCTTATGGCGGCGAGCGCCAGAATGAACGCGGAAACCAGCATGAGTTCTCCTTGGAAAACCTTCCGCGCGACTGATTACGGATGACGCATTGCAGCAGCATTACGTGACGGTGCCCGGCTACAGCTCGCCACCGATCGGCTTTGCTGCCGGCAGATCGGATCGTTGGGTCGGGCAAACTGGCTGGCATTCCTTGGCTGATTGGGACGATGTGCCCCCACCAACGACAAAAGCCGCCGATGATTTCGGCGGCTTTTGCAGGCGGATGTCGGTCGGGCCATAGGTGTTGACCCAGACCGTGCCGGCCTTGAGGCGCCTGGTGAAGTCGTGGGCGCGGCCGATATCTGCCGTCCAGACCCCGGCGGCGAGGCTATAGACAGTTCCGTTGGCAATGCGCAGTGCGTCCTCGTCGTCGTTGAATTTGATGACGGTGGCGACGGGGCCGAAGATCTCTTCCTGCGAGATGCGCATCTCGTGCGCGACGTCGGCGAAGACTGTCGGCTCGACATAGAAACCGCGCTCGCCGTGGCGGCTGCCGCCGGTGACCAGGCGCGCGCCCTCCTGCTTGCCGATCTCGATGTAGTCGAGCAGACGCTTCATCTGCACTTCCGAGACCAGCGGCCCCATGCTGGTCGAGGTCTCCCTGGGGTCGCCGATGCGGGTGGATGCGGCGCGCGCGGCCAGCCGTTCGACGACCTCGTCATGACGCCGGCTCGATCAGGACGCTACGCTAGGTGTTCAGGACGATGGAGTAAGCTGCGCCAGCAGTGCGGATCTATGCTTTCCGCAATGTCACTGCAGGAATCCTATAGTCTCCGAGGCTCTTCGCTGTCACTTCGGGCGTTCGTCGCTCGAAAGGCCAAGCAATTGGCTTTTGGTCCACTTCCCGGACCGCTCCTCGCCGCTGCGCTCCTCGCCGCTGCGCTCCTGCGTCGCGTTGGCATGACGATGAGATAGGTGCGTTCCAACCTTCAAAGCAGAACGTGGCGGTGGCAGCCAGCAATAACAAGAGCGGCCCGCTTGGCGTTGCCAAGTCGGGCCGTCTGCATTGCGCGGTGGGCGTTGGGGTGGGGCAGCCGACGCAATACTCACACCTAGGATTTAAGGCACCGCGTCGGCGCACTACCCCACCTTCCCACCCTCGAATCTACGCCCGTCGCAGGTACAGAGACAATTAGCTCATTGGATGGGTTCATGTAGCTTGTTCGTCTGATGGAGCAGCCAGTTGAGCTCGATCGGAATGGGCGCGTCTCCGACCTGTTTTGGGCACAGCTCCTTCGCGACCATTCGGGCTCGCAGTTTGGGACGGTGATGAAGTGCGCAGTGTTCGACGCGCATCAAATGTGGTCGAATGCGGCTGCAATCATCGGGGAGGTTCGTTAGGTGGACAGGGATACGCGCCGGCTCGAGATGGTCGTGCTGATGACGCCCGAGATGGCGAATTTCAGCGGCAAGGTGCATGGCGGTGCCTTGCTCAATCTCCTCGACCGCGTCGCTTTCTCATGCGCGTCCCGTTATTCCAACAAATACGCCGTCACGCTCTCGGTAGACCAGGTGGTGTTCCGCGAGCCGATCAATGTCGGCGAACTTGTCACCTTCCGGGCCTCGGTCAATTTCGCCGGCCGCACCTCGATGGAAATCGGCATCCACGTCGAGGCCGAAAACATTCGCTCCGGCCAGCGGCGCCACACAAATTCCTGCTACTTCACCATGGTGGCAGTGGACGAAGACGGCCGCCCGACCGGGATCCCGCCTTTTGTGCCGTCGACCGACATCGACCGCAGACGCCACCGCGCCGCTGAACTGCGCCGCGAACTGAGGCGGGAGTTCGAGGGGCGCTTTCGGGCCGCAGCGAATGCGGGCGAAGAGTAGCGGCGTGTATGTTGGATGGTGCAGCCACTCGCCACCCGCCGAAAACTCTCGGCCGTGACGAATGGCGTCTCAGCTGCCGGCAGATCGCTGCCGATGAACGTCCCTTGCTCTCTGGCGGCCTATCAAACATAGGCTGTCGTCAGTTGGATTCCCACGTGCCGTGGAGCCCGCGAAAAAGGATGATCCGATGCTTGAAAGAATAAACCCCGATATCAGGTGGAGTGACGCTGTCGTCGTAGGCAACCTGATTTTCGTCGCCGGCCACACCGCCGAGAAGACGCGAGGCCAATCGGTGCGCGAACAGACGGAAGAGGTGCTCCAGTTGCTCGACGAGACGCTGGCGCAGGCCGGGGTGACCAAGAGGAACCTCGCCATGGTGCAGATCTATCTGGCCGACATGTCGAACTTCGCCCAGATGAACGAAGCCTGGGACCGATGGGTCATCTCCGGCGAAGCGCCGGCGAGGGCGACGGTCGAATCCAGGCTCGCCTATCCCGATCTCGGCGTTGAAATCACGGCGGTAGCTGCGCGGTAGGGCAGGTGAGGAATGCTGCCGGGCGCCGCCTCTCGTCAAGATACCACCATCGCGTCGCGATGGATTTCAACGAAGACTCCGAAATCTTCCAGGGTTCGACGCGGCTGCCATCGCTCCTCAATGTTGGAAGCTTCACGGAGAAACCTGACGCACCATTCCTTTTTCCAGGCGACGGTGCGCAGTTCTTCCTCGGAGAGATCACTCAGATCTGAACTGTCATGTCGAACCCGTAGGATCGACAGTGTTTTCGAGTAACGTCCTTCATCAATGCGCAGGCGCTTTGACCGCAAGAGCGCGTTGATGTCCTTATCGGTCTTGGACATGTAGTAATCTTCCGCGACCAGATCGCCTGAGATGGGCTGCCCCGGGAGCACCCTGACGCACAATGCCAAACCCGAAGCTCCCTATGAGGTCCCAGACTTGAAAGAGACCATCGACCGACGGTAGCCGGGCGGGATAACCCAGATCTTGCAGCTGGTGCGGCTGGCGAAGGATCAAATGCCCAATCATTTGGGATTTGGTAAGCGGCCGACCGCAACACCCGCCTGTCAGTGAGATGGGCGGGAGCGAAGGAAATCTATCGAAGGCCGATTTGGTTGTCGGGTAAGGCTCCTCCTTGACGCACGTCAAAGCGGACCAACGCCAACATGTCATGGTTTGCTCGGAGTGGAGCAAGTCAATGAGCTACAACACGATCCTCCTGCAACTCGATATCGACCGTCCTGTCCGGTCTAGGGTAGCCTATGCAAAAGCCGCGGCTCTGATGTTTGACGCAGATTTGATAGGCTTCTGCGCGGCCGAGCCGAGATATGTCATGCCGACAGGTGACAGCGACCTTGCAATTGCAGAAGCGATGCAGCGCCAAGTCGACGAAATTGAGGACCGCCTCGCAAAGGTAAGGCAGGAATTCTTCCAGCTGGCAGGTGACGACAAACGTGTCTCCTGGCGTGGTGAAATCGGCAATCCCAACCAACTGCTAGCACTGCACTCGCGAGCGGCAGACTTGATCGTCGCGGGGTCTGGGCCTCTATCGGCAGTCGACTCCAACCGAACTGTGGACCATGGAACTTTGCTGCTTTCCGCAGGGCGCCCAGTGCTGCTGGCGCCTGCCGATTTCAAGCCCGTCAGCGCTGAGGCTGTCTTGATCGCCTGGAAGGATACGCGCGAGGCTCGGCGTGCAGTCGCAGATGCGATGCCATTCCTTACAGCTGCGTCGCGCGTGCGCGTCGTGGCTCTCGGAAGCGTCGACGGCACAGCGAGACAAGGCATCGATGATGTCGTCAGCTTTCTCGCTCGACATGGCGTTAGGGCAACCGCAGAGGCCATTGATGTCGGCGGAGCAGATGAGGCCGAAGCCTTAATCCAGATTGCCGATGAATATGGCGCTGATCTGCTTGTCTCCGGTGCCTACGGTCATAGCCGAATCCGAGAATGGGCGTTTGGCGGTGTCACTCGTGCCCTGCTTAGAAGTCCAGCGATAAATCGGCTGATGTCAAACTGACGGTGATCCAGGGTGCAGCAATGCCAGACCTTGAACTGGTTTCCATGTTGCCGAGCCCTTATGCGTATGTATCGCGAAGTGGCACCTCTGCACAACTCGGCGACATGCTGGCTGTAAGCTTTGAGAAGCTCTACGGGGCGCTATCGTCGAGCATGGTCGTTCCGGCAGGTCCACGTCTGGTTCGCTATCGCAAGATCGACGAGAATGAGGTTCTTTTCGACGCAGGCTTCCCGATACGCGAGGATCAATTCAGAATCTTGCGTGGGTCCGGCTTAGGGCTTGGCGCAACGGCGGCCGGAGAAGCAGTCAAGGCTCAACAAGTTGGTTCCAGAGAGCCATTGACCGACACCTACAGGGCTGTGCTCGCGGAAATTCACGCGCGCGGGCTCACTGCGACTGGCGACATGTGGGAATCCTATCCAGGCAGGTCGACAAGCGAGACTGTGACCGAACTGCTCTGGCCCCTTCGCGACGTGCCTGACTTCGTCTTCACGCCCAATGTGCCGTCATGGTCACCGCCAGTTTGACATACGTCAATGTGGTCGAGGGTGCTCGGCGTAACATTCAGGAACATCGTCTCAAGGAAGAGCTGGGAGAGCGCCTCTCCAACCTGCGCGGCCATCTGTGCACGCGGCGGAATAGCTGCCCAAACGAGGCGATAGGTCAACGTTCAAGAAGGATCAATTCCATGGCTGATACATCGACCAAACTTCCCGTAACGGCCGAGAAGGAAAATGTACCGCAGGCTCGCGGCGGAGGATGGACTTCGTTTGAGTCCTTGCGCCGAGAGGTCGATCGTCTCTTCGATGATTTCCATCCATTTGGTTGGCGTGGGGCTATTCCAAGGTTGCCAGAGCTACGCACTCCCTTTGCAGGCAATTGGCCATTGGCTCCTGCGATGGATCTGGTCGAAAAGGACGGGGAGTACGAAATCACGGCCGAACTCCCTGGGGCCGACGAGAAGGACATCGATATCAAGGTCACCAACCACGTGCTGACGATCAAGGGTGAAAAATCCGAGAAAAAGGAAGAGAAGAAGAAAGACTATTTCCTGTCAGAACGCCGTTACGGTTCATTCCAGCGGTCCGTTCAGATTCCCGAGGGGGTCGATGCCGACAAGATCGAAGCCACCTTTTCGAAGGGCATCTTGACTGTCAGGCTGCCGAAGACTGCGGAAGCCCAGAAGCCTGAAAAGACGATCACGGTGAAGGCCGCATAGGGCCAACCACAATGCTGAGTGTTGGCGCGTTCATAGCGCCGACACTCATGCCAGAAGGTCTCCGATGGTAGCGGACGAAAGCTAGCGTCCGCGCCCTGAGGCACCTGGGGCTTTCTGACAACGAGATCGCCAGATACTTCGCAACGACGTGGGGTGGTGAGGCTGATCTCCCAAACCACCAAAAGTCGAGACACTCCGGCAAAGGACATGGGTCGACTCATGGGACACGCATCAAAGCCCAACTTCTCACACTCCGCCCAGCAAGCTCAGCAATGGGTGAATGAACTGGCTGCCGATCTCGGCTGGCCGGAAAACCTCTCTCATCGTTTGATGAGGGCAGTGCTTCAGGCGTTGCGCGACTGGCTGTCGCCAGAGGAGGCCGCGGATCTTTCTTCGCAGCTACCTGAGATGATCCGAGGAATCTATTTCGAAGGCTGGGATCCAGCGAAGTCGCCCGCCGTGGAGCGTGACAAACGTGACTTTGTGCTCCGAATCTCGAAGTCCTTGAACGAACAGCCCGAGGTCGACATCGAGGAAGGTATTGCAGCCGTATTCAGGCTCCTCGATCGGCATCTTTCCCATGGTGAAATCGTCCAGGTGAAGAATTCGATGCGCAAGTCGCTTCGACACCTTTGGCCGGAATGACGGCAATGTTCCGAGATAGGCAAGAGGCGGGCGAAAGGCTGGGGCTTGAATTGCTTGGCGCCAAGCTGGCCAAGCCCGTTGTTCTGGCGCTTCCCCGTGGGGGCATCCCAGTGGCCGCAGCCGTCGCCAGTGCGCTTGATGCTCCTCTCGACGTGCTCATTGTCCGCAAAGTTGGCGCCCCGGGGAACGCGGAATTGGCTGTCGCTGCAATCGTCGATGGCACGCCTCCGGATGTGGTCGTGAACCGCGAAATCGTCGAAGCGTATTCCCTGGGAGACGAGGAACTTGCTGCGCTGGTGAACGCAGAGCGTCCGGAACTGGAGCGGCGCAGCAGGCTTTTTCGAGGGGTCACCCGCTCCCATTCACTGGCTGGCAGAACTGCGGTCTTGGTCGACGACGGTGCCGCCACGGGGGCGACCCTGAAAGTCGCCTTGCGCGCGGTCAAACGGCGGGGGCCGACACGTACCGTCGTGGCACTCCCTGTCGCACCGTCCGACGCGCTTGACGTTCTCCGACAGGAGGCCGACCAAGTCTTCTGCTTGAGTGCGCCAGGCCGCTTTCGCGCCCTGAGCTACCACTATCGCAGTTTCCCTCAGCTGACGGATGAGGACGCGATGAATGCGCTTCGGGCAGCCAACGAAGAGCGAAGGCTTCGGCATCCTCGATAAGACAATTCCGATGTCTTCTCTCGGGCAGTTGCGGTGCATCTGCAAATGTTTGCTCTACGTCAAGGCGAAGATCTCCCGGAACGCTCATTCTGACCATGTTCAGGTCGATGTGGCTTCCTGAAACGTTGCTCAAGGAGACGCAGCATGAAAACCCAGATTTTTCTGCCACTCGCGACATATCCTGATCCAAACTCGGATGCCGTCGCCGTCAATGCCGTCGCTGTCGCGCAACAGCTGCATGCCGACCTGCATGTTCTAGCGATTCATGCGGAGATCCCACACGTTTCGAGTCCATTGTCACGAATTCTGATCGATGTCCCGGCGCGAATCCGGGAGGCCGAGGCAGTCAGTCGCAAAGCCGGCGATCACCTTCTCGCGAAAGTGGTCGAAGAAGGATCGCGACAGGGCGTTGCCGTCACCACTGCTTCCGAGGCCGTCCTTCTCGCGCTTCAGGGTGAAAATGCGGCAACCCATGCTAGGTATCATGACTTTGCGCTCGTGGGGTGGGAGCCGAACAACCAGACCTCCAGAATGATTGCGGAAGGGGTCATTTTCGACTCCGGCCGGCCAACAATCCTGCTGCCCGACTCGGCCAGCGCAGCCAAGATCGAGCACATCGCGATCGCATGGGACGGCAGCCGCGTGGCAGCTCGCGCCGTGGCTGATGCATTACCACTCCTGACGCACGCCTCCAGGATTCATGTTCTCACGATAGTCGACGAAAAGCCGCTGAAGGCAGCCGACATCGGCGAAAAGCTGGTCGCTTCATTGAGAAAGCGTGGGCTCAACGCGGATGCCGCAGACATCAAATCCGAAGACTGCCCGATCGCAATCACCTTGCAGGAACGGGCGATAGAGCTGGGTGCGGACCTCCTGGTGATGGGGGGATACGGCCATTCCAGGGTTCGTGACTTCGTGCTTGGAGGGGCGACGGAAGGCGTGCTGACAGACCTGCGTCTGCCGATACTGATGTCGCATTGAGGAACGCGACCATGGAGTTCTCGAGTAAAGTCGCGCTTGTCACCGGAGCTGGATCGGGCATAGGCGAGGCTGTGGCTCGAGAGCTTGCCGCGGGCGGTGCCAAGGTTGTTGTGGCAGACATCGACATCCACTCAGCGGCACGCGTGGCACAAGCCATCGTGGCTGAAAATGGCGAAGCCCACGCCTGCCAGGTCGACGTTGCTGATCCACGATCAGTTGAACAGATGGTCCGGTTCGCCGTGGAGACGTTCGGAGGCCTTCACCTTGCGGTCAACAATGCGGGCATAGGCGGCGTGGATACCGAAACGGCCGACTATCCGATCGATAATTGGCTAAGCGTGTTGGAAGTGAATCTCGATGGTGTTTTCTACTGCATCAAGTTCCAGCTTCCGGCCATGCTGAAGTCCGGCGGAGGAGCGATCGTCAATATGTCTTCCATCCTGGGGTCGGTGGGTTGGAGCAAGGCTTGCGCATATGTTGCTGCAAAGCACGCTCTGGTTGGATTGACGAAAGCGGTAGCCATTGAATATGCAGCGAAGAATGTTCGCGTTAACGCCGTCGGCCCAGCGTTTATCGACACCCCACTCCTCAAGAAGAACCTGGACGATGAGACGATCGGACAGCTGGCGGCCCTGCACCCGTTGAACCGCCTCGGATCTGCGCGTGAGGTCGCGGCGCTGACCTGCTTCCTCTTGTCCGAAAGAGCAAGCTTCATAACGGGCAGCTATCATCTGGTCGACGGAGGTTACACGTCGCGATAGTCGCCCTCACGGCATCGCGAACGTCCCCGATTGCCAACGGCGAACACAAACTGCGGAGGCACAACATGAGACTTGTGGTTTCCTTGGGTGGGAATGCCCTCTTGCGCAAAGGGCAGGCGATCACGGCCGAGAACCAGCGCGAAAACGCCGCCATGGCCGCCATGTGGCTCGCGCCCGTGTTTAGGGAACACGACGTGGTGATCGCTCACGGCAGCGGCCCACAGTTGGCGATGCTCGCACTGCAGTCGTTTTCCTACAGGGTCGCCGAACCTACGCGTCTCGATCTGCTGTGCGCTCAAGCTGGGGGTGAGACAGGGTATCTGCTGGCTCGAGAGTTGCGGAACAAACTCGGGAGTGACCGACACGTTGTCGCGCACATGGCGCAGGTGCTGGTCAATGCCGATGACGAGGCTTTTGGAAAGCCGGCGAAGCCCATCGGACCCTTCTACGAACGGACCTACGCCCATCAATTGCGCCAGCTGCGTGGCTGGCAATTTGCGGATTTTGACGGCGAGTATCGACGTGTTGCCCCAGTTCCCCGCCTCCTCGAAACCATCGAGATTGGCGCAGCGAAATCTATGCTCGGGTCTGGTACGGCAGTTGTCATGTGCGGCCCCGTACCCGTCGCTGCGGGCTCTGGTGGTGAGTTGCACGGGATGGAGGCCCTGCCGGACAAAGACGAATTCGCTTCGCTCCTGGCACGAGAATTGGATGCCGACGGATTGCTGTTTCTGACGGACGTGCTGTCGGTTGCCACGGACTATGGCAAACCGGAACAGCGACAAATCAGACATGCCACTCCCGCGTCGTTGGGAACGCTGGCCTTCGATCCGTCTTCGATGGGGCCTAAGGTGAAGGCCGCATGCGACTTCGTCGAGGCATCGCACAAATGGGCTGCCATCGGATCGATTTCGAATGTGGAACATGTCCTGTCAGGGGAGGCCGGGACACGTGTTGTGCCAACCATGGCAGGCGCGATCGACTTCTGGCCGCGCTGATTCAACCTTACGGAGGTGAGGTCATGTGGGTTCGTTCTTTGTCTACGCTTGACTGCAGCAAGATTTTGGCTCGCAGTCATTTCGGCCACCTTGGTTGTTCCAAGGACGGACGGCCATATGTTGTGCCGTTCTACTTCTGTTACTCAGACAGCAGGCTTTACGCGTTCTCTATGCCTGGAAAGAAGATCGACTTCATGCGAGCCAATCCCTGCGTTTGCGTGCTGGTCGACGAAAGGGGAAGTGGCCGAGAGTGGCGCAGCGTGCTGGTCGATGGCCGATTCGAGGAGTTGAAAGGCGACACGCCGCAGAACAAGATCGATCAGGAGCACGCCTGGAACCTGCTCAGCAAACATGTGAACTGGTGGGAGCCAGGCGGTCTGAAACCCGATCAGCGTCCCATTGCCCAGCATTCATCCCACCTTTTCTTCCGGATTTGCGTCGAACAAGTATCGGGCCGGGAGGCTGTCGAGGGGGAGCAATCTTGAAGGATATTGGCAATATGACGCGCGGGGCCGGTTCGATCTCTCCCACCGACCCCGCAGCTTAAGTTCAGCGTGCCATCAATACCGGGATTGAAACGTCTTCCAGGATCGATTTGGTTACGCCGCCGAAGATCTTCTCCCGCAGGCGGGAGTGGCCATATGCGCCCATCACGATCAGTTCAGCGGACATGTCCGAGGCATGCCGCTTCAGCACATCGGCGACTTTTTGCCCTGAACTCGGCAACCTGTCGACCGTGACCTTTGCGCCGTGGCGGGCCAGATAGGTCGCAACATCGGCTCCGGGCTCGTCGCCCTGACGGCCTTCACCCTCAAGCGGATCGACGAGGACCAGATGCACGTCGTCTGCGGCCCTCAGGATGTCGATAGCCTCCCGAACTGCGCGCGAGGCTTCGATGCGCGAATCCCATGCAACCATCACCTTCCTGGGCCGCAGCGTCGGCTTGCTGCCCTCGGACGACAACAGCATTGGCTTGCCCGACGAGAAGAGCGCACCCTCAATCGTCTTGTCCCTGAGCGTTCCTCCTGACAGCAGATCCGGACCGACGAAGGTCAGATCAGCATATCGCGCGCGCCGTCCGATGATCTCGTCGGCCCAGGCCATTTCAGGATAGGCGTTGGAAACATCCGCCGAAATCGCGGCGCTGGCTAGCAATCGCGTGACCTCGGCCGTCCTCGTATCAAGCCTCTCGAGATCGGCGCGCCGCTCTTCCATCCAGGCATCGGACATCGGCGCTGCGTAGTCGCCAATGGGCGGAGGTGCCGCGAGCGTCACGGCAAGCACGGAAAGATGAGCGTCCACCTCCGCGCACAAGGAGGCGGCCAACTTGATGTCATTGTCGCCGCGGTGGGTGCCGGTAACCGTTAGAATTGTCTTGAAGGCCATGGCTTGAATCCTCAGTCAATTGAAACCAGGTCTTCTGATACCGCCCAGGATCGGAACATTCCTTGCTCTACGTCAATTCGTGAAAGCGCATGTGATTTGATCCGTATCAAGGTTACGCATGACCGGGACATTAGGCTCCAACCCGATGGGCTGAGGTCGCCATATGAAACGCTTGATCACAGTCGCTGTATTGATTTCAGGCAGCTCAATTTCTCTTCATGCTCAAGAGATGAGCTACGGGGAAACTGAGTTTCTAAATTCATGCGCGGCCTGCCATGGAAGTGGCGGGCGGGGCGATGGTCCTTTGGCTGCGGAATTACGAAGCGCACCGACTGATCTGACGCAGCTTGCCGAAAAGAACGGTGAAGAGTTTCCGTATCGGCGTGTGATGGCAACAATTGACGGCCGCTATGTTGTTCCAGGCCATGGCGAGCGCGACATGCCAGTCTGGGGGCAGCAATTCCTTCTAAGCGACAAACGCCTTTATGGTCCGGATGACGGACCCGTCGTGACGCAGGAGAGAATTCACGAGCTGGCAACGTTCATCGAGAGCCTGCAGAGGTGAAAACGAAAGCGTTGCTTCCTGAGGCCACGGGACGGATCGAGGGCATGGATAATGATCACCGATAACCAGGTCGCAGCAGTCGATTTCTTGATGGATGCCACCAGCCATGGTGATCCGCGGCCCGTGGAAATGATTGAGACGCACATTTCCCGCGTTTTCCTTGCAGGAGATCGCGCGTTCAAGATGAAGCGGGCGGTGCAGCTTCCGTACGTGGACTTCTCATCGGCGGATCGTAGGCTTGCTGTTTGTCAGCTGGAGGTGGAACGCAACTCAAAGACGGCACCGGAGCTTTATCTCGGGGTGAGACGGTTGACGCGAAGGCCTGACGGCCGTCTGGAGTTTGATGGAAGGGGAGATCTCATTGACGCTGTGGTCGAGATGCGACGTTTCGATCAATCTGCCTTGCTCGACAAGATGGCAGTGGCAGATGAATTGACACCGCAACTGATGACCGACGTTGCCCATACGATCATTAGATTCCATCGTGATGCGCCTGTGGCCCATGGCTGCGGAGGTGCTGCCAATCTTCAGCGGGTGCTCGACATCAATCTTGCAGGGTTTGGCACGAGCCATGTGTTCTCCAGATCCGAGGTCGAGGAGTTCGATGGCCTCTTCCGGACAGCCCTGCAACGGCAGGGGGGCCTGCTAGACAGTCGGGAACGACATGGAAAGGTGCGTCGATGCCATGGCGACCTTCACTTGCGCAACATCTGCCTCTTCCAGGGCAAGCCACGTCTGTTCGACTGCATCGAGTTCAACGACGACATCTCTACCGTCGATGTCCTCTACGACCTTGCGTTTTTGTTGATGGACCTTTGGCATCGGGGGCTGCCCGAGTTTTCTAACCTGGTTGCGAACCGCTATCTCGATGAAGCAGACGATGAGGACGGTTTCGTACTCCTGCCGCTGCTAATGGCAATCCGTGCAGCTGTACGCGCACACGTCACTGCCACGCAGGCTGAAGAAGGCGGGCCCCAAAAGACGCGACTTGCAGCGGATGCACGATCGTACTTCAAGCTCGCGCGTCAGCTTCTGGCCGCTTGCCCGCCCCGTCTCGTGGCGATTGGTGGCCTCAGCGGCTCCGGCAAGACAACGGTCGCAGAAGCGCTTGCAGCGCATATTGGAGCTCCGCCAGGCGCACGCGTCGTCGAAAGTGATCGCATTCGGAAAATCCTTCATGGTGTGGCACCCGAAACCCGGCTGCCTGAAAGGGCCTATGCTCCCGAAGTTTCCGAGCGCGTTTATGCGGAGATGGCCTGGCGTGCAGGACTTATCCTGTCTCAGGGGGCGTCGGTGGTGGCAGATGCCGTTTTCGAGCGTCCGAAAGACAGGAACAGAATGGAACTCTGCGCCACAGAACGGGGGGTGCCGTTTGCGGGATTTTGGTTGGAGGCCGATGCCAACCTGCTTTGGTCGCGGGTGAGCGAGCGAAGTGGGGGCGTGTCAGATGCGACGGTGGACGTGCTGTCGCGTCAGCTTCGCAGGTCGGTTGCCGATGTCGGCTGGCAAAGACTGAATGCCGCCCAGACACCTGCCGGCGTTGTCTCAGACATTCTGGTCGCCACGGATCGCGTGGTTTCCTGCTGAACTGTCAGTCGTTGGCTTCGGCATTCGCGCGAGGTTTCAGCCGCAGCGATGCCCGGCAGAGGCCGGGGTCATCGACTTCATGCTGGATCATAAATCCCAGGGCGCGGCACATCGACAGCATCTTGCGGTTCTCGGCAAGCATCATGCCTTCGATCTTGGAGATTCCGTCCTCACGGGCATAGTCGATAAGCTGGTTGAGCAGTTCCCAGCCGATGCCCTGGGCCTGCAGATCCGTTCGGACGAGCAGCGCATATTCTGCGACGACATGATCCGGGTCGCATGAGAGGCGACCGATGCCGGCAAGCTCGTCACCACCACGCGCAATGACTACGAAGGCTATCTCGCGGTCGTAGTCGAGCTGGGTCATCCGCTTTAGCATCTGGTCTGGAAAATGCTTGCGAGGACTGAGAAATCGTAGCCGCATGTCTTCCTGCGTGACCTTAGCCAGGAATGCCGGATAGAGAGCGACATCTGTCGGCTTGATCGGCCGGATGATGTATCGCTGCCCTTTGACCTCGATGTCTCGCTCCCACTTTGATGGATATGGACGAATGACGAGATCGGCATTGGGTGCGGGATCCTCGACCAACGATGGATCGAACTGGATGCGGGCATCCAGGGCGACCGCTCCCTCGCGATCCGACAACAGAGGATTAATGTCCATTGACTTGATGCAGCGAAAGTCGACGACCAGTCGCGAGACACTGTCCAAGGTACCCAATATGGCGGCTCGATTGGCTGGTTCGCGATCACGATATCCTGCCAACAATCGGCCTGCCCGCGTATTGTCGATGAGATCTCCCGCCAATACGTCGTCGAGCGGAGGCAAAGACACTGCCGTGTCGTCAAGCAATTCAACGGCAACGCCGCCGCTTCCGAACATAATCACAGGCCCGAAGATCGGGTCTTGATGGATGCCTACGAGCAGTTCGTATGCGCTCCGTTTGCTAATCATGGGCTGGACAGTGAAACCGTCCACCGACGTATCAGGCGAAGAGTGCTGTATGCGAAGGCAGATGGCCTCGGCGGCGTCCCGCGCAGCTTCAGCAGAACCCAGGTCGAGAGCCACCCCGCCAACGTCTGATTTGTGAGAGATGTCCCTGGACACAAGCTTGACGACGACCTTGTCGGCACTCAGGAGCATAGCTGCCGCAGCCTTCTCGACATCTGCGGGTGACTTTGCGACTACGGTCTTTGGCGTTGCAATGCCATATGCCGCGATCACCTCCTTCGCTTCGGCCTCCGTCAACATTTGCCGTCCATCAGCCGCAGCCGCCCGGAAGATTGCTATCGCGTGGGAGCGGTCAGCCATGTAAGCGCTCCCGGACTCCGGCGGCACTCGCATCAATGCGGCCTGGGCTCGCGACCACTCGCTGAGATATGATGCTGCCTGAGCTGCCTCAGCCGGAGTCTCGAAACTCGGGACCCCGGCGTTTTGCAAAAGGTGTCGCCCCTGTCGTGCCGTGCTTTCTCCAAGCCAGCAGGTGATCAACGGCTTTCCGTCTATCTTTCCGCTTCGGGCGATTGAAGAAACGGCCAATGCCGCATCGGTCGAAGAGGCGAGGCCAGTCGGGCAATTTAGAACCATCAGGGCATCTGTTCCGGGGTCGGCTGCGACGGCTTCAATGGCTTCAGCATATCTACGTGGCGATGCGTCACCGATGATGTCTACCGGGTTTCCTTTCGACCAGGTCGACGGCAGACAGGCGTTAAGGCGTTCAACCGTCGCAGGAGCGAACGCAGCGAGTTCACAGCGACGATCAAGCAAGTCGTCGACCGCGAGGACTCCGGCACCACCGCCATTGGTTACGATGCCCAGGCGGGTTTGTTGAAGCGGCCCCAGAAGAGCTAGTATCTCTGCCGCATCGAACAGCTCAATGAGACCGCCGACGCGAAGAATTCCCGCCCGGGTGAAAGCAGCGGTGACCGCGCGGTCACCGCCGGCAAGTGCGCCAGTGTGTGTCATGGCCGCCTTTGCAGCCTGATCATGTCGGCCTGATTTTATCGCGACCACCGGTTTGAGCCGAGCTGCCGCCCGTGCAGCCGACATGAATTTCCGCGGATGGGGGATAGTTTCCAGGTACATCAGGATCGCATGCGTGGACGGGTCACTGGCGAGCAGGTCGAGGTAGTCGCCAACATCAACATCGGCCATGTCGCCCAGGGACACGATGTGGGAAAAGCCGACATTGTTGTCGAGTGACCAGTCTACCAGCGCTGTCACGATCGCCCCGGACTGGGAAAGCAGCGCGATGCCGCCCGCGGACGCATTGCAATGCGAAAAGCTGGCGTTGAGTTTCAGCTTGGGCGTGAGCAAGCCAAGCGTGTTAGGCCCAACTATTCGAAACAGATTGGGCTTTGCGGCCTCGAGCATTGCCTGCTTGAGGCCGTTTTCCACCGTCAGGCCGGCAGTGATTACGACAGCCGCCTTGCTGCCTATGTTGCCGAGATCCCGGACAATGCCTGGAACCGTTTCGGCAGGGGTAACGATCACGCTGAGATCGGGTGCCTCGGGAAGTTCTTTGGCGGTTCGATAGCAAGGTCTGCCCGCGATCTCACGATGCTTTGGATTGACTGGCCAGATCGGTCCTTCGAACCCTCCCTGGACAATGTTCTCTATGACCACCGCGCCTACCGAGCCGGGCCGGGTCGATGCGCCGAATATGGCGATCGATCTGGGATGCAGAACGAATTCCAGGTTGCGGATGGTCAAAGCGACTTCCTCCTCCATGGACCAGTACGGCTCCGCGTTGCAGGACGCATTGCCCTAGATCAATTCCCGATGTCGCCGTTCAGATTGACATGCATCAAGGCTCGTCGGGTCAACCCGTGCTTCATTTGTGAAAAAGGAGGAACCAAATGAACATGCAGTTCACCAAGCGCATGCTGGGGGCGGCAGTCGCGATTGTTGCCCTGGCCAGCGAAGTCCCAGGGACTCTGGCCCAGATGCGTGGCCCGTTGATGTTCCAAGGTCACCAAATGATGTCCGCGGATGAGATGGCCACGATGATGGACCGGATGCGTAGCGCAAAGTCCGACGAGGAATGCGACGCTATCCGGGCCGAGCACCACGAGGCCATGCAGAAACGCGCAGCGGAACTGGGGATCACCCTGCCACAAGACACCGAATGGGAACACATGCCATCCGGATGCGGCACTGGGATGATGGGTGGCAATGCTCAGAAATCGCCGACGACCAAGTGAAGCATCCTGACGGATCCGGCAATCTCCAGACCTTCAAAAGGATCACGCAATGGCTCACAAACAAGTGTTGTTCCGTTCGGAGGCTCGCGAGAAAATATTGCGAGGCGCTGCCCAGCTCGCCGACGCGGTTCGAGTTACACTCGGACCGCGTTCGAAGTCGGTTCTGATCGAGGCAAGATGGTGTCCGCCAATAGTCTGCAATGATGGCGTTACGATCGCCAAAGAGTTCGACCTCAGGGATCCGGAGGAAAATCTCGGAGCCCGGATGCTCAGGCAGGCAGCCGAAAAAACGGGCGAGATGGTGGGTGACGGAACCAGCACTTCGACCATTCTTGCTCAAGCGATGCTCGCTGATGGCGTTCGAAACGTCGTGGCAGGTGCCAGCGCCATCGATATCAAGCGAGGTCTCGATCGCGCTGCGAAAAGAGCGATCGAAGCATTGAAGGCAGCTTCCAAACCGGTTCAGACCCGATGGGAAAGGGAACAGGTCGCTGCGATCTCGGCGCACAATGATGCCGGGATTGGCGAACTGATTGGAGCGGCCATGGAGAAGGTCGGCGATGACGGTGTCATCACCGTTGAAGAGGCAAAGACGACGGAGACAGTCCTCGACGTGGTCGAGGGCATGCAGTTCGACCGTGGTTACCTTTCACCATATTTCGCGACTGATACGGAGAAGATGGAGGCGGTCCTTGAGGACGCGCTTGTAATGGTCGTGGACCGCAAGATTGGTACGCTGAACGATCTGGTTAAGCTTCTCGAGGCCGTGGCCAAGTCCGGCGCGCCCCTTCTGATCGTGGCCGAGGAGGTTGAGGGAGATGCTCTTGCGACGCTCATCGTCAACCACATCCGCGGGACACTGAAGAGCTGTGCCGTCAAGGCGCCAGGTTTCGGCGACAGGCGTAAGGCAATGCTTGAGGACATCGCAGTTCTGACGGGAGGACAGCTCATCTCGGAGCAGTTGGGTATCAAGCTTGAAAATGTCTCGGTCGAGCAACTCGGCCGTGCCCGCCGCGTCGTGTGCGACAAGGAAAACACGACAATCGTAGGCGGCGGCGGAAAGCGCAAGGCAATTGATGCCAGGATCGAGCAGATTCGCCGGGAGATAGAGAACACCACCAGCGATTATGATCGCGAAAAGCTGCAGGAGCGGCTCGCAAAGCTCACTGGGGGCGTTGCGGTAATCAAGGTGGGGGCTCCCACCGAGTCCGAGATGAAATCACGAAAAGAGGCCTTGGACGACGCAATCAGCGCCACCAAGGCAGCTATCGCAGAGGGCATCGTTCCCGGTGGCGGGCTTGCACTCCTGCGCTGTACGACGGCTGTCGAGGAGGAAGAGAAGCTCGTTGACGGCGACGAGCGTACGGGAGTGCAGATCTTGAAACGGGCGCTCGAAACTCCGGTGCGCCAGATAGCGGAGAATTCCGCAGTCGATGGAGGTGTCGTCGTTGCGAGAATGCTGGAAGGGAAAGGCAATTTCGGCTTTGACGCTGGTCGCAAGCAGTATGTCGACCTCGTCGAGGCGGGTATCATCGATCCGACCAAGGTCGTGCGCATTGCGTTGGAAAATGCAGTTTCGGTAGCTAGCACGTTGCTGCTGACCGAAGCCACGATGACGGAGATTCCCGAAGAAAAGGGAGTTCGACCGACCGACACGAACATGTCGATGTAGTCGGATGCGCTGACTAATGTTCAGCTGTCAGCGGACGCTCAATAACTGCCGACGAAACTCTTCAACGAAGAAGGACCGAAAGCCGCTCTTCTTGGGCTTTCGATCCGCGCGGTTGGGCGAAATGCTCTCAACTTGACAAGAACCGATTGAGCCGGGCTTCATCGAGCAATGCGCGCGTGACCCCACCAAACGCCCACTCTCTCAATCGGCTGTGCCCGTACGCGCCCGACACCACGAGGTCAGCACCGCTACGGTCGATGAAATTGAACAACATGAGATATTCATCGGGGCTTTCGATCAATCTTGGCGTGGCTTTGATGCCATGTTCCGCCAGGAAAGCGACTACATTGTTTAGGCCATCTCGAATGACTTGATCTGCCTCAGCCGTCACGGTCACCACCGTCACTTCTTTGGCCGCGACAAGCAGAGGCAGTGCGTCGGCTACGGCGCGTCGGGCTTCGCGTGTGTCCTTCCATGCCACAACGATGCGCTCGGCACCAAACTGCTCCACCTTGTCGCGCACGACCAAAACCGGACGGCCCGCACGAAGAACGACACTCGCGGGACTGGCGTGCTTATAGGAATCTCCGGTAGCCGCGCCCTCTGAAGCCGCCATGACGATGAGGTCCGCTGACTGGGCTGCCTGGACCACTGCATGGGTGGGGTTGGTCAGGCTCTGCCGCCATTCGGTCCGCACCGATCCCGTGGTCAACCGCTCAAACTCTGCCCGCACTTTCGTGAAGCGCTTCTCGATGTTGTCCCGCATCTGTTGCCATGCTTCCGCTGTCATGACCCCAGCCATAGGCAGCGGTGCGTCGGCCCCACAGAGACCGATCAATCTTGCGTCGTGGGATCTCGCGATCTCGATTGCCACCGTCACAATCGGAATGACCGGTCCGTCGATATCGATGTTCACAAGGACGGATTTGTAGCTCATTTCTGCGCCTCGAAATCAGGATCCAACTCGATCTACAATGGCGCAAGCAGGGGTGAACGCCTTGACGCGGATCAATTGACAATCCCTGTCGAAGATGGATTGTGCGCCACGTCATGCGCGTGAACCAGGGTGCCCCTAGTTCCGGCCACGATGGCCGAAGCGTCTTCGAGACGTCCGATTGCGCCAGGCCGACCTGTTGCATGCGCGAACTCGATGGCCGCGGCCATTTTCGGACGCATCGAGCCAGGAGCGAAGTCATCCAGCGAGAGCTCGGAAACACTGACCTGATCGAGGGGGCGAGCGCGTGGCGTACCCCAATTTTCGTAGGCAGCATCTACGTCCGTCAGCATGAGCAAGAAGTCCGCATCAAGCTGTCGCGCCAGCAGGGAAGATGCCAAATCCTTATCGATGACTGCTTCGATCCCGGCTAGGCTTCCGTCGCTCAGCTCGACTACCGGAATGCCTCCCCCGCCGGCGCAGATAACGGTCACGCCGCCCTCGGTCAGGAAGCTGATCACCTGGACTTCCAGGATTTCAAGCGGTTTCGGCGAGGCAACGACACGCCGCCACTTCTCGCCGTCAGGCGCGATGTGCCAGCCCCGTTCGGCAGCCAGCTTTGTCGCCATCGTCTTATCATACATTGGTCCGATCGGTTTCGTCGGCTTGCTGAAGGCAGGGTCGTGCGGATTGACTTTGACCTGGGTGAGAAGGGTGGCGAAATGCCGATCTCTCATGACGTTGCCAAGTTCCTGTTGAAGAACATAGCCGATCATTCCTGCACTTTCTGCGTCGAGCACGTCCAGTGGAAATGGCTCGCCCGAAGACGCGGCCGCCTGCAGGGCAAGCAGCCCGACCTGCGGACCGTTTCCATGAGTGATCACTAGGGCATGGCCCTGGCTCACGAGGTCGGCGAGTGACCGGGCAGCTCTTCTGATGTTGGCGCGCTGGTTTTCTGCCGTCATCGGTTCGCCTCGCTTCAATAGGGCGTTGCCTCCAAGCGCCACAACGATACGCATTTCAGCTGCCGATCGTTGCCAAGAGGATGGCTTTGATCGAATGCATGCGGTTCTCCGCCTGATCGAACACGATCGAAGCCTCGGACTCGAAAACGGCATTCTCGACCTCCATGCAGTCAATGCCGTATTCGCGTTCGATATGCGCCCCGACCGCCGTCTCGGTATCGTGGAACGCTGGCAGACAATGCATGAACTTCGTGTGAGGGTTTCCTGTCGCAGCCATCAGATCGCGGGTGACCCGAAAAGGTGTCAGCAACTTGATCCGCTCGCCCCAGCCGCCTTCGTCCTCACCCAAAGAAAGCCAAACGTCGGTGTAGATGAAGTCAGCTCCCTTGACGCAGGCCTGCACGTCGTCGTCGATCCTGAACTGGCCGCCTCTTCGTTCGGCCAACTCTTTCACGTGGGCGCAGAAATTATTGTCGGGCCACAGCTCTGGGGGAGACGCGATCCGGATATCCATACCAAGCTTGCTTGCACCTATCGCCAGCGACTGGGCAACATTGTCTCTGCCTTCTCCGACGAATGCGATCGTCATGTCCGAGAGATGTTTGTGGGTGAATTCCCGCATCGTCATGAAATCGGCGAGGATTTGGGTTGGATGCGCTTCGTCAGTGAGTCCGTTGTAGACTGGGACCCCCGCATAGGCCGCCAACAACTCGACCTGGTGCTGACTGTAGCCCCTGTACTCGATGGCATCGTACATGCGGCCCAGCACCCGTGCGGTGTCCTTCATCGATTCCTTGTGACCGATATGGCTTCCTGACGGCCCGATGTAGGTAACGTGCGCGCCCTGGTCATAGGCCGCGACCTCGAAGCCCGATCGGGTGCGGGTCGAATCTTTCTCAAAAATCAGGGCGATGTTCTTGCGTGTCAGCCGCGGCTTTTCGGTTCCCGCTTGCTTGGCGGCCTTCAGATCTGCGGCAAGCCGAAGCAGATATCGGATCTCCTGGCCGGAGAAATCATCAAGCGTCAGGACGTTACGCCCATGCAAGTTTACGGGCATGGTGATCTCCTCTTAATTCGGATCTCGAGATATCGGGCACGTCATGCAATGGCCTCCACCGCGGCCGCGGCTCAGCTCGCTGCCTTCGATCGTTATGACCTCGATGCCTGCGCGCCGCAGCTGCGTGTTGGTGTAGACGTTGCGGTCGTAACCGATGACGACACCCGGCTGGATCGCAACGACGTTGTTGCCGTCATCCCATTGCTCTCGCTCGGCTTCGGGTGCATCACCACCAGTTTCGACGATGCGCAGGGTTTTCAGATTGAGCGCCTCTGTGACCACTTCCGTGAAGGGCCTGCGCTCCTCGACAACATCGACGGAATTGATGCCTTCACCTGGGCGCAGCGAAAAAGTCTGAAGCCGCCCGACCACCGCCGGGAACATTGTCGCGAGGTCGCGGTCGCACAAGGTAAAGACAGTATCGAGATGCATGAAGGACCGATCGCGGGGCATAAGCGCCGCGATCACCTGGGTAGCTTCTCCGGCCGAAAAGAGGTTTCGCGCGAGGCCGCCCACGGCTTGTGGAGTGGTTCGTTCGCCCATTCCGACAAGGACCACGCCATTGCCGATAGGCATGACATCGCCGCCCTCCAGACTCACATTTGGACCGGGCTTTTCAGGCGCAACAAAGGGCACGTCGGCGGCTCGAAAACGCTGATGGAAACGATAGACCGCTTCGACATTGACTGCCTCCGGCTTGCGCGCTGGCCAATACATCGGATTCACCGACACGGACCGATAGATCCAGCAGGAGCTGTCGCGAGTGAAAAGTTGGTTGGGCAGCGGAGGCAGCACAAAGTCCTCTGCAAGCAGTGTCTTGCCCGTCAGGCCAGCGGGGTCGAACGGCAGTTCGGCGCGAGTTATTCCGCCCACAAGAAGCGATGAAAGCTGCTCTGCGGGCATGGGGTCGAGCCACCCACGAAGCTCGCTGACCATGTCATGGCCAACCACCGACGCGTCCACCCTGCGGTCGAGCAGCCAGTCGCGGGCTTCATGGATTGCCATGGTCTCGGCCAACAGCTCACCGAAGAGGTGCACGGTCACGCCGCGCTCGCGGAGCGAATCCACGAAAATGTCGTGCTCCTGACGTGCGCGCCTGACCCAAAGCACGTCATCGAACAAAAGCGCCTTGCAGTTCCCTGGTGTGAGGCGGCGGAGGCTGAGGTCAGGCCGATGCACGATGACTTCGCGCAACCGACCGGTTTCGGAATGAACGCCGAGTTCGGCCATGGCTAAACCTTTCGGAATGGGTCAGAGCGCGCTCACCGCACCCGTCCACATCTGGTACGCCGCATAGATGGCGACCCCGACCAACACGGCAGCGATCGCAGCTTCCGCAGGTCGAAAGATCCGCTGGCTGTTTTCCCGACGTGCCCAGATGTAGAAGACGATCCCTGGGGCGTAGAGCACGGCGCACATGAACAGGTACGAAAGCCCGGCGGCATAGACGAGCCACAGCCCGTATGCCGTGGCCAACAGCCCCATAAGCAAAGGCGCATTACGGTTTTCGCTGGCACCATAGCTGTCGCCTTGTATCGCAAGCTTTGCGGCGTAAGCACCAGAGAAGATATAGGGGACAAGGATGGCCGTCGAAGCGATGAAGAACAGAGCTTGGTAGGTGCTCTGCGCAAACAGCGTAATGATGAGGAACGCTTGCACCAGAATGTTGGTCACGAAGAGCGATACGGACGGAACGCCACGGTCGTTTTCATGACCGAAGAAGGCCGGCATGGTGCCGTCTTTACCCGCGATATGCGGCACCTCAGCTGCGAGCAACGTCCAGCTCAGGAATGCGCCGACCACTGAAACAACCAATGCCAGATTGATAAGTATGGCACCCCACGGACCGACCACGGCCTCTAGAACGCCTGCCATCGAGGGGTTCTTCAGTGCAGCCAGTTGCGGCTGACTGATGATGCCGAGCGACAACAGGGAGACCAGTGCGTAGAGGGCAAGGCAGGCTAGGAAGCCAAAGACGGTGGCCTTGGCAATGTCCCTGCGCTTCTCGGCGCGAGCCGAAAATACACTGGCGCCTTCGATGCCGATGAATACCCACAACGTCACCAGCATCGTGCTCTTCACCTGGTTCATGATTGAACCGAGGCTGGTATTCCCAAGCCCAGTGAAGTCGGCATTGAATACGTCCACCTTGAATGCCACGACGACGATGCCGATGAACAGGACGATGGGAGCGATCTTGGCTGCCGTCACGATCAGGTTGACGAGTGCAGCTTGCCGAACGCCAGCCATGATGAGGAAATGGATTGCCCACAGCAGGGCTGATGCGCCTACTACGGCCTGCCATGTGTTTCCATCGCCGAAGGCAGGAAAGAAGTAGGAAAGTGCGCTGAATACGATCACAGCGTATGAAACATTGCCGACCCAGGCGCTGATCCAATAACCCCAGGCGCTGTTAAAGCCGACGAACGGTCCGAACCCAGCTTTTGCATAGGCATATGGCCCGGCATCAAGTTCTGGCTTGCGGGTCGCAAGAGACTGATAGACGAACACCAATGCCAGCATGCCGATGGCGGTAATGGCCCAGCCAATCACAATGGCAAGAGGACCTGCGCCAGCGGCCATGTTTTGCGGCAGCTGAACACCCCGGATCCGACCATCGAACCGATGACAAGGGCCGTCAATGGGCCCAGGCGCAGCTTGGTCCCGTTTGCTGTCGCGGCGGCGGAGTTAGGTGCGGAAGAGATGTCTGTGGCAGCCATGGTGCGTCTCCCAAAGTGCAGACCAATTGCTGGCAGAGTGCGCTGCAATTGGCCGTTCGGCTTTGACGCGCGTCAATCGCTGGAGAGCAGTGTTTTGGTTTGAGGTCGGAGCGAGCGCGGATCCAAATTGACGTGGATCAAGGCGCTTGCGCAACGCTCCGATAGTCAAACCGAAGGTAGCGTCCTCTCGGACGATCTTGTCGCAATGTGACTCGAACGTATGCGGGACGCGGCTGCCGTCTGAAGTCGGAATGGCGACGGCAGACTCGTACCTGTTGTCGTGCAAAGCGATCGAGGGAACATGCCCGTCAACGAACCCTTGCTCAGAAAGATCTTACTGGCGATCGCCGTTTTAGGGCTCGCCGCTGGGTTTGCGACACATTTTCAGCTCGGCATGGAAAATCTGGCTGACAGCATTTGGGCCTTCGCAAGCGCCCCGGTGATCGCCGCCCTCGCACTCTCCATTGGCCGAGATCTGTGGGCTGGTCGTTTTGGTGTCGATGCCATTGCTCTTGTGTCAATGAGTGCGGCGCTTTGGCTCGGTGAGGATTTGGCCGCAATAGTTGTCGCGATCATGTACATGGGGGGCAATGTCCTTGAGGACTATGCTCGTGGTCGTGCCCAAAGTGACCTGAAGGCCTTGACTGACCGGTCACCGAGGATTGCGCACCGCCGCCGCGGCGAGGTCCTCGAGAGCATTTCAATCGAGAGCGTCTCGGTTGGAGACGATTTGATGGTTCGGGCCGGCGAGGTGCTGCCCGTCGATGGCGTGCTGCTCGATGATGACACAAGGATCGATGAGTCCGCCATCACCGGGGAGCCGTTCTTAAAGGCATGCAAGCAAGGAGATGCAGTCCGCAGCGGCACAGTGAACGCAGGAGAAATGTTTCACATGCGCGCCACTGCCGTCGCAGCGGAAAGCACCTATGCCGGCATCGTCAGAATGGTCGAGGCGGCTCAGACTGCCAAAGCACCATTCATCCGCATGGCCGACCGATTTGCGTTGGTGTTGTTGCCCCTCACGCTGATCGTGGCAGCTGCCGCGTGGCATGTTTCAGGTGACCCAGTGCGAGCACTCGCCGTCCTGGTCGTGGCAACACCGTGTCCGCTCATTCTCGCGGCGCCGATCGCTTTCATAGCCGGAGTCTCCCGCGCGGCACGTCAGGGTGTTCTGATGAAGGGCAGCACGGCGCTGGAAGCCCTCGCAAAAGTGAGGACTGCCATCTTCGACAAGACAGGCACACTCACCCATGGCGGCGCTCAACTGATCGAGATGCAAATTGCCCCGGGAAGAGACGAAGATGAACTTCTAAGTTTGTTGGGTTCCCTGGAACAGGCATCTCACCACGTTCTCGCCTCAGCGATCGTTGCCCTCGCTAGAAACAGGGGGCTCACCTTGACGCGCCCTGATAGCGTTTGTGAGCATAGAGGATCGGGGTTGATCGGAACCATTTCAGGAACCAGGGTCTCCGCTGGTTCCCGGTCCCTAATCTTGGCGGCTTCAGCGCCCCCGGCTTGGGCGGAACGGGTGGTGTCCCGATATCAGGGGCATCCGGTTCTTGTTGTGTACATGGCTGTCGAGGGCCGCCTCGCGGCGGTCTTGGTTCTTGGCGACGGCCTTCGGGCGGATGCTGTTTCGGCCGTGACCCGGCTTCGGAATGCCGGCGTGAGGCGCAGCATAATGCTGACAGGCGATGATGCAGATGCCGCCAATCGGATAGCGGCCACTCTCCCGCTGGACCTCGTCGTTGCGGACGCGTCACCCGCTGACAAGGTGGCTGTTGTAAATGCCGAGAGCAGCAAGGCAGCTACCATGATGGTCGGCGACGGCATCAACGATGCTCCAGCACTAGCGATGGCCACAGTGGGTGTTGCGATGGGTGCTCGCGGAGCAACAGCCTCATCCGAGGCTGCAGATGTGGTCGTCCTGACAGACAGCTTAGGGGCTGTGGCGACGGCGGTTGAAATCGCGAGCCGGACTACCATGATCGCAAGACAAAGCATCGTGGCTGGCATCGGGCTATCTGCATTGGCGATGATCGCCGCGGCCTTTGGCTTTCTTTCGCCTGTCTCTGGGGCGCTTCTTCAGGAGGCGATAGACGTTGCGGTCATCCTCAATGCTTTGCGGGCACTCGGCGACCATGGGAAACGCAAAATGGGATACCAATGACAAGCCGCTTCGACAGCAGGTGACCAATGGATGGTGCCATAGCACGTCTCGGACTCGCGCTGGCGATCGGGCTCCTGGTTGGCCTCGAGCGTGGGTGGCAAGAACGGAACGAGCCTGATCGAAGCCGCACTGCAGGCATTCGGACATTCGGGATTTCTGGGCTTCTTGGTGGTGTTATCGCTGCCCTCAGCCAAGCCGTACAAGCGCCGGCAGTGCTGGTTGCGGGCTTCCTTGGATTTGCCGCCGTTCTGTCTTGGTACAAAGCGCGGGAGGCGGCACATGACGAGGACTTCAGCGTCACCGGGGTCGTGGCGGGCCTGGGGGTTTTCTCACTGGGGGCCTTGGCTGTTGTGGGCGACTACCGTGCCGCGGCAGCTGGTGGCGGCGTTTTGGCTGCGACCCTAGCAAGCCGGGAGGTTCTGCACGGGCTGCTTCGGCGACTGACTTGGATCGAGTTGCGCTCGGCACTTGTGCTAGCCGTCATGACGACAGTCGTGCTGCCACTGTTGCCCGACAAGGCGGTTGACCCATGGGGAGGTTTCAATCCTCGCGAGGTTTGGGTCTTCACCATTCTAATCGCCGGGATCTCGTACGCGGGCTATGTCGCCGTACGCATTCTCGGAGCCAGGCGTGGTCTGGTCGTCAGTTCCGTGACAGGCGCTGTCGTTTCTTCGACAGCAGTCACCATAGCCTTGGCTCGCTCCGCCAGGACTTCAGGAGGCGTGCTAACATTGGTTGGAGCAGCGTGTCTTGCAGCAGCCGTCTCCATCATTCGAGTGGTCGTCGTGGTCCTTGTCCTGGAGCCGAGTGTGGCCGGGCTCATTGCAACATCAGCCCTCGCTGCCGCTGTCGGGTTCGGCTGCGTGGGTGGCTTCTTCTTGTCAGCCTACGGTGATCAGAAGGTAGATAGCAATTTGGTGCGCAATCCGTTCGAACTCTACCCATTGCTTGCGTTTGCAGTCCTCTTTTCAATTGCGTCGGTAGCAAGTGCATGGACGGCAGGCTTGATTGGAAGCAGAGGGGTGCTTGCGGTCTCGACGCTTTCCGGCCTCTTCGACGTCGACGTTGCCGTACTGAGCGCTCTTCGCCTGGTGGCGGGGCCGACTTCCACTCAGACTGCTGCTTGGGCTGTGCTGGTGGCACTTGCGGCGAATGCGTTGGGGCGCATAGGAATGGCTGCGATTGCCGGACCTGGTCGTTTTGCCGGAGGCCTGCTTCTGGCGACGCTCATAGCCATGGCGTTAGGCGCGGCTGTCTTTTTCCTTACGGGTGCCATGTCCTGGTCGTCGTCAATTTGACGCGGATCAATGCCGTCCCGCGGGATCGAGCGCTATGTCAGGGCAAATAGAGGATTGCGCTATGACCTCGTTGGCAGATTTGACACCTGGCTTTCGGAACGTGCGGCTGCTTCTGGCCCGCGAAAAGGGACATCCCATCGGGGATCGAGAGGTCGGATACGATTTGCTTGTCCCACTCGATGCTGAAGGTCGGCTTGATGCTGCCGACTGGAAGACGCACCAGGCGTTTTGCCGCGTCCGAAAGTTCGGCGACGGGAGCGAAGACCGCATAGGATTGCTGAGGCGCAAGCCGGGCGGGCAGTGGTATTTCGACTATTCTGAAGGCGACCGCGACGATGAGATCGGCTTTCGCCTGAACGACGAACGTTTCACTGTCGGCGAATACGTCTCGATCGGACGAAAACAAGCCATGCATACCTACCAGGTCGCCAGGGTCGAGCGGCCGTGACACCTCAGTTGGCCGTCCGGCTGTTCTGTTAGTGGTCCCCTCTGACATCTGGAATACCCTCGAAGGGGCGAGGCGAGCCGATGAAGCCGCAGCGTGATCCCTATTGGTCGATGCCGCTGGTGGAGGTCATGACCGCGCTGGGCACGAACCCAAGCGGTTTGACCACCGCGCAAGCGAACCAAAGTCGTGCGCTTCACGGAATCAACGCCATTCAAGATCGCTCGGGGGGAGAGGCTCTCCGCCTGGTGCTTCGGCAAGTCCGCAGCCCTTTGGTGCTCATACTCATGTTTGCCGCGGCAGTGTCGTCTCTGATGAGAGAGGCGCAAGAAGCGATTATTATCTGCCTTATACTGTTGGCGAGTTGTGGCCTGGGCTTCACGCAAGAATACGGCGCGTCCAAGGCCGCATTGGCCCTGAAGCGTCAATTGCTTCGAAGAGTCAGGACTTTGCGCGATGGTATCGAGACCGACGTTGCCGTAGATGAGGTCGTCCCCGGTGATCTTCTCAAGTTATCCGCTGGGGACATGATTGCTGCCGACGGCCTCATCGTCGATGCCCGAGACTTCAACGTCAGTGAGGCGGTCCTGACTGGCGAATCCTTTCCCGTCCTGAAAACCATGGGAGTAGTCGGGGCAGAAACGCCGCTGGGGCAACGGACGAATTCTGTCTTCACAGGGACATCCGTCCGCAGTGGCACGGCTACCGTACTCGCCGTCGCAACAGGAAGCGCCACAGAGTTCGCAGCCATCGCCGATGCAGTCGAGAGGCGGGTGGAGGAAAGCGGCTTTGCCAAGGGGATCCGGCGATTCGGATACCTCATGACCGAGGTGATGCTGGCGATTGTGATCGTCGTATTTGTGGTCAACCTGTTGCTCCACAGACCGTTGGCAGAATCGCTGCTCTTTTCTCTTGCACTGGCGGTCGGCCTTACCCCGGAACTGTTGCCTGCGATCATCAGCGTGACGCTCGCTCGTGGGGCCGCGGTCATGGCCAAGAATGGCGTGATCGTCCGACGGCTCGAGGCAATTGAGAACCTGGGCAGCATGGATGTCCTGTGTACCGACAAGACGGGGACATTAACCGAAGGAGCCATTCGGCTTGACCGATGGGTAGATTCGCGTGGGCGGCCATCCGATCAACTGCTTGCTTGGGCGAAACTGAACGCGTCGCTCCAGACTGGGATCAAGAATCCACTCGACGAAGCGATCGTCGATGCCGGCACTCAGGAGCAGCAGCCCCTGGGCGGGCAAGAGTTCAAGCTCGACGAGATTCCCTACGACTTCGCCCGCAAGCGCCTGTCCGTAATCGTCCGCAGAGCCGAAGGCGGCTCGCTGATGATCTGCAAGGGTGCGGTCCGGACGATGCTGGATGTGTGCGGGACTGAGACAGACGGACACACGGCTGAAAAACTCTCCGATCAGCGTCGGGCCGATATCGATGACCAGGTTCGGTCGTGGAGCGAACAGGGCTTTCGCGTTATTGCCCTGGCTGTCCGTCAGTTTCTGAAGACTGAAGGTTTCACCCGCGGTGATGAAATGGATCTCACGCTCGCGGGCTTTCTACTATTCTTCGACCCTCCAAAGGAGAGCTCGGCTGACGCACTGAAGGAACTCGCCAATCGCGGCGTGTCCGTTCGAATGATCAGTGGCGATGACCGACACGTTGCCAGGCATCTTGCCAAGGCAATAGGCCTAGCCCCCGACGCGATATTGACCGGCGGCGAACTGGTTCACATGACGAAGGAAGCCTTGTTCGCGCGTGTCGAAGACATCGACATTTTTGCCGAGATCGACCCCAACCAGAAGGAACGGATCGTCGAAGCATTCAAGAGACGAGGCCGGATTGTCGGCTACCTCGGGGATGGCATCAACGACGCGCCGGCACTCCACCAGGCCGATGTCGGCATCTCGGTGGATCAAGCCGTCGACGTGGCGCGCGAGGCGGCCGATATCATTCTGCTCGAACGGGACCTTGGGGTTCTCATGTTGGGGATCGACGACGGTCGAAAGACCTTTGCCAACACAATGAAGTACATCGCCATCACGACAAGCGCGAACTTCGGCAACATGATCAGCATGGCCATCGCGTCGCTTTTCCTGCCTTTTCTCCCCCTCTTGGCGAAGCAGATTCTGCTAAACAACTTTCTTTCCGATCTCCCGTCTTTGGCGATCGCAACCGACAATGTCGACATAGATGAAACCAGGCGGCCGAGGAGATGGGACATCTCCTTCATTCGCCGCTTCATGATCCGTTTCGGTTTGGTCAGTTCCCTGTTCGACGCGGCAACGTTCGCCTTCCTATTGTTTGTGGTTCACGCCGACGCTTCGGTGTTTCAGACCGGTTGGTTCACTGAATCGTTACTCACCGAACTTGCCATCGTTCTGGTCATTCGGACCCACAAGCCTGCTTGGGCAAGCCGTCCCAGTCGGATGCTTGTCTCGCTTACGATCCTCGTCGGTGCCGTTGCGGTTAGTCTGTCCTATTCGCCCGTGGCCGCCTGGTTTGGGTTCGTGCCTCTGCCTTTAACAACCATGGGCGGACTGCTCTACATCACCCTTGCATATGTGATGGCGACGGAGTGGTTGAAGGTCCGGTTCTTCGCGACTTCTGGCATTTCTAACACTGGCCTGCACAGTCCAACGAAGCGTGCCCTTGTTGGCGGATTGGCGAGCAGGTCGCAGTGAACGGAGTTGTCTCGATGGCTCGACGTATCCTCATTGTAATTGGTCACCCGGATCCTTCCCCCGATCGGTTTTGTCGCGTGCTTGCGAAAGCGTATGCTGCCGCGGCGGAGAGCGCGGGCCATCAGATCCGTGAGATCGATCTGGCGATCACAGACTTCCCGCTGTTGAGGACCGCCGAAGAGTTCGAGCACGGTATTGTCCCTGAACCATTGCGAGCGGCTACCGACGCGATCGTCTGGGCTGAACACTTAGTGTTCGTATTCCCTTTGTGGCTTGGCACCATGCCTGCACTGCTCAAAGGATTCCTCGAGCAGACGATGCGGCCAGGAGTGGCCTTCCAGTACCCGGAAAACAAGGGAATGCTGACAGAATCTCTCCTGCGAGGCCGATCCGCTCGGATCGTGGTGACCATGGGAATGCCGTCGATCTTCTATCGGCTATGGTTCCTCAACCACGGGATCGCTGGCATGCGCCGAGGGATCCTGAATTTCGTGGGGATCAAGCCCGTATATGAAACCTTGCTCGGGCCTGTGGGGGGAAGTCTGGAGCGGCGGAAGAAATGGATCCGGAAGATCGAAAGCCTTGGGATAGGCGCTCGATGAACTCCGCTAGGGGGCCAGCCCAGTCCTCGGATGTTTCTTAGCCTGTGAGTAGTCCGTCGAGATGGCCAATCTACGTCGTGCCAGTTCGGAATAGCTGATCGTCACTCGTGGGTGCCTCATATTTCCACGTCGTGACGTTTGTGGCGACGTATTAGATTTATGACCTTCCCCCTCACGTCCTTCTTCGCGTCCTCTTTGACAAACTCCATGAGGTCGTCGACCATTTCAACGATCTTGTCATGGTCTTTTGCGTGGGGGTCCGTCAAGTAATGCCCATGCCGATATAGATTGTCCGAAAGCCTCTTGTTGATCTTGTCGAAGATGCTCATCAGTGGGTTTCCTATCCGGGAAGACATGTCGCGCATCAAGTTGCGGTCCCAAATGCTAAGGCGGTGCAAAATATCTAGCGCATGCTCGGGTGGTGGCTGATCACGGCACGTCCTGCACTTTGGTTCACGGAACCTCTGCGATGTAGATGAGGCCGCCGGGATCGATCCATTCACCCGTATGCAAGCATAAGACATCCAGGCATTCGCCGACGTCGCGCGGGGCGAGGCCATCGTAACGGTAGCGCATTCCCCAAGCGTCGATAGCTGTCTCACAGATTGGCCCGTCGGCGAGGTATCCAATGCCGGGCAGAAATTGGCCAAGGCGTTAGGACTGCAGCCCCACTGAGCTTTCCCGACCTAAGGTCGTCTAGTGCGGTGTTGGCTTCTTGGAGCGGATAGGCGGTGGTGCGGGCATGAATTTTCGCCTGCTCAGCGATTGAAAAGAACTCCTGGCCATCCCCACGCGTCAGGTTCGCCACCGAAACGAGTTCGCGCTCCCCCCACAAGACTTTGTACTCCATGGCGGGGATGTCACTCATGTGTATGCCGCCACAGATAACGCGCCCGCCTTTGCGAACCAGAGTGAGCGCCCTGGGCACAAGTGTACCAACCGGTGCAAAGATGATCGCCGCGTCAAGTTCTGCCGAAGGCTGATCTCCCGAACTGCCCGCCCACGCGCAGCCAAGCTGGCGGGCCAAGCCCTGGGCGGTCACGTCTCCCGGTTTGGTGAAAGCAAAGACTTCCCGTTTTTGCCAGACCGCAACCTGGGCGATGATATGAGCGGCCGCGCCGAAACCAAAGATCCCGAGACGCTTAGCGTCTCCCGCCTTTTTCAGGCATCGCCACCCGATAAGCCCAGCACATAACAGAGGGGCCAGCGCCACCGGATCGGCAAGGGGGTCGAGCTCGAAGGCATAGTCGATGCCAACCAAGACATGGGTCGCGAAACCACCGTCCAGTGTGTAGCCTGTGAACTCAGCTGCATCGCACAGGTTCTCGCGACCCGTGCTGCAATAGAGACAGGTGCCGCACGTTCGAGCCAGCCAAGGCACGCCGAATCGACGGCCGAGCATAGAACTGTCGACATCCGATCCGACTAGGTCGGCAATGCCGACGATCTCGTGCCCCGGGATCAACGGCAGCTTCGGATTTGGCAGGTCTCCGTCGATAACATGGAGATCGGTTCGGCATACGGCGCAGGCTTCGACACGCAGTCGAATCTGCCTGGGCCCGGGGGCAGGGGGCGTCCTTTCGACAAGCCGAAGCGGCTGGCCCGCATGTTCAAGCAACATTGCCTTCATTACTGCAGCCTCCCGATACGACCTCAGCTCACTGAAATTCGGTCGTCGACCTGGGTAACTCCGGGGATAGACCATGCTGCGCGTTCGGCCGCCATGCGCTCCGACCATGTGCGGACGTGACCCTCAAGCCGGACGGTTCCATCGGACACCGAGACCTGGATCGCTTGAGCTTCGATTTCAGCGCTGCGTACCAAGGCCGACTTGATCTTCTTGCTGACATCGGCCGATGTCAGGTGCGGCTTGATTTCAATGTTGTTGGAGATGCCGACCACGCCGCCCAAGCGTTGCACCACGTCAGTTGCCGCGGTCTTCTGATACTGCCAAGCGACGGTGCCAGTAAGGGTTACCCAGCCACGCTGAACCATGACCTGGACTGCGTTCTCAGGAATTGTCGTGTTCCATGCAAGGATAGTAACCGCTCGCCTCGCGATCTCGTCGTCAGCAGTGGCGTGGGCACCGAAAGGCCGGACTTCAATCTCCTGAGCGACCCCCCTGACCCCCTTTACACGTCGAACAGCTCCCTCTGCCGCAGCCTTCTGAGCATAGGTCGAAACATGCCCAGTCAGAGTGACGACACGGTGATCAACAGCCACTCCGATATGGGCTGCATTGATGCTGGGTTCGAAATCCAGTTCGTCGAGGACATCTTGTCTGAGTACGATATCGGACATCGATCGAACTCCTTGTTGTCGCAGCAAATGCAGGAAACCAGTCTCTGCCAGAGCTCTTCTGCCGCATTGATCCTTGTCAAATTTAGGCGAGCAACCATGTCACGGGTGCAACCCGTAGCCCTTCGCGATCGATGGATGTATAAGAAAACCAGGGTGAAGGACCGCTTTCCAGCGGGTCCGGGTGAGGCAACATCGGGAAGTGGTCATGGCCGAGGATGCCATTTCCAAAGCGTTCCACAAAGTAAGGTTCCCTTTTATTTACAGTGGGGGAAAAGCATACCTTTTTGCCTGTTCAATCGTGGCATTCGCATTCTTGGCACGTATTCTCCTCCATGGCTTTCTGGCTGACAGCGCCACTTTCATACTCTTCGTCCCGGCAATTCTCGTGGCTGCGATGATAGGTGGCGCAGGCCCCGGGCTAGTTTCCGTCGTCCTGTCCGTTGTTGGCGCTTTCTACATTGGTGGGCTCAAGCTGGAGGGCAACACTGGTGTCGGTGCGCTGCTGGTTTTCACCCTCGTTGGGTTCGCGCTGGCGGCAATGGGTGAGCTCCTGCATCGAGCCTGGACCGCTAATGAGGAAACGAAGCACAGGCTCGTTGAGCGCGAGGCCCATCTCAAGTCGATACTGGACACCGTCCTCGACGCTTCGGTTGTCATCGAAAGAGATGGAACCATCGTTTCCTTCAACACGGCAGCAGTCAGGCAGTTCGGCTACCTGGAAGAGGAAGTCAGGGGCAAAAATGTTCGAATCCTCATGCCGGAGCCGTATCGAAGCGGTCACGATGGCTTCATCCGCAGGTACCTGACCACTGGCGAGAAGCGCATCATCGGGGTCGACCGGGTGGTGGTCGGCCGCAGGAAGGATGGCTCCACGTTTCCGATGACGCTTGCGGTGGGCGAGATGAAATCCGGCGACAAGATCTATTTCACCGGCTTCATCAGGGATCTGACCGAACGAGAGGAATCTGCAGCTCGCCTCCAGGAGATTCAAGGCGAACTTGCCAGGCTTGCCCGCCTCAACGAGCTGGGCGAAATGGCTTCCACGCTTGCACACGAACTCAATCAGCCGCTGTCGACAATTGCAAACTACACGCAAGGGTCAATCCGCATGCTGCGCGAACGCCCAGAGCAAGCGGCTTCCCAGCTTCCAGAGGCGTTGCAAGAGATTGCGACGCAATCGCTACGAGCGGGAGAGATCATTCGCCATCTGCGCGAATTCGTGATGCGCGGGGAGACCGAGAAAGCGCCCGAGGACATTCATAAGCTTGTCGAAGAGGCAGGCGCTCTGGCCCTGATGGGGTCAAGAGAGCGAGGCGTTCGCTCAGTCTTTGATTTCGGGCCCGGAACAGGGATGGTGATGGTTGACAGAGTGCAGATCCAGCAGGTGCTCACAAATCTCATGCGCAACGGCATTGAAGCCATGCGCGATAGCGACACACGGCTGCTCACCGTGCGGACAGCTTCTGGGAACCCGGGCGAAGTGGCCGTCGAAGTTTCCGACACTGGGCCTGGCATCCCCGATGAAATCGCTGCACGCCTTTTCCAGCCCTTCGTCACCACCAAGGCCAGCGGCATGGGCATTGGCCTCTCCATTGCCAAACGCATCGTTGAGGCCCACGGGGGCGAGCTGAGCATGCGGATGAACGCCCATGGCGGGGTCACTTTCCGCTTCACCTTGCCTGCTTTTGAACAGGAGACGATCGATGGACAAGGGTGAGAGCGTCGTCCACATCGTCGACGACGAGGAACCGGTCAGAAGGTCTCTGGCATTCCTGCTTACCATGTCCGGATACACTGTGCGCCAGCACGAGTCTGCCTTGGCGTTCCTGTCTGCGGCACCAACCATCCGCAATGGCTGCCTGGTGACGGACCTTCGCATGCCTGACGTAGATGGGATCGAATTGCTTCAGCGGCTCCGCCAGCTATCCTGCGCCATTCCCGCGATCGTCATCACGGGACATGGCGACGTTCCACTTGCCGTCGAAGCCATGAAAGCAGGAGCTTTCGATTTCATCGAAAAGCCGTTCAAGGACGATGTCCTGATCTCGGCCGTAGACCGGGCCATCGCCAGCCTCGGAAGGCAGGCCGTTCACGAGGACATATCTGCCATTCGTTCACGCGTGGCGCTGTTGAGCGAACGCGAGCGCGAGGTCTTCGCCGCCGTTGTTGCGGGCCTCCCCAACAAAACGATCGCCTACGATCTCGATATCAGTCCTCGAACCGTCGAGGTTCACCGGGCAAGCGTGATGTCCAAAATGGAAGCGCGAAGCCTTCCCGAACTGGTGAGAATGGCCATCGAAGCGGGACTAGGTGCCAGGCAGCATTAACAGCCCCCAAACCATCACGTGACTACGTATTATCCCCTAGTGACATAACCGAATTTCTCCGCAGCGGCTCATGCGCGATGAATCTCCCGGTTACCGCGGGAGAGAGCAATGCATTCTCAGGGCAATGTCGACAATACCACGGGGTCCAATTGGGACGCGCTTTTAGGCCAGATGCCTCTTCCGGCATTCGGAGTTCCAATGCCGGCGTCATTCCATCCGGCTGGCTCCGAGATTTTCTCCCCAGGCAGCGACGCGAACTGCTTCTATGTGGTAAAGTTCGGTTGCGTTCGGGTTTACAGGCTGCTGGCTGATGGCCGCAGGCAAATCTCTGCATTTCACCTGCCCGGCGAAGTGTTCGGATTTGAGGCAGATAGTCGCCATCATTTCTTCGCCGAGGCGGTCGGTGCCACCTCGACGCTTTCCATGAGAGTGTCGGCAACCGCTGATTTGTCGGCAACGCTGCTGCCTCTGGCGCTGCGCGGCCTGGTGCGCGCCCAGGAGCATCTCCTCGTTCTCGGCCGTCAGAATGCTCCTGAGCGAGTTGCCGCCTTTTTGCTGGACATGTTCGAGCGTCAGGGTGGGCTCGAGCGCTTTGAACTGCCGATGTCACGGACAGACATTGCCGATTATCTAGGCCTGTCGCTTGAAACCGTGTCACGCGTTTTCAGCCGACTGCGCGGACAAGGCATCATGCGGCTGGTGTCCTTGAGAACGGTTGAAATCGTCAAGATGCAGGCGCTATCGGTTATGTGCGAATAGATGGCTGGGCATTGTCCCAGTCACTGGCCCGAGCATCTTTCCGCAGAGGCTGCGCTCGCAGTTGCTTGGCTCAGTAAATCCAACAATGGACGCTGTCCGGCGACGAGCTTGTTGCTCGCGTCGGCCAACGAGAACCACTCAATTCGGTCCACCTCCGGGAAGAGCTTGTCTTGGCCGCTGTGGGGCGGCCACTCCATGGCAAACAGGTTGCTTTTGAAATCGGTCGTCTCGATGTCGGCTTCCACGGCAAAGGCGGTGACCAGCTTCCCACTATGCTGGCGGACGGTTCCGAGCGGAATGAGCTTGCCCGTCACTTCGATGCCTGTCTCTTCCTGGAACTCTCGCCTGGCCGCTGCCTCCGATTCCTCGTCGTCGGCATACTCGCCTTTGGGCATGGACCAGGCGCCAAGATCGCGTTTGCTCCAGAACGGCCCGCCCGGATGTGCAAGCAGGACTTCCACGAACCCTTGCGTTCGCCTGAACGCTAGTATGCCTGCGCTCTTCCTTGCCATGACAAGCCTGCACCCCGCTTCCGGATGGGTTAAAAACAGCAGGCCGAAAATTGACCCCAGTCTGGAGTGAACCCCTCGGGCTGGACCACGGGACACGGAAGAACTGATACGCTCTGTGGGCCTCAATCGGAGAAGGCTCATGAAGTCCCGAGGTCCATATCGACGGCACTCAACGCCGTTCAAGCTG